>Ga0209066_10000033_pt1 | contig 188905 bp, 179 predicted proteins | sample All_14_2_FD_187198 | JGI IMG/M metagenome (GOLD analysis project Ga0209066, IMG submission 187198) | Freshwater microbial communities in response to fracking from Pennsylvania, USA - Allegheny Zone_MetaG_DW_15 (SPAdes) (version 2) ...
GTCATTGTAGGGACGGGGTGTGACGGGACGGTGTGCTCCCCGCTGCGGAGGCTTCGTCTGGCAAGGGGGCATGGGCCGAGCTGCGTTCGCGCCACAGCGTGACCACTTGCAGGCCACTGCGTTGCACCAGTGAACGTTCGTGCACCACGCGCTCGCCCAGGCGCAGGCTGCCTTGCACTTCGAAGTACCGGCTGTTGACCGCGTGTTGGGTGTCGTTCAAGGCCGGATCGGTCTGGCCGATCACGGCCGACACATCGGCCAGGGATTTGAACGGGTTGAGTGCCCGCTGTGCCACCGCGCGGCGCGCACGCGCCATGTCCAGTCCGGGAATGGTGGCCACCCAGAGTTCGGCGGGGGCGGTGTTCAGGTTCAGGGGTGTCCGCTCGGGCAGCACCGTGACGTAGGGGGCCAGCCGCTCCAGGCTGCGGGCGGACAGGCCCAGCCAGCTCAACTGGCCCACGCGCCTGGGCAGCAGGGGCACGTTGGCTGGGTTGGCCTGGGCGGTGCCCTGGCCCGCCGGTTTGGCCAGTGCGGCCTGCACCCACCGCTGGGCGGCGCCTGAGAGTTCGGCTTCGGGCAGGCCGAGCTGTTCGTACAGGCGCTCAAAGGCGCGCAGGTCGGCTTCCGACGGTTTGCCTTGCGACACCAGATTGGCCCAGTTCAGTCGGCCCTGCTGATCGACGATGGCGCCAGACAGGAAGGCGTCCAGTGTGGGGGGGGGATCGGTGTTCTTGTCTGCCGCCAGGAAGCTGGAGAGGCGGGCTTCTGCCAGCCCCACGGCCCAGGGTTCGGCCAAGTGGTCGCCGACACCGGTGTTCTGGTTGGTGCGGGCGTCCTCGCGCAGGATCACCCGCGCCCAGTCCAGCGCCCCTGTCAGCACCCAGGCCGCTTGCTGGCGTTCACGTTCGGCTTCTTCCACCGCCACATGCCGCCACTGTTGCCACAACGCCGCACTTGCCAGTGCCGCCACCAGGGTGACGGTGAGCATGGCCAGCAGCAAGGCGGCCCCGCGCTGGCGGCTTGGGTGCCGAGGGGTCACGATTTGCCTCCGCCCAGCACGGGGCGGGCCCAGTCCCGCACCAGGTCGCCACTCAGCACCTGTCCTGCCGACAGGGTCAGCACCAGGCGCACACCATCGGGCAGGGCCGCCAGCGTGCCCGCGGTGGTCAAGCCCGTGTCAGACCCAGTGGCTTGGGTGCCAGTGCTGGCCGAGAGGGGGTTGGTCCATGCGTTGTCACGGTGATAGAACACTTGCCACCGGTCTGCGGCGGCCACTGCCACCTGCAAGGGGGCATCGTCGGTTACAGGTTGCTGGCCCCAGCGCTGGGCATCGGACCAGGCTTGCGTCAGGGCCTGCCGGGTCTGCAGGCCCTCGGTCTGCCACCGCGTCCACTGGCCGTTGTGCAGGGCCCAGGCCACCACGCGCAGGCCGGGGCTGTGGGTGTCGGTTTCCAGCGGGTCGCGGCGGGTCAGGCGCAAGGTGCGGCCGTCAAAGTCGAGCGCGGGCACGTCCCCGGTTTCGGTCAGGGCATCCAGGTCCGCTGCCCACTGACCCAGCCCGGCTTGCAGGGCCAGCAGGTGGTCGCCGCGTTCGCGGGTGAGACGTTCGGTGCGGGCCATACCGTCCAGCGAGCGCCAGGCCATCAGGGCCAGGGCTGCCATGACGGCGATGGCCACCAACAGTTCCACCAGGGTGAAACCATGGCCTCGGGCGGGGTGTGACGAGGGGTGAGGGCTCAAAACCGCCCCACCACGGTCGAGAGTTGCAACAGGGTGATGGCCTGAGGGCCTTCATCGGCTGGGGTGTTGACTTTGACGTCCACCCGCCGGAAGTTGGGGTTGGGCGTTGGGAACACGTCCACCATCACCTGCAGCTGGCGGCGCGCCTGTGTGCAGGTGCTGTCGCTGTGGCCCACGCCGGGCATCTGGCGCAGCAGGCGCACTTTGGCCAGTTCGTTGTCGGCGCACAGCTGGGCCAGTATCTGGTCTGCCTGGCGCTCGGACAGGCGGGTGAGCGAGGCGCTGGACTGCAGCCCCGCCACCAGTGCGATGGCCACCACAGCCAGGGCCACCAGCACCTCGACCAGGGTGAAGCCTCGGGGGGCGTGTGCGGGCGTGGGGTGTGAAAGGCCTCTCATGGCGTGACGGATCAGCGGGCAGAGGGGCTGTCGGCCAGCACGCGGAAGGGGCGCAACCCATCTGTGCCCAGCCACAATGAGCGGTTGGACAGGGTGAGGGTCAGCTCCTGCGCGGCCATCAGTGGCTCGGGGCCCAGGGTCAGGCGGCGCTGGTCTGCCTCGGTGGCAGGGCCGCCCAGCCGTGTCACCTGCGCCTCGGTGCCAGGGGTCAGCCACGCCCGGTGTTGGCCATTGAGCGAAAACCCTTGCGGGTCCGCCTGCCAGACCACGGCCACACCCGAGGTACGGGCCTGGGCCCGACCGGCTTCCAGCAACGCCGTGAGCCGCTGGGCCTCGCGTTCGAGTTGGGTGGCCGCAGGGTCGGGCAGGGCGAGGCTCACACCAGCGGTGGCCAGGGCCACCAGGCTCACGACCACCAAGAGTTCCAGCAGGGTGAAACCACGGTGGCGGGATGCACGGCGCTCAGGGCTGCCAGGAGCCGATGTCGGCATTGTTGCCTTCGCCGCCGGGTTCGCCATCGGCACCGAGCGACAACACGTCCACTTCGGCGTGCACGCCCGGGTTCAGGTAGCGGTAAGGGCGGCCCCAGGGGTCGGTGGGCAGCTTGTCCAGATAAGGTCGCCAGTTGGGCGGGATGGGGGCCGTGCTGGGGCGGGTCATCAGCGCGGCCAGTCCTTGTTCCGCACTGGGGTAGCGTTGGTTGTCCAGCCGGTAGAGCTTGAGGGCTTGGGCCAGGTTGTTGACGTCGGTTTTGGCCGCAGTGGTCCGGGCATCGTCGGCGCGGTCCAGCACATTGGGCACGATCAGCGCGGCCAGCACCCCGATGATGACGAGCACCACCATCAGTTCGATGAGGGTGAACCCGCGTGCTTTCACGACGCCATGGGGCTGGGCCAGGAGGGGGAGGTGGAGTTGACTGCTCAAAGAATTCTCCCGGGGTATGAGGGCTCGGTGGCATGAAATGCCGCCTCGTTGGACGGCAGGGGCTGAATCATAATGGCCGCATGTTGCAGTCCTCTTCCCTGTTGACGCCCCGCCGGGGTTCCCCCACTGCCGGTTTGGCGGGCCGTGGTTTGCACCGTTGGGGGCCCATCGGGGTGGCTTGGTGCGTGTGGTTGCTGGCCGGGTTCTCGGTGGCGTACTGGGCGCTGCGCTGGATGGGGCAGGACCCCGCGACGCCCGTGCCCGTGACCTTTGCGGCCCCTTCTGCGGTGGACAGTCAAGCCGTGGCGCGTGCGCTGGGCGCACAAAGCGCGGTCCCTTTGGCGGCCCCTGTGGCTGTCAACGCCCCGTCAAGGTACGAGCTGGCGGGCGTGGTGGCCCCCGTGGGTGTGGTTCCCGGGGCGGGGGTGGCCCTGATTGCCGTCGACGGCCAACGACCATCCCCGTACCGCGTGGGGGCTGTGCTGGACGGACGCTGGCGCGTACACGCCGTGGAGCGGCGTGGCGTGGTGCTGCACCCGTTGCAAGGCGATGCCAGCGCTGCCCCGACCCGGTTGACGTTGTCCTCCGACAAGCCTTGAATTCAGTGCGAACCCATTTTGATAGCTGAAGTCGCTTGTTGGGTTTGCGTTTTGGCTTGAAATGGCATTGTATTTTCAGAGGGCGAAAATCAGACCATGGTGGTCAGATCGTCGGGCTCTGGATCGTTGGCGGGTGTGGCTTGGCTGACGCCCGCGGTATCGAAGCTGGCCATTTCGTTGAGCAGCAGCGCTGACGATTGAACCAGCGGCCAAGCCATCAGCGCTCCTGTGCCTTCGCCCAGCCGCATTTCCAGGTCCAGCAGGGGTTGTGCCTGCAGGTGAATGAGCATCAGCCGGTGGCCCACCTCGGCAGAGCGGTGGGTGAACACCATGTAATCGGTGGCCGCAGGCCGCAGGCCTCGGGCCACCAGTGCGGCGGCACCGGCGATGAACCCATCCACCAGAATGACCCTGCGCTCGCTTGCGGCCTGGAGCATGGCTCCCGTCATCATGGCGATTTCAAAGCCACCCATGGCCGCCAGGGCCGCCAAGGGCGTTTGTGCGGCACGGTGTCTGCGTGCCACTTCGAACAGGATGCGCAGCTTGTGGTCCAGTTGAGCATCGTTCAAGCCCGTGCCCCGGCCCACGGCGTCGTCCAGTTGCACCGCACACAGACGCGACAGCAGCAAAGCCGCGCTGGAGGTGTTGCCGATGCCCATTTCGCCAAAGGCCACCACATTTCCTGCCAGGTGTGTGACCACATCCATGCCCGCGTGCAGGGCGGCCAACGTCTGTGTGCCAGTCATGGCAGGTCCTCTGGCCATGTTGCGTGTGCCAAAGCCGATTTTTCGCAACAGCAGATTGGCTTGGTCTCCTCCCGTGACGACGTCATCGGGCAACGGAGACGCCACGCCTGCATCGACCACGGTCAAGCCAAAGCCGTGCTGACGGGCCAGCACGTTGACAGCGGCCCCGCCGCGCACCATGTTCATCACCATTTGCAGCGTGACGGCCTGTGGGTAGGCCGACACGCCTTCGTCAGCGAGCCCGTGATCGGCGGCAAATACCACCATTTGAGGCTGTGTCAGTGTGATGGCGGTGCTTTGCTGGATCAGTCCCAGCTGCAGTGCCAACGGTTCCAGCCGTCCCAGTGCGCCCAGTGGCTTGGTTTTGTGGTCCAGTGCATGGCGCAGTTGTGCTTCCAGCACGGGGTTTGCCGTGGCGCTGACATGGGGCAGCTTGAGAGAGGGTGATGCAGACACCATGACCGTCAGCCTTTCGGGCGCAGAAACAGCTGGTACACCGGGTTGCCCGTTTCCTCCACGCAGGGGTAACCCAGGTTTGCGAGGAATGTGTCGAAGTCGGCGTTGTCGGCCTGAGGCACTTGCAGTCCCACCAGGATGCGCCCATAGTCGGCCCCCTGGTTGCGGTAGTGAAACAGGCTGATGTTCCAGCCCGGTCGCATCAGGCTCAGGAATTTCATCAGCGCCCCAGGCCTTTCGGGGAAGATGAAGCGCAGCAGCCGTTCATCCTGTGCCAGCGCCGAAGGTCCGCCCACCATGTGGCGCATGTGCTCTTTGGCCAGGTCGTCGTGGGTGAGATCCAATGCCTTGAAGCCGTGTTGGTCGAATGCACGTGCAATCTGCGTGCTTTCGCCTTTGCGCTGCGTGGTGAGACCGACGAACACATGGGCTTGTTGCGCGTCGCTGATGCGGTAGTTGAATTCGGTGACGTTTCGGGCCGCGGGCGCACCTTTGTCGTCAAACGGTGGCAAATGACCGATGAGTTCGCAGAACCGGCGAAAGCTTCCCCGTTCTTCCGGCAGCGTGACGGCAAACAGGGCCTCGCGTTCCTCGCCCACTTCGGCGCGTTCGGCCACGAAGCGCAAGCGGTCGAAATTCATGTTGGCGCCACACAGAATGGCTGCATAAGTTTCGCCTTGCGTGCCGTGCTCGGCGACGTATTGCTTGATGGCCGCCACCGCCAACGCACCCGCAGGCTCGACGATGCTGCGGGTGTCCACAAAGATGTCTTTGATCGCGGCGCACACCGCATCGGTGTCGACGGTCATGAAGCAGTCCACCAGGCCACGGGCCACGCGAAAGGTCTCTTCGCCCACCAGTTTCACAGCCGTGCCGTCCGAGAACAGCCCCACATCGGACAAGGTGACACGTTCGCCTGCCGCCACCGACTGCCGCATCGCATCGGAGTCGTTCATCTGCACGCCGATCACTTTGATGTCCGGCCGTACCGCCTTGATGTAATTGGCCACTCCCGAAATCAAGCCACCTCCCCCGATGGCCACAAACACCGCGTCGAGTTTGCGGGTGCCCAGGCCTTGCAGCTGCATCAGCATCTCCATGGCCACGGTGCCTTGGCCGGCGATCACGTCAGGGTCATCGAACGGGTGCACAAAGGTCAAACCCTGCGTTTCCTGAAGTTTGACCGCGTGGTTGTATGCATCGGTGTAGCTGTCGCCATGCAGTTCCACTTCGCCCCCCAGGGTTTTGACCGCATCGATCTTCACTTGGGGTGTGGTGGTGGGCATGACGATGACGGCCCGTGTGCCCAGTTTCTGGGCGCTCATGGACACGCCCTGCGCATGGTTGCCAGCCGAGGCGCAAATCACCCCGCGTGCCAACTGCTCGGGCGAGAGATGGGCCATCTTGTTGTATGCCCCACGCAGTTTGAAACTGAACACAGGTTGCTGATCTTCCCGTTTCAGCAACACGGTGTTGCCCAGGCGCCGGCTGAGGGCGCCGGCAAGCTCCAGTGCCGACTCGATGGCCACGTCGTACACCCGTGCATTCAGGATTTTGATGAGGTAGTCAGACGGCTGCAGTGCGTCGGTGCGGGGCGTGGTGGGGGCGTTCATCGTGGAGAAGGGTTCAAAGCGAGCCCCCGATGATAGGCGGCGGACGAAAAAAAGCCCCAAGCCGTGAGGCTTGGGGCTGAATCCACCAATACGGAAAAGGTGGAGGAGACAACCGGTGTTTCCACATTGCTGCGAAACTTACAATCAAGTGTAGCCCCAGTCATGTTGCATTGCAACAATCTCCCGGCAATTTTCCGAAGAAAGACACACCGTATGGAATGCACCGTCAGTTGGACCGGCCACTCAGGCACCCGCTCTGCCATGGGTTTTGTGGCTGAAACCGGAAGTGGTCATGTGCTGACCATGGATGGTGCGCCCGATGCAGCCAAACCTGAAAATGGCGGAGCCAACTTGGCCCCCCGTCCCATGGAGACGCTGCTGGCGGGCACCGGCGGGTGCACGGCCTACGATGTGGTGCTGATTCTCAAACGGGGCCGCCACGCGGTGACCGGTTGCAGCGTCAAGCTCAACAGTGAGCGCGCCGAAACCGAGCCAAAGGTCTTCACCAAAATTCATATGCATTTCACGGTCACGGGCAAAGCCGTGCCTGCGGCGGCAGTGGAACGTGCCATCGCCATGAGCCACGAGAAGTACTGCTCTGCCAGCATCATGCTGGGCAAAACAGCGGACATCTCCACCAGCTTCGAAGTGCTGGAAGCCTGATCTTTGGAGGTGGTCAGATGCGGTGTGCCACCGTGGTCATGACTTTGGCCGCAGCCTTCATCGCCAACTTTGCGGGCAAAGGCAATGTTTCTCCCCCTGCCAATTGGGCTTCCTTGGCATGACGTGCCTCATCCTCTTGCATTTGGGTCACCACGGCACGTGATGCCAAATCATGGGAGGGCAGTCGCTGCATGTGCCCTGCCAAGTGGGCCTCCACTTGGCGCTCGGTTTCCACCACAAACCCCAAACTGATTCCCTTTCCCAGGCGACTGGCCAACAACCCCAAGCCGAAGGCACCTGCGTACCAAAAGGGCGTCAGCAATGAGGTGCGGTCGTTCAGCGCTTCCAGCCGTTGACGTGTCCAGGCCAGGTGGTCATTTTCGTCACGTCCGGCGGATTCAAAGTGCTGAGCCAATGCCTCATCGCGAGAAAACGTGCGCGCTCCCAGGGCCTGAGCGTTGTACAACGCTTGTGCGCACACTTCGCCCACGTGGTTGACCCGCATGAGTGCTCCTGAAAGCCTCCGGGCCTCACCCGTCAGCGAAGTGTCTGGGGTTGGGGCAACTGTGGATGCGGGACTGGGTCGGTGTGAGGCCGGTCGTGCAAAGGTGGTGCGCAGGGCCTGGTCCAGTGCGTTCGTCAGGGCATCAAGTGTGTTTGTCTGGTGCGGCAAAAGCATGTGCAATGGCTCTGTGACAAGTGGATATACAGATGCGGGCTAACCCTAGTTTTGTTGTGGTGGGACAACGAAACGCACCATTCAAGGGCAGACTGCTCGGTTCCCAGGTGGTCTTGGATGGTGTGTTCTGGTGCAATGTAGCCAACTTCCGAAACGGGGGTTGGGTGATGGGACTTTGTCCCGCAGCCTCGATTTTTCAACCTTGGAGAAACTCTCAATGAAAAAAACACTGATCGCATTGGCTGCCGTTGCCGTGAGCAGCGCCGCATTCGCACAGTCCACCGTGACCCTCTATGGCAAGGCCAACATTGGTCTGTTCAAAGCCCAAGGTGCCAGCCTGGCATTGAACGAAGCGCCCGATGGCTCTGGCAGCCGCTGGGGTTTGCGTGGTGTCGAGGACTTGGGTGGTGGGTTGAAGGCCAATTACATGCTGGAATCTGGGTTCAGCCTTGACTCCGGTAACCAAGACGTTGCCGGTCAACAATTCCAGCGTTCTTCCTGGATGGGGTTGAGCGGTGGTTTTGGCGAGTTCCGTCTGGGTCGCCAATACTCCATCGGCTTCGATGCTTCCATCGGAACCATGCCCAGCACCGCTTTCAACGCACAGCGCGCCGTGGGCCTGAACTGGGCCGGTACGGTCAACACGCGCAACAGCGACTACATCAAATACCTGTCGCCTTCTTTTGGTGGCCTGAAGGTCAGCGTCGGCACACAGTTGAAGGGTGACACCGCCACGGCAAACACCGAGTTGGGCGTGTCCTACGCAGCAGGCCCTGTGAAAGCCAACTTTGTGACCACCAAGGTCAAAGGCGGTGCGAGCAAGAGCTTTGGTTTGAACGCTTTCTATGACGCTGGTTTTGCCACCTTTGGTGCAGGCTATGCCGACAACGCTGGAACCAACACCGGCAAGGGCGCGTTCTTCCATGCAGGGACCAAAGTGGGTGACTTCTCTCCCTATTTGCAAATTGCACGCAACACCGATGCGAAGGTTACGGCTGTTGAAGCAGGTGCCTACTACGCCATTTCCAAGCGCACCCGTGCCTATGCTCTCTTGAACACCCGCACCGCTGCAGCCAACGACAAGAACCGCTATGCCCTGGGCATGGAACACAACTTCTGATTTGTGGTTCCGCTATTGAAAAGCCGCTGCTTGCAGCGGCTTTTTTTTATGCGCTCAAGTTTGCACCAAGTGGGTGCGCTGTTGTGAAATGGCTACGGATATTTTCCTGATAGGGTGTTTTTTCGGGAAAACCCTACGAGTCGGACTTGACCCTCGGTAAGATCAATCCGTGAGTTTTTCTACCACTGTGGCTGCTTTCTGATGGAAAGCACCACCATATTTCAAGGAAGTTCCCATGAAGAAGTCTCTGATTGCACTCGCAGTGTTGGCCTCTGTTGCTGGCGTTGCACAAGCTCAATCCAGCGTTCAGCTGTACGGTATCGTTGACCTGTCCATGGTCAAAGACAAAGGCGTGTCTGCCCAGATGCTGTCTGGTGCTGTGAGCGGCAGCCGTTGGGGCCTGAAAGGCTCCGAAGACCTGGGTGGTGGCTTGAAAGCCAACTTCCTGTTGGAGCAAGGCTTTGCTGCTGATGCCGGTACCGCCGGTGCAGGTACTGCATTCTCCCGTCAGTCCTACGTGGGTCTGTCCAGCGGTTTTGGCGAAGTTCGTTTCGGCAAAATCTGGACTGCCTATGACGACATCTCTGGTGCCACCAGCCCTGTGTTTGACTCCGCTTTGTCCCCCAACAATGCCGTTTGGGCCAGCACCGGTTACAACGCAAACCCCGCCAACGGCTTCTACTATGCAACCCCCGCCATGGGCGGCCTGAGCGGCGCTGTCAGCTACGCTTTGGATGAAGTGGCCGGCAACGCAATTTCCAGCACCGCCACAGCATTCCACGTGAAATACGAAGGCGGCCCTGTGTACGCTGGTTTTGCTTACCAAGCCGAAGACCAAGGCGCAGCTACCAAAAAGTTCACCCGTTTGAACGGTTCTTATGATTTGGGCGTTGCCAAGGTTCTGGCCGGCTACGGTAAAGTCAGCCTGACCGGTACCCCCAGCGTGACCGACCTCAGCATCGGTGCTGACGTTCCCCTGGGCTCTTCCGTTGTGCTGTCTGCCGGCTACGCTTCCTCCAAAGCCAGCGGCGGTGTGAAACTGTCCGCATTCAGCGTTGGCGCTGCCTACCTGTTGTCCAAGCGCACCACCGTTTACGGCGGTTACCTGGATACGAAAAACGTGGGCCCCGACAGCCGTATCGCGGTTGGTCTGAAGCACACTTTCTGATTTTTCCGGCCTTGGCCGGTTGAATTCAGACAAAGCCGCCTGCTTGCAGGCGGCTTTTTTTTGTCCCCACATGTCACCCATGATGGGGTTGATGGCAGTCAACGACCGCTATCATTTGCGCAGGCAAGTTGCTTCTGATTGAACTTTCGAAATTTGGAGTTGAGCATGAAATTCAAGCTGTCTCTGTTGTCTGTTGCCTTGGCAATGGCTGCCGTGGGTGTGGATGCAAAACCGTTCAAATGGACCAGTTCCAGTGACATTCCCACATGGGACATTCACTCGCAGAACAACGCGCTGTCCAATGGCATTCATGCTGCGGTTTATGAATCTCTGGTGTACTACAACAGCCGCACATTCAAGATCGATCCGGTGCTCGCCACCGCTTGGAAGCAAGTCACACCCACGCAATTGCGCCTCACTTTGCGCTCCGGCGTGAAGTTTCATGATGGTTCTGCCTTCACGGCAGATGATGCGGTGTTTTCGCTGGAGCGGGCCATGGCCAAAACATCGAACTTTGCGGTGTACACCCAAGGCATCGACAAGGTGGTGAAAGTGGATGCACAGACCATCGACATTTTCACCAAAGATCCCAACCCGGTTTTGCTGAACCAGTTGACCGAGTTGCGCATGATGAGCAAGGCGTGGGCCGAAAAAAACAATTCCACGGCACCCAAAGACATCAAAACCAAGGATGAGAATTTCGCTCACCGCAATGCCATGGGCACTGGCCCTTTCAAGTTGAAAGAGTGGCAACCCGACCAAAGGCTGGTGATGGTGAAAAACGATGCCTGGTGGGGTAAAACCGAAAGCAATGTGACCGAGGTGGTGTATACCCCTGTCAAGGCCACAGCCACCCGCATGGCTGCCTTGCTGTCGGGTGAGGTGGATTTCGTGCTGGATCCCAGCCCGCAAGACTTGCCCCGCGTGCGCAGCACTCCCAGCCTGAAAGTGATCGATGGCATTGAGAACCGCACCATCTTTTTGGGCATGGACCAGTTTCGCGATGAACTGCCCGGCAGCAACATCAAAGGAAAGAACCCGCTGAAAGACCAGCGCGTGCGCAAGGCGCTCTACCAGGCCATTGACATCGACACCATCAACAAAGTGACCATGCGTGGTCTCGGTCAGCCCACGGGCGCATTGGTGGCTCCGCAGGTGAACGGTTGGACCAAGGAGGTGGACAAGCGTTACCCCTACAGCATTGATGCCGCCAAAAAGCTGCTCGCCGATGCGGGCTACAAAGACGGCTTCGAGGTGGACTTTGCCTGTCCCAACAACCGATATATCAATGACGAGGCCGTTTGTCAGGCCGTGACCGCGATGTGGTCTAAGGTGGGTGTGAAAGCCAAACTGCGCACCCAGCCGCTGACCACGTACTTCCCCATGATTCAGCGCTATGAAGCCAGTATCTATATGCTGGGCTGGGGCGTGCCCACGTTTGACGCGCTCTACAGCATCCAGTCTCTGGTCCGCTCTGTGGGGGCCGGGGGAGACGGCAACTACAACGTGGGCCGCTACAGCAACCCGCAAATGGATGCCCTGGTGGAGCGCACCAAAAAGGAAACCGACCTGAAGCTGCGCACCGAGCTGTTGACCAAAGCCCTGGCGTTGCAGAACGAAGACGTGGCACACATCCCGCTGCACAACCAGGTGATTCCGTGGGCCATGAAAAAGAACGTTGACGTGGTCCACCGTGCCGACAACCGGCTGGACTGGCGGCTGATCAAGGTCAACTGATATTCCCGGGGATCCGGCAATTGTTCGCGTTCATTCTGCGCCGCCTCTTGCAGGCGGTGGTCGTGATGGTCACGGTGGCGCTGGTGTCGTTCCTGTTGTTCCAGTACGTGGGCGATCCGGTGGTGTTTCTGCTGGGGCAGGACGCGACCCCGGACCAGGTGGCCGAGATGCGTGCAGCACTGGGGCTGGACCAGCCATTTTTTGTCCAGTTTGGTCATTTCCTGGCCAATGCCATGCAGGGTGAATTCGGCATCAGCCTTCGCCAGGGAATGCCGGTGTCACAGCTGATTGCCGAGCGCTTTCCTGCCACACTGGAACTGGCCTTGGTGGCTGCGGCGCTAGCCCTATTGTTGGGTGTACCGATGGGCGTGTACGCGGCCTTGAAGCGTGGCAGCTTTTTGAGCCAGGTGTTCATGACCGTGTCGCTGCTGGGGGTGTCACTGCCCACGTTCCTGATCGGCATTTTGCTGATTCTGGTGTTTGCCGTGGTGCTGGGCTGGTTCCCCAGTTTTGGCCGAGGCGAAGTGACCCACATCGGAGGCTGGACGACTGGGCTGCTCACGCTCAAAGGCTGGCACCACATCACACTGCCAGCGGTCACGCTGGCGATTTTTCAGTTGACGCTGATCATGCGTCTGGTGCGGGCCGAAATGCTGGAGGTGCTGCGCACCGACTACATCAAGTTTGCCCGCGCCCGTGGCCTGACCGATCGGGCCGTGCATTTCGGTCATGCGCTGAAAAACACTTTGGTGCCAGTGCTGACCATCACGGGTTTGCAACTGGGTGGGTTGATTGCGTTTGCCATCATCACGGAAACCGTGTTTCAGTGGCCAGGCATGGGGCTGTTGTTCATCCAAGCCGTCACGTTCGCCGACATCCCTGTGATGGCCGCCTATCTGTGCCTGATTGCGCTGATTTTTGTCGTCATCAACCTGCTGGTCGACCTGTTGTATTTCGCCGTGGACCCACGGCTGCGCGTGGACAAGGCCGGAGGCCACTGAACAATGCCCAACAAGCACACCGTTGACACTTCCCGCATCCGTGCACATGGCCGGGCGTTTGCCCACATTGCCGCGTTCCATCCCGAACTGACCGCGCTGCGGCGCGACCTGCACGCCCACCCCGAGCTGGGGTTTGAAGAGGTGTACACCACCCGCCGCGTGATCGATGCGCTGAAGGTGTGTGGTGTGGACGAAATCCACACCCACATCGGGCGCACCGGCGTGGTGGCCATCATCCACGGCCGGCAGCGCACCAGTGGCCGCATGTTGGGGCTGCGCGCCGAGATGGACGCGCTGCCCATGGCCGAGCACAACGAGTTTCCCTGGCGTTCCAGCAAACCGGGCTTGATGCACGGCTGCGGGCACGATGGCCACACGGCCATGCTGGTGGGGGCGGCACGCTACCTGGCCGAAACCCGGCAATTCAACGGTTCGGCGGCTTTGATCTTTCAGCCAGGGGAGGAAGGCCACGCCGGGGCCAAGGCCATGATCGACGACGGCTTGTTTGATCGCTTCCCGGTGGAGGCCGTGTTTGCCATGCACAACTGGCCACAGATGAAGCCTGGCACCGTCGGCATCAACCCCGGCCCGATGATGGCCGCCGCCGACCGCATCACCATCCACATCACCGGCAAGGGCGGGCACGGGGCGCACGCCTACCTCACCGTGGACCCGGTGCTGGTGGCGGCACACATCATCACGGCGGTGCAAAGCATCGTGTCGCGCAACGTGCGGCCCATCGACAGCGCGGTCATCAGCCTGTGCGCCATGCACGCGGGTGACTTGGCCGCTTTCAGCGTGGTGCCGGACGAAGCCACCTTGGTCGGTACTGTGCGCACCTTCACGCCCGCCGTTCAAGCCATGGTGGAGCGTCGGCTCAACGAGGTGTGCACCGCGGTGGCCATGGGCTTCGGGGCCATGGCCAATGTGACGTACGAGCGCATATACCCCGCCACGGTCAATTCTCCGCAGGAAGCGGAGTTCGCAGCCGACGTCGCCGAGCGCCTGCTCGGGGCCGACCAGGTGGACCGCCAGCTCGACCCCAGCATGGGCGCCGAAGACTTCTCGTTCATGCTACAAGCCAAACCGGGTGCCTACCTGCGCCTGGGGCAGGGCGCTGAAAACGGCGTGGGCAGTTGCTTTTTGCACAACAGCCGTTACGACTTCAATGACGAAGTGTTGCCATTGGGCGCAGCGCTCCACGCCGGGCTGATCGAGCAGGGCCTGCCCCTGTCTGAGGCATGAGGGCGGGCGTATGTTGAAACGCCTGAAGGCCTGGGCCGACAGCGACGTGGGTCACAGCTTTCGCTCGTCGCCCGTGGCCATGGGCGCGGCACTGCTGGCCTTCGTGTGCGTGTTTTGCGCCGTGTTTGCTCCCTGGGTGGCCCCGCACAACCCGTTTGACCTCACCACGCTGGAGCTGGGCAACGCCCGCTTGCCGCCGTCGTGGTCCGAGGGTGGCAACCCATCGTTTTTCCTGGGCACCGATGACCAGGGGCGCGACATTTTGTCCGCCCTGATGTACGGCACCCGCATCTCGCTGGCCGTTGGCTTGGCGTCGGTGCTGCTGTCGGTGGGCGCTGGCGTGGCCTTGGGCCTGCTGGCCGGGTTTGTGGGCGGCTGGCTGGACGTGGTGCTGATGCGCTTGTGCGACGTGATGCTGTCGTTTCCCTCCATTCTGGTGGCGCTGCTGATTGCCGGCGTGGGGCGGGCGCTGTTTCCCAATGCACACGATTCACTCGCGTTCGGTGTGCTGATTTTGTCCATCTCACTCACCGGCTGGGTGCAATACGCCCGCACGGTGCGCGGCTCCACGCTGGTGGAGCGCCACAAGGAATACGTGCAGGCCGCGCGGGTCACCGGCGTGTCGGGCGCGCGCATCATGCGCCGCCACGTGTTGCCCAACGTGCTGGGGCCCGTGCTGGTGCTGGCCACCATCCAGGTGGCCACGGCCATCATCACCGAGGCCACGCTGAGCTTTCTGGGGGTGGGCGCACCGCCCACTTCGCCGTCGCTGGGCACCCTCATTCGGGTGGGCAATGACTATTTGTTCTCGGGCGAGTGGTGGATCACCATCTTCCCTGGTGCCATGCTGGTGGTCATTGCGCTGAGCGTGAACCTGCTGGGCGACTGGTTGCGCGATGCCCTGAACCCGAGGCTCAGATGACCCCCCCCCTTCTTCAAGTGAAAAACCTGGTGGTGGAGTTCACCAACCGCCACGGCACGCTTCGGGCGCTCGACGGCGTGTCGTTCGACATCGCTCCCGGTGAAATCCTGGGCGTGGTGGGCGAGTCGGGCGCTGGCAAGTCGCTCACCGGCGCGGCCATCATCGGCCTGCTGGAGCCGCCGGGCAAAGTGGCCAGCGGTGAGATCGTGTTGAAGGGCCAGCGCATAGACAATCTGCCTGTGCACGAGATGCGCAAAATCCGGGGCCGCCGCATTGGGGCCATTTTTCAAGACCCGCTCACCTCGCTCAACCCGCTGTACACCGTGGGTCGGCAGCTGACCGAAACCATCCTCACCCACCTGCCGGTGACCCCGGCCGAAGCCCGCCAGCGCGCCATCCAGTTGCTGAAAGACACCGGCATCCCGGCGGCCGAACAGCGCATTGACCACCACCCGCACCAGTTTTCCGGTGGCATGCGCCAGCGCGTGGTCATTGCCCTGGCGCTGGCCGCCGAGCCCGAGCTGATCGTGGCCGATGAGCCCACCACCGCGCTGGATGTGTCCATCCAGGCGCAAATCATCGGTTTGCTCAAACGCATCTGCAAGGAGCGTGGCGCGGCCGTCATGCTCATCACCCACGACATGGGCGTGATCGCCGAAACCTGCGACCGCGTGGCCGTGTTGTACGCCGGGCGTGTGGCCGAGCTGGGCCCTGTGCAGCAGGTCATTCACCAGCCTGCCCACCCCTACACCCGGGGGCTGATGGCCTGTATTCCTGACATGAGCGAAGACCGCGAGCGCCTGGCCCAGATCGACGGTGCCATGCCCCGGCTCAACGCCATTCCGCCTGGCTGCGCCTTCAACCCCCGTTGCCCCGATGCCACCGACCGCTGCCGCACCGAGCGTCCCGCCCTGATGACCGCCGGTGCCACCCAGGCCGCGTGCTGGCTTCATGATGCCAAAAGTGCCTCTGGCGCTTGATGGTATTCATTGGTTTGCTATGACTGAAAAACCCCTGAGCGTTCAGCCCCTGGTGCGAGCGACCGACCTGGCCTGCACCTTCGACGTGTCGGCCCCCTGGCTCAACCGCGTGCTGGAGCGCAAACCCCGTCAGTTGCTGCGCGCGGTGGACGGTGTGAGTTTCGACATTCCCCGGGGCACCACGCTGGCGCTGGTGGGCGAAAGCGGTTGTGGCAAAAGCACCGTGGCACGCCTGCTGGTGGGGCTGTACGCGCCCACGCGCGGCGGCTTCGAGTTCGACGGGCAAGACGCACACGCCGTGTTCAAAACCCCGCAGGGCAACCGCCTGCGCCGCCGCATCCAGATGATTTTCCAGGACCCCTACGCCAGCCTCAACCCGCGCTGGACGGTGGAGGCCATCGTGGGCGAACCGCTCACCGAGCACGGCATCGTGACCGACGCTGCCGAGCTGAAAGCCCGCGTGGGTGAACTGCTGACATCGGTGGGCCTCAGCCCGCTGGACATGGTGAAGTACCCACACCAGTTTTCAGGCGGGCAGCGTCAGCGCATTTCCATTGCCCGTGCCCTGGCCACCGAGCCGGAGTTTCTGGTGTGCGACGAGCCCACCTCGGCCCTGGACGTGAGCGTGCAGGCCCAGGTGCTGAACATCATGAAAGACCTGCAGCGCCAGCGCGGGCTGACCTACCTGTTCATCAGCCACAACCTGGCCGTGGTGCGCCACGTGAGCGACACCGTGGGGGTGATGTACCTGGGCCGCCTCGTGGAGCTGGCGCCCAAACACACGCTGTTCGACACGCCCCGCCACCCTTACACCCGCATGTTGCTGGACGCCATTCCCGACATGCGGCAAACCGGGCGCTCGCGCACCCCCGTGCAAGGCGAGGTGCCCAACCCGCTGAACCCCCCGGCGGGCTGTGCCTTCAACCCCCGCTGCCCCCATGCCAACGACCGCTGCCGCACCGAGCGCCCAGTGCTGCAAGACTGGCAAGGCAGCCAAGTGGCTTGCCATGCGGTGGTGGAGGGTCGCGTTTAATTCAATAGCTTTCAGCGCAAAACAGACAAGCGCTGGAGGCCAAAAAAGCTTTGAAAATTCAGCTCATGCATAGCGTTTGCTGCGCAGGTTGTTTTTCATTTCTTTCAGCAGCGGCTGCAGCTTGGCGCCCCCGATGCGCAGTGCCACGCAAGTGGCCAAGATGTCGATGATCATCAGGTGCATGTGGCGCGATGTCATGGGGCTGTAGCGGTCGTAGCCCTCGGGGTGGTCGGCGGCCAGGTGGATGTGTCCGGCGGCTGCCAGCGGTGAGCCGCTGGCCGTGATGACGATGGTGGTGGCCCCGTGTTTGCGGGCGATGTCTGCCGCGTCCATCAGGTCGCGCGTGCGGCCCGAGTTGCTGATGACCACCAGGCAATCGCCCGGGCGCAACATGCTGGCGCTCATCACCTGCATGTGCCCGTCGCTGTAGGCAATGGTGTGCAGCCCCAGCCGGAAAAACTTGTGCTGCGCGTCCTGCGCCACGATGCCCGAGTTGCCCGCCCCGAAAAACTCGATGCGTTTGTTGGCCGTGTGCGCCGCCACGATGGCATCCACCGCCTTTTCAATGGCGTGGGTGGACGCGTCGTTTCGGTACTTCAAAAAGGCGGCCACGGTGTTGTCGATGACCTTCACCAGCACATCGCCCACCTTGTCGTCCACGTCCACACTGCGGTGGATGAAGGGCACCCCCTCGCTGACCGTGCCCGCCAGCTTCAGTTTGAAGTCGCTCAGCCCGTCGTAGCCCATGCTGCGGCAAAAGCGCACCACCGTCGGTTTGCTGACGTGCGCACGGCTGGCCAGCTCTGACACCGGCAGGCTGGCGAAGGTGCGGGGGTCCAGCAGCACCAATTTGCCCACGCGCTGTTCGGCGGGTGCGAGCGAGGGCAGGGAGGCTTTGATTCGGTCAAGCATGGTGCGGCATCTGTAACACAATAAAGGCAGTGTAAGAAATATTATTACCTTCGATAATTCGCGTATGAACCAACTTGACGCCCTCAAACAATTCACCACCGTGGTGGCCGACACCGGCGATTTTTTGCAGATTGCCCAGTTCAAGCCCCGCGATGCCACCACCAACCCCAGCCTCATCCTGAAGGCGGTCCAAAAGGCAGAGTACGCGCCGCTGCTGGCGCAAACCCTGGCCAAGTTCGGCACCCGCGACCTGGGCGAGGTGATGGACCGGCTGTTGGTGCGTTTTGGCTGCGAAATCCTCACCCACATCCCCGGCCGTGTCTCCACCGAAGTGGATGCGCGCCTGAGTTTTGACACCGACGCCACCGTGGCCCGTGCACAGCGCATCGTCAAGTTGTACCAGGCCGAAGGCGTGCACATCGACCGGGTGCTGATCAAAATCGCTTCCACCTGGGAAGGCATTCAAGCCGCCGCGCAACTGGAGCGCCAGGGCATCCACACCAACCTCACGCTGCTGTTCAGCTTTTGCCAGGCCGTGGCCTGCGGGCAAGCCAAGGTGCAGCTCATTTCCCCGTTTGTGGGCCGCATTTACGACTGGTACAAAAAGCAGGCGGGGGCATCGTGGGACGAAGCCGCCCGCGCCGGGGCCAACGACCCCGGGGTGCAATCGGTGCAGCGCATTTACAACCACTACAAAAAGCACGGCATTGCCACCGAGGTGATGGGTGCCAGCTTCCGCAACCTGGGCCAGATCACCGCCCTGGCCGGGTGTGACCTGCTGACCATCGCGCCCGACCTGTTGGCCCAACTGGCGGCCAGCGAGGCCCCGCTGGTGCGCGCCTTGGATGCCAGTGCCGCGCAGCAGCTGGACCTGCCACCCGTGCAGTACGACGAAGCCGCTTTCCGCTACGCGCTGAACGACGACGCCATGGGCACCGAGAAGCTGGCCGAAGGCATCCGCGCGTTTGCCGCCGATACGTTCAAGCTCGAAGCGCTGATGAAAGCCTGAATTCCATAGCTGCTTGCGCAGAACAGACAAGCGCTGGAAGCCAAAAAGGCATAAAAAAACCCCGCGAAGCAATTCGCGGGGTTTTTGTTTTGGGTGAGGGCCGAAGCCCTCAGGCCAACCGGAGCAATTACATGCCCATGCCGCCCATGTCGCCCATGCCACCCATGCCGCCGCCGGGCATGGCAGGTGCGTCGTCCTTGGGAGACTCGGCCACCATGCACTCGGTGGTCAGCATCAGGCTGGACACGGAGGCGGCGTTTTGCAGGGCGGTGCGGGTCACTTTCGTGGGGTCCAGAATGCCCATTTCGATCATGTCGCCGTAGGTGTCGTTGGCGGCGTTGAAGCCATAGTTGCCGCTGCCAGCCAGGATGGCGTTGACCACGACGGACGGCTCGCCACCGGCGTTGGCCACGATTTCGCGCAGGGGCGCTTCGATGGCTTTCAGCACCAGTTTGATACCGGCGTCTTGGTCGGCGTTGTCACCCTTGATGGTGCCAGCGGCCTGGCGTGCGCGCAGCAGGGCCACGCCACCACCGGCCACAATGCCTTCTTCCACGGCAGCGCGGGTGGCGTGCAGGGCGTCTTCCACGCGGGCTTTCTTTTCCTTCATCTCGACTTCGGTGGCAGCACCGACCTTGATGACGGCCACACCGCCGGCCAGTTTGGCCACGCGCTCTTGCAGTTTTTCGCGGTCGTAGTCGCTGGTGGCTTCTTCGATCTGGATGCGGATTTGCTTCACGCGGGCTTCGATGTCAGCGGCAGCGCCAGCGCCGTCGATGATGGTGGTGTTTTCCTTGCCCACTTCGATGCGCTTGGCTTGGCCCAGGTCGGCCAGCGTCACTTTTTCCAGGGTCAGGCCCACTTCTTCTGCGATGACTTTGCCGCCGGTCAGGATGGCGATGTCTTCCAGCATGGCTTTGCGGCGGTCGCCGAAGCCAGGGGCTTTCACGGCCACCACTTTCAGGATGCCGCGGATGGTGTTCACCACCAAAGTGGCCAGGGCTTCGCCCTCGACGTCTTCGGCAATGATCAGCAGGGGACGGCCAGCCTTGGCGACTTGCTCCAGCGTGGGCAGCAGGTCACGGATGTTGGACACCTTTTTGTCGTACAGCAGCACGAAGGGGTTGTCCAGCAGCGCGGCTTGCTTTTCGGGGTTGTTGATGAAGTAGGGGCTCAGGTAGCCACGGTCGAACTGCATGCCCTCGACCACGTCGAGTTCGTTTTGCAGGCTCTTGCCGTCTTCCACGGTGATCACGCCTTCTTTGCCCACTTTGTCCATGGCGTTGGCGATGATGTCGCCGATGCTGGAGTCAGAGTTGGCGGAGATGGCACCGACTTGGGCGATCTCTTTGCTGGTGGTGGTGGCCTTGGAGGCGGCCTTGAGCTGGGCGATCAGGGCTTCCACAGCCTTGTCGATGCCGCGCTTCAGGTCCATGGGGTTCATGCCAGCGGCTACGTACTTCATGCCTTCGCGCACGATGGCTTGGGCCAGCACGGTGGCGGTGGTGGTGCCGTCGCCAGCGTTGTCAGAGGTTTTGGAAGCGACTTCCTTGACCATCTGCGCACCCATGTTTTGCAGCTTGTCTTTCAGTTCGATTTCCTTGGCCACGGACACACCGTCCTTGGTCACGGTGGGGGCGCCGAAAGAGCGCTCCAGCACCACGTTGCGGCCTTTGGGGCCCAGGGTCACTTTGACGGCGTTGGCCAGGATGTTCACGCCTTCAACCATGCGTGCGCGGGCTTCGCCGCCGAAAACTACGTCTTTTGCTGCCATGTTTGGCTCCTACAAAAATTTAAACAAAAATGGCCGCTGGCGCTTAAAGATCAAGCGAAAGCAGCTATTGAATTGAAGATGGATTACTTCTCGACCACGGCGAACAGGTCGTCTTCTTTCATGACGAGCAGTTCGTTGCCGTCGACCTTGACGGTCTGGCCGCTGTACTTGCCGAAGAGAACGCGGTCACCGACCTTGACGTTCATGGCGGACAGTTCGCCTTTGTCGTTTTTCTTGCCTGGGCCCACGGCCAAAATTTCGCCTTGGTCAGGCTTCTCGGCGGCGGCGTCGGGGATGACGATACCGGAGGCGGTTTTGGTTTCGCTGTCAATGCGTTTGACAATCACGCGGTCGGCGAGAGGACGAAGGTTCATGGCATCTCCTGAAAATAGAACAACGAAAAAAAGCGGGGGACGGGTTGTTAGCACTCCATCCCAGCGAGTGCTAATGATAAGGGTGGTGTTTGGCTTTTCAAGTCCAGGGTTTTGAAAAAAGTGCAAGCTCTGGGGTTTTCCATTTGCGCGCCGCAGGGCGCATCTGTCTGTGCTTGACGTGTCTTTGTCTCCTGTCGTTCGCCCTCGACCCCAGTGTGGGTGGCTGGTGTGGTGTGGTTTCCTGTTGTGTGTGCTGGCACTGGCCGGGTGTGGCAGTGCGCCGGTGTCGCGCCCGGGGGGCTCATGGCCCGGACGGGTCGAGCCCATGGCCCCGGACCACGCCCATTCCGTCACCCTGCACGCGCTGGGACTGGTGGGGACGCCCTACCGCTACGGCGGCAACACGCCCGAATCGGGGTTTGATTGCAGCGGGCTGATCGCCTATGTGTACGGCCACGCCGCCGGCGTGCGCACCCCCCGCACCGTGGCCGATCTCAGCCGCTGGGGCCAGCCGGTGTCACGAGACGAGGTTCGCACCGGCGACCTGGCCGTGTTCACCGTCAGAGGCCGCACCAACCACGCGGGCATTTACGTGGGCGAAGGCCGCTTTGTGCACGCGCCGTCCACCGGCGGCACGGTGAAGATGGACCGGCTCGACCGGGGCTATTGGGCCGGACAGGGCCTGTCTTTCAGGCGGTACGAATGAGCGTGTCTCCTCTTGCCACCCCCATGCTCAGGGCCGAGGCGCTGGCCAAAACCTTTGCGGGACAGCCCCTTTTTGGGGGCGTGGACCTCGACGTGGCCCCGGGTGAAGTGGTGGCCGTGCTGGGCGAGTCGGGCATGGGCAAATCCACCCTGCTCAATGCGCTGGCCGGTCTGGAGCCGCTGGACGCGGGCCGTGTGACGGTGGACGGGGTGGAGGTGTCCGCCCTGGCCGAAAGCGCCTGTGCCCACTGGCGGCGCTCGGCGTTGGGTTTTGTGTTCCAGGCTTTTCATGTGTTGCCCCACCTGAGCGTGGCGCAGAACGTGGCCCTGCCTTTGCTGCTCTTGGGTCAGCCCGACCCGCAGCGGGTGGCCGAAATGCTGGCGCAGGTGGGGCTGGGCGGGCTGGGTGACCGCGCTCCGCGCACCCTGTCGGGCGGGCAGTTGCAGCGCGTGGCCATTGCCCGCGCCTTGGTGCACAGCCCCCGCCTGCTGCTGGCCGATGAGCCTACGGGCAACCTCGACCCCGCCACAGGCGAGTTGGTCATTGCCCTGCTGCTGTCGCAAGCCCGCGCCACCGGGGCGGCGGTGGTGTTGGTGACGCATTCACTGGCGGCAGCCGCACGCGCAGACCGGGCGCTGCGCCTCACCCCCACCGGCCTGGTGGCGGCATGAGCCAGGCCACTTCGCCGCTGCCCCCGCCCAGCGGCTGGGCCTTGGTGGTGGCGCTGCTGCGCCAGTTGACCTGGCCCGAGTGGCGCGCCCACGCCTGGCGACAGTCCGCCGCCTGGGTGGCGGTGGCCCTGGGCGTGGCGCTGGGCCTGTCGGTGCACCTCATCAACGAAGCCGCGTTGGGCGAATTCGGGGCCGCCGTGCGCGCAGCCAACGGCCAGCCCGATGCATCGTTGCGCTGCCAGCCCACCTGCGACGACGCGGTGTTTGATGCGCTGGTGGCCTTGCCCCAAGTGCACAGCGCTCACCCGGTGGTGGTGTTCAGCAGTTATCTGGTGTTGCCTGCGGTGGGTGACAAACCCCGCCGCGTGTCCGTGCAGGTGATGGGGGTGGATGCGCTGGGCATCGCCGCCGTGGCCCCTGACCTTTTCCCCCGCGTTGCCCAGGGTCAAGACCGCTTGGCTCTGATCGCACCCGACCGCGTGTTTGCCAATGCCAGCGCCCTGGCGCAGTCTGGGGTGGCAGAGGGTGATGAGCTGGCCCTGCAAGTGGGCACGGGCACCACGCGCTGGGTGCTGGCAGGCCAGGTGGCCGCCGGTGGGCCACCCCTGCTGGTGATGGACATTGCCGCCGCCCAGGCACAACTGGGGCTGGCCGGGCGGCTCAGCCGCGTGGACCTGCGCCTGCAGCCGGGTGCCACGGCCGCTCAGGTCCAGACAGCCTTGGGTGCCGCCTGGCCCGCTGGGGCCCGCTGGCACGCGGCGGGGGAAGACGAGCAGGCGCTGTCGGCCATGTCGCGCGCTTACCGGGTCAACCTCACGGTGCTGGCGCTGGTGGCCTTGTTTGTGGGGGCGTTTTTGGTGTTTTCGGTCATGGCGTTGTCGGTGGCGCAGCGGCTGCCGCAACTGGCGCTGCTGGGGGTGCTGGGCCTGTCGGCGCCCGAGCGTCGGCGCTGGGTGCTGGCCGAAGCGGCGGCCACGGGGGCGTTCGGTGCCAGCGTGGGCGTGGCGCTGGGCTTGGGGCTGGCGCTGCTGGCGCTTCGCTGGCTGTCGGGCGATTTGGGCGGCGGGTTTTTTCCGGGCGTGGCGCCGCAACTGGTGTGGTCATGGCCCGCCGTGCTGGGGTTCTGGGTGCTGGGGGTGTTGGCTGCGGTGGCCGGGGGCTGGTTGCCCGCCGTTCAGGTGCAGGCCATGGCCCCGGCACAGGCCTTGAAAGGGCTGGGCGGCACCCAGGTGGCCCCGCTGCCCGCATGGGTGGCTCCGCTGCTGCTGGCGGCCGGGGTGGGCCTGGCGCTGTTGCCCCCGGTGTGGGGGTTGCCGCTGGCCGCTTACGCGGGCGTGGGGTGTTTGTTGCTGGGCGGGGTGATGGCCGTGCCGTGGGCGGTCGACGGCTTGCTGCGTGTGTTGGCTTGGGGTGGCCCACCGCGCCACGCGGCAGGGCTCCTGGCGCTGGAGCGCGCCCGGTACGAACGCCACGCTGCCACCGTGGCCGTGGCCGGTGTGGTGGCCAGCCTGAGTTTGGCCGTGGCCCTCACGGTGATGGTGTCCAGCTTCCGCGAGGGCGTGACCGGCTGGCTCGACCAGGTGTTGCCCGCCGACCTGTACGCACGCACCGCCACCCGCAGCGTGGCCAGCGACGGCGCGCATTTGCCCGAGGGTTTCGCTGCACAGGCCCAGCGGTTGCCCGGTGTGGCCCGTGCCGAGGCCTCTCGCTTGCGCAGCCTGGTGCTGGTGCCCGGCACGCCCGCCGTCACGCTGGTGGCCCGGCCTTTGCCGCAGCCTGAAAAGCAGTTGCCCCTGTTGGCCCCGCCGTGGGTGGGCCCGGCCCCTCAGCCCGGCATGCCCAGCGTGTACGTGAGCGAGGCCATGGTGGCCCTGCACGGTGCCCAGCCAGGCCAGACATTGACCCTGCAGCTGGGCAACGCCGCGCCCACCCCCGTGCTGGTGCGCGGGGTGTGGCGCGACTACGCCCGCCAGTTCGGCACCGTGGTGATGCACGATGCCGACTACCGCGCCCTCACCGGCGACGCGCTGACCAACGACCTGGCCCTGTGGCTCGCCCCCGGTGCCCGGGCCGACCAGGTGCAGGCCGCGCTGCGCGAGCTGGCCGGGGGGCCGTGGCTGGAATTTGCGGTGCCTGCCGACATCCGCGCCCAGTCGCTGCGCATTTTTGACCGCAGTTTTGCCGTCACCCGCTACCTGCAGGTGCTGGCCATCGGCATTGGACTGTTCGGCATTGCAGCCAGTTTTTCGGCGCAGGTGCTGGCGCGGCGGCGCGAGTTTGGGCTGCTGGCGCACCTGGGGTTCACCCGCCGCCAGGTGGTGGCCACCGTGGCCGCCGAGGGCGTGACCTGGACGGCAGGCGGTGCCGTGCTGGGAGTGGCCCTCGGGCTGGCCGTGGCTGCGGTGCTGGTGTTTGTGGTCAACCCGCAAAGCTTCCACTGGACCATGCCACTCGTGGTGCCGTGGGACAAACTGGCAGGGCTGGTGGCCGGTGTGGTGGTGGCGGGTGGCCTGGCAGCGGGCATCAGCGCCCGTGCGGCCGCGTCGGTACAGGCCGTGCGGGCCGTGAAGGAGGACTGGTGAGCCGTTTTGTTGCCACACCGGGCGCCGCTCGGGCCCCGTTCAACCGCCGCGACGTTGTGCTGGCGCTGGCGGGTGCTGCCATGCCAGTGGGGTCTGTGTGGGCAGCATCCACCGCAGCCTCCCGCCTGAGTGGGCAACTGGTCTTTCCGCGCGACCACGGTGCCCACCCCGAATTTCGCACCGAGTGGTGGTACGCCACGGGGGCGCTGACCACCACCGCAGGGGCGGTGCTGGGGTTTCAGGTCACGTTTTTCCGCACGCGGGTGGCGAAAAGCGGTGTGTCCCAGCCGCCCACGGCGGGCCGCTTCGAGCCCCGTCAGTTGTTGTTTGCCCACGCGGCACTCACCGACGTGGCTGCCCGCCACCTGTGGCACGGCCAGCGCGTGGCCCGCTGGAACGGTGATCCTGCCGCCCGAGCCGCCCGAGCCGCCCGAGCCGCCCGAGCCGCCCGTGCCAGCCTGAGCGACACGGCGGTGGCCATCGGGGCCTGGGCGTTCGAGCGGCGCGGCGATGGCAGCTACCACGCCCAGGTGTCAGAGCCGGGAGTGGTCCTTGATCTGGTGCTGCGTCCCACCCAGCCGCTGTTGCTGCAAGGCGCACAGGGCCTGTCGCGCAAAGGCCCCGACCCGGCGCAGGCCAGCCACTATTACAGCCAGCCGCAACTGGCCGTGGCGGGACAGGTGGTGCGCGGGGAGCAGGCGCAGGCCGTCACCGGCACCGCCTGGCTGGATCACGAGTGGAGCGAAACCCTGCTGCCCCCGCAAGCCGTGGGCTGGGATTGGGTGGGCATGAACCTGGACAGTGGCGCGGCCCTCACCGCCTTTCGCCTGCGCACGGCCAGCGGCGAAGCCGTGTGGGCCGGGGGCAGTTGGCGCGAGCCTGGGGGCCAACCCCGTGTGTTTGCGCCGGGCGAGGTGGCTTTCACCCCCTTGCGCTGGTGGGTGAGCCCGGCCACCCAGGCCCGCTACCCGGTGGTGTGGCGGGTGGCCACGCCCATGGGTGCGTTCGAGGTGTCAGCTTTGCTGGATGCGCAGGAACTGGACAGCCGCGCCAGCACCGGCACGGTGTATTGGGAGGGCTTGAGCGAGTTGCTGGTGCCCGACACGCGCCGCCGGGTGGGCTTGGGCTACCTGGAGATGACCGGCCACGTGGCGCCGATGGCTTTGTGAAAATACATGAAAATGTGTAGCTGAAAACGCTTGTTTATCAGGCGATCGTTGATGAAAAATCAATGATCAATTTCATCAAAATCAATAGCGTGGCGCACTGAGTTGCATCTGTCCCAGCTGGCTGCGCAGCCGGCTTTGTTCCCAGTCCAGGTCGCGCATGCGGTCGCGCAGACGGCGACGGGTTTCGTCATTGGGTGCGCTGCGCAGCTGGCTTTCCAGGCGGCGCAGCTCCTGGTTGTTTTGCTCGATGCGGTTTTGCGTGCGGTGGATGTCGCTGCCCGCGTGGTACGCCTGCAAAAAGCCCGCTTCGTTGCCCCGGGCACGGCACACGCCGTTGTAGCTGTGGCCTGCCAGGCCTTCGCGCCAGCCGACCGCTGGGGTGCAGTAGTTTTGCACGCCTTGATCCCACCCGGCGCGCCAGGCCGTGGCGTTGGGCAGGACGCCGATTTTGTTGCAGGCTTCGGCGTGCTCGGCCAGCCGAGACTCCGGGTGCCCGGCGGCCCCATCCTGGCGGCCCAGCCGACCCCAGTCGGCCGTGCGGCACTCGTTTTCACTCAGGGTGGCGCAGCCGCTGAGGCCCAGGGCGGACCCGACCAGCAGGGTTGCCAGAAGGTGGCGGGTGGCGGTGTTCATGCAAGGCTCCTGGTCTGAGGGCTCATTTCAGTCCGGCAGCGGCACGCAGGGTTTGCGCCTTGTCGGTGCGCTCCCAGGTGAACTCGGGTTCTTCGCGGCCGAAGTGGCCGTAGGCGGCGGTCTTGCTGTAGATGGGGCGCAGCAGGTCCAGCATCTGGATGATGCCTTTGGGCCGCAGGTCGAAGTGGGCTTCCACCAGCTTGGCGATTTCGCTGTCGGGAATCACGCCCGTGCCTTCGGTGTAGACCGTGATGTTCATGGGCTTGGCCACGCCAATGGCGTAGGCCACCTGAATCTGGCACTGCTTGGCCAAGCCAGCGGCCACGATGTTCTTGGCCACATAGCGTGCGGCATACGCAGCGGAGCGGTCCACCTTGGACGGGTCTTTGCCGCTGAACGCGCCACCACCGTGGGGGCAGGCGCCGCCGTAGGTGTCCACGATGATCTTGCGGCCGGTCAGGCCACAGTCGCCCTGAGGGCCACCGATGACGAAGCGGCCCGTGGGGTTGATGAGGTAGCGGGTGTTTTGCAGCCACTCCTTGGGCAGCACGGGCTTGATGATCTCTTCGATCACCGCCTCGATGAAGCTGTCCTTCATCTTGGTGGCGGTCTCGCTCTGGTCGGGGCTGTGCTGGGTGGACAGCACCACGGTGTCGATGCTGTGGGGCTTGCCATCCACATACCGCATGGTCACCTGGCTCTTGGCGTCGGGGCGCAGGAAGGGCAGGCGGCCGTCTTTGCGCAGTTGCGCCTGACGCTCCACCAGGCGGTGCGCGTAGTAGATGGGCGCGGGCATCAGTTCGGGCGTCTCGTCGCAGGCGTAGCCGAACATCAGGCCCTGGTCGCCGGCGCCGATGTTGAGGTGGTCGTCGGAGGCGTGGTCCACGCCCTGGGCGATGTCGTTGCTCTGCTTGTCATAGGCCACCAGCACGGCGCAGCCTTTGTAGTCGATGCCGTACTCGGTGTTGTCATAGCCGATGCGCTTGATGGTGTCGCGCGCCACCTGGATGTAGTCCACGTGTGCGTTGGTGGTGATTTCACCGGCCAACACCACCAACCCAGTGTTGGTCAGGGTTTCGGCTGCCACGCGGCTGCGGGGGTCTTGGGTGAAGATGGCATCCAGAATCGCATCGGAAATCTGGTCCGCCACTTTGTCTGGGTGGCCTTCAGAGACGGATTCGGATGTGAAAAGAAAGTCGTTCGCCATGTGAATAAACTCCTGGGGTTGTGGACAGGGCGGTCGCCTGGCCGGAGCTATGGCGAACGCTTTAGCGGTGGATTGACCGGTTCCGGCCCTGCACCCGACCGTTGAGGTGGCTGCGTCGTCCCGCAAGTTGTTCAGTAACTCGACGACCGTTTGAGTTTAATTCAAGCCTTTCCTTTTTCAGCAATGCCCCTTTTTTGGGCCACACCGTGATTGTTCTGTTCAGGTTTTTCAGCGCTTGGCCCCTGTGGGCCCTGCACGGCCTAGGCGCCGTGCTGGGGTGGGTGGTGTTTGCGCTGTCGCCCACTTACCGCCGCCACTTGCTGGCGCACGCCGCGCTGGCCGGTGTGCCTCGCGCCGATGCGCTGGCCTCTGTCGGTGAGACAGGCAAGATGGTGGCCGAGTTGCCTCGCTTGTGGCTGGGTGCCCCCGTGCCCGTGCAGATGACCGGGCGTGAGCACATCGAGGCCGCGCAGGCCGCAGGCCAAGGGGTGCTGTTTTTCACGCCTCACATGGGGTGTTTTGAAATGACGGCCCGTGCCTATGCCGAACTGTGCGGCCAGGCGCCGGGCAGGGCCATCACGGTGCTGTTCCGCCCGCCGCGTCAGGCCTGGCTGAGCCGGGTGGTGGCCGGTGCGCGCCAACGCCCGGGACTGGAGACCGCGCCCACCACGCTGGCGGGGGTGAAGCAACTGGTCAAAGCCCTTCGCGCAGGTGCCGCCGTGGGGCTGTTGCCTGATCAGGTGCCGCCCGAAGGGCAGGGTGTGTGGGCCCCGTTCTTTGGCCGTCAGGCTTACACCATGACCTTGAGCGCCCGCCTCGCCCAGACCCCGCGCACCACGGTGCTGCTGGCATGGGGTGAACGCCTGCGCTGGGGGCGGGGTTACGTGGTGCATGTGCTGCCCTGGGGCGACGGACCCTTGCCAGCCGACCCCGTGGCCGCTTGCGCTGCCATCAATGCCGCAATGGAGCGCCTCGTGCGGGCCTGCCCCCGCCAGTACCTGTGGGGTTACGCCCGCTACAAAACCCCACGCGGAGGGGCCGAATGAGCCAACACACGTCCGATCCCGTGGCCAGAGGGCCCATGGCAAGCCGTTGGGCACTGATTCTCATGGCAGGGTTGTCGCCGCTGCCGCTGCCGCTGTTGCGCGGGCTGGGGTGGGTGCTGGGCCACGCGCTGTACGTGCTGGCGGTGGGGCGCCGCCGGGTGGCCTTGGTGAACTGGGGCTTGTGTTTTCCGCAGGACACCCCAGCGCAGCGCCGTCGCGCGGTGCGCACCCACTTTGTGCAGTTCGCCCAGGCGTGGCTGGACCGCAGCTGGCTGTGGGAGGCCCCTCGCGAAGTGGTGCAGCAGCGGTTGCGTTTGACGGGCCGGGTGGATGCGTTGGCAGGCCACACACCCACGGTGGTGTTTGCGCCGCACTTTGTGGGGTTGGACGCCGGGTGGATCGGTCTGACGCTGCTGCAGCCCCGGCGCTGTGCCGGCATTTACGCGCCACAGGCCAATGCGGCAGTGGACGCGTGGATGGCCCGGGGACGTCAGCGCTTTGGCGATCCCCTGGTGGTGGCCAAGTGGCAGGGCCTCAAACCCATGGCCGCCGCGCTGCGCGAGGGCTTGCCCCTGTATCTGTTGCCTGACATGGACCATGGGCTGAACGATTCGGTGTGGGCCCCGTTTTTTGGCACGCCGGTGGCCACACTCACCTCCTTGCCCCGTTTTGCGCGCCTGGGCCGCGCCCAGGTGGTGCCGGTGGTCAGCCGCATGACGCCCACGGGCTACGACGTGGAGGTGCTGCCGCCTTGGCAGCACTACCCCACCGACGATGTGGCGGCCGATGTGGCACGCATGAACCGTGAGCTGGAGGCACTGATCGCTACCATGCCGACGCAGTACTACTGGGTGCACAAGCGGTTCAAAACCCGGCCCGAAGGGCAGCCATCGGTTTATCGATAAAATTGGACTTTTGCGCTTTCCTGTGTTGCGCTGTCAGCTATCGAAAATGAAATCTTCGAGCAAACCGATCACGCGTTGGGGTTGCTCGTGCACGATCCAGTGCGTGGCGCCAGGCACACGGTCCACTCGCAGGTGGGGCACCCACTCGGACAGCCCGTCCAGCAAGGCGGGAGGCAGCGCCGTGTCGTCCATGCCCCAGATCACTTGGGTGGGCAGGTTTACCCGCACCAGGTGGGGCGGCAACTGCACCGCTTCCACGGCGGCATCGGTGGGCGTGGCAGGGCGCAGGGGCGACGCACCGTAGTAGTGGCAAGGACCGTGCAGACCCAGGGCCCACGTCTGGCGATAGCGCTCCCGCAAGGCGGGCGTGAGCCACGCGTGGGGGCCGTCGCTGGCCCCCATGTTGTCGAAGAAGTCAAACAGGCGGCGGTACCCGTCTTCGGCCAGCCGTGAGGGGGCATCGGGACGGGCCAGGAAGTTCATGTACGCGCTGGCGGCTTGCTGGGTGGGAGAGTGCCGCAGTTCCCGCCAAAACGTGGCGGGGTGAGGGGCGTTGACGATGGTCAGGCGCTTCACCAGCGCAGGGTGCAGCGCGGCCAGTGCCCAGGCGACCGCGCCGCCCCAGTCATGGGCCACCAGGGTGATGGCCTCTCCCGGATGGCCGGATGCCAAGGCTTCTGTCTCGATCAAGGCCTGTATGTCCTGCACCAAGTGTTTTGCCCGGTAGCTGGCCACATCGGGCGGTGCGCTGGAGTGTGCGTAGCCTCGCAGGTTGGGTGCCACACAGCGGTGGCCGCCGTGTTCGGGCTGGGCAAAGTGCAGCAGCAACTCGTCCCAGATGAAAGCGGCCTCCGGGAACCCGTGCAAAAACACCATCGGTCGCCCGTTTGCAGGCCCCGCCACCCGGCAGTCGAGTGTGATGCCGTGAGGCAAAAGGCGTGTCAGTGTGCCGATGGTGGTCGTGTCATTCATCGATGGCAGGTGGTTCGTCGTCAGGGGGAGCGTTGGTCTCGACCGCAATGGGGGCCGTGCCCACGCCACTGGGGCCAGGCAGGTGGGCCCAGTGCCACAGCAGCTGCGCCACCTCGTCCACGCCCTGCTTTTTGAGGGAAGAGAACAGTTTCACCTCGCCACCGCCACTTTGCAGTCGCGTGATCGACAGCACTTTTTGCCCTTCGCTGCGGGTGAGCTTGTCGGACTTGGTCAGCAGCACCAGGAACTTCAGGCCCTGCTGAACGCGGGGACGGATCACGTCGAGCAGGATGTCGTCCAGCTCGGTCAAACCCAGGCGCGGGTCACACATCATGACCACGGCACGCAGGTTTTCACGCGAGCGCAGGTAGTTGGCCATCACCCGTTGCCAGCGCAGTTTGGCTTCTTTGGGCACGGCGGCATAGCCGTAGCCCGGCAGGTCGGCCAGCACCGCATCGGTGGCATTGTGTTTGCCGAGGGCAAACAGGTTGATGCTCTGGGTGCGGCCAGGGGTCTTGGAAGCAAAAGCCAGCCGTTTCTGCTGGGTGAGTGTGTTGATGCAGGTGGATTTGCCCGCGTTGGACCGTCCCACGAATGCAATTTCAGGCACATCCAGTGGGGGCAGGTGTTGCAGCTGTGGGGCCGTGGTCAGGAAACGGGCGGTGTGCAGCCACGCGTTGGCCGTTTTGGCATCGGTGTGGGCGGCAGGTGCCACCGTGGGCAGGGCTGGAGTGGAAGGCTCGGTCATTTTTGGGGTTTTCCCGATGCGGCAATGTAAAATTCAAAAGGTTTGTACCGCAGTGGTCACACGGTGCTTGCCGCCCATCATCGCTCATTCCAACAGCCCACATCATGAAACTGTTCGCTTCTTACCTTGGTGCCGCAGCCCTCGCCGCTGTCTCTTTCGCTGCTCAGGGCCAGACCGCCAAGCCCGATGTGGCCAAAGGCGCTGCGCTGTTTGGCCAAGTGTGTGTGGCCTGCCACGCGGCCGACGGCAACTCCACCACGCCAGCCAACCCGAAACTGGCGCAGCAGCACCCCGAGTACCTGGTCAAACAGTTGCAGGAGTTCAAATCAGGCAAGCGCGACAACGCTGTCATGAAAGGTTTTGCTTCTGCGCTGTCTGATGAGGACATGCGCAATGTGGCCTTCTGGCTGGCTTCCCAGAAAGGGACCACAGGGGTGGCCACGCAAAAAGACCTGGTAGCGTTCGGTGAACGCATTTACCGCGGTGGCATTGCAGACCGTCAGGTTGCGGCTTGCACCGGTTGCCATGCTGCAAACGGCTCGGGCATTCCCGCGCAGTATCCCCGTCTGAGTGGCCAGCACGCCGAGTACACCGCAAGTCAACTGGTCGCATTCCGTGATGGCGTTCGCAAGAACAGTGTCCAGATGGCGCATGTGGCAGCCAAGATGAATGACCGCGAGATCAAAGCGGTGTCCGATTACATTTCTGGCCTGCGCTGAATATAAGTCAACGTTAATATCAAACGCAAAAAATGCCGGTCGGGTGTCAGGCCCGCTGAACCTTTTGCGTTTCTGGGGTTCTGAGCCGGGCGAGTCAATGCAATGTTGACTCGCCCTTTTCTTTTGCGTGCAAGGGGCTGGCCTGGTGTCGGATTGATGGAATGACCGTGACAACTGAAGAAATGGGTGTCAGCGCCCGATCGCGCTGGGTGGCAAATGCCGTGGAATTGCTGTCTTCCATGCGTTTTGCCATTTCTTTGCTGACGGTGATCTGCATCGCTTCGGTGATCGGAACCGTGCTCAAGCAGCGCGAGCCCATGAACAACTATGTCAATCAGTTCGGGCCGTTCTGGTCCGAGGTGTTTGGCAAATTTGACCTCTATGCGGTGTACAGCGCGTGGTGGTTTCTGCTGATCCTGGCATTCCTGGTCGTCAGCACCAGCCTTTGTATCTCCCGGCACACCCCCAAAATCCTGGCCGACTTCAAAGCCTACAAAGAAGGCATTCGGGAGCAGAGCCTCAAGGCATTCGGGCACCGGGCCGAGGCCGGAGTGCCGGGTGTCCCGCAGCAGGCAGCCCGTGATATCGGGCAAGCGCTGGTGGCTTCAGGCTGGAAGGTGAAGTTGCAATCGCGCGACACCCCCACGGGCCAGGGCTGGATGGTGGCAGCCAAAGCCGGCGCAGCCAACAAGCTGGGCTATCTGGCGGCGCACAGTGCCATTGTGCTGGTCTGCATCGGTGGCTTGCTGGATGGCGATCTGGTGGTTCGCGCGCAGATGTGGTTCAACGGGAAATCGGTGTTCACCGGGGGTGGTCTGATCGCCGATGTGCCCGAGCAGCACCGCTTGTCGCCCCGCAATCCCACTTTCCGGGGCAACTTGCTGGTGACGGAGGGCGGAAGCTCCAGCACGGCCATCCTGTCGCAGCCCACGGGGGTGCTGGTGCAGGACCTCCCGTTTTCGGTGGAGTTGAAGAAGTTTGTGGTGGAGTACTACTCCACCGGTATGCCGAAATTGTTTGCCAGTGACATTGTCATTCGAGACCACGACACCGGGGAGGTCAAGGAGGCGCGTGTCGAGGTCAACCACCCTGTCAACCACAAAGGGGTGGAGTTGTTTCAGGCCAGCTTTGACGACGGAGGGTCCACGATCAAGTTGCAGGCTTTGCCCATGGCCGCCGACACAAGGCCGTTTGCTTTGGAAGGCGTGATCGGTGGCTCCACCCCATTGACCAACGGCAATGACAAGTTGACGGTGGAGTTCACGGGCTTGAGGGTGATCAACGTCGAGAACTTTGGCCCTGAGGTCGGGTCGTCCACGGACGTTCGGGCGGTCGACTTGCGGCACTCGATTGAAAGCCGTTTGGGAGCTGCAAACAAGACGCCTACCGAAAAGGTGTTGCGCAACATCGGTCCCAGCTTTTCCTACAAACTGCGAGACGCCGCAGGTCAGGCCACTGAATTCAACAACTACATGCTGCCAGTGGACGTGGACGGCACGCGCGTGTTTCTGCTGGGCATGAGGGAAAGCAGCGCCACGCCCTTCCGTTATCTGCGCATCCCGGCGGACGATCAGGACAGCATTCAGGGGTGGATGCGCCTGCGTGCCGCTTTGAAGGACGCAAACCTGCGGGAGAAGGCCGTGTCCCGTTATGCCGAGCAGGCCGTGGAGCCGGGCAAACCGGAACTGGCGCAGGCCTTGGCTGCATCGGCCTTGCGTGCGCTGAATCTGTTTGCAGGGGCAGACACCGCCCTGGCCGCCATGGGCAGCAATGCGCCCAAGGGGGGCTTGCAAGCGGTCTCTGCGTTCATGGAGTCCAATGTGCCGGAGTCGGAGCGCGAGCGGGCGAGCGAGGTGTTGGTCCGAATCCTGAATGGGGTGTTGTTCGAGTTGAATCAGTTGGCCCGGGAAAAAGCGGGTCTGAAACCCTTGGACCGTGACGACGCCGCGCGCAATTTCATGACGCAGGCGGTGCTGAGCCTGAGTGACGCGTTTTTCTACACGGCCCCACTGACATTTTTGATGGAAGATTTCAAGCAGGTTCAGGCCAGCGTGTTTCAAGTGTCCCGTGCGCCGGGCAAAACCATCGTGTACCTGGGGTGTTTGTTCCTGATTGTGGGCGTTTTTGCCATGCTCTATGTGCGTGAGCGCCGCCTGTGGGTGTGGCTGACGCCTGGGCCCGATGCGAACTCGTTGGCCACCATGGCTTTGTCCACCAACCGGAAAACCATGGAAGCGGACCAGGAGTTCGAAACCCTCAAAAACCGTCTTCTTCTGTTGCCTACAACCAAAGCCCTGTGATGAACACCCAAACCCTGAACGTGCCCAAGCCATCCGATGGCAGTCATCAGTCCATTGTGCTGAATGAAAGTTACTTAAGCCGCCGCAACGCCACCGACTGGGCTTTTGCGTTGTTGCTGGTGGCTGGTGCCATTGGTGTGTTGATCCGTTACGGCGCAGGAATGGACGTGTACGAGTCCTCCATTCTGCTGGGAACCGTGCCCGCGCTCATCTGGGTGGGGTGGTTCTGGCGGCCTTTGCGGGCCTTGATGGTGGGTGTGGCGGCTTTGTCGCTGCTGGCCATTTGGCTGTATCAGGTCAATGGCCAAGCCGATCTGGGCCGAGCCGACACGGCATTTTTGCTCAAGTATTTCCTTTCCAGTCAGTCGGCCATCCTGTGGATGAGCATGCTGTTCTTCATGAGCACCGCCTTCTATTGGGCTGGTGCGATGCTGCGCACCCATTCCCAAGCCATGGAAGTGATGGGCACGCGTGTGGCCTGGGCGGGTGTGGTGCTGGCGCTGGTGGGCACCATGGTGCGCTGGTACGAGGGGCACCAGATGGGGCCTGACATCGGTCACATCCCCGTCAGCAATCTGTACGAAGTGTTTGTGTTGTTTTGCTGGCTCACGGCCACGTTCTACTTGTATTACGAGACGCACTACAAAACGCGTTCGTTGGGCGCCTTTGTGATGCTGGTGGTCAGTGCGGCCGTGGGCTTTTTGCTGTGGTACTCGGTGGTGCGCGAAGCCCACCAGATTCAGCCGCTGATCCCCGCGCTGCAAAGCTGGTGGATGAAGATTCACGTCCCCGCCAACTTTGTGGGTTATGGCACCTTTGCCATTGCGGCCATGGTGGCATTTGCCTACCTCATCAAACAGTCGGCCAGCGAAACGCGCTGGTACAAGCTGGCTCCCCTGTGGGCGTTGGGTGTGGTGCTGTGTTTTGAGCCCCTGGTGTTCCGTCAGGGCAAAGTGGAAGGTGGCAGCAGCTACTGGTTTGTGTACTTTGGCATTTCGGCCCTGATCGTGGCGGGCATTCTGGGTATGCGCACCCGCTTGGCCGAGCGCCTGCCCAGCTTTGAGGTGCTGGACGATGTGATGTACAAGGCCATTGCCATTGGCTTTGCGTTTTTCACCATCGCCACCGTGCTGGGTGCCCTGTGGGCGGCTGAGGCCTGGGGCGGCTACTGGAGTTGGGATCCAAAGGAAACCTGGGCCCTGATCGTGTGGCTGAACTATGCGGCCTGGTTGCACATGCGTTTGATGAAGGGTCTGCGCGGTGCCGTGTCCGCCTGGTGGGCGCTGGTGGGCTTGGTCATCACCACGTTTGCCTTTCTGGGGGTGAACATGTTTTTGTCGGGCTTGCACAGCTACGGCGCGTTGTGACGCCTCACACGGGGGTGTAAGCCCCCACCAAAAAAACATTGGCCTGATCGGTTCACACTGGAACCCATCAGGCCTTTTTGTTGACCAATGCGTTCACAAGTCCAACCCACCCGGTACACCCCATGCCCTCACACCCCCAGCGCCACGGTTTCAACCACCCCATTGCCAGCGAGATCACGCCACAGGGTGTGTACCTCAACCGCCGCGCCCTGATCCAGGGCATGGCCACCGGGGTGGCCGGTGCGGCGTTGGCCCTGTGGGCGGCGCGCGATGCCCGCGCTGCGGTGGCCGCACCGGGCAAACTGGCGGTGCTGCCAAGCCAGCCGTCGGCCGTGTCAGGTGCCATGACGATGGAAAAGCCCACGCCGTATGGCGATGCCAGCACCTACAACAACTTTTACGAATTTGGCACCGACAAGGCCGATCCGGCTCGCTTGGGGGCCACGCTGCGCACCAAGCCCTGGACCGTTCAGATCGAGGGCCTGGTGAAGAGGCCCAAAACCATCGACCTGGCCGACCTCCTCAAGCTGGCCCCGATGGAAGAACGCATTTACCGCTTGCGGTGTGTGGAGGGCTGGTCCATGGTCATTCCATGGGTGGGCTATTCGGTGGCAGAGCTGATTCGCCACGCCGAGCCCTTGGGTTCGGCCAAATACGTGGAGTTTGTGACCCAGGCCGACCGCGCCACCATGCCGGGTCTGCGCGCCGGTGTGCTTGACTGGCCTTACGTCGAGGCTTTGCGAATGGACGAAGCGCTGCACCCGCTGGCCATGCTGGCGTTTGGCATGTACGGCGAGGTGTTGCCCAATCAAAACGGGGCACCGGTGCGGCTGGTGGTGCCTTGGAAATACGGGTTCAAAAGCGGCAAGTCGCTGGTGAAAATCCGGTTCGTGGAGCAGCAGCCCAAAACCGCCTGGAACCAGGCCGCGCCGCAAGAGTACGGGTTCTTTTCCAATGTGAACCCCGATGTGTCGCATCCGCGCTGGAGCCAGGCCACCGAGCGCCGCATCGGTGAAGACGGCCTGTTTGCCAAGAAGCGCAAAACCCTCATGTTCAACGGCTACGAGCCGCAAGTCGGGCAGTTGTACGCGGGCATGGATTTGCGCCGTTTCTACTGAGTATGGTGGGTACGCTGCGTGCCGGGTTGGACCGATGGGGCCGCCACGTGTGGGCCAAACCCGTGTTGGGGCTGCTGGTGACGTTGCCTTTCGGCTGGTTGGTGTGGGCCGCGTGGGCCAACCAACTGGGGGCCAACCCAGCCGAGGCGCTGATTCGCGCCACCGGCGACTGGACGTTGCGCTTCCTGTGCGTGGCTCTGGCCGTGACACCGCTACGGGAATGGCTGCATGTGCCAACATTGGCACGCTTTCGGCGCTTGCTGGGGCTGACCGCTTTTGCCTATGCTTGCCTGCACCTGACGGCGTATGCGTGGCTGGACATGGGGGCTGAGTGGTCAGATGTGGTGGCCGATGTGGTCAAGCGTCCCTTCATCGCCCTTGGCATGGCATGCTGGGGCATATTGCTGGCATTGGCGATCACCTCTTTTAACCATGCGGTGCGTTGGTTGGGTGGACGCCGGTGGCGCGTTTTGCACCGCACGGTTTATGCCGCAGCCGTGCTGGCCATTCTTCATTTCTGGTGGATGCGGTCGGGTAAGAACAACTTTGCCGAAGTGTGGCTATATGCCGCTGTGTTGACCACTCTGTTGTCAATGCGTGGTTTTGTTTTTTATAAAAAAATGGCTTCTAACGCTTGACTATGTAGTGTAGATTGCTATTGAATTTCTAAGGTGCGGTCCGACCACGCCATGCCAGCAATGGCATGAGAAAGCCATGTCAGCGGGCTTGCCTGGGTGTGCTGTCTGAGGCCGGTTCGATGGACCTGGAGGTGCCTGGCGTTGCAGGCTCGGGAAAATACAGCGGGCCTTTCTGGCCGCACCCCGATAACAAACCGCTCAGCAAAACCAGTGCCCAACCATGGCGCATGACCCGGCTACCCCGGTCTGACGGGTGGACGCCTAAAATTTGAAGGAACCTAACCATCGTGGAATTGTAATGACCGACACCGAATACCAAGACCGTGCCGAGGCAGCGCTGCGAGCCATCGAGTTGGCTTGTGATCGCATCAATGAGTCGACAGACGCCGATTTGGACAATCAACGCACCGGCGGAATGGTGACGTTGACGTTTTCCAACCGCAGCCAGATCGTGGTGAACCTGCAAAAGCCCTTGCACGAAATCTGGGTGGCCGCGCGCAGTGGCGGGTTCCACTTCAAGTGGCAAGACGGCGCCTGGCAGGACACCAAAGGAGAGGGTGAGTTGTTTGCATTGCTGGAGCGTTTTGCCAGTGAGCAATCAGGCATGCCTTTGCCATTTGCGCCTGATGCCAGCGGTGGTTGAGAGTCTCAGTTCTTGAACAGGTCGAGAATCCCTTTGCGCTCTTCAGGTTCTATGGGGGCAGGACCCGTCCCATCGGGTGATGAGGCCCCTTCGCCCTCGCTGTGCCCCAGCCTTGCAATGCCACTGCCGGGGGCATATTCTTCGTAGTACCAATCCCCGTTCTGCGACACCACCCCCGATGGCACTGGCAACTCCGCCACAGGGACATTTCTCAGTGCTTCCTGCATGAACGAAATCCAGATGGGCAGGCTCAACCCCCCTCCCGTTTCACGGCTTCCCAAATTTCGGGGGTTGTCATAGCCCACCCACACGGCAGCCACCAGATGCGGTTGGAAGCCCACAAACCACGCATCCATGGCATCGTTGGTGGTCCCTGTTTTGCCGTACAGATCAGGCCTTTTCAGGGTGGCTTGTGCACGTGCCGCCGTACCGGCTCGGGTGATCTCCTGCAGCAAACTGCCCATGACAAAAGCGTTGCGGGGCTCTATGGCCTGAGCGGTGTCTTCGGCACGCACTTCCGGTACGTCCAGCAACACCTTGCCCTGTGCATCTGTGACTTTGGTGATGAGGCTGGGGGGCAGCAAATGCCCTCCATTGGCAAACACGCCATAAGCAGAAGCCATCTGCAGGGGGGTGACGGAGCCGGCACCCAGTGCCATGGTCAGATAGGGTGGATGGCGCTCGGCATCAAATCCGAAGCGTTGTATCCAGTCTTGAGCACTTTGAGCCCCCACCACCTGAAGCACGCGAATGGACACCATGTTTTTTGACTTTGCCAGCGCTGAGCGCACCGTCATGGGGCCTTCAAACTTTCCATCGTAGTTCTTCGGTTCCCAGGGTTTGCCACCGGTTTCCGTGGCACCGAAGAACAGTGGCGCATCGTTGACCACGGTGGTCGGGGTCACCCCCTTTTCAAGTGCCGCCGAATAGATAAACGGTTTGAAACTGGAGCCAGGCTGACGCCAAGCCTGGGTGGCGTGGTTGAACTTGTTCTTGTTGAAGTCAAATCCTCCCACCAAGGCACGGATTGCGCCGTTTCTGGGATCCAACGCCACAAATGCACCCTCCACTTCGGGGAGTTGGGTGATCTCCCATCCATTTTTGGCGGACTTGATGATCCGGACAACGGCCCCGCGCCGCAGTGCCAAGTGGGGTGGCGCTTTGGGGCTGAGCCCGGACATCACCGGTTTCAGCCCTTCGCCGGTGATTTCGATGGGTTGGGCATCCTGTCTGATCACCACCACCTTTTTGGGAGTGGCGCTCAGCACCACCGCCGACAGCACATCCCCGTTGTCCGGGTGGTCTGCCAGCGTGTCATCTATGGCCTCGTCCAACGCAGGTCCCTCTTCAGGCAACGCGACGAACTGCTCGGGGCCGCGGTAGTGCTGGCGGCGCTCGAAGTCCATCAACCCCTGCCGAAGGGAGCGGTAGGCAGCTTGCTGCTCTCTGCTGCGGATGGAGGTGGTGACATTCAGTCCACGCGTGTAGGCCTCGTCACCGTACTGACTGAAGATGGTCTGCCTCACCATCTCTGCTGCGTAGTCACCCCGGACACGTTCTATGCTGGTGGCGGGTCTCAGGTGCACCGGCGCAGCCTTTGCCGTTGTGGCTTGTGCTTCGGTGATGAACCCGTTCTCCAGCATTCGGTCGATGATGTAAAGCTGGCGGGCTCGGGCCCTTTTGGGGTTGCTGATCGGGTTGAACGCAGATGGCGCCTTGGGCAGGCCTGCCAACATGGCTGCTTCGTCCACCGTGATGTCTTTCAGCGTTTTTCCGTAGTAAGTCTGAGCGGCAGCTGCAAAGCCATAGGCGCGATGTCCCAAAAATATCTGGTTCATGTACACCTCAAGGATCTGCTCCTTGGTCAGCAGGTGCTCCAGCTTGAATGTCAGCAGCACTTCATAGATCTTCCGGGTGTACGTTTTTTCCGCAGACAGGTACACGTTGCGTGCCACTTGCATGCTGATGGTTGATGCCCCTTGGCTTTTGGATCGGCCGAAATTTGCCAAACCTGCTCGTACCATGCCCACGTAGTCCACCCCGCCGTGTTCGAAAAAGCGGGCATCTTCCGCAGCCAGCACCGCATCTTTCATGACTTTGGGTATTTCAGCGATAGGGGTCAGGTCACGTCGCTCTTCCCCATACTCGGCCAGCAATTCGCCTTCGGCAGAATAGACCCGGAGTGGCAACTTGGGGCGGTAGTCAGACAAGGCTGACACATCGGGCAGGTTCGGGTACGCCATCGCGAGTGCAACGCCAATGACAAGCATCAAGGCGAACACTCCGGCCAGGGTGAGGCCTGTCAGCCAGCCAAGCAACCGCCAGAACCAGTGGGCTTTTGCCGAGTGGTTTGGGGTCGTCGCGGATTCGTCGGACTGGGGCTTTGCTGCCATGCATTCTTTCAAAGGGTTTTGGAATTATAAAAACCGGGCGATGCGGGTCTTGAGAGGCCGCCGCGTCGGGTTTTGGCAACGAGGTGATGAAGTTCCCTCACTGGGCACCATGGGTGAACAATGCACTTACTGATAGCATTGAAGTGATTGATGAAGTTTGCCGTCTAACTTTTGGGAGCCAGCTTTGAGCGCCTTGGCATCGTTGTTCAGCCGCGAACCGGCTCCCTTGCTGGGTGTCGACGTGAGTACGTCGAGTGTCAAGGTGGTGGAATTGAGCCGAAACCGCGCAGGCCATCTGGTTCTTGAGCGTTGTGCCATGGAGCCCTTGGAGCGGGGTTGGATCACAGATGGCAACATCGAAAAATTCGATGAGGTGGCCGATACGGTGCGCCGGGTGGTGCGGAAAAGTGGCAGCAAGACCAAGAATGCGGCTTTGTCTTTGCCTGCGTCAGCTGTGATCACCAAAAAGATCGTCTTGCCTGGGGGACTCAGCGAAGCTGAACTTGAAATCCAGGTGGAGTCTGAAGCCAATCAGTACATCCCTTTTTCCCTTGACGAGGTGAGCCTTGACTTCTGCGTGATCGGTCCCAGTGAGGCGTCCCAGGGCGATGTGGATGTTCTGATTGCAGCCTCCCGAAAAGAGAAGGTTCAAGACCGTCAGGGGTTGGCCGAAGCGGCAGGGCTCAAGGCTGTGGTGGTGGACATCGAACCCTATGCATCGCGCATGGCTTGTGGCCGCCTGATCGAGCAATTGCCCGGCAATGGCAAGGATTCCATCGTTGCGCTCTTTGAAATTGGTGCTCTGGCCACCAGCATGCAAGTGATTTGCAATGGCGACGTGCTGTACGAACGTGACCAAGCATTCGGTGGCGCACAACTGAGCCAGATGATCGCTCGCCAGTATGGCATTTCGATGGACGAGGCGGAGTTGAAAAAGCGAACCGGCGACGTGCCAGAGGATTATCTCCAGTCTGTTTTGCGACCGTTCATCGCCAATATGGGGCAGGAAATGTCGCGTGCGCTGCAGTTCTTTTTCACGAGCACACCGCATAACCGTGTGGATCACATATTGCTGGCGGGGGGAACCGCTGGTGTGCAGGGCTTGACGGAAGAAATCACCTCGCAAACATCGTTTGCTTGCATGGTGGCGAACCCGTTTGCTGACATGGTCATGGGCGCATCCGTCCGTTCGCCCAAACTGAGCCGGGAGGCTCCGTCTTATCTGACCGCGACAGGCTTGGCTTTGCGGAGGTTTTTCCAGTGATTCTCATCAACTTGCTTCCTCACCGGGAGGCAGCGCGCAAGCGTCGCAAAGAGCAGTTTGCGATTTATGCTGTGTTGGCCGCATTGACAGGGGCTGCTCTGTCTGCCTTGGTGCACACGTCAGTCCAAGCCAGAATCGACGCACAGCGGGCACGCAACACCTATTTGCAGGAGGAAACCAAGAAGTTGGAGCTGCAAATCAAGGACATCGCCGGTTTACAGGCCGAAATCGCCAGTCTCAAGGCTCGGCAGGCTGCAGTTGAAAATCTGCAAGCTGATCGGAACATGCCTGTTCATCTGATGGGGGAACTGGTGGCCAAGCTGCCCGATGGCGTTTACTTGGTGTCGATGAGGCAAGAAAACCAAACGGTGCAACTGGTTGGCGTTGCCCAATCGCAGGAGCGTGTGTCCGAGTTGTTGCGCAACTTGAACAGCAGTGACTGGTTGGCCAAGCCGGAGTTGGTGGAGATTGTGTCCACTGTTCAAACCCTGTCCTCAAAAGAGCAGCGCCGCGTGTCCAACTTCACCGTGAGGGCCGGCCTTCGACGCCCGGAGACACCTGCCTCAAATGGCGCAACCCATCAGCCTCAAGGCTGACAGCCCGCGAACGGACCCACCATGGCAAAAGCAGCGTTGCCCAACATTGACTTTGAGGAGCTGAAGCGGACTGTTCAGCTGCAGTTCACCGGGTTGAATCCCAATGATCCTTCTCAATGGCCTGTCATACCCAAAGCCCTGATGCTGATGGGCATCTGCGTCGGTATTGTGGCAATTCTGTGGTTTGTTTGGATCACGCCGGTCAATGAAGAACTGGACGCAGAACGGCAGCAAGAAGCGGTTTTGCGACAGACGTATTCGGCAAAATTGGTGCAAGCCATCAACCTGGAAGAACTCAAGAAGCAGTTGGAGCAAGTCAAGCAATATGTGACGCAACTTGAAAAGCAGTTGCCAAGCAAAGCCGAAATGGATGCCCTTCTGTCGGATATCAATCAGGCGGGAATTGGCAGAAGTCTGCAGTTCGAATTGTTTCGACCAGGCCAAGTGGTGGTAAAAGATTACTATGCCGAGTTGCCGATTTCGGTTCGCATCACGGGGGGGTATCATGATGTCGGCCTTTTCGCATCCGATATTGCCCATTTGTCCCGAATTGTCACACTGAATGAGTTGTCTCTCAATCCTGTAAAGGATAAAGAAGGGGTATTGGTGATGGAGGGTATTGCCAAGACCTATCGTTACCTGGATCCTGAGGAAGTGGCAGCTCAGCAAAAAGCAATGGCTGCAAAAGGGGCGAACAAGTGACACCAAAAAGTGGAGTGTGTATCACGCTTGTTTCTTTGGCAACGGTTTTGTCTGGATGCTCAGGTTCCGGCGACGAGGAATTGCAGACTTGGATGGCTGAGCAGCGCAGCAGCTTGCATCCCAGAAAAGAAGAAGTGTCTGAACCCAAGGTTTTCAAACCGCAAGCTTATGCCAATTTGGAAGGACTGGATCCCTTCAATGTGCGAAAACTCACCAGCGGTTTCAAGAATGATGCCGTGAATCCTGTGGTCAGTTCAGCCTTGCTGACACCGGAGTTGAACCGGCGCAAGGAGCCATTGGAGAATTATCCGTTAGACACAATGGCTTTTGTGGGAAGTTTGAAAAAGGCAGACAAACAGGCTGCCCTGCTCAAGGTTGACAAATTGATATATCAGGTCAATGTGGGGGCCTACATTGGGCAAAACTACGGAAAAATAACAAAAATCACCGAGACCGAACTGTCTGTTCGCGAAATTGTGCAGGATGCAGCGGGTGAGTGGATCGAAAGGCAAGCAGTTTTGCAGCTGCAAGAAGGAATGAAATGAGCAAATTATCTGGCTTGCACCAAGCTGCAGCAAATGGTCTGATCGTTTTGGGTGGCGTGTTTCTGGCAACGGTTGCACATGCTCAGATGGCGATCAAATCCGTCACGGCAGTGGTCCAGGGCGGGGCTGAAGTCGTGCGCGTCGAGTTCTCAGAACCCGTTCCGGCTGTGCCCACCGGTTTCGTCATTCAATCCCCGGCGCGCATCGCTTTTGATTTTCCCAATGTCAATACCGCTTTGGGGCGTGCGCCCATCGAGTTGAACACTGGCAATCTCAAGTCGGCCAATGTGATTCGGGCGGGTGATCGATCCCGTCTGGTGCTGAACCTCAAGGACTCTTCGGGCTACGAAGCCAAGGTTGACGGCAACACGTTGTTGGTGGTGTTGGAAAAACCCAGGCAATCCGCTTTCAGCCAGCCACCGGGTACCGAGGTTGCGACAGATGGCGTGTTTTCGTTGACCGATATCGATTTCCGACGGGGTGCCGACAATTCGGGCCGTGTGGTCGTGGATTTCTCCAACAGCCAAGTGGGCGTCGACATCAAGCAGGTGGGCAATACCCTTGCGGTGGAGTTTCTGAAAACCAGCTTGCCAGAGGGCCTTCGGCGTCGTTTGGATGTGTCGGATTTTGGGACGCCTGTGCAGACCATCGTATCGACCCAAACAGGTGACAAGGTTCGAATGGTTGTTTCCCCCAAAGGCAACTGGGAGCACTCAGCCTATCAAAGCGACAAGCAGTTCGTCTTGGAGATTCGCGAGCAAAAAGCCGATCCCGGAAAACTGACCCAAGGCAAAGGATTCAATGGTGAAAAGCTGTCATTGAATTTCCAGAACATTGAGGTGCGTTCGCTTTTGCAAGTGATTGCGGACTTCACCAACTTCAATATTGTCACATCGGATTCGGTCACGGGCACACTGACCCTCCGCCTGAAAGATGTGCCTTGGGACCAAGCGCTGGAGATCATTTTGCAGGCCAAGGGTTTGGGCATGCGGAAAGCCGGAAATGTGATTTGGATTGCCCCTGGTGATGAAATTGCAGCCAGGGAGAAGGCGGAGTTGGAGTCCAAGGTGTCGATTGAAAGCCTTGAATCCGTGAAAACCCAAGGTTTTCAGATGAACTACGCCAAGGCTGTCGATGTGGCGGCTCAGTTGAATGCGTCCCAAAATTCAAATCTGAACACGACAGTCCCTGGTGGAAATGCCAACCTGGGCAGAATCCTGTCTGCCCGAGGAAGCGTCATTGCCGAACCTCGGACCAACCAGTTGTTTGTGACAGACATACCCAGCCGGTTGGAGCAGGTCCAGCAGTTCATTTCCAAGTTGGATGTGCCTGTGCGCCAAGTGCTCATCGAAGCCAGGATTGTGGAGGCCGATGACAAGTTTGGAAAATCTCTGGGCGTTCGGTTGGGGGGGAGCGATTTGCGAGGTGTCCGCGGTGGGGATGCAGGCTATTCGGTTGGCGGGACAAACCGAGTTGCCATCGGGGGATCGTACAACGCGGTCTCCTCCACCACCGGGGAGAGTGTCAATGTGATGGACACCTCCAACACCTCCTTCGTGAACTTGCCGGCATTGGGTTTGGGGGGTGTCAGTCCAGCGTCGTTTGCCGTGTCTTTGTTCAGCGCATCTGCAAACCGGTTCTTGAACCTTGAAATTTCAGCATTGGAGGCGGACAGCCGCGGGAAAATTGTGTCCAGTCCACGTGTGGTGACGGCCGATCAGGTCAAGGCGGTGATTGAGCAGGGTGTGGAATACCCTTATCAGACCACTGCGCCCAATGGGGGAACCACCATTTCGTTCAAGAAAGCCGGTTTGAAACTGGAGGTGACGCCTCAGATCACGCCTGAGGGCAACATCATTCTGGACGTCGAGGTGAACAAGGACAGCCCTGGCGAAATCCTGTCGGGTGCACGGGCCATCAACACCAAACGCGTTCAAACACAAGTGCTGGTCGAAAACGGTGGCACCGTGGTGATCGGGGGGATTTTCGAATCGACAGAGTCGGATGGAGAAACCAAGGTTCCGTTTTTGGGCGACATTCCGGTCATGGGCAATCTCTTCAAAACCCGCAACAAAACCGCAGACAAATCTGAAATGTTGGTTTTCATCACTCCCAAAGTCGTGTCAGATCGCCAGCCGGTGAGGTGACGGCTTACCAAAATGCCCAAAAACAAAAGGGGCTGAAGGCCCCTTTTGTTTTGTCTGAAAGCGTCAGAAAACGATCAATCGGCGAACTTTCCAGCGGCGTCGATCACGGGCTTCAGTTTGGCAATTTCTGCCGCGACAAACGCTTTGTGTTCCGCACGCTCCATGCGCTTGTCGGTGACCACCACCGCCCCCAGACCTTCTTGCTTTTTGATGAATTCAGGGTCTTTCAGTGCCAGCTTCATCGCGTCGTTCAACTTCTTCAGGATCGGTTCGGGTGTGCCTTTCGGGGCGTAAAGGCCGTGCCATATCGTCAGTTCAAAGCCTTTGAGACCCATCTCCTGCAGGGTGGGGTAGTCCTTCAGCAGTTTGTGCGTGGTCAGCGGTTTCGCCGTGGTCACGGCAAAGGCCTTGACCCTGCCTGCCTCAATCTGGCTGGTGGTGTTGGTGGTTTGGTCGCACATCACGTCCACTTGGCCTCCAATCAGGTTGGTCATCGCAGGTGCGGTACCGCCGAATGGGATGGTGGTCATGGAGTCTGTGAGTTTGACCGCGTGTTGCCACATCAGACCGCAAATGTGCGAGGCAGAGCCCAGGCCCGCATGGGCGATGTTCAACTTGCCTGAATTGGCGCGGATGTAGTTTTCAAAGTCACGGTAGGTGTTGGCAGGCAGCTGCGGTTTGCCCAGGAGGGTCATGGGCACTTCGTTGACCAACCCCAGGTAATCGAAGTCCTCCAATGGCTTGTAGGGCAGTTTGCGGTAGAGGGCTGGTGCAGCTGCCATGCCGATATGCCACAGGAGCAAGGTCTGGCCGTCGGGTTTGGCTTTGGCAACCTTGTTGGCGCCGATGGTGCCCCCTGCGCCGGCCGCGTTTTCCACCGTGAAGTTGCCCCCCGGCATGGTTTTGCGCATGGCTTCGGCCAAATCGCGGGCCACTCGGTCGGTTGGACCTCCTGCAGCGAAAGGCACCACAAACGTGATGGGTTTGGACGTGGGGAAGTCCTGGGCACCCACAGTGCCAAAGGCCACCACCGCCACGGCGGCGGCAACCATTGATGGGACGAATTTCATGGAGTCTCCTTTGGAATGAACGCTCCATGGTACGGGTCTGAGCGGCCCCGTCCATTCCGGAAATTACGTATGCGTCACTGGTAACTGCGGGCGTCCTCGATCACCTTTCCATCGTTGGGCAGGCCACCGGGCACTTGTGCCACGATGGTGGCGCGCAATTTGGTGACCTCGCGCACCGCCTGCTCCAGTTGTCCGCGCAAATGGTCAGACAGTTGGTCACACTCCACATGCAAGGTCATCTGGTCGTTTGCCATTTCCCCACTGACCACCAACCGGGCACGTTTCACCTCGGGGAAACGCTTGGCCACGTCGTTGACTTGGCTGGGATGAACGAACATGCCCCGCACTTTGGTGGTCTGGTCGGCACGGCCCATCCAGCCCTTGATCCGCGTGTGCGTGCGTCCGGTGGGGCAGGGGCCGGGCAGCACGGCCGAAAGGTCTCCTGTCCCAAAGCGAATCAGAGGGTAGTCAGGGTTCAAGGTTGTGATGACCAGCTCACCCACCTCGCCTGGGGGGACAGGGTCCCCAGTCCCAGGACGGACGATTTCAACGATCACGCCCTCGTCCAACACCAGGCCTTCACGGGCCGGGGTTTCGTAGGCGATCAGCCCGATGTCTGCCGTGGCATAGCACTGGTAGGCGGCAATGCCGCGTTGGGCAAACCAGTCGCGCAAACTGGGCGGGAAGGCCTCGCCCGATACCAAGGCCTTGGTCAGGCTGGGCAAGGCCACGCCCATGTCTGCGGCCTTCTCCAGAATGATTTTCAGAAAACTGGGGGTGCCCGCGTAACCGGCCGGCTTCAGTTCGGCCATCGCCATCACCTGCTGCTCGGTTTGTCCGGTGCCACCGGGAAACACCGTGCAGCCCAGGGCGTGGGCTGCCGTTTCCATCATCGATCCGGCGGGGGTGAAGTGGTAGCTGAAGCCGTTGTGGATCAGGTCGCCACTTCGAAAGCCGGCTGCGTGCATGGCCCTGGCCAAGCGCCAATAGTCGGGGCGGGTGCCTTCGGGCTCGTAGATGGTGCCTGGGCTGGCAAACACCCGGCGCATGCCCGGGCCAAATGCCAGGGCACTGAAACCGCCAAACACATTGGCCGAGCGCAGGGCCTTCTGTCGCTCCAGCAGTTCGTGTTTGCGGATCACCGGCAATCGCGCCAAGACCGCTCGGTTGGTGACGCTCGCTGCGTCCACGTCGGCCAGCAGCGTGGCGAACGCTGGTGCGTGTGCCTTGGCGTGTGCCACCTGTGCGGGCAGGGCGGCCATGTGTGCCGCCTCGCGGGCGGCCGGGTCGCGCTGCTCCAGCGCATCAAAAGGCGTGTTCATGCGGGACTCCTCGGGCTGTGCGGTCGATGGGCTGACATCCTTTGAATGCCAATTGATGCCCTGGCGCTTGATGGATTTGGGTTCTTTGCTATGCCTGATGGGGTGGGTATGACCACAGAAGCATCAGGCCAGCCAGCGTTTGCGGCGTTTGTAGCTTTTGACGTCTTTGAAGCTCTTGCGCTCGCCACCGCCCACGCCCAGGTAAAACTCTTTGACGTCTTCGTTGTTGCGCAGGTCGCTGGCGGTGCCGTCCATCATGATGCGGCCCGACTCCATGATGTAGCCGTAGTCCGCGTACTTGAGGGCCATGTTGGTGTTCTGCTCGGCGATGAGGAAGGTGACTTTTTCTTTGGTATTGAGGTCTTTGACGATCTCGAACACCTCTTCCACGATCTGCGGGGCCAAGCCCATGGAGGGCTCGTCCAGCAGCACCACGCTGGGGTTGGCCATGATGGCGCGCCCAATCGCGCACATCTGTTGTTCACCACCCGACGTGTAGGCCGCCTGGCTGGTGCGGCGGGTTTTCAGGCGGGGAAAGTAGTTGTAGACCTTCTCCAGGTTGGCCGCGATCTCGCCCTTGTCGGTGCGGGTGTAGCTGCCGGTCATGAGGTTTTCCTCAATGGTCAGGTGGGCAAAACAGTGCCGACCTTCCATCACCTGAACCACGCCACGCTTGACCAGATCGGCGGGGGACAGGTTTTCAATGCGCTCGCCCCGCAGTTCGATGCTGCCCTTGGTGACCTCACCCCGCTCGGCTTTGAGCAGGTTGGAAATGGCGCGCAGCGTGGTGGTTTTTCCCGCGCCATTGCCACCCAGGATGGCCGCGATCTGGCCTTCAGCCACTGACAGCGACACCCCTTTGAGGACCAGGATGACGTGGTTGTAGATGACCTCAATGCCATTGACATTCAGAACGGTGTTGGGAGGAGTGCTCATGTTGACCTTTCGACTCACGTCAGCGCCGCCCGCGGCGCTGACGTGAGGCATCGCCACTGACGATGCCGTGGGGAACAAATTCCGTGCGGGTGGCGCGACTGGGGCAGCCTCCGCACGGAACCGAGGCATCAGGACTGGCAGTCCTTGGCGTCGCGGCGGGTGAGTTTTTTCTCGGCTGCGTATTTGTCTGCAGCGGCCTTGACCATGGGCTTCAGGATTTGCTCGTCGGCTTGGTACCAATCAGACGACCAGTTGAACTTGGCCCCGTCCCAGGTGTGGATGCGTGCCCAAGCCGCGCCCATGTGGTCCTGGCAGCTGGTGGAGATGGGGCGCATCACGCCTTTGAAGCCCAATGCGTCGAGTTTGGCTTGGGAGAGGTTCAGGTTTTCCAGACCCCAGCGGGTCTGTTCGCCGGTCACCACTTTGCCCTTGCCAAAACGCTCCTGGGCGGCGCGCACGCCTTCCACGGCCAACATGGCGCTCATCATGCCGCGCATGTACAGCACATCGCCCACTTCGGTTTTGGGTCCGGTGCCCTGGCCTTTGTCGTGCACTTTTGCCAGTGTTTCTTTGATGACATCGGCCCCTTTTTCGGCACCGTGCTGCATCATCACCGCGTTGTAGCCCTTGGCACCGGCGCCCACGTCTTTCACGTCAGGTTCGGCACCCGCCCACCACACGCCGTACATCTTTTCGCGGGGATAGCCCGTGGCCTGTGCTTCTTTGAGCGCGGTGGAGTTCATCACGCCCCAGCCCCAGTTGATGACGTAGTCGGGGCGGTTCTGGCGGATTTGAAGCCACGTGGCCTTCTGTTCCACACCCGGGGCGGTGACGGGCAGCAGTGTCAGGTTGAAACCATGGGCCTGGGCGCGCTCTTGCAGCACGGGAATGGGCTCTTTGCCAAATGGGCTGTCGTGGTAAATCAGGGTGATTTTCTTGCCCTTGAGTTTGTCCCAGCCGCCTTCTTTCTTGGCAATGTCCTGCACGATCACGTCAGCGGCCACCCAATAGGTGCCAGCCAGTGGGAAGTTCCACTTGAACACGCCACCGTCCTGGCTTTCGCTGCGGCCATAGCCGGCGGTCACCAGCGGAATCTTGTCGTTGGGGGCCTTCTCGGTCAGCGCGAACGTGATGCCGGTGGACAGGGGCTGGAACACGGTGGCCCCTTTGCCCTTCAGCCGTTCGTAGCACTCCACGCCACGGTCGGTGGCGTAGCCGGTTTCACATTCTTCAAAGCTCAATTTCACGCCGTTGATACCACCACGTGCATTCACCAGCTTCAGATAGTCCACGTACCCGTTGGCAAAAGGCACCCCGTTGGGGGCATACGCACCGGTGCGGTAGACCAGCACGGGGAAGAACTGCTCTTTGGCCTGGGCTGCCGCTTGGGTGGACACCAGCGCGCTGGTGAGGCCGGTGGCCACCACCGCAGCGGCGAGAACGATTTGGCGAAGTTTCATGGTTTGTCTCCTAGGAAAAGCACACAGCGAACACGGGAAAGCGCAACAACCGACACCACCCGGGCACATGCGCCACATGCCCAGGCCACGAAGCGATCAGTGAGGGAAGGGCCAGAGGCGCAATTTCTGTTTGGCCACACTCCACAGCTTGGCCAGGCCATGGGGTTCCACGATCAGGAACCACACGATCAGCGAACCGAAAATCATGGCCTCCGCGTGGGCCACGGTGGCAGTGGAAATGTCCACACCCAAGACGTTGCCCAGCGCGGGCAGAAACTGGTTCAGGAAAATGGGCAGGACCACGATGAACGCCGCGCCGAACATGCTGCCCATGATGGAGCCCATGCCGCCGATGATCACCATGAACAGCAGCGAGAACGAGCGATCCACCGAGAACGCCGCGGGTTCCCAGGAGCCCAGGTGCACGAAGCCCCACAGCGCACCGGCCACACCCACGATGAACGAGCTGACCGCGAACGCGCTGAGCTTGGCGTACATGGGGCGGATGCCGATCACGGCTGCGGCCACGTCCATGTCGCGGATGGCCATCCACTCGCGGCCAATGGCACCGCGCACCAGATTTTTGGCCAACAGGGCAAACACCACCAGGAAGGCCAGGCAGAACAGGTACTTTTGCACCGGCGTCTCGATGGGCAGGCCAAACACCTGCAGGTTGGACACCGACACCGAGCCCGACGAGTTGTTGTTGGTGAACCAACCCACCCGCAGGAATGCCCAGTCGCAGAAGAACTGCGCGGCCAGCGTGGCCACGGCCAGGTACAGCCCCTTCACCCGCAGGCTGGGAATGCCAAAGAACATGCCCACCAGCGTGGCAAAAAAGCCACCGGACAGCAGCGCCAGGATCAGCGGCATGCCTTCGATGCGCACAAAAGTGTTGTAGGCCATGTAGGCCCCCACGGCCATGAAGGCGCCAGAACCCAGTGAGATCTGGCCGCAGAAGCCCACCAGAATGTTCACGCCCACCGCTGCCAGGGACAGGATCAGGAACGGGATGAAGATGGCGCGGAACATGTACTCATCGAACAGCATGGGCACGGCAATCGCCGCCACCGCCACCAACCCCAGGATGGCCCAGCGGTCCTGGGCAATGGGGAAAATCTGCTGATCGGCTTTGTAGCTGGTCTTGAACTGTCCGTTTTCGCGGTAAAACATGGTTCAGCCTTGGAAAATATCAATAAAAATGGGCTCTGTCGCTTGATGGTTAAGCGTAGACAGCTATGAAAATCAGACCCGATCGATGATCTTCTCGCCGAACAGGCCTTGGGGGCGGAACAGCAGGAATACCAGGGCCAAGATGTAGGCGAACCAGATTTCGATGCCACCACCCACCATGGGGCCGATGTACACCTCTGACAGCTTTTCGCCCACACCGATGATCAGCCCGCCGATGATGGCGCCAGGCACCGAGGTCAAGCCGCCCAGAATGATCACGGGCAGGGCACGCAACGCCACCGTGGTCAGCGAGAACTGCACCCCCAGTTTGGAGCCCCAGATCATCCCGGCCACCAAGGCCACGATACCGGCCACACACCACACGATCACCCAAATGCGGTTGAGCGGAATGCCGATGGATTGGGCGGCCTGGTGGTCGTCGGCCACGGCGCGCAGGGCGCGGCCGGTGCTGGTTTTCTGGAAAAACAGGCTCAGGCCCACCACCAGTGCGGCGGCGATGCCAGCGGCGATCAGGTCTTCCTTGTTGATCAGGATGCCACCTTCAAACACCGTGTCCAGAATGAAGATCGGGTCTTTGGGCATGCCGATGTTGATTTGGTAGATGTCGCTGCCAAAAATGGTCTGGCCTGCACCGTCCAGCACGTAGGTGATGCCCAGTGTGGCCATCAGCAGCGTGGCACCTTCCTGGTTCACCAGGTGGCGCAGCGCCAGGCGCTCGATCAGCCACGCCACGGCGAACATGCACAGCGCCGCGACCGCAAAAGCCAGCAGGTTCGCCACCAAAAGGCTGTCGGTGCCGATCCACTTTGGAATCCACTCCGAAAAGCGGGCCATGGCCAGTGCTGCGAACAGCACCATGGCACCTTGCGAAAAGTTGAACACGCCTGAGGCCTTGAAGATGAGCACAAAGCCCAGCGCCACCAGCGAATACAGCATGCCGGCCATCAGGCCGCCAAAAAGGGTTTCGAGGAAAAATGCCATTTGGTGTGCCTCGTGGTCAGTGAGAGGTGCCGAGGTAAGCGCGGATCACGTCTTCGTTGTTGCGCACTTCGTCAGGGGTGCCATCGCCAATCTTCTTGCCGTAATCCAGCACCACCACGCGGTCGGAGATGTCCATCACCACGCCCATGTCGTGCTCGATGAGCACGACTGTCGTGCCGAATTCGTCGTTGATGTCGAGGATGAAGCGGCACATGTCCTGCTTTTCTTCGACGTTCATGCCCGCCATGGGCTCGTCGAGCAGCAGCACCTGCGGCTCCATGGCCAGGGCACGGCCCAGGTCCACCCGCTTTTGCAGGCCGTAGGGCAGTTGCCCCACCGGCGTTTTGCGGAAGGCCTGGATTTCCAGAAAGTCGATGATGTGTTCCACCTTTTCTCGGTGTTCCACTTCTTCCCGCTCGGCCGGGCCGATGCGCAGCGCCTGCAAAAACAGGTTGCTTTTGATGCGCAGGTTGCGCCCGGTCATGAGGTTGTCGATCACGCTCATGCCCTTGAACAGCGCCAGGTTCTGGAAGGTGCGGGCAATGCCCATCTCGGCCACCTGGCGGCTGTTCATGTGCTTGAAGGTCTGGCCGCGGAAGGTGATGGAGCCTTCCTGGGGTGAGTAGACGCCGTTGATGCAGTTGAGCATCGAGCTTTTGCCCGCGCCGTTGGGCCCGATGATTGAGCGAATTTCGTGCTCTTTCACATTGAAAGAGATGTCGGTCAGTGCCTTCACGCCGCCAAAGCGCAGGCTGATGTTTTTCACGTCCAGGATGACGTCGCCAATCTTCTTGCTCATGCTGCTGCCTTCACAGGGGCGAAAGTTTTCGTGTCGCCCAGCTTGAGCGTGGCGCTCACGCTGCCGGTGCGCCCGTCTTCAAACTTGACCACGGTTTCAATGAACTGCTCGGTCTTGCCACCGTAAAGGGCATCGACCAGCACGCTGTATTTGTCGCCAATGAAGCCCCTGCGGACCTTGTTGGTTCGGGTCAGCTCGCCATCGTCGGCATCCAGTTCCTTGTGCAGCACCAGAAAGCGGCTGATCTGGCTGCCGGCCAGCAGGCTGTCCTGCGCCAGGTCGGCATTCACTTTCTCGATGCACTCCTTGATCAGCTGGTACACCTCGGGTTTTTGCGCGAGGTCCGTGTAGCCCGCGTAGGACAAGTTGCGGCGTTCTGCCCAGTTGCCCACGGCATCGAAGTCGATGTTGACCATCACGCACACCCGGTCACGCTTGTCACCGAATGCCACCACTTCCTTGATGTGGCTGAAGAACTTGAGTTTGTTCTCCACGTACTTGGGCGCAAACATCGCCCCGTCGTTGGAACCGCCGACGATGCGGCCCACGTCTTTCACGCGGTCGATGATCTTCAGGTGGCCGTGGGCGTCGATGAAGCCCGCATCGCTGGTGTGGTACCAGCCGTCGGCGGTCAGCACCTCGGCGGTGGCCTTGGGGTTTTTGTAGTATTCCTTGAGCAAGCCTGGCGACTTCACCAGCAGTTCGCCGTTGTCGGCCAGCTTGATTTCCACGCCCTCGCAGGGCACGCCCACGGTGTCCGCACGCGCTTCGTGGTCGGGCTGCAGGCACACGAACACCGCCGTTTCGGTGGAGCCATACAACTGCTTCAGGTTGATGCCGATGCTGCGGTAAAAGCTGAACAGGTCGGGGCCGATCGCCTCACCCGCTGTGTAGGCCACCCGCACGCGGGAAAAGCCCAGGGTGTTGCGCAAAGGGCCGTAGACGAACAGGTTGCCCAGCGCGTACAGCAGGTTGTCGGCAAAACCCACGGATTTGCCGTCCATCTTGGTCGGCCCCACTTTGCGGGCCACGTCCATGAAGTAATGGAACATCTTGCGTTTCAGGGCGCCAGCGTCCTCCATGCGGATCATCACGCTGGTCAGCAGGCCTTCGAACACGCGGGGAGGTGCAAAGTAATAGGTGGGCCCCACCTCTTTCAGGTCGATGGTGACCGTGCTGCCCGATTCGGGGCAGTTCACCACGTAACCGGCTGCCAGCCACTGGGCATAGCTGAAGATGTTTTGGCCGATCCATGCCGGGGGCAGATAGGCCAGCACCTCGTCCGCAGGGGTCAGCTTGTCGAAGCGTGCGCCCACATCGGCGCGGTTGAGCAAGGTGTGGTGTGTGTGCACCACGCCTTTGGGGTTGCCCGTGGTGCCGGACGTGAAAAACATCGCCGCGACATCGTCGGGTTGGGCCAACTTGGCTTCGTTCTCGAAAAACTGGGGATGCACCTGCGCAAATGCCTTGCCTGCGGCCACCAGTTCGTCAAGCGCGGCCAGGCCTGGCTCGTCGTAATTGCGCAGACCCCGGGGGTCGTCAAAAAACACATGTTGCAGCTGTGGGCATTGCTCGCGGATTTCGAGCATCTTGTCCACCTGCTCCTGGTCTTCCACCACGGCAAAACGCACGTCCGCGTTGTTGATGGGGAACACACACTCGGCCGCCACGGCGTCCTGGTACAGCGGCACGGGAATGGCTCCCAGGCTCTGGGCTGCCAGCATGGTGGCGTAGAGGCGGGGGCGGTTGGCCCCGACCACCACCAGGTGCTCGTGGCGGCGCAGGCCGGCCTGGTGCAGGCCACAGGCCATGTGCTGCACCAGTGCCAGCATCTGGCTCCAGGTGGTGGTTTGCCAAATGCCGTATTCCTTCTCGCGCATGGCTGCCGCATCGGGTCGGCGGGCTGCATGGTCGATCAGCAGTTGGGGGAACGTGGTCCGCATGGTGTCTCCTGATGTGCGCATTGCAGGGCTTGGAAAAACCCCGCAAACTGGATCTGGAGCGGATTTTGGCCCTTCATTTGACGTCTTTTTGTCATTGCGACGACAATTGAAGGGTCAACCCTCCTAGGACATTCCCTAGATGTGCGGCGAAATGCCGACATTTCAGGCAGCTTTGTCACCATGACGACCATTTCACTGCGCGAACGTGCCCGCCCGCCTTCCAGCGATGAGCTGGCCGAGATCCCCTGGTTTTCCGCGCTGACCCCCTCCGAGCAGGACCGGGCTGCCGATGCCCTCATGGTCAGCGAGGCGGCCCCCGGCGACATCATCTGCCGCATCGGTCGCCAAGCCACCTACTGGTTCGGGCTGGTCGATGGCTTGCTCAAAATGAGCAACGACGACTCGCAGGGCCCTGTCATCACGTTCACCGGCGTGGCCCCGGGGGGGTGGTTTGGCGAGGGCACCGTGCTCAAGCGTGAGGCCTACCGCTACAACATCCAGGCGTTGCGCAAGAGCCGCGTGGCCGGGTTGCCGTCCGACACGTTTCACTGGCTCATCGACCACTCGCTGGGGTTCAACCGCTTTGTCATGCTCCAGCTCAACGAGCGCCTGGGGCAGTTCATTGCCGCCCGGGAAATCGACCGGCTCAGCAACCCCAATTTGCGCGTGGCCCGAAGCTTGGCCTCGCTGGTCAACCCCATTCTTTACCCTGCGGTGGGTGAGGTGCTGCGCATCACCCAGCAGGAGTTGGCCTATTTGGTGGGCTTGTCTCGCCAGCGTGTGAACGAAGCCCTGGCCACCCTGGAGGCCAAAGGGGCCATCCGGGTGGAGTACGGAGGCTTGCGGGTGCTTGACCGCGTGGCCTTGCGCACCGCCCAGCACTGGTGATGCCCACATGCCCGGGTTGCCCCTGCTGTTTCGCCAGGCGTGTAAAGTGAGTCCGCTTGCCATGGGCCAGCGCATCCACCGAGGTACCTCATGACACATGCGTCCCGCGTCTCTTCCGTTCGCCGCCAGCTTGCACGCCTGGTGCCCGTCTGCGGTGCCGCCTTGGCCTTGGGTGGGTGTGCGGTGACAGGCACCGAACCGGCCGAAGCGGAGGGGCCGCCTGCACGGGAAACGGTGCTGGCCCTGACCGCCTCGGGTGAGCTGTTGCGTTTCAACGCAGGCCAGCCCCGCCGGGTCCAGTCGTCGGTGCCGGTCAAAGGCTTGCGCCCTGGCGACAGCCTGGTGGGCATCGATTTCCGGGTGGCCAAAGGCGTGCTGTTTGCCGTGGGGCGCATGGGGCAGGTGTACACCCTCGACAGCGCCAGTGGGCAGTTGACTGCTGTGGGTTCTGGCACCCCTTCCGTGGCTTTGCTGGGGCAGCGGTTCGGGGTCGATTTCAACCCGGCCCTGGACCGCATCCGAGTGGTCAGCGACACCGGGCAGAACCTGCGTTTTCACCCGGACACCGGGGCGCAGATCGATTTTGACCCTGCCACCCCCGGCCCACAGGCCGACCCCGACCTCCGGTTTGCGCCGGGCGATGCCCAGCAAGGCCACCGCCCGCAGGTGGTGTCGGCGGCTTACACCTACAACACCCGCGACGAAAAGCTCACCACCAACTACGTGCTCGATGCCCGCCTGGGCACCCTGGCCATGCAAGGCTCCCTCGAAGGTGCGATGCCCGTGGAGTCTCCCAACCTGGGCGTGCTGCGCACGGTGGGCCCACTGGGCACTGGGCCATTGACCGATGCCTCCTTCGACATTTCCGACGTGCGCAACACAGCCCTGGCGGCGGTGCGCACACCGCAGCACCCCCGCACCCGTCTGTTCCGGCTGGACTTGGCCACCGGGCAGGCCACGGCCGTGGGCACCGTCGGCCAGGGGCAGCCGCTGATCGGCATGGCCATCGAGCCGTGATGTCTCGGGTCCGGCTTCTGGGCGTCGGTGCGCTGCTGTGCGGCGCGGGACTGGCCTGCGCGGCCACCGTGTCCGTGACCGTGCAGCAGCCCGGGGGGGAGCCGCTGGCTGGCGCGGTGGTGTTCCTCGATTCGCCGCAGGCCGCGCAACTCGCCAGGCCTTTGTCCGGGGCCGAAATGGCGCAGGAGAAGAAGGCGTTTGTGCCCGACGTGCTGGTCGTCACCCGCGGCACCTCGGTGGCCTTTCCCAACCGCGACACCGTTCGCCACCACGTGTACTCATTTTCCCCCGCCAAAAAATTCGAGCTCAAGCTCTACACCGGCACCCCAGCCAATCCCGTGGTGTTTGACCGCAGCGGGGTGGCCGTGTTGGGGTGCAACATCCACGACCACATGGTGGCCTGGGTGCTGGTGCTGGACACGCCCTATCACGCCACCACCCTGGCGAACGGCCAGGCCACGCTGGAGGCCCCGCCGGGCAAATACACCCTGCGCGCCTGGCATGCACGCTTGCCGGTGGGGACCGAAGCCCTCAGCCAGCCATTGGAGGTGACGGCCACGGGCACGCGGGCCAGCGTGCGTCTGGGGCCATTGCAGCCATGAAGTGGCCTTGGCACACCTTCTGGCGCGACATGGGGTTGGTCAGGCGCATCGTGGGCGTCTCCCTGCTTTTGCTGCTGGTGGTGCAAATCGCCGGGTTTGGCGTGGTGCGCTCCAACATCGCCAGCAACGCCCGGACCCAGATCGCCCACGAACTCGCCGTGGGCGAGCGGGTGTGGCTGCGGGTGCTCTCGCAAAACGCCGACAAGCTCCAGCTGGGGGCCACGGTGCTGGCCGCCGATTTCGGTTTCCGCTCAGCCGTCAGTTCGGGCGACCTGGAAACCATCCGGTCCGCGCTGGACAACCACGGCTCCCGCATCGGAGCGCGCATCGCGGCCCAGTTCGATGCCGACTTGCGGCTGCAAGCCGTGGGCCACACCGACGACGCCCAACCCGACCCCGGTGTGCTGGCCGCCCTGGCCCGAGCCCTGGTGTCTCAGGGCGGATCGGCGGGAGGGGCCGGGCAGATCGCCCTGTTGGGCAACGTGCCCCACCAGTTTGTCATGGTCCCCATGCGGGCGCCGCTGGTCATCGGTTGGGTGCTGATGGGGTTCTCCCTCGACCAAGTGCTGGCCGACGACGTGTACGACCTGCTGGACGTGCACCTGGCCGTGCTCACCCGCCCCCCAGGTGGGCACACCACCGTGGCCGTGAGCACCCTGAACGGCATGAACCTGGCCGCCCTCCCGTTGGACGGCCTGCAGGGCGGCGAAATCGACTTGCAAGGCCAGGCCCTGCTCACGCGCCTGGTCAGCCTCGACGGCGAAGTGGGGCAGGTCAAATCCCTGCTGATGCGCTCGGTCGACGAGGTGCTGGCCCCTTTTGTCCGCCTCCAGTGGGTGCTGTTCATCATCACCCTGGGCGGCCTGGCCCTGTTTGCCGTGGGCAGCACACTGACCGCCCGCTGGGTCACCGAGCCGCTGCAGCGCCTGTTGCTGTCGGTGCAGCGGCTGGAGGCCGGCGATTTCGATGCCCCGTTGCCCGCCTTGCGCCGCGCCGACGAGGTGGGCACCCTTTCCCGGGCATTCGACCACATGCGCCAGGCCGTGGCCGCGAAACAGGCGGAGGTGCGCCGGCTGGCCTATTGGGACCGTCTCACCGGCCTGCCCAACCGAGAGCAGTTCCGCGAGGCATTGACACAGGCCATGACCACCCTCCAGGCCGAATCCGTGCCCGTGTCCGTCATCACCCTCAACCTGGACCGCTTCAAACACGTCAACGACGTGTTGGGCTATGCCTTCGGTGACGAACTGCTCCGGGGGGTGGCCCAACGCCTGCAAACCCTGCTGCGGCGTGAACGCGACTGCGTGGCCCGCCTGGGCGGCGACGTGTTCGGGCTGCTGCTGCACCGCACCGACCGTGAGGGGGCGTTGCAGCTCAGCCAGCACATCGTCCGGGCGTTTGAAGAACCCTTGGCCCTCAACGGACAGACCGTGGACGTGAGTGCCAGCATGGGCGTGGCCAGCTGGCCCGCCGACGCCGACCAGCCCGACCTGTTGCTCAGCCGCTCTGAAATCGCCATGCACGCGGCCAAAGCCCGCACCGTGGGCACACTGCTGTACGAGGCCGCGCTTGACTCTTCCAGCGCCCAGAACCTGTCGTTGCTGACCGACCTGCGCCACGCCCTCGAACACGGCGAACTGCGCTTGTACCTGCAGCCGAAAATCAGCGTCGCCAGCGGGCGCGTGGTGGCGGCCGAGGCCTTGGTGCGCTGGCAGCACCCCCAGCGCGGGCTGGTGCCGCCCATGCTGTTCATCCCGTTTGCCGAGCAGACCGGTTTTGTGCGCCAGCTCACCCTGTGGATGTTCGAAGAGGCCGCCCGCCACTGGCAGGCGTTGCAGTCGGTGGGGCAGGGCATCCGTGTGGCCATCAACCTCTCCACCCGTGACCTGCTGGACCTGGAGTTTCCCAACCGCCTCGCGGTGCTCATGGCGCGCTACCAAGTGCCCACCAGCGGTTTTTGTCTGGAAATCACCGAAAGCGCCATCATGGACGACCCCCAACGCGCCGAGGCCACACTCAACAGGCTCTCGGGCCAGGGGTTCAAGCTCTCCATCGACGACTTTGGCACCGGGTATTCTTCGCTCGCCTATTTGAAGCGGCTGCCCGTCAACGAGCTGAAAATCGACAAATCCTTCGTCATGGGCATGGCGCACGACCAGAGCGACGCCAAGATCGTGCGCTCCACCATCGACCTGGCCCACAATCTGGGCCTGACCGTGGTGGCAGAGGGGGTGGAAAATGCCGCCATCCTTGCCCAGTTGGGCGAATTGGCCTGCGACGAGGCCCAGGGCTACCACATGAGCAAGCCCGTGCCCGTGACCGACTTTCTCGCCCACTGCGACCGCTGGCACCGGCAGCTGCCTCCATAATTTCAAACAAAAAGTGCCTCTGCCGCTTATCTGGCAAGCGTTAACAGCTACTGAAAATGACAGAACGCAAACCCCTGGGCCTCAGCGCCGACCAAAAACAGCTGCGCGAGCAGCGTGCCAAGGCCCTGGAGCGGCTGGCCAACCCCAGCCCCAACCCCAGTCCTGCGCCCGAGGCGCCCCGTGCCAGCCCCCGCCCGCCGTCCCGCCAGCCCAGGGGCGAGAGTTACGACAGCCCCGTGCGCGACCACAAGGGCGCACGCCCCCTGAGCGAGGTGGTTCGGGCCCCAGCCGCCGCACCCCGGCCACCAGTGCCCGCCACACCGGCGGTGGCATCCGCCACAGGCGTCCGGCGTGTGCAAGCCCCCGCAGCGGGGCCTGAAGGCACACGCCTCAACAAACGCATGGCCGAGCTGCGCCTGTGCTCCCGCCGCGAGGGCGATGCCTGGATCGAGCAAGGCTGGGTCACCGTCAACGGTGTGGTGGCCGAAGTGGGCCAGCTCGTGCAGCCCACCGACCGCATCGAAGTCAGCGAGCAGGCCAAAGGCCAGCAAGAGCAACAGGTCACCATCCTGCTGCACAAACCCATGGGCTTTGTGTCGGGTCAGGCCGAAGACGGGCACCAGCCCGCCGTGACCCTCATCAACCCGCGCACCCGTTGGCAGCACTGCACCAGCCGCACCCGCTTCAACTTCAGCCAGCTCCAGGGCCTGGCCCCGGCCGGGCGGCTGGACATCGATTCCGTGGGCCTGCTGGTGCTGACCCAGGACGGCCGCGTGGCCCGCCAGCTCATCGGCGAAGACTCGGAGATGGAAAAGGAATACCTGGTCCGCGTGACCTGCACCGCCCCCGACGGCAGCGACATCACCACCCGCGTGCAAGACGTGTTCGCCCCGGAGAAACTGGCCCTGCTGCGCCACGGCCTGAGCCTGGACGGCGAGCCCCTGAAGCCCGCCCGGGTGGAGTGGGAAAACCCCGAGCAACTGCGCTTTGTGCTGACGCAGGGCAAAAAGCGGCAAATCCGCCGCATGTGCGAGCAAGTGGGCCTGAAGGTGGTGGGCTTGAAACGCATCCGCATGGGCCGCATCACCCTTGGCCACCTGCCCGCCGGGCAGTGGCGCTATTTGCTGCCCACCGAAAGCTTCTGAGTCCGTTCCTCCTCCCTGTTCGCGCCCGCCTCAGAAAGGCGCTTGAAATCCGCGCGGGCGGCCCCATGTCACGCACGCAGGCTTGGCACGGCCTTCGTCGGCCAGGTCCCCGCTTTGACTTTTCTGTTTTTTTCTACCCACACCCATGAGCAAGCAAACCCTTTCCTTCCAGGCCGAAGTGGCCCAGCTGCTGCACCTGGTCACGCACTCGCTGTATTCCAACCAAGAAATCTTCATGCGCGAGCTGGTGTCCAACGCGTCGGACGCGTGCGACAAACTCCGCTTCGAGGCGCTGAACAACGCCACCCTGTTTGAAGACGCGCCCAACCTCGAAGTGCGTGTGGGCTTCGACAAGGACGCCAAAACCATCACCATCACCGACAACGGCATCGGCATGAGCGCGCAGGAGGCCATCGACCACCTGGGCACCATCGCCAAAAGCGGCACCAAGGACTTCATGGGCCGCCTGAGCGGCGACCAGAAAAAAGACGCGCAACTCATCGGCCAGTTCGGCGTGGGCTTTTACAGCGGCTTCATCGTGGCCGACAAAATCACCGTCGAAAGCCGCCGTGCGGGCCTGAGCGCTGCCGAAGGCGTGCGCTGGGTCAGCGGTGGCACGGGCGACTTCGAGGTGGAAACCATCGAGCGCGCCGCACGCGGTACCAGCGTCATCCTGCACCTGCGCGACGATGCCAGCGAATACCTCAGCCACTGGAAGCTGAAAACCATCATCGGCAAATACTCCGACCACATCAGCCTGCCCGTGCTGATGCAAAAAGAAGAGTGGGACGCTGAAAAAAGCGAATACGTCAAGAAAGACGAGTGGGAGCCTGTCAACTCTGCCAGCGCGCTGTGGACGCGCAGCAAAAAAGACATCTCTGACGAGCAGTACACCGAGTTCTACAAAAACATCAGCTACGACCAGGCCGCCCCCTTGTCCTGGACGCACAACCGCGTGGAAGGCAGCACCGAATACACCCAGCTGCTGTACATCCCCAGCAAAGCCCCGCAAGACCTGTGGAACCGCGACAAAAAGGCTGGCATCAAGCTGTACGTGAAGCGCGTGTTCATCATGGACGACGCCGAGGCGCTCATGCCCTCGTACCTGCGCTGGGTCAAGGGTGTGGTCGATTCGTCTGACCTGCCGCTCAACGTCAGCCGCGAGCTGCTGCAGGAAAGCCGCGACGTCAAAGCCATTCGCGAAGGCAACACCCGCCGCGTGCTGGCCATGCTGGAAGACATGGCCAAGAAAGACAAAGTGCCCGCAGCCGAAGGCGCGGACGGCGTGACCGACGTGCTGAGCGCAGAAGAGAAAGCCGCCGCCGAAAAAGAGGCGGGCAAGTACACCCAGTTCTACGCCGAGTTCGGCAGCGTGCTGAAAGAAGGCCTGGGCGAAGACTTTGCCAACAAAGACAAGATCGCCAAACTGCTGCGCTTTGCCAGCAGCACCACCGAGGGCGTGAGCACCGGCTTTGCCGACTACAAAGCGCGCATGAAAGAAGGCCAGGAGGCCATCTACTACATCACCGCCGACACCCTGGCCGCCGCCAAAAACAGCCCGCAGCTGGAAGTGTTCAAGAAGAAAGGCATCGAAGTCCTGCTCATGACCGACCGCGTGGACGAGTGGGCACTGTCTTTCCTGCACGAGTTTGACGGCACCCCGCTGCAAAGCGTGGCCAAAGGCGCGGTCGACCTGGGCAAGCTGCAGGACGAAGAAGAAAAGAAAGCCGCCGAAGCCGCCGCCGAGAGCTTCAAGCCCGTGCTGGAAAAGCTGAAAGAAGTGCTCAAAGACAAAGCCAAAGACGTGCGCGTGACCACCCGCCTGGTCGACTCGCCCGCCTGCCTGGTGGTGGAAGACCACGACGTGTCCAACCAACTGGCTCGCATGCTCAAAGCCGCTGGCCAGAAGGCTCCCGACAGCAAGCCCACGCTGGAAGTCAACGCCGAACACGCGCTGGTGAAGAAGCTGGACGCGGCCAAAGACGGCGGTGCCCACTTCGACGACCTGGCCCACATCCTGTTCGACCAAGCCCTGCTGGCCGAAGGCGGCCTGCCCGATGATCCCGCTGCTTACGTCAAGCGCGTGAACGCGCTGCTGGTGTGAGATCTTCATGAAAAAAATGGCCTTCAGCGCTTTACCGTAAAGCGCTGGCAGCTATCAAAAACAAAACGCCCTTGTGCCAGCCGGTGCAAGGGCGTTTTGTTTGGCCGCCAGGTGCTGGCCGCACGGTGCGGTGGCTGCCTGGGGTTCGGGAAAGTCCTTATGAAGAAGGGACAAATTTGTCAGTTCTGACAAATTTGCTTCATAAATAATGTTGATTTAATGCGTTGTCGCTGGAATGCACGCACCGCAATCCGCTGGTGTGTCGGCGGGCAACCGCATTGAGAAAGAACAACATGAACTTTGCAAACCTGCGCATCGCCACCCGCTTGGTGGCGGCCTTTGGGGTCCTGGTCGCCTTGGTGCTGCTGATGCTGGCCACGGCATTGCTGGAAATGCGCGACATGCGTGCCTCCACCGTGGACTTGTCGGACAACTGGCTGCCCAGCGTGGCGCATGTCAATGCCATCAACACCGCCACCAGCGACTTTCGCCTGGCAGAGTTCCAGCACGTGCTCAACACCGACGACAAGGCCATGGCCCAGATCGAGGGCCGCCTGTCCACCGTGCTGGCGGGCTTGAACAAGGACCGGGACGCCTACATCCGGCTCATCAGCAGCCCGCAGGAGCGGGCGTTGTGGGACGCCTTTGCCGACGAGTGGGCGCGTTATCTGGACATCCACGGCAAAGTCATTGCCTTCTCCCGAGGCAACCAGAACGCCGAAGCCAAGCAGCTGCTGGAAGGGGACTCCGAGCGGCTCTTCCAGTCGGCGTCCGACAAGCTGGTGAAGCTGGTGGACCTGAACACCGATGGGGGCAAGGCGTCGAGCCAGGCGGCGGCTTCTGCTTACCAAAGTGCCTTGTGGATCATGGCGCTGGTGACCGTTGGTGCCGTGGTGCTGGCCACGCTGCTCGGCTGGTGGATCGTCAGTTCCATCACGGGGCCATTGCAGCAGGCCGTGGACGTGGCAGAGCGCGTGGCCGAGGGCGATTTGACGGCCCATGTGGACACCGACCGAAGCGACGAACTGGGCACGTTGCTCAACGCCATGGCCAAAATGACCCGCAACCTCATGGGCATTGTCAGCACGGTGCGCGGGGCCAGCGACTCCATCGCCACCGGCTCCGACCAGATAGCCACCGGCAACGCAGACCTGAGCCAGCGCACCGAGGAGCAGGCCTCTTCGCTGGAAGAGACGGCGGCCACCATGGAGGAGTTGGGGTCGACGGTCAAACTCAACGCCCAGAACGCGCGCCAGGCCGACCAGTTGGCCCGCCAAGCGTCCGAGGTGGCCGTGCAGGGCGGCGAGGTGGTGGGGCAGGTGGTGCAGACCATGAAGGGGATTGACGACGCGTCCCGCAAGATTGCCGACATCATTGCCGTGATCGACGGCATCGCCTTCCAGACCAACATCCTGGCCCTGAACGCGGCGGTGGAAGCCGCCCGTGCGGGTGAGGCCGGGCGGGGATTTGCCGTGGTGGCGGGGGAAGTCCGCGTGCTGGCACAGCGGAGCGCGCAGGCGGCCAAGGAAATCAAGGACCTGATTGCCACCAGCGTGGAGCGTGTGGGGCAGGGCACCGCGCTGGCCGACCGTGCCGGTGCCACCATGGTGGACATGGTGCAGGCGGTCCAGCGGGTGACGAGCATCATGACCGACATCGCCCACGCCAGTTCCGAGCAGAGCGACGGCGTGGCCGCCGTGGGCAATGCCGTTGCCCAGCTGGACCAGGTGACGCAGCAGAACGCGGCGCTGGTGGAAGAGAGCGCAGCGGCGGCGGCCAGCCTGAAGCACCAGGCGCAGGCGCTGGTGCAGGCGGTCAGCGTGTTTCGCCTGAGCGAAGGCACGCAGGCCGGTGGTCAGCCGCGTCTGCAGCTGTCGCATCGCGCCGCCTGAGGGCCTGCCTGCGGCGGGCCGCAAACCCCGTGGTGGTCAGCCGTTGAGCTTGCGCCAGAGGCGGGTGAGGGTGCTGGGGTGGTTCAGGGTGTAGGACTTCAGCACGTGTTGCGGCACATGCCACACGGCTTGTGTGTCGGCCCAGAACACGGCGGTGTCGCCCGGGCGCAGGCTGAACTGCTGTCCCTGGTAGGTGATGTCCACCTGGCCTTGCAGGATGTAGACCGTCTCGTCGCTGTCAAACCGCCACTCGAAGGTGCTCGGGCCGTCGCTGGCCCAGATGCCGCTGGAGGTCCGCCCGTCGGCCGAGGTGGCGTAGGGGGCGATCCGGAAGTTGGGGGTGCCCTGGGTGATGGTGGCGGGGGCACCGGTCATGGTTTGCAGGGCAACGGGCAACGCCTGCTGGGATGCGGGGGGCAGGTGGCGCACGTGCTGGACGGCGTTGATGCCCTGGTTCAGCAGCACGGCCAGCAGCGCTGCGCCGACGATGGCGGTGAGGGTGTTCTTCATGGCGTTAGATTCTAGGCTTCGCCCATTTGCCCTCACACCATGTCATCAGCCCACTCGCCCAACCAGTTTGCCCTGCTCAGGCAGCGTCGCTTCGCGCCTTTTTTCTGGACGCAGTTTCTCGGCGCGGGCAACGACAACCTGTTCAAGTTCGCGTTCACGGTGCTGGTGACCTACCAGCTGCAGGTGGCCTGGCTGCCGCCGGCCATGGCGGGGCTGGTGATCGGGGCGCTGTTCATCTTGCCGTTCCTGTTGTTTTCGGCCACCAGCGGCCAGCTGGCCGACAAGTACGACAAGAAGGTGCTGATCCGTTTCGTCAAGCGGCTGGAGATGGCCATCATGGCGCTGGCCGCTTGGGGGTTCTTCAACCACCAGGTCGGGGTGTTGCTGGCGTGTACGTTTCTGATGGGGGTGCATTCCACCCTGTTCGGCCCGGTGAAATTTGCCTACCTGCCCCAGCACTTGGACGAGCGGGAGCTGATGGGCGGCAATGGCATGGTGGAAATGGGCACTTTTGTGGCCATTTTGCTGGGCAACGTGGCGGGCGGGCTGATCATTGCCGTGCCCGAGATCGGGGCGCACCACGTGGGGTTTGCGGCGCTGGGGCTGGCGGTGCTGGGGCGGGTCACGGCGGAGTTCATCCCGTCGACCCCCGCGCAGGACCCCATGCTGCGCATCAATTGGAACCCGGTGACCGAGACCTGGCGCAACCTCCGGCTGGCGCACGGCAATGTGGTGGTGTTTCGCTCGCTGCTGGGCATCAGCTGGATGTGGTTTTTCGGCGCGGTCTTTCTCAGCCAGTTCCCCAGCTTTGCGAAAGACGTGTTGCACGGCGACGAGCAGGTGGCCAGCTTGCTGCTGGTGGTGTTTTCGGTGGGGGTGGGCACGGGCAGCCTGCTGTGCGAGGTGCTCAGCCGCCGCCATGTGGAGATCGGGCTGGTGCCGCTGGGGGCCATCGGCATGACGGTCTTCAGCGTCGATCTGTACTTTGCCTCCCAAGGCCTGCCTGCCGCGGCCGGGGCGCTGTGGTCGCTCCCGGCGTTTGTGGCCGAGTCCGCCCACTGGCGCCTGATGGCCGACCTGGCCCTGCTCAGCCTGTTTGCCGGCCTGTACAGCGTGCCCATGTATGCGCTCATCCAGATGCGCAGCCAGCCCACGCACCGTGCCCGCATCATTGCGGCCAACAACATCCTGAACGCCCTGTTCATGATCGCCAGCAGCTTGCTGGCCGGGGCCTTGCTGGGCCATGGCTGGAGCGTGACGCAGGTGTTCCTGGCCACGGGCCTGGCCAATGCGGTGGTGGCCTTTTACATCTTCATGCTGGTGCCGGAGTACCTGCTGCGTTTTGTGGCCTGGGTGCTGTCGCGGTTTGTCTACCGCTTCAAGGTGAGCGGTGACGAGCACCTGCCCACGGAAGGTGCCGCTGTGCTGGTGTGCAACCACGTCAGTTTTGTCGATGCCGTGCTGCTGATGGCCGCCAGCCCCCGCCCCATCCGCTTTGTGATGGACCACCGCATTTTCAGGATCCCGGTGCTGGGCGCGCTGTTCCGCCTGGCCAAAGCCATCCCGATCGCACCCCGCGCGGAGGACCCGCAGGCCTACGAGGCCGCGTTCGATGCGGCGGCCCAGGTGTTGCGCGAGGGCGATCTGTTGGCCATTTTTCCGGAAGGGGGCATCACCCAGGACGGCACGCTGCAGGCTTTCAAGGGGGGCATCGTGAAAATCCTGGACCGTGCCCGGGCCGATGGCCTGTGCGTGCCGGTGGTTCCCATGGCGCTGACGAACCTGTGGGGTTCTTTTTTCAGCCGGGTGGAGCGGGGCGTGGCCATGGTCAAACCGTTTCGCCGGGGCCTGTACAACCGCGTGGGCCTGAATGTGGGGGCACCGTTGGCCGCCGCTGACGTCACCCCCGACGGCCTGCAGCAGCGGGTGGCGGGCCTGCTGGCGCAGGGGTGATGGGGGTCTGCGGCCTCACACCACCAACGGGGGGCCTTGCATGGCTTCGGTCTGTTCTTCGAGTTGGTGGATTTGGCCGGCCCAGTAGTCGCTGCTGCCAAACCACGGGAAGTTGATGGGAAAGGTGGGGTCCGCCCAGCGGCGGGCCAGCCAGGCGCTGTAGTGGATCTGGCGCAGGGTGCGCAGCGGCTCGATCAGCTTGAGCTCACGCCGGTCGAAGGCGCGGAACTGCTCGTAGCCGTCCAGCAGGGCGCTCAGCGCCGTGGTTTGCTGGCGGCGGTCGCCATCCAGCAGCATCCACAGGTCTTGCACGGCGGGGCCGGTGCGGGCGTCGTCCAAGTCCACAAAGTGGGGGCCGCCGCCGGGCAGGTCGGTGGGTGTCCACAGAATGTTGCCAGGGTGGCAGTCGCCGTGCAGACGGATCCACTGCAAACCACCGGTGGAAAATTCACCATCTTTTGGGCCTCCAGCGCTTTCTGGTGTTGCGCAGGCTGCTATCTCTGGTGCCACTTGCTGCAACACCTCCAAGGCGGTGGCCAGGGCCGCTTCCCAGCGCGAAAGCATGTCCAGCGGCACCATGTGGTGGGCCAGCAGCCAGTCACGGGAATCGAGGGCAAAGGTCTGGGTGGTGAGCGCGGGGCGGTGGGCAAAAGGCCGGGCGGCACCCACGGTGTGGATGCGCGCCAGAAAGCGGCCTACCCACTCCAGCACATCGAAGTCGTCCAGCTCGGGGCGGCGGCCGCCTTTGCGGGGACACACCGAAAACGCAAACCCGCCGATGTGGTGCAGCGTGCTGCCGTTGAGCGTGAGCGGGGCCACCACAGGCACCTCGGCCAACACCAGCTCGGCTGAAAAGGCGTGTTCTTCCTCGATTTGCGCCAGGCTCCAGCGCTCGGGCCGGTAGAACTTCAGCACCACGGCGTTGTGGCCTTGTACCGGTTCGTCCAGGTGGGCTTGGTACACCCGGTTTTCGTAGGAACTCAGGGCCATCAGCCGCCCGTCCCCCCACAGGCCCACGCTGCTGAGCGCGTCCTGAACCAGGTCGGGGGTGAGGGATTCAAACGGGTGGGGCGCGTCGGTGGAACTCATGCTGCCGATTGTGCGCCCCAGGCGTTTCAGCGTTTGGCGGTGTCGGCGGGGTAGAGGTTGGGGTACAGCTCTTTCAAGGTTTCGCTGCGTTCGCCCACCACGATGTTGCCGGTGCGCACGGCTTCGGCCAGTTCGGCTTTGACTTGCTCGCGGGTTTTGCCTGCGGGCTGTGTGTCGGCCAAGGCATGGCCAGCGGCACCGATCAACAGGGTGGCCATCAGGGCGGGGATGAATTTGGTGGTCATGGTGAACTCCTGAAAAAGGGCGGTGGTATCGGCAGCCGCCCGGTTTGTTGCGATGGATGAACTTTAATGGCGAAGATTCGGCAGAAAAATCCCCTTGAACGCAAGATTACGTTGCTGAATTGGCAATAATGATCGCTCTGCCCACCTCGAAAATGTTTGGCCATGGACCGTTTGCAAACCTTGCGTGTGTTTCACAAAGTGGTGGACGAAGGCAGCTTTGCCGCGGCGGCCCGTGCCTTGGACCTGTCGCCTGCCGTGGTCACCCGCCTGGTGGCCGACCTGGAGGACAGCGTGGGGGCCCGGCTGCTGCACCGCACGACGCGCCGCGTCTCGCTCACCACCGCAGGCGAGAGCCTGGTGCTGGGCACCCGCCACGTGCTGGTCGAACTGGACGAGGCCTTTGCCCAGGCGCGGTGTGACACCGCGGGCGTGGCGGGCACGCTGCGCTTGCACACCACGCCGGTGCTGGCCGAACACATCCTGGCCCCGGTGATCGCCAGCTTCCGCGAGTTGCACCCCGACGTGACCTTTGCCGTGGAGGTGAGTGCCAGCTTGACCCCGGCCATCGAGGGCCACGACCTGCTGCTGGTGCACGACACCGTGTCGCTCGACGCGGATGCGGTGGTGCGCCGCATCTGGACCAGCGATGCCGTGGTGTACGCCTCGCCCGCTTACCTGCGCGCCCATGGTGTGCCGCGGACGCTGGACGATTTGGCGCACCACGCCGCCCTGGTCCTCAAGAAGCCGGGTGTGCCCGCCGAGGTGTGGCACCTGTCGCGCGGCGACTGGCCCGGCCCGCCATCGCCGCAGGCCGTGACCGTGCGGCCCGTCCTGGTGTCCAACCACGTGGAAACCTTGCTGCAGGCGGCGCTGTCGGGGGCGGGGCTGGTGTGCCTGCCCGTGGACCTGGTGGCCCGCCACGTGGGCAACGAGGACCTGCAACGCGTGTTGGCCCCGTGGACGGCGGGCACACCTGCGGTGTACGCGGTGCTGCCCAGCCGCAAGTTTCTGCCTGCCCGCACCCGGGCCTTTCTGGACCACCTGGTGGCCGCCAATCCGCTTTGTCTGGCCCCCTGACGAGGTCGCTTGGGGCTTTCAGACCCCTGACCTATGATGCCCCACATGGCGAAAAGACCCCCACTTTCCAAGGCCTCGGTGGCCGCAGTCCCTTCGGTGCACGAGCAGTTGGGCCTGGCACCCGGCCAGTCGTTGGAGTTGCTCAAGGCACTGCACATCCTCACCCGCGAGGGCAAGCTCAACCAGGACAGCCGCCGCAAGCTCAAGCAGGTCAACCACCTGTTGCAGTTCATTGAGCCGTTGCTGCAAAAGGTGCTGGACGACCCCGGCAACACCTCCCAAAGCGTGACCCTGGCAGACCACGGCGCGGGCAAGTCGTACCTGGGTTTCATGCTGTACGACCGCTTTTTTCAGCAACGCAGCTCAGGTCATGTGTACGGCATCGAAACCCGCACCGAGCTGGTGGAGCGCTCGCGCGAGCTGGCCCGCGAGCTGGGTTTTGCCCGCATGTCCTTTTTGCCGCTGAGTGTGCAGGCCGCCACCACCAGCACCGACCTGCCTCCCCGCATCGACGTGGTGACCGCACTGCATGCCTGCGACACCGCCACCGACGATGCCATTGACTTTGCGCTGACGAAACAGGCCCGCCACCTGGTGCTGGTGCCGTGCTGCCAGGCCGAGGTGGCCGCCGCGCTGCGCAGGCACAAGGCGTTGAACCCTTCGCGCAGCCCCTTGAGCGAGTTGTGGCGCCACCCGCTGCACGCCCGCGAATTCGGCAGCCAGGTCACCAACGTGCTGCGATGCCTGCGGTTGGAGGCACACGGTTACCAGGTCACCGTGACCGAACTGGTGGGCTGGGAGCATTCCATGAAAAACGAACTGATTCTGGCCAGCCACGGGGCCACGGCCCAGCAGGTGGCCCGCGCCCGGGACCGGCTGGCCCAGGTGCTGCAAGAGCTGGCGTTGCCCGAACTTCAGGCCCGTTTCGACATCTGAGCGCCATGATGACCGGCAACCTCTCTTTTTTGCTGCAAGCCGTGGCTTGGCCGCTGGTGTTGCTGGTGGCCTGGTTGCTGGCCGATGCGCTCAATGCCCGCTGGCACATTCCCCGTGTCAGCAGCTACGTCGCGGTGGGCATGGCGGCGGGGGCGGTCCACCTGCCCGGCCTGACGGACGACATCACCGGTCTGCCCTTTGTGGCCAACGTGGCGCTGTCGCTGGTGCTGTTCGAATTGGGTTACCGCATCAACCTGCGCTGGTTCAGGGCCAACCCCTGGGTGCTGGCGGCGGGGGTGATGGAGTCGCTGCTGACTTTTGTGCTGGTGTACGCCGCCACCGGCCTGTTTGACGACCTGCGCCAGCACGTGCGCCTGGCCGTGGCCGCGCTGGCCGTGGCCAGTTCACCGGCGGGCATTTTGCGGGTGGTGCACGAGCTGCGCAGTGCGGGGCAAGTGACCGAGCGGGTGATGCACCTGACCGCCATCAATTGCCTCATGTCGGTGCTGGCGCTGAAAGTGGTCATGGGTTCGCGCACGCTGCGCGTGTCGGGTGACTGGCTGCAGGCCGCCTTCGGCAGCGTGCACGTGCTGGCCACGTCGATTGCGGTGGGGGCCGTGCTGGGCTATCTGGTGCCCAAGCTGCTCAAAGGCCAGCAGTTCCGTGCGCCCGATGGCGTGACCGTGGTGTTTGCCCTGGCGGTGGTGCTGCTGTCCACGGCGGCTTACGGCCTGAAGCTGTCGCCCCTGCTGGCGGCGCTCACGTTTGGCATCGTGGCGCGCGAGCGGCGCGTGCACCTCACCAATGCCCAGCGCAATTTCGGCACCGTGGGCGATTTGCTGGGCGTGTTCCTGTTTGTGTACGTGGCATCGGTGCTGGAATGGGCCGACGTGTGGCAAAGCCTGGCGCTGGGCGTGGTGCTGGTGCTGGTGCGCGGGCTGGCCAAGGTGGCCGTGAACGCGGGCACGGCCCAGGTCAGTGGCATCAGCCAGCAAAAGGGGGTGATGACGGGCCTGGCCCTCAGCCCCATGTCGGCATTCGTGGTGCTGCTGGTGGGCCAGAGCGGCGCGGTGGGCTTTGACCTGGCCGACCAGACCCTGGCCGCCATTGCCGGCATGGTGCTGGTGCTGGAGTTGCTGGGCCCCGTCGTCACCCAGCGTGCCTTGCTGGCCGCCCGCGAAGCACAGGCCCACCAGGACAGCTGAAAGCGACGCGCCACCATGCCTTTGGAAACCTTCAAATCGTCCGCCTCGCTCACCCTGGGCGTGGAGTTGGAGCTGCAGCTGGTCAACACCTACGACTTTGACCTGTCCAGCACCGCCAACGACCTGCTGGAGCTGCTGGGTCGCCAGCCCTTCCCTGGCGTGGTCACGCCCGAAATGACGCAAAGCATGATCGAGGTGGCCACCGGCATCCACACCGACCACGCCCAGCTGCTGGCCCAGTTGCGCGACATCCGCAACACCCTGGTGGCCGCCGGTGACCGGCTCAACATCGAACTGGCCGGGGGCGGCACCCACCCGTTTCAGCGCTGGTTCGAGCAGCGCATCTTTGCCAAGCCCCGGTTCAAGGAGCTCAGTGGCTTGTATGGTTATTTGGCCAAGCAGTTCACCGTGTTTGGCCAGCACGTGCACATCGGCTGCGCCAGTGCGGACGAAGCGCTGTTTTTGCTCCACTCGCTCAACCGCTACGTGCCGCACTTCATCGCGCTGAGCGCGTCGTCACCGTACCTGCAGGGGGTGGACACGCTGTTCGACTCGGCCCGGTTGAACTCGGTGTTTGCCTTTCCTTTGAGCGGGCGTGCCCCGTTCACGCTGAGCTGGGACGAATTTGCCCACGACTACTTCACGAAAATGGAATCCACGGGCGTGGTGAAGTCGATGAAAGACTTTTACTGGGACATTCGCCCCAAACCCGAGTACGGCACCATCGAACTGCGCGTGTGCGACACGCCCTTGACCGTGGAGCGCGCCGCTGGCCTGGCTTGCTACCTGCAAGCCCTGTGTCGCCACCTGTTGCAGCGAACCGAGCCCATGCCCGCCGAGGACGACTATCTGGTCTACACCTACAACCGCTTCCAGGCCTGCCGCTTCGGGCTGGACGGCATGATGGTCAACCCCAAAACGCGCGAGCAAATCAGCATCCGCGAAGACATTCTGGCCACCCTGCGGGTGTTGCAGCCCCACGCCCAGGCGCTGAACTCGCTGGCCGCGCTGGACGAAATCGAACGCACCGCTGGTCACGAAGGCAACCACGCCACCTGGCTGCGCCAGCGCTTTGCCGAACACGGCAGCGTGCAAGGCGTGGTGCGTTCGGCCGCCGATTTGCTGCGAACTTGACCCCTTGGGTCGCGCTTGCGTGACTTTTTGATGCTCATCAGTGCCCTGAGAGGGGTGTACAGGTACATTGGCAAAAATCTCTCCCGCCATGAACAACACTTCCAACCCCAAAACCCCATTCGCCGTTGGCTGCTCCTTGGGCCTTGCCGGGGGGGGGGCTGTGCTCTTGGCCTCAGGGTTCACGTGGTTGGCGTTGGCTTTGGCGCTGGGACTCGTGACGGCGGGAATCCTGACAGGCTTGTGGTTCGTCAGGACGCTGTCCCAACAGACGGCAAAAACCCAGGCTTACCTGGCGGCCCAAACCGGTTTTGCTGCCGAAGTGGTGCCCATTTGGAAGGGGCATCTGGACACATCTCGCGAGCAAATGGAGACCGCCATCAACGCTTTGTCGGACCAGTTCGGCCGCATCGTGGACAAAATCGACAGCACCCTTCAGGCCACGTCAAGCGAAACGGACAGCCTTGAAAACGGCGAGGGAGGCATGCGTGCCATCTACAGCCGCAATGAAGGCAAACTCAATGACTTGATCGCCGTGCAGGCTGATGCCACCGCCCGCATGGATGCGATGGTCGCCAAGGTTCAGGGGCTAGACCGTTTCATTGGCGAACTGCAAATCATGGCCACCGACGTTGACCGGATTGCCCAGCAAACCAATCTGCTGGCGCTGAATGCCGCCATCGAAGCGGCTCGCGCCGGGGATTTGGGGCGTGGCTTTGCCGTGGTGGCCAAAGAATTCCGGATGTTGTCCAACCAGTCCGGTGAGACCGGTCAACGCATTGCCGAAAAGGTCAAAGTCATCAGCGAGGCCATCGTGGAAACCTGTCAGTTGGTCAAGGGCTCTGTCACTGAGGAAGAGGATTCGCTGGCGGCATCACAGGCGGTCATTGCCAAGGTGATAGAGGACTTCAAAACGGTGAACGACACATTTCAGCGGTCCAGCGACACGCTCAAACTGGCCAGCATGGGCATCCAGGGCGAGATCAACCAGGCCCTGGTGGAATTCCAGTTCCAAGACCGCGTCAGCCAGATCATGACCCAGGTCATCCTGAACATGGAAATGATGCCCAAGGTGCTGAAAGACGGTCAACAAACCTTCGCAGAAACAGGGGTTCTGACAGCGTCGGACCCCAAAGTGTTGCTGAGCGAAATGAAAAAATCCTACGTCATGGCCGACCAGCATGTCATCCACGCGGGTGGCACGGTTGACCAGAGCAAATCTTCCGACATCAGTTTTTTCTGAAGGGCTGAGACATGAGCAAAACCATCATGATCGTTGACGACTCTGCCTCTGTGCGCCGGGTGGTGGGCATTGCGCTCAAGGGCGCGGGCTACACCGTCATTGAGGGCTCGGACGGTCGCGATGCGCTGGCCAAACTCACCGGACAGAAGGTGCACCTCATCATCAGCGACGTGAACATGCCCAACATGGATGGCATCTCTTTCCTCAAGGCGGTAAAGCAATTGCCTGCCTATCGGTTCACGCCTGTGATCATGCTGACCACCGAATCAGAAGAGTCCAAGAAGCGCGAAGGGCAGGCTGCCGGTGCCAAAGCGTGGGTGGTCAAACCCTTTCAACCAGAGCAACTCATTGGCGCTGTTCAGCGGCTGTGCCTGCCATGAACGACGCCGCCGTCCTGCGCATCTCGGGCGAGTTCACGATTTTTCGCGCGGCGGAACTCAAGCAAACGATCTTCGATGGACCTCTGGCCGCGGAAATTGACCTGTCTGGTGTCACCGAGATGGACAGCGCTGGGTTGCAGTTGTTGATGCTGGCCAAGAAAACCGCACGGGATCAAGGCCGAGAGTTGCGGTTGGTGGGGCACAGCGAAGCGGTGATTGACGTGTTCGAGTTGCTCAACGTGGCCGCTTACTTCGGGGACCCCGTGGTGATGGGCTCGCGGGCCCACTTGGCTTCGGGTGTTTCAACAAGGAGCACCGATGGATCTTGATGAAGCCCTTCAGTTGTTCATCGTCGAGTGCCGCGAGTTGCTCGAAGACATGGAAACAGCGTTGCTCGCAGTCGAACAGGCCGAAGAAAAAACCGAAATGATCAACGCGGTGTTTCGCGCCGCGCACACCATCAAGGGATCGTCAGGCCTGTTCAGCCTCGACCACATTGTGGCTTTCACCCATGTCGTCGAAAGCGTGCTGGACCGCGTGCGCAGCGGCAAGCTTGGGCTGACCGACAAACTCATTGCCTTGTTGTTGGGCTGTGGCGACCACATGCGGGCATTGGTCGATGGCGTGGCCGGCGGCGAACCGGCCGGTACCCCTGAGTTGGCACAGGCCGGGGAACCTCTGGTCAACGGGCTGCGTGCCTACATGGGAGGGGACATGGCACCCGCCCAACATGTGGTCCTGGCGGCTGACACCGCCGAGGCCGACAGTGTTCAGCGTATCAATGGCGCACAAGTGGATGCCGATCACTGGCACATTTCGGTCCGGTTTGGGGCCGACGTGTTGCGCAACGGCATGGACCCACTGTCGTTTATCCGCTACTTGGGCACGCTGGGGCACATCACCGCCATCGCCACCGTGGCCGATGCGTTGCCCGACTTGGCCAACATGGACCCCGAGTCCTGTTACCTGGGTTTCGAAATCGCTTTCAAGGGCAACGTCGAAAAAGCCACCCTTGAACAGGTGTTTGAGTTTGTGCGAGAGGACTGCCAACTGTTCATCCTTCCGCCACACAGTCTGGTGTCCGAGTACATCAAGCTGCTGGAACAGCAGCAGGGCGATGCCATACGCCTGGGCCAAATGCTGTTGCGATGCGGCACGCTCACGCAGCAGGAACTGGACGCTGCGCTGAACCAACAGGTGGCTGCGCCCACCACCCCGATTGGAACCATTCTGGTCAAGCAGGGCTCGGTTCAACCCGAAGTGGTGGAGGCAGCGCTTCAAAAACAAAAGCAGACAAGAGAGACTGTGTCTGCAGAAAGCCGCTCCATCCGTGTGGATGCAGACAAGCTGGACCAGCTCATCAACCTGGTGGGCGAACTGATCATTGCGGGTGCCAACGTCAACATGATTGCCCATCGCGCCAAGGTGGTCGAGCTGGAGGAAAGCACCTCCAAACTGTCCGCCCTGGTGGAGGAAGTGCGGGACAGCGCCCTGCAACTGCGCATGGTGAAGATCGGAGCCACTTTCAGCCGGTTTCAGCGCGTGGTGCACGACGTGTCCCGTGAACTGGGCAAAGAGATTGCGTTGGTCATTGACGGAGAAGACACGGAGCTGGACAAAACGGTGGTCGAGAAGATTGGCGATCCGCTCATGCACCTGGTGCGCAACTCCATGGACCACGGGATCGAGCCCGCTGAGCTGCGCGTGGCCCGTGGCAAACCCCAGCAGGGCACCCTCCGGTTGAACGCGTTTCACGATTCCGGCGCCATCGTCATCACAGTGGAGGATGACGGCGGTGGCCTCAAACGCGACAAGATTCTGGCCAAAGCCATTGAGCGTGGTCTGGTGGAGCCGGGTCACACCCTGTCTGACAGCGAGGTGTACGCCCTGGTGTTCGAGCCTGGTTTTTCCACGGCCGAGAAAGTGTCGAACCTGTCGGGCCGTGGGGTGGGCATGGACGTGGTCAAGCGCAACATTGCTGCGCTGCGCGGCACGGTCAGCATGTCCAGCGAAGAGGGCGTTGGCACCACTGTCACCGTCAGGCTGCCACTCACACTGGCCATCATTGACGGTTTTCTGGTCGGTGTGGGCAAGGCGGTTTACGCCATTCCGCTGGACATGATCGAAGAGTGTGTGGCTTTTTCTGCCGAGCCTGAACACGACTACACCGACCTGCGTGGCGAGGTGTTGCCTTTCATTCGGCTGCGGCAGTTGTTCGGCATACCCGGCAGCGCCTCCAAGGGCGAAAACATCGTGGTGCTGAAGCACGGCGAGCAGCGCGCCGGTTTGGTGGTGGACACCCTGCTGGGCGAGTTCCAGACCGTCATCAAGCCGCTGGGCAAGATGTTTGCCCAAGTGAAATGCGTCAGTGGTTCCACCATTTTGGGCAGTGGGGACGTTGCGCTGATTCTGGATGTCCCTCAGTTGGTTCGTCAGGCCATGGAGCGCAGCGGGTCAACGACGGGTGCGCGGGCGGAGTTCACCTAGTCGCAGGCTTTGCCTTCCAGTTGGGTGGTGTGGTCGGGTGGTGTGATTGCAGTCTGTGGTGATGGGTTTTTCATTTTTAAAAGGGTTCAGACATGTTTGCAAATATGAAATTGGCCGTCCGGCTGGGTCTGGGCTTTGCAGCCACCTTGCTGTTGCTGATCATCATTTCGGTGGTCAGTTACACGCGGTTGAGCACACTCAACACCGAAATCGAAAACCTGATCAACGACAAGTACCCCAAAACCGTTCAGGCGGTCGATGTCATTCGCGCCATGAACCAGGTGGCTCAAATCAATCGCAACCTCTTGCTGGTTTCCGACCCGGCTGAGATCAAGAGTCAACTGACGCGCATGACCGAGCAGCGCAAAATCATCACCGACAGAATTGAGAAGCTGGAGGACACCGTCACCTCCGACGAAGGCAAGAGACTGTTGAAAACCATGACGGACACGCGCGTCACTTACGTGGCCGTGTTGGAGAAATTTCTGGGTTTGGCTCAAGCTGGTGAGCGTGATGCAGCGCTGAAACTGTTGTACGGTGACATGCGCCCGGCAAACGATGCTTATCTGAACGCCATCCGCGCCTTGGTCGATTTTCAGGATGAGCTGATGGTAAAAACCGGCAAGGACGCAGATGCCTTGGCCAATGCCACGCAAACGCTGATCATCACCCTGGGCAGTGCGGCAGCGTTGCTTTCAGCTGTGCTGGGCTGGATCATCACCCGCAGCATCATGAAGCAAATCGGTGGCGAGCCCGATTACGCCCGCGAAATGGTCACCCGCCTGGCCAACGGCGACTTGACCATGGAGGTTGAAGTCAGTGCCAAGGACAATTCCAGCTTGCTGTTTGCCATGAAAAACATGATTGGCAAACTCAGCGAAGTGGTGACCGATGTGAACAGCGGTGCCGAAGCGCTTGCCGGAGCGTCTGAAGAGGTGAGCGCTACCGCACAGTCGCTGTCCCAAGCGGCCAGCGAGCAGGCAGCGGGCGTGGAAGAAACCAGTGCGTCCATTGAGCAGATGACGTCCAGCATCGCCCAGAACACCGAAAACGCCAAAATCACCGATGGCATGGCCAGCAAGGCCGCACGCGACGCCGCCGATGGTGGCGAGGCAGTGGAAGCCACCGTCACGGCCATGAAGCAGATTGCCCAGAAAATCGGCATCATCGACGACATCGCCGCACAAACCAACCTGCTGGCGCTGAATGCCGCCATTGAAGCGGCCCGGGCCGGGGAGCATGGCAAGGGCTTTGCGGTGGTGGCCGCCGAGGTGCGCAAACTGGCCGAGCGCAGCCAGGTGGCCGCGCAGGAAATTGGCGAAGTGGCGAGCAGCAGCGTCGAGCTGGCCGAAAAAGCCGGCAAGTTGCTGGCCGAAATCGTGCCCAACATCCGCAAAACGTCTGACCTGGTGCAGGAGATCACGGCCGCATCCACCGAGCAATCTTCGGGTGTGGGCCAGATCAACTCTGCCGTGAGCCAGTTGAACCAGACCACGCAGCAAAATGCCTCCAGCTCGGAAGAGCTGGCCGCCACCGCCGAAGAAATGAGCGGCCAGGCCGAGCAGCTGCAGCAGACCATGTCGTTCTTCAAGCTGGACTCGGGCGCCCAGCGCCCGGCTTCACCCGTGGCACGCCAGATCAAAGCCAATGCGCCCCGCGCCCACAACACCGGCCGCGTCCTTGCCAAGGCCCCTGCCAAGTTTGCGTCTCAGGTCGCATCCCAAGACGTGGATGAAACCAAGTTCACCAAGTTCTGAAGGAGCCAGCCATGTCTGCTCTGGCAAAGACCGTGAAAACGCCGCTGCTTGCCAAAAAGGCGGTGGCGTCGGTGGTTGACGACAACAAGCAATACCTGACCTTCATGCTCGGTGGCGAGATGTTCTCGCTCAGCATCCTGGCCATCAAGGAAATCATTTGGTACGCCAACCTGACCGATGTGCCCATGATGCCGGCGTGCATCCGTGGCGTGATCAACCTGCGGGGTGCCGTGGTGCCGGTGATGGATTTGTCGGCCCGTTTTGGCAAGCCCTCGACACCGGTCACCAAAAGCACCTGCATCGTCATCATCGAGCTGACTGCTGAAGGGGAGGGCGAGCACCAGCACATGGGCGTGGTGGTGGACTCGGTCCAGGCCGTGCTTGAAATTCCAGCTTCTGAGATCGAACCCGCCCCGTCCTTCGGTGCCAAGATTCGCCCGGACTTCATCGAAGGCATTGCCAAGGTCAACGGCAAGTTCGTCATTCTGTTGAACGTCGACAACGTGATGTCCACCGAGGAAATCAGTCAGATGGGCCAGGTGGCGGCATCGGCCGATCTGTCGGTGGCACAGCCCTGACGGTGCAGCGCAGGCGAGTGCCAAACAGCCGATGAAGCCGATCACCGACGCGGAGTTCGCACAGTTCCAGCGGTTCATTTTTGACGCGGCCGGCATCTCCATGGCCGACGCCAAAAAGGCACTGGTCACCGGGCGGCTGAGCAAGCGGCTGATGGTGCATGGGCTTGACAGCTTTGGTGCCTACTTCCAGTTGCTGTCGTCTGGCCTTCACCCCGACGAGGTTCAGATGGCGGTGGACTTGCTCACCACCAACGAAACCTATTTTTTCCGTGAGAACAAGCACTTTGAGTTTTTGCGGGCGCAGGCGCTGGCCGCGCGTGGCAGGCCTCAGCCCTACCGCGTGTGGAGCGCAGCGAGCTCCAGCGGGGAAGAGGCTTACACCATGGCCATGGTGCTGGCCGATGTGATGCCGGGTCAGGCCTGGGAAATTCTGGGAACCGACATCAGTGCACGTGTGCTGGAGGGCGCGCGCCGCGGCCTTTATGCCTTGGAGCGTGGCAAACACATACCGCGCGAGTACCTGCAGCGCTTTTGTCGCAAGGGCACGGCGGAATACGAGGGCCACTTCCTGATCGAACGCAGCCTGCGCAGCCGCGTCCATTTTTTGCATGCCAACCTGAATGCGCCACTGCCCGATTTGGGCCAGTTCGACATGGTGTTTCTGCGCAACGTCATGATTTATTTCAACCTGGAGACCAAACGACAGGTGGTGGCACGTGTGCTGGCCACCGTCAAACCGGGTGGCTTTTTCTGCGTCGGCCATTCCGAGAGCCTGAATGACATCACGCAGGGGCTGGAAACCGTGGCGCCCTCCGTTTACAGAAAGCCCGCTTGAACATGCCGGATGTGCCGTTGATGGACATCTTTTTGCTGCCCGGCGAATGGTTCGTGGCCGATGCGGGTTACCAGATTCGCACCATTCTGGGCTCGTGTGTGTCCATCACGCTGTGGCACCCCCGGCTGCACATTGGGGGCATGTCGCACTTTCTGCTGCCCACGCGCGGCGCATCCAGCACCGCCCCCAAGGAATGGGATGGCCACTATGGCGACGAGGCGCTGGAGCTGATGTTTCGCGATTTGCGCGCCAACGGGGTCGAGCCCAGGCAGTGCGAGGCCAAAATTTTCGGGGGTGGCAACATGTTTCCGGGGCGCATGAAGATTGACGGCAACCATGTGGGCCGCCGCAACGGCGAGGCGGCCCGCGAACTGCTGGCCCAACACGGCATTCCCGTGGCGAAAGAAAGCCTGTTTGGCATCGGCCACCGACAGATCGTTTTCGACGTCAGCAAGGGCGATGTCTGGGTCAGGCAGGTGAAGCTGTCCCTGCAAGAGGTGGCCGCCGAAATCGACGCACAGGGAAAAATCACGTGACGCGCATCAAGGTGCTGGTGGTGGACGATTCGGCCGTGGTGCGGCAGGTGGTGGCCGCGTTGCTGGCGCGCGACCCGGGCATCGAGGTGATGGCCGCTGTGGCCGACCCCATTCTGGCCATGGCCCGCATGCAGGCGCAGTGGCCTGACGTGATCGTGCTCGACATTGAAATGCCGCGCATGGACGGCATCACCTTCCTGAAAAAAATCATGGCCGAGCGGCCCACGCCCGTGGTCATTTGCTCCACCCTGGCCGAGGCGGGGGCTGAAACGTCGATGGCCGCCCTGGCTGCGGGTGCCGTCGCCATCATCACCAAGCCCAAACTGGGGTTGAAGCAGTTTCTGGAAGATGCGTCTGATGACTTGGTCAGCGCCGTCAAAGCGGCTGCCAAATCCAACGTCAAAGTGCTTCGCGCCCCCGCCAAACACACGGCCGATGTGATTCTGGCGGCCGCCACCGAGAAACATTCGGCCATGATCCAGACCACCGAGCGGGTGGTGGCGCTCGGCACCTCGACCGGGGGGACTCAGGCACTGGAGGCGGTGTTGACCGCGTTGCCACGGGTCACGCCGGGCATTGTCATCGTGCAGCACATGCCCGAAAAGTTCACGGCGGCCTTTGCCCAGCGCCTGAACGGGCTGTGCCAGATCGAGGTGAAAGAGGCGGAGAACAACGACCGCGTGGTCAACAGCCGCGCACTGATTGCGCCGGGGGGCAAACACATGCTGCTCAAGCGCAACGGCGCGCAGTACCACGTCGAAGTGGTGGATGGCCCGCTGGTCAACCGCCACCGCCCGTCGGTGGATGTGCTGTTTCGGTCGGTGGCCAAGTGTGCGGGGTCCAATGCCCTGGGCGTGATCATGACCGGCATGGGCGACGACGGTGCGGCTGGCCTGCTGGAAATGCGCCAGGCCGGTGCGCGCACCTTGGCGCAGGATGAGGCCACCTGTGTGGTGTATGGCATGCCCAAAGAGGCGGTCAAGCGCGGAGCGGTTGAAAAGTCAGTGCCCCTGGCCGCCGTTGCCCGGGAAATCATGGCCCAGTTGTCGGGCGTCATGGTGCGGTGATTGCTGCCACGTGCAGCCCCAATGGAATGGAGCTTTTATGCTGGTGGAATGGAAAAAAGAGTACGAGTTGGGCCATGCAGGCATCGATGCGCAGCATCGGCAATTGTTTGACTTGACCAACCAAATGGCCGCAGCCCGAACGGCCGATGAGCTGAAGCCTTTGCTGATGGTGTTGTTCAAACACACGCGCGAGCATTTCGAATTGGAAGAGGCCCTGATGCGCGACGCAGGCTTTCCGGGTTTGGCCGACCACACCGAGTACCACAACAAATTGCTGTCACGCCTGACAGACCTGAGCCTGAAGCTGGGCAGTGGCCAACCCGACCCAGTGGCCATCAGCCAGCTCATGCTCGATTGGGCCCTGCGTCACACGCAGTTTGATGATGCCGATGCGGCGGCGTACATCGCCAAAAATTGAGGATTTTGGCCTATGTCGCTTGATGGTATTGCGCAAGCAGCTATCAAAAATCAACCGGCAAACCGCTTGCGCGTGAGCGCCAGTGCCACCCAGAACGCAGCGACCGCGTACACCACCAGCACGCCCAGGTGCAGCAGCGGGTCGCTGGGCCAGCGGTCCAGGGGCGCCGTACAGCGCGCGAGATGGGTATCATGATTGGCAATCTTTGCCATTAAGGAGTTTTCCATGACCATCAACATTTCCTTGCCAGCCGAGATGGAAGCCAGGGTTCGCGAGCATGTGGCGTCTGGGCTGTACGGCTCGGCCAGCGAAGTGGTGAGAGAAGCATTGCGCTTGTTCGAGTCTTATCAATCGGTGCGGGTGTCCACCTTGGTCGCGTTGAGGGCCGATTTGGAAAAAGGCCTGCTGGATCGGCAAGAGGGGCGTATCGCCCCCATGAACATGGCGGCCCTCAAAGCCGAGGGGCGGACCCGCAGACGCAACAACGTAGCATGAGCGCGGTACGTCTGACCCAAAGTGCCCGCACAGACTTGCTGGAGGCATGGACCTACATTGCCGAACACAACTTGGATGCGGCGGATGGGGTGCTTGATGCCATTGAACGCGAAGCCCTGTTGCTCGCGACGCAGCCCTTGATGGGGCGGTTGCGACCGGAGTTGGGTGTCGGCTTGCGCAGTTGGCCAACCCAAACACCGTACATGTTGTTTTATGAAATCGATGCGGAAGGCATCGTCATCATCCGCGCACTGCATCACGCTCGGGATGTTCAATCCAGCGATTTCTCGTTGCACTGACATCCGCTGCGGCAGGGCACGCCGCGCGTGCTGGTGGCTTGTGTTTGGCCGCTTACCCGGCAAACCGCTTGCGCGTGAGCGCAAGTGCCACCCAGAACGCAGCGACCGCGTACACCACCAGCACGCCCAGGTGCAGCAGCGGGTCGCTGGGCCAGCGGTCCATGAACAGGGGGCGCACCAGGGCCACGGCGTGGGTCAGGGGCAACAGGTCTGACAGCCAGCGCACGGCGCCCGGCAGCTGGTCGCGCGGGAAAAACACCCCGCTCAAAAACATCATGGGCGTGAGGCCCAGTGTGAAGTAGTACGTGAAAAAGTCGTAGCCCTTGGCCAGCGCGTTGAATACCAGTGCGATGCAGCTGAAGGTGATGCCCACCAGCGCCAGCACGGGCCAGGCCACCAACAGCTTGGGGCTGTGGCTGATGCCCAGGGCCAGCATCACGCCCAGGATGGCCGTGACCGTGAACAGCGCCTTGTAGGCCGCCCACAGCATCTCGGCCAGCACCACGTCGTCCAGCCGCACGGGGGCGTTCAGGATGCCGTCCCAGGTTTTTTGCACGTGCATGCGCGAAAAGGCCGAGTACAGCGCCTCGAAGCTGGCCGCGTTCATGGCGCTCATGCACACGCTGCCGCTGGCCAGGAACAGGATGTAGGGCACTTTCTCCGCGCCCATGTCCACTTGGCCCACCAGTGCACCCAGGCCGTAACCAAAGGCCACCAGCCACATCAGCGGCTCGGCGATGTTGCCCACCAAGCTGGGAATGGCCAGCTTCTTCCACACCAGCAGGTTGCGCTGCCACACGGGCCACCAACGCAGGGACAGTTGTGGGGCGCGCCACACGGATGGGGCGCTGGCGGGAGATGAGGGGGCAGACAAGGTGGGCATGCCCCGATTGTGCGCAATCCGGGCTGATTTACAGTGCTGTTCCCGATCCATCTCCCCAGAAAGTTCCCGCCATGACCACCCTCGGCACCCCCCTGTCCCCCCACGCCACCAAAGTGATGCTGCTCGGCTCCGGCGAGCTGGGCAAAGAGGTGCTGCTGGCCTTGCAGCGCCTGGGCGTGGAAACCATCGCGGTGGACCGCTACGACAACGCCCCCGGCCAGCAGGTGGCGCACCACAGCCGCACCATCGCCATGAGCGACCCGGCACAGCTCAAAGCGTTGATCGAGGCCGAGCGCCCGCACTTGGTGGTGCCCGAAATCGAGGCCATTGCCACCCCCATGCTCGAAGAGCTGGAAGCCACTGGTGTGGCAAAAGTGGTGCCCACCGCTCGCGCCGCCCGCCTGACCATGGACCGCGAAGGCATCCGCCGGTTGGCTGCTGAAACCCTCAAGCTGCCCACCAGCCCCTATGTGTTTTGCGATTCGTTGGCCGAGCTGCAAGCCGCCATCGATGGCGGCATCGGCTACCCCTGTGTGGTCAAACCCGTGATGAGCAGCAGCGGCAAGGGCCAGAGCAAGATCGACGGCCCGGCCGACGTGGCCAAGGCTTGGGACCACGCCATGGCCGGTGGCCGGGTGAGCCATGGCCGCGTGATCGTGGAAGGCTTCATTGACTTTGACTACGAAATCACCCAGCTCACCGTGCGTGCGTTGGGGGCAGATGGCCGGGTGCTGACCCACTTTTGCGACCCCATCGGCCACGTGCAAGTGAGTGGCGACTACGTGGAAAGCTGGCAACCCATGGCCATGCACCCCTCGGCGCTGGCCGCGTCGCGCCACATCGCCAAAACCGTGACCGACAACCTGGGGCTGGGCCTGGACGGCAAACCCGCCGGGCTGGGCCTGTTTGGCGTGGAGCTGTTTGTGAAGGGCGAGCAGGTGTGGTTCAGCGAGGTGAGCCCCCGCCCGCACGACACCGGGTTGGTGACGCTGTGCACCCAGCACCAGAGTGAGTTCGAGCTGCACGCCCGCGCCATCCTGGGCCTGCCGGTGGACACCAGCCTGCGCAACCCCGGCGCCAGCGCCGTGATTTACGGCGGTGTGGAGGCCGAGGGCATTGTGTTTGACGGCGTGGACGAAGCCCTGCGCGTGCCAGGCACCGACCTGCGCCTGTTCGGCAAACCCGAGAGCTTTGCCAAACGTCGCATGGGCGTGGCGCTGGCCCGGGCGGCCGACACCGACGCCGCACGGGTGAATGCCAAGCTGGCGGCCAGTTTGGTGAAACCGAGAAAAGTCTGATGAAAAAAGGCTTCTGCGCTTGATGGAAAAGAAAAGTTTGCTATTTAATTTTATTTTAATAGCAAACTGTCGAACGCCATAAAGCGCAAAGCCGTGTTTTCCATGAAGATTCCCCGGGTATATTGGCCTGTGCCCATCAAAACAGCAGAAACCCCTCACCGCTTGCCCAGCATCGACAGACGCCCGGAGGAACACGCATGGCGGTGAAATGGAGTTGGCGGGCCGGGGTGTCTTTCGTCATTGCCGTGTGCGTGGGCTTGCTGGGCTGGGTGGCATTTGACCTGCAGCGTGCCCGCGAACGCGAGCTTCAGTCGGCCGAACTGCTCGGTGGCACCTTGACCAAGTTGCTCGAAGGGCATTTTCTGGGCTCGGTCCGCCAAGCCGACCACCTGCTGACGGACTTTGCCGCCCGGTTCCAGTCGGCTGTGGTCGAGCGTCGGCCCCGTGCGGAGGTGGAGGCACAGCTGCGGCACTACGTGGCGCAGTTTCCGGAGGCGCAAAGTTTCCGCGTGGTCGATGCCCAAGGGCGCTACCTTTACGACGCCACGGGCCAGCTGTCGAAGGCCAACGTGGCAGACCGTGACTATTTCATCCGCTTGCGCGACGACCGGAGGGCTGGCGTGGTGGTGTCGGAGCCCCTGGTGTCGCGTGTCAGCGGCGAGGTGGTGGTGGTGTTTGCCCGCCGGCTGGAAGACCGCAACGGGGGTTTTGCCGGGGTGGTGCTGACCACCTTGCGCGCCGAGCACTTTGAACGCTATTACCGGGGGCTGGACGTGGGGCGAAAAGGCGTGATCGCGCTTTGGAACCACGACATGGTGCTGTTCGCGCGCTGGCCTCGGTCACCCGCGCAGCAGGGCCAGCGGCTGGCGGTCAGCCCCATTCCGCAGCGCTTGGCCAAGGGAGAGTTGGCGGGCAGCTTTCGCCAGGTGGGCCACCTGGACGGGATCGAACGGGTGTTTGCCTACCGGGCCATCGAGGGCGTGCCGCTCGTGTTTTCCGTGGGTTTTGCCACCGACGACGTGCTGGCCGAGTGGCAGGGCCGGGCCACCACCTATGGCGTGCTGGGCGCGGGCCTGCTGATTGCCTTGTTGGCCCTGCTGCGGGCTTGGTCGCGGGGTTACCGCGAGGCAGAAGCGCTGGCCGAACGCATGACACGGGCCTACGCCGACAAGGCCAGGGAGTCCCGCGCCTTGCTCGATTCCATCCCCGACCCCGCCTGGCTGCTCGACAACGACGGGCGCTTCCGGGCCGTGAACGAGGCTTTCTGCCGCTACCGCCACCAGCCCATGGAACGGGTGATCGGCAGCACGGTCGATCAGCTGTTTCCTCCCGACGAGGCCCAGCGCCTGCACGAGGGGCAGCGCCTGGCCTACGAAAAAGGGCAGACCGTTCGCCAGGTCGTGTGGTTGAACCACCGGGGCAAGCCCAAACCGTTCGAGTTCATGCGCGTGCCGGTGTATGGCGAGGACGGCAAGGTCTGTGGGCTGGCGGGGGTGGCCTGGGACATGAGCGAGCGCTTCGAGGCCGAAGAGCGGCAGCGCCTGATCACCCACTTTTTCGACCACGCCAGCGACGCGGTGCTCATCCTCGACCGCGAGCGCCGGGTGCTGACGCTCAACAAGGCGGTCACGGCCATCAGTGGCTATGAGCTGGAGGACCTCAAGGGACGCGAGCTCGACTTCGTGCTCGAACGCTTTGAAGACGTTTTCATGCCTGCGGCCATCATCGACACCCTGGCTTCCCAGGGCCGCTGGCAAGGCGAGCTGAAGGTCATGTGCAAAGACGGCAGCCCGCTGCCGGTCAGTTGCCTGATCACGGCGATCCACAACGACGAGGGCCAGCCCGTGAACTGGTCGGTGTTCGTGGCCGACCTCAGCGAGCGCAAGGCGGCGCAGGCCCGCATCGAGTCCCTGACGAATTTCGACCAGCTCACCGGCATGCCCAACCGCCAGGGTCTGTCCAAGGTCCTGGGCGAATGGCTGTCGGGTGGCCAGCAGGGCCTGCTGATGGTGCTGGAGCTGGACGGCCAACTCAGCCGCGTCAACGAGGCCTTTGGCCACGCCGCAGGCGACACCGTGTTGCGCCGCCTGGCGGTGCGCCTGAGCCGATCGCTGGACGACGGCGACGCCCTGGGCCGTCTGGGAGGGCACCGCTTTGGCCTGCTGCGCAGGCTGGACAGCACGCAGGCCAGCCCGGAGGTGTTTGTGCGCAAGCTGCTGGACAACCTGTCGCGCCCCGTGTCGATCGAGGGCAACGACGTGGTGCTCAACGCCTGTGTGGGCATCTGCCGCCTGTTCGAGGACGGTGACGAGGTGCCCTTGCTGCTGCGCAACGCCGACACCGCGCTGCACCATGCGCGCGATGCGGGGCAGGGCAGCTTCCGCTTCTTTTCGGCCGACATGAACCTGCGCATGACCGAGCGCCTGCGCCTGGAAAGCGACCTGCGCAACGCCTTGGCAGGCGGGGAGTTCGAGTTGCACTACCAGCCCCAGGTCGATCTGCGCAGCGGCACCCTGGTGGGCTTCGAGTGCCTGCTGCGCTGGCACCACCCGGAGCTGGGGCCGGTGTCGCCGGTCAGGTTCATCCCGATTGCCGAGGAAAGCCGGCTGATCATTCCCATCGGGGCTTGGGTGTTGGAAGAGGCCTGCCGGCAGAACAAGGCCTGGCAGGACACGGGCATGCCACCCAAGGTGGTGGCGGTCAATCTGTCGGCGGTGCAGTTCCACGGCACCGATGTGGTGGGGCTCGTGAAGGACGTGCTGGCCCGCACCGGGTTGCCTGCGGCCTGTCTGGAACTGGAAATCACTGAGAGCGTCATCGTGGAAGACCCCGAGCGCGTCGTCCAGCTGATGGCGGCGCTCAAGGCCATCGGGGTGGGCCTGTCCATCGACGACTTTGGCACCGGGTACTCCAGCCTGTCTTACCTCCAGCGTTTTCCCATCGACAAAATCAAGATCGACCGCGCTTTTGTGCGCGATCTGGAGACCAACGCCAACGACGCGGCCATCGTGCGCATGGTCATCGGCATGGCGGCAGAACTGGCGCACAAGGTCATTGCCGAAGGGGTGGAAACCGAAGGCCAATTGGCCTTCTTGCGCGACCACGGCTGCGACGAATACCAAGGCTTCCTCTGCAGTCCGGCAGTGCCGGCCGCAGAGATTCCCCGCTTGGTGGCGGCCCATGAATTTCAGTGAAAGAGGCCTTTTTCGCTTGATGGGTAAGCGCTGAGCACTCCGTTTTCAGAAGTCAGCCGTCCTCCCGGATCTGCCGGCCCGTGAGCTTGAGAAACAGGTCTTCCAGGTTGGCTGGGCGGTGCAGGGTGCGCAGGCCGGGGTGGGTTTGCAGGGCCGCCAGCAGCGGGGCCGCGTTGGCGGTGTAGAAGAAAAGGGTTTCGCCGCTGACCTCCACGCGGGCGGCGTGCCGCGCCAGGTTGGCGTCGGCCTGCAAGTCAAGCGCGCCTTGGCCATAGACCTCCACCACGTCGGGCTCCAGGTGCTGGGCAATCAGGTCGCGGGGCTTGCCTTCGGCAATTTTCCGGCCGTGGTCCAGCACCAGCAGGCGGTTGCACAGGCGCTCGGCCTCGTCCATGAAGTGGGTGGTCAGCAGAATGCTTTTGCCTTGCTGCAGCAGGCGTTGCAGACGCTCCCACATCAGGTGGCGGGCCTGGGGGTCCAGGCCGGTGGTGGGTTCGTCCAGCAGCAGCAGGGCGGGATCGTTGATGAGGGCCCGGGCCAGCGACAGCCTGCGCTTCATGCCGCCCGACAGCTCCCCCGGCTTGGCGTCGGCCTTGTGGCCGAGGGCAGCGAACTCCAGCAGTCGGGGGATGCGCTCGGTCAGCACGGCTTCCTTCAGTCCGAAGTAGCGGCCGTACACGCGCAGGTTTTCGGCGCAGGTGAAGTCGGGGTCCAGTGTGTCGAACTGGCTCACGACGCCCAGCCGGGCTTTGATGGCCAGGGCGTCCTGTGGCATGGTCCGCCAGGGGGCGTCGGTGGTGACGGGGTCGCGAAAGCCGACTGACCCCTGATCGGGCACAGCGAGCCCCAGGCACATGCGGATGGTGGTGGTTTTGCCCGCGCCGTTGGGACCGATCACGCCCAGGCATTCGCCCGGCGCGATGTCGAACGACACACCGTTGACCACGGTGGTGTCGCCGTAGCGTTTGTGAAGGCCGCTCACGTGGAACACGGCGGAAGGCGTCTGATGGGCAGCGGTCATGGCGTAGGGGGCGGGTAAGTGGGGGTCGGGTGCTGGTGAATTGTCGAGCCTGTCGGGCGCTGCGGCCGCGTGCATCGCGGGTGGATGTTGGGACACCCCACGGCCCGTGATTCTGGCGGCAGGCATCGGGGGCATGCCCATGGTGCGAAAAACCCATGGCGGTGGGCTGCGCCTAGAATCGCCGCGCCGACCAACAGGAGCGTGATTTGTCCGATTTTTGGGCCGTGGCCCCCCAGTACCTGATGCCCAAACAAGCGCTCACCCGGTGGGCGGGAGCGTTCGCCAGTGCCCGGGCGGGCGCGTTGACCACTTGGGTGATCCGCCGTTTTGTGGCGCGCTACAACGTCAACATGCAAGAGGCTGCCAACCCCGACCCGGCCAGCTACGCGACGTTCAACGAATTTTTCACCCGCCCGCTCAAGGCGGGTGTTCGCCTCATGGCCCACGCGCCATGGGTGTGCCCGGTGGATGGGGCCATCAGCCAACTCGGTCCGATCACGGGCGATCAGATTTTCCAGGCCAAAGGCCACCGCTACTCCACCCAGGCCCTGCTGGCTGGCAGCGTGGACGAGGCTGCCCAGTACGCTGACGGTCATTTCGCCACCATTTACCTCAGCCCGCGCGATTACCACCGCATTCACATGCCCTGTGCGGGCAGTTTGCGGCGGATGGTGTACGTGCCGGGCGAGCTGTTTTCCGTCAACCCTGCCACAGCAAGGGGTGTCCCTGACCTGTTTGCCCGCAACGAGCGGGTGGTGTGCCACTTTGACACGCCACACGGTCCCATGGCGTTGGTGCTGGTGGGGGCCACCATCGTGGGCAGCATGGCCACGCCCTGGCACGGGGTGGTGAACCCGCCCCGCAGCGCCAGCGTGCGCACCTGGGACTACGCCCCGGGTCAGGTGGTGCTGCGTCAGGGCGACGAAATGGGGCGCTTTCTGCTCGGTTCCACCGTGGTCCTGCTGTGGCCCCAAGGCACCCTGGACTTTGTGCCCGACTGGGTGGCGCAGCGCCCCGTGCGGCTGGGCGAGGCCATGGCCCTGCGGCCCTTGCCGCCGGTGCACGCCTGAGCCGTCGCGGCAATTTCGCCACAGAGCGCGGACGGGTTTTTGATCGGGATCAAGCCGCAGACCCTGCCGGGTGGCGTTTGACGCGGTGTGGATTGGCACTCCCCGGGGATTGGGCTAATCTAGCCCTTTGCTTCGTTCAGCCTGACCGCCCATGTCCACCATCCCCGACACCCCGCCCGACGCCGACAACCCTCAACTCAAACTGCTGGAACGCCGGGTGGAGTCTCTGGGCGAGCTCAATGCCCGCATTGCCCGTCTGGCCATGGGCCTGGGCTTGTCGCTGCACAAAGAGCCTGACATCCAACGGGTCATTGCCTACCAGAGCCCCCACGTGTCGCTGGAACGGCGCAGCCTGCCCGATCGCCGTTCGGGCCCTCGTGCCGTGTCCACGGATCGCCGGGCCTCCCGCCAGTGGGAAGAGCTGCGGGGCTTGCTGGTGCTGCGCTACGAATTGGAGGTGCGGTATGCCCAGGAGCTGGGGGCCAGCGTCACGCGCGAGATCTTCACCGAGGCCTCCGACCGCCTGGCCCGCGATGGCTTTGCCGTGGGCATGGATGGCATCGACCTGAAAAAACACTTCGGCAGCGACTGAACCCTGACCCTTGTCACGGTCCAGTTGTTGCTTGCCGACACACCACGGTCATGCTGCCGTGGTGACATTGCTTGTTTGTTTCTCCTGAATGCCCATGAACACCCCCATCCTTGACCCCGCTTTGGTTGAAAACACCACGTTTGACGAACTCGCCGTGGGTCAGAGTGCCAGTCTGGTGCGCACGCTCACGGTGGAAGACATCCAGGCCTTTGCCGCCGTGTCGGGTGACACCAATCCCGCCCACCTCGACCCAGCCTATGCCGCCGACACGCTGTTCCACGGGGTGATTGCCCATGGCATGTGGAGCGGTGCACTCATTTCCGGTCTGCTGGGCACCGAGTTTCCCGGTCCCGGCACCATCTATGTGGACCAGGAGTTGCATTTCCAGCGCCCTGTGCACGTGGGCGACACCTTGGTGGTCAAGGCCACGGTCCGCACCAAGAACCCCACGAACCACCAAGTGGAGCTGGACTGTGACGTCAGCAACCAGCGTGGCGAGCGGGTGTTGCACGGGCTGGCCCGCGTGCTGGCCCCCAGGCAGAAGCTGAGGTTGCCGCGCGTGACGGCCCCCCGCATCCAGCTGTTCGATCCCGAAGCCCGCCTGAAGGATCTGCTGGCCCGTGGCGCCCACCTGGAGCCCGTGCGTTGTGCCGTGGTGCACCCCTGCGATGCCGAGTCCCTACAGGGTGCGGTGGACGCGGCCAAGCTGGGCCTGATCGTGCCGGTGCTCGTGGGGCCGAGCGCCCGCATCCGCCAGCTGGCGCGAGACGGTGGTCTGGACATTGCCGGCATGTCATTGGTGGACACCGAACACAGCCACGCTTCTGCCGAGGCCGCTGCCGAGCTGGCGGCCAAAGGTGAGGTCGAAGCCCTGATGAAAGGCAGCCTGCACACCGATGAAATGGTGCACGCCGTGCTGGCCCAGCGTGCATTGCGCACGGGGCGGCGCATGTCGCACGTGTTCCGCTTCGATGTGCCCGCGTACAGCAAACCCATCCTGATCACCGATGCCGCGCTCAACATCCGTCCCACCTTGCAAGAGAAGGTGGACATCATCCAGAACGCCATCGACTTTGCCCACGTGATGGGTGTGGCAGAACCCAAGGTGGCGCTGTTGTCGGCGGTGGAGACGGTAAACCCGGCCATCCCTTCCACCCTGGACGCAGCGGCCCTGTGCAAGATGGCAGATCGCAAGCAAATCCGGGGCGGCGTGCTGGACGGCCCACTGGCCTTTGACAACGCCATCTCGGCCAACGCTGCCCGCATCAAGGGCATTGAGTCGCCGGTGGCAGGCCACGCGGACATTCTGGCCGTGCCCGACCTGGAAAGCGGCAACATGCTGGCCAAGCAGTTGGAGTATCTGGCGGGGGCGTCGGGCTCTGGCATTGTGCTGGGCGCACGCATTCCGATTGCCTTGACCAGCCGGGCCGACGGCCCTGCGGCCCGTGTGGGCTCCGCACTGCTGGTGAAGCTGGTGGCCCACCATGCCCGCGCCAAGGCCGCCCAGGTCCAAGGCGGTTGAAAACCGAAACGAAGAAGGCGAAACCATGGCTGTATTGGCTGTCAACGCGGGTTCTTCGAGCCTGAAGTTTTCCTGTTACCCCCTGGCTGGCGGCGATGTCCAGAACAGCGTGCTCAGCGGCATCATCCAGGGGTTGGAGCCCCAGGGTCAGCCCACGTTGAACTGGCAATTCGCCGGGGAATCCCACCAGCAGGCGCTCGATCTGCCAAGTGGCGCGGCCACGGCGGCCGAGCGATTTGCCGGGGCCCTGCAAGCCTTGCAACGCTTGCTGGCGGCATTGCCTGGCCTGCCCGCATTGAGGGCCGTGGCACACCGCGTGGTGCACGGTGGGCGCGAGCACCGGGCCAGTGTGGTGGTCACCCCTGCATTGCTGGATGCGTTGGCGAGGTTGAATCCGCTGGCCCCCTTGCATCAGCCGCACAATTTGGCGGGCGTTCGCGCGTTCGCTGCGGCTTTTCCGGATCTGCCTCAGGTCGCGTGTTTCGACACCGCCTTTCACACCACACTGGAGCCGCTGGAAACCACGTTTGCCATTCCGCACGCGTTGACCGATGAGGGGGTGACTCGCTACGGTTTTCATGGGCTGTCCTACCAATTCGTGATGGGCACGCTGCTGGCCCACACGTTGCGCGCCCGGGGCCGGGTGCTGATGGCCCACCTGGGCAACGGTGCCAGCCTTTGTGCGGCGCTGGACGGCAAAAGCGCCGCCACCAGCATGGGCTTTTCCGCGCTGGATGGGCTGATGATGGGCACACGCAGTGGATCGCTCGATGCCGGTGTGTTGCTTTACCTCTTGGCCCAGGGGTGGGACACGGCCCAAGTGCAGCGCATGTTGTACAGCCAATCGGGCTTGCTGGGCGTGTCAGGTGTGTCGGCGGACATGCGTCGGCTGTGCCTGGTGGCCGCAGGCGAGGGGGCCGAGGCCCAACGCGCTCGCTTCGCCATTGACCTGTTCACCCACCGCGTGGTGCGTGAGGCAGGTGCTATGGTCGCCACCCTCCAAGGGTTGGATGTGCTGGCCTTCAGCGGTGGCATTGGTGAACACGATTCGGGCCTGCGCGCCCGCGTGGTCCAGCGCCTGGGCTGGTTGGGTGTCCGGCTGGACGAGGCCGCCAACCGCGCCGCCACCGGCGACTCCGTCGCCGCCATTCACGCGCCTGAGAGCAGCATTGAAGTGTGGGTGGTGCCCACAGACGAGGGCCGTGTGGCCGCCGAGGAAGCGGCCAGGATGGTTCAAAAATAAGAGCTGTTTACGCAATACTGTATTGCGTAAACAGCTGTTTTTGTATTATTTTTACTGAAAAGCCACCTCGGCAAAGCTGCGCAGCTTGCGGCTGTGCAGTTGCTCGAAGCCACGCTGGCGCAACAGCTCCACCGCACGGATGCCGATGCGCAGGTGCTGATCCACCCGCTCGCGGTAGAAGTGATTGGCCATCCCAGGCAGCTTGATCTCGCCGTGCAGGGGCTTGTCGCTCACACACAGCAAGGTGCCGTATGGCACGCGGAAGCGAAAGCCGTTGGCGGCGATCGTGGCGCTTTCCATGTCCAGCCCGACGGCGCGGCTTTGGCTCAGGCGGCGTTGGGGCGTGGTGGCCACGTTCTGGGTGGGCAGCAACTCCCAGTTGCGGTTGTCGGTGCTGGCCACGGTGCCTGTGCGCATGATGCTTTTCAGCTCGCTGGGGGCCAGGCCGCTCACGTCGGCCACCGCGGTTTCCAGCGCCTGCTGGATTTCGGCCAGTGCGGGAATGGGCACCCACAGCGGCAGTTCTTCGTCCAGCACGTGGTCTTCGCGCACGTAGGCGTGGGCCAGCACGTAGTCGCCCAGCTGCTGGCTGTTGCGCAGCCCGGCGCAGTGGCCCAGCATCAGCCAAGCGTGTGGGCGCAACACGGCCACGTGGTCGGTGATGGTTTTGGCGTTGCTGGGGCCCACGCCAATGTTCACCAGTGTGATGCCGCTGCGGTCGGCCCGCAGCAGGTGGTAGGCAGGCATTTGCGGCAGGCGGGGTGGGGCGGTGCCGAGTGAGTCCACTGCTTCGGGGGCAAGACCCACGCGGCGCGTGACCACGTTGCCGGGCTCTACGAAGGCGGTGTATTCGCTGTCGGGCTTGGCCATTTCGGCGTGGCCCAGTTTGATGAATTCGTCGATGTAGAACTGGTAGTTGGTGAACAGCACGAAGTTCTGAAACCACTCGGGCGCGGTGCCGCTGTAGTGGCGCAGGCGTTGCAGCGAATAGTCCACCCGGGGTGCGGTGAACAGGGCCAGGGGCTGTGGCTCGCCGGGGCCGGGCTCGTGGGTGCCGTTGGCAATGCCGTCGTCCATGACGGTGAGGTCGGGCAGGTCGAACACGTCGCGCATGCGGGCGCGGCGCTCGGTGTCCATGTGGCCTTCCACGTGGTCGTGTTCGGCAAACGAGAAGTGAATGGGAATGGGCAAGGCGCTGGTGCCCACCTCCAGCTCCCCGCCGTGGTTTTGCAGCAAAAGGCGGAACTGTTTGAGGTAATAGCTGGCGTAGAGGTCGGGCCGGGTCAGCGTGGTCTCAAACCGCCCGGGGCCTGCCACAAAACCGTAGCTCAGACGGGCGTTGGCCCCTTGTTCGTGGCGCAGGCTGTGGGGCGTGTGCAGGCGCACCAGCGGGTAGCAGGCGCGCACGCGCTGGTCGGCCCCCAGTTCGCCGCTGACATAGCGTTGCATGGTGCTGCGCAAGTGCTGCACCGCACCGGTGTAAATGGCTCGCACCTGGGCCAAGGCGCTTTCGGCATCGGTGTGGCGCGTGGGGGCCACAAAGGGGGGGAGCAGGTGCATGGGGTGTTGGGGGTTCAGGCTGTTTTGACGGGCTCGCGCAGGGTCACAAACTCTTCGGCGGCGGTGGGGTGTATGCCGATGGTGCTGTCAAACACGGCTTTGGTGGCCCCGGCTTTGAGCGCCACGGCAAAGCCCTGCACGATTTCACCGGCCTCGGCCCCCACCATGTGCAGGCCCACCACGCGGTCGGTGGCGGTGTCCACCACCAATTTCATGAGGGTGCGCTCGGTGCTGCCGCTGAGGGTGTGTTTCAAGGCCTTGAACTCGGAACGGAAGACGGTGACGGCGCCGAACTGTTCGCGCGCCTGCGCTTCCGTCAGGCCCACGGTGCCCACGTTGGGGTGGGTGAACACGGCGGTGGGAATCAGGTCGTAGGCCATGCTGCGCGGGGCTTTGCCGGCCGCTGCGCCCCAGATGTGGTCCACCACCACCATGGCCTCGCCCAGCGCCACGGGGGTGAGCTGCACGCGGGCGGTCACATCGCCCACGGCGTAAATGTGGGGCACGTTGGTTTGGTAGTGACCGTTCACCACGATGGCACCTTGCGCACCGGTGGACACACCCGCCACGTCCAGCCCCAGGCCGTTGACGTTGGGCACGCGGCCGGTGGCGTACAGCACAGCATCGGCCACCAGAGTGTTGCCGTCTTCCAGCTGCAGGTGCAGGCCGTCAGCGTGTTTGTGGATGGCCAACACACCGGCGTTCAGCCGCAGGTCCACGCCGGCTTTGGTGACTTCGGCGGCCAGAAAGTGGCGCACCTCGTCGTCAAAGCCGCGCAACACCTGCTCGCCTCGGTAGAGCTGTGTGACGTGCGCGCCCAGGCCGTTGAAGATGGACGCGAACTCGCAGGCGATATAGCCACCGCCCACCACCACCAGCCGCTGGGGGAAGGTGGGCAGGTCAAAAATGTCGTTGGACGTGATGACGTGCTCGCGCCCCACAAAGTGCGGCACATGGGGTGTGCCGCCAGGGGCCAGCAGAATGTGCTGGGCCGTGAAGTTTCGGTGCCCGGCGCTGCCATCGGCATTCAGCGTGGCCAGGCACACTTGGTGCCCCCCTTCCAGCCGGGCAAAGCCGTTGAACACGGTGACGCCCGAGCCGCGCAGCAGGTTGCTGTACACGCCGTTCAGGCGGCTGATTTCTTTCGCCCGGTTGGCCTTCAGGGTGGCCCAGTTCAGCGTGGGCGCTGCGCCCTCCCAGCCGTAGCCGTGGGCTTCTTCAAAGGCCTCGCCGTAATGGGCGGCGTAGCTGTACAGCTTTTTGGGGATGCAGCCCACGTTCACGCAGGTGCCGCCAAGGCCGTCGGTGCCCAGGGTTTCGGCGAGTGCCACGCGTGCGCCGCGCTGGGCAGCCATGCGGGCGGCACGCACGCCGCCACTGCCGCCACCGATCACAAAGAGGTCAAAATCAAAAACAGTCATCGAAACATCATCGCAGCAAACCGTGACTTGTATCTGCGGCAAGTCTGGATCGGTCCACGTCCTGCAGGGGTTTGACGCTGTTTTTGCCGGTGGCTCCTGAGGGGGAATGCGTTCTGGCGAATGTGCCCGCGAGTGCGTGTTGCCAGGGAGGATCAGTCGGTCTTTTCAGCCGCTTTGGATGCGGCACGGCGTTTGGCCATTTCCCGTCCCATACCTGCTGTATCGCTGGCAAGCAGGCGGCTGTGGGCCAACGGATAGGCCACACTTTCTTCCAGTGTCATGTGGTCTTGATAGAGACCGGTGAACACATCCAGCGCGTGACGCAGTTCGGTGGGTTCGAACCAGAAGTTACCGATGGCGGCAGCTTCCAGGCAAGGGTCTATCTCCAGCCAGGTCTGCTCTAGCCAGCCGTGGTCTTGCTCCAGATGCCGTGCCGTGGCCGCCACACTGGCTTCGGTGCTTTGCAGCAAGGCTGGGAATATGTGTTTCTCTTCGTCAAGGTGGTGTTGCCGGGCTTCGCCTCGGAAAAACTCCAAGACAGACTTCGCCTCCTGGCGTTGATCGGACGTCAACTCCCCAGCCTCAATGGCGACCACCAAGCTGACCAAAATCTTCAGCTGCGCGTCGATGTCGCGATGGGTGTTGTCCAGGAACTCAAAAACGGCTTGTGTGCTGGCAGTGTTCGGCATGGGGACTCCCGTGAAAAGGTATCCCCATTATTCGGGTCGCTGTGCCGGAGCCTTTGACATAAAACAAGTTTTGCAAACCTGCCCCTGCCGGGGCAAGTGTGACACGTCAAGCGTAGCGGTAAACACCTCTGCCAGACTTGCGCCCCAGGTAGCCCGCCGCCACCATTTCTTTGAGAAGGGGGCATGGGCGGTATTTGCTGTCGTTGTACTCGTCAAAGTACACGTTCATAACAGCCAGGCACACGTCAAGACCAATCATGTCGGCCAAGGCCAGCGGGCCGATGGGGTGGTTGCAGCCCAGCTTCATGCCTGCATCGATGTCTTCTGGCGAGGCCAAGCCTTCGGCCAGCACAAAAAAAGCTTCGTTGATCATGGGAACCAAAATGCGGTTGACCACAAAACCAGGTGCATTTTTCACCGTGATGGGCGATTTGCCCAGTTGCTCCGACAAGGTCTTGACTGCTTGGTGGGTGACATCGCTGGTTTGCAGTCCCCGGATGATTTCCACCAAAGCCATCATGGGCACGGGGTTGAAGAAATGCATGCCGATGAACCGGTCTGCGCGCTGGGTCACGGCAGCCAATTTGGTGATGGAAATGCTGGAGGTGTTGGTTGCAAGAATCACTTCCGGTGCCAGCAAGGCATCGAGCTGCTGAAGGATCTTCACTTTCAATCCCTCATTTTCAGTCGCCGCTTCGATGACCAGTTGCGCGGTTTTCAGGTCTTCATACGAGGTGCTGCCTGTGATAAGGCCCATCGCCGTGGCTTTGTCGGCTTCTGTGATCTTGTCTTTTTTGATCAGACGGTCCAAGCTGCCTGAGACGGTGGCCAGTCCTTTGGACACGGCTGCTTCGCTGATATCAACCATGATGACGCGAATGCCGCGCGTGGCGCAGGCCTGTGCGATGCCATTGCCCATGGTGCCCGCGCCAATGATGCCAACGGTTTGAATGGAGAGAGTGCTCATGTGTTTCCTCTGGTGGGGGTGAAAAGTCGGGATATCTGACAACCCTCTCATGTTATCGAGGACGGGGCAAGAGCCCTTTACGATCACCTCCTGCCAATGACACGGAGATGACGATGATTCTTGAAGTCGCTGACTTGCGCGTAGACCCCGATCAGGCGCTTGCCTTTGAGGCTGCTATTGCGGAGGGCTTGGCCACAGTGATAGCCCAAGCCAAAGGGTATCGCGGGCACAAAGTCAATCGCAGCCAGGAAACAATGGGGCGCTACTTGCTGATGATTGAATGGGAGACGCTGGAAAACCACACGGTAAACTTCCGTGGCTCACATGCGTTTGCAAAATGGCGTGGTTTTGTGGGGCCGTTTTTTGTGACTCCCCCAGTGGTGGAGCATTTCGAACTGGTCACGTCGTCCAACTGACACCATCCCCACATCTGAGGCGTGAGCGAAGAAAGTCAAGTGGGCTGCTCCAGATTGCACCCACGGCCCTTCCTGCGTTCACTACAATCCTAGGGTTGACCCTTGGGGTCCTCACACCTGTAGAACCAAGTTCCAGAAAGATCTGCATGAGCGAAGCAAGCGTAGACAACAGCCGCCGCAACTGGCTGATTACCTCCTGTGCCGTGGGTGGAGTGGGTGCAGCCGCAGTTGCGGTGCCCTTTGTGAGTTCCTTCAGTCCGTCCGAGCGGGCGAAAGCGGCAGGGGCTTCCATTGAGGTGGATATCTCCGCCATTCCTGCGGGTCAGAAAATCACCGTCGAATGGCGCGGCAAGCCTGTTTGGATCATGAGGCGCACTCCCGAGCAGCTCGCATCACTTGAGAAGACCGAAGCCGAGTTGGCAGATCCAAAGTCTGATCGAACCGCTTATCCGACGCCTGCTTATGCGAAGAACCAGCATCGTTCTATCAAACCTGAGGTCTTTGTCGGTGTGGGCATTTGCACTCACTTGGGGTGCTCTCCGGGTGAAAAGTTCACACCTGGTCCTCAGCCTTCGTTGCCCGACAGTTGGCAAGGTGGTTTCTTGTGCGCATGTCACGGATCGACGTTTGATGTGGCGGGTCGCGTGTTCAAGAACAAGCCTGCACCCGACAACTTGGAGGTGCCTCCGCACATGTATTTGTCGGATACGGTGCTGTTGATCGGTGACGACAAAAAAGCGTGAGTCTCACACTCACCTGCCCCACGCAAAATAAGGTTCATCATGGCTGAATTCAAAGAAGTCCCGGCTGATGCGGCATTGGCCGTCAAAGCCCTGAACTGGGTGGACAACCGGTTCCCACTGTCCAAGCTCTACAAAGAACATTTGTCAGAGTATTACGCACCAAAAAACTTCAATTTTTGGTATTTCTTCGGGTCTCTGGCCCTGCTGGTGCTTGTCATTCAAATTGTCACAGGCATTTTTCTGGTCATGCACTACAAGCCTGATGCGAATCTGGCGTTTGCATCGGTCGAGTACATCATGCGTGATGTGCCTTGGGGGTGGTTGATCCGTTATATGCATTCCACAGGTGCTTCGGCTTTCTTTGTGGTGGTGTATCTCCATATGTATCGTGGTTTGATTTATGGCAGTTACCGCAAGCCGCGTGAATTGGTGTGGATTTTTGGTTGCGCTATTTTCCTGGTGCTGATGGCTGAGGCTTTCATGGGCTACCTGTTGCCTTGGGGGCAGATGAGCTACTGGGGTGCACAGGTGATCGTTAACCTGTTTTCCGCCATTCCGTTCGTGGGGCCTGACCTTGCATTGTTGATACGCGGTGATTTTGTCGTGGGGGATGCGACATTGAATCGTTTCTTCTCATTCCACGTCATTGCTGTGCCACTGGTTCTGCTTGGCTTGGTGGTTGCGCACATCATTGCGCTGCACGAGGTTGGTTCTAACAATCCCGATGGTGTGGAAATCAAAGCTCTCAAGGATGCCAATGGCATTCCGCTTGATGGAATCCCCTTCCATCCTTACTACACGGTACACGACGTGCTAGGTGTTTCCGTTTTCCTGATGGTGTTTTCAGCCATTGTGTTTTTCGCCCCTGAGCTTGGTGGGTACTTCTTGGAGTACAACAACTTCATCCCAGCTGATCCCCTCAAGACCCCATTGCACATTGCCCCGGTCTGGTACTTCACGCCCTACTACTCAATGTTGCGTGCGGTGACAAGCCAAATGATGTATGTCTTGGTTGCTGTGGTGTTGTTGGCTGCTGTGTTGGCTGTGGTGAAAGTCAAGATGGCTGCCCCCATAAAAGCCGTGGTCTTGGGTGGTGCCGTCGTTGTGTCAGCTTTGATGCTGTCGATTGACGCCAAATTCTGGGGTGTGGTCGTTATGGGCGGCGCAGTGATCATCATGTTTTTCCTGCCTTGGCTGGATAACAGTCAAGCCAAATCGATTCGCTACCGTCCACGTTGGAACCTGTGGCTTTACGCTGTGTTTGTGATCAACTTTTTTGTCTTGGGTTACCTGGGTGTTAAACCCCCGAGTCCTACAGGTGAATTGGTGTCGCAAGTCGGAACGCTGATTTATTTCGGGTTCTTCTTGCTCATGCCTTGGTGGAGTCGCATTGGTGAGTGCAAGCCGGTGCCTACCCGTGTGACATTTGAAGCGCATTGAAAGAGTTGTGGAGTAACGCTATGAAAAGAATCATCACAGCCCTTTCGCTGATTTTTGCCTTGGTGGGGGCGCATGCTTCAGGTAATGATTTCCCATTGGAGAAGGCCCCAAAGCGAACGAACGACGTGGCCGCTTTGCAAAATGGCGCCAAATTGTTTGTGAACTACTGCCTGAGCTGCCACTCAGCAGCGTTCATGCGCTACAACCGTTTGCGAGATATTGGCCTCACAGACAAGCAGATCAAAGAGAACTTGATGTTTACCACTGAAAAGGTGGGAGACACCATGAAGTCTGCGATTGACCCAAGGCAGGCCAAGGAGTGGTTCGGTGCCAATCCGCCTGATTTGACTTTGGTAGCGCGTTCACGAGCCAGCGGCGCTGGAACTGGTGCAGATTATTTGTACACCTATTTGCGGACCTACTACCGTGATGCGACCAAACCTACGGGGTGGAACAACATGGCGTTTCCGAGCGTGGGTATGCCACATGTCATGTGGGAGTTGCAAGGTGAGCGGCGGCCAGTGTTTGAAACTGTGACCGAGCATGGCCACGAAGTGCACAAACTAAAGGGCTGGGAGCAGGTCACGCCGGGAACTATGACGCCTGATGAGTTTGACCAAGCCACAGGCGATTTGGTTGCGTTTATGCAGTGGATGGCTGAACCGGTTCAAAACACGCGTGTTCGACTCGGCGTGTGGGTACTGCTGTTTTTGGGTGTATTCACTGTCATTGCATGGCGCCTGAATGCTGCCTTCTGGAAAGATATCAAGTAACATCGGTATGTTCCGGGGTTGACCCGGTTCAGCTGCAGTGGCGACATGCCTGTGAGTGTGTCGCCACTGTTTTCATTGAGGGATTCGTTGTCATGATGGTTTTGTATTCGGGTACCACCTGCCCTTTTTCCCACCGCTGCCGCTTTGTCCTGTTTGAAAAGGGCATGGATTTCGAAATTCGGGACGTGGATCTTTTCAACAAGCCTGAAGACATTGCTGTAATGAACCCTTATGGGCAGGTGCCCATTCTGGTAGAGCGCGACTTGATTCTGTATGAGTCAAATATCATCAATGAATACATTGATGAACGTTTCCCGCATCCTCAGTTGATGCCTGGTGATCCAGTTGATCGAGCGCGTGTCAGGTTGTTCCTTTTGAATTTCGAAAAGGAATTGTTCACTCACGTGTCTGTCCTTGAGGCCAGGGGTGGTAAAGGCAATGAAAAAACCGTCGAAAAAGCACGTAGTTACATTCGTGATCGCTTGACTCAGCTTGCCCCTGTGTTTCTAAAAAACAAGTTTATGTTGGGTGACAGTTTTTCAATGCTGGACGTAGCCATTGCACCGTTGCTGTGGCGCCTGGACTTTTACGGGATTGAGCTCAGCAAAAATGCAGCTCCTCTTTTGAAGTATGCAGAGCGCATCTTTTCGCGTCCCGCATACATTGAAGCTTTGACCCCGTCAGAAAAAGTCATGCGCAAGTGATGCATACGGAGAGTCTGGTTTGAATACCGATTTGCCTTCTACACGCCCCTATCTGATCAGGGCAATGCATCAATGGTGCACTGATCATGGATTTACCCCCTATTTGAGGGTGGTCGTGGATCCGTCAGTGCGTGTGCCACGCCAGCATGTGGTGGATGGCGAGATAGTCCTGAATGTCAGTTTGGATGCCACCGGCGGGCTGAATCTGGGCGATGAGTGCATTGAGTTCAAAGCCAGATTCGGGGGGGTGCCGCAGCAAGTTATGGTGCCTGTTGACAGGGTTGCTGCAATTTATGCCCGTGAGAATGGGCAAGGAATGGCCTTTTCTGTGCAGGCTTCAGTCTTGCAGGACTTGTCTGATCATGGAGATTTGGCTCAGTCTGTGTTCTCCGATGACCCAAGGAGTCCTGAGGGTGTGGAGACAGATTTGCCTCCAACTTTGAGCTCTCGAACTTCTGGTGGTTCTAGGCCGACTCTCAAGCGAATCAAGTAAAATACCGACTGTGCCGGTTTAGCTCAGTTGGTAGAGCACTCGCCTTGTAAGCGATAGGTCGTCTGTTCGAGTCAGACAATCGGCACCATGTCACGATCCAGTTTTACGCGCCAACAATTTTGACGCGCATCTTGATGTGGGTTCCAGTTAAAGCCAATAAACGTGCTTCAAAATCTGGAACAAGTTGCCTCAGTTTGGCAGCAGTGGCCCCATTCCGGACCAAGACACTCCAGTTGTCACCTTCCACCGGTCCTGGCATGACGTGAACACAGAGTCCCTTAGGCAGCAGGGGTGTGATCATCTCCATATTTTTTTTTGAACAATCGACCATGGCGCCCAGTGCTGCCAAGATGGGCGAATTGTCTGCCGCCTCCCTCAGGGTGAATGTGGTCGGGCTTTGGGGCTTTGAGAATTTCATGGGTGTGGCTGCTGAAATGGACAGAATTGTCACGCTTGCTCTGGTCGCATTGAACCTGCGAGTGATTGGGGCCACTCGGCTCTGAGGACTTTTATGTCGTCAGAAAAGCGTTTTAAGTACCTAAGTCTCAAACCCGCCATTTTGCCTGTGTGGCCGTCTTGGTCTTTGTGCACATTCCCCTTTGGCTGGTCATCTGCCCTGTGGCGTTATGTGAAGCATCAAGCGGTGAGGTTTAAAATCGAACTTATCGCTCCATCTGCGTTCAAGCCATTGGTCCTTTGATCAATGTCCGATATTCCAAATCAGACGGGTCAATGCCGACAGCCTTCGTGCTGAAAGGGCGTGGCCCCACAGCCCATGGCCACCAATTTCCTCACCAAAATTTTCGGTAGTCGCAATGACCGCCTTTTGAAGGCGTATCGCAAAACGGTCGCGCAGATCAATGCGCTGGAGCCCGGCTTGGAGCAGCTGACTGATGACGCTTTGCGCAGCAAGACGGCAGAGTTCAGGCAGCGTTTGGGAAATGGCCAAACATTGGATGCAATCCTGCCAGAGGCATTCGCTGTGGTTCGTGAGGCCAGCAAGCGAGTGATGAAGATGCGTCATTTCGATGTGCAAATGGTGGGCGGCTTGGCTTTGCACGGCGGCAAAGTGGCTGAAATGAGGACGGGCGAGGGGAAGACGCTGACCGCGACTTTGCCTGTTTACCTGAATGCGTTGACAGGCAATGGCGTGCATGTGGTGACCGTCAACGATTATTTGGCCAGTCGTGATGCCGAGTGGATGGGACGTCTCTATGGTTTTTTGGGTCTCACGGTAGGCATGAATTTGCCGCACATGCAAAGAGCTGAAAAGCAGGCTGCATACGCTGCGGATATCACTTACGGAACCAACAATGAGTTTGGGTTCGACTACCTACGCGACAACATGGTGTACGAGGCGACGGATAGGGTCCAACGAAAGCTGAATTACGCCATCGTGGATGAGGTTGACTCAATACTGATAGACGAGGCACGAACCCCCTTGATCATCAGTGGCCAAGCAGAAGACCACACGGCCATGTATTTGGCGATCAATCAAGTCGCTCCCATGCTCACGCGGCAGGAAGGTGAGGCCGATCCACGCACCGGTGAGGGTGTTGTAAAACCCGGTGACTTCACCTTGGATGAGAAATCCCACCAGATCTTCCTGACTGAGCAGGGGCACGAAACCGCGGAGCGTATTCTTGCCTCCACCGGTCTGTTGCCAGAAGGGGCTTCACTGTATGACCCTGCCAATATTTCTCTGATGCACCACTTGAATGCATCACTTCGTGCGCACCATGTCTACCACCGGGACCAGCATTATGTGGTCCAGAACGGTGAAATTGTCATCGTTGACGAGTTCACGGGGCGGTTGATGACAGGGCGACGCTGGAGTGAAGGCCTGCACCAGGCCGTTGAGGCCAAAGAGCGTGTGCAAATTCAAGCTGAAAACCAAACTTTGGCATCCATCACTTTCCAGAACTACTTTCGCCTATACGGCAAGTTGTCAGGAATGACCGGCACTGCAGACACGGAAGCGTATGAGTTTCAGGAAATTTACGGATTGGAGACGGTTGTCATTCCTCCAAATCGACCGAGTCGGCGTGATGATCAGCTGGACCGTGTCTATAAGACCACACCCGAAAAATACAAAGCCGCCATTGAGGATATTCGTGAGTGCTACGAAAGGGGCCAGCCAGTGCTCGTGGGAACCTCCTCGATCGAAAACTCGGAGATCATTTCCGACTTGTTGAACAAAGCTGGGTTACCGCACCAAGTGTTGAATGCCAAACAGCATGCACGGGAGGCGGACATCATCATCCAGGCTGGTCGACCCAAAATGATCACCATTGCCACCAATATGGCTGGTCGTGGCACAGACATCATGCTGGGTGGTAATTTGGAAAAACTGTTGCTGACAGTAGATGCCGATGCAGAGCTTGACGACGTGGCAAAGGCAGAACGGGTGATCGAAGTCCGCCAGCAGTGGGAAAAAGACCACGAATTGGTCAAAAAGTTGGGGGGGTTGCGCATTATCGCGACCGAGCGTCATGAGTCACGGCGGATTGATAACCAACTGCGTGGCCGTTCTGGTCGCCAAGGCGACCCAGGGTCGTCCCGTTTCTATCTGAGCCTCGATGACTCATTGATGCGCATTTTTGCTGGTGATCGTGTCCGTGCCATCATGGACCGACTCAAGATGCCGGAGGGCGAGGCTATTGAGGCGGGCATTGTCACCCGCAGCATTGAGTCCGCTCAACGGAAAGTAGAAGCCCGCAACTTCGATATCCGAAAGCAATTGCTAGAGTACGACGACGTTTCCAATGATCAGCGCAAAGTGATTTATCAGCAGCGGAATGACATTCTGGATGCCGTGGAGCTGAAAGAGCAAATCACGTCGTTGCGCGAAGGCTGTTTCACCGACCTTGTGCGTCAGTACGTGCCTGTGGAAAGCGTGGAAGAGCAGTGGGATTTGCCGACACTGGAAAAAGTGTTGAAAGACGAATGGTCTGTGGAGATCCCGTTGCAAGCGCTGTTGGTGTCTGCCGAGTCGTTGACCGATGAAGACATCGTGCAAAAAGTGGTGACAGCGGCCCACCAAGCGTTTGAGGCAAAGCTGCAGTTGGCTGGCGAGGAAAACTTCCAGTCTTTCCAGCGAATGGTGCTGTTGCAAAGCCTGGATACCCATTGGCGCGAGCACCTGAGTGCGCTCGACTATTTGCGTCAAGGTATTCACTTGCGTGGTTACGCTCAAAAGCAGCCGAAGCAGGAATACAAGCGCGAGGCGTTTGAGTTGTTTGGCCAATTGCTGGACAGCGTGAAAAACGAGGTGACTCGTGTCCTGATGAATGTTCGTGTGCAATCGAGTGATCAGTTGAGTGAAGCTGCCCAGCAAATCGAAGACAAGGCCGAGCACATTTCCAACATCGTCTACACCGCCCCCACTGAAACGGGTGAGGCAGAAACCATTGTGGATGCCCAAACTGTTGGCCAGCGCAGCACCGCCGCGTCCGGTGTGCCTCGCGTAGGTCGCAACGACCCTTGTCCTTGTGGCAGCGGTCAAAAATACAAGCATTGCCACGGCAAGTTGGCTTAATTTTTCAGTTGGATTTCAAACCATGCCTGTGAATTTGCCCGTTCCCACCGTCGATCAATTGCACCCTGTGGCCGGTTTTCGTTTGGGTGCGACAGAGGCGGGCGTCCGCAAAGCCAACCGCAAAGACTTGGCGGTGTTGCTGTTGGACGAGGGCTCAACTGTCGGGGCCGTGTTTACACAAAACCGGTACTGCGCGGCGCCGGTCCAAGTCTGTCGAGAGCACTTGGGCAGCGGAGCCTCCATCCGCGCAATGGTCATCAACACGGGCAATGCCAATGCGGGTACCGGTGCTGAAGGCTTGGCCCGTGCACGCGCAGTGTGTGAGGCCATGGGTAGCCATTTGGGGGTGACTGCACAGCAGGTGCTGCCTTTCTCCACTGGCGTGATCATGGAGCAGTTGCCTGTTGACCGGGTGATTGCAGGCATACCGGCTGCCATGGCCGATGCGAACGACCGCAACTGGTTGCGTGCGGCGCAAGCCATTATGACCACTGACACGCAACCCAAGGCCATCAGCCGCCAGGTGGTGCTGGGTGGTCGGACTGTGACAGTCACGGGCATGGCCAAGGGGGCGGGCATGATTCGTCCCAACATGGCAACCATGTTGGGTTTTGTGGCCACAGATGCGCACATTGACCCGGCGTTGGTGCAACCCCTTTGCAGATCACTGGCTGACCAGTCGTTCAATCGTGTAACGGTGGATGGCGACACTTCCACCAATGACTCTTTCCTGTTGGTGGTCACCCACCAGGCAGGCAATCCCCGGATCACCGAACTGTCCAGCGCCGATGGCGCTGCGTTGACTGCCGCGTTGCTCGCCGTGGCGCAGCACTTGGCCCATGCCATGGTGCGTGATGGCGAGGGTGCCACCAAATTTATCAGTGTGCGCGTGGAGGGTGGTCAAACCACCGACGAGTGTTTGAAGGTCGCTTACGCCATTGCGCATTCGCCACTGGTGAAAACGGCGTTTTTTGCCAGCGATCCGAATTTGGGTCGCATCTTGGCTGCTGTGGGCTACGCAGGTATCAACGATCTGCAGCAAGACCTGATTGAACTGCACTTGGATGACGTGCATGTGGTGACCCGAGGCGGCCGTCACCCTGATTATCAGGAAGCAGACGGTGCCCGTGTGATGGCGCAAGCGGAAATCACCGTACGTGTGGGGCTTGGCCGCGGCAACTGCACAGACACGGTGTGGACTTGCGATTTCAGTCACGATTACGTCACCATCAACGCCGACTACCGCTCATGAGTGGCGCGTTGGAACGCGTTCTGGGCCGAGTCGAGGTCCTTCTGACACGCTTGGAGGCGGTATTGCCTGCTAACGCGGCGGTGGTGGAGCCCGATTGGCAGGCCTCGGTGGCGTTTCGCTACCGCCGCCGGGGTTCGGCACCGGGCCGCTTGGACCCGGTGAGGCTCATGGCCCCATTGCGACTGGCTGACGTTTGCGAAGTGGAGTCGCAAAAAGAAAAAATCGTGCGCAACACCCGACAGTTTGTCGCCGGTCGGCCTGCAAACAACGTGCTATTAACCGGTGCACGGGGCACAGGAAAGTCGTCTCTTATCAAAGCCTGTCTGAATGAGTTTTCCCCCCTTGGCCTCCGCCTGATTGAAGTGGACAAGGCTGATTTGGTAGATTTACCAGACCTGATCGACTTGGTGGGTGCACGGTCCGAACGATTCATCGTGTTTTGCGACGATCTCAGCTTTGACGAAGGTGACTCGGGCTACAAGGCGTTGAAATCGATTTTGGATGGCTCTGTGTCTGCCACCAGCGCCAACGTATTGATTTATGCGACCAGCAACCGCCGCCACCTGTTGCCCGAATACATGAAGGACAACCTCAGCTACACCCATTCCGACGACGGTGAGGTGCACCCAGGTGAGGTGGTTGAGGAAAAAATTTCCTTGTCCGAGCGTTTTGGCCTCTGGGTCAGCTTCTATCCTTTCAGTCAAGACGAGTATTTGGCCATCGTGACTCAGTGGTTGCAACACTTTGGCGTTTCCAAGTCCGATGTGGATACCGCTAAGCCACAGGCCTTGGTGTGGGCTCTGGAACGGGGCTCACGCAGCGGCCGTGTGGCCTATCAGTTCGCACGTGATTTTGCGGGGGGCCGCGGGGCTTGAGCCCTGTGCGTGGCACATGTTTTTGAATTCAAGTACGTTGGTGGTAGACCCTGATGTGGTCCGAGAGTCTTCTCCAGCAGGATCTCCATCGCGTCCTTGCACCGATGTGGCGGTCGGCATTTTGGTGCAGCCAGATGGCCAGTTCCTGTTGACCACACGCCCTTCGGGCAAGTCATATGCAGGCCACTGGGAGTTTCCGGGCGGCAAATTTGAAGCCGGTGAAACCGTGGAAGAGGCGCTGACCCGTGAACTGCACGAAGAACTGGGCATCCATGTTCAGCATATCGAGCGGTGGCGCGAGCAGATGGTGGATTATCCCCATGCCTTGGTGCGACTGCATTTTTGCAAAGTGACCCGCTGGCAAGGCGAGTTGCTCATGCGGGAAGGCCAACAGTTTGCCTGGCAGCGATTGCCAGTGGTCGTCACCCCTGTGTTGGCCGGCACCGTGCCAGTGCTTCAATGGCTCTCTGAAAAATAGCAAACTATTCAATACAGAAAAGCGATAGAGGTGCTTTTTAATAAAATTTTGCGTCTGCGCTCGTATCAGGCGGCCCGCCATCAGGCAATCGAAAATCTTCGCTGGCCCAGCGACCCAAATCGCCCAATTTGCAGCGCTCACTGCAAAACGGCCTGAATGCGTTGTGGGGCGCATATGGACTTGGCCCACCGCATTGGGGACATACCACGGACCGAGCAAAAGGCATGCTGTCTTTTTTCATGAGCACATGGTCAATTCAAACGATGCATCTTCTGCTGCCGGATGAAGGCGGTTGTCGTTACCCATCCGCATCATCCGAACAGAAACCATTAGGCGATTGCCGCTGATTTCAGGCACAAGACCGTCGTGAGGGTTCAGCCTCAGGCGGAGCAGTTGAAACGTCCGACCCTGCGGGAGGTTTTGTTGAAATTGACCAGCGGTGGCGACCACTTTTTGAGGCATTCCCGAATCCCGTAGCATTTGGAGCAAAAAACCAATGGCTTCAGACAAGGGTTGTACAGTCTGACACCACTGTGCCAGGTTGGCACGACGCAACTCGGCAGGTCTGTGCTGCCAGTCATAGTAGGCAGGAAGATCGAATTCACAGGTGCCCCCGGGAATGGAGATGCGGCTGCGTATACCCATGAGCCAGTCGTTCTCTGTGAGACTCTGACCGGTCTTTCCCACCAACTGGCTCAAGTTGGTGAAATAGCCCTCAATTCGGAAGATGACTTCCTCCAGGACTTTTTCCGAAATGGCGGGGTTTCCTCGATATCCATTCAGGATTTGCTTCTGTTTCTCCAAGTCTTTCAGCACATCGGACTTCATGTCAGCTCGTGAAGCCACGTCCATCATTTCGAAGAGGGTATGCAGCGCAAAGTGATGATCCAGCGCATCTTCTCGCCCCACCAGTGTCACCAGTCGACGAAACAGATGCTCCAGTCTCAAATAGGTGCGTATGCGTTCGTTGAAAGGGTACTCGTAAAGAATCACAGTGGGGGTGCTGGCTGGAGGAATGAAGCGAGACAATACATCATAGCCCCAGCCAATCGCCCAAAGTTTTCACCGAGGAGAACAAAGCTGGTAGTGTCACGTGGTCGTTGTCGAGGACCATGTCGGCAGCGGTCAAACGTTTGTCTCGACCGGCCTGTGCTCGAATCACGGAAAGGGTTTGCCTGTCTGGCCATCCATTGCGGGCTGACACCCTGCTCAGTTGCGTGGACTCCGAGCAGTCAACCACAAGCACCCAATCACATTGCTTCCGCCAGTGTCCTGACTCGACCAGCAGAGGAATGTCCAACACGATCAGAGACTGGGTTGAGGAAAGAATGCTCGCCTTGACGGCTTGACCTACCAAGGGGTGGATGATGCTCTGAAGCTGCTCACGAGCTGCTGGGTTGTCAAAAACCAGTGCTCGCATTTTGACGCGGTCAAGTTCTCCCGTTGACGTCAGATAGTCACTGCCAAAAGAGCGAGCGATGGCAGGGGTCGCCAGTCCTCCCGCAGCGGTGACGGAGTGCGCCAATTGGTCGGCGTCTATGACACCAGCTCCCAGGTCTGCAAGCATCCGGGCAACGGTGCTTTTCCCGCTCCCAATGCCTCCGGTCAGCCCGATGACAGTGTTTGGCATCACAAACCTACGATCTGAAGCATGCGTGCGGGACTCACCCACAGCGCTGTAAATCCTGCTACGGCAAGGAAGGGGCCAAAAGGAACATAGCCCCCATCCCGCAATTGGCTGAACAATTTCATGGCGATGCCCACCACAGCGCCAACCACAGAGGCCATCAAGATAATGGGAATCAATGCCTGCCACCCAAACCAAGCTCCTAGTGCAGCAAATAGTTTGAAGTCTCCATAGCCCATACCGTCTTTGCCTGTTGCCAGCTTGAATGACCAGAAAACCCCCCAAAGTGACAGATACCCTCCGACGGCTCCCCAGAAGGAATCAACGAAGGGTGTGGAAATCCAACCCAGAGCAGCTGCGCACAAGCCGAACCACATCAAGGGAAGGGTGAGGTCATCAGGAAGAAGTGTGGTGTCCCAGTCAATGATGGCAAGAGCCAACAACATGGACCCAAAAACGCACCAAGCACCGGCAGAAGGCGTGACTCCTGATTGCCAAACCACGGCACCAAACAGCCCGCCGCAGCAAAGTTCGACCAACGGATAGCGCAGTGAAATGCCTGCGCCGCAAGCTGAGCACTTGCCGCGCAAAAATATATAGCTCACGACGGGAATGTTCTCGTACCACTGGATAACATGACCGCAGCTTGGGCAAGCTGAGCGTGGTACCCACAGGTTGTATGTAACAGGTTTTGGGGGGAGCGTGCCCGCGATGGACGCACACTCGATTGCCCACTGGTTTTCCAACATCTTGGGCATGCGATGAATGACCACATTCAGAAAACTGCCGATCAGCAATCCCAGCAAAACGGCCAGAGCGACTCCCACCTCGGTTGAGATCAGCATTACACCACCTGCCCAAGCTTAAAGATGGGGAGATACATCGCTACCACAATGCCTCCGATCAAACCGCCCAGAAACACGATGATGATAGGCTCCATCAAGCTCGACAGACCTGCCACCATATCGTCAACTTCCGACTCGTAAAAGTCCGCCGCTTTGCCCAGCATGTGGTCGATGGAACCAGATTCTTCGCCGATGGCGCACATCTGCAAGACCATGCTGGGAAAGACGTTTGCGTTGGTCATGGCGGCTGTCAGGCTGGTGCCGCTGGACACTTCTCTTTGGATTTTCTCGGTCGCGGATTGGTATACCGAGTTGCCTGACGCGCCACCCACCGAGTCAAGTGCTTCCACCAATGGAACGCCTGCGGCAAACATGGTGGCCAGGGTTCGAGTCCAGCGGGCAATCACAGATTTTTCTACCAGTATTCCGAAGATCGGCATCTTCAACAACAGTCGATCCATGAACATTTGGACCTTTTCATTGCGCTTCCATGCCTGCATGAAAAAATAGAGCCCTCCTCCAATCACCCCAAAGATCAGCCACCAATACGTTACAAAAATCTCACTGATAGCCATCACGAAAAGTGTGGGAGCTGGCAAATCAGCTCCGAAGGCTGTGAAAGTTTCTTTGAACGCAGGAACCACGAAAATCATGATCACGGCCACGACCACAAAGGCAACCACTACAACCGACATGGGATACATCAAGGCTGATTTGATTTTGGACTTAATGGCTTCAGTCTTCTCCATGTAAACCGCCAATCGATCCAGCAATTGGTCCAAGATGCCCGCAGCTTCTCCTGCTTCCACGAGATTGCAGTAGAGATTGTCGAAATACATCGGGAATTTGCGAAATGCCGCATTGAGGGAGGTACCCGTTTCCACATCCATGCGGATATCGTTCAGAAGTTTCGCTACACTTGGATTGGCATTGCCGCGGCCCACGATGTCAAAGGCCTGCAGGAGTGGCACCCCTGCTTTCATCATGGTCGCCAGCTGCCTGGTAAATATAGCCAGATCTTTTGGCGTGATTCTTTTGCCGCTTGACATGCGGCGTTTTTTGATTTTTGTAGGCAAAATCCCTTGGCGGCGAAGAGAGGCTTGCACCTGGTTCTCCCCCATGGCTCGCATTTCCCCTCGGACAATTTTTCCGTTTCGGTCTTTTCCCTGCCATTCAAAAATGACATCTTTGCTGCCGGAGGGGGTGGATGTTGCCATGTTATACCTGTATGGACTGCTTATCTGTTTCCGGTCTCAGTCATTGGTGCAGCTCAACACTTCTTCCAGTGAGGTGATGCCCAGTTTGACTTTGTGAAGTCCAGATTGTCGGAGCGAACGAACCCCCTCACGCTGTGACTGCGCAGCGATTTCCAGTGCACTGCCACCAGCCAGAATGATCCGCTGCATGTCTTCGGTAATGGGCATAACTTGATAAATGCCCACCCGTCCCTTGTAACCATTGTTACAAGCTGAGCATCCCACTGGCCGGTAGGGCGTCCATGAACCGTCCAACTCATCTGCCAAGAAGCCAGCTTCGACCAGTGCTTTGCTGGGAATATCTGCTGGCAGTTTGCAGTTCGCGCACAATCGCCTTGCGAGCCTTTGTGCAGTGATCAAAATCACGCTGGAAGCAATGTTGAATGGGGCTATGCCCATATTCAACATGCGAGTCAGCGTGGTCGGAGCATCATTTGTGTGCAGTGTGGACAACACAAGGTGTCCTGTCTGAGCCGCCTTGATGGCAATGTCTGCCGTTTCCAGATCTCGGATTTCACCGACCATAATGATGTCTGGATCCTGCCTCAGAAACGATTTGAGGGCGGCGGCAAAGGTCAGCCCTGCTTTGTCGTTCACGTTTACTTGGTTGACGCCGGGCAGGTTGATTTCTGACGGGTCTTCTGCCGTTGAAATATTGACGCCCGGCTGGTTCAGCAAATTCAGACATGTGTAGAGGGATACCGTTTTGCCTGAACCTGTTGGACCTGTGACAAGAACCATTCCATATGGGCGTCCAATTGCCTTCAGTAATTTGGCTTTCTCTTCAGGTTCATATCCCAGTGCATCAATGCCCAGTTTGGCACTGCTCGGATCCAATATTCGGATCACAATTTTTTCACCAAAAAGTGTGGGCAATGTGCTGACCCGAAAGTCAATCACTTTGTCGGGACCTACTTTCAGCTTCATACGGCCATCTTGAGGAATACGCTTTTCGGATATGTCCATTCGCGAAATCACTTTTATTCGCGATGCCAGCTTTTCCTTGATCGCCACGGGAGGGGATGCAATCTCACGAAGTTCACCATCAATGCGAAAGCGGACACGATAGGTGTGTTCGTAAGGCTCAAAATGCAGATCAGATGCCCGCATGCTGAACGCGTCGAGCAGCATCTTTTGCAGAAACTTGACGACGGGTGCATCTTCGACATCGGCATTGCTTTTCTCATTGGTTTCGACGACGGTTGTTTCAACCATGTCTTCGTCGAACTCAAAATCTCCTCCGATGATGGAGTCCATTGCTTTGGACACCGATGTGGTTTGTTGCTCAACGAGTTTGAGCAATTTGTCGTATTCTGCAATGATCCAATCCACACCCATTTGGGATGCAAATTTGATTTTTTCGGCTACCTGTTGGTCGCCTGGGTCTGCCGTTGCAATGGTCAGTCGATTTCCTTTTTTGGCTAGCACCACAACGCGATGCTCTGCACAAAATTTCAAGTCCAACAAATCTTTGGGAAGCTTGTTGCTGTCAACGGCATCCAAATCCAACAGCGGGGCACCAAAAGCGGACGACACCACATGCGCCAAGTCACTTGGTGATACGGCGCCTGACCCTGTCAATTCCGCTATGAAACTCGTGCGATTGGTTTGTGCTTTTCGGAACAAACTTTCCGCAACGGTTTGGTCCAGTTTGTTCGCGGCAATCAGTGCCCGCCCCAAACCTGGCAAGGCCATTGAAGTGGAGGCTGGGGGGGGGGGTCTGCAACTGCCATGGTGTTGTAATCTAGCGCAATTGCAGCTCACTACGTGACAACCTAGCCATTTGTCTTGCGCTGCTTTGGGAAAGTGTGAGTTTTCCCCACTGGGCATTTGCCCTTGGAATGAATAAGTGCGACCAATGCTGGTCGGGGTGAGAGGATTCGAACCTCCGGCCTCTACGTCCCGAACGTAGCGCTCTACCAGGCTAAGCTACACCCCGATGCTGGTGGTTGGCAGAACTTAGGATTCTCTGCCTTGCAAGGACGCTGCCAATTCTATCAATGCGTGCTTGAATGTTGTGTCCGGTAGCGCGGAAAGCGCATCAATTGCCCGCTGGGCTTCCAGCCATGCAGCAGCTTTGCTGGCTTGGATCGCTCCGGCTGCGCGGATCAGGGACAGCACTTCGTCCAAATTCGCCGTTGAGCTTTGTTCAATCGCGTTGATGAGCACTTCTCTCTGTGCGCCCGTGGCATTTCGCAGTGCGTGAATCATCGGCAGCGTAACTTTGCCTTCTCGCAGGTCGTCGCCCAGGTTTTTCCCCAAGGAGTCAGTACTGCCCTCGTAATCCAGAATGTCATCAATGACCTGAAAGGCTGTCCCCAGCGCCTGTCCGTAAGTGGCGCAAGCGTTTTCTACGACGGAGGTCTGATCTGAGATGATTGCGGCCAAGCGAGCGCTGGCTTCGAAAAGCTTGGCAGTTTTGGACCGGATCACGTGGAGGTAGCTTTCCTCGGAAAGGCTTGCATCCCCCATATTGACCAACTGTTGCACCTCGCCTTCGGCAATCACATTGGTTGCATCTGCCAGTACCTCCATCACGCGCATGTTTCCAACTTCAACCATCATTTGGAAGGCGCGCGAGTATAGAAAGTCCCCGACCAGAACACTTGCGGCATTTCCAAACAACTGGTTTGCCGTGTCCCTGCCGCGACGCAAAGTGGACTCGTCTACCACATCGTCGTGAAGCAAGGTTGCTGTGTGGATGAACTCCACGACTGCCGCCAGGGTGTAGCGGTTGTCGTTTTGATGGCCAAGGGCGCCGCTCATAAGCAGGAGCAGTGCTGGCCTGAGTCGTTTGCCTCCTGCTGAAATGATGTACTCACAGACCTTCCCCACCAATGGAACCCCAGTGCTGAGTTTGACGGAAATAACTCGGTCCACTTTTTCCATGTCAGGTGCGATCATGGACAGCGGAGAGGGATGGGTTTGAGTGATGGAGGACAAGTTTGCAGTCGTCAGTTATTTGAGGATTATAAAAAAGCAGGTTGGCCGCTGTTTCGGTTGTATCAATGTTACGGCTGTGGGTGTAAGTGGCGTTGTGTAAAGGCTATAATCTCGGGTTCGGTGGAAATTCGTCTGCCGATATCACTGACAGAGGTTCATATGTACGCGGTCATAAAAACCGGTGGCAAGCAATACAGGGTTGCTGCTGGCGAAAAAATCAAAGTAGAACAGATTGCTGCGGATGTTGGCCAGGAAATCGTGATCGACCAAGTTTTGGCTGTTGGCAACGGCAGCGAAATCAAGATCGGCACGCCCCTGGTATCCGGCGCATCTGTGACGGTCACGGTGTTGGCGCATGGTCGCCACGACAAAGTGCACATTTTCAAAATGCGCCGTCGCAAGCACTACCAAAAGCGCCAAGGGCATCGTCAGAATTTCACCGAACTGCAGATCGCATCGATCGCTGCTTAAGGGGGTAACGAAAAATGGCACAGAAAAAAGGCGGCGGCTCCACGCGAAACGGTCGTGACTCCAAGCCAAAAATGCTCGGCGTCAAGGCATTTGGTGGCGAGGCGGTGTCTGCTGGTTCCATCATCGTGCGCCAGCGCGGCACGCGATTCCACGCTGGCAACAACGTCGGCATGGGCAAAGATCACACTTTGTTTGCCACGGTCGATGGTCATGTCAACTTCGCTATTAAAGGTGAGTTGAACCGTCACGTGGTCAGCATTATTCCAGCCTGAGCAACTTCGTTGCATCCGGTCAGAGGCCCGCTTGCGGGCCTTTTTTGCTGGTGCAACTCTTTTTGAGAGACCGCCATGAAGTTCGTTGACGAAGCCTATATTGACATTTTTGCCGGTGATGGGGGCAATGGTTGCGCATCGTTCCGTCACGAAAAATACAAGGAATTCGGCGGTCCGGACGGCGGGGATGGTGGGCGTGGGGGGCATATTTATGCCGTGGCTGATCCTAACCTCAACACTTTGGTGGACTATCGGTATTCCCGCCGATATGAAGCCAAGAAGGGCGAGCATGGCAAGGGGTCCGACATGTTTGGCGTCAAGGGAGACGACATCACATTGAAGCTGCCAGTGGGCACTATCGTGATGGATGCCGCCACAGGTGAGGTTTTGCATGAGCTGTTGGTGCCGGGCGAGCAGGTCATGCTGGCCAAAGGTGGTGATGGCGGCTTTGGGAATATGCATTACAAAAGCTCTGTCAACCGTGCGCCGCGACAGAAAACCCCAGGCTGGCCGGGAGAGCGCAAAGAGCTGAAGCTGGAGCTGAAGGTGCTGGCTGACGTCGGTTTGCTGGGTATGCCCAACGCTGGCAAATCCACACTGATTTCCGCCATTTCCAATGCGCGCCCCAAAATTGCCGATTACCCATTCACCACTTTGCACCCGAATTTGGGCGTGGTGCGTGTTGGGCCGGAAAAAAGCTTCGTGGTAGCGGATGTTCCTGGACTGATCGAAGGGGCTGCTGAGGGGGCGGGTCTGGGTCATCAATTTTTGCGTCACCTCCAGCGTACCCATTTGCTATTGCACTTGGTAGATGTCGCACCATTCGATGATTCAGTGGATCCCGTGGCGCAGGCCAAAGCCATCGTCAAGGAGCTGAAAAAGTACGACAAGGCTTTACACGACAAGCCTCGCTGGTTGGTGCTCAACAAGCTGGATATGGTGCCGACCGAAAAACGGGACGCTTTGGTCAAGGATTTTGTGAAGCGCTATCGCCACAGGGGACCTGTATTTGAAATTTCGGCGCTTACGCGGGATGGATGTGAACGATTGGTGCAGGCCGTATACGAGCATGTGGCCAAAACCCAGCGCGCCATGCTCCCTGAGGCGGAGGTCGATCCCCGTTTTGTTTCCTGAGCTCATCAGCCATAGCAAACTACCCAATCCAGTAAAGCGCTAAAGGCCTATTTTATGAATTTTCTGCAAGACCCGGCACTGTTGCAGCAGGCCCACCGTATCGTGATCAAGGTGGGGTCTAGTCTGGTGACCAATGAAGGACGTGGTTTGGACGAAGCAGCCATTGGTCATTGGTGTGAGCAACTGGCAGTTCTCGTCAAGCAAGGGCGTGAAGTCATCATGGTGAGCAGTGGTGCGGTGGCTGAGGGGATGAAGCGTTTGGGCTGGTCTGCCCGTCCGAAAGAGATTCATGAGTTGCAAGCGGCCGCTGCTGTGGGACAGATGGGGCTCGTGCAGATGTATGAAACCAAGTTGCGGGCAAGTCACATTGGCAGTGCGCAGGTGCTGTTGACCCATGCGGACTTGGCTGATCGTGAGCGCTATTTGAACGCGCGCTCCACCTTGCTGACATTGCTGCAGCTTGGGGTGGTGCCAGTCATCAACGAAAACGACACAGTCGTCAACGACGAAATCAAATTCGGTGACAACGACACCTTGGGTGCCTTGGTGGCCAACTTGGTCGAGGCTGACGTGCTGATCATCCTCACCGACCAGAAAGGTTTGTTCACAGCGGATCCGAGGCGTGACCCGACCGCCACTTTTGTGCATGCGGCCCGCGCCGGTGATCCTGAGTTGGAGCGTATGGCTGGAGGGGCGGGCAGTGGAATTGGCAAGGGTGGGATGATCACCAAGATATTGGCTGCCAAACGCGCGGCAGGTTCTGGTGCGACCACTCTGATCGCTTGGGGAAGGGAGCCCGACGTTTTGTTGCGTTTGTCAAAGGGAGAGCCCATTGGCACCTGGTTGTTGGCCCAAACGCCCAAAAGCCAAGCCCGCAAGCGTTGGATGGCTGACCACTTGCAGTTGAGGGGGTCTGTGACCGTCGACGACGGGGCGGTTGTGAAACTGTTGGATGAGGGCAAAAGTTTGCTGCCCATCGGCATGCTGTCTGTGGATGGGGAGTTCTCCCGCGGTGACGTGATTGCAATCCGAGCTCAATCTGGTCAGGAAATCGCTCGAGGGTTGGCCAACTATGCCAGTTCAGAGGCCCGATTGCTGTGCCGTCGCCCCTCTTCAGAGTTTGAGCGACTGTTGGGCTACGTGGCTGAGACCGAAATGGTGCATCGCACAAATTTGGTGCTTACTCGATTGGGGGCCTGACGAATGAGCGCTGGGTGCGCTCTGTGTTCAGCTCAGTTCTGCTGGGGGTTTGGGTCAAAGCTGGCCCCAGGCGGCAACTCCAGGCCGAGTGGAATTCCCACTGGACCCACGTCGTTGAGGTGACATGCGGCATCTTGACTGTTGTCGCGCTGCCGGACAGCGCTCCTTAAAAACCGGTTTCGGGCGTCTGTCCGTGGCAAATACCGTGACAACTCTGTCAGCGCCATTTGGTACACGCCGCGTTTGAACTCCACCACCACTTCCAACGGAACCCAGTAGTCGTTCCACCGCCAAGCGTCAAATTCAGGATGGTTGGTGGCCCGCAAGTTCAAATCCCAATCGTGTCCCACCAAACGGAGCAAAAACCAAATTTGCTTCTGACCTTTGTAGTGGCCTCGGGCATCTTTGCGGATGTATCGATCCGGCACCTCGTAGCGCAACCAGTCCCGAGTGCGGGCAACGATATTCACATGTTGAGGATGCAGGCCGACTTCTTCATGCAACTCCCGAAACATGGCCTGCTCGGGTGTTTCACCTCGATCAATACCACCTTGTGGAAACTGCCAGGAGTGCGTGCGGATGCGCTTGCCCCAAAACACCTGATTTTTCTGGTTGAGCAGAATGATGCCGACGTTCGGCCTGAAGCCGTCCCTGTCAAGCATAATCAACCCCAATTTTTAAACTGAAGTCATTATGCATCCCAGCATGCCGGTTGCGAAGGTTTTCGCGACATTTGAGATGATGATGGTGACAGTTCCTGCCTATTCCTCACGTTTTCCCTGACTGAAAAAATTTTGACAACCCGTTGTGCAAGCAGCGGTTGCGAAAACCCATGAAAGCCTCACAGTTCTTTATCTCCACCCTCAAAGAAGCCCCAGCCGATGCGGAAGTCGTGAGCCACAAGCTCATGACACGTGCTGGCATGATCAAGAAGCTGGGGGCAGGCATTTATACCTACATGCCCATGGGGCTGCGGGTGATTCAGAAGGTAGAGGCCATTGTGCGGGAGGAAATGAACCGTGCGGGTGCTGTGGAATTGACCATGCCTGTGATTCAGCCTTCAGAATTGTGGCAAGAAACAGGGCGCTTCGACAAGATGGGGCCAGAGTTGCTGCGCATCCAGGATCGTCACAGCCGTGATTTCGTCGTGCAGCCCACCAGCGAGGAAGTAGTGACCGACATAGCCCGCCAGGAGCTCAAGAGTCACAAACAGTTGCCCAAAAATTTCTATCAGATCCAGACCAAATTTCGCGATGAGCGACGCCCGCGCTTTGGGTTGATGCGTGGTCGGGAGTTCATCATGAAGGACGCTTACAGCTTTGACAAAGACCAGAAGTCAGCCAAAGCCAGCTATCAGGTTATGGCTCACGCTTATCGGTGCATTTTTGACCGGTTTGGGCTCACCTATCGAGCGGTCGCTGCCGACAGCGGTGCCATTGGGGGCGATTTGAGCGAAGAGTTTCAAGTCATTGCGGCCACTGGCGAAGATGCCATTGTTTACTGTCCTAGCAGCGAGTATGCCGCCAACATAGAGAAGGCCGAGGCACTGCCTCCTGCGGGTCCGCGCGGTGAGCCGACGGAATCCATGACTGTTGTTCCCACCCCTGACAAAAGCACCTGTGCTGACGTGGCTGGGTTGCTGGGAGTGCCACTGCAGCGTACTGTGAAGTCACTGGTGTTGGCCACCGAAACCTTGAATGGTGCCGGTGAAATCACTGCTGTCAAGGTTTGGTTGCTGCTGCTGCGCGGTGACCATGACATGAATGAAGTGAAGGTGGCCAAATTGGCTCCGTTCGCTGCGGGCTATCGTTTTGCGAGCGTTGCAGAAATTGAAGACCATTTCGGTTGTAAGCCCGGCTATCTTGGCCCTTTGAATTTGAGGAAACCTGTGGGTTTGCTGGTGGACCGCGAAGTGGCTGTGATGGCAGATTGGATTTGCGGCGCCAACCAAGAGCACCACCACGTCCGTGGCGTGAATTGGGGGCGTGATTTGCCTGAGCCTGATGCGGTCGCTGACTTGCGAAACGTCGTGGCGGGTGACCTGTCACCTGACGGCAAGGGGGTGCTGGCGATTGAGCGCGGGATAGAGGTGGGGCATGTGTTCTATCTGGGTACCAAATACAGCAAAGCCATGAACGCAACGTTCTTGGGCGAGGATGGCAAGCCCGCGCCTTTTGAAATGGGTTGTTACGGCATCGGTATCACCCGCCTCCCTGCAGCAGCCATCGAGCAAAACCACGACGATCGCGGCATGATCTGGCCTGATGCGATTGCCCCATTCACCGTGGTGATCTGCCCGATTGGGGCAGATCGGAGCACTGCGGTCAAGGCAGCCTCAGAAAAGCTTCACGATGAGATGCTTGCGTTGGGTGTGGATGCCATGCTGGATGACCGCAATGAGCGTCCTGGTGCCATGTTTGCCGACTGGGAGCTGATTGGTGTTCCACACCGCGTGACGATCGGTGATCGCGGCCTGAAGGAGGGCATGGTTGAGTATCAGCACCGTCGTGATTCCGCTGCAATCAAGCTGCCGTTGGTTGATGTGGTCACCTTTTTGAAGGGGCGTTTGAGCGCATGAGCTTGTTGGGAGTGACAAGGAGAAAGTGCCTGTACCGCTTATGGATTGGCTCTTTTTCACTCCTTTTTTTAAAAGGTGTGAGGGCAGGCGGACAGTTGGAAGAGCCATTGGCTGACTCGGTCCGGGGTGCATTGAGTTCCGCTGTCGCCAACAGCGAGCCACCCATCCCGGAATTTCCCGACACTCCCAGCCGTCTTGCATACTTACACTGGTTGACGGAAAAAAACGAGCAATTGCGACGCTACAAATCCGAGTTGCAGACGCGCACCGAATTTCTGCAAACCATCTGGTATGAAGCCCGGCGGGCAGGATTGGACGTGCACATGGTGCTGGGCTTGGTTCAGGTCGAAAGCGCGTTTCGAAAGTTCGCTGTGTCTGCGGTTGGCGCCAGAGGATACATGCAGATCATGCCATTTTGGTCGAGGCTTATCGGTGACGGAGACCCTGCCAAACTCTTTCACATGCAGACCAACTTGCGTTTCGGTTGCGTGATTCTGAGGCACTACCTCGACCGGGAAAATGGCAATCTTTTCATGGCCTTGGGGCGCTACAACGGCAGCCGGGGGCGGGAAGAGTACCCGAAAGCAGTGCTGATTGCTGCCCGCAAATGGGGTTACTCAGGGGGATGAAGCAGTAGACCTATTGCACGAAGCCAATCTTGCCTTGTGCCGGAGGCATTTTGGGCAAGTCATGGGGGAGGATCCGATCTCTGCTGTCCAGCCTCGCGTTGCCGAAGCCTCTGACCAGCGCTCTGCGCATTTCCCGTGGCGGCATGTCCGCCAGGCGATCCAACACGTCAGGTTCGGCATACGGTTGGAAATACTGACCCCAATCGTGCTCTGCGCGAATGCTGCCATACAGTTGGCTGGCGATCTGGCAGGCGGCTTCACGGTCCGGTGCTTGAATCTGGAACACGTTCATGCGGTTCAGGATCGGTTTGGGGATGCTGCGCTCATCGTTGGCTGTGGTGATCCAAATCACTTGGCTGGCATCAATGGCGACTTCTGCAAATTCGTCGGTGAAATTTTGTGCCGTATCGTGTTCCAGTAGGCTGTACAACGCGCCAAGGGGATCGTACTGGGCATCGGCTGCGGCCTTGTCGATCTCGTCAACCACCATGACGGGATTGGCATATTCGCCCTCCACCAAAGCCTGAAAAACTTTTCCCGGTTTGGCCCCTTTCCATTGAGACGATGACCCGGACAGGAGCCATCCTGCTGTCATCGAGCTCATGGGGACCAGACTCATGTGAGTGCCCAGCAGGCCGGCCAGCTTCTTGGCAAAATGGGTTTTTCCAACGCCGGGCGGTCCGAGCAAAAGCATGGGGGTGAGTTCCAGGCTGTCCGCGCTGGCGTGGCTGAGTGCCACGTGGCGCTTCACATCATCCAGCGCCTCGGTGAAGTTGGGAAGTTGAGCGTATAGGTTTGCCATGTCTGGCACCCCAGATGGTTTCACCGCGAATCTCTCGGGGCCGCGCTCCAGCATTCTCTGGTAAGTTTTGCGAAGCGTTTCGTGTTCACGCTCACTGCCATCGCTTTGGAGTGCATGCAACTTTCGCTCCACCTCTTTGGGCTGAAACACGTGACGCATACGGGCAATCGGCAATCCGATGCCGCCATGGGAGGTAACCAGACTGTGCGGGGTCATGAGCTTCTCCTGAGGGAATACAACTCCATTCATGCATAAGTTGTGCCCGGGTACCCCAGGGAAAGGCCCTGTTGCCAGAGCACTGCGAACGGACTCACACGGATTGGTCGCCAATCACCTGTTGCAACTCTCCAGATTGGTACATCTCCATCATGATGTCCGACCCGCCTATGAATTCGCCCTTGACGTAAAGCTGGGGAATGGTGGGCCAGTTGCTGTATTCCTTGATGCCTTGACGAATGGCTTCATCTTCCAGCACATTGACGGTTTTCAACGCTTTGGAGTCAAGTCCGCAGGCTTTCAATATCTGTACGGCACGGCCAGAAAAGCCGCACATAGGGAAGCTGGCATTGCCTTTCATAAACAGGACGACGGAGTTCTGTTTGACGAGGTCATCGATACGTTGTTGGGTGTTGCTCATGTGAGAGGCTCCGATGTGGCTGAGTCGAACCGAATCAACCCAAAATTGAATTAAACAGGCTGGGGTTAACCCGACACACACGATTATCTAGTGTCGCTAGCGCCGATCCAAGTGCCTCCCGTACAACGCACAACGCCTGCAAGGTCATTGCGGGACTGAACTGCGGTAAATCCTCGTTCCCGCATCAAAGTTTGAACTGCTTCTGCCTGGTTGTATCCGTGTTCGAGCAGTAACCATCCTTCGCGGCACAGATGAAAAGGTGCATCTCGGATGATGTGTCGAATATCGGTCAGACCATCGGCACCACTGGTCAGTGCCATTCGCGGCTCGTGATGTAGTTTGGCCAGGTGCTGATCATTTTCGGCGATGTATGGGGGATTGGATGCGATGAGATGCCACTTGACAGTGGGTTTAATACTTGCAAGTGGATCCAACCAGGATCCTTTCGAATACTGCACAGGCAATTTCAGTCGCTGCGCGTTGGCCTGGGCAACTGCCAGAGCATCTGCGCTGGCATCCACTGCTAGCACATGAGCATCGGGCCGTTGGTGTTGCAATGCAAGCGCGACAGCACCGCTGCCGGTGCCTAGATCTACCAATCGCGGGTGAGAGATGTCACGTAAAACATCCAGCGCCCAATCCACAAGGGTTTCAGTGTCGGGGCGGGGGTCAAGAACTCGGGAGTCGATTTGAAGCTGCAAACCATAAAACTCGCGCAGGCCTGTGATGTATGCCAGTGGCTCATTGGCTATGCGACGGGCACACAGTTGCTGGTATGCGGCGTTTAGTGGTTGGGGTATGCCTTTGGCCTCGTTGGCACGAAGCCAAGCGCGACCATACGTTTCACATCCCAGGACGTGCAGGAGAAGCAACTCCGCATCCAAAGGCGGCATCCCATTTGAAACACTTTTTTTCAGCAGGGATGCAACGTCTTCGGTGAGCATGGTCTGCGCTGTTTCTGTAATCACCGCTACTCTAGGTATTTCAAATTCAAACCTCAATGCTGTGTCACTTCGTATTGCGAGCCGCAGTACTGCTACTTGGTTCGGCTCGTTTCACAGATTTAGGATCTCGAGTGACCAAGCATTGGTGCCACTGCCGCTGTCGTGAATCACGCACATCAGACGCCAGAGATGAAAAGCCACTCCAAGGTTAATTCGAAGTTTGTTCAATTTTGTCGGACGGGATGTCTACCAAAAATGAGGTGGTTTTGTTTTCTACCGTAACCTTGAACGCCAACCGCCCCCCTCCACAACCGGACAAACCGGTGGCCATAACAATGGGTTCTGTTGTGTTTCCATAGTTGCCACTGACTGCAGGGCTGAGTTTGCATTCCTCTATTCCGGTCGTCTCGCTGTATGACAAAGTGGCATCGGCGGGGAGTGGATTGCCGTTGTAATCGGACACCCTGGCTTCGATGTAAGTGGTCTGGGTGAAGGTCGTTTTTGTCGTTCCCGATGTGGTCGTTGTTGATGTGGTGCGCATATCCGTAACCCCCGTGCGCTTTGAGCAAGGGATTTGGCTGTTGAACTGCTTGTCAACACTGCCGTTCACGCAATCTGCCGCCATTGGCTTTGTGGGAACTCCAATTTCATCACCCGAAAACACCACAACTATTTTTCGCCGCACTTTGGTGAACCCATCCCAGACACCGTTACACGTGTTGGTCACTGAGAGCCCGAAATCCACTGCTGCGTTGTTGATAAGGCAAGGTTTCGTGCCTTCCACTCCATCAGGCAAAGGGAACGATTGCTCTTCAGCGATTCCTCCTGCAATCAATCGAGAGTAGGAGGGTTCGTGAATCCCGTTCTCATCAGCATCAATGAAGGGGCGACCAAGCTCTTCAAATTCTTCCCCAAGGTCGTACCGGTTATTTCGGTTGGTGTCTATGAAGGACTCTTCACCGTCCGCATAGGCCAGCAGGGTCACCCGACCTGGTCTCGGGTCTGCTCCACTTTGGCCCGATCCCCAGGGACGGTACTCTTGACCAACCAAAGGCACGGAACATCTACCAGCTGTCAAGATACAGCTGCTTTGGTTTCCTCCATTTACGAATTGCCCCCCTTCTGTGACGAACACCACCTTGGTGCCATCTGGAACCGGGTTGCCTAGTCGATCGGCCAAAAAAGCATTGACGCTGGTCGATTTGCCAGACAAATAATTAGTGCCCACAGTGTGGGTGTTCTCGATGGTTTGCCCTGCGCCAGCGTTTATGCTCAGTAAAGAAGCTGACAAGTCAAAGAATCTCTGTGTGGGTAAACCAGTTTGGACAGACAGCTTGTTGGAGGTGGTCTTGATGGTTGGGTTGGACTTCAGTGCAGCCTGAACCACCAGGGTGGTGGGCAGCGTACCTGAGCACAGTTGGTAACTGACTTCGCCATTGCTGTCTGTGGTCAGTTCTTGGGGCTCCACAGTGCCACAAAAATTTACCCCCCCATCCTTGTTGGACAACGTGGCAGATATCACCTCACCTTGAATCGGGGCATTCAGTGTGTCAATCAATCGAAATTTGACCGTGCTCAGCGTCGTGCCAGTTGAGTTTTTTTGGTAAATGACTTCCGGGATTGCCGATATAAATTGCAAACTGTTTGCCGAAGGCGCGGTGACCTTGTAGCTGCCGGTGACCAATTTACCCCCTGCGGATGCAGTGACGGAGCAAGAGCCACTTGAGGCAGTTTGAATAACTGCGCTGGCACTTCCTGTGCCGTCAACCAGTGCATCAGAGGGTGACGCTGTGCCACAGTTGCTGGTGAATGCCACGCTGACCAGATTCGATGTGGCCGTTACACCATCTATCAGTACGGGAACACTGATGTTGACAGCTTGTCCTTTCATCACCTGATTGGGGCTGATGCTCAGCGTGCCCATGGTGACCACACCTGCGGTCACATTCATGGTGAATGTTGCGGTCGCAGACAGTGGTCCGGCTTGAGCGGTTACGGTGGCTTCCACCGCGCCAGCTGCGTTGACCGACGCTGGTGCCAATGCAAACAACGCTTGTCCATTGCCATCGGTGAGTTTGTCGTTGCTGCTGCCCACAACTTTGACCAAATTGCTGCCTTTGGAAAAGGCCACCGTCGTAAAGCTGAACGGAATGACGGAGTTCGCTTCGTTAAAGACACTGACCTTCAGACTTTGCGCGGTGATCTGAGAGATGCTGCGAGACGCAATTTCTAAACCTTGAGCGTCTACCAATGCAAGTCCCAGCTTCAGTTCGGAGCTCGACACTGCACTACCTGTGCCCCCAGTGGTTTGCAGTGAGATGGTGGAGGTCGCACTCAAGCCGCTGTCAGTGGTGACTTCTGCCTTGATGGTTGCTACGCCGTTTTTTCCGGCCGCAGACATGTTTACGGGAAAATCCGACACGCCATTCGTTGTCAGCCGTGTGCTTGGCGTGGACAAAGCAATGTAGTCAGCATCCTGAGTCACACTCAACTTGACGGTTGCATTGTTTACAGCTGCGCCTTTGCTGTCAGTGACGCTTGTCCGAAGGGTTCGGGTGGACCCAGAAGGCACCGACCGATCTGATACCACCGAGCCATCGGACGCCAGCAATGTAAGAGAAACCGTCAACGCAGAAGTGCTACCTGATCCTCCCACGGAGCCGGGACTTCCACCCCCACCGCCACAGGCGGTGAGCAGCGAAACAAACATTGCGAACAGCAGTTGAAATAAGCGTCCCATAACTGACTCACGTTGGATTGCGGAGTGGTCATTGTATGGAGTCAAAAGATTGCGTTTCCAACTCCGCCAACAACTCGGCCCCTCTGGCCACCTGCAAGGCGTGAACCACATCGCCCAACTCCCCCTCCATGACTTGAAGCAGCTTGTACAGCGTCAGGTTGATGCGGTGGTCGGTCAGGCGTCCCTGGGGGAAGTTGTAAGTGCGAATGCGGTCGCTGCGATCTCCGCTGCCGATCAGGCCTTTGCGGGTAGCGGCATCTTTGGCGGCGCGTTCACCGCGCTCTTTCTCTTGTAGCCGGGCCAGCAGCACTTGCAGCGCCTTGGCTTTGTTGCTGTGCTGACTCCGACCATCCTGGCATTCGGCCGTGATTCCCGTGGGGAGGTGGGTCACTCGCACGGCCGAGTCGGTTTTGTTGATGTGCTGGCCGCCCGCACCGCTGGCGCGAAAGGTGTCGATGCGCAGCTCGCCGGGGTTGAGCTGGACCGCTTGGGCCTCGTCGGGTTCGGGCATCACCGCGACGGTGCACGCACTGGTGTGGATGCGTCCCTGTGTTTCGGTGGCGGGCACACGCTGCACCCGGTGGCCGCCCGACTCAAACCGCAGTTTGCCGTAAGCGCCGTCACCTGCCAGACGGAGCACGACCTCCTTGTATCCACCCAATTCACTGGGTGATTCACTGATCAGCTCGACAGCCATCCCCTGGCTGTCGGCATAGCGGGTGTACATGCGTGCCAAGTCACCTGCAAACAGCGCCGATTCGTCACCCCCGGTACCTGCCCGGATTTCCAGGTAGGCATTGCGTTGGTCGTCAGGGTCTTTGGGGAGCAGCAACAGCTGCAGACGATGCTCCAGTGCCTCCATTTCCCCGCTGGCGGCAGCCGATTCTTCGTGGCCCAGTGCAGCCAAATCGGGGTCTGGGTCTGCCAACAATTGGTGGGCTTCGGCCAGATTGGCTTCGCATTGGAGGTAGCGGTCGAACGCGCTGGCCAGTTCCTGGGCCTCAGCGTGTTCGCGGGTCAGACGCCTGAATCGGTCCATGTCACTCACCACGTCGGGGGCGCTGAGCAGTGCATCCAATTCGCCGAGTCGAAGTCGGTGGCGCTCCAGGGTGTGGCGGATGAAGGGCTTCATGGCGGTCAAAGTGCGTGGAAAAAGAGGGAAATGGCATGGCCGCACACTGTGCGGTTGTGCGCGCCAACCGGGCGAATCGATGCCAGGAGGCGGCCGCTAGCGAGGGGACGCCGGAGGGGCTTCGCCGGCGCGTTCGGTGCGAAGTTCGGTCCGCAGGAACAGGCGAGACACGGTCTGTGCGGTGGCTGCGCGCGTCTCGGGGCCGCCAGCGTGCAGCTCCGCCAATGTGCCATGAAGCATTTTTTGGGTCAGTCCCTTGGCCAGCGCTTCCAACACGGCTTCTACGGGCTCCCCTTTGGCCAGGAGCTTGTGTGCACGTGCCAGTTCGGCGGTCCGCCAGGCATCGGCCTGGGCGTTGAGCTGCTGAATGAGGGGCACCACCCCATGGCGGGGGTCGCGTTGGTCCATCCAGTGCAGGAAACTTTTCACGCCTGCATCAATGATGGCTTCGGCTTGTGCCACGGCTGCCTGGCGGTTGTCTTTGCCGGTCTGCACCACGGTGGCCAAGTCATCGACGGTGTACAGGTACACATCGTCCAGCGCCTTGACTTCCAGCTCGATGTCACGGGGCACGGCCAGATCGACCATGAACATGGGGCGGTGCCGACGCTTTTTCAGGGCACGTTCCACCGCTCCCAGGCCGATGATGGGCAGTGTGCTGGCCGTGCAGCTGACCACGGCATCGAATTCGTGCAGGCGATCGGGGATGTCTGCAAGACGCAATACCTCGGCACCAAAGCGGCCAGCCAGGGCTTCGCCACGCTCCAGAGTGCGGTTGGCAATCGCCATGGCCTTGGGGTTTTTGGCAGCGAAATGGGTCGCGGCGAGCTCGATCATTTCACCGGCCCCCACGAACAGCACTTTGATGTCTTTCAGGTCCTCGAAGAGTTGTCCCGCAAGTCGCACCGCGGCAGCGGTCATGCTGATGGAGTGGGCCCCGATTTCAGTGGATGTGCGCACCTGCTTGGCCACGGCGAACGACCGCTGGAACAGCTGGTGCAGTTCGGTGCCCATGGCCCCGGCTTCTTCAGAGGCCCGCACGGCGTCTTTCATCTGGCCCAGGATCTGGGCTTCTCCAAGCACCATGCTGTCCAGTCCACTGGCCACACGAAAGGCGTGGCGGGCAGCTTCTCCGCCCTGGAGGATGTAGGCATGTTCCCGCAGCACCTGAGGGCTGACCCCACCAGTGGCCGCAAACCAGGCCAGTGTGGGCTCCAGTGCGCTGTGTTCGCTGGCGCAGTAAATTTCGGTGCGGTTGCAGGTGGACAGCAGCGTGGCTTCGGGTTGGCGTGCCACGGCCTGGCGCAGGCCTTGCAGAACGGCTGGCACGCGATCGATGGCGAACGCAAACCGGCCCCGCAAGTCCAGCGGTGCGGTGTGGTGGTTGATGCCGAGAGCCCAGACTGCCATAAGGGCGCGATTATAAAATCCGCAGCATGTCTCTCTGGCTGATGGCCTTGCACCTGTTCAATTTCGTGGCACCGGCCATCGGCTTGGCGCTGATGGCCGGTGTGGTGGAAATTTTTTCAAAGAAAAAAAGGCCTCTGGCACATGCCTTTATTGCGTCAGCAGCTATGTATTTTTGGGTGGCGCTTGCCACCCTGTTGCTGGGACTGGCGGTGCTGGGGCGTGACGGAAAAATGCTGACCTACGCTGGCATGGTGATGGCCTTGGGCACATTGGCCGCTTGGCGGCACCGGTGAGTGGTGTGGCACCCTGACCCGCGAGGTCAAGGGGAGAAGGTGTCTACCCGGTCGGTGATGAGGCTGTCCACGCCCCAGTCCAGCAGCTGTTGTGCGGTGTCGCCATCGTTGACGGTGTAGGCCAGGGTGCGCAGCCCGGCCATGCGGCACCGTGTGACGGTGTGCGCATTCCACAGCGAGTGATGGCCCACCAGGGCTCTGCAGCCCAGGTGCCGGGCCTGCTCCAGCCAGTCCTGCCGCCAATGCTCCAGCAGCAGACCTCTGGGCAGATCCGGAGCGGCGGATCGTGCGGCATCGAGGCTGGCCACCTGAAATGAGGTCAGCAGCGGTGGAATGGCCTGGTGGACCCACAGCTGCCGTGCGGCTTGCGCCACGAGTCGCCCGGTTTCTGTTTCAAGGCCCGGGACCGGCTTGATTTCGATGTTCAGTATCACCCCTTGCGCATGGCACCAGTGGGCCACGGTGTCCAGGGATGGCAGGGGTTCGCCTGCAAACGCCGGGCTGTGCCATTGGCCGGCATCCAGGTTTTGCAATTGCTGCCAGGTGTGTTCACTGGACAGGCCCTGTCCGTTGGTGGTGCGTTCCAGCGTGGCATCGTGCAGCAAGAACGCCACGCCGTCGGCACTCAGTTTCACGTCGCATTCGGCCATGCGGTAACCATGGGCCGCGCCCAAGCGAAAGGCGGCCAGGGTGTTTTCGGGGGCCAATTTGCCTGCACCACGGTGGGCAATCCAACGCGGGTAGGGCCAGGGTGCCGTTGGTGGCGGTGCGGTGTCTGCCATCAGTGCCCCGACCGCCGACCGTTGTTGGCATGGAAGGTGTGCAAGCGCCCGACACGGGGTGTGACCTCCAGCGTGTCGCCGGGTTGTGGGGCGCGCTGCTCTTCGCTGATGCGCACGGTCACGGCCTCGCCGTTCAAGCGGCAGTGGACCAAGCGCTCGGCCCCCAACAGCTCGACGGTGTCAACCGCCATTGCCCACCCGCGGCCGGGTGTGGGGTCCAGGTGTTCGGGGCGAATGCCCAGCAGCGTGTCAGGAGCCGTGCCGGGCGCGTGTTTCAGCAGGTTCATGGGCGGTGATCCGATGAAGCTGGCCACAAAGGTGGTGGCCGGGCGGGCATAGACCTCTTGCGGTGTGTCGAACTGCTCCAAACGGCCTGCGTTCATGACGATGATGCGCTGCGCCAGGGTCATCGCCTCGGTCTGATCGTGGGTGACAAACAGGCTGGTGATGCCCAATTCCCGGTGCAGTTTCTGGATTTCCAATCGCGTTTGCGCGCGCAGCTTGGCATCGAGGTTGGACAGCGGCTCGTCGAACAGAAACACCTGCGGCTGTCGCACGATGGCGCGCCCCATGGCCACGCGCTGGCGCTGGCCGCCCGACAGTTCGCGCGGTTTGCGCAGCAGCAGGTGGCCCAGTTCCAGAATGGCGGCGGCTTTGTTCACCCGGGCCTTGATGTCGGCGGGGGCCAGCTTTTTGAGCTTCAGGCCGTAGGCCATGTTGTCGAACACGGTCATGTGCGGGTAGAGCGCGTAGTTTTGAAACACCATGGCGATGTCGCGCTCGGCGGGTTCCAGCGCGTTCACCACCCGGGGGCCGATGGCGATGTCGCCTGAGGTGATGTCCTCCAGACCTGCCACCATGCGCAGCAGGGTGGACTTGCCACAACCCGAAGGGCCCACGACGACCACAAACTCGCCGTCGGTGACTTCGCCACTCAGCCCGTGGATGACGGGCGTGGACGCTTGGCCCTTGCCGTACCGTTTGGTGACATTTCTGAAGGAGATGGATGCCATTGAAAATGTAGCTGTCGACGCTTATCAGTCAAGCGATAGAAGCGTATTTGGTTAAAAAAATGCTCATTTCTCGGTGTCCACCAAACCTTTGACAAACCATTTTTGCATCCCCCACACCACCAGTGCGGGGGGCAGCATGGCCAGGAGGGTGGTGGCCATCACCACATTCCACTCGGTGTAGGCCTCGCCAGCGATCAGTCGCTTGATGCCCAGCACCACTGGGTACATGCTTTCATCTGTGGTGACCAGCAGGGGCCAGAGGTACTGATTCCAGCCGTAAATGAACTGGACGACAAACAACGCTGCGATGGTGGTGCGGCTCAGGGGCAACAGCACGTCCCAGAAAAACCGCATGGGGCCAGCACCGTCCATGCGCGCGGCCTCCACCAGTTCGTCGGGCACCGTCAGAAAAAACTGTCTGAACAGGAATGTGGCGGTGGCCGACGCGATCAGCGGCACGGTCAGTCCCGCGTAGCTGTTGAGCATGCCCAGTTGTGACACCACTTCGTAGGTGGGGCCAATGCGCACTTCCACGGGCAGCATCAGGGTCACAAAAATCAGCCAGAACACCAGGCTGCGCAACGGGAATCGGAAATACACGATGGCAAACGCCGACAGCAGCGAGATGCCAATCTTGCCCATGGCGATGCCCAGGGCGCTGACCAGACTGACCGCCAGCATGGGACCCGCAGCGGGGAAGGTGCTGCCCATGCTGCTGGTGCCACCCCAGAGCGCCAGTTGCATGTTGTCCAGAAAGTGGGGGCCCGGCACCAGCGAAAGCGGCCGACTCGATGCAATGTCCGCCGCGCTTTGGGTGGCGGCCACCAGCATCAGGTACACCGGCAGGGCCACCACCATCACGCCCAACACGAGCGTGACGTGGGCCACGAGATCCAGCAAGGGGCGGCGTTCGATCATGCGAGCCTCAGTACTGGACTTTTTTCTCGACAAAGCGGAACTGCACCACCGTCAGCGCCACCACGATGGCCATCAGCGCCACCGACTGTGCGGCTGAGCTCCCCATGTCCAGCGCTTTGAACCCGTCGTAATAGGCCTTGTAAACCAGTATGGCGGTGTCTTGGCCCGGGCCGCCGTGGGTGGTGGCATCGACGATGGCGAAGGTGTCAAAAAACGCGTAGACCACGTTGATGACCAGCAGAAAAAACGCCGTGGGTGACAGCAGTGGAAACACAATGGTCCAAAACCGGTGTCCGGGCGATGCGCCGTCAATGGCTGCGGCTTCGATCAGCGATTTGGGAATGCTCTGCAAGCCCGCCAGAAAGAACAGGAAGTTGTAGGAAATCTGTTTCCACACCGCTGCCATCACCACCAGTGCCATGGCGTGGTGGCCATTGAGCAGGTGGTTCCACTCCAGTCCCAGGGTCTGCAGCGCAAAGGCCACCACCCCCATGGGGGAGACGAACAGGAACATCCACAGCACCCCCGCCACCGCCGGGGCCACGGCGTAAGGCCAGATCAGCAGGGTCTGGTACACCCGTTTGCCGGTGTGCACACGGTCGACCATCACCGCGAGCAACAGTGCCAGCGACAGGCCAATGCCCGCCACCAGCACCGAAAACACGGCCGTGGTGTTGAACGAGGTCCGGTAGCCTTCGTCCGCCCACAGCCGCTCGAAGTGGGCCAGCCCCACAAACTCGGTGCTGGTGCCGAAAGCGTCTTGCTGCTGCACGCTTTGGTACAGCGCCTGTCCGGCGGGCCAGAAAAAGAACACCAGCACGATGGCCAGTTGCGGGGCCACCAGCACCCACGGCAGCCAGCCCGATCGAAAGCGGACGCGTTTTTCCACGTGCCTGGCAGATCAGGACTTGTTGGCCTGCTGGAAGCGTTCGAGTTGTGCGTTGCCGCGTTTCACCGCAGAGTCCAGTGCCTCTTTGGCAGATTTCTTGCCGGCCCAGACCAGTTCCAGTTCTTCGTCGTTGATGGTGCGGATTTGCACGAAGTTGCCCAGGCGGATGCCGCGCGATTGGTCGGTGGTTTTGCGAATCATCTGTTCCACCGACACGTCTGTGCCGGGGTTTTGCTTGTAGAAGCCCGACTTTTCCGTCAGTTCGTAGGCCGCCTTGGTCACCGGGAGGTAACCGGTGCGCTGATGGCTGAGCGCCGCCACGTCCGCTTTTGACAGATGTGCAAAGAACTGGGCCACCCCCTTGTATTCATCGCCCTTTTTGCCCGACATCACCCACAGGCTGGCGCCGCCGATCACGGTGTTTTGTGGCGTATTGGCCACGTCGGCATAGTAGGGCAGGGGGGCGATGCCAGAAGCGAACTTGGCATTGCGCTTGACGTTGCCGTAGAGCGCCGAGCTGCCGGTGGTCATGGCGCATTCGCCGGACACGAACGTGGCGTCGGCAGCATTGCCCCGGCCCTTGTAGACGAACAGGCCCTGTTGGGACATGTTGGCCAGGTTTTCGATGTGCCTGACATGCAGCGCGCTGTTGAAGGCCAGGCGCGCATCGGTGCCGCGCATGCCGTTGCCCTTGCTGGCGAACTCGGTGTTGTGCCAGGCGCTGAAGCTCTCCAGCTGGGTCCAGCTCATCCATGCCGATGTCAGAGGGCACTTGTGACCAATTGCCTTGAGCTTGGCTGCGGCCAAAGCCACTTCGGGCCACGTTTGCGGTGGCTTGTCGGGGTTGAGCCCGGCGGCCTTGAAGGCATCCTTGTTGTAGTGGAACACCGTGGTGGAGCTGTTGAACGGAAAGCTCAGCATCTGTCCATTGGGTGCCGTGTAGTAGCCCGCCACGGCGGGCACGTAAGCGTTGGGGTCGAAGGTCACACCAGCTTTCTTCATGACATCGGCCACGGGCATGATGGCCCCTTTGCTGGCCATCATGGTGGCCGTGCCCACTTCAAACACTTGCAGAATGTGGGGTGCGTTGCCCGCGCGGAAGGCAGCGATGGCGGCGGTCATGGACTCGTCATAGCTGCCTTTGAAGGTGGGCACGATCTTGTAGTCCTTCTGACTGGCGTTGAAATCCTTTGCCAGGTCGTTCACCCACTCGCCCAGGGCGCCGCCCATGGAATGCCACCACTGGATTTCGGTCAGGGCCAGGGCAGGGGGGCAGAAGGCAAAGCCCAGGGCAAACGCCCCGGTCACAACGGTCGGTTTGAACAGCATCACAAGGCTCCTGAGGGATAAACACCAATGCCACGCAGGCTATGCCGTGTGCGTGACACACCTGTGATGAACGTGTGGCAATGGTGTGAACCCTTCGCCACGCACCGGTTTCCCCCGTGCCTGTGTGTGTATGGTGCACTGCGGTACCATCACCACCCCCCGGAATCCGAGCCCCTGCGCCCTTTGCGTGCCGCCCCGGGGGAAGGCCCCACGACATGAACGCCCCCACTTCCCTCCAGCATTTGTTGCCCCCCGTGGGCGAAGCCCCCCGGCTTCGCGAGATTCCGTACAACTACACGTCCTTCTCCGACCGGGAAATCGTCATCCGTTTGCTGGGCGGTACCGCGTGGACCGTGCTGAACCAGTTGCGCCAGGAACGCCGCACTGGCCGTTCCGCCCGCATGCTCTATGAAGTGATGGGTGACATCTGGGTGGTGCAGCGCAACCCTTATTTGCAGGACGACCTGCTGGACAACCCCAAACGCCGCCGTCAGTTGGTCGATGCCCTGCACCACCGCCTGGGCGAAGTGCAGAAGCGCAGAACCCCGGGTGAAGACGCTGAGCGCGATGCCCTGGTGGTGCAGCTGCTGGAGGCCGCCGCTGGTGCCGTTGAGCGTTTCGCCCGCCAGTTTGATGACATGGCCCGCCTGCGCTCAAAAGTGGTGCGGGCCTTGGGCAAGTACACCGCCAAAGACAACATCAAGTTCGACGGCCTGAGCCGTGTGAGCCATGTGACCGACGCCACCGATTGGCGCGTGGAATACCCGTTTGTGGTGTTGACGCCCGACACCGAGGCCGAAATGGCCGGGCTGGTGAAGGGTTGCATCGACTTGGGTCTGACTATCATTCCCCGTGGGGGCGGCACCGGCTACACCGGCGGTGCCATTCCGCTGACCTGGCAGAGCGCGGTCATCAACACCGAAAAGCTCGAAGCCATGACCGAGGTGGAAATGCGCACGCTGCCCGGTGTCGACCACCCCGTGCCCACCATCTGGACCGAAGCCGGTGTGGTGACCCAGCGCGTGGCCGATGCCGCCGAGCGCGCCGGTTTTGTGTTTGCGGTGGATCCCACCAGCGCCGAAGCCAGCTGCGTGGGGGGCAATGTGGCCATGAACGCCGGTGGCAAAAAGGCCGTGCTGTGGGGCACCGCCCTCGACAACTTGGCCAGCTGGCGCATGGTCACGCCCGACGCACTGTGGCTGGAAGTGACCCGCGTGGACCACAACCTGGGCAAGATCCACGACGCCGAAACCGCCACTTTTGACCTGGCCTTTTTCGAGGCCGACGGCAAAACCCCCATCCGCACCGAGCGCCTGGTGATTGCCGGCCCCAGCTTTCGCAAAGAGGGCTTGGGCAAAGACGTCACTGACAAATTCTTGAGCGGCCTGCCTGGTATCCAGAAAGAAGGCTGCGACGGCCTCATCACCAGTTGCCGCTGGGTGGTGCACCGCATGCCCGCGCACACCCGCACGGTGTGCCTGGAGTTTTTCGGTCACGCCCGCGACGCGGTGCCCAGCATCGTGGACATCAAAGACTTCATGTTTGCCGAGCAAAAACGCAGCGGCGTGTTGCTGGCGGGCCTGGAGCACCTGGACGACCGTTATCTCAAAGCGGTGGGCTACGCCACCAAAAGCAAGCGCGGCGGCTTTCCCAAAATGGTGTTGTTTGGCGACATCGCCGGTGACAACGCCGACGACGTGGCCCGTGTCACCAGCGAAGTGGTGCGCTTGGCCAACGGCCGCAGCGGCGAAGGCTTTGTGGCCATCAGCCCCGAGGCGCGCAAAAAATTCTGGCTCGACCGCAAACGCACGGCCGCCATCAGCAAACACACCAACGCCTTCAAAGTGAACGAAGACGTGGTGATTCCGCTGCCCCGCATGGCGGAATACACCGATGGCATCGAGCGCATCAACATCGAGCTGAGCCTGCGCAACAAACTGAAGTTCTGCGACGAACTGGCCGCGTTTTTCAGCTCGGGCAATCTACCCCTGGGCAAAACCGACGACGCCAACGACATTGCCAGCGCCGACCTGCTGGAAGACCGCGTGACCCAGGCACTGGATCTGGTGACCGGCGTGCGTGCCCAGTGGGCCCAGTGGCTCGCCGACGTGGACACGCTTTTTCCGCAGTTGCAGGACCACACCCTGCGCGCCAGCTGGAAAACCCAGATCAAGGCCCCGCTGCAAACGCTGTTTGCCGGTGCGGCGTTTGCGCCTCTTCTGGCCGAGTGCCAGGCCATCCACCAGCGTGTGCTCAAAGGCCGCGTGTGGGTGGCGCTGCACATGCATGCCGGTGATGGCAACGTGCACACCAACATCCCCGTCAACAGCGACGACTACGACATGCTGCAAACCGCCCACGAGGCGGTGGCCCGCATCATGAAGCTGGCGCGCAGCCTGGACGGCGTGATTTCGGGCGAGCACGGCATTGGCATCACGAAGCTGGAGTTTTTGACCGACGAAGAGCTGGCACCGTTTGCCGATTACAAGCGCCGCATCGACCCTGAAGGCCGTTTCAACAAAGGCAAATTGCTCAAAAATAAAGAGCTTGTTTCGCTTGATGGGGAAGCGAAGAATGCCAGTTTCGATGGAAATTCTGCTCTGCACGCCGATTTGACCAACGCGTACACCCCCAGCTTCGGTCTGATGGGTTACGAGTCGCTCATCATGCAGCAGAGCGACATCGGTGCCATTGCCGATTCGGTGAAGGATTGCCTGCGTTGCGGCAAGTGCAAACCGGTGTGCGCCACCCACGTGCCGCGCGCCAACCTGCTGTACAGCCCGCGCAACAAAATCCTGGCCACCTCGCTCTTGATCGAAGCCTTTCTGTACGAGGAGCAAACCCGCCGGGGTGTCAGCATCAAACACTGGCAAGAGTTTGAAGACGTGGCGGATCACTGCACCGTGTGCCACAAGTGCGAGTCGCCATGCCCGGTGAAGATCGATTTCGGCAATGTGTCGATGAACATGCGCAACCTGCTGCGCAAGATGGGCAAGAAGAGCTTCCGGCCCGGCAACGCGGCCGCCATGTTGTTTTTGAACGCCACCAGTCCGCAAACCATCAACCTGATGCGCACCGGCATGGTTGACGTGGGCTTCAAGGTTCAGCGCCTCGCCAACAACGTGCTGCAAAGTTTTGCCCGCAAGCAAACCGCCAAACCCCCGGCCACTCTGGGGACCGCACCCATCAAAGAGCAGGTGATCCACTTCATCAACAAGAAGATGCCGGGCGGCTTGCCTAAAAAAACGGCCCGTGCCTTGCTGGACATTGAAGACCGCGACTACGTGCCCATCATCCGCAACCCGGCCGCCACCACGGCCGAAACCGAAGCGGTGTTCTATTTCCCCGGTTGCGGCTCCGAGCGCCTGTTCAGCCAGGTCGGCTTGGCCACCCAGGCCATGCTGTGGCATGCAGGTGTGCAAACCGTGCTGCCGCCGGGCTATCTGTGCTGCGGGTACCCCCAGCGCGGCTCGGGGCAGTTTGAAAAAGCCGAGAAAATCATCACCGACAACCGGGTGCTGTTCCACCGCGTGGCCAACACGCTGAACTACCTGGACATCAAAACCGTGGTGGTGAGTTGTGGCACCTGCTACGACCAGTTGCAGGGTTACCAGTTCGACAAGATATTCCCCGGCTGCCGCATCATCGACATCCACGAATACCTGCTGGAAAAGGGCATCACCCTGCCGAATGCCGATCAGCCCGGCGCGGGCGGTTACCTCTACCACGACCCTTGCCACACCCCCATGAAGCTGCAAGACCCGTTGAAAACGGTCAAGGCGCTGGTGGGCGACAACGTGCTGGACAGCAAACGCTGCTGCGGCGAATCGGGCACGCTGGGCGTGACGCGCCCCGATGTGTCCACGCAAATCCGCTTCCGCAAAGAAGAGGAACTGCGCAAAAACGAGCTGGCCTTGCGCGCCAAAGCCGCGGCACTGGGCACAGAGCCCATGGCCGAAGGCCAAGGCAACGTGAAGATCCTCACCTCATGCCCCAGCTGCCTGCAAGGCCTGAGCCGTTACCAGGATGATCTGAGCAATGGCTTGCTGGAGGCCGATTACATCGTGGTCGAAATGGCCAAACTGATTCTGGGTGACAACTGGTTGCCCGACTATGTGGAACGCGCCAATCACGGCGGCATTGAACGGGTGTTGGTATGAGGCACGGCATGGACAATTTTCACGATCTGGTCGACGGGGTGTTGCACCCGGTGGCGCCCGCTTGTCCGCTGTGTCAATCGGACGGCGGTTGGCTGATCGCGCGCCTTGACGTGTGCCGTGTCATCAGGGCGGACGAACCTGGCTTTCCGGCGGTGTACCGCGTGGTGCTGAACGATCACGTGTCCGAATGGAGCGATGTCCCCGAAGAAGACCAACTGGAGGTCATGCGCGTGGTCAACACGGTCGAGCGGGTGATGCGAGAGCAGTTGCACCCCACCAAAATCAACCTGGCTGCGTTGGGCAATGTGGTGCCCCACGTGCATTGGCATGTGATTGCCCGCTTCGATTGGGACAGCCACTTTCCTGCGCCCATCTGGGCTCAGTCCCAACGCTCGGTGGAGCCCGGCCAACTTTCGGTTCTGGCCCACCTGATGCCTCGCGTGGATGACGCATTGCGCCAGCGGCTGTTGCCTTGGTAAACACCGTGTTTCCCTTTTTGCTCAGGAGACTTCCATGGCTGGCATGACCCCTCACACCCCCCATCCGCAATCCGTGACCTTGCACCAGGCATCCAAAGTGTTGGAGGTGGCGTTTGACAACGGGCAGACGTTTCGGATTCCCTTTGAACTGATGCGCGTGTGCTCCCCCTCGGCCGAGGTTCAAGGGCATGGGCCGGGCCAGGAAGTGCTGCAAACGGGCAAGCGCCACGTGAATATCGTTGCCCTGGAGCCTGTGGGCAATTACGCGTTGCAACCGACGTTTTCCGACGGACACGACAGTGGCATTTATTCTTGGGATTACCTTTATGTTCTCGGCTCCAAAGCCGATGAACTGTGGGCTGACTACAACGCACGTTTGAACGCGGCCGGGCTGGATCGCGACGCACCCATGCCCTCCAAGGTCGGCCAAGCTTGTGGCAGCCATTGAACCTTAACATCGAACCATGAGCGCCACACACTTTGGTTTTCAATCGGTAGACGAACAGGAAAAGGCCCGCAAGGTCAGGGGCGTGTTCGATTCCGTTGCCCCGAAATATGACGTGATGAATGACGTCATGTCTTTGGGGCTCCATCGCATCTGGAAGGCCTACGTGCAGACGGTGGCCAACGTGCGCGAAGGACAGCAGGTGTTGGACATAGCCGGAGGCACCGGGGACCTGTCGCTGGGGTTTGCACCCCGTGTGGGTCGGACTGGTAGGGTGGTCCATACCGACATCAATGAAGCCATGCTGCGTGAAGGCCGCACCCGTCTTTTGAACAAGGGCGTGGTTTTGCCCACTTTGGTGTGCGATGCCGAGAAGCTTCCGTTTCCCGACAACCATTTCGATGTGGTTTCTGTTGCGTTCGGTTTGCGCAACATGACGCACAAAGACGTGGCGCTGGCCGAGATGTGTCGGGTTCTCAAACCACATGGCCGCCTGTTTGTGTTGGAGTTTTCGCATGTTGCCAAACCGCTTGAGAAGGCTTACGACTGGTATTCGTTCAACCTGTTGCCGAAACTGGGTGGCTTGATCGCCAACGACGAAGCCAGCTATCGGTATCTGGCCGAGTCCATCCGCATGCATCCGTCGCAGGAGGAGTTAAAAGCTCTGATGAAGACTGCAGGCTTTGGACATGTGGACATCCACAACCTCACGGGAGGCGTGGTGGCTTTGCATGTGGGAACCAAGTGCTGAGTTTTCACGCTGTGAATGTCGTGTTTGATTGATTGAACCGGATTTCTGGAGATTCCCATGAGGTTGCTGTTTGTTGTGCTGATGGTGTCCTTGGCTCTCGGGGCAGGCACCGTGTCGGCCAAGCAACTGGAGGGAGGCGTTTCGATGGGCAAGCCGTCCGGTGTTGTTGTGCAGCCTTCGTCTAAAGCCCTTGACAGGTCATCTGAATCAGCGACTCCTGCCATTGACGGCGGTTTTTTGGTGGGTGGCAGGTCCTGGGCAGGTGTGGCAGGTGGATTGGCGACCGGTCTGGGTTTCGTATGGCTGGCGTCCACCTTGGGATTGGGCGAAGCTGCCGCCTCGCTGTTGTTGATCGGTTTCCTGGTCTTTGCCGTGCTGGTGGTATTCGGCTGGTGGGTGCGCCTGTGGTGGCGCGGAAATGGGAGTTTGACCGTGGGTAGTAGCGGGCTGGCGTATCAGGCGGTAGGCAGAGCCGTACCGCGGGAATACAGTCCCCAGAATGTGGGGAATGACGCATCCGCTCGTCCTTGGGAGCGCAGCACCATCGGATTTGATGCCAGCCGCTTCAGCGAGGTGGTCCAGGCAGGGGAGACGCTGCCCGCCGATGTGACGGGGGTTCCCCCTGGGTTCGATGTGAAAACATTTTTGCAGGCGTCCAAAGCCAATTTCATCAGCCTGCAAGCCGCGTGGGATCGGTCTGATGTCCCGAGTCTGCGTGCCATGATGACCGATGACATGCTCTCTCAGATCCAAGTGCAGCTGGCAGAGCGTGAGCAGTTTTCCGGTGTCAGCACGAATGTTGTTTCCGAGGTGGTGATGGTCGAAGCTCGCCTGCTGGGACTCGAGGAGTTGCCGCATGCCCACATGGCGTGTGTTGAATTTTCTGGCTTGATCAGGGAAGACGGTTGTCCGGGGCCCAGCCCATTTCGCGAGATATGGAATATCACCCGGCCCAAGTCCGGACCTGGGGGTTGGCTGGTGGCAGGGGTTCAAGCCCTGCAGTAAGTCTGTGGGTTGGCGCATCAGCCAAAATCAGGGGCGCAAACACATCTTGTGCTTTTTTTCAGTTCGCCTTAGCCAGGGCTTTCCATGCTTCAGAACCTTGTCGATGCCATTCAGCCCCCAGCGTGGGTGGTGGATGAACTTCAGAACCGTGTGGTTCTGTTGCTCAATCACGTCTTGTACCAAGAGCCTCAGGCCATTGAGCGAGTGCGTCGCCAGCAAGGCAAGAAAGTTCGCCTTGTCTGGGGGCGGCTTGAATTGGCTTTGCAGGCCACGCCTGCGGGGCTGGTGGAGCGGCCTGCCGCTGGCGCGGTTTCCGATTTGACCGTGACATTGACCCAATCCGCTTTGCCCGATTTGATCCAGACCGCGCTCAAAGGGGAAAAGCCCGCTGTCACGATCGACGGTGATGTACAACTTGCCGCTGAAGTGTCTTGGTTGGTGGACAACCTGCGTTGGGATGTGGAAGAAGACTTGGCGCGCGTGATGGGAGATGTGCCCGCTACCACGCTCGTTCGGACCGTTTCTGTGGCTGCGGAGGGCGTCAGGGCATTCGTGGCACGCTGGCGTCCAGGTGGTGGTTCGGCTGGCTCAACCGCGTCGTCCTCATGAGGCGTCTGCTGCGCGGCGTATTCATCCTGTGGGTGGTGTTGCGCCATGGGTTGGATGAGTTGGTGTTGTCCAGCTTTGCCAATCCCTGGTTGCAGCGGTTGGCACGCATTGCACGACTGGGCCGCAAGCTGACACAACCCAGAGGGGAGCGTTTGCGGCTTGCGTTGGAGTCACTGGGGCCAATTTTTGTGAAGTTCGGGCAGGTGCTGTCCACTCGCCGTGACTTGCTGCCTTCCGATATTGCCGACGAACTGGCGCATCTGCAGGACCGGGTACCTCCATTTTCGAGCGATGTCGCGGTAGCGACGATCGAGCGTGCCTTTGGCCGTCCAGTGGGCCAAGTGTTTGCCGCTTTTGACCGTACCCCGGTGGCCAGTGCTTCTATTGCGCAGGTGCATTTTGCGGTGCTTTCAGACGGTCGGGAGGTCGCGGTCAAGGTGCTGCGGCCTAACATGTTGTCGGTCATCGAAAAAGACTTGGGACTGATGCGCAGCATGGCAGCTTGGGTGGAGCGGCTGTCGGCCGATGGCCGTCGTCTGAAGCCCCGAGAAGTCGTGGCGGAGTTCGACAAATACCTCCACGACGAGTTGGACCTGTTGCGCGAGGCATCCAGTGCCGCCCAGTTACGTCGAAACATGCAAGACCTGAATCTGGTGCTGATACCCGAAATGCTTTGGGATTACTGCCACCCAGAGGTCATGGTCATGGAGCGCATGTATGGGGTGCCCATCAGTCAGGTCGATCGCTTGCGTGCGGCTGGGGTGGACATCAGGAAGTTGGCCCGTGATGGCGTGACTCTGTTTTTCACTCAAGTGTTTCGCGATGGTTTTTTCCATGCGGACATGCATCCAGGGAACATCCAGGTCAGCTTGGCGCCTGACACGTTTGGGCGTTATATCTCCCTTGACTTTGGCATCGTGGGCACTCTTACCGAGTTTGACAAGGAATACTTGGCTCAAAACTTCACGGCGTTTTTTCAACGGGACTACAAGCGCGTGGCCGAGTTGCACATTGAGTCGGGGTGGGTGCCCGCAGAAACCCGGGTGGATGAACTTGAAGCCGCCATACGGGCGGTGTGCGAACCCTATTTCGACCGCCCCTTGAAAGAAATTTCACTTGGCATGGTGTTGATGCGCTTGTTCCAGACATCACGCCGCTTTCACGTTGAAATTCAGCCGCAGCTGGTGCTGTTGCAAAAGACGTTGCTCAACATAGAGGGCCTTGGGCGTCAGTTGGACCCCGAGCTTGATCTGTGGAGTACCGCCAAACCATTTCTTGAAAAGTGGATGCTGGAGCAGGTGGGGCCTGCCAAGCTGTGTCAGCAAATCAAAGCAGAGGCACCGCATTACGCCAAGCTCCTACCGTCTTTGCCCAGGCTGTTGCACGACGCCTTGCACCGGCAGGCGCACCCGATTCCCGCTCCCGAGTTGTTGGCACTGTTGGCAGAGCAGAGACGAACCAATCGGTTGCTTCAAGGGGTGGTGTATGCAGGACTGGGTTTTGCTTTGGGTTTGTTGGCCATGCAGGCCTACTTTTACCTGCGCTGGTGATCCGTGACAGCCGCTTTGACGCGGCTTGAAAAATGGGCGCCCGCCTATAATTTCAGGTTTTGTTGACCAATCCCACTGGGTTCAAGCTTTATGCCTATCTATGCGTACAAATGCGAGTCTTGTGGACATGCCAAAGACGTTCTGCAGAAAATCTCAGACAGTCCTCTCACAGTGTGCCCAAGCTGCGGGGCCGATGCGTTTCGCAAGCAGCTCACGGCTGCAGGGTTTCAGTTGAAAGGATCTGGCTGGTACGCCACCGATTTCCGCGGGGGGGCGGGAGGCACCACGGCGACTGCAACGGGTGCTGCGGCAGCTGCCGGTGATACCAGTGCCCCTTCATCCGACACAGGTGCGCCCGCGCCGCCGACCACACCTTGTGGCGGCTCTTGTGCCTGCCATTGAGGTCCGTTTGATGGCCGCATTGCGCAAATGGCTGTTCTCCGGGTTGCTGGTTCTGGTTCCCCTGATCATCACACTGTGGGTGATTGATTGGGTGGTTTCCACGCTGGATCAAACCCTTCACATCCTGCCCGCCAGTTGGCAACCCGAGCAGTGGCTGGGATGGCATGTGCCCGGGTTGGGTGTGCTGTTTGCGCTGGTCGTGGTGCTCAGTATTGGGGCCATGGCCTCGAATATTGTGGGAAACAGGTTGGTCAGTTGGTGGCACGCTTTGCTGCACCGGATTCCGGTGGTGCGTTCCATCTACTCTGGGGTCAAGCAGGTATCCGACACCTTGTTTTCCGAAAAAGGCAATGCGTTTCGCCAAGCCCTGTTGGTGCCTTGGCCGCACCAAGGCATGTGGACGATCGCTTTTCTCACCGGGACACCCAGCGGTGATGTGGCTGCGAATCTGCCTGAAGGCTGTGTCAGTGTGTTTGTCCCCACCACACCCAACCCCACTGGGGGCTATTTTGTGATGGTGAAAAAGGCCGACTGCGTGGAATTGTCAATGAGCGTGGACGAGGCTTTGACATATGTCATCTCCATGGGTGTCATCGTGCCTGCAAGTTCAAAAGCCATTCCGGGCGCAACCCCCTCTTCTGTTTGATCGACAGCCCTTTGTGGGCCGTTTTTTCCTGATTTGAAAGACAACAACATGGCTATGCGTTCCCACTATTGCGGTCTGGTGACCGAGGCCCTGCTGGGCCAATCCGTGACCTTGTGTGGCTGGGTCAATCGCCGCCGTGACCACGGCGGTGTGATTTTTGTGGACCTCCGAGACCGTGAAGGTTACGTTCAAGTGGTCTGCGATCCCGATCGCCCGGAGATGTTCAAGACCGCTGAAGACCTGCGCAACGAGTACTGTGTGCAGATCAAAGGTCTGGTGCGAGCCCGCCCGGAAGGCACCACCAACGACAACCTGAAAAGCGGCAAGATCGAGGTGTTGTGTCACGAACTGACGGTACTGAACCCTTCCGTTACGCCCCCGTTCACACTGGATGACGACAACCTGTCTGAAACCACCCGCCTGACGCACCGCGTGCTGGACCTGCGTCGCCCCTACATGCAGCGCAACCTGATGCTGCGCTACAAGGTGGCCATGGAAGTGCGCAAGTTCCTGGATGCCAACGGGTTCATCGACATCGAAACCCCCATGCTCACCAAGAGCACCCCCGAAGGGGCCCGTGACTATCTGGTGCCCAGCCGTGTACACGATGGCCATTTCTTCGCGTTGCCCCAGTCGCCTCAGTTGTTCAAACAGCTGTTGATGGTGGCCGGTTATGACCGCTATTACCAGATCACCAAATGCTTCCGTGACGAAGATCTGCGCGCTGACCGGCAGCCCGAGTTCACGCAAATTGATATCGAAACCTCGTTCCTGACCGAACAAGACATCCGAGACATGTTCCAGGGCATGATCAAAACCGTGTTCCAGAACACCATGGGCGTGGACTTGGGCGATTTTCCCGTCATGGCTTATGCAGAGGCCATGCACCGTTACGGCTCTGACAAACCCGACTTGCGGGTGAAGCTGGAGTTCACCGAGCTGACTGACGTGATGGCTGATGTGGACTTCAAGGTCTTCAGCGCACCGGCTCAGGCCAAGAACGGCCGTGTGGTGGTTCTGCGCGTTCCCGGCGGGGCCGAGATGAGTCGCAGCGAAATCGACGCCTACACCGAGTTTGTCAAGATTTACGGAGCCAAGGGCTTGGCATGGATCAAGGTGAACGACGTGGCTCAGGGCCGTGAAGGGCTGCAAAGTCCTATTGTCAAGAATCTGCACGATGCAGCGATCGCCGCGATCTTGGAGCGCAGTGGTGCACAGAATGGCGACATTTTGTTCTTTGGGGCTGACAAGGCCAAAGTGGTGAACGACGCCATCGGTGCCTTGCGCATCAAGATTGGGCACAGTGAGTTGGGCAAGAAAAAGGGCTTCTTCGAAGACCGTTGGGCGCCCATGTGGGTGGTGGACTTTCCCATGTTCGAGTACGACGAGGATGAAAACCGTTGGAATGCCGTGCACCACCCTTTCACAGCTCCCAAAGACGGGCATGAAGATTACATGGACACTGACCCTGGCAAGTGCATCGCCAAGGCTTACGACATGGTGCTCAACGGTTGGGAGCTGGGCGGCGGGTCTGTCCGTATCCACCGTGCCGATGTGCAGAGCAAGGTGTTCACCGCACTCAACATCAGCAAGGCCGATGCCGACTTGAAGTTTGGCTTCTTGCTGGACGCCCTGCAATATGGGGCCCCACCGCACGGCGGGCTGGCGTTCGGTTTGGATCGCCTCATCACCTTGATGACCAAGGCGGAGTCGATCCGCGACGTGATCGCTTTCCCGAAAACCCAGCGCGCTCAGTGTTTGTTGACCCAGGCGCCCAGCCCTGTGGATGAAAAACAGTTGCGAGAATTGCATATCCGTCTGCGCAACCCCGACGCGGCCAAAGCCGGCTGAGATGGAGTGGGCACGTCGCGCTGGCGACCCCGCAGAAAAGGGCACCTCGCGGTGCCTTTTTCATTCATGGCGCAGAGACTGGTATTCTGTACACAGGGGAATGCCCATCGCCTTCGCTGGTTCGAGGGGCAGGCCGCTGTTTTCACCACCTCAAGGAGCGAACATGACCGAATACACCGATACCGTCGCCAGCAAAGAGCGCCTGGCCGCCGATCTGCGCCAGTTGATTGCCGATGCCGAGTCCCTGGTGGCCGAAACCGCGCACAACTCGGAGAGCAAGATCGTTGCATTGCGTGAGCGTGTCACCGAGAACCTGAAAGCGGCCCGCTTCAAATTGGCCGATATGGAAGAGACCATCAAGGTCAAGACCCGAGAGGTGGCCCGAGCCACCGACGACTACGTGCATGAGCACCCCTGGAAAGCGATTGGCACTGCCGCCGGGGTGGGGTTCATCATCGGCTTGCTCGTCAGCCGCCGCTGAGCACAGTCCGCCCTGTCTGGCCCGTTGGTCCCTGAAGGTTCACATCGTTGACCGCTCGTGATCCCTCCTCTGTGCCACCTATGGCACACGCCCTCAAAGGCATGGGGGGGCGTGTGCTGTCTCTGCTACAGGTGCGACTGGAGTTGCTGGGAGTTGAACTCCGCGAAGAAGTCAATCGCCTGACTGAGCTCGTGGTGCTGGTTGCTGCGGCGTGTGTGTTGGCGTGCCTGGGAATGGGCTTTCTGGCGGTGTTGATCACCGTTGCCCTTTGGGACAGTCATCGCTTGGCGGCTTTGACAGCATTCACGGTACTGTTTCTCGCTCTGGCCGGTGTCGCCATCGTGATGGCGAAGGCCCTCTTGCAGCGGGGCAGCCACATGTTTCAGGCCAGTCTGGGCGAACTCCAGCGCGATCAGGACGCGTTAAAACCGTGACCCCTGCCCGCGATCTGGTCGCCCGTCGGCACGAACTCATACACCGTTCCCGCGTGCTTCGGTCGCAATTGGTGAACGATGCCAGTGCTTTTTCTCCCGTGTTGACTTCCGCAGACCGTGTTCGCGAGGGCGTCCACTGGCTCAAGCAACACCCTCTTTGGGTGGGGGTAGCTGTGGCGGTTTTGGTGGCCTCGCGGCCCAGTCGCCTTTGGCGCTGGGGACGCAAGGCGTGGACAGTCTGGCGGTTCTGGCAGCGCCTGCGGGGTGCTGCGGGGTCTTTTCGTTGATACAAAAGTGCTCCCATCGCTGGTATGGACAGGCTTTTCAGCTACAAAATTCCCCAGTCGATACTGGGGGTGATGTACACCCCCGCCTGGGAGGTTTTGCTGCTCGAACGGACCGATGCCCCGGATTTCTGGCAGTCTGTCACGGGTTCGAAAGACATGGAAGAGGAACCTTGGGCCGACACCGCGCGGCGGGAAGTGGCTGAAGAGACAGGGGTGGATGCTCGGGCCATCGGCCACCGGCTCACCGACTGGTCTCTGGAAAACGTTTACGAAATCTATCCTGCCTGGCGGCACCGGTATGCGTCCGGAGTGGTGTTCAACACCGAACATCTGTTCGGTCTGGCACTGCCCGAACGGGTGCCTGTGGTGCTGAATCCCAAGGAGCATACACGCTGGGAATGGTTGTCCTGGCAGGACGCCGCAGCCCGTTGCAGCGCGGCCTCCAATGCCGAAGCCATTCTGCACTTGCCCAGGCTGGCATCATGCGGTGCATGAGCACACTGCGCATTGCCACATACAACATCCACAAAGGCGTTCAGGGCCTGGGGCCGGCGCAAAGACTGGAAATTCACAATTTGGTGCATGCGGTCGAACAGTTCGACGCTGACCTGATCTGCTTGCAAGAGGTGCGCAGCCACCATCGCAAATTGGCTCAGCGGTTTCCCCGCTGGCCGGAACAAGGCCAGGCCGACTATCTCTTGCCCGAGGGGTATGAGGCTGTTTATCGCACCAATGCACTCACACGCCATGGGGAGCACGGCAATGCCTTGCTCACGCGTTGGCCTGTGGCCGCTATCGCGCATGAGGACGTCTCTGACCACCGTTTCGAGCAGCGGGGCTTGTTGCATGTGAAGGTGTCGGTGGACGATATGCCCGTGCACGTGCTGGTTGTTCACCTGGGGTTGCTGGCAGCCAGTCGCGAACGGCAGGTTGAGCGCCTGGGGGGGTATCTGGCGCGATGCGTGCCGCACGATGAGCGCCTGGTGGTGGCGGGGGACTTCAATGACTGGGGGGGGCGCCTGCACCAGCCCATGGCCGCATTGGATCTGCGCACCTTTGAGGGCATCCGTCTGGCCACTTTCCCATCGCGTATGCCCGTTCTGCATCTGGACCGCATCTACGTCCGAGGCCTGAGGCCGGTGCATGCCCAGGTGCCGCACGGCCGGGCATGGGCGCGCATGTCGGACCATTTGCCGTTGATCGCCGAGTTCGCGCTCTGACCCATGGAAAACACCGCGCACCCATTCGCTTCGGAGGGGCTCCGATGGCCTGGTGTTGCTTTGCAGGCGGGACATCACCTGGACCTGCTGTCCGGGGGGGATGCCCTGTTCCCGGCTCTGATCCAAGCCATGGACTCTGCGCAAAAGTCCGTGCATCTCGAAACCTATATTTTCGAATTTGAGGGAATGCCCGTGGGCGTGGCCGAAGCCCTGGTGCGAGCAGCCTTGCGGGGAGTGAGCGTGCGGCTGGTGGTGGATGGCATTGGCACGGGACCGCTGCCCGCCTCATGGCGGGACCGGTTTGACCATGCGGGCGTTCAGTGGCGCGTGTTTGCGCCACTGGGGCGCTTGGGTTTGCTCATCCCCAGTCGCTGGCGGCGTTTGCATCGCAAACTGTGTGTGGTGGACGGTGTGTGGGGGTTTTGCGGGGGCATCAACCTGATCGATGACCGCCTGGACCCGTCGATGGGACCCCTGGCCCATCCCCGGTTCGACTTTGCGGTGCGTTGCACAGGGCCCCTTGTGATGAGCATGACGTTTACCTTGCTGCAGCTTTGGTGGCGTATGGACGCCGTGCGCAAAGTCCGCCAGAAAGAGTTCCGTACCGCGTGGGCAGACATGCAGGCCAGCGCCGGTGCAAAGCCGCACACGTCACACCTGGCCAGCGCCCAGCTGGTGCTGCGGGACAACCTGTGGCACCGCAACGACATTGAGCGGGCTTATCTTTCTGCGATCGCCATGGCGCGGGAAGAAGTGATCTTGGCCAACGCCTACTTCGTGCCTGGCGGTCGGTTGCGTCGCGCCCTGATGCAGGCGGCGCGACGCGGCGTCCGGGTGCGTGTGTTGCTGCAGGGCAAGTACGAAGGTTTCATGCAGTACCACGCGGCGCGACCGGTTTACAAGCAGTTGCTCGATGGCGGGGTGGAACTGAGCGAGTACACCTTGAGCGCTCTGCATGCCAAGGTGGCGGTGGTGGACCGTTGCTGGGCCACCGTGGGCTCCAGCAACCTGGACCCCTTGAGCCTGCTTCTGGCCCGGGAGGCCAATGTGGTCACCACGGATGTGGTGTTTGCCAGCGAGTTGCACGGACGGTTGACCCAGGCCCTGGCGGAGTCATCGGTGCCCTTGGACCATACTGCTTTGCGTCGGCGACCTTGGATGCAGCGTGTGTGGGACCGCCTGGCCTTTGGTCTGATGCGAACATTGCTCTTTCTCACGGGGCATCGTTATTGATGCTGGAAGTTCTCAAATTCACAGTGAATGTTTTTTGACCAATGAGCGCTTCTGCTCAGAAACACCACAAAAAATAGGGGATCGGTGTAATCCGGTCACAAAATGAACCCGGTGGTAGCATCGTTCGTGTTGAGTTCCAAACCGCCATCTCCATTGAACGGCCTTTTCAAATGACCCTTCCAGACGACGACGCAGGCACCCCGGTGTCGGTCAAGATTCGCGAGCGCTTGAATGCGTCCCGCCAGCGCTTCCACTCCAACGACAACATTGCCGAGTTCATTCACCCTGGCGAATTGGAGAAATTGCTGGACGAAGTGACCGTCAAGATGCAGGGCGTGTTGGAGAGCATGGTCATCGACACCGAGAACGACCACAACTCCAAGGACACCGCCCGTCGGGTGGCCAAGATGTATCTGAACGAAGTGTTCAAAGGTCGCTACGTCAAAGGGCCTGAGGTCACCGAATTTCCGAATGCCGAGCACCTGAACGAGCTGATGATCGTCGGCCCCATCACCGTGCGCAGCGCTTGCAGCCACCATTTGTGCCCAGTGATAGGCCAAGTGTGGATTGGCTTGCTGCCAAATGAGCACACCAATGTGATCGGTCTGTCCAAATTTGCCCGGATGGCTGAGTGGATCATGAACCGCCCGCAAATCCAGGAAGAAGCCGTGGTGCAGCTGGCCGATCTGATTCAGGAAAAGACCTCGCCTGATGGCTTGGCGATCGTCATGGAAGCCTCCCATTTCTGCATGGGATGGCGCGGGGTGAAGGACATGGACAGCAAAATGATCAACTCGGTCATGCGCGGTGTGTTCCTCAAAGACCCCAACCTGCGCCGCGAATTTCTGTCCCTCATCCCTAAAAAAGGCTGATCACCATGTTGATCCGTTTGCTGTACGTCAGTCGCGCCGTGAACAAGGACGACAAGGCTGCCATCGAGGCCATATTGGCCAGTGCTCGCAACCACAACCCGGAAAACGGTATTACCGGCGTGCTGTGCTACGGGGGAGGCATTTTTCTGCAGGCCATTGAAGGTGGGCGCACGGCGGTGAACGAGCTGTATGCGCAGATCATCCGCGACCCGCGCCATACCCAAGTGCAGTTGCTGCACTATGAGGAGATCACCGAGCGGCATTTCGGAGGCTGGACCATGGGGCAGGTCAACCTCGCCAAGCTCAACACTTCCATCGTGTTGAAATACTCTGAGCGTCCCGAATTCGACCCCTATGGGGTGTCTGGCAAGGTCAGCCTTGCCCTGCTGGAGGAGCTGATGGCCACCGCCTCCATCGTGGGCCGTGTCTGAGTCAGCTGGTGGTGGTCGATGCCCAAGACCGCCACGGGGAGCGTGATCGATTGCCAACTCTTCAACTTCTGGGCTGTGATTTTTCCAGCAGTCCCAGCAAAAAAAAGCAGATTGTTTTGGCCTTTGGACGCCTGTCTGGAAATGTTCTGAAGCTAGAAAATACAGAGCGATTCAGCACGCTGGTCGGTTGGGCAAATCGTCTGCATCACGGGTCTTGGCTGGGTGCTTTTGATCTGCCCTTCGGTTTGCCTCGAGAGCTGGTTCAAACCCTGGGGTGGCCCACCGAGTGGCAGGCCTGCCTGCAGCATTTCACGACCTTGTCACGTGCCGACATCCGACTGCGGTTTCAAGCATTCTGCAACGCCCGCCCTCCCGGACACAAATTCGCTCACCGGGCCACCGATCTGCCTGCCGGGTCCAGTCCCAGCATGAAATGGGTCAATCCCCCTGTGGCCTGGATGCTGCATGCCGGTGTGCCCCCACTCGTGGCTTCCGGGGCCTGGTTGGGAGGGGTGATGCCAGTTCCTGAGGTGCCTCCTTCCCGTGTCGCGCTCGAAGCCTATCCGGGCTTGCTGGCGCGCGAAGTGCTCGGCACACGCAGCTACAAAAGCGACGACAAAGCCCGCCAAACCCCCGAGCGATGGTTGGCACGCAAGGACCTGGTCACCGCTCTGGAGCAAGGACGGACCCGGCTGGGACTGCGCCTCAAGCTCAGTCCGGCGCAGGCCGATGCCCTGGTCTCCGACACCAGTGGAGACAGTCTGGATGCGGTGCTTTGCCTGATGCAAGCCGCTTGGGCGCAGCAACGGCACATGGAGGGGGATGGGCGCTTCGGATTGCCTGCGCATGCAGATCCCTTGGAAGGGTGGATCGTCACCGCTTGATCCGGTAAGTCCTCAGGCAAGGTCTGGGTGCTGCAAGGGCTTGCTCGTGGAACAATGCACCCCTCCATGAACACGCCAGCACCCATTCCCTCCGAGGCACACGCGCCCAAGCCTGTGCGCCACCGTCTGCATGAAGACCTGCAAGCTCTGCTGACGGGTACCCTCTTTGTCGCACTGGGGGTGGTGCTGTTTCGCCAGGCCGGTTTGCTCACCGGTGGGACCGCAGGAATTGCTTTTTTGCTGCACTACGCCACAGGTTGGAATTTCAGCGCAGTGTTTTTTGCCATCAATCTCCCTTTTTATTGGTTGGCCTGGCACCGGATGGGTCGTGTTTTCACGATCAAAACGCTGGCGGCTGTTTCGTTGCTGTCAGCTTTTGCCGAGGTGATTCCCCATTGGCTGGGGATCGCATTTCTTTCGACGCCGTTCGCTGCGGTCATGGCCGGTTTGTTGACTGGCACGGGCATGCTCATTTTGTTTCGCCACAGGGCCAGTCTGGGAGGTCTGAATGTGCTGGTACTCCTCCTTCAGGAGAAGCGGGGTTGGCGCGCCGGGCACATTCAGATGGGCCTGGACTGCACCATTGTGCTGACTGCAACGGCGTTTGTGCCCTGGCAGCAGATTGCTTGGTCGGTGGTGGGGGCTGTGGCGTTGAATCTCACCCTTGCCATCAATCACAGGCCAGGCCGTTACATGGCGGTTTGAGGCGAATGCGCACCAGCCCGGTTTGCTGTGCACACCGGGCAATCAGAGTGGCGAGGCAGCCGGATGTCGGTCCATTCCATTCGGCGGCCATCCAGCATCAGCAATCGTCCGACCATGGCCGAACCCATGCCACTGACCAGCTTCAGTGCTTCTGCAGCCTGCATGCTGCCGATGATGCCCACCAAGGGGGCAAACACACCCATGGTCGCGCAGCGGATTTCCTCCAGGCCGCTGGCGGTGTCTGGAAACACACAGGCGTAGCAGGGCGAAGCGGCTTGCCTGGGGTCGTAAACGCTCAATTGACCATCAAACTGGATGGCTGCACCCGACACCAGCGGCTTACCCAGCGCAAAACAGGCGCGGTTGATGGCGTGGCGGGTGGCAAAGTGGTCCGTACAGTCCAGCACCACGTCCGAACAGCCAACCAAGGTGTGCAGCGCATGGGCATCGGCCTGTTGCAACACGGGTAGCAGGGTCACATCGGGATTGATCTGTGCAATGGCCTCGCACAGCGACTCGGCTTTGGGCTGCCCCATGCGCTTGAGCGTGTGGGCCACCTGGCGTTGCAGGTTGGTGGCATCCACCACGTCGTGGTCCACCACCGTGAGGTGACCAACCCCGGCACTGCCCAAGTACAGCCCGGCTGCCGAGCCCAAGCCGCCCGCTCCCACCAGCAGCACTCGGGCCGACAGCAGGGCTTGCTGGCCTTCTACTCCGAGTTCGTTCAGCAGAATGTGACGCGAGTAGCGCAGCAGCTGGGTGTCGTTCAATTGTCTTTGTTCTCTTCCTTGCGGGCGGCGAGCGTTTTGCTGACCAACACCGGCTGGCCTTTGAGCTGTTTCAGGGCTTGCTGCAGCTGGAAGTCCTTGTCACTGCCGAACTCTGGCAACACCCGTCCACCCGGGTTTTTCTTGGTTTCTTCTTCCAGACGCAGGCGGGCCTTTTCACGGTCCTGTTCGCGTGCTTTTTCGGCCGCCGCTTCGGCTGCTTTTTCAGCCGCTGTCGGCTCGTGGGCAGGCTCTTTGCCGTTGGTCAGGTGTTTGGTCAGGTCGGCTTCCCGGGTCCGAAGCGCGGTGAAGAGGTTGCCTTCTTCTGTCTCGTCCACCATCACATCGGGCACGATGCCTTTGGCTTGGATGGTGTTGCCACTTGGTGTGTAGTAGCGTGCGGTGGTCAGCTTGATGCCAGTGTCTGGCCCCAGGGGGCGAACAGTCTGTACCGAGCCCTTGCCAAAGGTCTGGCTGCCCATGATGGTGGCCCGTTTGTGGTCTTGCAGCGCCCCCGCCACGATCTCGCTGGCAGAAGCCGAGCCTTCGTTGACCAGCACCACGATAGGCAGGGTTTTCAGCTTACCGCCGGTGGCTTGCGTGAGCTGCTTGATGACATCAGGGCCACCACGGCGTTGGTAGAACTGTGGCTCGGCTTTGTAGGTGAACTTGCTTTCTTCCAGCTGGCCATTGGTGGACACCACGGTCACGCCCTCTGGCAAAAACGCCGCAGAGATGGCCACCGCCGCGTCCAGCAAACCACCAGGGTCGTTGCGCAGGTCAAGCACCAACCCCTTCATTTTGGGATCGGTCTTGAGCAATTCCTCCAACTTGCGGGCGAAGTCTTCCACCGTGCGTTCTTGGAACTGTGAGACACGCAGCCACCCGTAGCCAGGTTCCACCATTTTGGATTTCACGCTCTGGGTCTTGATTTCTTCACGTGTGATGGTCACCGGGAAGCTGCGGTTTTCGTCCTTGCGGAATATGGTGAGGTTCACCTTGGTGTTGGGCTCGCCCCGCATGCGTTTGACGGCATCGTTGATGCTCAGGCCTTTTACGGCGGTGTCGTCGATTTTGGTGATCAGGTCGTTGGTTTTGAGCCCGGCGCGAAAAGCCGGTGAACCTTCGATGGGGGATACGACCTTCACCACGCCATCTTCCATGGTAATTTCAATCCCCACACCCACAAATTTGCCCGAAGTGCCTTCGCGGAATTCCTTGAACGACTTCTTGTCGAAGTACTGCGAATGGGGGTCAAGACTGGACACCATGCCTGAGATGGCATCTGAAATCAGCTTCTTGTCATCCACCGGTTCTACGTAGTCGGTCTTGACCATGCCGAACACCGCAGCGAGCTGCTGCAGTTCCGCCAGTGGAAGCGGTGCCATGCCAGCGCGGGCTGTGGCCTGGAGTTGCACCGTGGTGAGTGCACCGGCCATGGCCCCAACGGCCACCCAACCTGCGATTTTGAGCTTTTGCCCCATGTCACATGCTTTCAAAAAAGACAGAAATTCAATATACACCTCAGAGCCTGCAGAGGGCCGCCAGTTCCCTGCAAAGCCCTCAGAAGGTCAAGCTTTGCCTTGGCTCGCCACTGCAGCGGCCGCAGCGGCTGCGGCTTCGGCATCACCCAGGTAGTAATGGCGAATCGGTTTGAGGTTTTCGTCCAGTTCGTACACCAGTGGGATACCGTTGGGAATGTTCAGGCCCACGATATCTTCGTCGGAAATGCCATCCAGGTATTTCACCAGTGCGCGAATGCTGTTGCCGTGCGCGGCCACCACGATCCGTTTGCCCGCCCGGATGGCGGGAGCCATGGATTCGTTCCAGAAAGGCATCACGCGGGCTACCGTGTCTTTCAGACACTCGGTCAGAGGTACATCGGTCGGATTGAGCTTGGCGTAGCGCATGTCACTGCGTTCACAGCGTGGATCTGTGGCTTCCAGGGCTGGGGGGGGGGTGTCATAGCTGCGACGCCATACCAGCACCTGAGCATCGCCATATTGCTTGGCCATGTCGGCTTTGTTAAGGCCTTGCAGCGCACCGTAGTGGCGTTCGTTCAGACGCCAGTTTTTCACACCGGTAGCCAGGTGCGGTCCATTTCGTCCAATGTCAGCCAGAGCGTTCGGATGGCGCGCTTGAGCACACTTGTGTAGGCCAAATCGAATTCGTAGCCCTCCGCTTTGAGAAGACGGCCCGCAGTGCGGGCCTGCTCCACACCAGTGGGCGTGAGGTCCACGTCGGTCCAGCCGGTGAAGCGGTTTTCCAGATTCCAGGTGGATTCGCCATGGCGAATGAGGACGAGTTTGTGCATTGTGGGAGGGGCAGATCGAAGGAAGATAGGTTTTGGGGCCTGCAAAGGCCTTGACGGACATCGGACAGGACCGCATTTTAGAATCGGAGGTTGTTATTTTTTCCTGCCACCCCACCAAGCTGCGGCAACTTGCCGTGGCGAAAGGACAGAAGTGAATTTTTTTATCGATAACTGGGCTCTGTTTGCCGTTGCCATCACGTCTGCTGCCATGCTGCTGTGGCCGGTGGTGTCCCGTGGGGTTCGGGCCGGTGGGCTCAATGCCACGCAAGCCGTGTTGCTGATGAACCGCGAGAAGGCCGTGGTGGTTGATGTGTGCGAACCGTCTGAATACGCCAGCGGTCATGTCGTGGGCTCCAAGAACATCCCCCTGAGCCAGTTGGAATCCAAACTCACCAGCGTGGTAAAAAACAAATCCACGCCTGTGATTCTGGTTTGTGCGAGCGGTATGCGCTCCAACCGAGCCGTGGCCATCGCGACCAAGCTGGGCTACGAACGGGCATTCTCTTTGTCTGGGGGCATGGGAGCCTGGAGGGAGGCCAGTTTGCCTGTGGAAAAGAGTTGACAGGGTCAAGTGTCCAAATCTCGCCTTCACGCAAAAGTTCACATGCAGAACGTCAAAATCTATCTCACAGCCTCTTGCCCTTATTGCATACGGGCCAAACACTTGTTGACTCAACGGGGCGTCTCTCAACTGGAAGAAATCCGCGTGGATTTGCGCCCTGAACTTCGTCGGCATATGACGGAATTGACGGGACGTACATCAGTGCCTCAGATATTCATCGGCAACACCCACGTGGGTGGGTGCGATGATTTGTATGCACTGGATGAGCGCGGGGGGCTTGTCCCGTTGTTGAATGCTTGACTGCGAGTCAGTTCGGCTGACCGGCCCAGCCTTGCAGATGTGACTGGGTGACGTACAGCATTTGTGCCCTGCCTTTGAGCGTGGCAAAGGCGTGGTCGCCATGGGCGATGGTATCCAGCGTAAATCTGCCGTTTTCGATCATTCGGTCAGCCAGATTGCCAATGTCTTCTTTCAGAATGGCCCAACCGGGTTCGTCTGCATCAAACACGAAGTGAAACCGGCAGCCTCGTGCCGTGGCTTCAGTCAGGCGGCAGGCCTGTGGCGAGATGGGCACAAGCTTGAGCATTCGTCCGAGGTCCAGGCTGCGTTTGGTTACTTTGGTGCGAGTCCTTCCCACCAGGGATTGGACAATCAGACGAACATTGGATTCACCCCGCACCAGACGCATCCAGCGTTTGGGATCTTTGGCCGATTTGAGTGTGTTGGCTGTCACCATGTGATCCATGGCATTGTTCGCCAACAGATCAATTTCGTGTAGCTGTGCAGGGAAAAACACAAACGGATTGATGGCAACGACTCGGACCACACGCGGATCACTCAGCGCTGCGCCGATGGCGTGGTAAGCCCCTGAGCAGAGGCCCATCAGGGCCCACTGAGTCACTTTCAGCTGTTCCCCCAGGGTGTTCATGGCGTCTTGGATGGCTTGAATCGCATCATCCCGGTAAACCTGCGTGGAGGGGTGTAGGTTGTCTCCGAGGCTTTCACCCAGGCCTGGCAAGTCCAACCTCACCACCGTGTGACCCGCTGCAGCAAAGTCGCGGGCCCAGCCCACCCACATGCGATTGGGCCCCACACGGTGCTCGGCCCCGGAATTCAAGATGAGCACCGCTTTCCGGTTTGCCGATGGCGATGCGCGTTGTGTGTCCTGAACAACGATGGCGGCCATGCCCTTGGTTCCAAGTGGGGGCAGGGCCCACTCGCGGAGCACTTTGCCCTTATGGTCCAACAGGGTCCAGGCGTCGGAGGGGCGTGACCCCCGGGCATTCCGATCGTGTCTGGTCGAGCTCTCCGACGCCTTGAGCAGACTGGCGATGGCTTCACGGAAGAATGCCGGTGCCGCAGATACTTTGTGCGCAATCTGCATCATGTCCGGATAACCCGGCACCACCACATGGGTGGACGCAATGCCTTTGGTCGCCAGTTTTTGTGTCCACCCCTTGCCCAAGGGGGCTTCTTGTCGATCGATGATGGCAACTTGTATGCCTCTTGGGATCTCTTCAGGCAACGGCACCGACTTCAATGCGTTGAACGTGGCGTCGTTCATGCCAAAACCAGCGGTCACCACGGCCCAAGATGTGTCGTGTGTGCCGCGGGAGGTGCTGACTTCCAGCATCTTCAGTTCGCGCACGCAGGCATTCCCGCTGCGCTGGGGTGCCATCAGGACCAGTGCGCGAATGCCCTCGGGCTCGGCACAGACGTGGCTGGCAGCCAGCAGTGCTCCCATTCTGAAACCCACCAATGCGACCTGTTCCACCCCTGCAAAGCTCAGCGCGGTTTGTTTGGCCCGCGAGAGGGAGGACATCCAGAGCGGCCAAAAATTGGTGTCAGGGGAGGGATCATACGAATCGCCGCAACCATCCAAGTCAAAGCGCAAAACAGGAAATCCCTCGCGGGCCAAGTCCATTGCAAACTGCCGCCATGTGCGTTGCAGGCTCATGCCTTCGATACCCCATGGACCCACCAAGACCACTGCCAGTGAGCGGGAACCAGGGGCCTCTGGGGCATGCCAGATCCCGAACAAAGGCCGGTCCGGAGGGCCGAAGTAGAAAGCTTCTGGAAGCGTTGCCATGTCAGGTCAGAAGTGCTGTGGTGCGCAGACGGGTGTTGAGTGCCAATACCGTGGCATGCCAATGGCCTTGACCTGCGAAGCGCACGGTGTGTTGCCCTGATGGAGGCAGATGGAAAAAGTCGTCGTCCGCTTGCCATCCGGGGGATGATTCGATGTGCACACCAAATGCCGCGGCCTCGGTGGAGAGGGTCACTTCCACGCAGCCTGGAGATATCAGGGTGGCATGGGCCTGAATTCCCGGCTCTGATGAGTGCGTCACCATCAGCTTGGGGTCGAAGTGAAGCGCCTGTCCCAACGTCTGGCCGGATTCGCTGTGCCATGTGGCAACCACCAAATCCACCGCCGGTGGGCCAAAGCGATGGGCCCACGTCACGTCCACGAAACCCGGCAGACCCTCCGCCAGATCCCAGGTCCACGTCTGACGAGGAGGCACCGTGGCTGTGATCTGGCAGCTGGCCACCCTTGTCTGGCCTTGTGTGTACAGCACCACGTCCACAAGGCCTGATCGAGCGGTCGTGTGCTCATTGACCAGATGCAGACTCAAACCATTGAGGCCTCGGTCCACCCAGGTGGTCAGGAGAGGCTGTTGCACCCGGGCCAAAGCGTAAAGAGCGGCCTTCGGCGTGCCCCGATCATCCACCAGGCCACAACCGGCTCCGGCCCAAAGGTCCCGTAGGTACCAGACCAAGGCCCCGTTGCATTCGGAGTCGGCGCTTCGCCATGCGGCCATGGTGCGGGCCATCACTTCAGCGCCGATGGCCTTGCCCAATGTCAGGTGGCGCGAGGGGTCTACCGCCCGCAATTCGTCCGGGCGTATGCCCAGCAACCGTTCGAAATAGTGTTCGCGGACATCGTCGAAGTCCCAGCCTGCCATCTGATCGCGGTACACGCGACTTTTCCAGGCTGCACTGTGAACCTGAGGTGATTCGCCGCAAGGCGCGCGCCGCAATGTGCTCACAGGTGGAATGTTTGCGAAGGCCAAGCACTCGGTGGCAAACGACACGCGGCTGGTCAGGGCGTCTTCCAGTCCGCGCTTGTAGGCTCCCACGCCGTAATACGACGACGTTCCGGCATTGGGCTGGTGGGGGAATGCCCCGCCGTGTGCACTGGAGGGCCAGTAAATCGCGCCAGGTGCCGCCTCTTGGACCACGCTTTTCAGATGATCGGTGAAAAACGGTTGTTTCCACCGGCTCTTGGGTGCCCCCCACATTGCAGCTTGCTGTGCCACTTCGGAGTTGCCGCAAACCACGACAACGCTCGGGTGTGCGCCCCACAGGTTGGCGTGTTGCGCCACTTCTTCCGAGGCACTGGCCACAAACCCAGGATCGTTCACGGGATAGTCCATGTTGGCAAACATCAGGTCTTGCCACACCAGAATGCCCAGCTCGTCGCACAGTTCAAAGAACGCCGATTTTTCGTAGACCGTATTGCCGGGTATGCGCAGCATGTTCATGCCAGCATCTCTGGCCTGGGTCAAGGCCTGACGATAGACAGCCGGGTCGGCATTCAGAGAGGCCACATCCGGTGGCATCCAGCAGGCGCCGCGGCAAAAGATTCGTTCTCCGTTGACCCGCAAGGCAAATCGACCGTTGGCCTGATCTGCTTCCACGTGGCGAAAGCCCACCTGGCCCACTGGCAGCAAGGCACCTCCTCGTGGCGACTCCAGGCTCACTTGAAACAGCGCTGGTGACCCATGCGTGTGTGGCCACCAAAGCGGTATGTCCGGTAAGTTCAGTCGAGCAGCGTGGTGGTCACCAAAAACCGACAGTTCTGCCTGGGCATGTACGCCATGGCCTTCGATGTGCACTTTCCAGAAGGCGGGCTGCACACCGCCTGCAAATCGGCAATTCACGCTGAGAACGCCTTGTTTGCCTTCCAACCACGTGCGAAGGGTGCAGTGAGATGGCTGGTCTCCAGTGACCTGCCGCAAAGACACGGGCCTCCAAGGGCCGATGGCGGGCCAAGGAGGGCTCCAACCCGGCATGCGTCCCAACAGGCTGGTGCGTATCCATCTCAGCTGCTGGTGGGCCACCATGGGTGTGCGCCATGCCGGTCGAGGGCGTTTGTGCGCCAGCGAAGCCGACAGCGCTTCGAAATGGAGCAGCAACTCATTGCCGTCAGTGCGCAGTGGCGTGTCCACCGAGAGGCGGTGTGCCAGAAACATGTTCTGGCTTTGAAGCACGGCAATTCCGTTCAGCCAGACCCGGCATTGCGTTGCCAATCCTTCCAGGTGCAACTCCAGTGGGTGCCTGTCGTTTGGCCACGGGTGATCAAAAACCAAGCGATACCACACGTCGTGGTCGTCGAGGCCTGGGTGATGTGTCGCGAGATCCGAGTGGTTAGAGCCTTCCAAGCCAAGCACCAATGCGGCGGCGGTCTGCACCCGGTCCACGAGTTGCCACATCTCTCCCGTCGGGGCAGGGGCACCAGGGGCCGTCAGGCACCATGCCCAACCCTCGGTCAAATCGGTCAAAACCCTGTGGGGGTTGAATGGGGCGACACAACCCATGCCGTTCGCCCCGTCACGCCGGACCGTGCATCCGATCAACCCAGCAGTTGGTGGATGGCTGCTGCCATGGACGAAATGCTGGCAAACACCGTGCGTGACAGCATGTGGTCTGGGAATTCCACATCGAATGCGGCTTCCAGGCCCAGCATGACGTTCACACTGGCGTAGGAGGTCATGCCCGCCTGTTGCAAGTCTTCGTCAACGGCGAGGGCCTGTGCATCTTTGCTCAGGCCACCTTGCTCGGCCAGCACACGTCGGATTTGGGCTTCGATGTCGTTCATGGTCGCTGGCGTGTTTCTTAATCGGTTTTTAATTTTGGGCAAGTAGGGAACTTTTCCAATCGGATAATAACGGCAAACCTCACCCGGTTGCCCTGTGGTCAACCCGACCGCTGCCGCTGAGGTGTAGCCTGAATGGAGCGTGTCTGTCATGTCCGAATCCTTTAGTTTTTCCAGTTGGCTCAAGGGACTGAAAAGCCCTTCGGTCGCGGGGCAGTTCGCCGCCGATGTCGATGCGCAGGCGCGATTTCCGTCCGAATCTCTCGCGGCGTTTCGCGAAGAGCGCTTGTTGTCGGCGCCGGTCGTCCCTGAACTGGGAGGTCTGGGCTTGGGCATGCGGGAGCAGTGCGAGCTGGTGGCTGCGGTGGCGCAGCATTGCGGCTCCAGCGCCATGGTGCTGGCCATGCATTACAGCCAGGTGGCTTGTCTGACCCGCCACCACCAAGGCTCCGCCTATTTCAATGACCGCGTGCGGGAGCTGTGCGACAAGCAGACCCTGCTGGCGTCCATCACGTCCGAGGTGGGCACGTTTGGCGACACGCGGTCCAGCATTTGTGCCGTGCAGCGCGAGGGAGATGATTTCACGCTTCGCAAGGAGGCCACCACAGGGTCCTACTGTGCCCATGCGGATGCCATTCTGGTGACTTGTCGCCGTTCGGCCGATGCCTCGGCCAACGACCAAGCGTTGGTTTGGGTGCCGGTTGACCGGGCCAACTTGGTCCAAACCACCACTTGGGACACCATGGGGATGAGGGGCACTTGCAGCCCGGGCTTTGTGTTGGACACACAGGGCCACGCCGATCAAATTCTGCCTGTGCCGTTTTCTGACATCGCGTCGCAGAGCATGGTGCCTTTCTCTCACATCCTGTGGTCGGCGTTGTGGTGGGGACTGGCCAACGGGGCCTATGCCAAGGCGGCCACACTCGTGCGTGGTCAGGCCCGCAAGAACCCAGGGACCACCCCCCCTTCTGCTTTGCGATTGGCGGAGTTGCTGGTCAAAGTTCAGGCGGCACGTCATCACTGGCAGGGCGTGGCCGACGAATTCGATGCTTTGGTGGCAGCCGGCCAGGACCGAAAAGCGCTGGGTGAAATGGCGTGGGCGCTCAAGCTCAACAGCCTCAAAACCGCAAGCTCTCAGGCGGCGCCCGCCATCATCCACGATGCTCTGCAGATCCTGGGCATTCCGGGGTTCAGCAATCAGGGCCCGCTCAGCGTGGCCCGCATGTACCGCGATGCCCTGTCCGGGGCTTTGATGGTGTCCAACGAACGCATCGCGGCCAAAAGCGCATCCCTGCTGCTGGTCGTGAAAGACAGCCAGTGAAAGGGTGCCCATGACGACCGACGTGTTTCAACAGGAAGTGGCCCAGTTCCGGTCCGATCTGATCGAGCAGGGCTGGATGCTGCCCTCCGGCGTGCGAGGGGTCAGCGGTTTTGGCCCCCAATTTGAAGACGTGTTGCAACGCTTCAACGCCCTGGTCACCCGCGTGGCGCAAGACGACGGTGCCGAAGAAATGACCTTCCCGCCCGTGGTGCCCCGAAAGCTCATTGAAACCATGGGTTACCTGGGCAACTTCCCGCACCTGATCGGCTCGGTGCACAGCTTTTTCGGCAAAGACGCCGAGGCCCATGCCATGGCAGCGAAGGCCGCAGCCGGTGAGCGCTGGGAGGATGTGCTGGGCATCACCGACGTGATGATGACCCCCGCTGCCTGTTACCCCGTCTATCCCTTGTTCAGCGGCCAGCTGCGTCCCGAAGGGCGGTTGGTCACAACATTGAACTGGATATTCCGGCACGAGCCCTCTGACGAACCCACCCGGTTCCAGTCGTTTCGAATGCGGGAATACATCCGCGTGGGCTCACCCGATGTGGTGGTGGCTTGGCGCAACCAGTGGCTGGAACGCGCCCGCAGCCTGCTGCTCGACTTGGGCCTGCCGGTGGAAAGCGACATTGCGAACGACCCGTTTTTCGGCCGAACCGGGCGCATGCTGGCGGCCAACCAGCGCGACCAGAAACTGAAGTTCGAGCTGAAAGTGCCGGTCATTTCCAGCGAGAACCCCACCGCCATCTGCTCGTTCAACTGGCACCAGGAGCATTTCAGTTCCAAATTCGGCATCCGGGCCGCAGACGGCGAACTGGCGCAAACCGCCTGCCTGGGCTTCGGGCTGGAGCGCGTGACGCTGGCGTTGCTCAAGACCCATGGCCTGGACACCGCCGCGTGGCCCGAACAGACCAGGGCGCTGCTGTGGAACCGCTGAAACCCGGGACCTGCACCGTGCTGCAGCGGCCTGGTTTGCTGACCGAGCGGCACGCCCTGCACCAGACCGACTGCATCTGGACCGAAAAGAACTGTTACGCCGACCTGTGGATCGAGCTGATCCACGCCTTCGGTCACGAACCGTTGGCCATGTTGCCTTTTGTGGTCACGGCTGACTTTGAAGGCGACCAGTGGACATTTTTCAAGCCTTCACACGACGACATCCGTCGCCTGTACGGGCTGAAGGTGCACGAACTCACGGTGTGGCGTCCCTTGTACGCCCACTTGCAGGAACACTTGGCCGCCGGGAGGCTGGTCAGCATCGAGGTGGATGCGTTTTGGCTGCCTGACACCGTGGCCACCGACTACCGCAAGAAGCACAGCAAGACCACCGTGGCGTTCAACCACGTCGATGTGGAGACGCCCAAAGTGGGCTATTTTCACAACGCCGGTTACTTTGAAGCCGACGGCGAGGATGCCCGCCAGCTCCTGGAGCTGGACCCCCGTCCGCCCGGCCACCTGCCCCTGTTTGCCGAGCTCATTTCCCCGGTCGGTCCGGCGGTGGCGGAGGCCGATGCGCGCGCCCACAGCCTGGCGCTGATGCGCCAGCAGCTGGACTGGTTGCCTGCGTTCAACCCCATCACCCGGTTTGCCCAGCGGCTGGCGGCCGACTTGCCCGGGCTGCAAGCCGGGGGCATGGAGCACTACCACGTATGGGCTTTTGCCGGTGTGCGCCAGTGGGGGGCGGCACACGAGCTGGCTGCCGCCTGGCTGGCCTGGATGGGCGACGCCCTGGGGCCCGAGCGGCACGAGGCCGAGGCCGCATTCAAGCAACTTTCGCTCGATGCCAAAACCCTCATCTTGAAAGGCGCGCGCACCGTGGTCACGCGCAAACCCTTCGATGCCGTGGCGCAGCTGGCGGCATCGGCCGCGTTGTGGGACCAAGCCATCGCCACCCTGCGCAGCGCCTGCCGGACGCACTCGGCAGGCTGACATAATTGTCCCCGCGCCCGCCCCAGGCACACGCCCGGCGGGCTTTGTTTTGCCCCGTCTTCGTTTCACACACCCAGAGAAATCACCATGTCCGAAGCCCTTGAGCCCGTGTTCCAGATCCAGCGCGTTTACCTGAAAGAAGCTTCGCTGGAGCAACCCAATTCCCCTGCCATCCTGCTGGTGCAAGAGCAGCCCACTGTGGACATCCAGCTGGCCGTGTCGGCCGAACCCGCTGCCGAAGGCGTGTTCGAGGTGTGCGTGTCCGCCACCGTGCAAACCAAGCTGGGCGACAAAACCGTGTTTCTGGTCGAGTGCAAGCAGGCCGGCATTTTTGAAATCCGCAACCTGCCCGATGAGCAGATGGGGCCCATCATGGGCATTGCCTGCCCGCAGATCGTCTACCCCTACTTGCGCAGCAACGTGGCCGACCTGATCAACCGCGCCGGTTTCCCACCCGTGCACCTGTCGGAAATCAACTTCCAGGCCATGTACGAGCAACAGCAGCAAGCCCGCTCTGCCGAGGGTACGCCTCAATAAATTTGGTAAAAAATTGCCTTCTGCGCTTGATGGATATGCGTAAGGTGCTATGAATATCGTTGTACTGGGCGCGGGTGCCTGGGGTACCGCACTGGCATTGAGCGCCTGCCGCCACCCGGCCGCACACCGCGTGGAGTTGTGGGTGCGCGATGCCGCACAGGCCACCCGCCTGCACCTGGGCCGGGAAAACACCCGGTATCTGCCCGGTATCTCCCTGCCTGACGGATTGGGCATTCGCACGCTGGACGCTGCCGCCTGGGCGCGTCTGGCCGAGCCCGGTGCGGTGGACTTGTGCGTGGTGGCCACTCCCACCGCCGCGTTGCGTGCCACGCTGGGGCCACTGGCCCAGGTCGAGGTGCCCGTGGCTTGGCTGTGCAAAGGCTTTGAAGCGGGCACGGGCCTCATGCCGCACGAGGTGCAGGCGCAAGTGGCTCCCCATTTGCGTGCCGGGTCCTTGAGCGGCCCCAGTTTTGCGCAAGAGGTGGCAGTTGGTCAGCCCACGGCACTGGTCGCAGCCAGTCGGCATGGGGTGGTGCGCGATGCCTTGGTGGCCGCTTTCCACAGCCCCACGCTGCGGGTGTACGCCAACGATGATCTCGTGGGGGTAGAAGTGGGTGGCGCGGTGAAAAACGTGCTGGCCGTGGCCACCGGGCTGTGCGATGGCTTGCAGCTGGGCCTCAACGCCCGTGCCGCCCTGGTCACCCGGGGCCTGGCCGAAATGACCCGCCTGGGGGCAGCCCTGGGCGCGCGGCCCGACACGTTCATGGGATTGAGCGGACTCGGGGACCTGGTGCTGACCGCCACCGGCGATCTCAGCCGGAACCGCCGTGTGGGCCTGCTGCTGGCCAGCGGCCAGTCGCTGCAGCAGGCGGTGGATTCGCTCGGTCACGTGGCCGAGGGTGTGTACAGCGCCCGCACCGTGCTCCAACGCGCCCAGACGCTGGGGGTGGACATGCCCATCGTGCAGGCCGTGGTCGACCTGCTGGATGGACGGACCCATCCCGCGCAAGCCGTGGCGGCCCTCATGGGGCGGGAAGCCAAAGCCGAGCCTGTGGCCTGACGGGGCTCAGAACTCCAGGTTGTCGATCAGGCGCGTGGCCCCCAGTCGCGAAGCACCGAGCACGACCAGTGGGTCCGTGGCGGCTGGCGCTTGCAGGTCGCGGCGGCGGCGCACGGTGAGGTAGTCGGTGCGCCAGCCACGGCGGTTGAGCGCCTGGACGGCGTCGTGCTCCAGCTGGCCCAGCAACCCGGCAAAGTCGGCCGGTGCCAGCGCACGTGCCGCGTCGGCCAACTTGCGCAGTGCCTGCTGCAACTGCACGGCTTCGGCCCGTTCCGAGGGGCTGAGATAGCCGTTGCGCGAACTCAGGGCCAGGCCATCGGCGGCACGCTGGGTTTCACCGGCCACCACGGTCACGGGCAGGGCGAACTGCTCCACCATGCGGCGGATCACCATCAGCTGCTGGTAGTCTTTTTTGCCGAACAGCGCGTGACGCGGGCCTTTGGCTTCGGCGAACACGCACTGGAACAGCTTCATCACCACGGTGCACACGCCGGTGAAGAACCCGGGCCGGAAATGGCCTTCCAGGATGTTGGCCAGGGCCTGGTCGGGCTGCACGGTGAAGGTTTGGGCTTCCGGGTACAGGTCACGTTCGTTGGGGGCAAACACCACGTTGCACCCGGCGTCGGCCAGTTTGTCGCAGTCGGCTTGCAGGGTGCGGGGGTAGGTGTCGAAGTCTTCGTTGGGGCCAAATTGCAGGCGGTTGACGAAGATGCTGGCCACGGTGACGTCACCCAGCCGGGTGGCCTGGCGCACCAGGTCCAGATGGCCATCGTGCAGGTTGCCCATGGTGGGCACGAACGCGGGCGAGTGGCTGCTGGCCAGCACCGCGCGCAGGGCTTCGGGGGTGTGAACGATTTGCATGAAAGACGCCAGAAACGGTGGGAGCGGGAGAGAAAGGCCAGGAGGCGCAAGGAATGAAAGACGCAAAGACGCGGACGGGCTGCCGGTCAGGCTCACTCGTTCCAGGCGTGCAGGTTGTCGTCGGGGAAGCTGCCGTCCTTCACCGCTTTCACATACGCGGCCATGGCGGCCCGCACGCTGGTGTTGCCTTCCATGAAATTGCGCACGAACTTGGGGTTCTTGCCCAGGTTGATGCCCAGCATGTCGTGCATCACCAGGACCTGGCCAGCGGTGCCCTTGCCCGCGCCGATGCCGATGGTGTGGCAGGTGGGCAGCTCGGCGGTCAGGGCAGCTGACAAAGGCGCGGGCACCATTTCCAGCACCAGCATCGTGGCCCCAGCGTCTTGCAGGGCCAGTGCGTGGCGGCGCAGCTCTTCGGCCTGCTGGCCCCGGCCTTGCACCCGGTAGCCGCCCAGGGCATGGACGGTTTGGGGCGTGAGGCCCAGGTGGGCGCACACGGGAATGCCTCGGTCCACCAAAAAGCGCACGGTGTCTGCCGTCCAGCCACCCCCTTCGAGTTTGACCATGTGGGCCCCTTCCTGCATCAGCACCGTGGCGCTGCGCAGGGCTTGTTCCTTGCTTTCCTGGTAGCTGCCGAAGGGCAGATCGGCAATCACCCAGGCCGTGCCCTGCACCCGGCGAAGGCCTCTCACCACGCTTTCGGTGTGGTAGCGCATGGTTTCCAGGGTGACCCCGGCGGTGCTTGACAGGCCTTGGCACACCATGCCCAGCGAGTCGCCCACCAGGATGCACTCCACCCCGGCGGCGTCGGCCACGGCGGCAAACGTGGCGTCGTAGGCCGTGAGCATGGTGATTTTTTCCCCTTTGTCGCGCAGGTCCTGCAAGCGCGGCAGGCTGATGGGGCGACGCTGGGGCAGGGGAGACGCACTGGGCAACGTACCGTAGGGAGTGGCAGCGGCTTGGGTGTGTGGGTCGCTCATGGGTGTGGCGGCAAACGCGGTATTGAGGCCCTGGGGCCCGGGCATGTGCCGTTTGGCACGAAAATGGCGAGTCTATTCGAAGCTTTGTGCCTGCACACCCTGTTCCCATGCCCACCTCTGCCGAACGCCCTGTCCTTTTTTCCGGTCCCGAATTCGACGCCACCGTGGCCGCCGATGTCTCCCGTGCGCTGGCCGAAGATGTGGGGTCCGGTGACCTGACCGCCGCGCTGGTGCCCGCAGAGCGCACGGCCCGTGCCCGCGTGCTGGCCCGCGAGGCGGCCGTGGTCTGCGGTGCCCCCTGGGTGCAGGCCACGTTCCAGCGCGTGGTGCCTGGCGGCGCTTTGGTGTGGCGTGTGGCCGAAGGCCAGCGCTGCCAGGCCGACGAGGTGGTGTTTGACATGACCGGTCCGGCCCAGCAACTGCTGACCGCCGAGCGCACCATGCTCAACTTCTTGCAGCTGCTCAGCGGCGTGGCCACCCGCACGGCGCAGTTTGTGGACGCCGTGGCGGGCACCCGTGCGCACATTGTGGACACCCGAAAAACCCTGCCGGGCCTGCGCGTGGCGCAGAAATACGCCGTGGCCATGGGCGGCGGCACCAACCACCGCATGGGCCTGTACGACGCCATCCTGGTGAAAGAAAACCACATTGCCGCGGCCGGTGGTGTGGCAGCCGTGTTGGCACAGGCCCAGCGCTCAGCGCCGCAGGCCCAGTTCGTGGAGATCGAGGTCGAGCGGCTCGACCAGTTGAAAGAAGCCCTCGATTGCGGCGCCACCATGGTGCTGCTCGACAACATGGACCTGCCCACCTTGCGCCAGGCGGTGGAGCTCAACGCCGGGCGCGCCATTCTGGAGATTTCCGGTGGGGTGTCCATGGACACCGTGCGGGCCCTGGCCGAGACCGGCGTGGACCGCATTTCCATTGGCGGTCTGACCAAGGACGTGAAGGCCACCGACTACTCCATGCGTTTCGACGGCATCTGACCGGTGCCGGGTTTCGACTTCAAAATTTCAAACCAAATAGGCTTCCATCGCTTGCCTGTCAAGCGGTGACAGCTATTCAATTGACAATGAGCACTATCCCTTTCTCTGCCGCAGCCCACCCCGGTGAAGCATTCATCGACGTGGTGTACGACCAGCCCCAGGCCGCCAGCCCCACAGACCCTGCGCCAGGGGCTGTGTGTGGCACCGGCCACGCCTGGGCCCGTGTGCCACGGGAGCCCGCGCCAGCCGAACGCGAACGGCTCAAGGCCCGCGTGCGCGAGCTGCTGAAGGAAAAGAACGCCGTGCTGGTGTCGCACTATTACGTGCACCCCGACCTGCAAGACCTGGCCCTGGAAACCGGGGGCATCGTCTCCGACAGCCTGGAAATGGCCCGCTTCGGGCGCGACCACGCGGCACAGACGCTGGTGGTCTCCGGTGTGAAGTTCATGGGCGAAACGGCCAAGATCCTCAGCCCTGAAAAAACCGTGCTCATGCCCGACCTGGAGGCCAACTGCTCGTTGGACCTGGGCTGCCCCGTGGACGATTTTTCCGCCTTCTGCGACCAGCACCCCGACCGCACCGTGGTGGTCTACGCCAACACCAGCGCGGCGGTGAAGGCCCGGGCCGACTGGCTGGTGACCAGCAGTTGCGCGCTGGACATCGTGCGCGCCCTCAAGGAACAGGGACACAAAATCCTGTGGGCACCCGACCGCCACTTGGGCGGCTACATCCAGCGCGAAACCGGTGCCGACATGCTGATGTGGAACGGCAGCTGCATCGTGCACGACGAGTTCAAGGCCTTCGAGCTGGAAGCGCTCAAAAAAGAGCACCCTGGCGCGAAGGTGCTGGTGCACCCCGAAAGCCCGGCCGATGTGGTGGCCCTGGCCGATGCCGTGGGCTCCACCAGTGCCATCCTGAACGCCGCCAAAGCCCTGGATGCCACCACTTTCATTGTCGCCACCGACAACGGCATGATGCACGTGCTGCGCCAGCAGAACCCGGGCAAAACCTTCATCGAAGCGCCCACCGCCGGCAACAGCGCCACATGCAAAAGCTGCGCCCACTGCCCCTGGATGGCCATGAACGGCCTGGCAGGGCTGGTGCGTGTGCTCGAAACCGGCGACAACGCCGTGCACGTGGACCCCGCGCTCATTCCCCGAGCCCGCCAACCCATCGACCGCATGTTGGCCTTCACGGCGGCGCTCAAAGCCGGGCAGTCCACGCACGCGCTGGTGTCGGGTCTGGTGCCGAACATCGGTGCCGCCTGAACGCGGGGGGCCGTTGCCCATGGACACCTGCTCGGCAATCGACTTTTCCGACCCCCGGGACCCACAGGCCCCTCGCTGGCGCCACCGTTTTGGCGCACCCCTGCGGGTGCTCCAGGCCTCGCAGCCTGGCGAGGTGGCCTCGGTGCTGTGCGCGGCACAGGCCGCCGCGCAGCAGGGGGCCTGGTGCCTGGGCTATGTGCGCTACGAGGCCGCTGCCGCCTTCGACGCCGCTTTGAACACCCACCCGCCAGTGGGGCCGCTGGCCTGGTTCGGGGTGCACGACGCGCCCCAGTCCTGGGAAGGCGGCGTGCCGCAGGTCGGGGCGGGATGGGCCGAAGTCGACTGGCACACCGAACCACCGCGCGACGCTTTTGATGCGGCCATGGCCCACATCCTGCAGGCCATTCGAGCGGGCGATCTTTACCAGGTCAACCACACGGCTCCCCTGCAAGGGCATTTGCAGGGCAGCGCTGCGGCTTTGTTTGCCGCGTTGCAGCGTGCCCAGCCGGGCGGTTATGCGATGCACTTGGACACGGGAGGGGCCGAGCAAGTGCTGTCGGTGTCACCCGAGTTGTTTTTCGACTGGCAGGGCGACAGCCTGCTGACCCGCCCGATGAAGGGCACGGCCCCACGGGGGACCACCCCGGCACAGGACGCAGCCCACGCCGCCACGCTGCGCTCCTCCCCCAAAGAGCGGGCCGAAAACGTGATGATCGTCGACCTGCTGCGCAACGATGTGTCCCGGATCGCGCTGCCACACAGCGTCAAGGTGCCAGCGCTGTTCCAGGTCCAGGCGTTGCCGGCCGTGTGGCAAATGACGTCCGACGTGTGCGCCCGCACCCGCCCGGGCACCACGCTGGCCGACGTGTTTGCCGCCTTGTTCCCGTGCGGGTCCGTCACGGGGGCCCCCAAGGTGCAGGCCATGCGCACCATTCGCGCGCTGGAGCCCCAGGCCCGTGGCGTGTACTGCGGTGCTTTGGGCGTGGTGCGGCCCGATGGGCCTGCGGGCGACGGGGGGTTTCGCGCCACGTTCAACGTGCCCATCCGCACCGTGGTGCTGGATGGCCCCAGGGCGACTTGCGGCATCGGCAGCGGGATCACCGCCGACGCCCGGCCCGACGGGGAGTGGAGTGAGTGGCGGCACAAACGCGCTTTTCTGGAGAGGGCCTGCATGCCTTTTGACATCCTCGAAACCCTGGCGCTGGAAGACGGCCGGTTTCGCCATCTGGCGGACCACCTTCAGCGCATGGCCGTTGCGGCGGCTCATTTCGGCTACCCCTGGTCACTGGCACAGGCCCAGGCCACCCTGCAGGCCCAGGCCGATGACCACCCGCAGGGTGTGTGGCGCGTGCGCTGCCTGCTCAACGCCACGGGCGCCTTCACGGCAGAGGCGTTTGCTTTACCGCCCACGGCCACACCCGTGCGCCTGCAATTGGCGACAGCCCCCTTGGCCGAGGCGCACAGCGAATTCACCCGCCACAAAACCACGCGGCGCGCGCATTACGACCGGTTCAACCCCGTCGAACCGGGGGTGTTTGACACCGTGCTCTGGAACGAGGCCGGGGAGCTGACCGAGTGCACGCGCGGCAACGTCGCGGTGCAGTTGGACGGGCGCTGGCTCACACCGCCGCTGTCCAGCGGCCTGCTGCCGGGGGTGGGGCGCGCGGTGGCCTTGCGAGAAGGTCGGGTGACCGAGGCGGTGGTGCGCACCGCCGACCTGCCCCGTGTGGAGGCCTGGGCGTTTCTGAACAGCTTGCGCGGCTGGTTGCCCGCCACACGCGTCTGAGGGGGGCCTAAGCCCTGACCGCGCGCCAGCGGCGCACCCCCCAGGCCACCATGGCGCAGGCGGTGACCGCCGCCAGTGCCCAGCCCAGTCCGCGTGAGGTCAGCAGTTCGCCTTCGCGTGCCGCGCCCATGAAAAACAGGACGAAAGCCAGCAGGTGGACACCGGCCCGTTGCACGCGCACCCACCAAGGGCTCGCGCTCAGCAGCCAGGCCAGGCACACGTCCAGCGTCCACCAGACGGCAAACACCGTGTCCAGGATCGGGGCGCTGACGCGTGCCGTGTGGCGGATGCGCTCCCAGTCGTTCCCGAAGATCACGCTGACGGCCCAGTAAAAGTGCACCACGAAGACCAGCCAGGCCGCGCTCCAGAACACCAACCAGCCACGTGCCGCCAGCTTCGAGCTGCTGTTGAACCACACCAGTCCCAGCGCAGGCATGGCCAGCAGCAGCGAGGCCCAGATGGTGAAAAACGTGCGGTGCAGGTCCTGGCGCTGGTCGGGCTGGATATCTGCCACGTTGCCACCTGGCGGAAGCAGCGAGAACAGAGGTGTGTCGCGGGTCAGCCAGGCGGCCAGGAAGGCCGCGCCCAGCAGGGCTGCAGCCAGTGCCAGGGTGGTGATTAGGGTGGACAGCCGGGTGCGGACGAAGGTGGTGAACAAGGTCATGGGCAGTGGAAGGGGTCAGTCAATCGGTCGGAGGAAGGCGGTTGCGGTGGCCGGTGGTCAGTGCGCAAGGGCTTCGATGCGCGCCACCATGTCGGCGTTGAGTGGGGCGCTGATGTCCTGTGAACGGGCCAGGCGAACGATTTCGCCGCACAGGGCCTGGATTTCGGTGGGGCGGCCCAGGGCCAGGTCGTCGGCCATGCTGGAGCGGGCCAGCGGGTCGATGCGCAGCATGCGCGCTGCGATCACGCGGAACAGCGGGGTGGGGCAGCGCAGCACGCGCACCAACAGCGGCCACGGCAGCGGGGTCAAACGCGCAGGGCGGATGCCTGCGGTGGCCAGCACGCTCAGGGCCTCGCTGACCAGCGCGGCAAACTGGCGGCGGTGGCGGGCATCCAGCAGTTGGGCGCGCAAGGGCAGGCCGGACAGCGCGTTGACCGGGTTGTTGAGGTTGAGCAGCAGCTTGCCCCACTGCACGGGGGCGAGATCGGCGTGCAGGTCCAGCGGCAGGCCTGCGGCCTCAAACACGGCTTGCCAGGGCAACAAGGCGGGGTCGGCCTGCGCGGCCAGGCGGCCAGTCGTTCCCCGGTGAAAGTGGCCCGGCGCCAGTTCGGCGATGTTGAACGGCACCATGCCCGGCAGCACGCGCAGGCCGGGTGCCGCCGCCATGGCCTGGGCCGCGTTGTGCAGGCCGTTTTGCAGCGAGAGCACCGGCGTGCCCGCAGGCAGGTGGGCGGCCAGTTCGCGGGCGGCCTCGGCGGTGGCCCGGCTTTTCACGCACAGCAACACCAGCGCGGGCTTGGCGGTGAGGGTGGCCACCTGCCGGTGCAGGCTCAAGGCTGCGGCAGGGACGTGCCGGTGGCCGCCGTCCAAGTCGGTGGTGCGCAGTCCGTGGGTGTGCAGCGCGTCCAGCGTGCGGGGGCGGCCCACCAGGTCCACCCCGACACCGGCGGCCTGCAGGCAGCCACCGACGTGGCAGCCCACGCTGCCTGCGCCCATCACCAGCACCCGCCCGGAGGCCGTGGTTGCGGTTGCGGCTGGGGGTGTGGGTGTTGCAGTCCCCGTGGCTGTCGCTGTCGCCGCAGCTGTGGCGGCCTTCATGCGCCCCGCGCCTGGTTGTCCCTGCCGGTGCGCCGGGCCACGGGCCCGGCTTCGGTATCGATGTGCTGGCGCAGGGCCTGCCCGCCACCCAGGAGGAACCAGACCTCGGCCACCACGAACATGGGGCCGACCAGCAAGCCCCGGATGTCGTCCACAAAGGCGGGCTTGCGCCCTTCCCAGAAGTGGCCGATGAATTGCAGGGTCCAGCCCACCACAAAACTGCCCAGGCCCACGGCCAGCCAGGTCGGGGTGGCTTCGGTGCCGAACGGGTGGGCCAACGCCACCAGCACGGCAATGGCTGCGCTGGTGGTCAGCGTCACGGCCCACAGGCCCAGCCGCAAGTACCACAGCGTGGCCAGTGCCCACAGTACCACGTCGCCGCTGAGCGGGATGCCTGCCACCGTGGTCTGCAGGCGGGCCAGCAGCACGGCCACGGCAAACACGATGAGCGGAATGCCGACGTAATGGGTGGCGATGTTGCGCGGGTCGCGGTGGTAGCGGGCGTACTGCACCAGCAATGGGGTGGCGAGGGTCATGGTGGATGTCTCCGTTGTTGATATTTGTCAAGGATGCTGCGCGGCGGCGCGGCTGTCTGTCAAACTTTCGACAATTTCACCGACCCGGTGCCCGTTTTTCCCCATCTCGCCCCCTTCCATGCCAATCCCGGTCTCCGCTTCGCATCCGAATGCAGGTCTGCAGGCTGCCCTGTGCAGCGACGACTGGTTTGGTGCGTGCCCGGGGGGCTTCCAGGCCGATCTGCTCGCGCTGGCCCGGCCCCGTCGGCTCAACGACGGCGAATCGCTGTTTGTCCGTGGTGGCGCGGCCGATGGCTTGTGTTGCGTGACGGCAGGGGCCTTGCGCATCGGTACCCTCAATGACCAAGGGCAGTTGACGGTGTTGGCCCATCTGGAGCCCTACCAGTGGTTCGGTGAAATTTCCATCATCGACGGCTTGCCCCGCACCCACGATGCGGTGGCCGACGGCGACACCCAGGTGCTGGTGGTGCCCCGCGCGGGGTTGCTGGCGCTGGTCGAACACCAGCCCGGACTCTGGCGCGAGCTGGCGCGGCTGGCCTGCCGCAAGCTGCGGGTGACGTTTTCGGTGCTGGAAGAGCTCGCCCAGCTGCCGCTGGAGGAGCGTGTGCTGCGGCGGCTACGCCTGCTGGCCCAGGGCTATGGCAGCCGCGATGTGCCCCGCCAGCGCATTCGCCTGGGGCAGGAGGCGTTGGCGCAGATGCTGGGGGTCAGCCGCCAGAGCGTGAACAAGGCGCTGAAATCCCTGGAAGCCCAGGGCGTGCTGCGGCTGCATTACAGCGAAATCGAACTGCAGGGCGCTCACCTCGGCGGTGGTGCCAGCACCGTGGGCTTGGCCACGGCATCCACCTGCGGAAAATCGCGGCTGTAGTGCAGGCCCCGGCTTTCGCGGCGCATCAGGGCCGACATGACGATCAGGTCGGCCACCTGCACCAGGTTGCGAAGCTCCAGCAGATCGCGCGTGACGTGGAAAAGGGCATAGAACTCGTGTATTTCTTTTTGTAGCAAAGAAATTCGGTGTGCAGCGCGTTCCAGGCGTTTTGTCGTGCGAACAATGCCGACGTAGTCCCACATGAACCGGCGCAGTTCGTGCCAGTTGTGCTGAATGACCACCAGTTCGTCGGCGTCGGTCACGCGGCTGTCGTCCCAGGCGGGCAGTTCCACCGGGGACACGACCGGCGCACTGGCGATGGCCTGGACCGTGGCGGAGGCAAACACCATGCACTCCAGCAGCGAGTTGCTGGCCAGCCGGTTGGCCCCGTGCAGGCCGGTGCAGGTGGTTTCGCCCACGGCATAGAGGCCTCCCAGGTCGGTGCGCCCGTGCAGATCGGTGACCACACCGCCGCAGGTGTAGTGCGCGGCTGGCACCACGGGAATGGGCTGGCGCGTGATGTCGATGCCCAGTTCGGCGCAGCGGGCTTTGATGTTGGGAAAGTGCGCCTCCAGGAACTCGGGGCTCTTGTGGCTGATGTCCAAGTACACGCAGTCCACGCCGTGTTTCTTCATTTCGAAGTCGATGGCGCGGGCCACCACGTCACGCGGGGCCAACTCCTCGCGTTCGTCGTGGTGGGGCATGAAGCGTGTGCCACCGGCCGACTCGGGCAGCAGGAGCTTGCCGCCCTCGCCCCGCACGGCTTCGCTGATCAGGAAACTCTTGGCGTGCGGGTGGTAGAGGCAGGTGGGGTGGAACTGGATGAATTCCATGTTCGCCACCCGGCAGCCCGCCCGCCAGGCGGCCGCAATGCCGTCACCGGTGGCCGTGTCGGGGTTGGTGGTGTAGAGGTAAACCTTGCCCGCACCGCCGGTGGCCAGGATGGTGTGGGCGGCATTGAACGTGACGACCACATCGCGCTTTTCGTCCAGGGCGTAGCACCCCAGGCACTGCACGGGTTGCCCGGGGCGGGGCATGCCGCTGGCGGTGCGTCGGTCGGTGATGAGGTCGACCAGCATGTGGTGTTCGAACACCGTCACGTTGGGTGTGGCTTTCACCCGCTCGATCAGCGTGGCCTGCACGGCGGCCCCGGTGGCGTCGGTGGCGTGAACGATGCGCCGGTGGCTGTGCCCGCCCTCGCGGGTGAGGTGCAGTTCGCCGTCTTCGGTGGAAAACGGCACGCCCAGGCCCTGCAGCCAGCGGATGGCCTCGGGGGCGTGCTCCACCACCATCTGGGTGGCTTCCAGGTCACACAGGCCCGCACCGGCCACCAAGGTGTCCTGCACGTGGTTGTCAAAGGTGTCGCTGGGGTCCATCACGGCGGCAATGCCGCCCTGTGCCCAGCCGCTGGAGCCGTCGCTGAGCTGGCGCTTGGTGAGCACGGCCACGCGGTGGGTGGGGGCCAGTTGCAAGGCGGCGGTCAGGCCGGCCAAGCCGCTGCCGATGACGATGACATCGAAGTGGTGGGTGTGGGTCACGGTGAGTTCGAGTTGGCGTTTTGAATGGCTTGAAATCCTTGTGGGACAAGCGTCAGGGGGGTGTTCAGTTGGGTATGTAAGCCAGGCGCACGTAAATGGGCGCAAAAGCCTCGGCCTGGGTGAGCTCGATCAGCGTTTCCTTGGCCAGTTCCAGCATGGCGATGAAGGTGACCACCAGCACGGGCACGCCCCGTCTGGGGTCGAACAGATCGCCAAATTCCACAAAGCGCTGGTCGCGCAGTTGGCGCAGCACCAGGCCCATGTGTTCGCGCACCGAGAGCTCTTCGCGGCTGATGTGGTGGTGCTGTACCAGCCTGGCCCGGCGCAGGATGTCGGCCCAGGCCTGCTGCAGGTCGGACACGCTCACGTCGGGAAAGCGGGGCTGGAGCGACTGCTCGATGTGCACCTGGGCGCGCCAGACATCGCGGTCGAGCTGGGGCAATTCGCCCAACTGGTGGGCGGCCAACTTGATCTGTTCGTACTCCAGCAGGCGGCGCACCAGTTCGGCTCGGGGGTCTTCAGGCTCCTCGCCGGGGGCCTGAGGCTTCGGCGGCAGCAGCATGCGCGACTTGATTTCGATCAGCATGGCCGCCATCAGGAGGTACTCGGCGGCCAGCTCCAGGTTGGCCACCCGGATTTCATCCACGTACGCCAAATACTGCCGGGTGACAGCGGCCATGGGGATGTCGAGGATGTTGAAGTTTTGGCGCCGGATCAGGTACAGCAGCAGGTCCAGGGGGCCTTCGAAGGCTTCCAGGAAGACCCGCAACGCATCGGGTGGGATGTACAGGTCCTGCGGCAGGGCAAACAGGGGTTCGCCGTAAAGCCGGGCCAACGCCACGGTGTCCACCACATCGGGGGTGCCAGGGACCTCGGCGGGGGCGGGGGGCAGCACGGTGGTGCCCGGGGCCTTGTCAACGGAGGGGTTCATGCGCAGCGCACCCGTTGGGCCCTGGGAAGGCAGGTCAGTGCTCGGAGGGTTCGGTTTGATAGGGGTAGGGCTTCTGGGCCACCTGGCCTGCGAGCATGTCTTTTTGTTCGTCGCGGTTCACCTGCTTGTCCCACAGCAGGTTGCGCCCCTGGCGCTGGGCGGCTTCCAGTGCGGGGTTGGCGGTCTTCAGGCCGTCGATGAACTGGGTGGCATCCGAGGTGTAGTGGGGACGTGCAAAAAAACCCATGGTGTGAACACTCGCTGAAATGCAAAAGCGGGGATTTTACGGGCGGGGCCTGCCGCTTTCGGCACAGGTCAGGCACAAAGCCTGTTTCAGTGCGGGTGGAGCCGCTGCCAGTCGTCCAGTGCAGGTCGCAGCACCAGCAGCAGCAGCAGGCCAGCCAGCGGCACGGTGCTGATGTAGCCCAGGTGTTTGAACCCCAGCGCACCCAGCAGCCCCCCCACCAGAAAGCTGACCACCAGCTGCCCATGGACACGCAGCCTCTCCCGGTTGGCCCGCACGGGCTGTGGCCCGCGCAGGCGGTTGAGGTAGAGCAGCTTGCCCAGCTCGATCCCGAGGTCGGTGACCAGTCCCGTGACATGGGTGGTGCGGATGGTGGCCCGGGAGATCTTGGTGATGACCGCGTTTTGCAGGCCCATGATGAAGCACAGCAAGACCACGGTCAGCGGCACAAACACGTGTGTGACCAGTCCGATGGCGGCACCGAACAACCCGAACACCAGCAGGGCCAGGGCTTCCAGCAGCAAGGGCAGTCCATAGGCGCTGCGCAGTTGCTGGCGCATGCCCCAGTTGACCAGCCAGGCGGTGGTCATGGCCCCGAGGAGGAACGCCAGCAGCGCGCCCACACCGGCCAGTGCCAGGGCGAGCTGGCCCAACACCAGGTGGTCGGCCACCGATGACAGGATGCCTGTCATGTGCGAGGTGTACTGCCCGACGGCCAGGAACCCGCCCGCGTTGGCCGCCCCGGCCACAAAGGCCAACACGGTGCCCAGCTTCAGGTCGGCCTGGGGCGTGCGGTGAACGCTGGTAAAGCCTCTGATGGGGGGGAACATGGCTCGGGCCGCGCGGTGGGTGTCAGTGGATGCGCATGCCCGGTGTGGCACCAGGCCAGGGGGTCAGCACGTGGATGCCGGGCTGGGCTTTCTCGTCGGCGTGGCTGGCGGCCAGCACCATGCCTTCACTGATGCCGAATTTCATTTTGCGCGGGGCCAAGTTGGCCACCATCACGGTGAGTTGGCCCACCAGTTGCTCGGGGGCGTACACACTGGCAATGCCCGAAAACACGTTGCGGGTTTTGGGCTGGCCCGCGTCGTCGGTTTCGCCCACGTCCAGTGTGAGGCGCAGCAGTTTGGTGCTGCCTTCCACGCGCTCACATTGGACGATTTTGGCGATGCGCAGGTCCACCTTGGCAAAGTCGTCGATGGAGATGGTGGGGGCGATTTCTTCACCTCCGGGCAATTGTTTTTCAGTAGCTGTTACCGCTGGAGCAGCTTGCGCTGGAGGCTCAAAAAGCATGTCAAGTTGTTTGATGTCCACGCGTTGCATCAGGTGCTGGTACGCCGCGATGGTGTGGCCCGTGGGCAGGGGCTGGGCCGCGTCGGCAAACGAGAGGGCGGGCACCTGCAAAAAGCCTTCCACCTGTGCCACCAACGCGGGCAACACGGGCTTGAGGTACAGGCTCAGCAGGCGGAAGGCTTGCAGGCAGGTGGTGCACACGTCTTGCAGTCGGGCTTCCTGGCCTTCTTGCTTGGCCAGCTCCCACGGCTTGTTTTGGTCCACATAGGCGTTCACCGCGTCGGCCAGCAGCATGATGTCGCGCAGGGCGCGGGCGGTGTCGCGCACCTCGTAGTGGCCTGCGATGGTCGCGGCCTCGGCCGACAACTTGGCCCACAGCGCCTGCCCATCGGCCGACATGGCACCCAGTTGGCCGCCAAAGCGCTTGCTGATGAAACCCGCGCTGCGGCTGGCGATGTTGATGAACTTGCCCACCAGGTCGCTGTTGACGCGGGCCATGAAGTCGGCGGGGTTGAAGTCGATGTCTTCGTTGCGGCCGTTGAGCTTGGCGGCAATGTAGTAGCGCAGCCACTCGGGGTTCATGCCCAGGCCCAGGTACTTCAGCGGGTCGAGGCCGGTGCCACGGCTCTTGCTCATTTTTTCGCCGTTGTTCACGGTCAGGAAACCGTGCACAAACACCGCGTTGGGCGTTTTGCGCCCGCTGAAATGCAGCATGGCGGGCCAGAACAGGGTGTGGAAGTAGGTGATGTCTTTGCCGATGAAGTGCACCTGTTCCGTGGCGGGGTCGGCCATGAAGGCCGCAAAGTCGCGCCCGGTTTTGTCGAAGTGGTTTTTCAACGACGCCAGGTAGCCGATGGGGGCGTCCAGCCACACGTAGAAGTACTTGCCCGGTGCGTCGGGAATTTCGATGCCGAAGTAGGGCGCGTCGCGGGAAATGTCCCAGTCGCCCAGGCCCCCATTGCCCTGTTCGTCTGTGGCAAACCACTCTTTGATCTTGTTCAGCACCTCGGGTTGCAGGTGGCCGGGGGCGTGGGTCCACTCCTGCAGAAACTGGGCGCAGCGCGGGTCGCTGAGGGCAAAGAAGTGGTGTTCAGAGCTCTTCATCACCGGTGTGGCACCGGACAGGGCCGAATACGGGTCTTTCAGCTCGGTGGGGGCATACACCGCGCCGCAGCTTTCGCAACTGTCGCCGTACTGGTCTTTGGCGCCGCACTTGGGGCAGGTGCCCTTGATGAAACGGTCGGGCAGGAACATCTGTTTTTCGGGGTCGAAAAACTGCTCGATGGTTTTGGTGGTGATCAGCCCGTTGGCCTTGAGGTCGCGGTAGATGTCTTGGGCCAGCTGGTGGTTTTCGGGGCCGTCGGTGCTGTGCCAGTTGTCGAAGGCGATGTGAAAGCCTTCCAGGTAAGGCTTGCGCCCGGCGGCGATGTTGGACACGAACTGCTGGGGCGTGATGCCCGCCTTTTCGGCGGCAATCATGATGGGTGCGCCGTGTGCGTCGTCCGCGCCGACAAAGTGCACCTCGTGTCCCATCATCCGCTGGAACCGCACCCAGGTGTCGGCTTGGATGTATTCCATGATGTGGCCAATGTGGAAGTTGCCATTGGCGTAGGGCAGGGCGGTGGTGACGAACAGGCGGCGGGTGGCGGTGTGGTTCATGCTGCGATCGGTAGGGGGCACACGGTGCGGTGCTGTGCGCGGGCACGCACGGCGCGTGCGGGGCACGTAGTTTATCGGGCCGGTCGGCGCTTGCATTCGGTTGCAAATGCCCGTTGCGGGTCGGTGCAACTTCAGGCCGTCTTCAGCTTGGCTGCTTACCTTTGATTCATCCGCGAACGATTCGATGTCTCGATGACGCGTGATGTTTCAAAGGAGATCCAGATGAGGGTACACATGGCATCGACAACGCTCCTGCTGGGGCTGTGCGCGTCGGCGGCCCAGGTGGCACAGGCCCAGGTGGCCCAGCCGGGCCGGTTGCTGGCTTCCAACTGCTTTCAGTGCCACGGCACCAACGGCAAAGGCCCGGGCTTTGACAGCCTGGCGGGCAAGTCCACCAACGAAATCTACAAAGAACTCAAGGAGTTCCAGTCCGGCAAAGAGGGCAACGGCATCATGACCAAACACGCCATGGCCTACACCGATGAGCAGCTCAAGCTGATCTCGGCCTGGTTTGCCGCTCAGAAATGACCGCCGAGGAGAGCACCATGAAAAGACGCCATTTTTTGAACGCCACCACCGCCGGTGTGGCCGCCTCCGTTCTGGCCGCCTGTGGGGGTGGGGAAGACCCGACCGATACCCAGCAGGCCCAGTCTCTGGAGCAAGCCCAGGCCGCGAAGAAAACGACCGCTGCCACGCCCACCAAGTCCCGTGTGATCGTGGTGGGCGGCGGCATGGCCGGTGCCACGGTGGCCAAGTACCTGAGGCTGTGGGGCGATGGCATCGAGGTCACGCTGGTGGAGCGTGCCAGCTCTTACACCTCTTGCATCATGAGCAGCCTGGTGTTGACCGGCCAGCGCACGATGGCCAGTTTGGATTTCAAGTACAGCACCCTGATCAGCAAATACGGGGTCAAGGTGGTGCTGGGGGAGGTGGCCCACATTGACCCCGTGGGCGTGAAAGTGACCCTGGGCACAGGGACCGTGCTCAGCGCAGACCGCATCGTGCTGGCCCCGGGCATCGACTTCGACGAAGTGCCTGGTCTGGGCACCTCCGACAAAATGCCCCATGCTTGGAAGGCTGGGCCTCAGACCGCGCTGCTGGCCAACCAGCTGGCGGCCATGCCCGCCCGGGGCACGGCCATTCTCAGCATTCCGAAGGTGCCTTACCGTTGCCCGCCCGGCCCCTATGAACGGGCGTGCCTGATCGCCGACTGGATGAAGGCCCGCAAGCCGGGCGCGCGTCTGGTGGTGCTGGATGCCAATCCCGATTTCGTGACCGAAAAGGACAACTTTTCTTCGGCCTTCTATGGACTGCATGCCAATGTCATCCAGTATGTGCCGAATGCGGAGGTCACACAGGTCGATCCCGCCACCATGCAGGTCTACACCAGCCAGGGCATTTTCAGGGGCGACGCCGTGAACCTGATCCCTGCCCAGCGGGCAGGCAAACTGGTGATCGGCTCCGGTCTGGCCAATGCCACCGGGGGCCGGTTTGCGGGGGTGAATGTGCTGAGCTATGCCAGCACGGTACCGGGGGCAGACAAGGTCCACATCATTGGCGACAGCAGTGCCACCACACAGCCCAAGGCCGGGCACATTGCCAACCAGGAGGCCAAGGTGTGTGCAGACGCCATCGCCCGCCTGCTGGCGGGCATGTTCCCCGACCCGGCACCGGTGACGAACTCGGCGTGTTACTCCACCATCACCATGTCGAAGGCGTCTTGGCTGACCGCGGCATTCCAGTACGACGCGGCCAGCCAGGCCATGAAGGCAGTGCCTGCATCGTCATCGGCTTCCACCGGGTGGAGCAAGGACAACTTCGAGGACATGGGCACCTGGTTCAAAGCCCTGATGGCCGACACCTTCGCCTGAGCTTTTCAGGTCTTGGGCATGCGCCGCAGTGTCATTTCTGCGGCCATACCCACCTCGCGGTTGCCGATTTGCAAGGTGCCGCCGTGGGCCCGGGCCACCATGTCGGCCAGCATCAGGCCCAGCCCCGTGTGCCCGGCGTAATGCTGGCTGGCCAGGGTGGCTTGCAATTCCGCCAGGCGGCTGGCGGGGATCCCAGGCCCGTTGTCTGCCACGGTGATCACCTGGAACCGTGTGTCCGTTTGCACCTGAACGGTCACGCGGTTTCCGCCGTGCCGCACCACGTTGTCCAGCAGGTTGATCAGGGCGGCCACCAGCAAATCGGGGTCTGCCTCGACTTCTGTCGGCGCAACGATGCGGATGGACAGGTTGTCGATGGCCACTTTGTCCAGCAGCGTGGCAAGGTCGGCCACCTGCCAATGCGCTTCGATGCCGCTGCGAAACAGGGTGAGCAGGGAGGACACCACCCGGTTGAGGCGATGGGTTGCCTCCCGTGTCCGCACCAGCCGGGGGCGCACCTCTGGTCCGCATTCGCGCAGGGCCACGGCCAGTTGCGCATCCATGCCTGCCAGAGGGGTGCGCAGGGCGTGGGCGGCGTGGGCGCTGAACGCCCTTTCGTTTGCAATGCGCCGCGTCAGACGCTGCCCCAGCTCGATCACGGCCTTGCGGATGGGGGCGAGTTCCCGCTGGGGGGCCCGGGGCAGTTGGCTGCCGGGTTTGGACGGGTCGTAGGCCAGCACGGCCCGGCTCAAGGCCCGCAAGGGTTGCAACTCCTGGCGGACCAGGCGCCGTGCGCCCCACAGAAAAACGGCCCCCAGTCCCAGGGTCACCCCCAGAACGTCCCATGCCGCATCCAGGTAGGCCTCACGGCGTTCGGACAGGCGATCGGCCACGTACAGCACCCCCCTGTCGTTGGGCAGGGGCAGCCCGTAGACCCGCCACTCACTCCCTGATTGGGCCAGTCCCATGGTGGGCTGGGCAAAAAAGGCGGTGGCTGGTGCGTGGTGTGACCGCAGCTGCACACGCCCGGTGGGGTCCACGCGCTGCCAGATCACTTTTTCCTGGTGGGGCGGCGCGGGCAGCATGGGCGCTGCTGGCAGTTGCAGCGGCGGCTCCACCGTGCTCATCAGCCCGTAAAGCAGTTCGCCAGACTCCTGCAGGCCCGCATCGGCCAGTTCGTTGACCTGGTGTCGCAGGGTGGCCCAGGCCATGGCCGAGACCACCAGCACCCACAGCACCGATGCCCCCAGCAAGGCCCGCACCAGCCGCCCGTGAATCGAAGGCAGCGCCGATCTGCCCCAACGCAAGGCTTTCATGGGTTGATCCGGTAGCCCAGGCCTCGCAGGGTCTGGATGGTGTCTTTGCCCAGTTTGCGCCGGATGGCCGAAATGTGGACTTCCAATGCGTTCTCCGAGAGCGAACCATCGAACCCCATTGCCAGATCCTCCAGCTCGGACTTCGACACCGTGCGCCCCCTGCGCAGGGCCAAGGCCTCCAGCAGCACCCATTCCCGTGCGGTGAGGGCGACCGGCACACCGCCTGAGGTGACGGATTTCGCGTTCAAGTCCATGGCCACCGAGCCAAACCGCAGCACCGATGCCGCCTGGCCCGCCACCCGACGGCGCACGGCGCGCAACCTGGCCATCAACTCTTCCGGTTCGAATGGCTTGACGAGGTAGTCATCGGCACCGGTGTTCAACCCGGCCACGCGGTCTGCCAACTGGTCTCTGGCGGTGATCATGACCGCGGGGGTCGGGTCGCCAGCGTTGCGCAGCCCTTGCAGCCAGGCCAAGCCCGATCCGTCGGGCAGTTGCCAGTCGATCACCAGCGCATCGTAGGTCGATGGCCGGTAGGCTGTGCGGGCCAGGCACAGCCGGTCGCACCATTCCACGACGTGCCCGTCCAGCCGGATGTAGTCGTGCAGTGCTTCGCCGAGGATTCGGTCGTCTTCCAGCAAAAGGATTCTCATGGGGTCTCGGTGGTCCAAGCGGATGCACCGAAAGGTAGCGTTCCAGTCTTAAGGAAAGCACACACGGGTTGTCCGGCATTGGGGTCACCGCCCGTGGCGGGGTGACGCCGCCGTTAGACTTCGCGCCACTTTCCAACCCCTCCAGAAAAACGAGATATCCCCATGCCCGCCGACACCACCGCGCTGCTGAGCGCGCTGCAAACCGTTGTAGACCCCAACACCGGCAAAGACTTCGTGACCACCAAAGCCCTCAAGAACCTTCAGGTCGCCGGTGGCGATGTGTCGTTCGACGTGGAGTTGGGCTACCCCGCCAAGAGCCAGATACCGGGTTTTCGCCAGGCGCTGATCGCGGCCGCGCGTACCGTGCCGGGGGTGGTGAACGTGTCGGTCAACGTCACCAGCAAAATCGTTGCCCACCAGGCCCAGCGCGGCGTGGCCCTGTTGCCGCAGGTGAAGAACATCGTGGCCGTCGCCTCGGGCAAAGGGGGTGTCGGCAAAAGCACCACCGCCGTCAACCTGGCCCTGGCCCTGGCCGCCGAGGGGGCCCGTGTGGGCATTCTGGACGCCGACATCTATGGGCCCAGCCAACCCATGATGATGGGCATCGACGGACGCCCCGAAAGCGCTGACGGCCAGAGCATGGAGCCCCTGGTCAACCACGGTGTGCAGGTGATGTCCATCGGGTTCCTGGTGGAACCCGACCAGGCGATGATCTGGCGCGGCCCCATGGCCACCCAGGCACTGGACCAATTGCTGCGCCAGACCAACTGGAAAGAGCTGGACTACCTGCTGGTGGACATGCCTCCTGGCACGGGAGACATCCAACTCACGCTGAGCCAGAAAGTGCCGCTCACCGGGGCGGTCATTGTCACCACACCGCAGGACATTGCGCTGTTGGACGCCCGCAAGGGCATCAAGATGTTCGAGAAGGTGGGCGTGCCCATTCTGGGCATTGTGGAGAACATGGCGGTGTACTGCTGCCCCAACTGTGGCCACACCGAGCACATCTTCGGGGCCGACGGCGGCAAACGCATGGCAGCCGACTACGCCATGGACTACCTGGGTGCATTGCCCTTGAACATGCAGATTCGTGTCCAGGCCGACAGCGGCACGCCCACCGTGGTGGCCGATCCCGATGGCGAGGTGGCCGGGCTGTACAAAGCCGTTGCCCGTCAGGTGGCCGTCAAGATTTCCCAGCGCGCCAAAGACTTTTCGTCGAAATTTCCCACCATCAAGGTGTCCAAGGACACCTGAGTCCCACCAGGGGGACCGCCCGGTACGTCCCGCAGGGGGCAGGCGTGCGGTTTTGTCCTCCTGCCGTGCCCGGATGAAGGGTGGCGGACCCGATGCGTCGATGGCGAGCGCCTAAACTTGGGTCCATCTGGTCGCGGTCCCACATGGGCCCGCGACGTCGACCCCAAAGCGAAGGAAGCCTCTCATGAGCCGACAAGTCATCGTCATCGATCACCCCTTGGTGCAGCACAAGCTCACCCTCATGCGCCGCAAAGACACCAGCACCAAGAGCTTTCGTGAGCTGGTGCACGAGATCAGCGCCATGCTGGCTTACGAAATCACACGTGACATGCCCATGCATGAGATCGAGATCGAGACCCCGCTGGAGCCCATGAAGTCCCGCGTGATCGACGGCAAGAAGGTGGTGCTTGCGTCCATCCTGCGCGCAGGCAACGGCTTTCTGGATGGCATGCTCAATGTCATCCCAGGCGCCCGCGTGGGCCACATCGGCCTGTACCGTGACCCCGACTCGCTGCAGGCGGTCGAGTATTACTTCAAGATGCCCAGCGACATGCACGAGCGCGACGTCATCGTGCTCGATCCCATGCTGGCCACCGGCAACAGCGCCGTGGCCGCGGTGGACCGGCTCAAGCAGACCCGCCCGCGCTCCATCCGTTTCGCCTGCCTGGTGACTTGCCCGCAGGGCCTGAAAACCTTCCACGACCACCACCCCGACGTGCCCGTTTACACCCCTGCGGTGGACCGGGGCCTGAACAGCCACGGGTACATCGTGCCTGGCCTGGGCGATGCGGGTGACCGCATCTTCGGTACCAAATAAGATAGCTGTCAGCGCTTTATCGTTAAGCGCAAAAGGCCAAAAACACCATGAATCATTTGGCCCGCCCAGGCGCCTTGACCCTGGCGCTGCGTTCGCTGTGGCGCGACTTCCGGGCCGGTGAGTTGCGGCTGCTGCTCGTGGCTGTCACGTTGGCCGTGGCGGCGCTCACCTCGGTGGGGTTTTTTGCCGACCGGTTGCAAGGTGGCCTCACGCGCGATGCACGCCAGCTCATCGGCGGCGATGCCGTGCTGGCCAGCGACAACCCGCCCCCGCCCAGTTTCCTGGCCAAGGCCGAAAGCCTGGGCCTGCAAACCGCCCCCACGCTGAGTTTTCCCAC
>Ga0209066_10000034_pt1 | contig 188475 bp, 168 predicted proteins | sample All_14_2_FD_187198 | JGI IMG/M metagenome (GOLD analysis project Ga0209066, IMG submission 187198) | Freshwater microbial communities in response to fracking from Pennsylvania, USA - Allegheny Zone_MetaG_DW_15 (SPAdes) (version 2) ...
CCCCGTCCCATGGGCCCTGGTGACACCGGCGCCCCCCGCCCCGCGCCCGAAGGCGAAGCGGCCCGCAATGCCCGCGGCAAGAAGAAGGGCCGCCGCACCGTGGAGGCTGAGGACCTGTACCGCAAGGAGGAGTTCAACCTGAGCAAGGGCAAGAAGGCCCAGCGCGCCGAGGCCCGCAGGGCCGGTGGAGCCCGCGCTCAGCAGCAGATCACCCAGCCGCTGAAGGCGTCCAAGCGCAAGATCCGCGTCGAGGACACCATCCGGCTGACCGACCTGGCGCATCAGATGGGCATCAAGGCCCAGGATCTGATCAAGAAGCTCTTCTCCATGGGCGTCATGGCGACCATCAACCAGTCGCTGGATTTCGAGACCGCGCTGCTGCTGGCGGCCGAATTCAAGTACGAGGTGGAGAAGGTCGGCTTCTCCGAAGACGAATTCCTGCTGCCCAAGGAGGCCGACAAGGCCGAGGACCTGAAGCCGCGTCCGCCCGTGGTGACCATCATGGGCCACGTCGACCACGGCAAGACCTCGCTCCTGGACGCCATCCGCTCCACGAGCGTGGCCTCGGGCGAAGCCGGCGGCATCACCCAGCACATCGGCGCGTACCACGTCAACACGCCGCGCGGCGAAGTGGTCTTCCTCGACACCCCCGGCCATGAAGCCTTCACCACCATGCGCGCCCGCGGCGCCAAGGTCACGGACATCGTCGTCCTGGTCGTGGCCGCCGACGACGGCGTCATGGAACAGACCCGCGAGGCCGTGAGCCACTCCAAGGCGGCCGGCGTGCCCATCGTCGTGGCCGTGAACAAGATGGACAAGGAAGGGGCCGACCCCGACCGCGTCAAGCGCGAGTTGTCCGACCTGGGCCTCATGCCCGAGGACTGGGGAGGCGAGACCATCTACGCCCACGTTTCCGCCAAGAAGCGCCAGGGCCTGGACGAACTGCTGGAACTCATCCTCCTGCAGGCCGAAGTGCTCGACCTCAAGGCCAACCCCGACAAGCCCGGCCGCGGCCACGTGGTCGAGGCCAAGCTGGACAAGGGACGCGGCCCCGTGGGCACGGTCCTCATCCAGGAAGGCCAGATCAATCAGGGCGACGCCTTCGTCTGCGGCCTGATCAGCGGCAAGGTCCGCGCCATGTTCGACGACCAGGGCAACCAGATCAAGTCCGCAGGACCGGCCATCCCGACCGAGATCCAGGGCTTCGAGGCCATCCCCGAGGCCGGCGACGAATTCGTCATCGTCAAGGACGAGAAGGTCGCCCGCAAGATCGCCGAGGACCGCCGCGTCAAGCACCGCGACCGCGAGCTGGCCAAGGAGTCCAAGGTCACCCTGGAAAGCTTCCTGGCCTCCAAGGCCGGCGAAGAGGCCCAGAACCTGAACCTGCTCCTCAAGGCCGACGTGCAGGGCTCCCTGGAGGCCATCTCCGAGGCACTGCGCAAGCTGTCCACGGACGAGGTCAAGATCGCCATCATCCATGGCGGCGCCGGTGCCATCACCGAATCCGACATCCTGCTGGCCTCGGCCTCCAACGCCATCATCATCGGCTTCAACATCCGGCCCACGGCCAAGATCAAGGAAGTGGCCGAGCAGGAGAAGGTCGACATCCGCTTCTACGACATCATCTACAAGCTGGTGGATGACATCAAGGCGGCCATGTCCGGCATGCTCTCGCCCGACATCAAGGAAGTGTACCTCGGCCAGGCCGACGTGCAGCAGGTCTTCAGCGTGCCCAAGGTCGGCAACATCGCCGGCTGCATGGTCAGCGACGGCAAGCTCAAGCGCAACGCCGGCATCCGCCTGCTGCGCAGCGGCGTGGTCATCTACACCGGCAAGCTGTCGTCCCTGAAGCGCTTCAAGGACGACGCCAAGGAAGTGACCAAGGGCTACGACTGCGGCGCGGCCCTGGAGAACTTCAACGACATCAAGGTCGGCGACATCATCGAGGCCTTCGAACTGGTGGAAGAAGCCCGGACCATCTAGGTCCGGGCCCCCCGGGGAACGGCCATGATCATTGGCACCCTGCGCCTGGAATTCCGTCTGCACGGCGTTTTTTCCTTGAAGGAAAAGCGGAAAAGCGCCAACAGTCTGAAGCAGAAGCTGCGCAATACCTTCAACGTCGCCGTGGCCGAAACCGAATCCCAGGACTCGCACCAGACCCTGGTCCTGGGGGTGGTCACCGTGGCCAACGAGAGCGGACACGTGCACAGCCAGCTGTCCAAGGTCCTGGCCATGGTCGAGGCCTCGACGTCCGACGAACTGGTCCATGCCGACATGGACGTATTTGGAGCCTGATTTTCTATGCAAAGAAGCAATTCGCGCCGCGCCGTGCAGATGGGCGACCAGATCATGCAGGTCCTGGCCTCCCTCCTGGTTCAGGAGGTCGAGGACCCGACCCTGCAGCTCGTGACCATCACCGGGGTGCGCCTCAACCGGGACTTCAGCATCGCCGAGGTCCTCTACACCCACATCAGGGGACGCTCGGCCGAACCCGAGATCACCAAGGCCCTGACCCGCGCCAAGGGTTTCCTGCGCACGCGCCTGGGCAAGGAGCTCAAGCTGCGGGGCATCCCCGACCTGCGCTTCCAGTGGGACACCTTTCTCGAGGACATGGTCTATGACGCCCCACCTGAAGCCGATCGTTGAGCACATCCGGGAGACCGACAACTTCCTGGTCCTCTCCCACGTGTCCCCCGACGGCGACGCCCTGGGCTCCATGCTGGCCATGGGCGAACTGCTTGCGGCCCTGGGCAAGCGCGTGACCCTCTTCAACGAGTCCGGCATCCCCAGCCGTTTCTCCTGGCTCGCTCCCAAGCGCGAGATCCTGACGACCCTGCCTGAAATCGAGCCGGACACCATCATCGTGCTGGACTGCGGCAGCGCCGAGCGCACCGGCGAGGTCATCCGCCCGTGGCTCGCGTCAAAGACCGTCATCAACATAGACCACCACCTGGGCAACCCGAAGTTCGGGACCATGAACTGGATCGAGGAGCGCTCCTCGTCCGTGGGCGAAATGGTCGGCATCCTGTCGCGCAAGCTCGGCGTGCCCATGGTGGGGCTGCTGGGCGAATACGTCTACCTGGCCCTCATCTCCGACACGGGCGACTTCTGCTTCAACAACACCCGCCCCGAGACTCTGGAGATGGCCGCCGAAATCCTGCGCCTGGGCCTGCTGCCCGGCCCCTTCCATGAGCAGAAGCAGTCCACCGGCACCCTGAACCAGCTGCAGATGCGCGGCGAGGTCCTGCGGCAGGCCAGCCTGCATGCGGGCGGACGCGTGACCCTCATCGCCTTCACCCGCGAGCTCTTCCAGCGCACGGGCACCGGCCCCGAGGACACGGAAGGGCTGGTCAACACCGTCCTCTACGTGCGCGGCGTGCAGGTGGCCGTCAGCCTGCGCGAGGAGGACAGGGGCATCAAATTTTCCCTGCGTTCCAAGGGCAGCGTCAACGTGCAGGCCGTGGCCGCACGCTTCGGCGGCGGCGGGCACCGCAACGCCGCCGGCGGCACCCTGGAGGTGCCCATGGACGAGGCCAAGGCGACCCTGATCAGGACCGTGACCGAGGAGCTGGACCGCGCGTGAACTCCACTGCCCTGAAACAGCTTGACGGGGTCCTGGTTTTGCATAAACCGGGAGGTCCGACCTCCACGGATTGCCTGAACCGGATCAAGCGCAGCCTCGGCCAGAAGAAGATCGGCCACGCCGGCACACTGGATCCCATGGCCACGGGCGTGCTGGTGGTGCTCCTGGGCCAGGGCACCAAACTCGCGAGCTACCTGAGCGAGGACCGCAAAACCTACCGTGGCACCCTCGTCCTGGGCCGCACGACCGACACCTACGACGTGCAGGGCGAGATCATGGCCGAAAGCCCCTGGGAGCACCTGGCCCCGGAGGCGGTCAGGGCCGACATCCTGGGCTGGCTCGGGACCATGAGCCAGGAAGTGCCGCCCGTCTCGGCGGCCAAGCATCAGGGCAAGCCCCTGTACGCCCTGCACCGGGCCGGGAAGGAAGTCCCGGTCAAGGTCAAGGACGTGACGATTTTCGACGTGGAGATCCTGTCCATGGATCTGCCCAGCGTCACTTTTCGAGTGACCTGCTCCGCGGGCACCTACATCCGCTCCCTGGCCCACAGCCTGGGGAAGCGACTTGGGTGCGGAGCGGTCCTCAGCGAACTGGAGCGTGAGGCGAGCCACCCGTTCACCCTCGCCCAGGCCCACGACCTGGAAACGGTCCTGGAAAGCGGCGACCGGCTCGCAGAGCTGGTCCTGCCCATGGTCCAGGCCCTGCCCCACTGGCCCAAGCTCCTGCTCAACAACGAGCAGGCCCAGCTTGTGCGCAACGGGGCATGGCTGCCGACGACCCTGTTTCCGGAGTACCCGGCCCAGGAAGGGGACCGGGCCCTGCTGCTCTCCCCGTCCCGCGAGCCTCTGGCTCTGGCGGAAGCGCAGCCCAAGGGCCAGGTCCTGTCTTGGGCGATCATGCGCGGTCTCTGGCAAGCGTAAGGCTTCGGTTCGCACGTGGAAATGGACAAGCGGAAGAAACATGAAAACCGGAGGATATTGCTGTGGTCTTAACCGCTGAGCAGAAGGCTGAAATCATCAAGGAATACGGAAAAACCGAAACCGACACGGGCTCCGCCGAAGTGCAGGTCGCACTGCTGACGGCCCGCGTGAACTACCTGACGGACCACTTCAAGGGTCACCAGAAGGATTTCCATTCCCGGACCGGGTTGCTCAAGCTCGTCGGCAAGCGCCGTCAGCTGCTGAACTACCTGAAGAAAACCGATATTCAGCGCTACCGCGATCTGATCGCGAAACTCGGTCTGCGCAAGTAGACACCAAGGCGGGGCCTCACGGCCCCGCCTGCCCCTTTCATCAACCGCGCTCCCGGCAGCACCCTCACGCCAGCGGTTTTGTGTTTAGTGCATGGCCCGAATCCCTTCGGGACACGCCCTAAACACCAAACCCGCCGCAGCTGCCCCGCTGGAGCGCCCAACCAGCATGAGGCACATCATGGCATTTCAGACCACTCGCCGCGCCATCCCCATGGGCGACAGCGAAATCGTCATCGAACACGGCAAACTGGCCCTGCAGGCCAGCGGCTCCGTCACCGTGCAGTGGGGCGACACCGTCGTCCTGGTGACGGCCACCCACCAGGCCCTGGACCGGGTGGTGGACTTCCTGCCCCTGACCTGCAACTATCAGGAAATGCTCTACGCGGCCGGCCGCGTGCCGGGCAACTACTTCCGCCGCGAAGTGGGCCGTCCCAGCGAACACGAGACCCTGACCTCCCGGCTCATCGACCGACCCATCCGTCCGCTCTTCCCCAAGGGCTGCACCAACGAGATCCAGGTCATCGCCACGGTCGTCTCCTCGGACAAGGAGCGCTACGCCGACGTCCTGGCCATGATCGGCGCGTCCACGGCCCTGCACATCTCCGACATCCCCTTCGCCGGTCCCATCGCGGCCATCCGCATCGGCTACCGCGACGGGCAGTTCCTGCTGAACCCCACTGCCTCGGAGCTGGCCACCAGCCAGCTGAACATGGTCCTGGCCGGAACGCGCGACGCCGTGGTCATGGTCGAGGGCGGGGCCCAGTTCCTGTCCGAGGACATCATGGCCGAGGCCGTGGCCTGGGGCCACGCCCAGCTCGCCCCATTCCTGGATGTCCAGGAGGAACTGCGCGCCATCCTCGGCAAGGAAAAGTTCACCGTCGTCCCCCCGCAGGAGGATGAGGAACTCATCGCCGCCGTGGCCGAACTGGCCTCCGGCCCCCTGACCACGGCCCTGGCCGTGCCCGGCAAGATGGACCGCCGCGACGCCAAGAAGAAGGTCCGCCAGGAGCTCATGGAAGCGCTCATGGCCCGCTTCGCCGATACGCCCGAGCGCGTGCGCAACGTCGGCGAGATCCTGGAGAAGCTCGAAAAGAAGCTCGTGCGCCGGCGCATCATGACCGAAAAGACCCGCATCGACGGCCGCGACCTGACCACGGTCCGCCCCCTGACCATGGAAGTGGGCTTCCTGCCCCGCACCCACGGCTCGGCCATCTTCACCCGCGGCGAAACCAAGTCCCTGTGCACCTGCACCCTGGGCAGCACCCGCGACGAGCAGCGCGTCGAGACCCTGGCCGGCGAGATCTCCAAGCGTTTTCTCATGCACTACAATTTCCCGCCGTACAGCGTCGGCGAGGCCCGCATGCTGCGCGCCCCGTCCCGCCGCGAAGTCGGCCACGGCGCCCTGTCCGAGCGCGCCCTGGCCCCGGTGCTGCCCGCCCCGGACGGGTTCCCCTTCACCATCCGCGTCGTGTCCGACATCATGGAGTCCAACGGTTCGTCCTCCATGGCCTCGGTCTGCGGCGGCACCCTGGCCCTCATGGACGCGGGCGTGCCCATCAAGACGCCCATCGCCGGCATCGCCATGGGCCTGATCAAGGAAGGTGACGAGTACCTCGTGCTGACGGACATTCTCGGCGACGAGGACCACCTGGGCGACATGGACTTCAAGGTCGCGGGATCGCGCGACGGCGTGACCTCCATCCAGATGGACATCAAGATCGCCGGCATCCCGGCCGAGGTCATGCAGAAGGCCCTGCACCAGGCCAAGGACGCCCGCGTGCACATCCTCGACCAGATGGAGGCGGTCATCGCCACCCCGCGTCCCGAGCTGTCCAAGTACGCGCCCCAGATGGAAATCGTGCACATCTCGCCCGAGAAGATCCGCGAAGTCATCGGACCCGGCGGCAAGAACATCAAGGCCATCTGCGAAGCCACCCAGGCCGACATCGACATCGACGACTCCGGCAAGATATCCATCTTCGCCCCGGACACCGCCGCCCTGGCCAAGGCCCGCGAAATGGTCCTGTACTACGACCAGAAGGCCGAACTGGGCAAGGACTACGACGGCATCGTCAAGAAGATCATGGACTTCGGCGCGTTCATCGAGATCCTGCCCGGCCTCGAAGGCCTGTGCCACATCTCCCAGCTGGCCCGCGACCGGGTCAACGTGGTCACGGACGTGTGCCAGGAAGGCGACGCCATCCGCGTCCGCGTCATCGACATCGAGCCTTCCGGCCGCATCAAGCTCAGCCGCAAGGCCATCATCCTGGAGGAGCTGGGCGAGGAGCCCGAGCCGGTTCAGCCCCGCTCCGAGCGCCCGCGCGGCGACCGTCCCCGCGGGGGTGACCGCGGCGGCGAACGCAGGGGCGGAGACCGCGGCGGTGAACGTCGCGGACCGCGCCGCTAAGCGAATCCGCACATACTGAAAAAAACCCGGGAACATGCCCGGGTTTTTTTTGACCTTCTGTTTCGAGCGGGCCGGACAGGCCGAAGGATTCCCGCCGTCGGCTATCCGCTCAGCTCAGCCAGTAGTACACGGCCCCGCAAACCACGAGGCTGGCCACGCGAAAGCCCTGGCTGCAGACGATGAGCTCCAGGGCCAGGACGGGCTTGTAGATGCCGGCGTAGTAGGGGAACTGATGCCTGAAGGCACGCATGGGCGAGGACAGCACGTTGCCGACGATGAGCGCCATGACCACGTCGCGCTCGGCCATGGAGCCGGAGTCCAGAAGCGCCCCGGCGGCGGCCATGCCCGCCGAGAACTCGGCCGCCAGCTGGAAGACGATGATGCCCACGGCCTGAGGGTGCAGCCAGGACAGCCAGTCCATGTGGGTAGCCAGGAACGTCTCGGCGGCAGTGAAAAATCCGAACTCGTGGGCGAAATGCACGCCGATGTAGATGGGCACGGTGATCATGACGATCTTTTTGATGCGCCGGCGGAAACGCTTCCAGGTCTTGTCCAGGATCTGTCGCCAGCCCATGCGCTCCTCGGCCGGCAGTTCGGCGGCATGGCAGCGGTCCAGGCCCGACAACAGAAAGCGTCCGACGAGCAGGATGCAGGCCGAGCGCAGCACGGCCGAACCCACGGTGATGCCCAGGTAGACCAGGGCCGCGGACTTGAGGATGGGCGCGGTGATGAAGACCATGCTCGGCAGATGCAGGAAATACGTCGGCACGCTGTTGAACAGGTTCGAGAGGATGAGCTCCCGGCGGGTCAGCTTGCCCTGGTCGTAGGCCTCGGCCAGCATGGTGTTGGCCGTGATGCCCGAGACGAAGGCCACGGAGAAGCTGGCCGCCGAAATCTCGCACAGGCGGCCGACGCGGGCGAGGGGCATGGCAAGCCGGGCCACGAAACGGGTCCAGTGCAGGGCCTCGATGAGGTTGCCGATGAAAAGGCCCACGGACACCAGGCCCACCAGCTTGCACAGGGGCCACAGGATCTGCTGCCACAGCTCCGCAGCGCTCACGCCGCCCCCCTCCCCATTTTCCGCCACGCCAGGAGACAGGCCAGGCCGAGGCCCGCCCCCAGACAGTTGGCCAGGGCGTCCCAAGGGTCGGCGAAACGGCCCGTGGGCAGGACGCCCTGGGCGATCTCCAGGACCACCCCAAGCCCCGCGGCGAAACCGAACATGACCGCGGCGGGCCGGAACCAGGCCGGGGGCCAGAACGCCACGAGCAGGCAGTAGGCCAACAGATGCAGGGCCTTGTCGCTGCCTTCGGGGGCCTCGGGAAACGCCACCGGCATGAGGGAAGAGACGATCAGGGCCAGTACGTACGCGGCCCAGAAAACCTTTCGAAACACGGGGAACGCAAGATTTCGCATGACCCCACCTATGCCAAACATTCTGGAGGGGCAAGGGGTTAGACTTCTTGTTATTTCGACGGCAAGGGACTATTTGCGACCCATGACGAACTCGCCCACCATCTGGATCAACGCCGGGGAGACTTCCGGCGACCTGCACGGCCAACTCCTGGTCCGCGCCCTGCGCGAACGCTGCCCCGGCGCACGCTTCGCGGGCATGGCGGGCCCGGCCATGCGCGGGGAAGGCGTCGAGCCTCTGCTTGCGACCGAATCCCTCTCGGTCATGGGCTTCACCGAGGTCCTGGCCCAGCTGCCCCGCATCATGCGCCTCCTGCGCACCATCAGGGAGCGGATGGAGGCCTTGCGGCCGGACGTCGTCGTGGTCATCGACGCACCGGACTTTCATTTCCGCGTGGTCAGAATCGCCAAGAGCCTGGGCATCCCCGTGGTCTACTACATCAGCCCCAAGCTCTGGGCCTGGCGCGAGGGGCGCGCGGATTTCCTGCGCCGCCATGTGGACCGCCTCGTCTGCATCCTGCCCTTCGAGGTCGACTTCTACGCCCGCCACGGCATGACCGTCGATTACGTCGGTCACCCGCTGCTGGACTCCATCCGCACGGACGCCATCCTGAGCACGCCCAGGGCGCCACGGCGCATCGGCATCCTCCCGGGCAGCCGCAGGCGCGAGATCACAGGGCTGCTGCCCATCTTTTCCCGCGCGGCCGACCTCCTGGCCGGCCGCTTTCCGGACCTGGAATTCGTCTTGCCCGTCGCACCGGGCATGGACCGCGCCCTGATCACGGACAACTGGCGCTCGGAGCTGCCCGTGACCCTGGTCGACAGCTCCGGCCGCTACGAGCTCATGCGCTCCTGCCGGGCCATCATGGCCGCCTCGGGCACGGCCACCCTGGAGACGGCCCTGCTCGAAACGCCCACGGCCGTGGCCTACACCTTCTCCCGGTTGACCTATCTCCTGGGCAGGCTCCTGGTGAAGGTGCCGTACATGTCCCTGCCCAACCTCATCCTGGACGCCCCGGTCTTCCCCGAATTCCTGCAGCGCGGGGCCGAGCCCTCTGCCCTGGCCGACGCCGTGGCCCGGTGGATTCCCGACACCCCGGAGCGCGGCCGCATCCTCGCGCAGCTCGCGAGCCTCCCCGCCCTGCTCGGCAACGGCGGAGCCGCCGGCCGGGCCGCGGAAATCGTCCTGAACACCATGCGGAGGCCGTCATGACGCACCCGCTGACCATCTACAGCGCCCACCGCGACATGCGCGAAATACTCCTGGCCGCGGCCGGCGACGAGTTCGCCGCCACGGTCAAGACCATGCCTCCCGAGAGCCTGCCCGACCATCCCGGCCAGGAGATCATCGTCATGGACCTGCGCGACCTGGCCGACGCGGAGGCCGTCCAGGAAACCCTGGAACGATTCTCCGGCAGGGCTCCGGCCTGCCGCATCCTCTTCCTCATCAAGGATCCGGCCATGCTGCCGGAGACGGGCGTGCTGCGCCAGTGCCACGCCGAACCCATGCTGCCGCCACACGAGGCGCGCACCATCCATCTGGCCTTGAGCCGCGTCTGGCTGGAGATGAACGGAGCGGCCGGCCTGCGCTGCCAGACTCCGCAGTCTCTGGACTTCACGTCCATGACCCGCTCCCAGGCCATGCGCGACGTCTACCGCAAGGTGCAGATGGTCGCCCCCACCCGCACCACGGTCCTGCTGACGGGCGAGACGGGCACAGGCAAGAGCTATCTGGCAAAGCTCATCCACCAGCTCAGTTCGCGCTGCAACCGCCAGTTCATCAGCGTGCACTGCGGTGCGTTGCCCGAGTCCCTCATCGAGAGCGAACTCTTCGGCCACGAAAAAGGCGCCTTCACCGGCGCCGCCCGCACCCGCAAGGGCAAGTTCGAGCTCGCCGACGGCGGCACCATCTTCCTGGACGAGATCGGCACCATCACCCCCTCGGCCCAGATCAAGCTCCTGCACATCCTGCAGGAAAAGGCCTTCGAGCGGGTCGGCGGGGAAAAGCTCATCCCCTGCGACGTGCGCATCCTTGCGGCCACCAACGAGGACCCGGCCGTGCTGTGCGAACAGGGCAAGTTCCGCTGGGACCTCTTCTACCGGCTGAACGTGTTTCCCATCGAGGTCCCTCCCCTGCGCCGGCGCGTCGAGGACATCCTGCCCCTGGCCGAACAGTTCATCGCAAATTTCCGGCGCGACGCGGGCCGCAACATCACCTCCGTCGCCCCGCGCGCCGCCAGGGCACTGCAGGAATACTCCTGGCCGGGCAACGTGCGTGAACTGGAAAACATCGTCGAGCGGGCCTGCATCCTGGAGGAGACGGACCAGATCCAGGCCGAGAGCCTGCCCCTGGAGCTGCTGACCCTTCGTCCGGAAACCCAGGCCGACTCGCCGACCCGCTCCGACGCCCTCATGCCGCTGCACGCCGCCCGGGCCGCGGCCATCGAGGAATTCGAGCGCCGCTACCTCTGGGCCCTGCTGCAGTCCTGCAACGGCAGCATCAAGAAGAGCGCGGACACGGCCGGCATCACCACCCGCCAGCTGCACAAGCTCATGACCAGGCACCGTCTCGACAAGAAGTCCTTTCGGCCCAGACAAAAACGGAACCCTTGATTCCTGTTTCTTAAAAAGGAACCCGAAGTTCTTTCCCGGCGAGGCCGTCTTCTGCGCTCTTGCGCTGCCTGTGCGCAAAAAAAGAATCGTCGATTCTGCATCGATGCCGCGGCAGCCCCTATGAATATAGTAATTTCAGCATGTTGTATTTGGGGCATATTTTGTGCTAACGCACGCGCGCCCTTCTGCGCCGGACCCCTTCGGGTCATCGGGCGCACACCCGGGCCGAACATTTCCGAGGAGAAGATGAGAGTGGAAGGAAGAATGATGAAGATGTACGCATGCACAGCCCTGGCCGGCGCCATCCTGCTGGCCGCCCCCGCCGCCGGCCTGGCCGGCGACACCGTCGAAGTACACGGCATCCTGGAAGAAACCAGCACCGGCACCATCCTGGTGACCGAGGCATCGAGCTATATCGTGCGCGGCATCGACGCATCGGGTCTCGACGGCCGCAAGGCCATCGTCCTGGGCGACGAGGGGCGGGACAACGGCATCGAGTTCATCGACGCCCTGGAGATCAAGATCGCCCAGTGATCCCCGCGCCGCGGCAAGATCGGGCTTGACAATCGATTCTCCATTGTTCATCAATCCAGAAAGGCGCAGCACATGAAAACCGTTTCCACCCCCATTTCCATTATTATTCTGATTTCCGTGATCATCGGGTCACGGTCGGGGGAATGACGCGCCTGCACTACACGGACGTCCGCGCAAGCAAAGCCCCCGACCGCAAGGTCCGGGGGCTTTTTCGCTTTCGAGGGGAACTCAACCTGTCGCCCGACACGCCGCCCGCACAGGGCGCGCGAAGCCGGGGATAATCCCGGGAGAACCATGAACACCATCCAGATCTACGACACCACCCTGCGCGACGGCACGCAGTCCGAGGAGCTGAACCTGTCCACCGAGGACAAGCTGCGCATCGCCACCAGGCTCGACCAGCTCGGCATCGCCTACATCGAAGGCGGATGGCCCGGTTCCAACCCCAAGGACAAGCGCTTCTTCGCCGAGATGCGCCAGTACGAGCTGAGCACGGCCAGGCTGGCCGCCTTCGGCTCCACGCACGCGGCCAAGGTCGCGGCCGAAAACGACCAGAACCTGCTGGCTTTGGTGGAGTCGGGCGCGCCGGTCCTGACCATCTTCGGCAAGACCTGGGACATCCACGTCACCGACGCCCTGAAGATCACCCTGGAACGCAACCTGGAGCTCATCCGCGATTCTCTCGCCTTCCTGCGGCCCCATGCCCAGGAGCTTTTCTACGACGCCGAGCACTTCTTCGACGGCTTCAAGACCAACCCGGAATACGCCCTGACGTGTCTGCGCACCGCCTGGGAAGCCGGCGCGGAGCTTCTGGTCCTGTGCGACACCAACGGCGGCAGCCTCCCCGAGGAAATCGCGTCCATCATGGACACCGTGCGGGAGCGGCTGCCCCAGGCGCGCCTGGGCATCCACGTGCACAACGACTGCGAGCTGGCCGTGGCCAACTCCCTGGCGGCGGTGCGGCACGGCGCGGTCCAGGTCCAAGGCACCATCAACGGCTACGGCGAGCGCTGCGGCAACGCCAACCTCTGCTCCATCATCCCCAACCTCGAACTGAAGATGGGCCTGTCCTGCCTGCCCGCCGGGCATCTGGAGCGCCTGACCGAGACCTCGGCCTTCGTGGCCGAAGTGGCCAACCTGCGCTGCTTCAAGCGCCAGCCCTACACGGGCCAGTCGGCCTTCACCCACAAGGGCGGGGTGCACGTCGCCGCCGTGCGCCGCAACCCGCGCACCTACGAGCACATCGAACCCGAACTCGTCGGCAACAAGCAGCGCATCATCCTTTCGGACCTGGCCGGCCAGTCCAACATCCTCTACAAGGCCAAGCAGTACGGCTTCGAACTCGACAAGGGCGACCCCTTCGTCCTCGAACTGCTGACGGAGCTCAAGAACCGCGAGGACCAGGGCTACGAGTACTCGGCCGCCGAAGCCTCCTACGAGCTGCTGGTCAACCGGGTGCTGGGCCGGGCGCGCAACTATTTCCGGCTGATGAGTTTCCGCATCCTGGATTCGGTCTTCACCGAGGGCGTCGAGCCCTTTACCGAGGCCACGGTCATGCTCCGCGTGGGGGGCATGGTCGAGCACACGGCGGCCACGGGCAAGGGCCCGGTCAACGCCATGGACTGCGCGCTGCGCAAGGGGCTGGAGCGCTTCTACCCGAACCTGGGCGAAATGCGCCTGCTGGACTTCAAGGTGAGGGTCCTGGCCGTGGCGAACAAGGAAGAGGGACACAGCGGCACGGCCTCGGTGGTGCGGGTGCTGATCGAATCCGGGGACCAGAAGAGCCGCTGGACCACGGTGGGCGTGTCCTACAACATCATTGAGGCCAGCCGCCAGGCTCTGGAGGATTCCATCAACTACAAGCTGTTCAAGGACGACCAGAAGAAGCTGACCCAGGCCATCCGGGAAATTTAACAAACCGAGCCAACGCGCCCTGGCCGCAGACCGCATCTTCTCAAAACCCCCGTCACCTGACGGGGGTTTTGTCGCCAAAAGGCCAAGGCACGCGCAACCTGTACGCGAACGGCAAACCCAAGGGGGGCCGCCGGGTCATCGTTCCAAGGAGGGTCCGCATGTTCTGATCACGGACACCTGACGACAAGCCCTCGCCGATAAATTTCGACGAGGGCTTGTCGTTAGTCCGAATTCTGGCGTGCCGCCGGGTGCTTTTTGGTGCTCATCGCCCCGCGCGGGACCACGGCGTCAGGGCGCAACCAGGGGGCATCAGCAGGAATGGATGATGTTTTGCTGGTCGATCTCCGCGTCAATGTACAAGTTGTAGCCTTGGTTGACGTAATGCCGGTACGTCTGACCGTCGAAGGTAACGTCCGCGCTCGCCGACCAGCCCTCATCCGCCATTGTCACGGTATCACCGGCGTCTCCTTCTATGTACAGAGAGTTGCCGCCGGAGGTGGAGAACACGTCGCTTACCTTGAGCGTCAGGGTGTTGTTGTCATCGGCATCGCCGGTGATGTCGATGCGCTCTATGCCGCTGATCTTACCTGCCGTGACGAGGCTGGAGAGGTCGAGGGTCGCCCCGCTCCCGGCATGACTGTCCAGAACCAGGGTGTCGAATCCGTCTCCGCCGTCAAGCATGCCGATATGCGTCGGCAGGATGGTCTCGCCGCTGTCGAGCAGGCCTGTCGTGCTCAGATTCAGGTGCAGGATGTCATCCCCGGCATCGCCGAAGAGGGAATCGATGCCGCCGCCGCCATACAGCACGTCATTGCCGTCGCCGCCACGGATGAAATCGTTGCCGAGGCCGCCGTCCATGGTATCCCCAGCGGTCTGATAGCCGTCGAAGACATTATCGCCATAGAAATCGCGCAGGATTTGAGCGTGCATTGAGTCCAAGGTGTCGGCGTAGACCTCGTCGCCGCCGAACATGGAATCGTTGCCGTCGCCGCCGAACATGACGTCGCAACTCTTGCCGCCGTCCATGGTGTCGTACCCGCTGCCGGCATCCATGGTGTCTCTGCCGTCGCCGCCGAACATGACGTCGTTGCCATGGCCGCCATTCATGACGTCGTAGCCATGGCCGCCATACATGACGTCGTTGCCATGGCCGCCATTCATGACGTCAGCTCCGTCGAATCCATCCATGGTGTCGTTGCCACTGCCGCCATCCAGGGTATCGTTATTGGAGACACGCCAACTCATAAAGGTATACCACTCGTATCTGCCGCCATGGAGAGAGTCGTTGCCGTCGTCGCCATACAGCATGTCATTGCCGGTACCGCCGTCCAGCGTGTCGTTGCCGACGCCGCCGTACAAGGTGTCATGGTTGCCATCAACGAGATATGAGCACCATAATCCATCTCCAGTAAGGTCATTGCTATTGTCGCCGACCAGGGTGTCGTTGCCGTCTCCGCCAAGCATGAGGTTCTTGGCAAGCCCGCCAGCCATGGTGTCGTTGCCGCTTCCGCCATGCAGAGTGTCGCCGCCGCCAAGGCCACGCAGAGTATCGTGACCGCCACCGCCGTCCAGCATGTTCGCCACGTTAGCACCGGTAAGACTGTCTTTGAAGATTGAGCCAACAACATTTTCTATGCCGATCAGAACATCGTCCCCTATGCCATAGTTGATCTTGGCTGTGCCCAGGCCCAGGTCAACTGTGACCCCGTAGAAGCCCCTGGTACTGTAGTCGACCATGTCGATCCCGTCGCCGCCGTCCAGGGTGTCGCCGCCATGCAAAGCGTCCCTATCGTAATAGGAGTCGATGCCGCCGTTCAGCAGGTCGTTGCCTGCGCCGCCGTACAACGTGTCATGGCCGCTGCCGCCATACAGGGTCTCGTCGCCCATGTCGCCGTACAGAGTATCCGATTGATAGGTGCCATGCAAAATGTACCCGACGTTGTTGGCCTCATCGGTTGGGAGGTTACTGTCGTCAACGCCCCCGGCAATCTGGCCGGGAGTGGCGTACTCGTTCAACGGCTGCAACTGCGCCTCGGTTTTGAGGTTGTCGTCGAACTCGTTGTAACTCATGGAGCCCCCCGTGACTTTGAATGTTGCGAAATGCGATGCAACCTGAGAACGACAAAAATACTCTGCCAGCCGAATATAAACCTTTGGAAATTTGCATAATGAATGCATTAGCAGCATTCAATACGGAACAATACGCGCATTATTATATTAAATTTTAGAGTATATAATAATACAAAATAAATAAGCACTAGATATAAACATGTATAATGCAACGACTATGTATTTATTTACCAAATATTTATGGCGTAACAGGCGGATCTTGGGAAGAGAACTGAAGACGGGGCTCAAAGTGGTTGGCTATCTTCGCTTTTGAAAGAGCGTGGAACGATACCGCAAGAAAACAGACAGCTAGAAAAAGCAAAACCCTCGCCGAAAATTACGACGGGGGTTTTGTCAGCAACCTGCGCCTCTCCCGGACATCCGGGGGCGGCAATGACTTGGGCAATAGAAACAGCGTATTAAATCCCCAGAGCGTCCTTCATGAACGGGAAGTCGATGATGGAGCTGACCAGCTGGGAGCCGTGCTGGATCTTGATCACGTCGCGCAGCTTGTGGCGCGAGAGGATGGCTTCCATCTTCTTGGCCACGGTGAAGGTGTCGTCGCGGACCACGACGATGGGCACCTCGAGGACCTCGGCCCGCGTCATGATGATGTCGTTGGGGTAGAGGTTGCCCGTCAGGACCAGGCACTGGCACTGCCCTTCCAGGGCCACCAGCTGCACGTCCGAGCGGTCGCCGCCGACGATGATCGCCGACTTCTTGCTCTTGCGGAAATGGGTCATGAAGTTCTCGACCTGCATGGTGCCGATGAGGAAATTCTCGACCACGCGCTCGGACTTGTCCTGGGCCGTGATGATGCGGCCGCCGAGGCGGTCGGCCAGGTCTGCGACCTTGATGGCGCCCATGAGGGGGTCGCTGGGGATCTTGCCCAGGACCTTGATGCCCTTGCTCTCCAGGAAGGGGTGCAGGAGCGTGTCGAGCTCCTCCTTGAAGGACGGCGGGATGTCGTTCAGGAGCACGCCCAGGAGCTGGTCGTCCAGGCGCTCCTTCATGGACAGCAGGTAGTCGTAGTTCAGTTCCTTGACGAAGCGGTCGATGACTATGGCCTTTATCCCCAGGGCCTTGACCACGCTGACGCCGTCCAGGCCGCAGTACTTGCCCGAGTACATGCTGCCCGACCCGGCCACGATCATGACGTCCTTGTCCTTGCTCAACTCCTCGTAGGCGGCCTTGATGCGCGGCATGAGGTCGTCGCACTTGCCGGTGAAGGCCTTCATCTTGAAATCCTGGTCCACGACCACAGGGGTGACCAGGGCCGGATTTTCGGCCAGGCCCAGGATGTCCTGGACGAAGAACGCGTCGGCATCGCCGAGAACGCCGTTCTTTTCCTGCGGCAGGGCGCCCACGGGCTTCATGTAGCCGACCCGGTACCCCTCCTTCTGGAGCTTGAGCCCGATGCCCATGGCGATCATGTTCTTTCCGGAATAGCCGGATGTCGCGCCAACATAAATTCCTACCATACACCCTCCTGATCAGGACTGAGATATTGAGGCTCGGTTATCGGTCACGCCCCCGCTCTTCGGCATGCGGCAAAAGGGACATCCGCGCCCCGGCGATCCACGCCCCCCGCGAGGTCACCAGGACAGGGTCGAATTCCAAAGCGTAAATTTCGGGGAAATCCAGCGTCATCTGCGACACGGTCAGCAGTACATCCTCCAGGGCCCGCAAGTCCAGGGCGTCCCGGCCCCGCTCGCGCTTGAGCAGCGAGAAGACCTTGAGTTCGCGCATCATGCCCGAGGCGTCTGCAAGAGAAAGAGGGGCCAGGCGCAGGGAATAGTCCTGAAAGATCTCGGCCTGGCTGCCCGAGAGCCCGAAGCGGACCAGGGGGCCGAACTTGGGATCCCGACGGGCCCGGATGCAGACCTCCGTGAATTTGCCGAGAATCATTTCCTGCACGAGGCAGCCCGAGATGAAGGCCTCGCTGCGCAGGCACTGCACCCTGGACGTGAGGCTCAGAAAAGCCTGCCGCACCTCCTCCGGAGTCTGCAGGCCAAGCTCCACTCCGCCCACGTCGCTCTTGTACTCGATGTGGGGGGAGGCGATCTTGAGGGCCACGGGGCAGGCCAGACGCTTGGCGATCTTGGCGGCGCTGCGGCTGGTACGCGCCAGCTCGGTCCGGGGGTACTGCAGTTCGTAGGCCTGCAGCAGGGGCTGGACCTCGAAGCCGAAAAGCTCGGTCTTGCCGATCTCCAGATACTCTTCCAGGAAGCGCTCGGCCTTGGCCTTGTCGCGGCGGTAGCAGACCTCGACGGGGTAGGCGGTGGTCTTCCACTGCGCGTAGCGGATCATGGCCTCGAGGCTGGTCAGGGCCGCCTTGGGGTTGGAATAGCAGGGCAGGCCGCTGCGCTGCAGGAAGCGCTTCTCCTCCAGCACGCCCTCCTGGCCCAGCAGGCAGACCGCCATGGAGGCGTCCGGGGTTTTCGGCAGGTCGGCCAGGGCCTTCGCGATGGCCGTCATGTCCACCCCAAGCCCCGGAGCGATGACCACCAGAACCATGTGCACCTGACGGTCGCGGGCGACCTGTTCCACGGCGCGGGCGTACTGCTCGGGCGAAGCCTGCATGCCGATGTCCACGGGATTGGAGGCCTGCATGTGGCTGGGCAGGATTTCCCCCAGCCGTTCGGCCGTCTCGCGGCTAAGGCGCGCCAGATTGAGGCTCGTCCCGGCCATGCCGTCGGCGGCCAGGATACCCGCCCCGCCCGAGTTGGTCACGATGGCCAGGCTTGCCCCCTTGGGCAGCGGCTGCGTGCCGAACATGCGCGCCAGGTCGAACAGGGTCGAGAGGTTGTCGACCTGAATGATGCCGGCCTGTTTGAGGGCCGTCTGGTAGGCGCGCTCGGACCCGGTCAGGGCGCCGACATGGGAAGAAATTGCCTTGCGGCCGTGCTCGGTCATGCCCGCCTGAAGCATGATGACGGGCTTCTCGCGGGTGATGGTCTGGCTGATGCGCGCGAAGCGGCGGCCGTTGTTCATGCCTTCGAGATACCCGATGACCACGTGGGTCTGCGGGTCCTCGGCCAGGAACTGGAGCATGGACGCCTCGTCGATGACGGCCCTGTTGCCGAGGCTGGCGAACTTGGAGAACCCGATCTCCTCGCTGGCGGCCCAGTCAAGGATGGCGTTGCACATGGATCCCGAGGGCGAGAAGAAGGCGATGTTGCCCTCGGCGGGCAGGCGGGAGATGAGGGACGCGTTCATGCGGTCGGCCCAGGAGGCCACGCCGAGGCAGTTGGGTCCCAGGAGCGTCATGTTCCGGCGCTCGGCCAGCTGGATGACCGCCTCTTCGAGGTAGTAGCCCTTGCCGCCGATCTCGCGGAACCCCGCCGAGGTGACGATGACCGTGCGGATGCCTTTGTCGGCAATGCGTTCCAGGGCGTCGAGAACGGCCTCGGGCGGCAGACAGACCACGGCCAGATCGATGTCCCCGAGGGACTCCAATGCGTCGGCCGGGCGCTCGCCGGTCCAATTGACGGGCACGATCCTCCCCTGATACCCGGAGCCTTCGAGATTGGCCAGGATCACACGGGCCGGAGCCCCCGCGCCGTCGAGGGAGCCGACGACCGCGATGGCCTTGGGAGAAAACAGGGCGTGAAGATAAACGTCTCTCATGGAGAACCTTGATGTCTCTGGAAATTCCTTCCGATGCACTGCGGACACTGCAGTCTGGAATCCATTATGAGTTCAAGCAAGTCAAGCTTTTAATCCAGGCTCTGACACATACGTCCCATGCCAACGAGCACGGCGGGACCCACAACGAGCGGCTGGAATTCCTGGGCGACGCGGTCCTTGAACTGGCCGTGTCCGACGTACTGTACCGCAAGTTTCCGGAGGCCCAGGAAGGACATCTGACCCGCATGCGCTCGGCCATGGTCAGCGAAACGGCCCTGGCCGGCGTGGCCCGGCGCATGGGCCTGGGCGACTGCCTGCTGCTGGGCCGGGGGGAGGAAAGTCAGGGGGGGAGGGACAAGAATTCCGTGCTGAGCGACGCCCTGGAGGCGGTCCTCGGGGCGGTGTACCTCGACGGCGGCCTGGAGGCCGCATCGGAGCGCGTCAAATTTTTGTTCGAGGGGCATTGGCCGTCCCCTCCGGAGACCTTCCGCCCGCGCGACTTCAAGAGCCTGCTTCAGGAAGCCACCCAGCGCATCTGGAAATCACGCCCGAGCTACGCCCTGGGGGCCAGCCGGGGGCCTGAACACGCCAAGCTCTATTCCGTCATCGTGACCCTGCCGGACGGCACCCGCCTCGAATGGGAGGAGCGCAGCATGCGCAAGGCCGAACAGGGCGCGGCGGAACAGGCGCTGCGCCTTCTGCAGGAACGCTACCCGGACATGCCCGAAAACGACGCGCCGCAAACCCCGCCCCGCAAATCGAAAAAGCCGGAGTGAAACACCCCGGCTTCCCGTCTTTGATCATCGCCACTAGCCGGAAAACCCGTCACTAGCCCTGCATGAGCTGCATGGCCATCTGCGGCAGCTGGTTGGCCTGGGCCAGCATGGCCACGGCGGACTGCGTCAGGATCTGGTTGCGCACGAACTCGGTCATCTCCTGGGCCACGTCGACGTCGGAGATGCGCGACTCCGCGGCCTGCAGGTTCTCGGCCTGGATGCTCAGGTTGGTGATGGTGTTCTCCAGACGGTTCTGGAGCGCGCCGAGGCTCGCGCGGATCTTGTCCTTGGAGACGATGGCGTTGTTGATGGCGTCCAGGGAGCTCTGGGCCGCCTCCTGCGTGGAGATGCTGTAACCGTCGGTCCCGGGGACGGACTGGTTGCCGACGCCCAGGGCCGAAGCCGTGGAGTTGCCGATCTGGATGTAGTAGTAGTCCTCGGCCGAGTCGTTGCCCGCGCCGAAGTGGACCTTGAGCTTGCCGCTCGACTGCAGCCCGCTCCCGGTGAACTGATCGGCGGAAAGATTGCCGTTCAGCAGATAGATGCCGTTGAAATCCGTGGCATTGGCGATTCGCGTGATTTCCGAGGCCATGGCCTGGTATTCGGAATCGATGATCAGGCGCTGGTCCGAGGTATAGGTGCCGGTGGCGGCCTGTTCCGCCAGCTCCTTCATGCGTATGAGCTTCTCGTCGATGACCTGCAGAGCGCCGTCGGCCGTCTGGATCATGGAGATGGCGTCGTTGGCGTTGCGCATGCCCTGATTGATGGAAGCGATGTCGGCGCGCATGAGCTCACGGATGGCCAGGCCCGCCGCGTCGTCGGCGGCAGTGCCCACGCGCAGTCCGGAGGACAGGCGCCGGGTAGAAACGGAAAGATTTCCATAGGACTGGGACAGGTTCCTGGCGGCGTTCATCGCCATCATATTATGATTAATGACCAAAGACATGAGATGACCTCCTTGTGCGGTTGTACACGCCTTTATGCACTCCGAATGCCATTTTAAACATTCTTATTATTTTCAGCATATTAAAAACAACTATCCGTTTTTGTGTCAAAAATCGGGTCAATTTTGCCTCCCCGTCCGTTCTAAAGTTTTCCCGCCGCCTGCCGATCAATAGGATGAATCAGAATATCACGAGGAGGCCATGGCCATGAAAATATCCTCACTTTCCTTCGAACCCCAGGAAATGCTCACGGCTGTCGATCACGTCGCCCAGCAACGGAGCGCGCCGGAAAACTTCGAGCGCGGTCTGCACGCCCTGCTCCGCGACGGGGAATCGGCGGCCACTCATGAGGAGACGGAAGAAATTTCCCTGCAGAAGCTGCAGCACCTGACCGAGGCCGTCGACTCCTACATGGCTTCCATCGGCGTGAGCCTCAAATTCAACATCGACGAGCGCACGGACATGGTTCAGGTGGAGGTGCGCGACCCGGAAACGGACAAGCTCATCCGCAAGATCCCGGCCGACGAAATGCTCGACCTGGCCGCGTCCATCGAGAACATGGTCGGCCTGTTCCTGGACAAGGCGCTCTAACGCCCCGCCCGACGAAAATCGGAAGCCCGCGCTGACGGTGTGCAGCGCGGGCTTCCTTGCGTATTTTTCCCGGAGGTGCGCGTTAGCGCTTGAGCTGGATAAGGGTCGTCAGCATCTGGTCCACGGTGGTGATGGTCTTGGAGTTGGCCTGGAAGCCCTTTTCCGTGGTGATCATCTTCACGAACTCCGTGGCCAGGTCCACGTTGGACTGTTCCAGGGAGTTGGAGGCGATGCTGCCCTTGCCGCCGGTGTTGGCCAGGCCGGTGATGGGCGGCCCCGAGGAGCGGGTCTCGGAGAAGAGGTTGCCGCCCTCGCGGTAGAGAGCATAGTTGTTGTTGAAGGTGGCCAGAGTCACGGCGAAGAGCTGCAGGACCTGGCCGTTGGAGTAGCGGCCCGTGATGACGCCGTCGCGGTCCACGGAGATGTTCTGCAGGAACCCGGCGGTATAGCCGTCCTGGGCCTGGAAGATGGTCGTGGAACCCGTCGCGTAGTTGGTGGTCGAAAGGGCGCTGACCTCGGTGGAGGCCATTCCCGGGATGTCGTCCAGGAACGCGCCGACGGTCGCGGCGGCCGTGGTCGGATTCGTGAGATCGAAGCTGCTCACGTCGCTCAGGCCCGCCAAGTTGGTTATGGGCCCGGTGGTCCATTGGGTGGCCTTGTTCCGCAGCCCGAAGTTGATCTCGATGTTCTTGGACTGGTTTGTGCCGAGCAAGGTCGGGACATTCGGCGTCGTGGCGTCGGCCACCGTTTCGGAGGCCGTCAGACTGCCGAACTCGGCGCCCAGGAAGTTGGCCGTACAGAGAGGATAGCCGTTTTGGGACAAATTCGCGGGCGTCCAGAACGACTTGTCGGACACGTTCCCGATGGTGCCGCTGGTCGGCGGGACAGCGGTCGGATCGGGCTCCACCGTGTAGGGGTTGTTGATGGTGAAGGCCGACATGTTCTCCATTTCGCCGGCGGCATTGAAGGTCAGGGTCCCGGTCATCAGCACCCCGCGCATCTTCTGATCGACGCCTGCCGCGCTCCAGAACTCACGATTGTCCTCGCCGGGCGGAACCGCGATGACGTATTCCCAGTACTTCTTCCCCCCCGCGTTTTCCGTGACGGGATCATACTGCACGGGATCCATGTAGACCGTGAGGTTGTGGGACGTTCCGTTCTCGTCGTACACCTTGATGGTGGATTGGTAGGCGTAGCGGTTGTCCCCCAGGGCCACGCCATCGGCGCTCTCGGAGTCGTACGCATCGAACAGGGCGGTAAAAGGCATGTCGACGGCCGGATTGACAGGACTGGCCGCCCCGGTGGACTTGTCCTCGGATTTGGAATCGACGTTCAGGATCATGTCCACACGGCTGGTCGCCTGCGGCGCGGACTGGAAATTCTCCAGCTTGATGTCGCCGGGCACGCCCTGGATCTTGACCCCGGTAGCCTCCGTGCTCGTCGTTTCCCCGGTGGCCGCGGCACTGGTCACGTCCTGCTGCACTTCCCAGCCCTGGAGGCGATAACCGTGGGGATCCACCAAATTCCCGTCCTCGTCGAAACGGAAATTGCCGGCGCGCGTGTAATAGTTGATATCCTGCCCGGCGGGCGAAACCACGAAAAACCCGTTGCCGCCGATGGCCAGGTCCGTGGACTCCGTGGTGCTCTCCAGGGAGCCCTGGGAAAAATCGCCCATGACCGTGCCAACGGATACGCCGCGCCCGACCTGGCCCACGCCCGAGGCCGTGGTCACCTGCTGGCTCAGGGCGTCCTCGAAGTACATGCGCGAAGCCTTGTAGCCGATGGTTGAGACGTTGGAGATGTTGTTGCCGATGACGGTCATGTCCTCGCCATGGACCTTGAGGCCGCTGGTCGCGGAATACATCGATGCTGACAAGCCCATATATTACCCCCTTGTTCCGCCGCTGACGCGGCAAAATCTATGATTCCGTTGACGTGGCCGCCGGCTGCACGACCTTCTTGATGTCGCTGAAGCCGATCTTGCGCCCGTCGCTCAGGCGGAAGTAGGTCTGATCCTCGCCCTGCTCCACCGCAGTGACGACGCCGGTCACTTCCGTATCGACAAAAACGGCCTTGCCCGTGGCGCTTTCCGCCGAAAAATACACGTTGTACTGGCCGTTATCGACCGTGGCCCCGTTGTAGTCGGTGCCGTCCCAGCTGAACTCGAACTCGCCGGCCTGCATGGAGGTGAACTTCTCCGTGCGCACGAGGTTGTTGTTGGCGTCGTAGATATTGGCGTAGACCGTGGCCGCGGCGTCCTGCAGCGTGAAGTAGACCGGTGTGGCGTAGTTTTCGACCTTGGTCATGCTGGAGCCAGAGGCCGCGATCTGCTTGCCGATGTAGTTCACCGCGCTCATCATGTCCTGCTGGGCGGTTTTTTCCGTCAGGGCGGTGATGCCTTCGGCAACGTTGGACATCTGCTCCAGGCTCGAAAACTGGGCCAGCTGGGCGATGAATTCCTTGTCGTCGAGGGGGTTCAGGGGATCCTGGTTCTGCAGCTGCGTCACGAGAAGCTTCAGGAACGCGTCCTTGCCCAGCACGTCGTTGGCGCCCTTCGTTTCGGCTCCGTAAAACCCGCCCTGCTGCGACAGAATCTGATCGATCATGGCCCACCCCTCTCAGGCAAAAATATCCAGTCCGCTTTGGGAAAGTTTTTCCCTCTGGACACCACTCTGCACTTCCCGGACCAGTCCGGAGTCCGTTCGTTCGAGGGTGCGCCAGCGCTGGGCCGAGAGGGCCAGTTCACGGTTCTCCTGGTAGCGGTTGTGCTGCTCGGCGCCCTGCCACTGGGATTGCCCCTGGGAGTCGGCCAGCTGGGTCTGGACCTCGAGCTTGCCGACCTTGAGGCCCTGCGCCTCCAGCTGGGTCCGCAACTGGGAGAGTTGTTCTCCCAGGGCCTGCGAAGCCTCCTGGTTGCTGGCCCGCAGCACGGCCTGGACCTCCTTGCCCTTGACCTGCAGGATCACGCTGACCTGGCCCAGTTCCTCGGGGTCCAGCCGGATGACGAGCTGTTTCACGCCCTGGCCGAGGTTGCGGAAGGCGCCGGTCTCGACCTGCCTGTAGACTTCCGCGGAGCGCGAAGCGACCGGGGATTCCCCGCGCTGCAGAACGGCGGATTGGGCACTCTGCCCTGACCCCAGAGCCTGGGCCTCGGTCTCGAGCACGATCTTGCCGGAGGCCGAAGCCGCTGGCTTGGCCGCCCGGGACGGCTCCTCGACCCGTGCGCCGAAAAATCCCTGCCGCGCGTCCTGCCTGGCCTGGTCACCCTTGGACCCGCTGGCCTGTGCCGGCGCGACGTTTCGCGCGTCCGGCGCATCGGCCCGCGAAGCGTCCGGTGTAGCGCCATGGTCCCTGGCGGCTTCGCCTCGACCGGCGAGTTCGGCGGCCTGGGCCGCGCCATGACTCTTTTCGGACCCGCGCGGCGCGCTGTCGGCGGAAGCCTTGAGGGCCGCCTCATGCGTAGCCGTTGCCGGCTTGCTCCCGGTGGCCTGATTCGCGTCGGAGGCTTCGCCCGGAGCCTGAGGGTCGAGCGCGTCCACGGCCTGGGCCTTGATCCCGGCACGACCGGGCACATCCTCCGGCTGCGCCTTTCCGTCGGTGCGGGCACCGTCCTCACGGCCGGCCGCCCCCTTGGAACTGCCGGTTCCAGTCCGGGCCGCGGACGCCCCGGAGGCCGCCTTCGGCTCGTCCAGCGCGGACGTCCCCTCTTTCGCGGTCTCCCGGACGGAGTCCGCCGTCGTCTGGGTCCGTCTCTTGCCGGCCGATGTCCCGTCCGTCGCGGCTCCCTGCGCAGCCGACGTGCGCGCGTCCTTCACGGAGTCGCCCACTTTCCGCCCTTCTGCCGCCGCCTGGACCGACTCTCCCCCGGCCCGACTCTTGCGGACGGTTCGGTCCTGCAGGAGCGAAGCAGGTTTGCCTGCCCCTTCGGCCGCAGCGCGTGACAATGCATGGTCTGCGCTTTCGGCCTTGGCGCCCGAGGCTGTGATCTCTGCCCGCAGAGCCTTGATCTGCGCCCCCAGCGTCACGGCCAGTTCGCTGCGCTCTGCAGGATCGGCCTGATGCAATGTGCCCAGAAGTTCCCGCAGGGCCTTGATCCTGGCGTCCACCTCTGGATTCGCGGCCGACCGTCCCCTGACCTCACGCTCGACAGCGTCCAATTCCTCCTGCAGCGCCGCCGTGCCCGGATGCCCGGCTTCATGCGGCGCAACTCCATCCGAAGCCTCGGACGAGGCATCTTCCGTCTCGCGTTCCACGCGGCCGGCGGTCCTGTCTTCCCCGTTCCGCGGCGCGGCATGTGGGCTCTCGGCATCTTTTGCCGATCCGTCGACCCGGCCGCCCTTCTCCCGGGCATCGCTTTCCGCACGGTGCTCATGCCCCGTCGTCACCTCATCGCGCCTGTCGGCCGCGGCCGGGGCTGCTTCCTGAGGCCGATAATCAGGCGCAACCGGTTCCGGCCCGGAGAAAGGCTCTCTATCCGCCGGCCGCGGGGTCACGTCCTGCGGGGCGGGCTGGCTCATCTGCTGCGAAAGGAGACCGGAAAAATCCTGCCCCCCCCTCGCGTCCATGAAGTCGAAACGGGAAAAAGCCTGGGATGAGGGTCCGGAACCCGGCGCCATGGCGGGAAAAAACTGCATGATCCACCTCCTGCTGCCGCAAGCAGATCAAAAGGCGGGCCAAAGGTCTTGAAGCGCTTGCCGAGCCAGGGCGGCACACACATGAACGCCACGGGAACGCGTCCTACAAAACGCTCTATTATTGTCATACATGGGCTTTTTGTTTTACTTTTTTCTTGCCGCCGTGCTAAACGGAACTCGACTATCGCGTCATGGCAGTGAACGGTTTGGCTGAGCTGGCTTCTCAGCCAAACCTTCCGGCCGCCTCTCCCACTCCCAACGGAAAACGCCCGGCGAACCTCGCCGGGCGTTTTCCGTTCTGGCCGACAACAAAACAAAACGCCCGGTGAGGGCACCGGGCGCAGAGATCGGATCAGATCACGAGAGGGCCGTCAGCCGCCGAAGGAACCGGCGCCGATGACTTCCATGGCCTTGGTGTAGTGCACGCGCAACGCATTCATCCTGTCGCCGAGGGCCTTTTCGACCGGGGCCATCTCCAGGGGACATTCGGCCTCGAGCTGGGCGGTCTTGGCTTCGATTTCGCGGACCAGGGCCTTGATCTCGGCCACGGAGTCGACGAGCTTGCCGCGGTCCTTGTCGCCCAGATCGAGAAAACCGACCATCACGTCATAAAGGGTCGCCTTCCAGGCATTGAGTTCGCGCTCGACGCCCTTGCAGTAGCCTTTCACGGCCAGCTTCTTGGCTTCTTCGGAAGCGCAGCCTTCAATTGCGGAACAGGAAAAGCACGGTCCGGGGTAGTCCATGTTAACCATAACTGCCTCCACTAATATGTTACGAGTTTGATACCGTGATACTCGAATACAGTTCTTCGTCAACAGAAAGCTTGAGTTTTTCATTAATGTCACGGGCAAAACTGGCAAGGGGGCGAAACGAAGGTTTTTCGCATTTTCGGCCGGAAACGCCGGGGCTTGCGGCCGCACCCTGCAGCGGCTTTGGGGTTCCGGGCTTGCCAGAGGGACGGCAATCCGCGAAGAATCACCACACAAAGCGGAGGGATTCTCATGAGGCCATGGATGCGACGTATCGACTGGTTGCGGCCGACGACGATCCAGGGGCACCTCATCCTGATGGTGCTGGCCCTGGTCGTCGTCCAGATCGCCGTCAGCTGGCATGTCATCTCGGGTTTGACCGAGGAGATGCTGCACGAGCAGGTCGGCCAGACCGCCCTGCAGACGGCCAAGACCATCGCCCAGATCCCACGCATCCGCCACGCCCTCGAGGCCGGAGACCCGGAAGGGGAGATCCAGGCCCTGGCCGAAACCATCCGGGCCCAGACCGGGGCGTCCTTCGTGGTCATCGGCGACACGCATGAACGCCGATACTCCCACCCGGTGCCCGAGCGCATCGGCCAGACCTTCGTCGGCGGGGACACCGGGCCGGCCCTCAAGGAGGGCAAGTCCTACGTATCCGAGGCCGTGGGCACCCTAGGGCGTTCCCTGCGCGGCATGACGCCCATCCTTGACCACGACGGCGCCATCATCGGCTTCGTGTCCGTGGGCTACCTGTCCGAGAGCGTGCATGAGTCCATCTCGTCCCACCTGGACAAGCCGCTCATGTACATCATCGGCATGAGCGTGGTCGGCATCCTGAGCGCAGTGGTCATCGCCGGCCGCCTGAAACGCATGACCCTTGGACTCGAACCCTCCGAGATCACCAACCTCTACCTGGAACGCGTGGCCGTGCTGCAGACCATCCGCGAGGGGGTCATCGCCATCGACCACCAGGGGGACATCCGCGTCTGCAACCAGGCGGCCAGGCGCTACGCGGGCCTGAGTCCGGAGGAACGCTTCGCCGGCAGGCCCGTGGACGCCGTCATCCCGGAGGCGGGACTCCTGCACACGCTGCACACGGGCCAGGCCGAGTTCGACCAGGAGCGCAGCGTGGGCGGCCGCGAGCTCGTCTTCAACATCGTGCCCGTGTTCCAGGACCAGAAGGTGCGCGGCGTGGTGGCCAGCTTCCGGCGAAAGGACGAACTGGACCGCCTGGCGGCCGAACTGTCGCGGGTGCAGGAGTACTCCGAACTGCTGCGGGTCCAGACCCACGAGTACTCCAACAAGCTGCACACCATCGCGGGTCTGATCCAGATCGAGGCCTACCGCGAGGCCCTGGACCTTGTGGTCACGGAATCCTCGGGCTACGAGGACTTCATCCGCTTCCTGGGCGAGGCGGTACCGCACCCGGTCATCGCCGCCATCATCCTCGGCAAGTACAACAGGGCCAAGGAACTGCGGGTCAGCTTCAACATCGACCGCGACAGCACCCTGGCCGACGTGCCGGCCCGGATCAGCCAGGAGAAGATCGTGACCATCCTCGGCAACATCCTGGACAACGCCTTCGAGGCCGCCCTGCAGCGGCCGGCCGGATTGAGGTCCGTCGAGATGTCCTTCACGGACCTGGGCAACGACATCGTCTTCGAGATCGAGGACTCGGGTCACGGAGTGGCCGTGGACGAGCAGGCCCACATCTTCGAGCGCGGCGTGACGACGAAGGGCCATGGCCGCCGGGGCGTGGGCCTGTCCCTGGTCCGCCAGCGCCTGGAGGAGCTCGGCGGGCAGATCATGGTCAGTCGCGGGCACCTGGGCGGGGCCCTGTTCACCGTAGTCATCCCCAAGGAGCCGAGATGATCACCAGAGTACTCATCGTCGAGGACGACGTGCGCATCGCCGACCTGCACCGCCGCTTCACGGAACGCGTGCCGGGCTGCGAGGTGGTGGGCATCGCCCACCGCTTGGACGACGCGCGCGACATGGCTCTGGCCCTGGAGCCCCACCTCATCCTGCTGGACCTCTATTTCCCCGAAGGGCCGGGCACGGACCTGCTGCGCGAAATCCGGTCCAGGGACCTGGAGATCGACGTCATCCTCATCACCGCGGCCCGGGAAATGGGCCCCCTGAAGGAGGCCCTGCGCGGCGGGGTCTTCGACTACCTCATCAAGCCCGTCACGGCCGAGCGCTTCCACGACTGCCTGACCAAATTCTGCGTCTACCGCGAGCGCCTGCGCCTGGGCAGCGCCATCGAACAGCGCGATGTGGACAGCCTGCTCCACCCGGCCGCGTCGCGAACGCAGGGAGGAGGCGCCAGCCTGCCCAAGGGCATCGACGCCCTGACCCTGGGCAAGGTCCGCGGCGTGTTCGACCAGCCCCAGGAAGCGGGACTGAGCGCCGAGGACGTGGCGGACCTCATCGGCATCAGCCGCTCGACCTCCCGCCGCTACCTGGAATACCTCATCTCCGAGGGCACCCTCTACGCCGACGCGGTCTACGGCAGCGTGGGCCGCCCGGAACGCCGCTACTTCCGCTGCTGACCCCGCCCCGCCCTTGTCCCTCCGTGCGTGAGCACAATGAGCAAAATCCCCAAAATGGGGATTTTCCTTTTTTCGCTCCAAACGACATTTTCGTCGCCGGCCGGCGTATCCGTGGCTCCAGAAACTCGAGGTCCCTTTCACGGCGCATCCGCGCCCCCAACACGATTTTGTTGCAGGAGGAGTCATGAAACGTTTCTTCATGTGCGCAGTCGCCATCGTCGCCATCGCGCTGACCGTCCCCGCGTTCGCCAAGACCGTGCTGAAGCTTGGCCACATCGCCGAGGTCAGCCATCCCTACGCCCAGGGCGCCGACCATTTCGCCAAACTCGTGGCCGAGAAGTCCGGCGGCGACATGGAAGTCCAGGTCTTCCCGTCCTCCCAACTCGGCAGCCAGAAGGACATGACCGAAGGCCTGATCTACGGCACCATCGACATGGTCCTGACCGGCACCGCCGATCTGGGCCAGTTCCAGCCCAAGATGTCCCTCTTCGACCTGCCCTTCCTGTTCAAGGACCGCGAGCACGCCTACAAGGCCCTGGACACCGTCGGCATGGAACTGGGCAAGGATCTGGAGCCCCGCGGCCTGAAACTTCTGGGCTACATGGAGAACGGCATCCGCCACCTGACCAACAACGTCCGCCCGGTGAAGGCCCCGGCCGACATGGCCGGCCTCAAGATCCGCGTCATGTCCAACAAGATCTACATCGAGACCATCAAGTCCCTGGGCGGCTCCCCGACCCCCATGGCCTTCGGCGAACTGTACTCCGCCATGCAGCAGGGCACGGTCGACGGCCAGGAGAACCCCAGCGCCCACATCTACACCAAGCGCTTCTTCGAAGTGCAGAAGTACGCCTCGCTGACGGCCCACGCCTACGCCCCGGAACCGGTGCTCATCTCCATGATCACCTGGAGCAGGCTCAGCGACGCCCAGAAGGCCGTCATCCAGGAAGCGGCCAAGGAAGCCATCGCCTGGCAGCGCGAACTGTCCACCAAGGAGGACAACGAGTACTGGGACAAGATCAAGGCCACGGGCAAGATCGAGGTCATCGAGGTCGACCGCAAGCCCTTCATGGAAGCGACCCAGCCGGTGTGGAAGGAATTCGCCCCCACCGTCGGCCAGGACAACATCGACAAGGTGCTGGCCTTGACCAAATAGCCTTTTCAAGCAAGCCCGCCCCGGATCATCCGGGGCGGGCTTTATTCGGGCCGCGGCGAAACGCGGCTCAGCCATTTCACTTTTCAGGAGGATTCCATGGACAAACTCCTCAAGGGCGTGCGCTCGATTCTGTACGGATTTTCCGTCGTCGCCATGTCGGTCATGCTCGTGATCATCTTTGCCCAGGTCGTGACCCGCTACTTTTTCAACTACACCCCTGAATGGTCGGAAGAGCTGGCCCGTTTCCTCTTCGTCTGGGTGGTCTTCCTGGGTTCGGCGCTGATCATGGGCGAGAGCGGACACCTGGCCGTGCAGTTCCTGCCGGACAAGTTCAAGGGCACGGTCTTCGGCACGGTCCTGGACGTCGTCATCAACGTCTGCGGCTACGTGTTCATCGGCCTGCTCCTTACCCAGGGCTGGAAGATGACCTCCATCATGACCTTCCAGCGGGCGCCGGGCCTCGATATCCCCATGAGCTGGGTCTACGTCATCATCCCGGTCAGCTGCGTGCTGATGCTCCTCTACCTCTTCCGGGAAACACTGCGCATCTTCAGAAACATTTCCGGACGCGGCACCGGGCAGGAGGGATAGCCATGGAATTCGTCCTTCTCTTCGTCTTCCTGGGCCTGACGGCCCTCGGCGTGCCCGTGGCCTTCGCCCTGTGCCTGGCCGCGGCCACCATCCTGCACTTCTTCATGAACATGCCCCTCGTCATGGTCTCGCAGATGATGTATGCGGGCATCGACTCCTTCTCCTTCATGGCCGTGCCCTTCTTCATGCTCGCCGGCTCCTTCATGTCCGCCGGCGGCGTGACGGGACGCCTGGTGAACTTCTCCCAGGCCCTGGTGGGCTCCTTCACGGGCGGCCTGGCCCAGGCCGTGGCCGTGTCGGGCATGTTCTTCGCCGCCATCTCGGGCTCCTCCGCGGCCACCACGGCCGCCCTGGGCTCGACCATGGTCAATGAAATGGAGAAAAAGGGCTACTCCCGCGAGTGGGCCACAGGCATCGTGGCCGCCGGCGGCACCGTGGGCATCGTCATCCCGCCGTCCATCACCCTGGTCGTGTACGGCGTCATAGCCGACACCTCCATCGGCGACCTCTTCGTCGGCGGCTTCCTGCCGGGCATCCTCATGGGCGTGTCCATGATGCTCGTCAGCTGGTGGCTGGCCAAGAAGAACGGCCTCAAGGCCGAAGGCACGTTCTCGGTCCCGGCCCTGTGGACCTCCTTCAAGGACTCCTTCTTCGCCCTCATGACCCCGGTCATCATCATCGGCGGCATCTACGGCGGCATCTTCACCCCGACGGAAGCCGCGGCCGTGGCCGCCGTGTACGGCATCTTCGTGGGCATGTTCATCTACAAGGAGCTCAAACTCAGGGACTTCCCCAAGATCATCTTCCAGGCCGTCATCGGCACGACCATCATCATGTTCCTGGTGGGCGCTGCCAACGTCTTCGGGTGGCTCCTGACCAACCTGCAGATCCCGCATCACGTCGGCGCCTTCGTGGCCAGCCTGACCAACTCGCCGATGCTCTTCCTCATGGCCATGAACATCCTGCTCCTGATCATCGGCACCATGGTCAACGCCTCGGCGGCCGTGGTCATCCTGACGCCCATCTTCCTGCCCGTGGCCAAGAGCCTGGGCATCGACCCGCTCTTCTTCGGCGTGCTGATGGTCTGCAACCTGGCCATCGGCTGCATCACGCCGCCCGTGGGCCTGGACCTCTTCGTGGCCAGCGCCATCACCAAGGTCCCCCTGGAGAAGGTCATGAAGGCGTCCCTGCCATACCTCTGGGCGCTGTTGGTCAGCCTGCTCATCCTGACCCTCTTCCCGCCCATCATCACCATCCTGCCCAAGCTGCTCACCTCGTAGCGCAGCGAGGAAGTCTAAAAAATAAAGGGCGATCCCTCGCGGGACCGCCCTTTTTTCTTGCAACCGCGATGCAGCCTACTGCAGCACTTCGGCCTTTTCGATGACCACTGGTTCCACCGGCACGTCGCCGTGCATGCCCTTGGAGCCGGTCTTGACCGCATCGATGGCGTCGACCACCTGCTGGCCCTCGACGACCTTGCCGAAGACGGCGTAGCCGAAATCGCGCACGCCGTGGTTCAGGAAGTCGTTGTCCGCCGTGTTGATGAAGAACTGGGACGTGGCCGAGTCGATCTCGCCGGTGCGGGCCATGGCGATGGCGTACTTGTCGTTCTTCAGGCCGTTGGCCGCCTCGTTCTTGATGGGGGCGCGGCCCTTCTTCTGGGCCATGGACTCGTCCATGCCGCCGCCCTGGATCATGAAGCCCTTGATGACGCGGTGGAAGACCGTGCCCGTGTAGAACCCTTCCTTCACGTACGTCAGGAAGTTCTCAACCGTGACCGGGGCATGGGCCGCGTCGAGTTCGAGAACGATGACGCCCTTGTTCGTGGTCAGGGCGACCTTGGGGTTTCCGGCCTGGGCCGCTGTGACGGTCAGGCAGAACAGGATGAAAGCGAAGAGAAATGCGCGCATGATGTACCTTCCTTTAAAAGATGACGGCTTCGAACCACCAGATCTCGACCTTTGACTTGCGCCAGCTCCCCTTGGGCAGGCCCGCCTTGACGCAGGTCTGGTCCAGGAACGTCTCCCGGTCCCAGCCCCACTCCGTGGCCACCTGCGGCAGGAGCAGGCCCGAGTGCAGGGATTTGCGGATGTAGAGCCCGTGTCGGCCGATCTCGATCAGTTCCGGGTCCGGACAGGGCGTGATGGGGCCCAGGACCGAGACCTCGATGTCCAGATCGTCCAGGTCCTCGGCCGCGAGGGGGGGGAAGCGCGGGTCCTCGAAGGCCGCGGCCCCGGCCATGCGCTCGATGGTTTCGGCCAGCGGGCCGCATCCGACGACATTGCCGATGCAGCCGCGCAGACGGCCGTTCCTTTTGAGAGTCACGAAGGCGCCGAGCTCCATTTTCAGGGTCTCGGAGGCCAGGGTCGGCTTCGGGCCTGCGGCCTGACCGAGATGATCGGAGATGACGTAACGGATGAGGTCCTTGCAGAAGCGCTTCTCCTCATCGGTCAGAACCAGCTGAAATGCGTTCATACCTGACTCCTCAACGATCGAAAGGTGGTTCCAAAGGCGGGTTGGCCCAATGCGGGCCCGCAAACGTCCGGGATGCGCCATCGACGACGACCTGGCGCCCGTTCACCCTGACGCGCCCCTCGGCGATCCACTGCAGGGCCTGAGGATAGATGCGGTGTTCCATGTCCAGGATGCGCGCACCCAGGGACGCCTCGTCGTCGTCCGCAAAGGCGGGCACCGCGGCCTGGATGACGATGGGGCCGTGGTCCATCTGCTCGTCCACGAAGTGCACCGTACACCCGGCCAGGCGCACCCCGTGCTCGGCCTGCTGGCGCTGGGCGTGCAGCCCCGCGCAGGCCGGCAGCAGGGCCGGGTGGATGTTGACCACGCGGCCGGCGAAGGGCGTCAGGAACTCGGGCGTGAGGATGCGCATGAACCCGGCCAGGGCCACCCACTCCGCGCCGGCCTGGCGCAGCAGGCGCACGAGCTCGCGGTCGAAGTCCTCGCGCCGCGGGAAGTCCGCGTGCAGGACGCAGGCCGTGGGGATGCCGGCCTCGCGGGCGCGCTCCAGGCCCAGGGCGTCCGCCCTGTTGGCGATGACGACGTGGATGTCCGCATCGAGGCTCCCTTCCCGCACCCGGTCCAGGATGGCCTGCAGGTTGGAGCCCGCTCCGGAGACGAGAACGCCCAGGGCCAGACTCATGTCACCCCTTGACCAGCGCGTCGACCAGGGCCGGGATGGTGTAGTCCTCGGGCATGATGTCCGGGGTGAACCCGTATTCCTTCAAGGTCCTGGCCGTCACGGGTCCGATGCAGCAGATCTTGAGGCCCTTGCCCACGTAAGGGCGCAGGGTGTCGGCCGGGACCAGGGCGAAGAAGTTCTCCACCGTGGAGGAACTGGAGAAGGTCAGGTAGTGGAGCCTGCCCCTTTCCAGGAGCTCGACGATCTCGGCCCCGTCCTCCTGGGTCAGCTTCGTCTCGTAGACCGGCAGCACGTCGACCTGCGCGGCCACCTTGGACAGTTCCTCGGGCAACACCTCGCGGGCGACCTTGGCCCGGGGGATGAGAACCTTCTTGCCGGCCACGCCGCGCTCCAAAAGGCCCTCGACCACGGATTCGGCCACGTACTTGGGCGGAATGAAGTCGGGGCGGATGCCGCGCTCCAGGAGCGCTTCGGCCGTGGCCGGGCCGATGGCCGCCACCTGCAGTCCGCCCAGGGCCCGGGCGTCCTTGCCGACCAGTTCGAGCTGGTACCAGAAATGCCGCACGCCGTTGACCGAGGTGAAGATGACCCAGTCGTAGCCGGCAATCCCGTCGATGGCCTCGCGCACCGGGGCGTAGTCCTCCAGGGGCACGATGGTGATGGTCGGGAATTCGTAGCAGGCCGCGCCCAGGCGCTCCAGGGTGTCCTTCAGGCCGCTGGCCTGCTCGCGGGCGCGGGTCACGACCACGCCTTTGCCGTGCAGGGGCAGCTTCTCGAACCAGTTCAGCGTGTCGTGGAGCTGCACCACCTCGCCGACCACGAGCATGGACGGGGCCTTGATGCCCTCGCGCTCGGCCAGGGCCGAGATCTCGCTCACGGTGGAGACCCATGACTGATGCTTGCTCGTCGTGCCCCAGCGCACCAGGGCGGCGGGCATGTCGGGGCGCATGCCGTGCTCCATGAGCTTGCCCGTGATGTAGGGCAGGTTCTTGACCCCCATGTAGAAGCACAGGGTGCTGGCCGCCGTGGCCAGGGCCGGCCAGTTGTGGGCCGAATCGGGCTTGGTCGGGTCCTCGTGGCCCGTGATGAGGGACACGGAGGAGGCGTACTTGCGGTGCGTCAGCGGGATGCCCGCGTAGGCGGCGCCGGCCACGGCCGAAGTCACGCCGGGCACGACCTCGAACTCCAGGCCCGCTTCGAGCAGCTCCTCGGCCTCCTCGGCGCCGCGGCCGAAGATGTACGGGTCGCCGCCCTTGAGGCGCGCCACGTCCTTGCCTTCCTTGACCTTCCTGACGATGAGCTCGTTGATCTGCTCCTGGGGCAGGGTGTGGTCCCCGCCCTTCTTGCCCACGTAGATGATCTCGGCGTCGGGGCGGCACAGGGACAGGAAGCTCTTGTTGGCGAGGTAGTCGTAGATGACGACCTCGCACTCCTGCAGGAGACGCTGCCCCTTGACCGTGATCAGACCGGGATCGCCCGGGCCTGCGCCGATGAGATACGCTTTGGCCATGATGTTTCCTTTCGTTAGAATATGTGGGCCGGCTAGCCGACGAACTCCTGCACCTTGGCCCGCAGCTGTTCCAGGGCGGCCTTCTTCTCGGCGAACTCCGCCGCCTTGGCCTTCTCCTTGGCCACCACGTCCTCGGGGGCCTTGCTGACGAAGCTTTCGTTGCCGAGCTTCTTGGTCACGAAATCGAGTTCCTTGGTGATCTTGCCCAGTTCCTTGTCCAGGCGGGCCAGTTCGGCCACGAAGTCCACCACGCCGGCCAGGGGCACGAAGAGCTCGCAGCCGCGGACCACGGCCGAGGCGCAGCCCTTGGGCGGCTCGATGTCCGGGGCCGCCGTCAGGGAGCCGACGCGGGCCAGGGCCGCGATCTCGGTCTCGTGGGCCGCAAGGAACGCCTGGTCCTCGCCGCCGGCGCGCACCAGGACGTTCAGGGCGATGCCAGGCGCCACGCCCAGCTCGGCGCGGATGTTGCGCACGGCCACGATGACGCCCTGCAGGAACTCCATGTCGCGCACGGCCGATTCATTCTCGCACTCGGGACGGGCCTTGGGATAGGGCCGCACGGACAGGCTCTCGGCGTCCAGGGCCGGGATGCAGGACCAGATCTCCTGGGTCACGAAGGGGATGATGGGGTGCGCCACGACCATGATCTCGGACAGCACGTGCTTCAGGCACGAGCGCGCCGCGGCCTTGGCCGCCTGGTCCTCGCCGTAGAGTTCGGGCTTGATCAGCTCCAGGTACCAGTCGCAGAACTCGCGCCAGACGAAGCCGTAGAGCCCCTGGGCCGCCTCGTTGAATCGGTAGCCCTCGATCTGCGCCGCGTGCTCCTTCTTGAGCACCTCCAGGCGGTGCAGGATCCACTTGTGGTGCAGACCCGTCAGGGCGGCGGGATCGAACTCCGGCTCGTTGCCGTCCACGTGCATGAGGGCGAAGCGGGCCGCGTTCCAGATCTTGTTGATGAAATGCCGGTAGCCCTCGATGCGCGCCTCGGACAGCTTGATGTCGCGGCCCATGGCGGCGAACGACGTCAGGGTGAAGCGCAGGGAGTCGCAGCCGTACTTGTCGATCATCTGCAGGGGGTCGATGACGTTGCCCGTGGACTTGGACATCTTCTTGCCGTGCTCGTCGCGGACGAGGGCGTGGATGTAGACGTCCTTGAAGGGCACGTTGTCCATGAACTGCAGGCCCATCATCATCATGCGGGCCACCCAGAAGAAGAGGATGTCGAAGCCCGTGACCAGGAGCGAGGTCGGGTAGAAGGCCGCAAGTTCATGCGTCTTCTCGGGCCAGCCCATGGTCGAGAAGGGCCACAGGGCCGAGGAGAACCAGGTGTCGAGGACGTCCTCGTCCTGGGTCAGGTTGGCGCTGCCGCACTTGCAGGCCGTCGGGTCCTGGCGGGCCACGATGACCTCGCCGCAGTCCTTGCAGGTCCAGACCGGGATGCGGTGGCCCCACCACAGCTGGCGCGAGATGCACCAGTCGCGGATGTTGTCGAGCCAGTTGTAGTAGGTCTTGTTCCACTGGGCCGGCCAGATGGTCGTGCGGCCGTCCTCCACCGCGGCCCGGGCCTTCTCGGCCAGGGGCTTGACGGACACGAACCACTGCTCGGACACGAAGGGCTCGATGGTCGTCTTGCAGCGGTAGCACTGGTTGACCTTGTTCTCGTAGGGCTCCTCGGACACCAGGGACTCGCAGGCCTTCAGATCTTCGACGATGAGCGTGCGGCACTCGGCGGCGCTCATGCCGCGATACTTCTCGGGCGCGTTGTCGTTCATGCGGCCCTTGTCGTCGATGACGCCGACGGCTTCCAGGCCGTGCTTGCGGCCCAGTTCCCAGTCGTTCATGTCGTGGGCCGGGGTGATCTTGAGGCAGCCGGTGCCGAACTCGCGATCCACGTAGGCGTCGGCGATGACCGGGATGCGGCGGCCCACCAGGGGCAGGATGACGAATTTTCCGACCATGGCCTGGTAGCGCTCGTCCTCGGGGTGCACGGCCACGGCCGTGTCGCCGAGCATGGTCTCGGGGCGGACCGTGGCCACGGTGACGTAGCCCGAGCCGTCCTCCAGGGGGTAGCGCAGGTGGTAGAGCGTGGACTTGGCCGGGGCGTACTCGACCTCGTCGTCGGCCAGGGCCGTGTGGCAGCGGGTGCACCAGTTGACGATGTACTTGCCGCGGTAGACCAGCCCCTGCTCGTAGAGGGTGACGAAGACTTCACGCACGGCCTTGGACAGGCCCTCGTCCATGGTGAAGCGCTCGCGGGTCCAGTCGACGCTTGCGCCCAGGCGGCGGATCTGGTTCAGGATGCGTCCGCCGTAGTCCTCCTTCCATTCCCAGACGCGCTCGATGAAGGCCTCACGGCCCAGATCCTCGCGGCGCTTGCCTTCGGCCAGGAGCTTGCGTTCCACCACGTTCTGGGTGGCGATGCCTGCGTGGTCCGTGCCCGGCACCCACAGGACGGTCTTGCCGTGCTGGCGCATGAAGCGGCACATGATGTCCTGCAGGGTGATGTTCAGGGCATGGCCCATGTGCAGGGCGCCGGTGACGTTGGGCGGCGGGATGACGATGGAGTAGTTGTCCTTGGGGTGCGCGGCGGCCTTGGCCGCGTCGGGCGTGAAACTCTGGTGCGACTTCCAGTAGTCGAGCCAGCGCCCTTCCACGTCGGCTGGTTCGTATCCCTTGGAAAGCGTCTCGTTGGCCATATGATGGACTCCAGTGAGCTGATTGCGGCGAAAAAAGCGCCGGGAGGCCCGGCGCGGCGGAAACAAAAATGAGTACTGGGGCGCACCCCAAAAATCAAGCCCGACTTGCCCGCCATGCCGTATCCTGCTAGGCGATACGGCCATGCGCACCCCTTCCTCCACCCTGGCCGTCCTGTGGGACGAATCGCACCTCTGGGGCCTGCTCCTGCACCGCGCCCTGTCGGCCATGCACGCCCCCTTCACCCTGGTCAGGGCCGGGGAAATCCGCTCCGGCCGTCTGCAAAGCCTCAGGCCCTCCATCCTGATCGTTCCCGGAGGCTGGGCCCGGCTCAAGTCCACGGCCCTGGGCGAAGACGGGCGGCGGGAAATCCGCAACTTCGTCGAGGAAGGGGGGACCTACCTCGGCTTCTGCGGCGGGGCCGGACTGGCCCTGGGGTCCGAAGGCGGCACGCCGTGCCTGGACCTGTGCTCGTGGTCCCGCAAGCCGGCCAGCCGCCGGCTGCCCAACTTCAGCGGGCACCTGCGCTGCGCGGTCTGCGACGGCGGGGCCGATTACGAAGCGGCCCTGCCGGTCTGGTGGCCGTCCCAGTTCGAGCCGGATCAGGCCCTGCCCTTGGATGTAGTAGCCAGGTACGAAGGTCCGGGAGTTGATTTCTGGTCTGCGGATCTGGAATGGTCGGGCATCGCGGCCGACGAGGTGGGACAATGGGAGGATCTCTACGGCATCAACCTCGATCCAGGGCGGTTGCGCGGCGAGCCCTGCATCGTGCGCGGCGGGTTCGGCCACGGGAGTTTCGTGCTGAGCTACGCCCACTTGGAGACTCCGGACTCGCCGCAGGCCAACGCCCTGCTGGCCCGCCTGCTGGGTCTGGGTCGCGGCGCGGCCGTACCTCCCTGGGACCTCTCGCTGGATGCCCCCCTGTGGCCGGACCCCGCCCTCGACGCCATGCGGCGCGAACTTGCGGAGCTCATCGCTTTCGGCCAGGGGCACTTTCTCCTGTCCTGGCGCACGCCCTGGCTGCTGGGGTGGCGGCGCGGCGTGCCCGGCTCACCGCTCAATTTCCTGCTGGCCATGGTCTGGCAGGCCCGCCATGCAGAGCGGACGCCCGCGGCCGCGGAATACTGGTCGGCCCGCGGCGTGTCCTGCCTGGACCTTTGCCGGGAACTTTGCGGCCGGGCGCGGCAGTACCTGCTGGAGGAGCGCCGCATCCTGGCCACCGCCCCCTCCTCCCCCGAATCCAGCGCCTCGCCCAGCCTGCAGAAAAGCAAGCAGGAGCTCTTCGGCAAGTTCCCGGGCTACGGCGGACTCTACGGAGAAATCCTGCAGACCCTGGACGAGCTGCTGTGGCTGCAACTCAGGCCGCGAGGCGACGGGCCAGATCGGCCCTGAGAGCCCCGATGCCGGGGTCTGCGGGGAGAAGGGCGAAGAGCCGGTCCAGATAGCCTCTGCCGGCGAAGATGCGGCGGCTGCTGCGGTGCACCAGCACGGGTCCCCAGGACGCGAGCAACAGCGCGAAATCGTTGATGCAGCGCAGATCCTTGTAGGACGGGTTGCCGCCGGCGGCCACAGCCTCCAGCACCGACGGCGTCCAGGCCAGCGGATCGTCGGCAAGCCCGAGCGTGACCACCGGATCGCGCGGCCCGGCGGCCTGCATTTTGGACAGAACCACGGGCACGATGTCGAGCTTGTCGGCGTCCCGCACCACCTCGCAGATGGACCTGGCCAGCGGGTCCATGCCCTCCGGAATCTCCCGCTTGTTGTGCATACGCACCGCCTGGACGATGCAGCCCCGATCAGGGCCCGCGAAGCAGTCGAGGAAGTCGCTTCCTTCGAGGAAGGCGGCCCCCTCGTTCCCATGGTCCACGGACTCGTCGTCGCGGTACGTGCCGAAGCGCTCGAACTGCGGGAAGCGCCCGATGTCGTGCAGCAGGGACGCGGCCAGGTACGGGAGGGCCGGCGCCAGCCCTTCGCCGGCCACGATCCTGGAGGCCAGGGCGTGCACGCGCAGGGAGTGGTCGCGCTTGAGCACGATGTGCTCCCGCCTCTCCCCCAGCCGCTCCGCGTACCCGCCCGCCAGCCCCACAAACCGGGAGCGCATGCGCCGCAGCACCTCCGGGGTCATCAGATGCCCTGGTAGAACTTGTACAAGTCCTCGTCGATCATGAGGCGGAAACCTTTCTCCGTCTCCTCGAAGCGGATGACCTTGGACGGGTCCAGGGCCACGTCGATGGCATACTCAGCCAGGCGGTTGGCTTCCTTGCGCGCCGTTTCGTCAAGCTCCGCAAACTTTCCCATTTCGATCCACTGTGTCATATGCGCCTCCTTGGGCTATTTTCTCCAGAATTCAGGTACGAAAAGAACCAAAACCGTATAAATCTCCAATCGCCCGAGCAACATGCAGAAAATCAGCACCCATTTGCCCAGCAGCGGTATGCGGGCGTAGTTGTCCACGGGGCCGACCTCGCCCAGACCGGGGCCGACGTTGCCGATGCAGGCCACCACGGCGGAGAAGGACGTCAGCACGTCGACGCCCAGGGCCGCCAGGGCCAGAGAGGACAGGACGAACAGGGCGATGAAGAGCACGAAGAAGCCCCAGATGCTCGCCAGCACCTCCTCCTTGACCAGCTTCGGCCCGAACTTGATGGGCAGCACGGCGCGCGGGTGCACCATGCGGAAGAGTTCCCGGTAGGCGTGCTTGAAGAGCAGCATGACCCTCATGCTTTTGATGCCGCCGGCCGTGGAGCCGGCGCAACCGCCCACGAACATGCACAGGAGCAGGATGCCCTGCGGCAGGGGGCCCCACAGCTCGTAGTCCGCAGTGGCGAACCCGGTGGTCGAGATGATGGAGGCCACCTGGAAAACGCCGTAGCGCGCCGCGTCGGCCCAGGTTTGATAATTGGTGAACCGGATGGACAGCACCACGAAGAGGGTCAGCGCGGCCACGAGGACGCCGAAGAACCGGAACTCGGGATCGCGCCAGAGGACCAGGGGACGGCCGCGGAAGAGCTGGAAATGCAGGGCGAAATTGAGCGACGCCGCAAGCATGAAGAACGAGATGACGTAGTCGATGTAGGCCGAGCCATAGGCCGCCACGGACGCGTTGCGCGTGGAGAAGCCGCCCGTGGCCATGGTCCCGAAGGCATGGCAGACGCTGTCGAAGAGGTCCATGCCGCCGAAGAGGAGCAGGACCACCTGCACCGCGGTCAGCAGCACGTAGACCTTCCACAGGCTCATGGCCGTGTCCTTGATCCGCGGCTGGAGCTTGTCGGCCACGGGTCCGGGCACCTCGGCCTTGTAGAGCTGCATGCCTCCAACGCCCAGAAAGGGCAGGATGGCGATGGCCATGACGATGATGCCCATGCCTCCCAGCCAGTGGGTCAGGCTGCGCCACAGCAGGAGGCCCTTGGGCAGAACCTCGACGTTGGTCAGGATGGAAGCGCCCGTGGTCGTGAACCCGGACACGGACTCGAAATAGGCGTCCGTGAACGACGGGAAGCCGCCAAGGGCGAAGGGCAGGGCCCCGAAGAAGCCGCATGCGGCCCAGCCCAGCGAAACGATGACCATGCCCTCGCGATGGTTGATGACCATGGGGCCCGGCCGGCGGAACTGGAACATGAGGAAAAAGCCGGTCAGCACCGTCACGCACAGGGACAGGAAAAGCGGGGCCACGGAAGAGTCCTCAAAGTACCAGCCGCAGGCCAGGGGCACGAGCATGCACAGGCCCACGCAGACGAGGATGAGCCCGGTCACGTGCAGGGCGACGGGCCAGCGCATCAGTCTTCCTCCCGGCCCCGGGTCAGCATCCGCTCCACCTCGGGGATGGAGTCCGTGAGGCTCAGGATGAACAGCCTGTCGCCGCTGCGGATCACGTCGTCGCCGGAGGGGATGAGCACGCTGTCGCCGCGCATGATGCACAGCACGAGCACGCCCTTGGGGAAGGAGAGGTCCTTCAGGGCGTTGCCGACGAGGCTCGAATCGGGTCCGGCCAGGGCCTCCAGGGCCTCGGCCCCGTCCTTGATGGCCACGGCGGAGAGCACCCCGCCTTTTCGCACATGCTTGAAGATGCTGTTCACGGCCGACAGGCGCGGGCTGACGATGTGCTCCAGGCCGATGGCGCGCACAAGAGGCATGTACTCGATCTTGTTCAGGCGCGTGATGGCCATGGGTGTGCCCAGCTTCCTGGCCAGAAGAGAGGACAGGATGTTGCTTTCCTCGTTGCCGGTCATGGTCACGACCACGTCCATGGCGCCGATGTTCTCCTCCAGCAGCACCTCCTGGTCCGTGCCGTCCCCGACCAGGACCACTGTCCGGTCCAGCTCGCCGGCCAGTTCGGCGCAGCGCTCGGGGCTCTTGTCCAGGAGCTTCACGTGGATGGGCTTTTTCTCCAGGGAGCGGGCCAGCCGCAGGCCGATGTTCCCGCCGCCGATGATCAGCACGCTGCTCTTCCTGCCCGGTCGGTTGCCGAGGAAGGAAAAGACCGGCTGGAGCTGGCTGTCCTCGCAGACGAAATAGACCAGGTCGCCCTGGCGGATCTCGTCGGACCCCGTCGGCACGATGACCTTGTCGTTGCGCACGATGGCCGCGACGATGAGCGGCATGTCGCCGGCCTTGCGGCGCAGTTCCAGGAGGCGCAGACCGGCCAGGGGGTTGCCCTCGGCGATCCAGGTGCCGGCGATCTTGATGCGTCCGCCGGCCAGATCGCTGATGTCCACGGCGCCGGGGGCGCGCAGCATGTGCTCGATGCTGCGCACGACCTCGACCTCGGGATTGATGATGAGGCCGATGCCGATCTCCCGCGAAAGCTGCCCCGCATAGGCCGTGTACTCGTCGTTGCGGATGCGGGCCAGCTTGGTCAGGCCGGGCGCGAGCATCTTGGCGAAGGTGCAGGCCATGAGGTTGATCTCGTCGCTGTCCGTCACGGCCAGCAGCATGTCCGCCTTGTCGACGCCGGCCTCGCGCAGCACCAGGGGGCTGCAGCCCGACCCTTCGAGCACCTGCACGTCCATGTGGTCGAGGATGCGCTGCAGCACCGCAGGGTTGCGGTCGATGACCACGACGTCCTTGTTTTCCGACGCCAGGCGCTTGGCGATGTGGAACCCGACCTCTCCAGCGCCGACAATGATGACTCTCAAGCAGATCTCTCCAGTTGTGGTGAGCTAGCGTTCCCGCTCGACGGGCCAGGGGGTGCATTCCCGGGCAGGGGCGAAACCGGCCGTGAATGCCTCCGAAAGGGAGGAAAACCGCACCTGGTTGGCCGTGCCGACCGTGCGCCCCTGCGCACAGGACAGGGCATGGAACCGCCGGGAATTGCGGTTGCCCAGATAACTGCGCTCCGCGGCAGCGGAACGCAGCAGCGCCGGCCAGAAACCCTTGCCGCGCGTCATGGCCGCAACCTGGGCCTGCAGAAGGCGATGGCCCAATTCCGCGTCCCCGTCCGAGTGATGTGGATAGACGAAAGCGGCCCCTTGTTCAATCATGGCCAGATTGACCAGCCGCCCGTCATCGAGCCGCGCCAGGCCCACAAGGCGTCCGTAGCGGTCCCGGTCCAGTTCGTCCCTGTCCAGGGCGATGGTCTTCCCGGACACCAGGGTCGCAAGGGCCTCGGTCGCCTCGGGACCGTAGTACTGTCCCGGGGCGCCTTTGTGCCCGACCTCGGGCGCGTCGATGCCGCGCAGTCGCAGCCGCTCGCCGCCTTCCAGGACCACGGTGTCCCCGTCAAGCACCTTTTCGACCCGCAAGCGCCGGTCGCCGGCGAAGGCTGCCTGTCCCAGGATGCACAGCACCAGGACTGCGGCCGAAAACGTCCGCAGCGCGCCAAAAAAGAAGGCAACCCGGGAGGTTGCCTTGGAATGCCGAAACCGGTCGTGATCAGGATTCATAGTACGAGCGAAGCTGCTGGCTGCGCACGGGGTGGCGCAGCTTGCGCAGGGCCTTGGCCTCGATCTGGCGGATGCGCTCGCGCGTGACGTTGAAGAGCTTGCCCACTTCTTCCAGCGTATGGTCGCTCTTCTCGCCGATGCCGAAGCGCTTGCGCAGGACCTGCTCCTCGCGGGGCGTGAGGTCGGAGAGGACCTGGGCGATCTGCTCGGCCAGCTTGGTGTTGACCACCTCGTCGGCCGGGGCCACGGCCTTCTTGTCCTCGATGAAATCGCCCAGGCTCGAATCCTCTTCGTCGCCGATGGGGGTTTCCAGGGAGATGGGCTCCTTGGCGATTTTCAGAACCTTTTTGACCTTCTCCAGCGGGTAGTCCATGCGCTCGGCGATCTCCTCGGGGGAGGGGTCGCGCCCGAGTTCCTGAACGAGGTAGCGCGAGGTGCGCACCAGCTTGTTGATGGTCTCGATCATGTGCACCGGTATGCGGATGGTGCGGGCCTGGTCCGCGATGGCGCGGGTGATGGCCTGGCGGATCCACCACGTGGCGTAGGTCGAGAACTTGTAGCCGCGCTGGTACTCGAACTTGTCCACGGCCTTCATGAGGCCGATGTTGCCTTCCTGGATGAGGTCCAGGAACTGCAGGCCGCGGTTGGTGTACTTCTTGGCGATGGACACGACCAGGCGCAGGTTGGCGCGGATGAGCTCCTGCTTGGCGTCCAGGGCGTCGGTGTTGCCCTTGCGGATGCGCCACAGAATCTCCTCCAGCTGCTCCACGTCGTGCATGGCGTTTTCCTGCAGCTTGCCCAGGATCTCGATCTTGCCGTTGACCATTTCCTTGAAGGAGAAGAGCTCCTCCATGGTCATGCCGAGCTGGTCGGCCGCGGCCACGGGGTTGATGGTCCGGGCGTCGAGCTGCTTGAAGATGCCGAAAATCTCGTCCTGGGATTTGCCGAGCGACAGGATGTAGGCCGACAGGTCGCGCTTGCAGTTGTGCATCTGGCGCACGTAGTCGCCCACGGTCTCGATGATGCGGTCGATCAGGGTCTTTTCGAGCTTGATGTCGCGCAGGCACTGCACCACGCCTTCCTTGTAGTCCATGATCTTCTTCTGGACGCCGAAGACGCGCTTGTCGAGGGTCGCGCACTCGTCGAGGCGGGTGTAGAGGGGCTTCTTCTTGCGGTAGATGTTCTTCACTTCCTCAAGAAGCTTGATGACGCGCTCGCGCTGGTTCATCTCCTCTTCGGACGGGTCGTCCTCCTCGATGGTCTTGACGACGTCCTTGAGCTTCATGCGGCCCTTCTTCAGATCCTCGCCGACGCGCACCAGTTCCTCGACGGCCACGGGCACCTCGACCAGGGCGTACATGACCTCGAGTTCGCCGGCCTCGATCTTCTTGGCGATGTAGACCTCGCCGTCGCGGTCCAGGAGGCCCACGGCGCCCATCTCGCGCAGGTACATGCGCACGGGGTCGTTGCTGCGGGAGGAATAGTCGGCGCCGTCCTCGTCTTCGGACAGTTCGAGCTTCTCCTCTTCCTTGATCTCCTCGCCGTCGTCCTCGGCGATCTCGATGCCGCGGGACAGCTTCTCGTCGACGATGTCGATGTCGAGCTGGTCGAAGATGACGATGATCTCGTCGATCTGTTCGGGAGTGTTGACTTCCGAAGGCAGAGCCTTGTTGAGCTCATCGAAGGTCAGAAAGCCCTTTTTCTTCCCTTCGGCTATGAGCGCCTGAATCTGCTGCACATCCTTGATATTGCTCATCCGTACCCCCAAAATTGATGAAAACCATGCACCCGTCGGCAGGAACGCCGCGGGACTTCAGCCCTGCCTTCTGGCCTGAATGAGGGCCAGCAGACGCAGCTCCTCCTGGAAGTCCCCGTCCAGGCGGGCCTTGCGCAGGCCCGCGTTCAGGCTGTCCAGTTCGCGGCGTCGGCCGGTCTGCTGCAAAAATTCCCTGATCTCGTCCCACTCGCCCCGCCCGTCGTCCAAGGCGACGTCGGAGCGCATCTGACACTGCACGTAAAACTGCTTCTCGCCCTGATCGAGCGTGCTCAAGACCTCATGCGGATTGGCCCCGTAAATCTTGCTCCAGAAAATCCTGCCGCGCTCCGTGGCCAGGGCCGATCCCATGCCCAGCTCCTGCAGCGGCCCGTGGTATTCGGGGAAGCGCACGGCAAAGGCCAGCAGGTCCCGGTCCCGCTGCGCCGGCTTGCAGGCTTCAAGCCTGGCCGGGGGACTGCCGCCTGCGGCTTTGTCCGCCCCGCCGCCCGGCTCCGGCAGCACCTGCCGCCACTCGGCCTCGGACAGCCCGAGCCCGGCCGGCAGCTTCGGCAGGTAGAAGGCCTGCAGGTCGTGGTCGCCGAGCTGCCGCACGAAGCCCCTGGCCCACTGCAGCACCTCCTTGGGAGAACGGGTCTCCGAGACCTGGCGCATGCAGTAGTCGAGGCCGTCCACGGCCCGGGACACGAGTTCCTCCAGGCGCTCCCGGCCGAACTTCTGCAGCACGGAGTCCACGTCCTCGCCCTCGGGCATGAGCAGCACCCGGCACCTCAAGCCCTGGGTCAGGATCATCTCGGCGCTGCGCAGGGCCGCCTTGCGGCCGGCGTTGTCCCCGTCGAAAACCAGGTCGACCCGCCCCACCAGCCCGGACAGGCGGTGGACCTGCTCCCTGGTCAGGGCCGTGCCGAGGACGCCGCAGCTGTTCTCGAAGCCGAACTGGTGCAGGCTCAGCACGTCCACGTACCCCTCGGTCAGCAGGACGCTCTTGGTATGCGACATGGCGCGGCGGGCCTGGTACAGTCCGTAGAGGTGCTCGCCCTTGGTGTAGATGGGCGTCTCGCTCGAGTTCAGGTACTTGGGCCCGTCCCCGTCCGTCAGGCTGCGGCCGCCGAAGGCCACGGTCTGACCCGACAGGTTCATGATCGGAAAAATGAGCCGCTCGCGGAAGCGGTCGTAATGCGATCCCTTGGCCGACCTGCTGACCAGCCCGGCCTTCTCGGCCAGCTGCTCGGGGAAGCCGCCGCGCCGCAGATGGTCGCGCAGTTCGTTCCACCCGGCCGGGGCCCAGCCCAGGCAGAAGCGCTCGACGATCTCCGGCGCCAGCCCCCGCCGCGCGATGTAGTCTCGCGCGGCCTGCCCGGCGGGCCGGGCGAGCATCTGCCGGTAGAAGGCCGCGGCCAGAGCGTGCATCTCCAGACACTGCCCTTTGGACAGGGCCCCCGCAGGCTGGTACGAGGGCCGCCGGCGGGTCTCCAGACCGGCCTCTCGCGCCAGGGCCTCCACGGCCTCGCCGAACTCCAGGCCGTTGATGGCCCGGTAGAACTCGATGACGTCGCCCGAGGCCTGGCACCCGAAACAATAATAAAAGCCCCCTTCCGGGTTGACCGAGAAGGACGGCTTGGTCTCCTGATGGAAGGGGCACGGGGCCACCAGCCTGGTGCCGGCCGGGCGAAGCTCCACGTGCCTTCCGATCACGTCCTCGATGCGCAGGCGCGCCTTGATCTGCGCGATGAGTCCCTGGTCGAACGTGCTCATCAGGCTCCGTTTGCTGAAATTATCCCGCCAGAACCACCCTGGTCATTCCGTCGCCGCCCTCGTCCGCGTCGGCCAGGCGGTACGAGTCCACGGCCCTGGAACGCTTCAGGTGCTCGTGCACGACCTTGCGCATGACGCCGCTGCCCATGCCGTGCACGATCTCGACCTCGCTCCGCCCGGCCAGCAGGGCCTTGTCCAGGAACCTGGCCAGCTCGGCCTCGGCCTCGTCGGCGCGGAAGCCGCGCAGGTCGAGGCGCAGCGGGGTGACCGGTGCGGGGGCGCTGCGGACCACGACCTTGCCGCCGTCGGTCTTGTCGCGTTCCCCGGGCTGGACGTCAGCCAGGGAGACCCACAGGGACACGCCGCCCATGTCCAGGCGCACGCGTTCCTTTTTGCCGTCCACTTCCTGGACCTGCCCCTTTTTGTTCCAGGGCAGATAAAACAGGACCTGCCCCTGGGCAATGGCCTCGATGGAAAGTTTCTTGACCTCTTCCTCTTCGCCCCGGGTCTGAGCCACGCCTTCCCGCAGCTGGGCCAGTTCCTTGAGGGCCTCCTTGCGTCCGCGCCGCCCTTCGCGCCACTCGCGCATGATCTCGCCGGAGGCTGCGCGCAGCTCGGTCTGCATGCGCGCCTTTTCCTGCTCCAGCTTTTCGAGCTTGCGGGCGAACTTGCGCTCGGCTTCCAGGGTGCGGGCCCTCAGCTTCTCGAGCTCGTCCTCCTTCTCCGCGGCCAGGCGGTTCAGGCGGTCGAAGATCTCTTCGGTGTTGCCGGCGTCCAGGTACAGGTACTCCTGGGCCCGGGCCAGGATGGAATCGGGCAGGCCCTGCTCGCGGGCCACGTCCAGGGCGCGGCTGGCGCCGACCTGGTCGTAGCCGAGCTTGAAGAGCGGCTTTCTGGTGTCCGGCGAAAAGATGACCGAAGCCGCACGCACGCCCTCGCGGGACAGGCCGTAGGCCTTGAGGGCCGGGAAATGCGTGGCCACGCCGACCCAGGCGCCGCGCTCGAGCAGGCCGTCGACCACGGCCTGGGCCAGGGCCGCGCCCTGGCTCGGGTCCGTGCCCACGCCGAACTCGTCGAGGACGACCAGGGTGCGGGCGTCGATGCGCGGCCAGATCTCGCTGAAATGCCGGATCTGGGCCGTGAAGGTCGACAGGCTCTGCTCGATGGACTGCTCGTCGCCCATGGACACGACGAAGTTGTCCCACAGAGGCATGGTGCTGCCCTCGGCGGCCGTGACCGGCAGCCCGGCGTGGGCCATGAGGCCCAGCAGCCCCAGGGTCTTCAGGCACACGGTCTTGCCGCCCGCGTTGCCGCCGGTGATGATGAGCACCTTCTGGCCCTCGTGCAGGACGAGGTCCACGGGCACGACGCCCTCATGACCGAAGACGAGCAGCGGGTGCCGCGCTTCCGTGAGATGCAGGGGCGCGTCGGGGGCCACGTCGACCACGTGGGCGTCGGCTTTGGCGGCGAAGCGGCAGATGGCCAGAAGCCCGTCGAAGCGGACCAGCTCCGCGAAGGTGCGCTCGATGGCGCCCTGCTCCGAGCGGATGAGTTCGCTCAGGAAGCGCAGGATCTTCTGCTCCTCGGCCCGCTCCTCCTGCCTGTGCTCCTGCAGGTCGTTGTTCAGCTCCACCAGGAAGAGCGGCTCGAAGTAGCACGTCTCGCCCGTCTGGGAGTAGTCGTGGACGATGCCTTTGAGGCGCCCCTTGAAATTGTTCTTGAGGGCCAGGACGTATCGGTCCGAGGAGATGGTCAGGAACTCGTCCTGCAGCATGAACTGCAGATCCTTGTTCTGAAAGAAGTCCTGGACCTTGCGCGTGCACATCTGATGCACGCGGCGGATTTCCTGGCGCACTGAGTAGAGCTCCGGCGAGGCCTCGTCGCGGATGGTCCCGTCCGGGGCCAGGCAGCGCGACAGGGCCGACCACGTCTTGGGCGGCAGGGTCAAGCCCGCGACAAGGGCGGCCAGTCCGGGATACCGCCCGGGGTCGGCGTCGCCCAGGCCGTCCAGCAGCGTGGCGGCGGCCTTAAGCATCTCGCGCACGCCGGCCAGCCCGTCGAGGTCGAGGTAGGCCAGGGGATTCTTCAGATAAGCGAAGACGCCGGCCACGTCGGGAAATACGGAAAGATGCACGTCCCGGCTGCCGCACAGGTGCATGGCTTCGCGCACCAGGGACAGGCGCTCGGCGATGCGGACGGGGTCGGTATCGGGCAAAAGCGAAAGGCAGGCATCCCTGCCCGCCTCGCTGACCGCAAAATGCGAAAGGTGCTGCAGGACCTTGGGGAATTCCAGCAGCTGCAATGTTCTTGAATCCATAGAATTACGAAGTGAGTTTCGCCCGTACCAGGGCGCTCAGTTCCTTGCCGTCGATGCGGCCGGCATATTCGCCCAGGATGGCGTTCATGACCCGGCCCATGTCCTTCATGCCGGAAGCGCCGAGGGCCTGGATGGTCGTCGTGACGGCCTCCTCCAGTTCTGCGGGAGAGAGGGCCGTGGGGAGATAGGTGCGCAGAATGAGAAGCTCGCGCTCCTCGATTTCAGCCAGATCGATCCGACCCGCGGCTCGGAACTGGTCAATGGACTCCTGACGCTGCTTGACCTGCCTGGCCACGACGTCGAGGATTTCATTGTCGGCCAACTCCCGCCGGAGTTCGACCTGCTTGTTCTTGACGGCTGCCTTGAGCATCCTCAAGACAGCCACCTCGTCAGTCCTCTTCGCCTTGAAAGCGGCAACGTAGTCCTTTTCAATGCGCTCGGAGAGACTCATTACATCACCTGAAGTTTACGGATCTTCTTCATCAGACGCTTCTTGGCCGCAGCTTCCTTCTTCTTCTTCTGGATGCTGGGCTTCTCGAAATGCTGACGCTTTTTCAGCTCGGAAAGGATACCGGCCTTCTCGACCTGCTTCTTGAACTTCCGCAGGGAGTAGTCAAACGTATCGCTGTCACCCATGTATACACCTGGCAAACGGATCACCTCCCGTTCTCGATCTTGGCTGCACTTTGTGTCGTGCAGGAAATTTTGTTTCTTACGCAAAGCCGAAAGGCATGGCAAGAAAAATAAGCGCAAAAGAAAAGGGCGCCGTGGCGCCCTCGAAAAGCTCCGAAAATCAGGCTGCTACATCTTTTCCTTGATGGTCTCGGCGAGAGACTTGAGGATGACAACGCCTACGCCGCTTCCGATAATGAACAGAACCGCGTAGAGAACTCCGAAAAAGATGGCATGATCAGGCTGCCACCAGGGAAGATCCTGGGGCAATGGGCTTTGAACAGTTTCCCCGTGCAACATAGCTCCCCCTTGCAGGACTTACTTGATGGCGTCCTTCAGTTCCTTGCCGGGACGGAATTTGACGACCTTGCAGGCGGGAATCTTGAGTTCTTCGCCAGTGCGGGGATTGCGGCCGGTGCGGGCCTGGCGCTCTTCGACCACGAAGGTGCCGAAGCCGGTCAGGGTCATCTTCTTTTCGGTCACCAGGGTCTCCTGGACGGCCTTCAGAAATTCGGTAAGGGCACGCTCGGCGTTCGCCTTGGTCAATCCGGCCTTTTCCGCCATCTTGGCAACCAATTCAGCTTTCGTCATCAGTCTTCCTCCTTTGCAGTAATTCACCAAACGGACACGGAGAGACTCTCCAGAAGCCTCATGCACCCCGCAACCGTCAACATGTGGTACAACCAGCCTGATTCGAAAAAAACCCAGATGCGAATGCGCTCCTCCCTACTGGAAGAAAAGGACCATGTCCAGATGCCTGAAGCCAAATACAGCCTAGGTTAACGGCGCAAACGCTCAGAGCGCAGGCAAACAGAATTTCCATGGCAAAGTCAAGTCAATTTTCCAAAAATACAGGCAATACCTACGCTCTCGGGCTTTTCGGGTCCCGCCCCCCACTTTTTTCGCATCCGACCAGCGGAGCCAGCGAGCGCAGCAGGTCGGGCCCCAGATCCTCGGGCCGGACGCGCCGGTCGACGCCCGCCTGGTCGCACCAGCCCTTGACGGCTTCGGACCAGTGCGCCTTGAGGATGGTGCCGAGCTGCTTGCGGCGTTGCTGGAACAGGATCTTGAGCAGACGCGACAGGGCCTCCGCTTCCCCGAGGGCCGGGTCGGGCCGGGGCCTGAAGCGCACGATGGCCGAGTCGACCTTGGGGCGCGGGGTGAAGACGTGCGGCGGGACGGTGAACACGTACTCGGCCCGCACGAAATTGCCGACCCAGGCCGAAAGGGCGCCGTAGGTCCGGCTTCCGGCCTGGGCCGTGAGCCGCAGGGCCACTTCCTTCTGGACCATGAAGAGCATGGTCTTCCAGGAACGGCAGCGGTGGACCATCTCCCAGATCATGGGCGAAGCCACGTTGTAGGGCAGGTTGCCGACGATGGTCAGGCCGGGCAGCCCGCCCGTACCCTCCCAGCAGAATTCGAGGCCGTCGGCATGCACCACGCCGACGCGCGGAAACTCCTGTCGGATGAACCGCACCAGCTGCGAGTCCTTCTCCAGGGCCATGACCGGACCGGCGTGCCCGGCCAGGACGCGGGTCAGGGCCCCCCGCCCGGGCCCGATTTCAAGGACCGGGTCTGCTGGGCCAAGCTCCGCCGCTGCCACGATGCGCCGGCAGATGTTGGGGTCGGACAGGAAATTCTGGCCCAGGGACCTCTTGGGCTGGGAAAACCCGGAGCTAGCCACGGTGCAGGACCCGGCGCTGGCGCTCCAGCTTCCGCTTGGCGCGCCTGTCGTGAAAGATGCGTACGGCGCGCAGGGTGATGAAATAGGTCCCGATGGACATGGGGATGCCGGCGATGACTCCTCCCAGGGTGGTGATGAGCAGCCACTGCCATCCTCGCTGCAGGAGTTCCAGCAGCGGCAGATGGATGAGCTCGCCTATGCTCAGGGGCGTGACGTCCATGGACACGAAAACTTTCCCGAGGAGGTAAAAGAGCGGGAAGACGATGGCCCAGTTGAACGGGTTGGTCCACCACGTCCCGATGGCGGCGGCGATGACGTTCCCGCGCAGGAGCAGGGCCAGGGCCACGGCGATGACCATCTGCAGGGAAAGAAACGGCATGGCCCCGGCAAAAACGCCCAGGGCCAGGCCCAGAGCGATGGATTCGGCCGGCGCCTTGATGCGCACGATGCGTAGGTAGGTGTAACGGCTCAGACGAGCGATCTTGACCCAGATTCTTTCCATGGACTCACATAAAAAAAGGCGGCCGGGAAACCCAGCCTGCCTTCATGAGGACGAGGGTATGACTGCTGCGGCCGGTCTATTGCCGCCGTCAGCAGGTTGTCAATGCATTTCGCGCCGCGACCCTTTCCGGAAAAAGCGGCCGTTCGACGGGGCAGGCTTCCCTGCCCCGCCCCCCTATTCCACGGGAGGGGTGAAGACGCGGGTGGCCATGTCGCGGTCCATCATGAACAGGCCGCCGCCGTCGGAGCCCAGGAGGCGCAGCTTCTGTACGACTTCGTTCACGCTGTCCTCCTCCTCGACCTGTTCCGCCACGAACCAGTTCAGGAAGTTGGCAGTGGCGTGGTCCTTTTCCTTGATGGCCAGGTTCATGAGATCGTTGATGCGGCCGGTGATGTAGGTCTCGTGCTTCTGGGCCGCTTCCATGGCCGCCAGAGGGCTCTCCCACTCGAACTGGGGCTTGTCGATGGCGCCGAGCGTCACGCGCCCGCCGCGCTCGGCGACGTACTTGAAGAACTTCATGGCGTGGAACGTCTCCTCCTGGTTCTGGACGGTCATCCAGTTGGCGAAGCCGCTCAGGTTCTTGTCCTGGAAGTAGGCCACCATGGCCAGGTAGAGGTAGGCGGAGAACATTTCCGCGTTGATCTGATCGTTCAGGGCTTTTTCCATCTTGGGACTGAGCATGGGTCACCTTCCTCGTAGTGTGGAGTGTTGAGTGATGCGCTGAAACGTAATTACAACAGCTTCTTCACGGCATCGAGAACCGCGGCGTAATCGGGCTCGTGGGTCAGTTCCGGCACGACCTGCACGTAGGCCACCTTGCCGGTCGCGTCGATGACGAAAATGGCCCGGGCCAGCAGGCGCAGGCCGTCGATGAGCACGCCGTAGGCCTGGCCGAAGGAGGCGGCCTGGTAGTCGGACACGGTCTGCACGTTGGCCACTCCCGCGTTGCCGCACCAGCGCTTCTGGGCGAAGGGCAGGTCCATGCTCACGGTCAGAACCTTGACCTTGTCGCCGAGGGTTTGGGCCTCCTGGTTGAAGCGACGGGTCTCCATGTCGCAGACCGGGGTGTCCAGGGACGGGACGGCGGAAATGACGGCCACCTTGCCTTTCAGGGCGGCCAGGGACACGGGGCCCAGGTCGTTGTCGACCACGGAGAAATCCGGAGCCGCCATGCCGGGGGTGATCTCGGGGCCGACCAGGGTCAGGGGATTGCCCATGAACGTCACGACATTATCTCTCTTGATCATTGCTTGCTCCCGTTGTTGCGCTCCGGTGCGTCCCGCATGACTCTACGTCGGCGGGGGCGCCGGGGCCGATTGATAATAGTTTGCTTTCTAATATCTAGGGGCTCGTGCGCAAGGGGTGGAGCCCACTTTGTTTGAAATTCGTCCACCGGGCGGCCCGGTTTTCCCGTCTGGCCAACGGCTTCACCCCCTGCTACACCGCCCCCATGCGTTCCTCCCGACTGGTTTTCCTGGGCCTGGACGGCCTGCCCTGGTCCCTGGCCGGCAAGCTGTGCGCCCAGGGGCTGTTGCCGAACCTCTCCGCCATCGTCGCCTCGCCGCACTGCAAGGCCATTTCCGCCGAACTGCCCGAACTCTCGCCCGTGAACTGGACCAGCATGTTCACCGCGAGCCCTCCGGGCCACCACGGCGTCTTCGGCTTCACGCACATGAACCCGCAGACCTACGAGCTCCGGTTCACGGATTTCACCCATGTGCACGGGCCGACCATCTTCGAGCGGCTGGCCGAGGCCGGGCTCTTCACCAAGGTCGTGAACATGCCCAACCTGGCCCCGGTGCGGCCCGTGCGGGCCATGCTCGTGGCCGGCTTCCCGGCCAGCGCCCTGGAGGGCGCCGTCCACCCGCCGGCCCTGGCGGGCATCCTGGCCGACCACGGCTACACCGTCGAGGCCGACACCGTGCGCGGGGCCGCGGACCCGGCCTTCCTGCTGGAGGAACTGCACCGTTCCCTGGCCTGCCGGGAAAAGGCCCTGGATCTCCTGTGGCCGGACATGTCCTGGGACCTGTTCTTCCTCGTGCTGACGGAAACGGACCGCCTGGGGCATTTTCTCTTCCCGGCCCTGACGGAGCCCTTCCACCCCTGGCGGTCCGAGGCCCTGCGCTTCATGGCCGCCTGGGACCTGCTCGTGGGAAAGGTGCTGGACATGTACGACGCCCTGCCCGGACCCAAGCGTCTCGTGATCATGGCCGACCACGGCTTCACCGCCCTCACGCATGAGGTGGACCTCAACGCCTGGCTCGCGGATCGGGGGCTGCTGCGCCTGTCCCATCCGCCCGCCAGCGAGTGGGACACCGACGCCATCGCCCCCGGCGCCAGGGCCTTCGCCCTTGACCCGGGACGCATCTACCTGCACACCAAGGAGCGCTTCGCCCGCGGCTTGCTGACACGCGCCGAGGCCGAACGGCTCATGCCGGAACTGATCCGGGCCTTGTCCGGGCTGACCTGGCAAGGGCGAAGGGTCGTCCGCAGCGCCCTGCGCGGGTCCGACCTCTACCGCGGCCCTCGGGCCCACCTCGCCCCGGACCTGATCCTGGTTCCCGAGGCCGGTTTCGACCTCAAGGGCAAATTCGGCAGGCCGGGCGTCTTCGGACACTTCGGACGCCAGGGCATGCACACTGCGGACGACGTGTTCTTCTACGATTCCACAGGTGCGGAGGCCCGTACGCCCACGGACGTCGGCCGCCTGATCCTCGAACATTACAGCCTCCCCGCCTCCATCCTGGGGAATTGAAACCCATGCGCATCGACTACGAAAACGATCTCAATCCGGCCCAGTACGAGGCCGCCACCACCCTGGACGGACCGGTCCTGGTCATCGCCGGCGCGGGCTCGGGCAAGACCCGCACCGTGGTCTACCGCCTGGCGCGTCTGGTGGAGTCCGGAGTGTCCCCGTTTGAAATCCTGCTGCTGACCTTCACCCGCAAGGCCTCGTCGGAAATGCTGCACCGCGCCGAGGGGCTGCTGGGCCATCAGGGCCTGGGCGGCGTGCGCGGCGGCACCTTCCACGGCTTCGCCTACTCCCTGCTCAAGCAGTACGCGGGCCTGCTGGGCTTCGAACACGGCGCCACGGTCATGGACCGCGGCGACGGCGAGGACATCCTGGGCCAGGCCAAGGAACGTTTGCGTGTCGGCCGCGGCGACCGCAAATTCCCCAAGCGGGCCACGATCCTCGGTCTGTACAGCAAGAGCCGCAACAAGGAACTGCCCCTGTCCCAGGTCCTGCGCCAGGAGGCCTACCACCTCGGAACCTACGAGGACGACCTGACCCGGCTCATCGAGGAGTACGAGCGCATCAAGGCCGAATGCGGCCTGCTGGACTACGACGACCTGCTCTTCCTCCTGGAGCGCCTGCTGAACGACCACCAGCACGTGCGCGAGGCCGTGACCTCGTCCATCTCCCACATCATGGTCGACGAGTACCAGGACACCAACCTGGTCCAGGCCCGGCTGGTGCGCCTGCTGACGCGGCCCGGCGACGAGAGGCCCAACGTCATGGCCGTGGGCGACGACGCCCAGTCCATCTACGCCTTCCGCGGCGCCAACGTGAAGAACATCCTGGACTTCCCGAAGACATTTCCCGGCGCCAGGGTCGTCAAGCTGGAGCAGAACTACCGCTCAACCCAGCCCATCCTGGAGCTGACCAACGCCATTCTCGACGGCTTCCGCGACAAGTTCTGCAAGCGCCTCTTTTCCGAGCGCACGGACTCGCGCCTGCCCGAGCACATCCTGCCCTTCTCGGACCGCAGCCAGGCCCGCCTGGTCACGGCCAAGATCACCGAACTGGCCTGCACCTACCCGCTGGACCAGATCGCCGTGCTCTTCCGGGCGGGGTATCAATCCTACCACGTGGAAGTGGAGCTGAACAAGATCGCCCTGCCCTTCCGCAAATACGGCGGCATCAAGTTCTCCGAGGCGGCGCACATCAAGGACGTGCTGGCCTGCCTGCGTCTGGGGCTGAACGCCTCGGACCTGCCGGCCTGGCAGCGCGTGCTGGGCAACGTGCCGGGCATCGGGCCCAAGAGCGCCCAGAAGATCCACCATGCGGCCATGATCAACGACCAGCCCTTTCTCAAGGCGCAGAGGACCAAGAAGCCGGAACTGGACGAGCTGCTGCGTGTGCTCGACACCCTGCGCACCCAGGTCATGCGGCCCTCCACGGCCATCACCTTCGTGCTCGACTACTACCTGCCCGTCATGAAGGAGCGGTTCCCCGACGACTACCCCCGCCGCGAGGCGGGTCTCGAGGAACTGACCCAGATCGCGCTCGGCTACGACGACATTCCCTCCTTCCTGGGCGACCTGAGCCTGGACAGCCCCGACGCCGAGGAGGCCCGCGGCCAGGCCGTGACCCTGTCCACGGTGCACTCGGCCAAGGGCCTGGAATGGGACGCGGTGCTGGTCATCGACCTGGTGGAAGACCGCTTCCCCTCGCGCCACGCCATGAACGACAACGACGATTTCGAGGAGGAGCGGCGCCTCCTGTACGTGGCCTGCACCCGGGCCCGCGACAGCCTGACCCTCTTCTCCCCCGAAACCCTCTACAGCCGGGAGCTCGCGGCCACCACTCCGGCCCGGGTCAGCCCCTTCCTGCAGGACATCCCCGCCCACCTGCTGTCCCGCTACCGCGAGCAGTTCACGGGCGGCGTCGGGCTGCAGACCCAGCCACCCCGCCAGCCCGTCCAGCAGGCAGCCAGGCCGCACGCGACCTGCGCCGAGGACTTCCCCGGCCAGGAGCCGCCCCGCGCCAGAGCCGAGGGTCACACGCCGGTCCAGGGCACCTACGCCCGCCACAAGATATTCGGACGCGGCAAGGTCGTGCAGCGGGTGGAGCCCAACAAGTACAAGATCAACTTCCCCGGCTTCGGGCTCAAGCTCATCATCGAGGATTTCGTCGAGCTGGAATGAGAAAACGGGACGCCGGCCCTGCCGACGCCCCGTTCCAGGCGGTCCGACGGATCGACCCTGTCAGCAGACCATGGCCTTGACGTGGGCGAAGAGGGCGTCGTCCTCGACGGTTTCGCCGAGGCGGCGGAAAATGGCCTTCAGGGCCTGACATTCCGTGGCGAAGATGTTCTCATCGCCGATGCGCTCGTAAAGCCCCGTCGCACGCATCACGTCCAGGACCTGCTTCTTGAGCCCTGAAAACACGGGCTCCACCCCCGCCTCCCTGAGCTGGCCCACCAGGCTCTGCAGCATCTCCTCGCCAGATGAGTCCAGATGGTTGATGGCGTCCCCGACGACGAGCAGGAACCTCGCCTCGCGGTGGTCGGCCACGGCCTTCAGCACCGCGTCCTCGAAATGGGCCACGTTGGCGAAATAGAGGGAACCGTCGAAGCGCATGACCGTGACCTGGTCCGAAGTGGCCAGAGTCGGGTGCACGTGCACGTCACGCAGGGTTCCGTCGGCGTAGCGGCCGAGGATTGCCACGCGCGGGGCCATGCTCCGGTAGAGGTACAACCCGATGGACAGGGCCGCCCCGACGATGATGCCGCGGTCCAGGTGGGGCGCGGCCAGCAGGGTCACGAAGAAGGTCGTCGCGGCCACGACGCCGTCGCTGCGGCTGGCCTTCCAGGTGTGGACGAAGGCATGGGGGGTGAGCAGCCCGGCCACGGCCAGGACGATGATCACGGCCAGCATGGCCTTGGGCAGATGGAAGAGTCCGGGGGTGAAGAAGAGCAGGGTCACGGCCACGAAGATGCCGTTGAAGACCATGGCCAGGCCGGTCCTGGCCCCGGCCTGGAGGTTGATGGCCGACCCGGTGAAGGAGCCGCAGGCCGGGTAGGCCTGGAAAAAGGAGCCGCCGATGTTGGCCAGGCCCTGGCCGATGAGCTCCTGGTTGGGATCGATGTGCTGCCTGACCTTGCTGGCCATGGCCTTGGCCATGGAGATGGACTCCATGAACGCCACCAGGGCGATGATCAGCGCCGAGGACAGGATCTGGAGCGCGGCGTCGAGATTCATGGCAGGCATCTGCAGGGACGGCAGGCCCGCCGGAACCTCGCCCACCACCTCGCCGCCGCCCACGAGCATCATGGCGCCGCGCTCGATGCTCTTGATGTGCCAGGCGCGGCCGTCCGTGGCCATACCCTCGGGCGACGCGCCCTGTTCGTACAGGGGCCCGTCCTCCCGGCCTGCGGGGCGCACGAAGCGAAGCTGGCGCACGCCGCGCAGCAGTTCGTTGTTCCGCCGCTCCAGGGACCGCATGTCGAGCTTCGCAAGCTCGACCTGATGCCGCAGCCCCGCTGCCACCCAGACCTGCCCCTCCTTGTCCGCCTGCCGCTGGCGGGACGAGAGGTCGGCGATGTCGGCGGCCACCTCCTTCATTCGCTCGCTGGTCTCCTCGTAGCGGGCGACCAGCTCGCGCGCACGGGGGGTGACGATGTCCCCGGGCACGGCGCCGGTCCTCTGGTCGTACCCGACCAGGGCGCTGACCAGCGTGGCGATGACCACGGCCACGAGGACCCCGGCCTTGGACAGGGCGGGAATCCTCTTCAGCCCGAGGAGCAGCGCCAGGCCCAGCAGGGCCATGCCCAGGGTGGGCATGTGCGTATGGGGGATGAGCCGCAGCATCTCCCAGATGTCCTTCAGGAAAAAGTCGCTGCGCCCCTTGGGAATGCCCAGGATCAGGTCCAGCTGGGACAGACCGATGATGATGGCCGCGGCGTTCATGAACCCGAGGATCACGGGGTGGGACACGAAATTGACGATGGTCCCGAGCTTGAGCACTCCCAGCAGCAGCTGGATGAGGCCCACGAGGAAGGTCAGCAGCAGGGCAAGGCCGATGTATTCCGGGGTGTTGGACACGGCCAGGGGCGTGACCGCTGCCGCCGTCATGAGGGAGACGATGGCCACGGGCCCGGTGGCGAGCTGCCGGGACGACCCCCACAGGGCGCCGACGATGGCCGGCACGAATGCGGTGTAAAGACCGAAGTAGAGGGGCAGGCCCGAGAGCTGGGCGTAGGCCATGGCCTTGGGCACCAGGATCAGGGCACCGGTCATGCCGGCCATGAGGTCGGCCCGCACCGTCAGCGCGGAAAGGGGAAACCACGCGAGAAAGGGAAAAAAGCGCAAAAGCCTGATCGACATGAGACTGTTCCTTGCCCGAAAATTCATGAAAGACGAATACCGCGGACCGTTTCCGTCACCACCGAAAACGCCTTCAGGCTGTGACCACCAGCACCGCGCAGTGGGCCCATCCGCAGACCTCCTTGGTCACGCGGCCCGTGAACATCCTGGGCAGCCGGCTGCCGTTGACCCCGCCGATCATGATCATGTCCACCCCGCGCTCCTCGGCGGCCCGCACGATGACGTTCGAGGGGTGCCCGACGTCGGCCACGGCTTCGAACTGCAGGTGCGGCCACTTCTCCCGCCCCCGCGCGCAGACGTCCTCGACCATCTTCCGGGCCGCGCCGAGGCCGCTCTCGCGTTTGGCCACGGCCACGAAGGTCAGGCGCTGCAGGGTCACGCAGCACATCCCGAGGCTCAGGGCCTCCTCCACGGCCAGACGGCTGTTCGGCGAATCCTCCACGGCCACCAGGACGTGCGTTCCCGTCAGCAGCGAATCCTTGGGCAGCACGAGAACCATGGGAAAGCCCAGGCCGATGACCTTGGCCGTCATGCTGCCGACCATGAGGTACAGCCGTCCGGCGCGGCCGTGCCGGCCCATGAGGATGACGTCCGCCCCGCGCATGCGCGCCTGCTCGACGATGGCGTGCTCCGGCACCGACGACCCGACGACCACGGTCTCGCACTCCACCCCGCTGTCCCTGGCCATCTTGCGCACTTCCTCCATGTAGGGCGCGATCTCCTGCTGCCTGCGCGTGACCTTGGAATTGGCGGACTTCAGGGACTCCGTGTCGATCCTGACGACATGCAGCACGACGACCCTGGCCTGGCAGGCCTGTCCGAAAAAGATGGCCTCCTGGACGGCGCCGTCGCTGTAGTTCGAGCCGTCGGTGGCCAGCAGCAGGGTTTTGGCCTCGCCCAGGAGGCTGGTGGAGAAGCGGTTCATGCGCGCGCTCCGGGGGTTGCGGTTTGGTATTTCGCAAGCGCTACCACCCGCGATGCGTCAATACAAGCATCGTTCGGAAATGCACGACGCCGTGCGGCGGAACGTGCGGGAAGAGCCCGGCGTTTGACTGGCGGCAGCACGGGCGGTAGGTTCGGGCCCTCAACCGAGAACATCCACCAAGGACCGTCCATGAACCCGAGCATCGTCGGCATCGTCCGCTCCCATCTGCGCACCCGCGAGGAATGTCCGAAATACGGGGACACGGACCTGCCCCCGGTCTGGATCGAGATCATGCCCGAGTTCGAACCGGCGGCCACGGACCTGCAGATCGGCGATGCCGTCGTCGTGCTGACCTGGATGCATCAGGGCGACCGCTCCGTGCTGCGCTGCCACCCCCGGGGCAACCGCGACCTGCCCATGCGCGGCATCTTCTCCACCCGCTCCCCGGACCGGCCCACGCCCATCGGCCTGCACAACGTGCGCATCACCGGGCGCGAAGGCCTGCGCCTGCAGGTCCATCCCCTGGAAGTCATCGACGGCACGCCCGTCATCGACATCAAGCCGGACAATTCCGCGGACCCGGGCCGGGAGGAATTCCCGTCCCTGGTCAACCCGGACACCGGGCGGGCCATCATCGAGGCGGGCCGCGACGGCTGGCTGCGCGGGCTCTTCGCCGGGTTCAACGGCAACATCAGCATGCGCCAGGGCTCCCGGGTGGTCATCACCGCCACGGGCAGCGCCAAGGGCCACCTTTCGCCCCGGGACCTGGCCGTGGTCGATCTTGAGAGCGGCAACGCGCTGTCGTCGGTGCTGGCCTCTTCGGAGCTGTCCGTGCACCTGGAAATCTACCGCAACCAGCCGGCGGCCCGGGCCATCGTGCATACCCACCCCCCGAAGCTCATCGCCCTGTCCCTGCGCGGCAAGGGGTCCCTGCTGCAGCTGCCCCTCTACGAAGGGCAGGTCTTCGCCGCCAAGCTGACCCGCATCCCTTCCGAGATACCCGGCACGCCGGAACTCGGGGAATCCGCCGGAAAGGCCGCCCGCTACTTCCAGGCCGTTTTCATGGACGACCACGGCCTGGTCTGCTGGGGCGGAAGCATGACGCAGGCTCTGGGCCTGTCCGAGGAACTGGAGAGCCTGGCCGCCATCGCCCTGGCCCGCTGAAGGCGGGGCCGGGGCGACCGGCTCTGGGGAAGGTGCCTTTTTTTGCTTGCCAACGGCGAGCACGTCGTCTATTTACCCCGAGCATTTCCTCGCGGGGGAGAGTTCCCCCTATCCGCACGACCTTCTTGAGCGTCGCCTCATCCGGTTCCACACGTTTCTGAAATGCGTTTTCCCCCGTCCTGGGCAGTCGGTCTCATGGTGTAGGCCCGGTTCCAGCGCCGGGCACTTTTGACCGCGTGGCCTCGCGCCCGCAAGGTACTCTCATGACGACTTTTTCCGAATTGGGTCTGTCCGACCTGACCATCCAGGCCCTCTCCCGCAAGGGTTTCGAGGAGCCCACCCCCATCCAGATCAAGACCATCCCGGCCGTGCTGGCCGGCGAAAGCGACATCGTGGCCCAGGCCCAGACGGGCACGGGCAAGACCGCGGCCTTCGGCCTGCCGCTGCTGGAACTGCTGGATCAGGACGCCCGCAAGGTGCAGGCCCTGGTCCTGGCGCCGACCCGCGAACTGGCCATCCAGGTGGCCGAGGAGATCAACTCCCTGCGCGGCGGCCGGACCGTCAGCGTGACGCCCATCTACGGCGGGCAGTCCATGGAGATCCAGCTCCGGAACCTGCGGCGCGGCGTGTCCGTGGTCGTCGGCACCCCGGGCCGGGTCCTCGACCACCTGCGCCGCGGCACCCTCGACCTCTCAAGCATCCGCTTCCTCATCCTCGATGAGGCCGACGAGATGCTGAACATGGGCTTTCTGGAGGACGTGACGGAGATCATGGAGCAGACGGCGGCCGACAAGCGGACCATGCTCTTTTCCGCCACCATGCCCCCGGAAATCCTGCGCGTGGCCAAGAAATACATGGGCGACTACCAGGTCATCCGCGCCGCGTCCGAGCAGCTGACCGCCACCCAGACGGACCAGATCTACTTCGAGGTCTCGGCGGCCGACAAGTTCGAGGCCCTGTGCCGCATCATCGACATGGAGGAGGACTTCTACGGGCTGGTCTTCACCCGCACCAAGGTCGACGCCGACGCCGTGTCCCAGCGACTCATGGAGCGCGGCTACGACGCCGACACCCTGCACGGTGACATGTCCCAGAGCCTGCGCGAGAAAATCCTGGCCAAGTTCAAGAAGCGCCTGGCGCGCATCCTCGTGGCCACGGACGTGGCCGCTCGCGGCATCGACGTGCACGACCTGACCCACGTCATCAATTTCGACCTGCCCCACGACCCCGAGGCATACGTGCACCGCGTCGGCCGCACGGGCCGCGCCGGCAAGGAAGGCATCGCCATCACCTTCATCACGCCGTCCGAGTACCGCCGCCTGCAGTTCATCAGCAAGCAGGCCAAGACGGACATCCGCAAGGCGCGCCTGCCCAAGGTCAGCGACGTTATCCAGATGAAGAAGGAGCGTATCCGGGCGGAACTGGCGGCCATCGTGGCCACGGAGCCGGAACTTGAATTTCTGGGCATGGCCCAGGAACTGCTCGAACAGAGCAAGCCGCGCGAAACCCTGGCCGCCCTGCTGCAGCACATGTTCCAGGAGGAACTCGACGCCTCCAACTACCGTGAGATCGAGGACGCCTTCGTGGTCGACAAGAAGGGCAAGACCCGCCTCTTCGTCACCCAGGGCCGCAAGGACGGCTTGACCCCCAAGCGCCTGCTGACCTTCCTGGACGAGAACTGCCGCATCCCGTCGCGCAAGGTCTGGGACATCCAGATCATGGAGACCTTCGCCTTCGTGTCCCTGCCCTTCCAGGAAGCCGAGAAGGTGCTGTCCATGTTCAACCGCAAGGGCAAGGAAGGCGGCATCGTCTTCACCAAGGCCAAGGGGCGCCCGACCCCGCCGCCCGTCAGGAAATAACCGAAAGGCCGCGCTCCACAGCGCGGCCTTTCTCGTTTGAAGCCCCCGCGACACGCCGTCGCAAGGTCGGCCTTGCGGCCAACCCGCATTACTGCTTCACGCCGTCCTCGAGATCATACAGGATTCGCTCCTCGCTGCGGGAGTGTTCGTAGTCGACCCACCGGAACTCGGTCTGGTTCATGAGCCAGCGGATGACCTCGGCCTGGGAGTGCGGCGTCCCCGGATAGTCGACCACCTCGGAAAAGCGGTGCCCGAAGATCGTGATTTCCACGGCGATTTTCATGGGTCGCCTCCTTGTCTATTTAATCAGATATGACCGCCGGCGCTTCCGGCAAGCATGAAAAAGCCGCACCCCCGAAAGGATGCGGCTCGTACGGTCATGGCCGGCGACAGGACGCTAGGCAACGACGTTGTAGGCCTTGGGAGCCGCGCCGCAGATGGGGCACTTGTCCGTGGGCTCGCCTTCGTGGATGTGGCCGCAGACGCTGCAGACGTAGTAGTCCACGGTCTCCAGGGCGGCCATCTTCTCGGCGGCCTTGGCGTAGAGGTTGGCGTGGCACTCCTCGGCCTGGTTGGCGAAACCGAAGTAGCGCTCGGCGGCCTTCTCGCCTTCGGCCTGGGCGTCGGCGATCATGGCCGGGTACATGGACTTGAACTCGTGGGTCTCGCCGGCCACGGCTTCCTTCAGGTTCTCGGCCGTGGAGCCGATGCCCTTCAGCAGGCGCAGATGTGCGTGGGCGTGGATGGTCTCGGCCTCGGCGGCGGCGCGGAACAGCTTGGCAACCTGCGGCAGCCCCTCTTCGTCCGCCTTTCTGGCGAAAGCCAGATACTTGCGGTTGGCCTGGGATTCTCCGGCAAAGGCTTCCTTCAGGTTGTCGGTGGTCTTGCTCATCGGTTGTTACTCCTTTTTTGGTTGTTTTGATTATTAGTAAAAATTATCAAGAAGAGTTCTAAAGTAATCATTTCGCTCTGGCAAGCAAAAATTTCAGCCCGTTGTCTTTTCACATGTCAGGCGTCCAGACCATGAGTTGCCACATCCCGCACAGAACGTCCTCCCTTTTTTAAGATCGAACACATCTTCGGGAGTCTGAAATTTCCTGCTTGACGCTGAAGTGAACGATCGTTAACTAGCCGCTCATGGCAAAACGACTGACCACCACCATCCGCCGCGAACAGATCGCCGAGGCGGCCCTGGCCCTCGTGGCCGACCAGGGCGTCGGCGCCCTGACCGCGCGCAACGTGGCCCGGGCCGTGGGCGTGACCGCGCCGGCCCTGTACAGGCATTTTCCGGGTGGCAAGGCGGATATCCTGTCGAGCGTCCTCGACCTCCTGGAATCCGTGAAGTTCGAAGGGACACGGCTGGCCTTCGAGGAACCCGGCCCGCCCCTGGCCAAACTCCGCCGCTGCTTCGAACTGCACATCAGCGTCATCGAGCGCTACCGCGCCCTGCCCATCCTCGTCCTCTCGGATTCCATATGGATCGAAGAGCCGCGCCTGAAGGCCCGCCTGGTGGAAAGCCACCAGCGGCAGCAGGCCCAGATCGCGGCCATCATCCGCGAAGGCCAGGAGAGCGGGGAGATCCGGCCGGACATCGACGCCGACCGGATCTTCGTCCAGTTCCTGGGGCAGTTCCTGACCATCGCCATCCTCTACAGCCGGCGCGGCGACATGGTCGACCCCAAGGCCCAGGCCGAGGCCAACTGGCGGATGTTCCTGCAGGCCGTGGCCCCCTGATTTTTTTTTTACCCTCAAAGTTAACGATCATTCACCTACCGCATGCACCAGAACTTCAGGAAGGTACCCATGAAGAAAGCATTCGTCATCATCGCCGTCATGGCCGCAGTCGGCCTCGGATATCTCGCCTGGCACAAGCCGTCCCAGGCCAACCAGCCGGCCGCGGCCAAAGCCAAACCCGCCCCAGAGGTGGCCGTCGTGACCATGCAGGAACGCGAGGTCCGGCTGACGTCCGAACTGCCCGGACGCACGGCCGTCTACCAGGTGGCCGAAATCCGGCCCCAGGTCGGCGGCATCATCCAGAAGCGCGCCTTCACCGAAGGAGCCGAGGTCAAGGCCGGCGACCTGCTCTACCGTATCGACCCGTCCACCTACGAGGTGGCCGTGGCCCGGGCCGCCGCCGCCGTAGCCAAGGCCAAGGCCGAGCTCGAGCCCGCCCGCCTCAAGGCCGTGCGTTACGCCGATCTGATCCGCACCAAGGCCGTCAGCCAGCAGGACCACGACGAAGTCCAGGCCGCCCTGGCCCTGGCCAAGGCCAACGTCTCCTCGGCCCTGGCCGAGTTGGAGGCGGCCCGCATCGATTTGGAGCGGACCAGCGTCGTCTCCCCCATTTCCGGGCGCATCGGCCGTGCCTCCATCACCCCCGGCGCCCTGGTCACGGCCAACCAGGCCCTGGCCCTGGCCACAGTGCAGCAGCTCGACCCCATCTACGTCGACCTGACCCAGTCCAACGTCGAAATGCTGCGCCTCAAACGCGCCCTGGAGAGCGGCAGCATTCAGTCTGCCGGGGAGGCCGCGACCCGCGTGCGCCTCATCCTCGAGGACGGCTCTACCTATGCCCATGAAGGCACCCTGCAACTGGCCGAGGCCAGCGTGGACCAGAGCACCGGCTCCGTGACCCTGCGCGCCGTCTTCCCCAACCCGGGGCGCGACCTGCTGCCCGGCATGTACGTGCGGGCCGTGGTCGAGGAAGGCGTCCTGGCGAAGGCCATGCTCGTCCCGCAGCAGGCCGTGGTCCGCAACGCCCAGGGCCAGGCCATGGCCATGGTCGTGGACGCCGCCGAGACCGTCGCCGCGCGCCCCCTGGAGCTGGACCGCGCCGTGGGCGGCGACTGGATCGTGCGCCAGGGCCTGGCCTCGGGCGACCGCGTGGTGGTCGAGGGCCTGCAGAAGGCGCGCCCCGGCACGCAGGTCCGCGTCGCCCAGGCCGCCAACTGATCCCGTCCCCCAATCAATAAACTCGCTCCCCGTTGCCCCGGCCCCGCCGGGGCGCGAACGGATTCCGCGCGCCAAGCCGGAAAGAGAAGGAGATATCATGGCTCATTTTTTCATCAACCGGCCGGTCTTCGCCTGGGTTCTGGCCATCGCCACCATGCTGGCCGGCGTCCTGTCCATCTTCGGCCTGCCCATCTCGCAGTACCCGCCCATCGCCCCGCCGTCCGTGTCCGTCAGCGCGACCTACCCCGGCGCGTCGGCCAAGACCCTCGAAGACTCGGTGACTCAGGTCATCGAGCAGAAAATGAAGGGCATCGACAACCTCGACTACATGTCCTCGACCAGCGAGTCCTCGGGCCAGGCCACCATCACCCTGACCTTCAAGGCCGGCACCAACCCCGACATCGCCCAGGTCCAGGTCCAGAACAAGCTGCAGCTGGCCATGGCCCTGCTGCCCCAGGAAGTGCAGGCCCAGGGCGTGCAGGTCACCAAGGCCGTCAAGAACTTCGTGCAGGTCCTGGGCTTCGTGTCCGAGGACGGCTCCATGAACAGGGCGCAGCTGGCCGACTACGTGGCCGCCAACATCCTCGACGGGCTGAGCCGCGTCGAAGGCGTGGGCGAGGTCACCCTGTTCGGTTCCCAGCACGCCATGCGCATCTGGCTCAACCCCGACAGGCTGCACACCTACAGCCTGACCCCGGCCGACGTGGCCGCTGCCATCCGGGCCCAGAACGCCCAGATTTCTGCCGGGCAGCTGGGCGGCCTGCCCTCGGTGGAGGAGCAGCGCATCAACTTCACGGTCAGCGTCCAGGACCGCCTGCAGACCCCGGAACAGTTCCGGGACATCCTGCTCAAGGTCAACTCCGACGGCTCCAGCGTGCGCCTCGGCGACGTGGCCAAGGTGGAGCTGGGGGCCGAAAACTCCCAGATCGCCTCCCGCTTCAACGGCCAGCCAGCCGCGGCCGCGGCCATCAAGCTGGCCACCGGCGCCAACGCCCTGCAGACCGTCGATGCCGTGGCCAAGTACATCGAGGACATCGGCCCGACCTTCCCGGCGGGCATGAAGGTCGTGGCCGCCTTCGACACCACGCCCTTCGTGCGCATCTCCATCGAGGAGGTGGTCCGCACGCTGCTTGAAGCCGTGGTCCTGGTCTTCCTGGTCATGTACCTCTTCCTGCAGAACTTCCGGGCCACCCTCATCCCGACCATCGCCGTACCCGTGGTTCTCCTCGGTACCTTCGGGGTGCTGGCGGCCTTCGGCTACTCCATCAACACACTGACCATGTTCGCCATGGTCCTGGCCATCGGCCTGCTGGTGGACGACGCCATCGTCGTGGTCGAGAACGTCGAGCGCATCATGCACGAAGACGGCCTCTCGCCCCGCGACGCGACCCACCTGTCCATGACACAGATCTCCGGCGCCCTGGTCGGCATCGCCCTGGTCCTCTCCGCCGTGTTCGTGCCCATGGCCTTCTTCGGCGGCTCCACGGGCGTCATCTACCGACAGTTCTCCATCACCGTGGTCTCGGCCATGGTCCTCTCGGTCCTGGTGGCCCTGATCCTGACCCCGGCCCTGTGCGCCACCCTGCTCAAGCCCGCCAAGGCCGGGCACGGCAAGCGCGGCTTCTTCGGCTGGTTCAACCGCGGCTTCGACCGCACTGCCGGCGGGTACCAAAAACTGGTCGGGGGCATGACCAGACGCTGGGGACGCTCCATGATCGTCTACGCCCTGGTCCTGGGCGGCATGATGCTCCTCTTCCAGCGCCTGCCCACGGGCTTTCTGCCCGACGAGGACCAGGGCATCCTCTTCGTGCAAGTCCAGCTGCCCGTGGGCTCGACCCAGGACCGGGCCATCGAGGTGCTGGAACGCATCGAGCACCATTTCCTGGAAAACGAGAAACAGGCCGTGCAGTCGATGATGGCCGTGGCCGGCTTCAGCTTCGCCGGCAACGGCCAGAACACGGCCATGTGCTTCGTGCGCCTCAAGGACTGGAGCCAGCGCAAGACTCCGGACCTCGGGGTCAAGGCCATTGCCGGCCGCGCCATGGCCGCCTTTTCGCAGTACCGCGACGCCATGGTCTTCGCCTTCGCCCCGCCGGCGGTGCTGGAGCTGGGCAACGCCGTGGGCTTCGACTTCGAGCTGCAGGACATGGCGGGGCTTGGCCACGAAAAGCTCACGGCCGCCCGCAACCAGCTTCTCGGCATGGCCAGCCAGCACCCCGACCTGGCCATGGTCCGGCCCAACGGCCTGGACGACACGCCCCAGTACCGCATCGACATCGACTGGGACAAGGCCAGCGCCCTGGGCCTGTCCGTGTCCGACGTGACCGGCGTCATCGCCACGGCCTGGGGCAGCTCCTACGTCAACGATTTCCTGGACAAGGGGCGCGTGAAGAAGGTCATCATGCAGGGCGAGGCGCCCTACCGCATGATGCCCGAGGACCTCGGCCGCTGGCACGTGCGCGGCAAATCGGGCCAGATGGTGCCCATGTCGAGCTTCGCCACGGCCCACTGGACGTCGGGCTCGCCGCGCCTGGAGCGCTACAACGGCGTCCCGGCCATGCAGATCCTGGGCGCCCCGGCCCCGGGCAAGAGCTCGGGCCAGGCCATGGCGACCATGGAGTCCCTGGCCGGACAGCTGCCAGAGGGCATCGGTTTCTCCTGGACCGGCCTGTCCTTCCAGGAGCGGCAGGCCGGGTCCCAGACGACCCTGCTCTACAGCCTGTCCATCATCGTGGTCTTCCTCTGCCTGGCGGCCCTGTACGAGAGCTGGAGCCTGCCGGCCTCGGTCATCCTGGTCATCCCCGTCGGCGTGCTCGGGGCCCTGGCCGCCGTCAGCCTGCGCGGCATGACCAACGACGTGTACTTCCAGGTCGGTCTGCTGACGACCATGGGCCTGGCGGCCAAGAACGCCATCCTCATCGTCGAGTTCGCCAAGAGCCTGGCCGAATCGGGCATGGACCTCGCCCAGGCCGTCATCGAGGCGGCCCGCCAGAGGCTTCGGCCCATCATCATGACCTCCCTGGCCTTCGGCCTGGGCGTGCTGCCCCTGGCACTGAACTCCGGCGCCGGCTCGGGCGGCCAGAACTCCATCGGCACGGGCGTCATCGGCGGCACCATCGCCTCGACGGTCCTGGGCTCCCTGCTCGTCCCGGTCTTCTTCGTCATCGTGGCGAAGCTGGGCATGTCCCGCAGGAACCCCAAGAACGCCACGTCGCGCGTCATCATCCCCAGCGGAGGCGAAGCATGCGAAGAATGATCCTGACCCTGACCCTGCTCCTTGCAGCCGGGTGCGCCACCATGGCCCCGGACCGAGAACGGCCCGCGGTGGATATGCCCGCGACATGGGCGACCTCCAAGGCCGACGCAGGCACGACGACGTCCGACATCGACGAAACCGGCTGGCGGGACGTCTTCACGGACCCCGCCCTGCAGAAGCTCATCGAAACGGCCCTGCAGGAGAACAGGAACCTGCGCCAGGCCGTGCTGGCCATGGACAAGGCCCGCGCCCAGCACGGCATTGTCCGGGCAGACCTCCTGCCCAATGTCGACGCCTCGGGCCGGCACTCCAATACCCGCTCCCCGGGCGACCTGCGCGGCGGCATCGAGGGCATCGACCGGCAATGGGCCGCGGGCCTCAGCGTCACGGCCTTCGAACTGGACCTGTTCGGCCGCGTCAGGAGCCTGGAAGACAAGGCCCTGGAGGAGTACCTGGCCACGGAGGAGGCGCGGCGCGCCGTGCACATCTCCCTGGTCTCCCAGGTGGCCCGGACCTACCTGACCCTGGCCGGCGACCGCGAGGCCCTGGATCTGGCGCGTGAAACCCGGCAGAGCCGCCAGGCCACCCTGGACCTGACCCTGGCCAGGATCGCAAACGGAATGGCCACGGACCTGGAACGCCATCAGGCCGAGGAGGCCGTGGCCGTGACCCAGTCCGAGGAGGCCCGCCTCACGGCCCAGGCGGCCATGGACGAGAACGCCCTGGCCGTGCTCACGGGCCGGCCCGTGGCAGAACTGGACCTGCCGGCCCGGGCCATCCGCGACATCGCCATGGGCGACGCCGTGGCCCCGGGCCTGCCGTCGGAACTGCTGGCCCGCAGGCCCGACATCCTGGAGGCCGAACACCGCCTGTGGGCCGCCGGGGCCCAGATCGGCGCGGCCCGTGCGGCCTTCTTCCCGCGCATCAGCCTGACGGGCAGCATGGGCTACGCGAGTCTCGAACTCCACGACCTCTTCGACGCTGCGGCCCGGACCTGGACCTTCATCCCGAGCATCTCCCTGCCCATCTTCGACGCCGGCCGGAACAAAGCCAACCTGAAGGTGGCCGAGGCCGACCGGCAGATCAGGGTCGCGGCCTACGAACTGGCCGTGCAGAACGCCTTCCGCGAGGTCTCCGACGCCCTGGCCAAAAACGAGGGGTTTGAAGGACAGTCCCAGGCCCAGGCCCGGCGGGTCGCCAGCGCGGGACAGAGCCGCATCCTCGTGGACAAGCGCTACGAGGCCGGCCTGGAGAGCGCCTTCGCCGTGCATGACGCCGAGCGCACCCTCTTCTCGGCCCGCCAGGACCTTCTGGCCGCGCGCCTGGCCCGGCAGCTGGCCGTGGTCGAACTCTACGCCGCCCTGGGCGGCGGCTGGGAGGAAGGCGGAGCCGACACATCGGTGCAGTGAGGACGGTATTCACCCCAAACCCAACAAAAAAGGCGGCCCGCAGGTCGCCTTTTTTGTTGGGGGGAAGCCGAGACGCTTCAGCTTTCCGTCAGAAAACCGATGTGCTCTTCGGTCAGGGCCAGAACCCGCCGCAGGCTGTCCGGGGAACCGTCGCGGTTGGAGACGTGGGCTGCGCAGTAGCCGCTCAAGGGCCGCAGCGACGGCGAGGCGCACTGCCACTGCAGGGCCTGCCGCACGGGATCGGCGCACGCGGCCAGGCTGCGCAGGAAGCGCGCCCCCTGGACGGCCATGACGCGGGCCAGGGCGCCGTGCTCCCGGCGCAGGACATCGGCGGCCAGGCGGCACCCGTCCGACTGCCCGATGCCGAAGGCGTTCATCCAGAAGGCCTGCCAGTACGCGCCGACGGCCCGGGACGCCCTGGGGCGCGTGGAGACCGGGACGAGGTCGTACAGCCCATGCCTGCGGTCCGAAGCGAAGAGTTCAAGCCCGGGCAACCGCAGGGACGCCAGCCGGTCCCCGGAGCCGCGCAGGGCCGCATCGAGGAGGCTTGCCACCCGAGACGGACGAAAGGGTTCGTGGCAGCGCGGGCCGTCGAAGCGGCAGCGCCAGCAGCCCACGCAATCGCGCGAGCTGCGCAGGACCAGATGCCCCGGCTGGTAGGGGCCCGTCTCCCAGGCGTGGACCGGTCCCATGGACAGGTTCAGGACCCGCAGGCCCGACCAGGCCGCCAGGTGCATGGGCCCCGTGTCGGGCGTGACCATGGCCGCCAGGCGCTGGCCGAACAGGGCGAACCGGTCCAGGCCCATCGCTCCGCAGGCGCTGGCCACGGGGCGCCCGGCAAGGCGGCGCACCTCGCGTCCGAGCTCCATTTCGGCCGGTCCGCCGAGGAGGACGGGCACCAGGCCGCGCTTCTCGACCTCCCCAACCAGCTCGGCCCAGAACCGGGCCGAGGGCCGCTTGTCAGGCTCGCTCGCGCCGAGGAAAAGCCCCACCTGGCGCACGTCCGTCGGCATGGCGCGCGGCCTGGGCCAGCTCGTCGCGGCCATGACGCCCGGAGGGATCACGTCCAGGGCGTTCAGGTCGGCCCAATGGAACCGGTTGTGGCGATTGTTGTGCGTCAGGGACAGGCGGTATTCCTGCCAGACGCCGTTGACGCGGACGACCCCGTCCCGCGCGTACCCGCCGACAAGGGTCTCGGTTTGCAGGCGGCCCGCCAGCGCCAAGCTCTCGGGCCGGTGGCTCAGGTTCAGGACCAGATGAAACTTCTCGTGCAGCACGGCGTCAACCTGGCCGTACCCGAGATAGCGCACGCCGGGGCTCAGGCGCGCCAAGGGGCCGGCGAAGGCGGGTTCGGCCATGACCCAGACCGGGTGGCCGGGGAACGCCCGCCCCAGCCACAAAAAGAGCGGGAAGGACAGAATCAGGTCCCCCATGCGCTGCATCTGGATGACGAGAATGGGCTTCTTCACGGCTTACCCGTAAATCTCGCGCATGGTCCGCGCCAGGGAGGCAAGGCGCAGGTCGTAGGTGTGCTCGGCCAGGATGCGGCGGCGCGCCGCCTCCGTGACCATCCGCCTCGCGTCGTCGCGGGCCAGGTAGTGGCGCACCAGGTCCGGGATTTCCCCGGGATCGCCGTAGCAGACGATTTCGCGGCCGGGCTCGAAGAGATCCTCCATCTGGCGGCGGTGGTCCGTGAGCAGGAAGCCGCCGCAGACGGGCACGTCGAAGACGCGCTGGTTGACGGCGCCCTTCATCTGCTGGCTCGTGCAGTTGAAGTTGACACGCGTGGCCGGGTAGAATCGGGGCAGGTCTTCGTAATAGTTGAGTTCGCGGTGATAGGTCCAGCCGCCGCGCGGCAGCAGTTCATGCCACCCCGGGTCCCCGACCAGCATGGGGTTGAAGGGCAGCAGGCGCTCCACCCGCTGCAGGCGATAGAGCAGGGTCGCCTGCCAGGTGACCAGGGTCTCGAAGGCCAGCCGCGTGTCCGCGTCGGGCAGAGACCGGAACAGCGCGGCATGGCCGGGCCGCTCGTGGTCGAGAAAATCCCCGACGGACAGGAGGCCGCTCTCCATGAAGGCGCGGCCGAGATCCTCGACGTCGCGCGCGAGCGCGTCCGGGAACGCGTACCGTTCGAGCTTGGCCCGCACCTTGTGCACCATGGAGTTGCCGACGAAGGCCACGTCACGCACGGGCCTGGCGTCCGGCGCGAAGGCGAAGCGGTGCGGGTCCGTGGCCAGGGGCAGGTAATGCACGCGCCCGAAGCCCTGGGCCTTCAGGGACGCGATGTTGTCCGCGTCCCAGGTGAAGAGCGTGACCCAGTCCGAGGAGAGATTTTCGTAGATGTAGAGGATGAGGTGGGGGTTGTCGACGAACCACGACCCCAGGGGCAGTTCCAGCCGGGCCAGGAGGCCCGTCAGGATGCCCTCCTTGTCCACGCCGAGATGGTTGATGGTCAGCACGAAGTCGGGGCGGAAGGCCAGGATTTCCCCCAGCATGCGCTCCACGAACTCCTGGCTGCCCACCTCCTGGCTGGGCAGCTGTACGAAGCATGTGGCGAAGCCGAGACGTTTGCAGGCCGCCTGCAGCTCGCCCATCAGAAAATAGGAGCTGGTCAGCAGGAGCACCCGCGGCTGGGGCGAACGGAACTTGGGGTAGCGCGCCCGGCCCCAGAAATCGACCTTGCGGGACAGTTCAAGCCGCTCGGCCAGGGCGCGGTAGAGTTCCGGCCGCAGCCTGGCGTAGAAGGGGTCGAGGACCGGGGCGAAGGGCAGACCGCCGTGACCGAGCTGCCAGCGGGTCAGCATGGCCAGCGCGGTTTCGGGTTCGGACTCGTCGATCCACAGCACCCGGGCATCGCCCCGCCATTTTTCCCGCACCCCCGTCAGGCCGTAGACCTCGCCCTCGGCGTCGACCACGGCCACGGGGCCCGCGGTCCGCGCCAGGATGTCAGCCAGACCCGCCCCCAGGCCCGATCCGAGCAGCACGGGCAGTACGCCCTCGTCCGGCACGTCGGCCGCGCGACGCAGCTCGTTCTCGGCCCCACGACGCCCACCCAGATGACGGGCGCGGCCGTCACAGACGATGCGCACGTCCAGGGAGCCGTCTTCACCGCGCAGGGCTTCGGCGGTATAGTCCGCAGCGGTCACGGTCTGGCCCCCTCCGCGGGGCGATGGCAGGGAAATCGGAAAAGTCCGAAGAGATGGTGCGGCATGTCGCGTCCTGTCAAAAAGTGAACGTTCAGCTCTGCGCTAGCAACATGCCTGCCAAGAGAGGGCTACAGCTCGTCGCTGTCCAGCCAGATGGTCACCGGCCCCCAGTTGACCAGGGACACGTCCATGTCCGCGCCGAACTCGCCCTCGGCCACGTCGGGCCAGCGGCGGCGCAGGTCGGCCAAGAATGCGGCGTACAGGGAGCGGGCCGCCTCGGGGGGAACGGCGGCGGATAACGAAGGCCGGCGCCCCTTGCGCACGTCGGCGTAGAGAGTGAACTGAGACACGACGAGGATGCCCCCGCCGTGGTCGGCCAGGCTCGCGTTGATGGGTCCGCCGGCGTCGGGGAAAAGCCGCAGGCCCAGGAGCTTGTCCACGAACCTGTTCCAGACCGGCCCGCCGGCCATGCCGGGCTCGTCGCCCCCGCCGAAGCCGACGAAGACCAGGACGCCAGGACCGATCTCGCCCGTCACGCGCCCACTCACAGTCACCCTGGCGCTGCGCACCCGCTGCAGGACCGCGCGCATCAGTCCGCCCCTTCGGAGTAGTAGGCGCGGGAACTGGCCTTCTCCGAAACCATGACCTGCTCCAGGCGCACGGGGTGCGCGGCCAGCAGGTCCTTCATGCGGCGGTAGACGTACTGCGCAAGCAGCTCCGAGGACGGGTTGTGGTCCGCGAAGGCGGGCAGCTCGTTCAGGTGCCGGTGGTCCAGCTCGTCGGTCACGGTCTTGAGAAGACGCTTCAACACCTTGAAATCCATAAGGATGCCGAGCTTCTGGTCGAGCCGGTCGCCGACCACGTCCACCTCGACCTCGAAATTGTGGCCGTGCATGTTCTCGCACTTGCCCTCGTAATGCCGCAGCTGGTGCGACGAGCTGAAGTCGCCGCTGACCCGCAGCCGCCATTGTCCCTTGCCCATGCTCATCTCCTTCAGGCCTGCCGCCACAGTTCGAATTCCCGCCAGAAGTCCGGACACGGCGCGACCATGAAGTCGGGCCCGAACTGCAGACGGCACACATAGTCCTCGCGCACCAGATCGACCTGCACCGGGGCCTGCCCCGGATAGCGCAGCACTATCTCCCCGAGCCCCGCCCAGTCCGGTTCGCGGCCGTTTGCCCGCACCAGGAGCACCACCGGCTCGGAGCCCGAGCCCACCACGTCCGACAAGAGCTTGAAGGACTCGGCCAGGACCTTGGCCTTCTTGGGACCTTCCTCGCCCTCCTCGCCGACCGCAGCCTCCCGCTTGGCCACGGTGCCGGTCATGAGCAGGGGCTCCTCCGATGCCAGGAGGTCGCGGCTGGCCGCGTAGGGCTCGGCGAAGACGATGGCCTCCCCCGAGCCTCCCAGGTCCTCGATGCCGCAGAAGGCCATGCGGTCGCCCTTCTTGGTGATGATGGTCTTGACGGACGTGACCAGCACCGGCACCTGCACCGGCGTCTTCTCGGGCAGGTCCACGCACTGCGCCAGCGACGTGTACCCGAGCCTGCGGATCTCCTGGCGGAAAGGCTGCAGGGGGTGGCCGATGAGGAAGAAGCCGAAGGCCTCCTTCTCCATGCGGCACTTCTCGTCGTCCCCGTACTCGGGCAGTTCCGCCTCGTCGCCCTCGATGCCCAGCCCCGTCAGGTTGCAGGTGCTCTCCTCCACCATGCCCATGAACGAGAGCTGCCCCGAGGTTTTGCGCTTGGCCCGCTTCTGGGCCATGGCCTGGACCTTGTCGAGGCCCTCCAGCAGGGACCGGCGCGAGCACCCGAAGGCGTCCATGGCGCCTGATTTGATGAGAGACTCCAGCACCTTCTTGTTGACCTTGCGCAGGTTCACGCGCTGGCAGAAATCGAGCAGGCTGGTAAAATTACCGCCCTTCTCCCGCTCCTCGACGATGGACTCCACGGCCCCCTCGCCCACGCCCTTGATGCCCGACAGGCCGTAGCGGATGGACTCGCCCTCGACGGTGAACTCGTTGAAGCTCCTGTTCACGTCGGGGGGAAGGACCTCGATGCCCATGTCCCGGCAGGCGCTGACGTGGGCCAGGATCTTGTCGGAGTTGGACACTTCCGAGGTGATGATGGCGGCCATGAACTCGGCCGGGTAATGGGCCTTCACGTAGGCCGTCTGGTAGGAGATGACGGCGTAGGCCGCGCTGTGGGACTTGTTGAAGCCGTAGCCCGCGAACTTCTCCATCAGGTCGAAGATGTACTCGGCCGCCTCCTGGGAAATGTTGTTCTCGCGCGCGCCGTCCAGGAAGCGCACCCGCTGCTTGGCCATCTCGGCCGGGTCCTTCTTGCCCATGGCCCGGCGCAGGTTGTCGCCCTCGCCCAGGGAATACTTGGCCAGGTCCGAGGCGATCTTCATGACCTGTTCCTGGTAGAGGATGACGCCGTAGGTGTCTTCCAGGATGGGGTGCACCACGGGGGCGAGTTCCGGGTACTCGTACTCGACCTTGCGCAGGCCGTGCTTGCGGCCGATGAAGTCGTCGACCATGCCGGATTCGAGCGGTCCAGGACGGTACAGGGCCAAGAGCGCGATGATGTCCTCGAAGCAGGAGGGTTTGAGGCCCCGCAGGACGCGCCGCATGCCGTCGGATTCCAGCTGGAACACGCCGTCGGTCTCGCCGCGGCAGAGGAGTTCGTAGGTCTGGGGGTCGTCCAGGGGCAGCTTCTCCAGGATCGGCACGGGCTTGTTGTTCTTGCGGATGAGCTTCAGCGCGTCGTCGATGACGGTCAGGGTCTTGAGGCCCAGGAAGTCGAACTTGATGAGGCCGATGAGCTCGACCTTCTTCATGTCCAGCTGGGTCACGATCTCGCCGTTCTTGCCCTTGTGCAGCGGCAGGTACTCGACCATGGGCTTCTGGGAGATGACGATGCCGGCGGCGTGGATGGACGAGTGGCGGGCCAGGCCCTCCAGGCGGCGGGCCACGTCGTAGAGCTTGCGGTACTGCGGGTCGCTGTCGATGAGGGCCTTGAGCTCCGGCTCCTCGTCCAGGGCCTTGGTCAGGGTCATCTTCAGGTCGTCGGGGATGAGCTTGGCGATGCGGTCGGCGTCCTTGAGGCTCACGTCCAGGGCCCGGGCCACGTCGCGGATGGCGCCCTTGGCCTTCATGGTCCCGAAGGCCACGATCTGGGCCACGTGGTCGGACCCGTATTTTTCGGAGACGTATTTGATGACCTCGTCGCGGCGATTGTAGCAGAAATCCACGTCGATATCGGGCAGGGAGGCGCGCTCCACGTTCAGGAAGCGCTCGAAGAAGAGCTTGTAGCGGATGGGGTCCAGGTCGGTGATCTTCAGGGCGTAGGAGACCAGGGAGCCCGCGGCCGAGCCGCGCCCCGGGCCAACCGGGATGCCCTTGGACTTGGCCCAGTTGATGAAGTCCTGGACGATGAGAAAATAGGCCGGAAAGCCCTTCTCGATGATGACCTTCAGTTCGAATTCCAGGCGCTCGCGGTAGAAGTCCTCATCCACCTCGTAGGGCAGCGCCGCGATGCGCTCCTTCAGGCCCTCCACCGCCAGGCGGCGGAACTCCTCGTCCAGGCTCGATCCCTCGGGCACGTCGTAGACCGGGAAGAAGTGCTGCTTGAGCTTGAGCTCCACCTCGCACATGTCCGCGATGCGCCCGGCGTTTTCGATGGCTTCCGGGCAATGGGCGAAGGCGGCCTCCATCTCCTCGGGGGCCTTGTAGTAGAACTCGTTGGTGTCGAACTTGAGGCGCTGCTTCTCCGAGGCGATCTTGCCCGTGCCCACGCACAGGAGGATGTCGTGGGCCTCGTAGTCGTCCTTGCCCAGGTAGTGGCAGTCGTTGGTGGCCACCAGGGGCAGGCCCGTCTCCTTGGCCAACTCCATGAGCCGGTCGTTGACGACCTCCTGCTCTTTCAGTCCGTTGGACTGCAGCTCCAGGTAGAAGCGGTCCGGGAAGATGTCCATGTACTCCCGGGCCACCACGAGCGCCTTGTCGAAGGTGCTGTGGCGCAGGGCGTAGGGCACCTCGCCCTGCAGGCAGGCCGAGAGGCAGATGATCCCCTCAGAGTGGGCGCGCAGGTATTTCTTGTCCACCCTGGGCTTGTAGTAGAAACCCTCCAGAAAGCCTGCGGACACGATCTTGACCAGGTTGTGGTAGCCCGTGAGGTTCTGGGCCAGCAGGACCAGATGGAAGCGCTTCTTGTTCTCCCGGTCGGTCATGTCCTCGGCGATGTAGACCTCGCTGCCGATGATGGGCTTGATTCCGTGCTTCTTGGCTTCGAGATAGAACGGCACGGACCCGAAGAGGTTGCCATGGTCGGTGACGGCGGCCGAGGAAAAACCGAAATCAACGGCCCGGGCGCACAGATCCTTCAGGCGGATGGCGCCGTCCAGGAGGCTGTACTCGGAATGGCAATGCAGGTGGGTAAAACCGCTCATGGTGCTCTCGGGGGAAAACGGGATTTGTGGGCCGGAAGGGGGAGACTAGAAAAGGCGGGGCCGAATTGCAAGCCGCCCAAAAAACGGAAACGCCCGGGCGGGCCGGGCGTTTCTGTGCGGAAGATGCCGAAATCCCTAGAGCTTGGCCCCGACCATGGCAACCAGGCGCTTCAGCTGATGGGTGAAACCGGCCTCGTTGTCGTACCAGACGATGATCTTGACCATGCTCCCGTTCATGACCGAGGTGCACAGGCCGTCGACCACGCCGCCGTAGTGGCTGCCGACGTAGTCCATGGAAACGAGCGGCACTTCGGTGTAGCCCATGGCGCCGCCCTCGGGGCCGCTGGCCGCGGCCTTCAGGGCCGCATTGACCTCGGCCGCCGTGGTCGGCTTCTCGACCTCGACCACCAGATCGACCAGGGACACGTTGGGCGTGGGTACGCGCACGGCCATGCCGTCGAGCTTGCCGGCCAGGGCCGGGATGACCAGGCTCACGGCCTTGGCCGCGCCCGTGGTCGTGGGCAGGATGTTCATGGCGCCGGCGCGGCCGCGGCGGATGTCCTTGTGGGTGCCGTCGAGCATGCGCTGGCTCATGGTGTAGGAGTGGATTGTGGTCATCAGGCCGTGCTTGATGCCGAAGGCGTCGTTCAGGGCCTTGGCCGCCGGGGCCAGGCAGTTGGTCGTGCAGGACGCGTTGGAGACGATGTTGTGCGCGGCCGGGTCGTAGAGGGAGTCGTTGACGCCCATGACCACGGTCAGGTCGGCGTTCTTGCCCGGAGCGGAGATGAGGACCTTCTTGGCGCCGGCGGCCAGGTGGCGCTCGCAGCTCTCGCGGTCCGTGAACTTGCCCGTGGACTCGACCAGGATGTCGATGCCCTTCCAGTCCCAGGCGTCGGGGGCGTTGCGGGTCACCTCGACCTGCTGGCCGTTGAGCAGGAAGCCCTGCTCGTTGGGCGTGACGTCCCCGGCGAAGGTGCCGTGGACCGAGTCGTACTTGAGCAGGTACGCCAGCTGCGCGTTGTCGCCGCGGGCGTTGACGCGGACCAGCTGCAGGTCCTTGTTGCCGGCCATGATGCGGGCCAGGTAGCGGCCGATGCGGCCGAATCCGTTCAGTGCGATTTTGACAGCCATGTTCTGTTCCTCGTGGGCTTAAATCTTGTTGGATGAACCAAGGACGTTGCGGATCTTGTGGGCGACCATGTCGCGCACGGCGTTGCGGGCGACCTGCAGGTACTGGCGCGGGTCGAAGTGGGACGGGTTTTCCGTCAGGTACTTACGGATGGTGGCGGTCATGGCCAGGCGGATGTCCGTGTCGATGTTGATCTTGCACACGGCCGAGGCGGCTGCCCTGCGCAGCAGGTCCTCGGGCACGCCCTTGGCTCCGGCGATCTGGGCGCCGTAGGCGTTGGCCATCTCGACGAACTCCTGGGGCACGGACGACGCGCCGTGCAGGACGATGGGGAAGCCGGGCAGCAGGGCCTTGATCTTCTCCAGACGGTCGAAGTCGAGCTTGGCCTCGCCCGCGAACTTGTAGGCGCCGTGGCTTGTGCCGATGGCGATGGCCAGGGAGTCGCAGCCCGTGCGGCCGACGAAGTCCGCGGCCTGCTCGGGGTTGGTGTAGACGCTGTGCTCCACGTCCACGTCGTCCTCCACGCCGGCCAGCTGGCCCAGCTCCGCCTCGACCCACACGCCGCGGTCATGGGCGTAGGCCACGACCTTCTTGGTCAGGGCGATGTTCTCCTCGTAGGGCAGGTGCGAGCCGTCGATCATGACCGAGGTGAAGCCGCCGTCGATGACTTCCTTGCAGATCTCGAAATTCTGTCCGTGGTCCAGGTGCAGGCAGACGGGCAGGTCGTTCTCGGCCAGGGCGGCCTCCATGAGCTTGATGATGTAGACCTGTCCGGCGTAGCGGCGGGCGCCGGCCGAAACCTGCAGGATGAGCGGGGATTTCTCGAGATTGCCCGCCTCCATGATCCCCTGGATGATCTCCATGTTGTTCACGTTGAAACCGCCGATGGCGAAGCCTTCGGCGTAACCTCGGGCAAACATTTCCTTGGGGGTGGTCAGAGGCATGGTCGTCTCCTTGAAATCCGGTTAGTCGTTCCCGGCCAACTGCCGGGCAAGAGTCTTCATATACTCTGCGTGGGTTAAGTCAAAGGTCAGGGGCGTGACCGTGATGTACCCGCGGCTCAGGGAATCGCGGTCCGTGTCGGGCTCCACGTTTTCCGGCGGGATGACCCCGCACAGCCAGTAGTACGGGTTGCCGCGGGGATCGTTGCGTTCGTCGTACCAATCCCGGTAGGTGCAGGACGTCTGACGGCAGACCCGGAGGCCCTTGGCGTCGGCCAGGGCACCGGCCGGGAAATTCACGTTCAGGACGCACTGCTTCGGGAACGAGGACCAGAAACCGCCCTCCAGCATGCCCACGGCGTACCCGGCCTGGGCCGAGAGCTCTTCCGGGTGGTAGTCGTCCACGGACACGGCCATGGCCGGGATGCCGGCCAGGGCGCCCTCGGTGGCAGCCGAGACCGTGCCCGAATAGAGGACATCAACGCCGACGTTGGCGCCGGCGTTGATGCCCGAGACGATCATGTCCGGACGCTTCGGGAGCAGGTGGCTCAGGGCCAGCTTGACGCAGTCCGCAGGCGTGCCCGAGATGCCCAGGCCCGAGAAGCCCGGCTCCTCCACTTCCCTGACGCGCAGGGGCGAAAAGAGCGTGACCGAGTGCCCCACGGCGCTCTGCTCGGTCATGGGCGCGGCCACGTGCACGCGGTGGCCGGCCTTGACCAGAGCCGCGTACAGGGCCCGCAGGCCTACTGCTCGGATTCCATCGTCGTTGGTGAGGAGAATGTCCATTTTTCGGAAGCGTCCGGATAGAGTTTCCTGGCCTGGTTGTAGCCCAGGGTCAGGGCCTTGACGTTGACGTCGAGTATCTTGGCCGGGAGCACCCCGGCCAGGGCCTTTTTCACGTTGCCGAAGTTCATGAACGGCAGAAAGTGGCTCAAGGCCCCGAGACAGACGATGTTGGTGGCCTGGGCCACGCCGACCTTGTCCCGGGCCATGCTCGTGAAGGGCAGGCCCCAGAAGATGTTCGAGGGCGTCTGCGTCACCAGCGAGGTGTCCACGAGCAGGAAGCCCGAAGGCTTCAGATTCCGAAAGTACAGGTTGCAGGCCTCCTGACTGAGAGCCACGAGCATGTCAAGGTTTACGGGCTTGGGATAGCTGATGCGGTGCGAGCTGATGACCAGGTCGGCCCGGCTTGCGCCGCCGCGGGCCTCGGGGCCGTAGCTCTGGGTCTGGGTGACGTGGAAGCCGTGGTCGATGGCCAGGACCTGGCCCATGATCTTGCCCAGGGTCAGGATGCCCTGCCCGCCCGTGCCGGAGAGACGGATCTCGAATCGATTCAGTTCGTGCTGCTTAGGCATGTCGCTGCTCCTGAAGCTTGTTGCGCAGTTCCGCGTACCGCGTTTCCAGACCCGGCCTCATCTCGTCCCGGAACACGCCGATGGGCGTGAACTTGTCCTGCTCCTCGGCCTTGAGCTGGCGGTAGCGGTCGAGCTTCACCGTGTTCTTCTTGTACCACTGGTACATGTCGACCACGGTCTTGAACTTGTTCTTGCGGCCGTACTGGGTGTGGCAGGGGGTCAGAATCTCCACCAGGTTGAAGCCGGGCTTCTCCAGGGCGTCGGCGATGAGCCCGTCGAGCATGGTCGCGTGGAAGACCGTGCCGCGAGCCACGTAGCTCGCGCCGCTGGCCATGGCCATCTCCACGATGTCGAAGCTTCGCTCCAGCTGGCCGAAGGGAGACGTGGCCGAGACCGTGCCCACGGGGCTGGTCGGCGAGTACTGGCCGCCGGTCATGCCGTAGATGTTGTTGTTCAGGACCAGCGTGGTCAGGCCGATGTTCCGCCGGGCCGCGTGGATGAGGTGGTTGCCGCCGATGGACATGGCGTCGCCGTCGCCCATGACGACGATGACCTTGAGGTTCGGGTTGGCCATCTTGATGCCCGTGGCGAAGGTCAGGGCGCGGCCGTGGGTGGTGTGCACGGTGTTGAAGTCCACATAGACGGCCATGCGGCCCGAGCAGCCGATGCCGGCCACGAGCACGATGTCGTCCTTGGCGTAGCCCAGGCCGTGCACGCTGCGGATGAGCGACCCGAGCACGATGCCGTGGCCGCAGCCAGCGCAGTACACGTGGGGGAACTTCTTGTTGTGCCGGAGGTAGTCGTGGATGAGTTGTGTTACCTGTGCCATGGTCACGCCTGCATGATGTTTTTGAAGATTTCCGAGGGGGTGATGATCTGCCCGTCGACGCGGTTGTTGGTGATGACGTGGGTCAGGCCGTTGTTGACGCGCTTCACCTCGCGCGAAATCTGGCCCATGTTCATCTCCGGCACGACGAGGGCCTTGCACTGGCGCGCCAGGGTCTGCACCGCGGTCTTGGGGAAGGGGAAGAGGGTCTTGAGCTTCAGGAGCCCGGCCTTGACCCCGCGCTCGCGGGCCATGTGCACGGCCAGCTCGGCCGAACGTGCCACGCAGCCGTAGGCCACGACGACCACTTCGGCGTCGTCGCAGTTCACCTCGTCCACCAGCTGGATGTCGTAGAAGAACTGGTCGATCTTGCGGAACTGCCGGTGCATGAGTGCCTTGACCTCGTCGGGCTTGGAGGTCGGGAAACCGTTCTGGTCGTGGGTCAGGCCCGTGACGTGGAAGCGGTAGCCCGAACCGAGCGGCGGCAGGGCCGGCACGCCGCGCATGGTCTCCTCGTAGGAGACGTACCACTCGGGCGGCATGGCGGGCGTGACGCGGGAGATGATCTCGAAATCCTCGGGGTCGGGGATGACGATCTTCTCGCGGGTGTGGGCCGTGATCTCATCCAGAAGCAGAATGACGGGCGTGCGGTACTTTTCGGCGAAATTGAAGGCCACGACGGTCATTTCCAGGCATTCCTGCACGTCGCTGGCCGAAAGCACGATGATGGGGTGGTCGCCGTGGCAGCCCCAGCGCGCCTGCTGCACGTCGCCCTGGGCCGGGCTCGTCGGCAGGCCGGTGCTGGGCCCCCCGCGCATGACGTTGACCAGGACCAGGGGGACCTCGGTCATGCAGGCGTAGCCCAGGTTCTCCTGCATGAGGGAGAAGCCGGGACCGGAGGTGGCCGTCATGGACTTGCGGCCGGCCAGGGACGAGCCGATGATGGCGCCCATGCTGGCGATCTCGTCCTCCATCTGCAGGAAGACGCCGTCCTTGACCAGCGGCAGCCTGGCCGACATGACCTCGGCTATCTCCGTGGAGGGGGTGATGGGATAGCCCGCATAGAAGGTGCAACCGGCAAGCAGGGCCCCTTCGACCACGGCCTCGTTGCCGAGGGCGAACATTTCCTTCTTCTTACGCTTTTTTGTGGCCATGATCCTCTTCCCGGTTAGGTGTTCCAACATTCTCTTCCGGACCCGGATCCGTCCCGGCGGACGGACCCGCGGCCTCGACGCGCGGATCCACACACGCGTCGGTCTTTCTGCGGCTGATCTCCTTCGGCGTCACGGAAACCGCGAAATCGGGACAATGCAGTTCGCAGAAGCCGCAGTTCACGCATTCGGCCTCGCGGACCACGTGCGACTTGCCGTCCGCACGAAGCTCGAACACTCCGGCCGGGCAGAAGGCGGCGCAGATCCCGCAGCCCTTGCACCAGTCCGGATAAATCGTCACTTTTGCCAGACCTTTCTTTTTGGACATAACTTTCGCTTGTGTTGGATGTTCCGTTGCAGGTCACACGAACGACACGCCCCCGCCCCTGAAAGCATTCTGGCCCGGCAGGCAGGGCCACACTCCTTGCCAAGGCCGAAAACTTACCTGTAAGGACGGAAAAGACGCCGCCTGACATCGTAGCAGGCGAGGCTTCAACCGTCCAATTTTCTTGAAAATTATAATACTTCGACGTAACGGTATTTTCCCATATTCATACAGGAATTGCAACTCGATGACGAATGAAAAAAAATCCGTAAGCGATTTTTCCGAAGATCAGACTGTTTCAGGCATTTTTGTCATTTCCCAGGCCCAGTCCAAAAAGGCCAAGAACGGACCGTACTGGCACCTGACCCTGACGAGCCGCACGGGCAGCATCGAAGCCCGCATCTGGCACCCGCAGAGCCAGAACTACGAGTCCCTGCGGGCCGACCAGTTCGTCGAGGTCAACGGCCGGGAGGAGACGTACAACGGCGTCCGGCAGTTGCGGATCAACAGCATGGCCGTGATCGACCCCGTGGAGCGGGGCCTGGACATGGCCGACTTCGTGCCCTCCTCCGCCGTCCCGCCGGCCCGGCTCCTGGAGGAGCTGGAGTCCTTCCTGCACGCCGAACTGACGTACAAACCCTGGGCCTCCCTGTGCAAAAGCATCCTGCGCGACGAGACCATCCGCACGGCCCTGCTGAGCGCACCCGGCGCCAAGACCATCCACCACGCCTACGCAGGCGGACTGCTGGAACACACCCTGGCCATCATGCGCATCTGCAGAGCCCTGTCGGAGCTCTACCCGCAGGTCGACAAGGAAATCCTCCTCGTGGGCGCCCTGTGCCACGACCTGGGCAAGGCCTTCGAGCTGTCCCACGGCGTCAGCCGCGAGTACACCGACGCCGGGCGCCTGCTGGGTCACATCCAGATCGGCCTGGAACTGCTGGAGCCCTTCCTGCGCAAGGCCAAGGACCTGCCCGAGGGCCTGGCCATGCACCTCAAGCACATCATCGTCGCCCACCACGGCGAGCTGGCCTTCGGCTCGCCCTGCGTGCCGCAGACCATGGAGGCCTTCGTCCTGCACTACGCCGACAACCTCGACTCCAAGATCAACACCGTGCAGGGCGCCCTGACCACGCCCGAGGGCGAGGAGGCGCAGGGCTGGAGCGAATACCACCGCACCCTGGGCCGCTACCTCTTCCAGCCGGAGCGCACGCCGAAGCATACTCCGGGCACGGAGCCGAAACAGGCCAGAAAGACCGCCCCGAAATCCGACGCCTCGCCCCTGCTGAAGGCCATGGGCTTCACCGCAACATCCAACCACGAGTGAGGTGAATGCATGTTTCTGACGTTCGAAGGCATGGAGGGCTGCGGCAAATCGACGCAGTGCAAAAAACTCATCGAGCATTTCGTGAGACAGGGCCACGACGTCCTGCACACCCTTGAACCAGGGGGAAGCCGCCTGGGCAAGGAGTTGCGCCGGATTCTCCTCGACCCGAAGAACAGCGACCTCTGCCCCACCAGCGAGCTGTTCCTCTACCTGGCCGACCGCGCCCAGCACGTGGCCTCGGTCATCCGGCCGGCCATGGAGGACGGACGGACCGTCATCTGCGACCGCTTCGCCGACTCCACCGTGGTCTACCAGGGCTACGGCCGCGGGCTCGAACCGAGCCTGCTGCACCAATTGAACGACGTGGCCGTGCAGGGGCTGTGGCCCGACGTGACCATCCTCCTGGACGTGGACCCGGAGGTCGGCCTCAAGCGCGCCCTGACCCGCAACATGCGCGACAACAAGGCCGCCACCGAAGGCCGCTTCGAGGCCGAGAGCATGGCCTTCCACACCCGCATCCGCGAAGGATACCTGACATGGGCCGCCCTGCACCGCAGACGCTTCCTGGTGGTGGACGCCAACAGGGACGAGGACGCCGTCTTCGCCGCCATCCTGCGCGGGCTGGAGGAGAAAGGCCTTGGCTAGGCCCACCGTCACGGGGCTGGTCCTGACCCTGAACGGGGCCAAATATCTGGATGATTGCCTGAAATCGCTGGATTTCTGCGACCGGCTGCTGGTCGTGGACTCGGGCAGCACCGACTCCACGCGCGACATCGCCGAACGCCACGGGGCCACGGTGCTGGTCAACCCCTGGCCCGGCCCCAAGAAGCAGTTCGAGTTCGCCTTCGGACACATCGAGACGCAGTGGGTTGTGTCCCTGGACCAGGACGAGATCCTGTCCGACGAACTGCGGGCCTCGGTCATGACGGCCCTGGAGGACACGCAGGGCATGAGCGCCTTCGTCTGCCCGCGCACGTCGTTCTATTTCGACCGGTTCCTGCGCCACAGCGGCTGGTACCCGGACCTGCTGCCGCGCGTCTTCCGTCTGGCCGATACGGACGTGCACGTCTCAGGCCCGCACTACGGCTTCGAGCCCAGGGGCAAGACGCGCCGCCTGACGGGCGACATCATCCACTACCCCTACGAAAACCTGAAGCAGCACGTCGACAAGATCAACTATTACACGCAGATCGCAGCCGAGGAGATGCACGCCAAGGGCAAACGCTCGGGCGTGGCCAAGGCCCTGGGACACGGTCTGGCCAGGTTCCTGAAGATCTACGTCTTCCGCCGCGGCTTCCTCGACGGCAAGGCCGGCTTCGTGCTGGCGGTCAACTCCTTCTTCTACGCCTTCCAGAAATACATCCGGCTGGCGGAACTCAACCAAAAGGGCAACAAAGGCGCCTAGTCGCTCCCGCCGCCCCGCTCCCGGGAGCGGCGGGACGCCCCCTTCAGCCCGTTTCGTGCGGCCGAGCCATCCGGAGGGGCTGGACCAGTTCGTCGAACCTCTCCCCGTCCAGATACCCGAGTTCAAGGCAGGCCTGACGCAGGCTCGTGCCTTCGACGTGGGCCTTGTGGGCCACCTCGGCGGCCTTGTCGTAGCCGATGACGGGCGACAGGGCCGTGACCAGCATGAGGGAATTCCCGACATGCCCGGCGATGACCGCCTCGTCCGCGGCGAGCCCCAGCAGGGCGTGTTCGGTGAAGCTCCGGCAGGCGTCGGCCGCCACCCGCATGCTGGTCAGCAGGTTGAAGATCATGAGGGGCTTGAAGACGTTGAGCTCGAAGTTGCCCTGGGACCCGGCGAACCCCACGGCCGCGTCCAGGCCCATGATCTGGACCGCGACCATGGTCATGGCCTCGGACTGGGTCGGGTTGACCTTTCCGGGCATGATGGACGATCCGGGCTCGTTGGCCGGCAGGACCAGTTCCCCGATGCCGGCCCGGGGCCCCGAGGCCAGCCAGCGGATGTCGTTGGCGATCTTCATGAGGGACCCGGCCAGGGTGCGCACGGCGCCCGACGCCATGGCCACGGCGTCGTGGGACGAGAGGGCGGCGAAGAAGTTCGGGGCCGGAACAAAGGGCAAGCCCGTGATGTCCGCGATCTCCCGCGCCGCCGTGCGCGCGAAGTCGGGGTGCGTGCCCAGGCCCGTGCCCACGGCCGTGCCGCCCAGGGCCAGCCGGCACAGATCCGGCAGGCAGCCGCGCAGGCGCTCCAGATTGTCGGCCAGAAGCGCCGCGTAGCCCGAGAACTCCTGGCCCAGGGTCATGGGCACGGCGTCCTGCAGGTGCGTGCGGCCGATCTTGACGATCCGGCCCCACGCCGCGGCCTTGGCCTCCAGTCCGGCCCGCATGGCCTCCACGGCCGGAAGAAGCTCGCCCGTAAGCATCCGGGCCGCGGCGATGTGCATGGCCGCCGGAAACGTGTCGTTGGAGGACTGGGACATGTTGACGTGGTCGTTGGGGTGCACGGGCCGCTTGCTGCCCATGACCCCGCCGAGGATTTCGATGGCCCGGTTGGCCACGACCTCGTTGACGTTCATGTTGGTCTGGGTGCCGCTGCCCGTCTGCCAGACGCGCAGGGGGAAATGCCCGTCGAGCCGCCCGTCCATGACCTCGCGGCATGCCGCCATGATCGGCTCGGCCAGGTCCCCGGGGAGCTTGCCGAGCGCCATGTTGGCCCGGGCAGAGGCGAGCTTGAGCACGCCGAAGGCGCGAATGACCTCCATCGGCATCACGTCCTGCCCGATGCGGAAGTATTTCAGGGAGCGCTGGGTCTGGGCCCCCCAGTAACGGTCGGCCGGGACCTCGACGGGTCCCATGCTGTCGGTCTCGATGCGCGTTTCGGCCATGGCGCCCTCCGCAGGCTGCTCAGATTTTTTTGACGACGTTCTCAAGAGGCTTCTTGTTCGGCCCTTGAGTGGGCCGAAGCGGCTTGCCGACGGGCACCACGGCCATGAACTCGCCGCCCTGCTCCTGCAGGAAATCGAGCACCCGGTCCTTGACCAGGTAGAGGATGCCCAGCCACACGGCGCCCAGGCCCAGCGACGTGGCGGCCAGGAGCAGGTTCTCCACGGCCGCGGCCGAACTCTGGATCTCCATGGTGCGGAAGAAGTCGAAGGCCTGGTCCTTGTCGACCTGGAACAACTCCGTGCCGTGGCTGATGAGATCGCCGGTGTTGACCACGGCGATCGTCACCGGGGCCGAGGCGATGCTGCGGGCGGCCATGCGCAGAAGCGACGAGGCCGGTTTCTCGAAGGTCTTGGAGATGGCCGAGACGCGCTCGGCCAGTTCCGTCCGGGCGTCGCCCTCCAGGACGACGAACTTCCAGGACTGGCGGTTGTGGGCCGAAGGGGCCTGGTTGGCTGCGTCCAGGATGGTCGTGAGCATGTCCTCGGGCAGGGGCTCCGGCGAGAACTGCCGTATGCTGTGACGGGCGTGGATGGTGTCCAGGGTTGCGTTGCGCAGAAGATTCATGTTCGTCCCCTCGTACGGTGCAGATTGACTTTGGCATGGCCCGGGCGCACAAACGGTGGCCGGGCGGCCGCCCCGCAAACCAACCACTAGCCCCAACATGGCACGCAAGACAACCTCCGCCAACACGCGCCGCACCCCGCCGCGCTCCACCACCGGCAAGCCGGGCAGCGGCCCGCCAGGCCTGCTGCGCCGCGTGCTGCGCGGGGCCGGATGGGTCCTGCCGGGGCTCGTGCTCATCATCGCAGTCCTGCGTTTCGTGCCTCCGCCCACCAGCGCCTTCATGCTCGTGCGGCACGCCGAGCGGCTTTTCGGTGACGGCGGCCCGGCCGTCATGTATGCGTGGACGCCCATGAAGGAAATCCCGCGGCACATGGCCCTGGCAGTGGTGGCGGCCGAGGACCAGAACTTCCCCAGCCACTTCGGCTTCGACGTGGACGCCATCGCCCGCGCCATGGAGCACAACGAGAAAAGCGCGAGAGTCCGCGGGGCGAGCACCATCACCCAGCAGGTGGCCAAAAACCTCTTCCTCTGGTCCGGGCGCAGCTACGTGCGCAAGGCGCTTGAAGCGGGCCTGACCGTCCTTCTCGAAATTCTGTGGTCCAAGGAGAGGATTCTGGAGGTGTATCTGAACATCGCCGAATTCGGGGACGGGACGTACGGGGTCGAAGCGGCGGCGAAACGATTTTTCGGCAAGACGCCAGACCGGCTCAGCCGCCACGAGGCCGCCATCCTGGCCTCGGTACTGCCCAACCCGAGGCGTTTCCTGGCCCGCAACCCGTCCCCCTACGTCATGCAGCGGGCGAACTGGGTCCAGAACCAGATGCGCCAGCTCGGCCCGGAGTACCTGAACGGCCTCTAAAACGCGGCGCCGCCACAACCTCGAACGCAACGGAAGAAGACACGACATGCAACCGGGAATCCTCATGGCCGCCGGGGCCTACATCAGCTGGGGCCTGCTGCCCGTCTACTGGAAGCTTCTGGGACACGTGCCCACGGCCCAGCTCCTGTCGCACCGCATCGCATGGTCCTTCGTCACCCTGGCCGTGTTCCTGGGCCTGACCGGGCGGCTGCGCCCCCTGTGCGGCCGCCTGTCCCCCGAGGTCCGGCGCTGCTACGTCCTGGCGAGCCTTCTGATCGGCGTGAACTGGTTCATCTATGTCTGGAGCGTCAACGCGGGCTACATCGTCGAGGCGAGCCTGGGGTACTTCATCACGCCCCTTCTTTCGGTGCTGCTGGGCGTCTTCTTCCTGCGCGAACGACTGCGGGGCCTGCAGTGGGCACCCCTGGCCCTGGCCGCCGCCGGGGTCGTCTACCTCGCCTTCGACTACGGGCGCCTGCCCTGGATCGCCCTGGTGCTGGCGTCGACCTTCAGCCTCTACGGTTTGGTCAAGAAGCGCGCACCCCTGCCCGCCTTCGAGGGCCTGACCCTGGAGACCGCGCTCCTGCTCCCCCCCGCGCTGGCCTGGCTCGCCTGGAGCGAATTCGAGGGCAAAGGCGTCTTCCTCCACGCCGGAACGCTCTCGGACCTGCTCCTGGTCGGCGCAGGCGCAGTCACCACGGCCCCGCTGGCCCTGTTCGCCGCCGCGGCCCAGCGCATCCCCCTGTCCATGATCGGCATCCTGCAGTACATCGCCCCCACCATCCAGTTCCTGCTGGGCGTCTTCATGTACCACGAACCCTTCACCCGCACCCAGCTGGCGGGCTTCTCCATGGTCTGGGCGGCCGTCGCCCTCTTTCTCCTCGAACGCTGGCGATTTGGCCGCGCACTGCGCAGCCCGTCGTGAGCAGGGCGTAAAAAAAGCCGGGCTGGCCGGCTTTGGGGAAGAGGTTGCCTCCGGCGGGCAGGGGGCTCGCCCCCTGCACCCCGCGCATGTCGGATCGCGGCCAGGCCGGATGTGACTATTTGGCCAGAATCTCCCGTACAGCCTGGATGACGTCGGTTACGTCTTCGTCCGTCAGTTTGGCCGAGATGGGCAGACTTACCGTACGGCGGCCGATGTCGCGGGCATGGGGGTACTGGTCCGGGGACCAGCCGAAGCGGCCCTGATAGAACGGGTGTTCGGGGATGGACAGATAGTGCACGCCCACGCCGATCTTGTACTTCGTCATGGCCGTCAGGAAGGCGTCGCGGCTGATCCCGGTCCGCGCCTCGTCAACGAGGATGGAAAAAAGGTGGAAGGCGTGGCGGGTGTCCGGCTCCACTGGGGCGGGCAGGGTCAGGGGCAAATCGGACAGCTCGTCCATGTAGCGCGTCCAGATTTCCCGACGCCGCTCCCAGAACGGCTCGACCTTCTCCATCTGGCGCAGGCCGATGGCCGCCTGCAGGTCCATCATGTTGTATTTGAACCCGGCCTCGGTCACGAGATAGTGCTTGTAGCCCTCGTCGCCGAAACGCTTCCAGGCGTCGGCGGACATGCCGTGCAGGGCCAGGACCTTGAGCCGCGCCGCGTGCTCTGGCTTGCGGGCGAGAATGAGGCCGCCCTCGCCGGTGATGACGTTCTTGGTCACGTAGAAGCTGAAGCAGCCGAAGTCGCCGAAGTTCCCGGCCTTGCGGCCGCGGTACTCCGTCTCGATGGCGTGGGCGCAGTCCTCGATGATGGTCAGGCCATGCTCTTCGGCGATGGCGCAGAGCGGGTCCATGTCGCAGGAACGGCCGGCGAAGTGCACGGGCAGGATGGCCTTGGTGCGCGGCGTGATCTTCGCCCCGACCTTTTCCGGATCGATGTTCATGCTGCGCGGGTCGATGTCCGCCAGGACGGGTGTCGCCCCGGCGTGGATGATTGCGTTGACCGAGGCGCAGAAGGTCATGGGCGTGGTGATGACCTCGTCGCCGGGCCCGATGCCGGCGGCCAGGATGCTCAGATGCAGAGCCGCGGTGCAGGAGTTGACGGCGATGGCATGCGTGGCCGCCTTGTAGGCGGCGAAACGGCGTTCGAACTCCGCCACCCGCGGGCCGGTCCCGATCCATCCGCTGCGCAGGCAGGAAACCACTTCCTCTATTTCATCCTCTTCGATTCTGGGCGACCCGAAAACCAAAAAATTCTCGCGCATTGTGTTCTCCGTCGATGCCCCATCCCGTCGTGGACGCCGGGGCGATTAATCTTTATAGCTTCCCAATCCGAGAGACGGCCAAGGGCTATCCCAACGCCCCCTGCATAGCAAGGAGGATCTATGAACGGCAAATCCATCACGCTTTACGCCCTGAGCACCTGCATCCACTGCAAGAAGACCAAGGAGTACCTCGACGACTGCGGCGCCAAGTACGACTGCATCTTCGTCGACAAGCTCGAAGGCGAGGAGCGCAAGCAGATCATCGAGGCCATCAAGAAGGTCAACCCCAAGCTGTCCTTTCCCACCCTGCTGGTGGACGAGGAAGCCATCGTCGGCTTCAAGGAAGACCAGATCAAAGAGGCGCTGGAGAGATGATGACACCCGAAGAACTTCTCGACAAGCTGCGCCCCCTGCAGGAATCCAAAGGCTACTTTTTCAACAGGGACAGGGCTTTTGTCCTGGACCTCATGGAAAGCCTGCTGGTCAACCGCGACCGATACGGCTACATGGCCTGCCCCTGCCGCCTGGCCTCGGGCAACCGCGACCTGGACAAGGACATCTTCTGCCCCTGCGTGTACCGCGAGGAAGACGTGGCCGAGTTCGGCTCCTGCTATTGCGGCCTGTACGTGTCCAAGGACTGGAACGAGGACAGGATCCCGCACGAGGTCGTGCCCGAGCGCCGCGACCCGGAAAAGCTCATGGCCGGACTTCTCTTCGAGGAATGATTGACACGGGCCCGCCGCCACGGATAGTGCCCGGGCCCCGGAGAACGCCATGAGAGAGCAGGTCGAAAAGGCCCTCGACACCGTGCGGCCCATCCTTCAGGCCGATGGCGGCTATGTGGAACTGGTCGGCATCCTGCCCAGCGGCATCGTGCAGGTCCGCCTGACCGGAGCCTGCAAGGGCTGCCCCATGTCCCAGATGACGCTCAGAAACAGCATCGAGCGCGCCGTCAAGAAGATGGTGCCCGGCATAAAGGCCGTCGAGGCCGTCTAGCCCGTCGCGCCACCGGCCCTCCCGACTCAGCCAAACCCTTTTCCCGCACCCCGCCATGCGCGGGGCGCGGCAGCAGCCGGCGTGAGCCGCCGGATAGTGGAAAACACCATGACCCAGATCGTGACCCGCTTCCCCCCCAGCCCCACGGGCTACCTGCATATCGGCGGCGCCCGCACGGCGCTCTTCAACTACCTCTACGCCCGCCAGAACGGCGGCAAGTTCATCCTGCGCATCGAGGACACGGACCAGGCCCGCTCCACGCAGGAGATGACCGACGCCATCATCGACGCCATGCACTGGCTGGGCCTGGACTTCGACGAGGGCCCCTTCTTCCAGAGCGAGCGCGGAGACATCTACAACAGCTACGTGGACAAGCTGCTCGAAACCGGCGGGGCCTACTACTGTTCCTGCACGCCCGAAGAGGTCGAGGAGATGCGCGAGACGGCCCGCGCCAACGGGCTCAAGCCCAAGTACAACGGCAAGTGCCGCGAAATGGGCCTCGGGCCCGGACCTGGCCGGGTGGTGCGCTTCAAGACGCCGCTCTCGGGCAAGGTCGTCTTCGACGACATCATCAAGGGGCCCATCGCCTGGGACGTGCAGGAGATGGATGACTTCGTCATCCGCCGCGCCGACGGCTCGGCCATCTACCAGATGGCCGTGGTCGTGGACGACGCCGAGATGGGCGTAACCCATGTCATCCGCGGCGACGACCACCAGAACAACACGCCCAAGCAGATCCTCATCTACCAGGCCCTGGGCTTCCCGCTGCCCAAGTTCGGCCACGTGCCCATGATCCTCGGGCCCGACAAGAAGAAGATGAGCAAGCGCCACGGCGCGACCTCGGTCATGATGTACAAGGACATGGGCTACCTGCCCGAGGCCATGCTCAGCTACCTCGTGCGCCTGGGCTGGTCCCACGGCGACGACGAGCTCTTCACGCGCGACGAGCTGCTGGAGAAATTCTCCCTGGAAGGCCTGGGCAAATCGGCCTCGGTCTTCGACATGGACAAGCTCAACTGGACCAACAGCCACTTCATCAAGACCGGCGACGTGCCGCGGCTGGCGGCCCTGCTGGGCGAGATCGTCCGCTCGACCACGCAGTTCGACCCGGCACAGGAGTACCTGGAGGCCATCGTCCCCCTCTACCAGCCCCGCGCCAAGACCCTGAAGGAAATGGCCGAGCAGGCCGCCTTCTTCCTCCACGACGCAGGCACCCTGCCCTACGACGGGGCGGCCGTGGCCAAGTTCCTGACCCCGGAAATCCGCGAACACCTGGCCGTCATGGCCTCCCGCATGGAAGCCCTGCCCGCCTTCGACCACAAGTCCCTGGAGGACATGGCCGCGGCCTACCTGGAGGAGACCGGCCTCAAGTTCAAGGCCCTGGCCCAGCCCATCCGCGTGGCCATCACCGGCACGACCATGAGCCCCGGCCTCTTCGAGACCATGGAGGTCCTCGGCCGCGAGCGAACCCTGGAACGCTTCCGCAAGGCCCTGACCCTCTAAGTCGAGGCCCGGGCAACCGGGCCTTTTCCTTCTCTGCCGGCCGTGTCCATCACGTCCATACCGTCCAGCCCGTCCAAAAGGTCCCCATGTACGACTACCAGACAACCAGCCTCTTCACCGCCCAGGTCGCCGACGGCATCGAAGACCTGGCGCTGGCCGAACTGGCCGAACTCGGGGCCACGGACTGCAACCGCGGCTTCCGCTTCGTGCGTTTCCGGGCCGACCGGCAGGCCCTGTACCGCATCGTCTACCGTTCCCGGCTCGTCTCCCGCGTCCTTGCGCCGCTGGTGCGATTTCCCTGCCTCACGGACAAGGCCCTCTACGCCGGGGCCAGGGATGTGCGCTGGTCGGACTTTCTGACCCCGGACCAGACCTTCGCCGTGTTCGCCAACGTCTCCAAGAGCGCCATCGGGCACTCGCAGTACGCGGGTCTCAAGCTCAAGGACGCCGTGGCCGACTGGTTCCGCGACCGCACGGGCCGGCGGCCGAGCGTGGACCCGCGCGAGCCGGACCTGTGGCTGCATCTGCACATCCACGAGGACACTGCGACCGTCAGCCTGGATGTTTCCGGCGGTTCCATGCACCGCCGCGGCTACCGGGTGCAGAGCGTCGATGCGCCCATGGCCGAGACCGTGGCCGCGGCCATGCTGCGCATGACCGGCTGGGACGGCCGCTCCCCTCTGGTGGACCCCATGTGCGGCTCGGGAACCATCCTGTGCGAAGCCCTCATGCTCTCGGCCGACCTCCCCGCCGGCCTGCTGCGCGGCAATTTCGGCTTCCAGCGGCTGCCGGATTTCGACCCGGGCCTGTGGGACCGGGAACGGCGCGACGCGTCTTCCATCGACCCGGAAACGGGGCTCGAAGCGGACCTGCGCGGAAGCGACCTGGACCCCGCGGCCGTGGAGGCCACCCGCGTCAACCTCTCCCGCCTGCCCGGCGGGGAGGACGTCGTCGTGGGACGCAGGGATTTCTTCGAACGCCTGGACCTCGCCGGCACGACCATCGTCTGCAACCCGCCCTACGGCATCCGCCTGGGCAAGGGAGACGACATGGGCGCCTGGTTCAAGAATTTCGGCGACCACCTGAAGCGCCGTTGCCAGGGCTCCACGGCCTTCGTCTATTTCGGCGACAGGGCCCTGCTCAAGCACATCGGGCTCAAGCCCGAATGGAAAAAACCCCTGAAAAACGGCGGCCTTGACGGGCGTCTGGCCAAGTTCTCCCTGTATTGACGGGCCGTGAGAAGGCACCCTTTTCTTCGTCTCCTGTTGACAGAACCACCCCATTGATTCACTTTGGAAGCGACTTCCCCCGCGTGAATCGCCACCCGCACGACGGACGGTTTTTCACCGAACAAGCGGCACAATGTTCCATTCATCAAAAGGAGGCTTGTATGATCTTCGTGCTCCCGGATCTTCCCTACGCCAAGGACGCCTTAAGCCCGTACATCAGCGCAAAAACCTTCGACTTCCACCACGGCAAGCACCACCAGCTCTACATCGACAACACCAACAAGCTGATTGCGGGCACGGACCTCTACGGCAAGACCCTGCGTGAAATCGTCATGACCACCGCCGGCGACCCCTCCAAAGTCGGCGTTTTCAACAACGCCGCCCAAGTCTGGAACCACTCCTTCTACTGGCGCTGCATGAAGGCCGGCGGTGGCGGAGCACCCACCGGGGCCGTGGCCGAAGCCATCAACCAGACCTTCGGCAGCTATGAAAATTTCGCCAAGGCCTTCAAGGAGGCGGGGATGACCCAGTTCGGCAGCGGCTGGGCCTGGCTGGTGGAGAAAGACGGCAAGCTCGAGATCATGAAGACGCCCAACGCCGACACGCCCATGGCCCACGGCGCCAAGGCCCTGCTGACGGCCGACGTGTGGGAGCACGCCTATTATATTGATTACCAGAACCGCCGGGCGGATTATCTGCAGGACTTCCTGGACAAGCTCGTGAACTGGGAGTTCGTCAACCAGCAGCTCAGGAAGTGAGAAGGCGCAAAGCGATCATCAACAAAAAAGGCGACCCGCGGGGCCGCCTTTTTTGTTGATGAAGAAGGGTCGTCCTAGTTGGCGACGGGCTTGGTCACGGCGCCGGAACGGATGCACTGGGTGCAGACCCGCATCCGCTTCACCTGGCCGGACTGCAGCTGGGCGCGAACGGACTGGAGGTTGGGCATGAAGCGCCGCTTGGTCTTGTTGTTGGCGTGACTGACGTTGTTGCCGACCTGGGGCCCCTTCCCGCATACTTCGCATACCTTTGACATATCGTCCTCCTGAGTAGTGAAAATATCTTAAGCTGTCATGGCCTGGCAGCTCCGAGACCTTCCGGCAGGCCATGAACATAATTTGCCGCCAGAGGAATTTGCACCCATATATCCGACCGCCGGGAATGGCAAGTAAAAATCCTTGACAGGAAAAAGAAGAGCCATATACACGTTTCGATTCGAGGTGCACTCATGGTCGAACATTGGATTGGGCTGACACATCTCCCGGCGACAGGTCGGGAATTTTCATTTGAGGATCAGGGCTTGTGGCGGGCACTCTGGCAGGAGTTCCGCTTCGACTTTGAAGCCATCACCCCCCTGTTGTCAACGCTCTTCATCGTTCCCCAAGCGGACGGCTTCCTGGTCCACGGCAGCATCAAGGGCGCGGTCAAGGCCTCGTGCCACCGCTGTCTGGAGGATGCGACCGTCGAAGTGGACCACGCCTTCGACACCTTCGAGGCCCACGAGGACGTCGAGGCCCTCGAAGGCGAGGAGAGTCACCTCCGCGCCACGGACGCGGGCTGGGAGCTCAACGTGGCCGGGCTTTTGTGGGAGGAATTCCTGCTGGCCATGCCCGAAAAAATACTTTGCGCCGACACGTGTTTGGGGCTATGCCCGCACTGCGGTAAAAACAGGAACCTGGAACAATGCGCCTGCTGCAACCTGGACACCCAGTCCCCTCTGGCCCGGGCTCTGCAAGGCGTTAAAATCAAAACCAATTAGATCTCGTTCAGGATAGAGGTGCCATCATGCCATTGCCGAAGAAGAAAACATCCAAGTCCAGAAGAAACATGCGCCGTTCCCACGACCACGTGGCCATCCCCAACGTCGTGTACTGCGAATGCGGCGAAGCCAGCCTGTCCCACTGCATCTGCCCCGGTTGCGGCAAGTACAAGGGACGCCAGTACACCAAGGCCGCAGATGCCTAAAGACATCTGTCTCGCCGTGGACGCCATGGGGGGGGATTTCGGCCCGGAAGTGAACGTTCCGGGCTCCCTCGCCGCCGCCCGCGAGACCGGCGCCAGGATCATCCTGGTCGGTGACGAGACGTCCATCCGCAAGGAGCTGGACAGGCATCCGCATGCCGACGTGGAGCTCGAGGTCGTGCACACCACCCAGGTGGCGGGCATGGCCGAGAAGCCCTCGGACATCCTGCGGCGCAAGAAGGACAGCTCCATGCAGGTGGCCTTCCGCCTGGTGCGCGAAGGTCGCGCCCACGGCTGCGTGACGGCCGGGAATTCCGGAGCGGCCCTGGCCTGCGGCATGTTCATCCTCGGCCGCATAAACGGGGTGGACAGGCCGGCCCTGGCCTCCATCATGCCGACGCTCAAGAAGCCCATTGTCCTCATCGACGTGGGCGCCAACGCGGACTGCAAGCCCTACAACCTGGTCCAGTTCGGCCTCATGGCCGAAGTGCTGGCCAGGCACGTGCTGGACATCGCCAATCCCAAGGTCGGCATCCTGAGCATCGGCGAGGAGGAAGGCAAGGGCAACGCCCTGACCAAGGAAGCCTACGCCCTGCTGAAGAGTTCATCCCTGAATTTCGTCGGCAACGTTGAAGGCCGCGACGTCTTCACCGGCGAGACCGACGTCATCGTCTGCGACGGATTCGTGGGCAACGTGGCCCTGAAGCTCAGCGAGGGGCTGGGTTCGGCCCTGGCCTCCATGCTCAAGACGGAGCTCAAGAAATCCATCTGGTCCCGGCTCGGGACGCTCATAGCCCTGCCCGCGTTCAAGCGCTTCGCCAAGAAGATCGACTACGCCGAGTACGGCGGCGCCCCCATCCTGGGCCTCAACGGCATCGCCATGGTCTGCCACGGCAAGTCCAACGCCCGCGCCATCACAACCGCCCTGCAGCAGGCTGCGCTCTTCGTGCAGAAAAAAGCCAACGACCAGCTCGTGGCCGGCCTGCACGCCAACACGGAACTGAGCCTGTTCTCCAGAAGCGGCCAGGCTTCGGCCACGCGGCAGGAAGCCTCGGCGCTCTAGCCCCGGACTCGGCCCGGCGATCCCAAGGGAACGTAGGAATCACATGTCTTCACCGTGCTACATCTCCGGCCTGGGGCTTCACCTGCCCCGGACCGCCATGACCAATGCGGACCTCGAACGCATTGTCGACACTTCCGACGAATGGATCGTGACCCGTACCGGCATCACGAACAGATACTTCGCCCAGGACGACGAACCCTGCTCCGTCCTGGCCCTCAACGCCGCCCGCAAGGCCCTGGAGAACGCCGGTCTCACGCCCCAGGACCTGACCCACATCTTCGTCGGCACCTTCACCGGGGACTACAATCTTCCGACCACGGCCTGCCTGCTGCAGGACATGCTGGGCCTCAAGGGCCTGCCCGCCTTCGACCTGGCCGCGGCCTGCTCCGGCTTTCTCTATTGTCTGGAAACGGCCCGGGCGTTCACCAGCCTCCACCCGGAAGCGAGGATTCTCGTCGTCGGCAGCGAGGTCTGCACCTCGCGCGTCAACTTCGAGGACCGCACGACCTGCGTCCTTTTCGGCGACGGCGCCGGCGCGGCGATCGTCACGGGCGCGGCCAATCCCGGTCCCGTCAAGGTCCTGGACGCCATGCTCAAGGCCGACGGATCCGTCGGCGGCCTCCTGACCATTCACGGCGGCGGCTCGGCCTGCAAGCCGGTCCTCGGGAAGCCCGTGGGCCCCGAATATTTCGTGCAGATGAACGGCCGCGACGTGTTCAAGTACGCAGTACGCTGCATGGCCGAGGTCTCTGAGACGGTCTTGGAGCGCAACGGCCTGACGGCCGGCGACATCGACCTCATCATCCCGCACCAGGCCAACATCCGCATCATCGAGGCCATCGCCAAGAAGCTCGACGTCGGCATGGACAAGGTCTACGTCAACGTCGACCGCATCGGGAACACCTCGGCCGCATCCATCCCCATCGCCCTGACCGAGGCCGTGGCCACCGGCCGCATCCAGCCCGGAATGAAGGTCATGCTGTCCTCGTTCGGCGGCGGCTTCACCTGGGCATCGGCCTTGTTGCAATTTTAGCGGTCATTGAGTACGCACTCAACTCCTGCGTTTCCAGCAACACCACGAGGTCAACCATGAGCGAACCGATCAAGACGGCACTGGTCACCGGCGGCACCCGCGGCATCGGCCGGGCCATCGTAAAAACACTTGCAGGCTCGGGGTACCAGGTTTATTTCACCTATGTTAGCCGGCCGGAGCTGGCCGAGGCCGTATGCGCCGAGGTAGCCGCCGCAGGCGGGACGGCCCGGGGCTTCCTGCTGGACGCCAGCGACTGGGACGCGGTGGAAGCCTTTTTCGCCGAGCACATCAAGGACAAGGTCAGCCTCGACGTGCTGGTCAACAACGCCGGCATCACCAAGGACGGGCTGATCATGCGCATGAAGCGCGAGCAGTGGGAGCAGGTGCTGAACATCAACCTCACCGGCGCCTTCGTCTGCCTGCAGCAGGCGGCCAAGATCATGCTCAAGCAGCGCCGCGGCCGCATCGTCAACATTTCTTCCGTCGTGGGGCAGATGGGCAACGCCGGACAGGCCAACTACTGCGCGTCCAAGGCCGGCCTCATCGGGCTGACCAAGGCAGCGGCCCTGGAACTGGGGTCGCGCGGCGTCACTGTCAACGCCATCGCGCCGGGGTTCATCGAGACCGACATGACTGAAACACTCCCCAAGGAAGTGCGGGACAAGTACCTTGAACGCATTCCCCTGGGCTGCCTCGGGTCGGCGCAGGCAATCGCCGACGCCGTGGCCTATCTCGCATCCGACCAGGCGTCCTACATCACCGGTCAGGTGCTCGGAATCAACGGCGGCATGTACCTGTAGCCGGATTCCTCAATTCGTACGCATACACACTTTGGAGGAAAGCAATGTCTATCGAAGAAAAAGTCAAAGAACTGGTGGTTGAGCAGCTGGGCGTTTCCGCGGATGAAGTGAAGCCCGAGTCCTCCTTCGTGGAGTCCCTGGGCGCCGATTCCCTCGACCTGACCGAACTGATCATGGCCATGGAAGAGGAATTCGACATCGAGATCGACGACGAGGACGCTCAGAAGATCGCCACGGTCCAGGACGCCGTCAACTACATCAAGTCCAAGTCCTAAGGACCCGCACCGTCGACATGACACGGTACCCCGGTCCGGCTGGGGTACCTTTTTTTTCATGCACCGCCTTGCGGCCCCGTCCGCAGGGCATGTCCCACTTTTCGAGAAGATCATGATTGGTAATCGAGTTGTCGTGACCGGCCTTTCGGCCCTGACCCCCATCGGAAACACCCTGCAGGACAGCTGGGCCAACCTTGTGGCCGGCGTGAGCGGCATCGGCCCCATCACCCTCTTCGACGCCTCGGAGTATGACGCGAAGATTGCGGGCGAGCTGAAGAATTTCGACCCCACGGCCTACGTCGGGGTCAAGGACGCCAAGCGCATGGACCGCTTCGTCCAGATCGCCGTGGCCGCGGGCAAGCAGCTCATGGAAGACTGCGGCCTGGTCATAGACGAGGAGATCGCGCCCGAGGTCGGCGTGCTGCTGGGTTGCGGCCTGGGCGGCCTGTCCACCATCGAGGACTTCCACTCCAAGCTCCTCAAGTCCGGACCCGGACGCATCTCGCCCTTCTACATCCCCATGCTCATCGCCAACATGGCCTCAGGGCAGATATCCATCCAGACCGGCGCCAAAGGCCCGAACCTGGTGACCACCTCGGCCTGCGCCTCTGCCACCCACGCCATCGGCTACGCCTTCTCGGACATCAAGCTCGGCCGGGTCAAGGCCTGCATCACCGGCGGCGTGGAGTCGACCATCACGCCCATGGGCGTGTCCGGCTTCACGGCCATGAAGGCCCTGTCCACGTGCAACGACGAGCCGACCAAGGCCAGCCGCCCCTTTGACGCCGACCGTACCGGCTTCGTCATCGGTGAGGGCGCGGGCCTGCTCATGCTCGAAGAACTCGAGCACGCCAAGAAGCGCGGGGCCAAGATCTACGCAGAGGTGGTCGGCTACGGCGCTTCCGGCGACGCCTACCACATCGCCGCCCCCGAGGAGTCCGGCACGGGCATGGCCCAGGCCATGAAATACGCCCTGCGCGACGCCGAACTGGCCCCGGACCGCATCACCTTCGTCAACGCCCACGGCACGTCGACCAAGCTCAACGACAAGACCGAGACCAAGGCAATCAAGGCCGTGTTCGGCGACCACGCCTACAAGATGCCCATCACCGCCAACAAGAGCATGATCGGCCACCTTCTGGGCGCGGCCGGCGGCGCCGAGGCCGTGTTCACGGCCATGAGCCTGGTGACGGGCATCGTTCCCGGCACCATCAACCAGGACAATCCGGACCCGGACTGCGACCTCGACTACACGCCGAACGCCAGCCGTGAGATGGCGCTTGAATACGGAATCAGCAACTCGTTCGGATTCGGCGGCACCAACGCCTCCATCATCCTGCGCAGTTTCAAATAACGATCCGCCGCACGCGCGGCCCAACAGAGTGGAGAAGCCATGGACGAACTCACACGCCAGGATCCGCAGATAGCCAAAGCCATCCAGCTGGAGACCAACCGCCAGATCACCAAACTCGAGCTCATCGCCTCCGAGAACTTCACCTCCCATGCGGTGCGCATCGCCATGGGCAGCGTCATGACCCACAAGTACGCCGAAGGCTACCCGGGTAAACGCTACTACGGCGGCTGCGAGTTCGTGGACATGGCCGAGAACCTGGCCATGGAGCGGGCCCGGCAGCTCTTCGGCGCCGAGTACGCCAACGTCCAGCCCCACTCCGGCTCCCAGGCCAACATGGGCGCCTACTTCGCGGCCCTGCAGCCCGGCGACACCATCCTGGGCATGAACCTGTCCCACGGCGGCCACCTGACCCACGGCAGCCCCGTCAACTTCTCGGGCCGCCTCTTCAAGACCGTCTTCTACGGCGTGGAGAAGGAAACGGGCCGCATCAACTACGACGAAGTCGAGGCCCTGGCCAACGAGCACAAGCCGCAGATGATCATCGCCGGGGCCAGCGCCTACCCGCGCACCCTGGACTTCGAGCGCTTCCGCGCCATCGCCGACAGCGTCGGGGCCAAGCTCCTGGTGGACATGGCCCACATCGCCGGCCTGGTGGCCACGGGCCTGCATCCTTCCCCCATCCGGCACGCCCACTTCACCACCACGACCACGCACAAGACCCTGCGCGGCCCCCGCGGCGGCATGATCCTGAGCTCCGACGAGTTCGGCAAGACCCTCAACTCCCAGATCTTCCCCGGCATCCAGGGCGGACCGCTCATGCACGTCATCGCGGCCAAGGCCGTGGCCTTCGCCGAGGCCCTGCGCCCCGAGTTCAAGGACTACCAGCAGCAGGTCCTGGACAACGCCAAGACCCTGGCCAAGGAACTGACCGACGCGGGCTTCGACCTGGTTTCGGGCGGCACGGACAACCACCTCATGCTCCTGGACCTGACCAGCCACGACATCACTGGCAAGGACGCAGAGATCGGCCTGGACCACGCCGGCATCACCGTCAACAAGAACACGGTGCCCTTCGAGACGCGCTCCCCCTTCGTCACGTCCGGCATCCGCCTGGGCACGCCGGCCCTGACCACCCGCGGCATGAAGACCGACGACATGCGCAAGGTGGCCAAGTGGATCGTCGCCACCCTGGGCAGTCTCGACAACGAGACGCGGCTGCGCGAAATCAGCAGGGAAGTGGAAAAGTTCGCGGGCCAGTTCCCGCTCTTCGCCTGGTAAACCGCGCCGTTTCCCGCCGGCTTTCCCCAACCACAGGGCCGCTTCCACGGCCCTGTGGTTGATTCGTTTCCAAAGAGGTGACCATGGACAACCGCATCCCCTGGCCGCAGTATTTCATGAACATCGCCTACCTCGTGGCCGAGCGCTCGACCTGCCTGCGCCGCAAGGTCGGAGCCCTGGCCGTCAAGGACAAGCGCATCCTGGCCACGGGCTACAACGGAGCGCCGGCAGGCCTGACCCACTGCCTGGAGATCGGCTGCCTGCGCGAACAGCTCGGCATCCCCTCGGGGCAGCGCCACGAACTGTGCCGGGCCCTGCACGCCGAACAGAACGTCATCATCCAGGCCGCCATCCACGGCGTGAGCATCGAGGGCGCGGACATCTTCTGCACCACCCAGCCGTGCATCCTCTGCGCCAAGATGCTCATCAACTGCCGGGTGCGGGCCATCCATTTCGCCGAAGGCTACCCCGACGACATGTCGCGCGAGATGCTCGACGAGGCAGGCATCCCCTACCAGCGCTTGGAGAGGGAATCCGATGGCAGATGACGCGCGTTTCATGGGCCGGGCCCTGGAACTGGCCGAGCGCGGACGCGGCCTGACCGCGCCCAACCCCTGCGTGGGGGCCGTGCTCGTGCGCGACGGCGAGGTCGTGGCCCAAGGCTGGCACACGGCCTGGGGCAAGGCCCACGCCGAGGTTGAGGCCCTGCGCGACGCGGCGGCCAAGGGCGTGGACCCGCGCTCCTGCACCCTCTACGTCACTCTGGAGCCCTGCAACCACCAGGGCAAGACCCCGCCCTGCACCAGGGCCATCCTGGAGGCCGGCGTGCCGGAGGTTGTCGTGGGCTGCGCCGACCCCAACGCCTCCGTCGAAGGCGGCGGCGCCGGTTTTCTGCGCAGCCGGGGGGTGACGGTGCGCATGGGGGTGCGCGAAAGGGAGTGCCGGGACCTCATCGCCGATTTTCTGGTCTGGCAGACCACGGACCGCCCCTACTCCATCCTCAAGCTGGCCACGACCCTGGACGGCAGGATTGCCTCGCGCGACGGCCGCGCCGCCTGGATCACGGGTGAGGATTCGCGCCGGGAAGTGCACAAACTGCGAGCCTGGTGCGGGGCCGTCATCGTCGGCGGCGGCACCTACCGCTCCGACGACCCGTCCCTGACCTGCCGCCTGCCCGGCCACGAAGGCCCGCAGCCCCTGGCGGTGGTCGTGACCCGCGCCCTGCCCGACCCGGCCGGTCCCTCGAATCTTCTTTCCACCCGGCCGGGACAAACCGTTTTCTGGACTACCAGAGCCCAGAGCGAATCCGCCGGTGCGGCGCGTCTGGCCGATCAGGGCGTCTCGGTCCGGGGCCTGCCGGCCCTGGCCGGCGACCCGGACGGCAGTCTGGACCTGGCCGAAGGTCTGCGCCTCCTGCGCCGCGAGCACGGCTGCCACTACACCCTGACCGAGGGCGGCGGCCACCTGGCCGGAGCCATGCAACGCCAGGGCCTGGTGGACGAGTTGCGCCTGTTCCAGGCCATGAAGGTCCTGGGCGACGAGTTGGCGCGGCCCGTCTTCGCCGGCCGCGGAGCCGCGGCCATGAGCGACTGCTGGGAATTCCGGCTCGTGGAACAGGGATTTTTCGACACCGACCTGTATCTTCGACTGCGACCAAAGGAGTAGCAATGTTCACCGGCATCATTCAAGGCCTGGGCCGGGTGGCGGCCGTGGACGGCGGGGGGAGCGAGACGCGCTTCACCCTGCGCCCCGACTTCGCCCTGACCGACTACTCCCTGGGCGAGTCCATCGCCGTGAACGGCGTCTGCCTGACGGTGGAAACATTCGGCCAGGGGTGGTTCACGGCCTACGCCTCGGCCGAGACCCTGTCCGTGACCAACCTCGGCGCCCTGCGCGTGTCCGCCGCGGTCAACCTGGAGCGCGCCCTGGCCCTGGGCGACCGCCTGGGCGGCCACATCGTTTCGGGGCACGTGGACTGCCTGGCCGAGGTCCTGTCCGTCCGCCAGGCCGGACAGTCGCGCATCTACCGCCTGGGCTTCCCCGAAGCCTGCGCCTCCCAGGTCATTCCCAAGGGCTCCGTGGCCCTGGACGGGATCAGCCTGACAGTCAACGATTGCGGTCGGGATTATTTGGAAGTAAACATCATCCCGGCCACGCAGCGGGAGACGACCATCTCCGGCTGGGCTCCGGGACGGCGGGTCAACATGGAGACCGACGTCATCGGCAAGTATGTCCAGCGCATGCTCGCCCCCTGGAACGAGAGCCCGGCCCGGCCCCAACCTTCGAAAATCACCCCGGACTTCCTGAAAGAGCACGGATTCTGATCCGAGCCGTCCGGCGTCCAACCACGAGGATACCATGCACAGATGCACGGCCGAAGAGGCCATCAACGAGATAAAGGCCGGGAAGATGATCATCCTGGTCGACGACGAGGACCGCGAGAACGAGGGCGACCTGACCATCGCCGCCGAAAAGGTCACGCCCGAGGCCATCAACTTCATGGCCAAGTTCGGTCGCGGCCTCATCTGCCTGGCCATGGACCCGTCCCTGGTCGACAAGCTGCAGCTGCCGCTCATGGCGCGCCGCAACACCTCCAAGTTCGGCACCAACTTCACCGTGTCCATCGAGGCCAAGCAGGGCGTGACCACCGGCATCTCGGCCCACGACCGCGCCCTGACCATCCAGACGGCCGTGGCCGACGAGACCACCCCCGACGACCTGGCCACCCCCGGCCACATCTTCCCCCTGCGCGCCAAGCCCGGCGGGGTGCTGGTGCGCGCCGGACAGACCGAGGGCTCCGTGGACCTGGCCCGCCTGGCCGGCCTCAAGGGCGCGGCCGTCATCTGCGAGATCATGAACGACGACGGCACCATGTCGCGCATGCCCGACCTGAAGAAGTTCGCGGAAGAGCACGACATGAAGATCGCGACCATCGCCGACCTCATCGCCTACCGCTCCCGCAAGGACTCCCTGGTCCGCCGCGTGGCCGAGGCGCGCATGCCCACCTGCTACGGCGAGTTCACCATCGTGGCCTACGAGAACGACATCGACAGCCACACCCACATCGCCCTGGTCAAGGGCGAGATCAACGAGGAGACCCCGGTGCTGGTGCGCGTGCACAGCGAGTGCCTGACGGGCGACGTCTTCGGGTCCATGCGCTGCGACTGCGGCAGCCAGCTGCAGCGGGCCATGGAGATGGTCAACGACGAGGGCGCGGGCGTCATCCTCTACATGCGCCAGGAAGGCCGCGGCATCGGCCTCGGCAACAAGATCAAGGCCTACCACCTGCAGGACGAGGGCCGCGACACCGTCGAGGCCAACCTGGAGCTCGGCTTCGCCCCGGACCTGCGCGACTACGGCCTGGGCGCCCAGATCCTGGTGGACCTCGGCGTGAAGCGCATGCGCCTCATGACCAACAACCCCAAGAAGATCATCGGCCTCGAAGGCTACGGACTGAAGGTCGAGGAACGGGTGCCCATCGAGATCCCGGCCTGCGACGACAACAAGTGCTACCTGCACACCAAGTACGCCAAGCTCGGCCACCTGCTGCACCTCGACGCCGGGAAAAAATAATTTCGCACAAGGAGACGCCATGCTGCACATCAAGACCATCGAGGGCCAGCTTCAGGCCCAGGATCTCAAGATCACGATCATCGCCAGCCGCTTCAACGACTTCATCGTCGACCGCCTCATCGGCGGCGCCGTCGACTACCTGGTCCGCCACGGCGCTGCCCGCGAGGACCTGACCATCATCCGCGTGCCCGGCGCCTTCGAGATGCCGCTGGTGGCCCAGAAGGTGGCCAGGAGCGGCAAGGCCGACGCCATCGTCTGCGTGGGCGCGGTCATCCGCGGCGCGACCCCGCACTTCGACTTCGTCTGCAACGAGGCCACCAAGGGCATCGCCCACGTGTCCATGGAAACGGGCGTGCCCATCGGCTTCGGCCTGCTGACCACGGACACTCTGGAGCAGTCCATCGAGCGCGCCGGCAGCAAGGGCGGCAACAAGGGCGTCGAAGCCGCGGCCGCGGCCCTGGAAACCCTGCGCGTGCTGCAGCAGCTCTAGAGAGGCCGGGGATTCACGTGACGCACAACAGACGGCATCAACGCCGCTTCGCCTTTCAGGTCATCTATTCATTGAACTTCGCCACGGCCATGAGCAAGGAGCAGCTCGTCCGCTCCTTCGAGAACTTCTGGGCCGAGGAGGAATTCGACATCGAGCGCGAGGACTCCTACGCCTGGACCCTGGTGCAGGGAGTCTTCGACAACCGCGCGGCCATCGACGAGATCATCACCCGGCATTCCCAGCACTGGAAGCTGAACCGCATCGCCAAGGTCGAGCTGACCATCCTGCGGCTCTCGCTCTTCGAGATGCTTTTCGCCCCCGACATCCCCTTCAAGGTGGCCATGAACGAGGCCATCGAACTGGCCAAGGACTTCGGGGACGACAACTCCAAGACCTTCGTCAACGGCGTCCTGGACGCCGCGGCCAAGGGCTCCGAGCGGGACGGCGAATAATTCAGTCCGGACACACGACATCCTGAGGACAGCATGAGGCACTACGATTTCAAGGACATCGAGGAAAAATGGCAGAAGGCCTGGGAGGACCAGGCCTGTTTCCGGACCAGCGAGACCCGCGACGGCAGGAAGTACTACGTCCTGGAGATGTTCCCCTACCCTTCGGGGCGCATCCACATGGGGCACGTGCGCAACTACTCCATCGGCGACGTGGTGGCCCGCTACAAGCGCATGCAGGGCTTCGACGTGTTCCACCCCATGGGCTGGGACGCCTTCGGCCTGCCCGCCGAAAACGCGGCCATCAAGAACAACACGCACCCGGCCAAGTGGACCTACGAGAACATCGCCTACATGCGCTCCCAGCTGAAACGCCTCGGCTATTCCTATGACTGGGAACGTGAAATCGCCACCTGCCACCCGAAGTACTACCGCTTCGAGCAGGAGTTCTTCCTCAAATTTCTGGAAAAGGGCCTGGCCTACCGCAAGAAGGCCCCGGTCAACTGGTGCCCGAGCTGCCACACGGTCCTGGCCAACGAGCAGGTCGAGGAAGGCCTGTGCTGGCGCTGCGACTCCGAGGTGCAGCAGAAGGAGCTGTCCCAGTGGTTCCTGCGCATCACCGACTACGCCGAGGAACTGCTCTCCGCCCTGGACACCCTGACCGACGGCTGGCCCGAGCGCGTCCTGACCATGCAGCGCAACTGGATCGGCAAAAGCGTCGGCGCGGAAATTTCATTCAAGGTCAAGGATCTGGACGAAAACATCACCGTCTTCACCACCCGCCCCGACACGCTTTTCGGCGCGACCTTCATGAGCCTCGCCCCCGAGCATCCGCTGGTGGAAAAGCTCATCCCCGGCACGGGGCAGGAGGCCGAGGTGCGCAGCTTCGTCGAGCGCATCTCCAAGATGGACCGCATCGTGCGCACGGCCGAAGACCTGGAAAAGGAAGGCGTGTTCACGGGCCGCTACTGCGTAAACCCCGTGACGGGGCGCGAGATGCCCGTCTACGTGGCCAACTTCGTGCTCATGGGCTACGGCACCGGCGCGGTCATGGCCGTCCCGGCCCACGACCAGCGAGATTTCGAGTTCGCCACCAAGTACGAGCTGCCCATGCAGATCGTCATCATGCCCCGTGAGGGGAACCTGGAACTTTCATCCATGACGGAGGCCTACACCGAGCCCGGCGTCATGGCCAACTCCGGAAAGTTCGACGGCATGGACAGCGAGGCCGCCAAGCAGGCCATCATCGACCATCTGGCGGAGGCCGGCCTGGGCAAGCCCACGGTCAACTACCGCCTGCGCGACTGGAACATCTCCCGCCAGCGCTACTGGGGCGCGCCCATCCCGGTCATCTACTGCGACGCCTGCGGCATCGTGCCCGTGCCCGTGCAGGATCTGCCCGTGGAGCTGCCCCTGGACGTCAAGGTCAACCCCGACGGCCGCTCGCCGCTGCCCGAGTGCGAGAGCTTCGTCAACGTGACCTGCCCCAAGTGCGGACAGGCCGCGCGGCGCGAGACCGACACCATGGACACCTTCGTCGAGTCCTCGTGGTATTTCGCCCGCTACCTCTCGGCCCGCAACGAGGACGCGGCCTTCGACCCGCGCGACGTGGAGTACTGGATGCCCGTGGACCAGTACATCGGCGGCATCGAACACGCCATCCTGCACCTCCTGTACTCGCGCTTCTTCGTCAAGGCCCTGCGCGACGAGGGCTACCTGAACCACGACGAGCCCTTCAAGAACCTCCTGACCCAGGGCATGGTGCTTCTCGGCGGCTCCAAGATGTCCAAGTCCAAGGGCAACGTGGTGGACCCCGACGAGATGATCGCCAAGTACGGCGCCGACACCGTGCGCCTGTTCTGCCTCTTCGCCGCGCCGCCCGAGAAGGATCTGGAGTGGAACGACAAGGGCATCGAGGGTTCGAGCCGCTTCCTGAGCCGCCTGTGGCGCCTGGTAGACGAGCTCGAGGACGTCCTCTCGCCCGTGGGCCCCTGCGCGGCAGCAAGCGGCGCCCTGACCGAGGCCGAGGCCGAGCTGCGCCGCAAGGAGCACGACACCGTGCGCCGCGTGGAGCGCGACATGGAGAACAAGTTCCAGTTCAACACGGCCATCGCGGCCATGATGGAGCTGGTCAACACCCTTTACGCGACCAAGGACGAGGTGCGCGGCGGCGCAAACGGCCCCATGCTCCTGTCCTCGGCCATCTCCTCGCTGTTGGTGGCCCTCTCGCCCATCGCCCCGCACATCTGCGAGGAGCTGTGGACGCGCCTGGGCTACACCCGGACCCTGGCCCTGGAGCCCTGGCCGGCCCACGACCCCGAGGCGTTGAAGACGAGCGAGGTGACCGTGGTCGTGCAGGTCAACGGCAAGCTGCGCGGGCAGATCAGCGTGAACGCCGAAGCCTCTTCCGAGGACATCCAGGCCCAGGCCTTGAACGATCAAAACGTGGCACGTCACATCGAGGGTAAGAACATTGTCAAAGTCATCGTCATCCCCGGAAAGCTGGTCAATGTCGTGGTCCGGTAGGGTCATCCTGCTCCTTCTTGGCGTCGTTCTGCTGCTGCCCGCCTGCGGGTACCAGCTCACGGCCAACGCGCCCATCGACCTTCCCAAGGACAGCACGCGCCTCTTCCTGGCCAAGGTCACCAACCCGACCACGGAAACCTGGCTCGAACCCATGCTCAGAAGCAGCCTGCGGGACGAGCTGACCAGCCGGGGCAACGTGACCTGGGTCGACCGGGACGAGGCCGAGGCCACGGTCAACGTCGACGTTCGCTCGTACAGCACCTCCGACGCGGTCAAGGGACGAGACGACGTGACCTTCAAGTCCAGGGTCACCATCCAGATGGAGGTCAGCTTCTTCAGCACGAAGACCAGCGCCCTCATCTGGACCTCCGGGCCGGTGGTGGCCTCGGAGTCCTATCGCGGCACAGGCGGCAAGAAGGACGCCACCCAGGGCGCCATAGACCTGGCCGTGCGCATGGTGGCCGACAGGCTGAGCCAGAAGTTCTGACCGGGCCATGGACAGACAAGGGTTCTCCTTCCTCGTCTGCGCGGACCCGGAGCTGATCCGGGACCGGGTGGACGAGCTTCTCGAAGGCAAGGGCTTCGCGGCCCGGGTCTTCTGGGGTGACGAGGACCTGACCGACCGCTACTGGCAGACCCTGACGGTGCCCTCCATGATGGGGCCGCCCAACGCCGTGATCCTGCGCCGCGCCCAGGAACAGCCCGACGAGTTCTGGGGACGGATCGAACCTCTGCTGGCCATGGCCAGGACCTCGGTCTGGCCCATCTTCTGCCTCGAAGCCGAGTGGGACAAGGGCAAGCCCAAAACGGCCAAGGCCGTGACCAAGGGCAAGTACTGGGCCGCGGCCCAGAAACGCGGCTGGATCTGGGAGCACCCCGGCCTGACCCGCTCGAACATCGGCCAGGAGCTGGACCGCTTCGCGGCCCGGCACGGCCTGACTTTCGCGCCGGGCGTGAAAAAGACCCTGGCCGAGTCCCTTCCCCTGGCGACCATCGCCCTGCGCAACGAACTCGAAAAGATCCTTCTCCTGGCCGGCGACGCAAAGACCATCCAGCCCGAACACCTGACGGTCCTCGGCTCCGAGGATCCCTTCGACCTCTTCTCCTTCCTGCGCTCCCTGCAGAGCCCGCAGGGCCGACGCCAGGCCTGGGACCGGCTCATGAACGACCCGGCCATGGCCAGCGGCGACATGGTCTTCCCCGTGTCCTCCCTCATGCTGCGCGAGGCGCGCATGCTCTGGCAGCTCCTGCACGGCGAAGAGGGCAAGGTGCAGCTCTACCCGAGCCTCAAGGCCGAAAAGGCGAACCTGGCCAAACGCCTCGGCCCCGTCCGCATCAGCCGCTTCTGGGACCTGGTCCTGAAGGCCGACACGGACATCAAGACCGGGCGCCTCAAGCCGGCCCAGGTCATGGAAAACCTCGTCAAGGACGCGGCGCGCCTGTGGTGAGGGAAGCGCCGGCCCACTACCACGGCCACCGCCAGCGCCTGCGCGAACGCCTGGCCGCAGACCCGCGGGCCCTGTCCGACTACGAACTCCTCGAACTCCTCCTGACCCACGTCCTGCCCCGCAGGGACACCAAACCCGTCGCCAAGGACATGATCACGCGCTTCGGGTCCCTGGCCGACGCCCTGCAGGCCGACCCGGACCGCCTGTACGAGGTGCCCGGCCTGGGCGAGGCCGCGGCCTCCCTCTGGCGCACCCTGCGCGAATGCGGCGCACGCGCGGCCTGCCGCCCGCTGGCCGCCAGGGAGCAGTTCTCCTCGCCCGAGCAGGTCCGCGACATGGTCTGCTCGCGCCTGGGACACCTGACCAAGGAGGAGTTCTGGGTCATCCTCGTGGACAACCAGAACCGCCTCATCCGCTTCGAACGCGTCTTCCGGGGCACCGTGGACCAGACCGCGGCCTACCCGCGCGAAATCCTCGAACTGGCCCTGCGCCACCACGCCAGCGGCCTCATCCTCGTCCACAACCACCCCGGCGGCGACCCGACCCCGTCCTACCAGGACCGTCTCCTGACCGAGACCATGGGCCGCCTGGCCGCGGACCTGGGCCTTCGCCTGCTGGACCACATCATCGTCACCGGCCGGACCTGCTCCAGCTTCCGCGCCCTCGGCCTCTTCTGATTTTTTGCCCCGAAAAGGGCAAAATACCATTTTTCCGCTTGCCTGAGGATCGATTGGCCTTATACTTGACTGAATTCGTTTTTCGCGGCCGAAATTTCGCGATTACAACCCCACGAGGAGACCACAGTGAGCGACGAAAAAACTTTTTCCCCCGAAAATGAAGAAATTCAGGGTGAAAATTCCGATACAGCCAGCGCCGACAGCGCAGTCCAGGAGGCGGAGATCCCGACCGTGATGCCGCTTCTGGCGGTGCGCGACATCGTCGTCTTCAATTACATGATCCTGCCCCTGTTCGTCGGGCGGGAAAAAAGCGTGCAGGCCGTGGACGCGGCCCTGAACGGCAGCCGCTACATCTTCATCAGCACCCAGAAGGACGAGAGCGTCGACGACCCCACTCCCGACGACCTCTACCGCACGGGAACCGTGGCCATGATCATGCGCATGCTCAAGATGCCCGACGGCCGCCTGAAGGTCCTGGTGCAGGGCCTGACCCGGGCGCGCATCCTCGACTTCGTGCAGCACGACCCCTACGACAAGGTCCGCATCGAGACCATCGACGAACTCGTGGTCGAGAACCCCGGCCCCGAGGAGGAAGCGCTGCTGCGCTCGGTCAAGGAGCAGAGCGAGAAGATCCTGACCCTGCGCGGCATCGACGCGGCCGAGATCATGAACGTTCTCAATGCCGTGAACGAGCACGGCCGCCTGGCCGATCTGGTGGCCTCCAACCTGCGCATGAAGTCCTCAGAGGCCCAGCGCATCCTGGAAAGCCACGACCCCATCGAGCGCCTGAACCTGGTCAACTCCCAGCTGGTCAAGGAGGTCGAGGTGGCCTCCATGCAGGCCAAGATCCAGAGCATGGCCAAGGAGGGCATGGACAAGGCCCAGCGCGAATACTTCCTGCGCGAGCAGCTGAAGGCCATTCGCCGCGAGCTCGGCGACAAGGGCGGCGAGGGCGAGGAGATGGAGGAGCTGAGGAAGACCCTCAACGCCCTCGGGCTGCCCAAGAAGGTCAAGAAGGAGGCCGACAAGCAGCTTTCGCGTCTGGAGTCCATGCACCCGGACAGCTCCGAGGCCACCATCCTGCGCACCTACATCGACTGGATCATAGACCTGCCCTGGAAGAAGGCCTCCAAGGACCGCCTCGACATCAAGGAGGCGAGCAGAATCCTGCACGAGGACCACTACAATCTGGAGAAGGTCAAGGAGCGCATCCTCGAATACCTGAGCGTCAGAAAGCTCAACCCGACCATGAAGGGCCCCATCCTGTGCTTCGTCGGCCCTCCCGGCGTGGGCAAGACGTCGCTGGGCAAATCCATCGCCAGGTCCCTGGGCCGCAAGTTCGTGCGCATGTCCCTGGGCGGCATGCGCGACGAGGCCGAGATCCGGGGCCACCGGCGCACCTACATCGGCGCCATGCCCGGGCGCATCATCCAGTCCATGAAGGACGCGGGGACCGTGAACCCGGTCATCATGCTCGACGAGATCGACAAGCTCGGCAGCGATTTCCGCGGCGACCCGTCCTCGGCCCTGCTGGAGGTGCTGGACCCGGAGCAGAACAACTCCTTCACGGACCACTACCTGAACGTGCCCTACGACCTGTCCAAGGTCATGTTCATCTGCACGGCCAACATGCTGGACACCATCCCGTCGGCCCTGCTGGACCGCATGGAGGTCATCCGCATACCCGGCTACACGGAGCAGGAGAAGATCGTCATCGCCCGCCGCTACCTCCTGACCCGCCAGATCAAGGAAAACGGCCTCACGGACGAGACCCTGGTCATCTCCGACGCCGTGCTGGCCGAGATCATCCGGGGCTACACGCGCGAGGCGGGCCTGCGCAACCTGGAGCGCGAGATCGGCTCCGTCTGCCGCAAGTACGCCCGACGGGTGGCCGAAGGAAAGAAGGGCCCCTTCCGGGTGACGGGTGCGTCGCTGGTCAAGCTGCTCGGCCAGCCCAAGTTCATGGACGAGGAGCGCGAGAGCGCCATGCCCCCCGGAGTGGCCCTGGGTCTGGCCTGGACCCCGTACGGCGGCGAGATCCTGCACATCGAGTGCAGCCTCCTGCCGGGCAAGGGCAAGCTCATCCTGACGGGCAAGCTCGGCGACGTGATGAAGGAGAGCGCCCAGGCGGCCCTCAGCTACGCGCGCAGCAAGAGCGCGATGCTGGGCATTAGCGAGGACTTCTTCGACACCCACGACATCCACATCCACGTCCCGGCCGGCGCCACGCCCAAGGACGGCCCGTCGGCCGGCGTGACCCTGGTCACGGCCCTCATGTCGGCCATCACCAACGAACCCATCGCCTCGGACGTGGCCATGACGGGCGAGATCACCCTGCGCGGCCGGGTCATGCCCGTGGGCGGCATCAAGGAGAAGATCCTTGCCGCCGTCAGCCACGGCGTGAGCAAGGTCCTCATCCCGGCCCGCAACGCCCACGACCTGGACGAGATCCCCAAGGAGCTCAGAAAGCGCCTCACGGTCAGGACCATCGAGGCCATCGACGAGATCTGGCCCGAGGTGCGCTCGGGCAAGCCGTCCTGAACACCGTCAGCCTCAATGCGTCGAATCCCCCGGAACGCCCATGCGTTCCGGGGGATTTTCATTTGATGCGGACTATGGAACCGAAAAACCCCGGAACCCATGTCCCCAGAGGCGGAGACTCACGCTCCGGGACGGTCCCCTCCCGTTGAGGCGGCCGCGTCGCACGGCAGTTCCACGATGAATTTCGCTCCTGCTCCGGGCTCTGACTCGACCCACATCCTGCCGCCGTGTCCGCGGGTGACGATGAAGTAGGAGACCGAAAGGCCCAGGCCCGTGCCGACGCCGGGGGGCTTGGTGGTGTAGAAGGGCTCGAAGATGCGTCGCTGCAACGCCGGGGCCATGCCAGGACCGTTGTCCTCCACCTCGATGCGCACCCCGTTCTCGACATTGACGGCGCGGATGACGATGCGCGGGCATTCGGCGGATTCGGACGTGGCCATGGCTTGCGCCGCGTTGCGCAGGAGATTCAGCAGGACCTGCTCGATCTCGGTTTCGGTGCAGTGAACGTCCAGCACCCCCTCGGCAAACTCCCGAACGATCTCGATTTTCCTGAAATCATAGCTTTTCTTCAGATCGTAATCGCTTCTGGCCAACTCCACGGCCCGCTCGACCAGAACATCCACGGAACATGCGGTGCGCCTTGATTCGCTGCGGCGGCTGAAATCGAGCATATGCCGGATGATGTCCGCGGCCCTGACGGCCGCGGCCTGCATGTCGGCCACGAAGGACAGGATCTTGCGCTCCGACATGTATTTTTCGAGGAGGGCCATGTCCAGGCCGATGCCCTCGGCCACCTCGATGTTCCGCCGGAAGTCGGGACGCGTGCGCAGCACCAGGTTCTGGGCGGACTGCACGATGATGCCCAGAGGGTTGTTGATCTCGTGGGCGATGCCGGCGGCGATGCCCCCCACGGAAACCATCTTCTCGGTCTGGATCATGATCTCCTGCATGCGCCTGGTTTCCGTGAGGTCGCGGGTCACGGACAGCATGAAACGCCGCCGGTCGATGGTCACGATCTGGCACGAGACGCTGCACGGAATCAGGGAGCCGTCCTTGCACCGCACGTCCATCTCGACGCTGCCGCCCTGTCCGGTTTTGTGCAGCCTTTCGACCATCCCGGCCCTCTTCGAAGGATCGACGATCAGTCCCAGCTCCAGCGAGGTCCGGCCTAAGAGTTCGTCGCGGGCATAGCCCGAAAGCTGGACGAAGGCGTCGTTGACGTCGACGATGAGGCCGCTCTCCGGGTCAGAGAGGGATATGGCGTAGGGGGACAGTCGGAAGAGCTGCGAGAATTTTTCCTCGGACTGGCGCAGCAGCTCTTCGGACCGTCGCCGGTCGGTGATGTCGAGATACGCCGTGGCCACGGCGTCGGCCCCGATGCGGAAGACCGTGACCGCGTAGAACCCGGCGATGCGGCCATCCTCGTAGGCCGTTTCGAAAAACTGGGATTCGAGCTCTCCCCTGGCCACGCGTCGATACATCTCCGGAATGCCCGAGCCGGCCAGGCCTGGGAACGCGTCCTCAATGGCCAGCCCGGCCAGCGAGGCGTGGTCGATGCCCAGCATGGTGTCCGCGGACGGGTTCGCCCCGTCCAGGATGAGCCGCCCGCCCTCGTCAAGACGGTAGAAATGCATACCCATGGGCGAGGCCTCGACAATGCTGCGGAACCTTTCCTCCGAGACGCGCAGGGCCTCCTCCGCCCTTTTGCGTTCGGCGATGTCGCGGAAAATCCCCTCCACCCCGAGCACGTTTCCCTGCCCGTCGAAATACAGACCCGACGACGTGGCCACGAGGACGGGCCGGCCGTCCCTGCGCTTCAGGGTCACCTCGTAATCCGAGACCCGGCCATGGGCCCGGATGAGCCCTAGAAATTCGGCCCTCTTCTCCGGATCGTACCAGAAAGTCTCGTTGGGACGGCCGAGCATCTCGTCGGGGCTGTCATACCCGAGCAGACGAACTCCCGAGGGGCTGATCATGACCAGCAGCCCGGCGGTGTCGGTGCGGTAGAAGACGTCCTGGATGTTGTCCACCACCGAGCGGTAGCGGCTCTCGCTCTCGCGCAGGGCCTCTTCGGCCCGCTTGCGCCCGGTGTAGTCGAAGAGGAGCGAGAGCATGACGTCGCGGCCCTGGAGGCTGATGACCTCCGCGGACCAGAGCGCCGAACGGATCTGCCCGTCCCTGGTCATGAACTCGATGGGGAATTCCTTGAAATGCCCCTGGCTGCGGATGAGCGCGATCGCAGTGTCCCGCTGGGCCGGATCGGCCCAGATGCCGACCTCCTTGGAGGTCCGGCCGATCTGCTCCTCCTTGGCGAAGCCGAGCATCTCGACCCAGCGCGCGTTGACGTCGATGAAACGGCCGCTCTCGATGTCGGAGATGACCAGGGGGGCGGGGCTGGAATGGAAGGCCTTGGCGAAGCGCTCCTCGCTCAGGCGGAGCAGTTCCTCGGCCTCCTTGCGCTCGGTTATGTCCCGACCGACGCCGATGATTTCCCGGATCTTCCCGTCAGGCCCGAGAACGGCGGAGTCGTTCCAGGCGAACCAGCGCCAGCCGTCCACGGTCATGGCGCGCTGCTCCAGGTAGGCCGTATGCGGCGGCATGAGGAGGGCCTGCATGGCCTCCCGGGTGGATTGCCGGTCGTCTTCGTGGACCAGGGGCATGAACGCCCGGCCCAGCAATTCCTCCTCGCTGCGGCCGAAAACGCGGCAGTAGGTCGGACTGGCGTACAGGAAGCGCCCTTCGGCATCGACCTTGACCACGAGGTCGGTCTGATGCTCGACGAGAAGGCGGTAGTTGTCCTCCCTCTCGACCGCCGCCCGCAGGGACGCCTCCAGCTCCGCGGTCTTGACCCGGACCTTTCCGCGCAGGCGAAGGTTCCAGGCCACGACGGCGGCAAGCGCAACCGAAAGGCTCGCGAACCCGAGAATGACTGGAATCCCGATCGCCACGGACAAGCCCCCTACGCCGCCAGGCATGGCTGAGTTGCAAGGCCGGACGACACGAAATGATGTGTCGGCCCAATCCATGCTGACGAGAGATGCGCCCCTTGCGAAGCGCAATCCGCAGCATGAAGCGGCCGGAAAGAGGAAAACCTATCCGGCCCCCTCCCCCCTGCCGGCTTACGGGATGAGCGAATCGGAAATCTCCTTGAAGAGATCGGCCAGACAGACCACGCCGATGATGCGCCCGCCCTCCTCCACCACGGCCCGGCCGCGGCGGTAGTCGAGGAAGACCTCGAGCACCCTGGCCAGGGGGTCGTTGGGCTTGAGCATGGGGATGTCGTGCTGCAGGCAGTCGGTGATGCGGACCTGGGCGCAGCTGCGGCAGGCAATGGAGAACGCCCGGTCCCAGTCCACCTCGTTGCCGTCCAGGACCGAGCCCTTGAGCAGGCACGGCCCGATGCCCTGGATCAGGTTCCACATGGACAGGATGCCCAGGAATTTCTCGCTCTTGGAAAAAACCAGCACGAAGCTGCCGTCGGGCTGCCTGCCGCGGATGTCCCGCAGGGCGCCGATGGCTTCGGACAGGCTCGCGTCCTCGCGCACGACGGCGAAATCCGACCGCATGATATCCCAGACCCTCTTGCGAACCAGCATGATGAACTCCCGTGTTGAGTATGTGGAAAAACAGGGTCCGCCCCTGTGGTGTCCTCAGTCGAAATCGGCCAGCAGCGCCCCGATGTGCAGTTCGTCGGTCAGTGACTGGTTCTGGTAGAGGTTCCTGATCCGCCACGAGGCCTGCTGCAGGTGCGCGTTGGTTATGCCGTTGGACAACGCGGTGTAGGCTTCGAGAAAGGCCGCCAGATGGTCGCATATCTTGAGCATGCGCCCGTCCTTGGGACAGAACCTGTCCTCGTTGTATTGTCCCTGGAGCTGCTCCCAGCCGACGACGCGCGCCACGCCGTCCTGCAGGATGGTGGCCTCGAACTCGGAGCCGACCTCGATGCCCAGGAAATACGAGAGCCGCGCCACGAGGTCGGTATACACCGAACGGTCCAGGATGGAAAAGAGGCGATGCTCGATTTCCCTGCCCTCGTATTCGCGGATCAGATCGCCGATGCCCTGCACGGAGCTCTTGACCGGCGAGATGATGTCGCGGGTCAGGAGTTCCGGGATGTCGTGGAAGAGACCGGCGTAGAAGTTGTTGTGCCGCCGCACCGGGCAGGCGCCCACGGCGATGCTGAAGAAATAGGCCAGGCAGGCCACGATGAACATGTGCCCCAGGACCGACGTCTCGGGGATGCGCGGGGTCTGGGACCAGCGCTTCTGGAACCGCAGGCGCCCGCACATGAAGGCGAACTTGCCGAGCCTGGTCCCGGGGCCCTCCAGGAGCTGGCGCACCCCGGCCAGGTCGAGGTGGGCTTCGAGGCCCTGGCGGAAGTTCTCCTCGATCTCGTCCATCTCCTCGTCCCACTGGTTCAGGTCGCGGATGAGGTGGAACTCCCAGCGGCTGGCGAAGAGATGGGCCGCGTCGAGGATGCGCGAGGCCAGGCTCTCGTCGCGGCGCACCTGGCGTTCGAAGTGGGTCTGCATGGCCCCCCAGAAATCCTTGCCCAGGGGCTGGACCCTGGGCTGGAGCTCGTTCAGGACCCAGGCCGTGAGCTTTTCGTAATGGGCCGGGTTGGCCTTGATCTGGTAGAAGATGGGAGGCTTGATGTCGGTGATGACCAGCCGGTAGAGGTAGTCGAAGATGCCGCCGCGGACGATGTCCTCGCCCAGGGCCGACTTCTCCTCAGGCGACATGCCCTGGGAGTTGAGCTCGAACAGGAGCCAGGCCGCGATCATCTTGTGGGCCTGCTTGTCCACCTCCACAAGCTCCATGGGACGCATCTTGTCGTTCCAGCGCTTCATGAAGCTACCTGAAAAAACGAGCTGAAGCAGGCCCTTGCGTATGCTGGCCACCATCGACCTCCGGGTGTTGCCGGGACCGTCCCGGCGGGTGAAAAATTTTCTTCGAAATCCTGCGAAAAATGCTTTACAAGCGGGCTCAGGACAGATAGCTGATTCGTTCCTTATCCCACAAGCATTGTTTCGTTACGTTGTAGCGGTTAGAGGGGTAAAGCACAACCATTTGTGCACGTTACCACCGATTTCAAGGTTGAAAGCACCCGCAACGACACGGGTTTTACCGGCAGGAGCCACAGAAATGAAGACCTACAGCCCCAAAGCAAGCGAATTGACCCACAAATGGTACCTTGTCGACGCCAAGGACAAGGTCCTGGGCCGTCTTGCAACGGAAATAGCCACCCGCCTCCGCGGAAAGCACAAGGCCGAGTTCGCCCCGCACATGGATAACGGCGATTTCATCATCGTCATCAACGCGGACAAGATCAAAGTGACCGGGCAGAAGCCCACCCAGAAGGTGTACTACCGTCACACCGGCTACGTGGGCGGTCTCAAGGAGACCACCCTGGAAGAAATGATGGGCAAGAGCCCCGAAACGGTCATCCACAAGGCGGTCCGCGGCATGCTCCCCAAGAGCGCCCTGGGCTACCAGCTGATCAAGAAACTGAAAGTGTACTCCGGCACGGAACACCCCCACCAGGCCCAGCAGCCTGAAGTGCTGGACATCTAAGCAGGGATGGAGAGGATTATGAGCCAAGATTTCTTCTACGGTACCGGCAAAAGAAAGACTTCCGTCTCCCGGACCAGATTGTACAAGGGCACCGGAACCATCACCGTCAACGGACGCGAGCTGGCCGACTACTTCCCCCGCGCCACGCTGCAGATGATCATCCGTCAGCCCCTCAAGCTGACCAAGACCATTGAAAAGTTCAACATCGCCTGCCGCGTCACCGGCGGCGGTCTTTCCGGCCAGGCCCAGGCCGTGCGCCACGGCATCAGCCGCGCCCTGCTGGAGTTCGATCCGGAAATGCGCGGCGTCCTGAAGCGCGCCGGCTTCCTGACCCGCGACTCCCGCGTCAAGGAAAGAAAGAAGTACGGCCAGCGCGCAGCCCGCGCCAGGTTCCAGTACTCCAAGCGTTAATCGCCTCTTGTTTTCGAACATTCCGGGGCAGAGGTGCATGCGCACCTCTGCCTTCTTTTTTTCAAGGAGCGCCGCATGAGCAGCAAGAAGATACAACCGGTCCTGGTGTTCGCGGATGCGGACGGCAGCGTGTACGACCACCCGGAACTGCTCATGCTCGTGCGCAGGGGGCGGGAACTGGCCCTGCCGCGTCCGGACGAGCTCATCCCCCTGCCCGAGGGCAGCGACCTCTACCTCCTCCCCGGCCGAAGCGCCCTGGGCCTGGACCCGGCCACGGGCAAGGCCGAGGCCATGGAGGAGCGGGCCGTGGCCGCCTTCGTCTGCCCGTCCTACACCCTTTCGGCCACCGCCGCCTACCTCAAGGCGGAAGGAGCGCCGAACCTGCCCCTTTTCGCCTACGGGGCGGTGGGGTTTGCCCGCGACCGCTTCTGGGTCGCGGCCACCCACGTCGACAAGGACCGGCGCCAGGTCTTCACGGGCGTCGCTCCCGAGAGAATTTCCAAGGGTGCCGAGGACCTGCTCAAACGCTACCCGAAAAACCGCCTCATCCAGCATCTGGCCCGCTGCGCCCTGACCTTCTGCTGCCCGGCGGCCAAGAACCTGGCCCTGGGGCGCTACGAAGCCCCCCTGCCCACGGCCAGGGCCTGCAACGCGCGCTGTTACGGCTGCATCTCGCACCAGCCGACGGGCTCCGATTTCCCCTCGCCCCAGAATCGCATCGACTTCACGCCCACCCCCGAGGAAATCGCCGAGGTCATGCTGCAGCACGCACGGCGGGCCAAGAACCCTGTCCTGTCCTTCGGCCAGGGCTGCGAAGGCGAGCCCCTGACCGAGGCGGCCCTCATCGCCGAGGCCATCGGCCGCTTCCGCGCCCAGGGCGGACAGGGCACGGTCAACGTGAACACCAACGCGAGCCTGCCGGACTCCATCCCCGGGCTGGCCAGGGCCGGCCTCGATTCCATCCGCGTCAGCCTCAACAGCGCCCGGGAGGCGGTCTACGACAGCTACTACCGGCCCCACGGCTACGCCTTCGGCGACGTTTTGCGGACCATCGCCACGGCCAAGGAGCACGGGCTGTTCGTGTCCCTGAACTACTTGTTCTTCCCCGGCGTGAGCGACACGGAAAGCGAACTGGACGCCCTGATCGGCCTCGTCTCGGCCACCAGGCCGGACTATGTCCAGATGCGCAACCTGAGCCTCGACCCGGACCTCTATCTGGGCTGTGTGGGTGACCCGACGGAACCGTGCATGGGCCTGGCCAATTTCATGAAGCGGCTCCGCAAAGCCTGTCCCTGGATCAACTACGGGTATTTCAACCCGTACCTGCGTGACGGCGAACCCGTGCTCTGGACGTGAGCCATGGACGACCGGACCCGGGGCTTTCTCAGCATGCTGGCCTCGACGCTGTTCTTCTCGGCCACCTCGACGCTCATCCGCCTGGCGCCGGGCATCGACCCGTTCAAGACATCGCTCTTCCGCTTCGCCATCGGCCTGACACTGCTCGGCACGGCGGCCATGAGCCGGCGCATCCGCCTCGATTTCCACAACCCGGCCCTGCTTTTCGGCCGCGGCCTGACCGGGGGAATCTCGGTCTTCCTCTTTTTCTGGTCCATCAACGCCATCGGTCTGGGCAAGGGAACGCTCCTGAGCTACACCTACCCGGTCTTCGCGGCCATATGGGGCGTCCTGCTGCTCGGCGAGCGGGTTTCGCCGCGCACCTGGGGCCTCATCCTTCTGTCCTTTTTCGGCGTCGCCCTGACCTCCGCGGGCCGCGGGGAAGATCTGCTGACCGGCATGGGCCTGAACGAACTCCTGGCCCTGGCCGGAGGCATGCTCTCGGGCCTGGCCATCGTCATCGTGCGCAAGCTCCGGGCCACGGAATCCTCCTACTCCATCTTCTTCTCCCAGTGCGTGGTCGGCTTCTGGCTCATGCTCATCCCGGCCAACGTACTGCCCTCCGACCTCGGCATCGGAAGCGGCTTCATCCTGCTGGGCATCGGCGTCACCGCAGCCATAGGCCAGCTGCTCATGACCTATTCCTACAAAGCTCTCTCGGCGTCCCAGGGGTCCATCATCGCCCTGGTCACCCCGGTGGCGAACATCGCCATCGGCATGGCCGTTTTCGGTGAAACCGTCACCCCCGTCAGCGCCGTGGGCATGGTTCTCGTCCTGACGGCCTGTCTGTTGATCGGCCTGGAAAAAGAGGAAAAAAAGAGGCCGCAGAATTCTGCGGCCTTGGCAAGGGCTTGAAAGAGAGGCCGAAAAAGGGCGCTATGCGCAGTTGTCGGAAGAGGGAGACGGAAAGTCGATGCGGACCTGCTCCTCGCCTTCGGCGCGCTCGACGATTTCGCCGATGACCCAGGCATCCTGCTTCAGGGCGCCCAGGCGGTGCACCACGTCCACGACCACGTCCTTCTTCACGACCATGATGTAGCCGATGCCGGTGTTGAAGATTTGCAGCATCTCCTCCCAGGACAGCTTGCCCTCGGAACGCAGCCACTCGAAAACCGGGGGCACCTTCCAGGAGCCGAAGCGGATCTGGGCCGTCACGCCCTTGGGCAGGACGCGCACGATGTTGTCGTAGAAGCCGCCGCCGGTGATATGGACCATGCCGTGGATTTCCCAATCGCGCATGACGTTGCGCACGGCCTCCACGTAGATGCGCGTCGGGGCCAGGAGCACCTCGGCCACGGTCTTGTCCGTTCCGGGGAAGGTGTCGTCGGGAGCGAGGCCGGACTGGGCGTAGAGCTTGCGGACCAGGGAATAGCCGTTGGAATGGACGCCCGACGAGCCGAGGCCGATGATGAGGTCGCCCACGCCGATGCTCGATCCGTCCACGACCTTGTCGTTGTCGACCATGCCCACGCAGAAACCCGAGAGGTCGTACTCGCCCTCGGCGTAGAAATCCGGCATCTCGGCCGTCTCGCCGCCGATGAGGGCGCACTGGGCCTCCTTGCAGCCGTCGACGATGCCTTTGATGACGGCCTCGGCCTTGTCGATGTCGAGCTTGCCGGTGGCGAAATAATCGAGAAAGAAGAGGGGTCTTGCGCCTTGGACGATGATGTCGTTGACGCTCATGGCCACCAGGTCGATACCCACGGTGTCATGCCGGTCGAAGAGGAAGGCGAGCTTGAGCTTCGTGCCGACGCCGTCGGTGGACGCCACCAGCACGGGGTCGTTGAACATGGACATGGACGGCTTGAAAAGGCCGCCGAACCCGCCGATATCGTTGACAACGCCCTTGGTGTAGGTCGATGCGACAAGGGACTTGATGCGGGACACGAAGGTGTTCCCCGCCTGGATATCAACCCCTGCATCCTTGTAGGCCTTGTCTCGCTGGGACATGTACATCTCCTTGTTTCTTCGCCTTCGACGAGCTATGCGTATTGAAAATCAATTTCACCGGAGGCCACGTTGCATAAACTCGTGACTGGTCCAAGTAAAGCAAAAACCCGCGCCTTGGCAAGGCTGGTCCTGGCCCTGGCCTGCTGCGCGGCGTGGGCCGCGTGGGCGTCGGATATCGTCATCGAGTCGGGCGAAGGCAAGGACACGGTCATGCAGGTCGGGCCCGGAGTCGGCAGCGACGAAGGCGACGGGAACATGCGCATCGAATCGGACCCGGACAACGGCACCCTGATGCAGATCACGCCGCCACCCCGAAACGACGACGCGCAACAGTTCGAAGGGCCGATCATCATCGCCCCGGAAATCCGTACGAGGGGAAGAAAATGACAACACCTGCGCTGCTTTGGCGGCCACTCAAGAACGACACGGTGCAATGCCGGCTGTGCGCCCACTTCTGCCGCATTGAGGCGGGCGATACCGGAAAGTGCGGAGTGCGTAGGAACGACGGCGGACAACTCGTCTCCCTGTCCCACGACAGCATCGCGGCCCTGAACCTGGACCCGGTGGAGAAAAAGCCCCTCTTCCACTTCCTGCCGGGCAGCACGACCCTGTCCCTCGGCACCCCGGGCTGCAACCTGGACTGCGCCTTCTGCCAGAACTGGAGCCTTTCCCAGCCGCCCCGCCAGGGTCTCCCCATCGAGGGGCGGGCCATTCCTCCAAAGGAAATCGTGCGCATGGCGCACACGTCCGGAGCGGCGTCCATCGCCTATACCTACTCCGAACCGACCATCTTCTTCGAACTCATGCTCGAAACCGCGACCCTGGCCCGCCGGGAAGGCCTGGCCAACATCATGGTCAGCAACGGCTTCCAGAGCCCCGAGTGCATCGACGCTCTGGACGGGTTCATCCAGGCCGCCAACATCGACCTCAAGTCCTTCCGCGACGAGTTCTACCGCGACGTCTGCGGCGCCCGCCTGGAACCCGTGCTCGAAAACCTCGCGCACATGAAGCGACTGGGCTGGCACCTGGAGGTCACGACCCTGGTCATCCCCGACGAAAACGACTCGGATGTGGAACTGACGGACATCGCCCGCTTCCTGGCTACGGAGCTGGGCGCGGACGTTCCCTGGCACGTCTCGCGCTTCCACCCCTGCCACCGCATGATGAACCACCGCCCCACGCCCCTGGACACCCTGAAGCGGGCCTGGGACATCGGCCGGGCCGAAGGGCTGCACCACGTCTTCGTCGGGAACGTCCCGGGGTCGGGGCTGGAAAACACGGTCTGCCCCGGCTGCGGGAAGACGGTGGTCGAACGGTCGGGTTTCACGGTGCAGCGCAACAGGCTGCGCCAGGGGGCATGCCCGGAGTGCGGGCAGGAGGTCATCCGGAAGGAGTGGGCCGGGATGCGGGAGCAGGGGCGCTAGAACTCGATTCCCCGCCGCGCCTTCCCGCCCTGGGCGTAGACGTGCTTGACCTCGGTCACGCTGGAGACGATGTCGGCCAGTTCCGTCACCCAGTCGGGCGCCCCCCGGCCGGAGAGAACCAGGTGGCAGCCCAATTCGCGGCAGCGCTCGATGAGGCCGCGCACCTCGCCTTCGAGCAGCAGCCCGTGGTTCAGGGCGTAGAGGGTCTCGTCCAGGATGAGCATGTCCACGCCCCGGTCGAGCATTTCCCCAGCCCAGGCCAGCAGGGTCTCGGCCTTTTGGCGGTGCGCCGGGAACTCCGCGTCGCGGAAGAACCCGGCGCCAGAGGCCAGGAAGCGCTCACCCAGCAGGTCCGCGAGCATCTTCTGCTCCCCGGCCTGGCCGTCCTTCTTCATGAACTGACCGAAGGCCACCCGCAGCCCCTGGCCCAGGGCCCGCACGGCCTGCCCCACGCAGGCCGTGGTCTTGCCCTTGCCGTTGCCCGTGTAGACGATCAGCACGCGTCCGCCTCGGGCGCCGCCCGGCCGGTCAGCCGGATCACGCTGGCGCGGACCTGCTCCAGAATCTCCTCCTCGCCCTCGACCTTGCCACCGAGCATGAGCACCCGGCCATTACAGATGGTCGTGTCCACGCAGGCGCTCCCCGCGCCGTAGATCAGGTTCGAGACGAGGTTGTGGCCCGGGACCATGCGCAGATGGTTCAGGTCCACGAGAATGCAGTCCGCGAGCATGCCCGTGGCGATGCGCCCGGCGTCAAGGCCGTACATGCGCGCGCCGCCCGCCGTGGCCGCGTCGAGGGCCTCCTGGGCGGGAAAGACCGTCGGGTCCATGGCCGTGACCTTGGCCAGCAGGGACGCCACCTTGGCCTCCTCGACCATATCCAGGTTGTTGTTGGAGGAGCAGCCGTCGGTGCCCAGGGCCACGCCAACGCCGTGGGCCCGCATGGCCGCGTAGTCGAATCGGCCCGAAGCGAGCTTCATGTTCGAGACGGGGCAGTGCACGACCTGCACGCCGTTTTCGGCCAGCAGCGCCATCTCCCGGTCATCCACCCAGATGGCGTGGGCCAGGCTCAGGTTGGGCGCCAGAAGGCCCAGGTCGTGCAGGTACTCCACGGGGCGCTTGCCGAAGCGGGCCAGACAGTCCTCCACCTCCTTTCTGGTCTCGGACAGGTGGGTGTGGATGAGCAGGCCGTGCTCCCGGGCGTAATCCCGGAGCCAGCGCAGGGAATCGGGGGACACGGTGTAGATGGCGTGGGGGCCGAGTATGAACCGGATGCGGTCGGAACAAGACGTGCTGACCTCGTGCAGATCCATGACCTGCCTCTTCATGGCCTCGGCCCGGCCCTGGTCCTCGAAGTCGAAGAAGGCCGCGGACAGGGCCGCGCGCAGTCCCATCTCCTCCACCGCCCGGGCCGTGCCCTTCCAGTGCCAGTACATGTCGGCGAAAAAGGTCGTGCCGGACTTGATCATCTCCAGGCACGCAAGCTTCGCCCCCCAGTAGATGTCGTCCTCAGTCAGCCTGGCCTCGAAGGGCCAGATGTATTCGGACAGCCAGGTGTGCAGTTCCATGTCGTCGGCGTAGCCGCGGAGCAGGGTCATGGCCGCGTGGGTGTGGGCGTTGTGGAAGGACGGCAGGATCGCCTTCCCCGACCCGTCGATGACCACGTCGGCCATCGCGTCGACATCCGTGCCGATGGAGTCGAAGCGGCTCCCCTTGATGAGCACGTCCACCACCTCGCCTTTCAGGCGCACCTTTCTGATCAGTATGCTCACGGGCACCTCCGATGTTTGGAGGTACCTGATAACGGCATCGCCGTGGCGTTGTCCATAGAAAGGCCACAGTACCCGTCGCGCGCGAGGAGTTGACACTATTGCGGGCGGGGCTATTCTCTTTTGCCGCAGGCTCGTCTATGTATTGCCATACAACGTTCACACAAGGGGCTTCGATGAAAACGACCGACACCTCCGCTTCCTCCGGCAAAGGCTTGCTCTCCACGCTTCGGGGCAAGATCGCCGCGGCCGTCACGGGCCTCGTCGCCCTCAACGCCCTGGGGGTGGGATGGACGCTGCTGAGCGCCTGGAATTCCCTGCCCCCGGTCACGCGCATCGTCCTCGTCGCGCTCCTTGCCCTGGCCGGGGCGGCCGGCGTCTTCGCCATGAAGGCGCTGCAGCGCGAGGCCGCCAAGGGCGTGGCCGAGATCGGCGCCGTGTTCCAGAACCTCCAGGGGCAGGAGGCCGACCTGTCCTGCGCCATGCAGCACGTGGACAACCCGGACCTGCAGCACATCTCCACCTGCTACAACGCCTTCCTGGGCAGCGTGCGGGAACTGGTCGAGCGCATCAGGAAGATGGGCATCGACATCGCCCTGGACAGCACGCGCATGGCCAAGTCCGTGTTCGACACCCGCAGCAAGACGTCCCGGCAGGGCGCCATCGCCGAAGAGGTGGCCATGGCCAGCAACGAGGCCAACACGGCCATCGCCGAGATCGCCCAGAACACCCAGTACGTGGCCGAGAAGACCACCAGCAACCTGAACACGGCCCACAGCTCCCACGCCGAGCTGCAGGACGTCACGGACAAGATCCACAGGATCAACGACATCGTCGAGTCCTTCCGCAACACCGTCGACGATCTGGGCAAGAGTTCGGCCAACATCCTGAGCATCGTGACCATCATCAACGGCATCTCGGAGCAGACCAACCTCCTGTCCCTGAACGCGACCATCGAGGCGGCCCGGGCCGGCGAGCACGGCAAGGGCTTCGCCGTAGTGGCCGAGGAGGTGCGCGAGCTGTCCAGACGCATCAAGCCGGCCACGGAGGAGATCTCCAACAACATCGCGGCCATGATCAAGATCGTCGAACGCACCCAGGCCGAGACGGCCCAGATCCTGGACTACGCCCGGGACACGGACAGCGTGGTCACGGCGGCCACGGAAAACTTCCAGCGCATGATCGGGGATTTCGAGACGGCCAACGACCAGCTCATCAAGATCGCCGCCGCCATCGAGGAGCTCTCGACCAACAACAGCGACGTCGTGCAGAAGGTCAACAGCATCAACGCCCTGAGCCAGGAGATCGCCGCGGACATGAACGTCTCGGCCACGTCGGTGGACACCCTGAACGGGGTCACGGAACAGATGCTCGAACTCGTGGCCCGCTTCAAGACCGGCGAGGGGAAGTTCGACGCCGTCATCGCCACGGCCAGACAGTTCCGCGACGACTACCAGGGCCGCATCCAGGCCATGAAGGACCGCGGGGTCAACGTCTTCGACACCCAGTACAGGCCCGTGCCGAGCACCAACCCCCAGAAGTTCCTGACGGCCTTCAGCGAGATCTTCATCAAGGAGATGCAGGCGGTGGTGGACGAGAACGTCAAGAAAATCCCGGGCACGATCTACTGCCTGGCCATCGACCGCAAAGGCTACCTGCCCGTGCATCACGGCGCCGTGTCCCAGCCCATGACCGGCGACCCGGCCCGCGACCTGCTCCACAGCCGGCACCAGCGCATCTACCAAAGCAACCGCACCGAGCAGCGCCGCTGCTCCCACACCGAGCCGCTGCTCCTGCAGACCTACATGCGCGACACCGGCGAAATATTAAACGACTTGTCCATGCCCATCTACGTGGACGGCAAGCACTGGGGAGCCTTCATCATGGGCTTCGATCCCCGCAAGATGTTCGCCGACGGCGCCTGATCCCTTTTCCGCACGGAAGGCCGGCCCGGCCGGCCTTCCTCACCCCTCCCGGCATTCCCCGCCCAACCCCCTGTCCACGGTCACCAGAAAGTCCTGCACGTTGGTCAGCACCCCCCGTGCGCCCAGCGAACCCCGGTTGGCCAGCTTGGTGGTCACGAAATCCGACATGTCCACGCAGTAGAAGTACACCGGCCGCACACGCCCCTGCCAGACGGTGTAGGACGGGGTCAGGTTGCCGGTGGCGATGGAGTGCAGCTGCGTGGCCAGGGCGATGACCGTGGTAGCCTCGGCGGTCACGGCGCGCATGCGGGCCTGGGCCTCGTAGGCGCCGGCGATGGTTTCGGGCAGGGGGCCGTCGTCGCGGATGGAGCCGGCCAGGACGTAGGGCACGCCCATGGCGTGGAGGGCGTGCATGACGCCGTCGGTGACGAGCCCGGCGGCGATGGCCCCTTCGATGGAGCCGATGCCCCGCACGGCGTTGATGACGTCAAGGTGGTTGTAATGCCCCAGTCTCCGACCCCGGCGGAAATAGATGTCCTGGCCCAGGGCCGAACCGAACATGCTGCCTTCCAGGTCGTGCACGGCCAGGGCGTTGCCGGCCAGGACTGCGTGCACGAAGCCGCGGCGGATGAGCCCGACCATGGCCTTGCGGGCATCGAAGTCGAAGACCACGGCCGGGCCGAGGACCCAGACGATGCGGCCGTGATCCCGCTCGTGGAGCAGGAGGGCGTAGAGTTCGTCGTAGTCCACGGAAAAAGCGGTCTCGCGGCTGACGCTGCGGCGGAAGGAAAACTTTTCGGCGTCCTCCCCCGCAGCCCCGAACCCTTCGGTGTGCACGAAGATGCCGTCCTCGCCGTTCTCCCCGCGCCCCACGGCCACGGCGTCGCCCCGGCGCAGGTTGCGGAATTCGCGCACGGCCACGGCCTCGCCCTCGCGGACGACGACGCAGTCCATGCGCGAGTGCGTCGGCAGGACCCAGTTGCCGGGCGAAAGATGGATGTACTCCGGGAAGATGGATGTGGCGTGATAGTTTGCCGGCGCCACGCCGTTGGCCGGGGCGGGCTCGAAGCGGGCCACGGGGGCGTCCCGGAGTTCCGGGGCCGAAAAGTCGGGTTCGCGGTAAGCGGGCAGGGCAAAGTCCATGGGCACCTCCTGTGGGCTACCCATAGCAGACTTCAAGCCATTACGGCAACGCGGCCCGCGCGGCGCAAAACTCCAGGAAGAATGCGTGTATCCTCGGGTCCGGCGTCAGCTCGGGGTGGAACGCGGTGGCCAGCAGGTGTCCCTGCACGAGGGCCACGGGGCAGCCGTCGTGACGGGCCAGGACCTCCACGCCCGGACCCGCCTCCACCACGCGCGGCGCGCGGATGAAGACGCCGGGGAAAGACCCGCCGCCGAGGCGTCCCGGATGCAGGTCCGCCACGAAGCTCTCGCCCTGCCGGCCGTAGGCGTTGCGGGCCACGGCCATGTCCATGAGGCCGGCAAAGGGTTCCTCGCCCTCCACCCGCCGGGCCATCAGGATGAGCCCGGCGCACACGCCCCAGACCGGGCGGGCCGCCCCGAATTCCCGCAGGGCCTCGTCCAGCCCGCCCCACGCGGCCAGACGGCGCATGCTCGTGCTCTCCCCGCCGGGGAGGATGAGACCGTTAAGGCCGTCTAGCCCGCCGGGCGTGCGCACCAGTTCGGCCCGCACGCCCAGGGTCGCGAGCATTTCCCGATGCTCGGCAAAGGCCCCCTGCAGGGCCAGGATCCCGATGCGCATCACCAGCCCCGGCCCGCGAACCTGCGCTCGCCGTCAAGACTGCGCGCGGCGACGCCGGACATGGCCCCGCCCAGGTTCCCGCTGATGCGGGCCAGGGTCTGCGGGTCGTCGTGATGGGTCACGGCCTCGACGATGGCCCTGGCACGCCTCGCCGGGTCAGCGCTCTTGAAGATGCCGGACCCCACGAACACGCCGTCCATGCCGAGCTGCATCATCAGGGCCGCGTCGGCCGGGGTGGCGATGCCGCCGGCCGCGAAATTGACCACGGGCAGCCGCCCGAGCTCCCGGACGCGCAGCACCAGCTCCAGAGGCGCGCCGATCTCGCGGGCAAAGGCGACCAGTTCCTCCCCGGGCATGTGCTGCGCCCGCCGAATGCCTTCGCGCACGGCGCGGGCGTGGCGCACGGCCTCGACCACGTCGCCGGTGCCGGCCTCGCCCTTGGTGCGGATCATGGCCGCGCCCTCGGCGATACGGCGCAGGGCCTCGCCCAGGTCGCGGCAGCCGCAGACGAAAGGCGTCCTGAAATCCTTCTTGTCGATGTGGAAGGCCTCGTCTGCCGGGGTCAGGACCTCGCTCTCGTCGATGAAGTCCACGCCCACGGCCTCGAGGATGCGGGCCTCCATGAAGTGGCCGATGCGGCACTTGGCCATGACCGGTATGGACACGGCCTCCATGATGCCGCGGATCATGGCCGGGTCCGACATGCGGGCCACTCCGCCGTCGGCGCGGATGTCAGCCGGCACCCGCTCCAGGGCCATGACCGCGCAGGCCCCGGCCTCCTCGGCGATGCGCGCCTGCTGCGGGTCGACCACATCCATGATGACCCCGCCCTTGAACATGCGGGCCAGACCGGTGTTGAGCAATTCCTGTGTTTCCTGGTTCATGTCGTCCTCCCTGTAGATTGGACCGTCCTTGAACCAGCGGGGGCTGAAAAAGACAATAGCGGATTAATGCGGACGGAATATGGATAAAAATTCCATATTCAGGACGCGCCCAAGGACAGCAGGTAGGCGCGCAGGTTCGTCCGGCGCGTATCCAGGCCGAGCTTGCGGCGGATGCCGTGGCGGTGGGTGTCGACGGTGGAGGTGCCGACCCCCAGGCGGGCGGCGATCTCCTTGGTGGACAGCCCTTCGCGGATGAGGTCCGCCACGCGCAGCTCGGCCGGGGTCAGGTCCTGACAGGCCGTGGACAGGCGATGCCGGAAGGGGTCCGTCAGCTCCTGCAGGCCTCTCCTGATCTCGGCCGCCAGGGACCCGGCCTCACCGCGGCAGGCCATCTCCAGCCGCTCCAGGGCCGGCAGGATGCGGCGACGGACGTTGGCCAGCACGGCCCGTTCCAGTTCCTCGCGATCCTCCTCGCGCTTGCGCAGCAGCACCTCCAGGGCGACGTTCATGCCGCTCAGCTCGGCCGTGCGCTCGCGCACCCGCTCCTCCAGCTCCTCGCTGTGGCGGGCCAGAAGCGCTTCCTCGTTCTTGCGCGCGGTGATCTCGGCCAGGGTGCCGACATAGCCGAGCAGTTCACCGCCCGCCCCGTGGACGGGCCGGGTCTGCTCCTCCACCCAGCCCGTGCGCCCGCTGGGGCAGGCGTAGCGGTACTCGGCCCGAAAAAGCGCGGTCCCCTCGGACACGGCCCGCGCACGTTCCTGCAGCAGCCCGGGCAGGTCTTCGGGATGCACGGTCCGCGCCCAGCCGTCGCCCAGGGCTTCGGCCTCGGAGAGTTCCATCATTTCACAGAAGGTCGTGTTGACGAACACGCACTTGTCCTGCGCGTCGTCGAAAAAGATGCCAAGCGGCGACCCGTCCACCAGGACCCGCATCCTCGCGCGCAGGCTGGCCAGTTCGGATTCGAGTACCTGCAGGCGGGCGTCATGAGTCCGCATTGCCGCCCCCCTTCCCCCCGGAAACGCGATCCCCGCACAGGCCGACCCGGCCCAGGACCGCCAGCAGCTCGGACTGACCCACGGGCTTGGCGATGTAGTCGTCCATGCCGGCGGCCAGGAACTTCTCCCGGTCGCCGCTCATGGCGTAGGCAGTCATGGCTACGATGGGGATGCGGGATTTCTCGCCCAGGGAGGAGTCGCTCCTGATGACGGCCGTGGCCTTCACGCCGTCCATGACGGGGAGCTGCACGTCCATCAGCACGAGGTCGAAGTCCCCCCGGCGCACCGTATCCAAGGCCTCGACCCCGTCCCCGGCCCGCGTGACCAGATGCCCGGCCTTTTCGAGGACCCGCCCGGCCGCGAACATGCTCACGGGGTCGTCCTCCACCAGCAGAATCCGCAGGCCTTGCGGCGGCCGGGCGCAGGCCCGGGGCGCGGCGAGGGTGTCCTGGAAGTCCTCGCCACGGCCAAGGGGCAGGGAAAAGCACATGGTCGTGCCCATGGGCGAAGTGTCCACGCACAGGCAGCCGCCCATGAGATCCATCAGGCGCCGGACAATGGCCAGGCCGAGGCCCGCGCCCTGGTGGTGGCGGACAAAGGACTCCTCGCCCTGCACGAAGGGCTTGAAGATGTCGTCCACGCGCTGGTCGGGAATGCCCGGCCCGGAATCGGATACGCAGAAAAGGACCCGGTGCCCGCCGCCTCCCCCGTAGGGCAGGAGGCCCGCCTCGACCCGCACGAAACCGCCGGCCGTGAATTTGACGGCGTTGCCGACCAGGTTGAACAGGACCTGGCGCAGCCGCGATTCGTCGCCCATAAGTCGGGAAGGCACGTCGCCCCGCACATCGAAGCTCAGGTCGATTCCCTTTTCCCGCGCGGACAGGGCGAAAAGGCCGACGACGGCGTCACGCAGATCGGCGGGCGCGAAAGGCTTTCTGTTCAGCGCGAGATTGCCGGACTCGATCCTGGAAAGGTCCAGCAGGTCCGTCAGGAGCCCGGTGAGGCGGCCGGCCGAAGCGGCCGCCATGCGCACGAGACGGACGTGGTCGTCCGAGAGGCGCATGGATTCGAGCAGTTGCAGGATGCCGAGGATGCCGTTCAGCGGGGTGCGGATCTCATGGCTCATGTTGGCCAGGAAGGCGGACTTGGCTTCATTGGCCGCTTCGGCGGCCTCCTTGGCCTTGCGCAGTTCGGACTCGTGGAGCTTGCGGGCGGTGATGTCCGAGAAGATGCAGGCGAACTGCATGGGCGCCGGCCGGAAGGCCGAAACCTCGAAGTACTTGTCCATGGTCTGGGAGTATTCCTCGAAGAAGACCGGCTCGCCCGTCAGGGCCACGCGGCCGTAGACCTCGATCCAGGCCGGCTCGGTCGCCGGCAGGACCTCGCGCACGGTCCTGCCGGCGATATCGGCCGCCGCAAGTCCGGTTATGCGCTCGAAAGAAGGGTTGACGTCCAGGAAACGGTAGTCCGTCGGCCTGCCGCTCTCGTCGACGATGATCTCGTGCAGGGCGAAGCCCTCGGTCATATTCTGGAAAAGGACCGTGTATCTGAGCTCCAAATTCCGCAGGGCCGTGACATCCATGACGGTGCCCAGCACCCTGGCCACGCGGCCGCCTTCACGAACGGGCACGGCCCGGACGTGCACCAGCATCTTCCGCCCGTCGGCGGACGTGAACGGCAGTTCGAGGTCGAAAGGCTGCCCGCCGCGCCGGCAGGCCTCCAAGGAACGCTGGACGAGTTCCCGCCCGCCGGGCCCGAAACAGGCCAGACTGCGCCGCAGGTGCTCCTTCGAACCGACCGGGAACTCGTCGGGCGACATGCCGTGGAGCCGGTACATCTCCCTGGTCCAGGTCATGGTCTGGCTGTCCGCGTCCCAGGCCCAGCCGCCGATCCTGCTCAGGCTCTGCGTCAGGTTGAGGAGATCCTCGCTCTTCTGCAGGGCCTCCTGGGCCCGCTTGTACTCCAGGATGTCCCAGAGCAGGTTGCCCAGCTCGTCCAGGGTCCGCACGTCGCCGTCGTGGTAGTCCACGGGCTTGTTGGCCACGGCCAGGATGGCCACGATCCTCTCGCCCCGCAGCACCGGTAGCAGGAGCTGGCGCACCAGCACGGGATGCCCTGCAGGGACGCCCTTGCGGTGCGCCAGGGACTCGTAGTCGTTGTGGATGACGGGCCTTCGCTCACGCACGCAGTCGGCCCAGACCCCGGCATGGTCCATGTCGTAATGCAGGTCCCGGGACGCGGTCCGAAAACCCGCGGATATTGTCCGGGAGGACCAGGCGTACATGGAGAGGGTCCGCTGGTCCTCGTTCAGGAAATGCAGGAAGCCCAGTTCGCTTCCGGTCACGTCCTCTGCCTCGTCCAGGGCCTTGCGCAGCAGTTCCCTGAGGGGGTGGTTGATGGCGAATTCGCTCAGCCGCTGCCTCGCCACCAGCAGGCGTTCCCGCCGCACGCGCTCGGTCAGGTCCGCGGCGAAGGTCGAGACGGCCGCGACGGAGCCGTCGGGTCCGAGAACCGGACTCAGGCTGTGCCGCATCCAGCGCCCAAGGCGCTCATCCTCGAATGTCAGGGGCTCTCCCGTGCGCAGGACCCGGCCCACGTGCTCCCGCCGCCGTTCGGCCACATCATCCGGCACCACGTCGTAGACGGAACGGCCGACGCACTCGGCCACGGTCAGGCCAACTCGGGCGGCGAAGGTCGTGTTGCAGGTGATGATGGTCCCGTCGGTCTCGAACAGCGCCGCGGACTCTTCGATGGAGTCGAGGAGCGCAGCCAGATTGGCCTCGGATCTCTTCAGGGCCTGGAGACTGTTCAGGTGTTCGGTCACGTCGATGTTCGCACCGAGAATCCCCAGGATTTCCTCTTCCCTGCGAATGGGCGCGACGATGCAGTGGAAGGCGCGTCTGCGGCCCGAGGGCACGACGTATTCCACGTCGTGCTCGACGACGTCGCCCGCGTAGGACCTGGCGTTGGAGGCCTTCCAGTTTTCGAGGATTTCCCCGGAGACCTCCGCCTGGTCGGGCACGGTCGCCATGAGGTCGCCCCACAGGGCCACGGACGTGTCGCTCTGCATGACGATCCGCCCGTCGTTGTCCCTGGCCCAGAAATCGAAGGGAAGGTTGCGCAGCATGGCCTGCAGGAGCGCGTCCTTGCGGCCCAGGGCCTCGGCCACTTCCCGCTGGGACGTGATGTCGAGGAAGGTGATGATGACCGCGGACGCCGCTGCGGACCGGCCGTCGAACACGGGTTCCGTGTTGATGGACAGCCAGCGCTCCGTCCCTCCTTCCCTCCGCAGACGCATGATCTGGTTCCGCAGGGGCGTGCCGCTTTTCAGGGTGGTCATGGAAGGATGGTCGCCGACGGGCCAGGGCCGCCCGTCGGGGCGGAGGGTGGTCCAGGCGCCCACCCGGAAGGAGGACGGGGCAAGTCCGTGTTCGATAGTGTCGAAAATTTCCCGGGAGATCCTGTTCCAGAAGCGGATGCTCCCGTCGGCATTCTGGATGATCACCCCTACCGGCGCATTTTCCAAGAGGAAGGAGTCCGTAAGCTTCCCGTCATCCCCCGCACCGAAGGGGACGCCGCTGCCGTTACCGGCCTCGAGTTCCGCAACACGCCTGCGCAGTCGGGCGACTTCGTCCTGCAGTTCCCGTATCGACTTCGACTCTTGAACCATGAACACCCCGCATCGGTTTTCGCCGGTCCCGGCACTTCTACCCTGCCGGACCCGATTTTCCAACAAATTTGAACGGCCGTGACCGCCCGTTCCTTCTGCGCCCTTGATCACGATCCCGGCACGGGGTAGACGAAAAGAAAAACCACGTCCATGGAGCATGACATGAAAACCCTTTTCGCTCTCCTCGCGTGCCTTGTGCTGGCCGCCCCGGCCCTGGCCGGCCCCTGGGTGGCCCTCGAACCCGTGGAACTCTCCGCCTCCGGAGCCAGCGCCTCCCTCCCGGTAGGCGAAAAGATGGGCAAGATCGACAACCTTCGCTTCCAGATCGACGGCGCCGCCGTGCAGCTGAACGGCCTTGTCCTGATTCCGGTCAAGGGCGATCCCATTCCCCTGAAAATCCCCGCCCAGCTCAAGTCCGGGGAGTCCTCGGGCCTGATCAACATCCCCGGCCAGGCCCTGGCCATCGACAAGCTCAAGCTCGACTACCGCATCACCGACGGACGCCCGGCCGCCATCACGCTGCGCGTGAAGCAGGACTGATGCACCCGGACCAGCCAATAATGGTTTACATCCGGCCCGGCGCCCTTCAGAATGGCCCTTTTTGAAGGATGCCCATGAAACACACCGTCATTGTCATCGGCGGGGGCCCCTCGGGGCTTCTGGCCGCGGCCACGGCCGCTTCGCGGGGAGCCGGCGTGACCCTGCTCGAACGCATGGACCGCCCGGGCCGGAAACTGCGCATTTGCGGCAAGGGGCGCGGGAACATCGGCAACTCGGCCCCCCTCGACGAATTCCTGACGCACTTCGGCCGGAATTTCCGTTTCCTGCGGCCGGCCCTGGCCCACTTCTTCACACCGGACACCATCGAACTGCTCGGCAGGCTCGGCGTTCCGGTCAAGGAGGAGCGCGGCGGGCGCCTCTTCCCCTCCAGCGACAACGCCCAGGACCTCGTGGACGCCTTCGTGCGCCACGCCCGCGCCAGCGGGGCGACCATCCGCACCGGCTGCCGGGTCGGCGACATCCGGCGCCTGGCCGACGGCTTCGAGGTCCGCTTCGGCGCCCAGACCCTGAGGGCGGACAGGCTCATCCTGTCCACGGGCGGAGCGTCGTACCCGGCCACCGGCTCCACCGGCGACGGGTACGACCTGGCCCGCAGCCTCGGCCACGGCATCACCGCCATCACTCCCGCACTCATCCCGCTGGTCACGGCCGGCGACACGGCCGCGCGGCTCCAGGGTCTGTCCCTGAAGAACGTCCGCGCGGAGCTCCGGGTGGAGGGAAAAAAGTCGGCCGAGCAGATGGGCGAGATGCTCTTCACGCATTTCGGCCTGTCCGGCCCCATCATCCTGACCCTGAGCAAGGCCGCCGTGCTGGCCGTGGACCAGGGCAGGAAGACCGAGGTCCTCATCGACCTCAAGCCAGCCCTGGACCCGGCCAAGCTCGACGCCCGCCTGCAGCGCGACCTGAAGGAGCACGGCAAGATGCACATGGAGAACCTGCTGAAGGGGCTCATGCCGCCGAAGCTCATCCCCGTCTGCCTCGAACAGACCGGTCTGGCCGGGGACAAGGCCGCCCACCAGATCTCTGCCGAGGAACGCAAGCGCCTGCGCCTGTGGCTCAAGGAGCTGCGCTTCACGGTCAGCGGGTACCGCCCCCTGCGCGAGGCCATCGTAACTGCCGGCGGAGTCAGCCTGACGGAGGTCAACCCCAAGACCATGGAGTCGAGGGTCTGTCCGGGCCTGTTCCTGGCCGGGGAGGTGCTGGACATGGACGCCGACACGGGCGGCTTCAACCTCCAGGCGGCCCTGTCCACGGGCTATCTGGCCGGACTGAGCGCCGCCACCGCGCCCTGAGCTTGCACGCCCCTTGGGGATGGGCTACGTAGCCCATGAGTACGTATTCCTCAAAGGAGCTGCACATGATGGATTTCAAGATTCCCGCGCCCGGCGAACCGGCCCCGTCCTTCTGCCTGAAAAGCGCCTCCGGCTCCGAGGTCCGGCTGGAAGACCACCGGGGCAAATGGGTGGTCCTCTATTTCTATCCCAAGGACAACACGCCGGGCTGCACGGTCGAGGCCCAGGAGTTCTCGGCCCTGAAGGACAGGTTCGCGGCCCTGAACGCCGTGGTCCTGGGCATGAGCCCCGACTCGGTCAAATCCCACCAGAATTTCACGGGCAAGCACGACCTGCAGGTCGACCTGCTGAGCGACCCCGACCACCGGACCCTGGAGCACTTCGGCGCGTGGCGTCTGAAGAAGAACTACGGCAAGGAATACATGGGCGTGGCCCGCTCGACCTTCCTCATCGACCCGGCCGGAGTGGTCCGCCACGCCTGGCCCGAGGTCAAGGCCGCCGGGCACGCCGCCGAAGTGCTGGCGACGCTGCAGTCCCTGGCCTGAACCAGACGCCATGGCGCGCAACCCGAACGCCCTGCTGGCCGAGATGCGGGACCTCATGTCCGCCGTCGAGGCCAGCGCCGGCCTGGGCGACGCCCGGAGCCTGCGCACGAACCTCAAGGCCCTGGGGGCCTGGATCAGGGAACGGATCATTCACGCCCCTTCCCCGGCCAAACGCCTGGTCGAGGAAAACGAGGACCTGCGCCAGCGCCTCAAGGTGTCCAAGGGCGGCTTCGACGCCATGGTGGTCTCCTACAAGGCCCTTCTGGACACCTTCGAGACCTTCCGCGGGACCATCGACCTGGTCCAGCAGGTCAAGCGCCTGGAAGACCTCCCCGCGATCCTCGATTCCATCCGCACTCTGCGCAGCCTCCACACCATGCACCTGATCCTCGACCGGGACATCTTCGAGGGACGCGTCCCGAACGGCATCGGCCACGCCCCGGCCCGGACCATCCGTGAGCGCATCCGGCAGTTCTCGCCCACGCCCCATGCGCCTCGCCTCTTCCTCGGCGAGGTCGGAAGCATCGAGAATCCGGGCTTCTTCCTGGGCCTCGACAGCGACCCGCCGCAAGGATCCTGCTTCATTTTCGGCCTCGGGCACAAATACCAGCAGGGCAAGACCATCGGCATCGTCTCGGCCTACGACCCCGACCCCGAACGCTACGCCCCGGACAAGGCCACGGATTTCCTCGGCCACTTCTGCGACATCCTGGCCTGCACCCTGATCACGGCCCTGGAGCACGCCCAGCTCGAGGAATTGACCGTGCGCGACGCCCTGACCGGCGTGAACAACCGCGCCTACCTGGAACGGCACGCCCCGCGCATTCTGGACTTCGCCGTGCGCAAGGGGCTCCCCGTGCACCTGCTCTTCATCGACCTGAACGGCTTCAAGGCCGTCAACGATTCCCTGGGCCACGAGGCCGGCGATCTGGTTCTGGTCGGGGTGGCCCGGGCCATCAGGGGCATGGTGCGCAAATACGACATCTTCGTGCGCATGGGCGGTGACGAGTTCGTCATCCTGCTGCCGGACACGGATGCGGACATGACCGCGTGCTTCGTACAGCGCCTGCGCCAGACCCTGGGCGAGATCGATGTCGCGGCCCTGTGCGGCATGGCCACGCGGCTTGGCATATCGGCCTCCGTGGGCGTCAGCCGCCACAGGCCGGACCAGAGTCTGGACGACCTGATCCGCGCCGCGGACCACCGCATGTACGAGGAGAAAACCGCACCCCGCACACAAAACCACCAACCATGCCCCGGCGGCGGCCACGCCGTCACGCCGGCCGGCAAGGCGGGACCATGATCGAACTCGACATCCCCGGCTTCGGGCGGCTGACGCTGCACCACCTCGTCCTGGACTACAACGGCACCCTGGCCCTGGACGGACGCATCCAGCCCGGCGTCCTCTCGCGCCTGACCCAGCTCGGCGCAGTCCTGAACACGCACATCCTCACGGCCGACACCTTCGGCACCGTGCGTTCGACTTTCGGGCCGAGCGACCACAACGTGCACATCCTCCAACCCGGCGACGAACGAAAGGCCAAGGCCGACTTCATCCGCGCCCTGGGCCCGCAGTCCTGCGTCTGCATGGGCAACGGCAACAACGACGCCGAAATGCTCCGCGAAGCCGGCCTGGCAGTGGCCGTGCTCCAGCCCGAGGGTGTGGCCATGGCCGCCCTGAACGCGGCACACATCATCGTTCCCGGCATCGAGTCCGGGCTCGACCTGCTCCTGCACCCGTCAAGACTCAAGGCCACGCTACGCTTCTGAACCGCCCGCGTACAAAATTGTCATCAGGAGTCGGTTCTTGATAAATCCGTATCGATTAGGTACGCGTTGTACTACATAATCGGTATTCCATTTGGGGGAACATCCCGTGAACATCCAGTCCATCAGATTCACGACCAAGCTTTTCACCGGCATCCTGGTCATCCTGGTCCTGTCCATCGCCATTCTCGTCACCGTGACCAACATGCAGATCCGCACAGGCTTGTTCGATCTCGGCCGGGACAATCTGGAAAACACGAACAAAGCCTTGTTCAACGCCCTGCAGTCCCAGAACTCCATCCTGCACGAAAAGCTCCAGGGCGACATGATCATTCTGGAGAGCGAGGTGGAACGCTACGGCTCCTTCAGCCAAGACTCGTCGTACATGCTCGAGCGGACCATCACCAACCAGGTCACCAAGGCCAAAGAGGTGGTCAAGATTCCGCGACTGCTCCTCGGCGGCACCGTCATGAACGGCAACACGGGCATCGTGGACAAGGTCGGGATGATGACCGGCGGCGTGGTCACGGTTTTCCAGGTTCTGGACGGCAAGCTGCTGCGCATCTCAACCAACGTCATGCTCAACGAGACCGACCGGGCCGTGGACACCTACATCCCCGCCGACAGCCCCGTCTACAAGACCGTCATGAGCGGCGAGTCCTACACGGGCCGGGCCTTTGTCGTGAACGACTGGTACGTCACGACCTACGAGCCCATGTTCGACGCCGACGACAAGGTCGTGGCCGTCATCTTCGTGGGACGCAAGATCATCAACCCGCAGCTGCGCGAGATGATCACGACGACGAAAGCCTCAGGCACCGGGTATTTCTTCGTCTACGACTCCACCGGGGCCGTGCTCATCCACCCCACCCTCGAAGGGCAGAACATCTTCGAGCACAAGGGGATCGGCGAGTTCTTCCGCAACCACAAGGGCGGCTTTCTCGAGTACGAGTGGGAGGGAGCCAAGAAACTCACCTACACCCAATATTTCGAGCCCTGGGACTGGCACCTCGGCGTCGGCCTGAACGAGAGCCAGATGGTCAGGGGCCTGGACAGGCAGATCGTGACGCGCAGCCTCCTCGTCGGCGCAGGCGTCATCGCCCTCGGCGTGCTGATCGCCGTGTTCCTGGTCCGGGCCATAGCCAGCCCGCTGAACGCGCTCGCCGCGCAAAGCCTCAAGGTCGCCGAGGGCGACTACACCATCACCTTCAGCCACGCCGCGCAGGACGCCATCGGGCACCTGTCCGCCGCCATGAACACCATGGTCGGACGGACCAAAGAGATGCTCGGTGAAATAACGACGGCCACCCAGGCCCTGGCCTCCTCCTCCACGCAACTCTCGGGCATCTCGACCCAGATGACGGCGGGCTCGGCCCGGACCGCATCCATGGCCAACGCCGTGAGCAGGGCCACGGGCGAGGTGACGGAGAACATGAACTCCGTCTCCGCCGCCATGGAGCAGGCGTCGGTCAACATGAACACCGTGGCCGCCGCCGCGGAGGAAATGTCCGCCACCATCCAGGAGATCGCCCAGAACTCCGAACGGGCCAAGAACACGACCTCAAGCGCCGTGGTCAAGGCCCAGGACGCTTCCGGGCGGGTCACGGAACTCGGGGAGGCCGCCAGGGAGATCAACGCCGTCACCGCGACCATCACGGCCATCTCCTCCCAGACCAACCTCCTGGCCCTGAACGCCACCATCGAAGCGGCCCGCGCGGGCGAGGCGGGACGCGGCTTCGCCGTCGTGGCCAACGAGATCAAGGAGCTTGCCCAGCAGACGGCCAGGGCCACGGACGACATCCGAGACCGCATTAACGGCATCCAGTCCGTGACAGGCCAGACGGTCCGGGACATCGCCGACATCACGGGCGTCATTTCCGAAGTCAACGACATCGTCACCACCATCGCCGCGGCCGTGGAAGAGCAGTCCGTGACAACCCGGGACATCGCCGAAAACGTCGGGCAGGCCTCCATGGGCATCACCGAGATCAACTCGAGCGTCGCTTCCAGTTCGGCCATGACGCGCAACGTGAGCGCGGACATCGAACAGGTGCGGGCCGCATCGGACGAGATGACGGCCAGCAGCCGGACCGTCCAGTCCAGCGCCATGGAGCTGTCGGAACTGGCCGAACGCCTGCGCGAGCAGGTTTCCCGCTTCAGAATCTAGCCCCCGCGGCACCGGGGCGGCGGTCATGGCCGCCCCGGTACCTGCCCTGACCGCATCCGGCGAAAACTTCCATCGAATTCAGCAAAAAAGTGTTTGACAAAGACCGGTGCTCTCCATAGAAGCGTCTTCTCGTGTCGGGATGTAGCGCAGCCTGGTAGCGCACTTGAATGGGGTTCAAGGGGCCGGAGGTTCAAATCCTCTCATCCCGACCAGACACAAGCCCACATAGCTCAGTTGGCAGAGCGCGTCCTTGGTAAGGACGAGGTCAGCAGTTCAATCCTGCTTGTGGGCTCCAGACATTAAGCCGGTCTTAGGACCGGCTTTTTTGTGCCACTTCTGTGCCACTTTTTTGAGTGAAGCATTAGGAAGCAATAGGAAAACAGGATCTTCGCTCGGAACGATTCCTGCTAGAGAATTTCCCCTTTTTTTAGGTCTCCAAAAAATTTCTTTTCTCAAAAAAAATTGACAGAATTGACAGAATTCCCGTCTTCTCCTCTCAATAGCCTTATTTTCCGAGCTGACCCTTTGATCATGACTCTCTTCGGAAAAGACAAACTCAATCCTTTTTGATCCCCCTATTCGATCAACGCCGACGCCAAGACCCGTTCAACAAGTTGCTTTTCCTATGTCCTGGGCAGCTTCGCGGAATTCGAGCGCACTACCCAGCGGGAGCGTCAGCGTTGTGAATCAGCATTGAAAAAGCCAAGGCGGCAGAAAGAAAAGCGTGGATCGGGCCAAAGTGCACACCCTGAGAGAGCAAGGTGTTTCTTTCAGCAAGATCGCTGAGCAACTCGGGTGTAGCCTATCCAGTGTTCAACGTGTCATTTACGGCGAAACGCAACAACCAACAATGAGTCCGAAGGCATAACAGATATGCCATCCATACATTCCTTGTGAAAAATTATTTTTCTTGCGCGACAATTGACATAGGTACGATTTATGCTTGAGTATCACCAACGTCATTATCCCAAATTATCAGGAGACACCATGGAAGATTATCTCAAGCAAGCAATCGATATCGTTAAGGCCCAGGCATCAGTTCGTAAAATGAACGAGGAAGAGATCACGTCCATGATCAAAGCCTTGACTGGAAGCATTCGTGGAGTAGCGGAAGGCGTTGCACCTGTCGTCGAAACTGAAGCTGCTGTCGATCCCAAAAACGCCATCCGGGAAAAAAGCGTTATTTGCTGTGAGTGCGGAAAGTCATTCAAAGTTTTGACGAAGCGTCACTTGGCGACACACGATCTAACGCCGGAGCAGTACAAAGAAAAGTATGGCTATAAAAAAGGAACGTCCTTGGTGGCAAAATCTCTTGCCCGTGAACGCCGCAAGACCATGCAGGGTATGAAGCTCTGGGAGAAACGCAAGAAGGCGCCCAAGGCCGAATAAATTTTATCATCAGGCCGGCATCCCCTCGCCAAGGGAGCCGGCATCTTCTTCAAATCATCGGCGAACACAGTCTCAGCTGAACCCAAGCGCACGAAACATCCATGTGCGGACGATTCTCCCTTCCAGACGAAACAGCGGTTGCCAATATCCTGAATATTGACCGCTGGAACTGGCATTGGCCGGAGCCACGATTCAACGTGGCTCCGACAACCCGTGTGCCCATGGTCTTCAAGGCAGATGACGCGCTGTTGGAACTGAACGGCGCGCGTTGGGGGCTCACACCCCATTGGTGGAAGAAGGATGCGCCGCCATCCCTGACCTTCAATGCCAGGTCCGAAGAGGCGGCGGAGAAGCCGACATGGCGCCAGAGCCTGCGCAAGTTGCGCTGCCTGATGCCTGCGCGTGGGTGGTACGAGTGGAATGAAAAAGAACAGGTCAGGAGCGACTCGGGCCAACTGGTAAAGCAGCCTTACTTCATATCTGCCCCGGAATCAGAAGCTATCGCCTTCGCCGGGCTTTGGTCCATCTGGATAGGACAGGACGGCACCGAGGTGCTTTCCTGCGCATTACTCTCCAAGGCGGCATCGCCGGCCATCGTTCATATCCATGACCGCATGCCTGTCGTCCTCAAACCGGAACACTTCGATGCCTGGATGGACCCGAACACACCCGGACCGGCCGTCCAGGAGATCATCACCGACTCGCTGAACGAGTTCGCCAGCTACCCCGTGAGCACCATGGTCAACAACACCCGCAACGACTTCCCGGAACTGCTCGTGCCCCTCAAAGCCTGATTTTTATGCGCCACGCAAACGTCTCCAGAAGGTATCGGGTTGCCCGGCTCGATGGCCTTCAGAACAGCAGCCGAACCGCTTTGCGCAGAAATTTCTCGGCCCACGACGTCGATGATTCTTTTTCATAGCGGCGCCACTGCCAGGGGGGCGTCGGATCCTTGTCGGCCCACAGCCCTGCCCCGGTCGACCTCGCTTCGGCTTCGAGCCCAGCCCATTCGCCGCACACCCAGCCCTTGCAGTACTGCCTGTACAGCCAGGCGTGGCCGGATCGCAGCTGCGCGGCATTGACGTCCTCGCCGTCCACGAAGATCCGCGCCACGGTGCGTCCGTACCTGTCCGTATCCATGGCTTCGACCTGCACCGATTGCCCGTGCACCATGGATGACAGATTTTGCTTCGAGGCCTTGCCGAACGACTGGCCGGACTCGGGGGCGTCAATGCCGTAAAGCCGGATTTTCACCTGGCCGTGCCCGTCACGCAGAACGGTGATCGTGTCGCCGTCGGCAATACCGATAACCTTGCCGGTCCATGCCCACCCTGCCCCGGCCTGGAGCAGGACGAGCTGAAGAAAAAGCGCCGCCCCGGCCGCGATTTTGCCTATCCACCTCTGACACTTCATTTCGGATCCGCCGTCCTTGGTTGCGGTTATTTCACCAGCGGCAATTCGGCCCAGCACGTCGTGTACCGGGGCGATTTCCGCTCCTGCCTCATGTGCCACGGCTTGCGCCCGACTCCCGACGAGGCCAGGGTCAGAATCCTGTGGCCGTACTTGTCGTTGACCTTGTCCAGCATGGTCATCAGGGCCTGCTGTTTCCTGCGGTCATCCCCACTTGGCTCCATGAAGGATAGCTGGCGGTTGTTCTCCGGCACGAGTTCAAGAAACATGACCCCGACTTTTTGGTACCTAAACCCCTCGCGGTAGATGCGCCGCAAGATGCGCATAGCCTGGGCATGCAGGATCGGCGTGTAAGAGGTGGGCACGGCCAGCGCCTGACTACCGCTGCCGTTGTACTGAGGATCGGGATGGAAGCGGCTGGTCTCAACAAATACCTGCACCACCCCGGCCAACAGCTTCTTGGCACGCAGCTTTTCGGCGGCGCGTTGTACATACGCGGACAAGGCTTCCTCCAGGCTATCCAACTCGGCAATCCGGGTCCCGAAGGATCGTGAACAGACAAGGCTTTTTGCCGGGGGCGGAGCCTCCTCGAAGGCGATGCACGGTATCTGCCCCAGCTCCAGGACCGTATGCAGCCCGGCGATGGTCAGATGCTTTTTCACCCAATCCCGTGAAGCCCGCTCAAGCTTGTCGGCGGTATCGATGCCCGAAGCCTTCAGAAACCGCGAATAGCGGCGCCCAATCCCCCACACGTCGCCCACATCGATCTTCGCCAGCTGCAGCTCTATGTCCTGCGCCTCATCGAGCAGCCAGACCCCATTACTGGCAGGGGTCTTCTTTGCCAACCTGTTCGCGACCTTGGCCAGAGTTTTCGTCCTGGCAATCCCCACGCAGGCCGGAATCCCCGTCCATTTATGGACCGTCCGCCTGATGTCGTCGGCGATCTGAACGAGCTTGCCGGGATTCATGGCCCTGAACAGCAGGAAGGACTCATCGATGGAATAGATTTCAACCTCAGGGGAAAACCCGGCCAGCACCTGCATGACCCGTGCGGACATGTCCCCATAGAGTGCGTAATTCGATGAGAATATCCGCACGCCATTGCCCTCGAAGAAGGACTTGCGCTTAAAGGCCGGCTCTCCCATGGCGATGCCCAGAGCCTTGGCCTCGTTGGACCGGGCAATGACGCAGCCGTCGTTGTTGGAGAACACGACTACCGGCTTGCCTTCGAGCGCAGGTTGGAACACCCGCTCGCAGGAGACGTAGAAATTGTTGCAATCCACCATCGCAAAAAAATCCCGGCTTTGGGCGGCAAGCATCAGATACTCCGGACCACGCCCCATACCTGAAGATCCTGCTCCCGTGCCAACCTGGATGGCTGGAAAGCCTTGTTCTCGGGCACCAAACGGCACCGCCCTCCTTTCAGGTGAAGGCGCTTGACAGTCATTTCTCCATCCAGGGCCACGACAACAATCTTACCATGAGCCGCCGTCTCAGAGCGGTCGCCCACCAGAATGTTGCCATCGTGAATACCCACGCCGATCATGGATTCGCCGCTAAGCTTTTTTTCCAGGCGGTGCCGCACAAGGAGCTCCAAGAAGAGATTCGACTCGCACTGCTTAGTGTCAATGGGATCAACGAGGTTCATCACCAGCATCTGTGGTCCCTGGACGGTGAAAATCATGTTTTGACGGCCCACGTTGTTGTTGATGGCGGTTTTAGCCTTGACGAATCACCCCCCTAAAGCAGACTATCTCCGAAATGCTCAAACAATACCGACTTGCCCACACCACCATCGAAATTGAATTGAAACAAAAATTCTGTCGTGACCTGGCCGAACATCATTAAAGCCAACAGCCTGCTTTATTATCAGCGCTGAAAGAAAAACCATGCCAGCTATTGCCACCTTGAGCCTATTCGTCGTCACCGCCATTGCTGAAATCACTGGCTGTTATCTGCCATATCTGTGGTTGAAGAAATCGGCCTCGCCGTGGGTCTTGTTGCCAGCCGCAGCAAGCCTCGCACTTTTCGCATGGCTGCTCTCCCTGCACCCGACAGCAGCGGGGCGGATTTATGCGGCCTACGGCGGTGTATATGTCTCCGTCGCTCTGGTGTGGCTGTGGCTGGTGGACGGGGTTCGTCCACACGTTTGGGACTTTGTTGGCGTGGCGGTGACACTACTCGGCATGGGAATCATTATGTTCGCACCCCGGGGAGGATGACAGATTCCGAAATGACACCCAGTTCAATTCCAGGTTTGGGGACGGCACCGACGTCCGAAACCGGAATTGATATAGAGCCTGTTTGAATTCATCCAGGGCCATGGCTGCGACCAAGAGCGAGGTCTTTATCTTCGGACCCGGTGATAGAGCAAATCGTAAAAAAGGATATGAGAACGCTCAAGATCAAGAAGCCACCAAGCAGGATAAGTATATATATTTCCGCAGCGCTGGCCTGCTTGTCGGTATGAACAGAAGCAGCCAGAGATCTCTCTTCCATGACCGTGACCAAGTCGTCCAATGATTGCAGATATGCGCTTTGGGCTTGGCGCAGTTCCCCAAACATCAATTGGAGGGCATCTTGAATCTGCCCTCCCGTCACCAACCCTATGAATTTATCCGAAACTTGGACGTATGTGTTTCTCAATTCCGCAGCGGCTTTGACTAGCGCCATGCCCTTTTCATCTGAAACTTTTTTTATCAGTATCTCAAAAAGTTTATTTTCTTTCTGCCGATAGGCAGATATACGCTGTAATTCATTTTTTCTTTGTTTATTATCAGTGTCAATAACGATATTTATGAACTCACTAGAGACAATACTAACATTATTCATTATGCTATTTATTTGTGTAATTTGAAAAATAAGATTAGTGCTAATATCATTAATGTTATTTTTTACTGCATGTAGAGATAGTGAACTGTAAAGTCCAATACCAATCATAAGGATGATTATCACTCCATAACTTAAAATCATCCGCGTACTAATTTTTATATTTTTAAGCATTATTGTAATTATCTTTTAAGCAAAACCATGCAGTTAGAAAATGTCACATTTTCTCTCTGGAAGACTCGGAGACATTCCATGGAGTAGTCATGCCTTGCGTACATCAAGGATACCGGGATCATGGCCTATGATCCCGGTATGTATATATAAACCCCGCTCGAAGGCGTGGACGATTTCCGCGCACTGTTTTTTGGAGCATTTCATAACTGTGGATTTTTAGACAAGAGCATATATTTTGTCAGTTCTGAAAAACTCTAAAACCGGCCCGCCACACAACCCATAGACCGGCCGAACTTTGAGTTGAAAAACGTGCCCAAACAATTTGAGGCATAAAAAAAACGGTGTCCTGATGAGCTTCCGGATGAAGTTGAACGCTGCGCAGGCCATAAGACTTCGAAAATTTTGCGCACGCCATCTTCACCGATGCGCCGCCGAGTAGGTCAGGTCCGAGAAGCGGAGCCAGAAATTGGCCGATCTACCTCCCTAGGAGCGGGTCTTCCTGGCCAATTTCTGGGTATTTTTTTTTATTTCAGATAGATTTCTGTTTTAGCGACTGTAAAAACAACTCTGAAAGTCGAGATCCCTTAGTCAAAATCAAATATTTCCGACAAAAAACCTTCGCGCTTCTTTTTGTGACGACCGTCGTGGCTATGCGGTTGATGACCATAAGTAGGCATGGCTTGATATGCTAGCGATGGTTTTTCATTTTTTTGCGTAGGCACTACCACTGATCTTTCAATAATTTTGTCCAGTTCCCCTCTATCCAACCAAACTCCTCGACATTGTGGACAATAATCAATTTCAATTCCTTGCCGTTCGGACATAATTAAGTTGACATTATTGCAAATTGGACAATTCATACTTTGCTCTCCTATGAATGTTGAATGGATTTTTTAACTTCAGTATTGTTTTGACAAAGTCTGGAAAAACATCCCTGCAAGAATAGGAGATGTCTGGCCCGCATCGCATCTAATATCACTCTGTTTGAGGCAACATAAGATCAGTCTGATCTCGGCGGATTATAACTCTTTAGCCTGCAACAATTTTTGACGTGTCGGAGATTATTTTTGTTGGGTCAGATAATTTGCCCTTCACCCTGATTTCAAAGTGAAGGTTAGCCCCAGTGGTGCGCCCTGTTCGCCCCACTTGACCTAGAACCAGTCCTCCACGAATTTGTTGCCCCTTGCGGACGAAAATAGTTCGAAGGTGGGCATAGCGGCTTTTCACGCCATTTGCGTGGAGAATGTCTACCGTTTGTCCGTAATCCTCCACCCAACTCGCCTTGACCACCACTCCGTCTGACCAGGCCAGTACCTCTGTACCAGCCGGGCGAGAAATATCGATACCTTTGTGAAAAGTCTGTCGCTTGTTGATTGGATCGCGCCGGATTCCAAATTTAGAAGAGGGCGCGAGTTTGCGTTTAGGTTTTACCGGTTTGTGAAGCCGTCCGTCAGTCATGGGAATTCCCGTGTCTGCGTTGCCAGGGATGGCTTCCAAAGTCAGAACGCTAACAATCAGAAACAAAATTGAATAGAACACAATCCGTTTTAAACGGTTCTGAGCAACGAGGCGTGTGGGGCCTTGATTCACCACGAATTCTCCTTCAGCTACTATAATCGGTGTGTTGATTTGCTATCGCTTGATTTGTAACAGACGCAAACCATTGAAGATAACTAAAAGTGACGATCCCAGGTCCGCCAGGATCGCGGTCCATAGCGTGGCCATTTGAAAAACCGCCAACAGGAGAAATACGGCCTTGACGCCCAGCGCGAACCAGATGTTCGCCTTGATTGTCCCCATCGTCCGGCGCGAATGCCGGATGAGCCAGGGCAGCTTGGAAAGATCGTCGGACATGAGTGCCACGTCGGCGGTTTCAATGGCTACATCTGTGCCGATGGACCCCATGGCGATGCCCAGATGCGAGGCCGCCAGCGCCGGAGCGTCGTTGACGCCATCGCCGACCATCCCTACCAGTTTGCCGGACGCCACCAACTCCGTCACCACCCGGGTCTTGTCCTCCGGCATAAGATCGGACCTGTACTGCGTCACCCCAGTTTCAGTGGCGATCTTTGCCGCAGTCTTGGCGTTGTCGCCGGTGAGCATGACAATCGTATCCACGCCGAGCAGGGCGAGTTCTTTCAGGGCGTCCCTGGATTGGGGCCGCACCCTATCCTCTACTGTGAGACAGCCCAGCACCTTCTCTTCAGTCCAGACCAGTACGAATGTTCCAGCAGACTGGGCATGGCGGTCGATGGCCTGCTCAAGCTCGTCTGTTCTGGCAACGCTCCCTGTCTCGGCCAGAAAACGCGGATTGCCGATAAAATACGTGGCCTCCCGGATGCGCCCCTGCGCTCCCAAGCCAGGTCTGGCCTGCGCATCTTCAACATGCACCAGAGGAGCTTCAATGGAAGAGGCATGCCGCATGATGGCCTGGCCCACGGGGTGGCTGCTGCGTGATTCCAGGGCTGCGGCCACGCCCAGCAGTTCTGATTCGGAAATGCCGCTGAATGCCGTCACCTCGGTCACGGAAGGCCTGCCGTGGGTGAGCGTACCGGTTTTGTCCAGGGCGATGGCGTTCAGGGTGGCGGGCACCTCCAGAAATACTCCTCCCTTGACCAGCACGCCGTTTCGGGCCGCCGAAGCTAGCGCTGCAACGATGCTCACCGGTGTAGAGATCACCAGGGCGCACGGACAGGAGATCACCAAAATGACCAGAGCTTCATAAAACCATTTGTCCCAGGCTCCGCCAAAAAAAATGGGGGGGACCACCGCGAACAGGATGGCCACTGCGACCATCATCGGCGTGTACACGGCTGCGAATTTTTCCACCCACTGCACGGCCTTGGCGCGCCGGGACTGAGCTTGCTCCACCATGCGCATGATCCTAGCCAGGGTGGATTCGGACGACAGTTTGGTGGTCTCCACCTCCAGCGCGCCGTCGGCGTTGATGGTGCCCGCGTAGACCACGTCACCAAGCGTTTTCGTCACCGGCATGGATTCGCCCGTTATGGGTGACTGGTCCACGGCCGATATGCCGGAGAGCACGACGCCATCCAAAGGGACACGGTCGCCGGGCCGAATCAGGACGCGTGAACCGGTGGGGACATCCTGCACCGGGGTTTCAACCGGAGAAGGAGACAACGGAGTAAAAACAAGTGCCTTGTCCGGGGCCAGACTCATGAGGGCCTGGATGGCATTTCGTGCTCGCCCGATGCTCCAGGCTTCGAGTTGATTGGCCAGGGCGAAGAGGAAGGCCACGGAGGCACCTTCGGAGTACTCGCCGATAGCCATGGCTCCACTCACAGCCAAAACCATGAGCAAATTCATATCCGGGCGCAGCGCCCGAAGCGAACGGATCGCCTTGGGCAACACGTGCCATACGCCGCCGAGCGCCGCCAAAACCCAGAGCAGCTTAGCGGCGAAGGGTGCTGCGCCGCTTTCCTTGAAGGCAGCAAGGATGGAACCGTGCTCGGTCATCATAAGGGCCAGACCGCCCGCCCAGAGCAACCCGCTGACCACGCAGAGCACCTCACGCCCACGGCGCTCCCAAAGGCTTCCCTTGACGGGGCACGTGCCGCCGCAGCACGCGCAGGAGGGCAGGGCGTCCAAAAAGGGTTCGGCCTTCATTCCCGTCGAGTTGATGACCTCCGCCACGTTCTCTGCGTTGACGAGCAGGCCGGAGAGGTCCACGTGCAGTTTGCGGCTGAGCAGATCGAATTCCAGCCGGGAATCCTGGCCCACGATGGGCAGCAGCACCCTTTTAAGGACCGCAACCTCTTCGGAGCAGTCCATGTCCTTGATGATAAACGTTATTTTTTGCATTTCAAAACTCCTGCTTTCGACCGTTAGTTCCCGACACGCACTGAGGCAAGCAGGTTGTCCATAGTAAGATCAACGGGTATCTTTTCGTCTAGAATGACGACGTCGAAACGTACATTCGGCTCATGCTTTCTGAATGATTCCGACTGCCGACTCATGATATTTTCCAGTCGGACCAAACTCAAATACTTGCCCTTGGGGAAGGGGCGCACCCACGCAGTGGCGCTGTTAGGTTCCAGGATTCCTCGATTTCCAGGTCCCAATCCACCTCCGAGTAAAACATCCAGAGGCTCCGAAGTTCCATTGAACTTGTCCAAAAACGCTTGCTCAGCCTGTGCACCCCATGGACTTATACCAATAATCACGTCCACGGCAGAGCGCATCGTGAGAGTCTCTTTTCTGACTGCCTCCATGTCAGCAACGGAAGGCACCGCTTCAGGAGTCGTGAGTACTGGGAAATACACCAGTCCAATGCGCATGTTCTTGCGCTCGATGATTTTGCTCACCACCTTGCCGGGTGGTACCATCCAGGTTTTGAGTGCTACGGGCATATCCTGCCCCAACACAGCAACGTCCGCAGGCGTGAGCATCATTGCGTCGTATTCCAGCACGCCATAGGCTTGCCCAATAACTCCGGGGGCATTGGCAGCAGGGCTCAATTTTTGGTCGATGCTGGCTATCTCATAAGGACCAGCCAGAAAAAGTCGAACCGTCTGGGTTTCGCTTTCTTTTTTCTTCGAGGCGATGAGGGTGGCCCGCCGGGCCAACCCGCCGATGAGTTTACCGCCTCAGTCGGGGCATGGGTCAAAATACCCAGAGGTGTTGGCTGTGTAATATATTTCAAGAGCCTGTCCGTCGGCATAGGCCTTTGCAGGAAGCAGAGTGCATAACATAAATAAAAGATAGAGGATACGAATCATGGGCGTAGTCCTTATTTACCTGTCTCTGCAAGTTCTTTTTCAATATCCATAACCAATTCCCGATTTTCTGATTTTAGGGTCAAGGCCTGCTGAAAGAATTTTTTCGCAACGTCAGGTTTTTCAAGTCCGTACTTGTTAATGACACCGAGGTAATAGAGAGCATGGAGCGAATCAGGCTCGGCCTGTAGAACAAACTCATACTCGGCTATCGCCTCATCGTATCGTTTGAGCTGCACCAGGGTAAACCCTCGGTGGTAATGTGCTCCAATATTTTTCGGATCAAGTTCGACCACCTTTGACCAGAAATGTTCGGATTTCTGCCAATCCTTCGAACGAGAAAAAACTTCGGCCAAAGAGATAAGGGCGTCCACGTCTTGGGGATTCGTCTTGATTCTGGCCATGAGCGGGCCCAGTTCTGCCATATTGTCAGATTGGTCGGTTTTCTTCTGCCCTGCCGGGTGCTCAAAAGGAGCGTTTGCACCTGTAATGAATGCGGTCAAAAAAATCGCAGTGATAGCTGTGCCCATCATCGCCACGATTATTTTTCGTATTGGAAATTCAGCATGTGTAGACATGTTATTCATCGGAATGCCCCCCCTGTGTTCTGCGAGTGCGCCACGCCAGCAGCGGTAAAAGAGTAATACCCAAGCTGCCGATCCATACCCAGTTCACCATGGGGTTGATGCTCACTTTGAGTGGTTGTACTCGATCGCCTTCGATATCGTGGATTGTGGCGTAAAGTTCATCTCCCAAACTGAAAAGGGTAGAGACCTCGCTGTTGGGATGATCGTAGTTGCGATACAATCGTCGTTGTGGGGTGAGTTCACCTAAGCGTTTTCCATCTTTGCTGACTGTGATTACCGCTTCTTCGATAGCCAGTTCGGGTTTTTTCTCTGTTCGGAGTTTTGTGTATTCGAACAAGTACCCGCCGAATAAGAAATTTTCGCCTGGTGAGAGGGCCGCTTCGTGGGTTTTCTGGAATGGCCCCGAGACAGCCACGCCCAGCACGAGCACAGCAAAAAACACGTGAGATCCGTGGCAGGCCATGAACGCACGTGAGCGAGCGGCCTTGGGCTGAAGGAAGGCCAACAAGGCCACGGATACGATCACGGCCACGGCCGCTCCGACCGCCGCTACAGCCAGTAACGGCCTGACTCCCAGCCAGAGTCCTATGACGAAGACGCATATCCAGGCAGCAACCGGGATCATGGCGACCGTTGGTTTCCAAAAGCCACCCTTCCAGCCAAGCCAGGGGGCAAGGGCTAGAATCATGGCCATGGCTGTGAACAACGGCAAGCAAATAGTGTTATAAAAACCTTGGTTAACACCCATGGGGTTGGTTTCCCACAATTGGCTGATCACTGGCCAAAGGGTACCCATAAGCACAATGGCACCTAAGGCGATCAGAAGCCACACCAACATCACAACCATTCCTTGCTTGCTATCCAGACCGGGAAGAGAAGGAACTATCCCTGCCGGTCGCACCAAAGCTACGGCTACGCTCACGATCATCCCGAAAGAAATGGCCAAAATAAGGGGCAGCGCCACTCCTCCCTCGCCAAAGGCATGCAGGGATTCGACCACGCCGCTACGAACCAGATATGTGGCGAAAATACAGAGGAGCAGGGTCAGGCAAGCAAGAAATACATTCGTGCGTGGCAAGGCTCCGAAACGCCGTTCAATGATGGACGTGTGAAGAAAAGCCGTGGCCGAAAACCAAGGGATCAGAGACGCGTTTTCAACCGGATCCCAGGCCCAGTAGCCGCCCCAACCCAGCTCCATATATGCCCACCAGCCACCCAGAAGGATGCCGGAGGTAAGCAGCGCCCAGGAAGCGATATTCCAGTTATGAGCCCCTTCCACCCATAATCTTCGCTCGCCGGTCATGGTGGAGGCTAGTGCTAAGCAGGCAGGGATGGTGAATCCCGCATACCCTATGAAAAGCAGCGGAGGATGGAGCACCATGCCGAAATTTCGCAGCAGCGGGTTGAGGCCTTGGCCGTCGACTGGTGGCGTGACAAGCGTGACAAAAGGGCTGCTCGGACCGGTGAGAAGCAAAAGAAAAAACGCCTGCACCGGCAGGAAAAACATCCAGAAGTACAGTTTTGTCTTGGGATTAAGTTTTTCGTACGTGGTGGAGAAAAAGAAAATTATGCTTGCCGCACCCATCGCCAACGCCCAGAAGAGCAGCGACCCAGCTTGGCCCGCCCAAAAAGCAGTGACGGTGTAAAATAGCGGCAGGGTGCTGTCCGTGTATTTTGCGACGTAAGATAAGGTGAAGTCTCTGCTCACCAGCGCTCGGAGAAGAGTAGCGGACGCGAAAGTCACCAAGATGACTGACGACATATTCAGCCGCTCCAGCCAGGGCAACACCTTGCCACGCTCAGTCCATGCCTCGATACAAGCGAGTCCGGCAGCCAAAATCGAAAGAAGCAATGCGAAGAGCATCGCTCCGTGAGCAAAGAGATACATCTAACCTCCGTGAAACGAAGCCGAAGCCTCGGATAGAATGATGGCGAACGCTATGTGTTTCGCTTTTGTGAATAGAGCCGCCGTCATGGAATTCAGTTGCCTACTTTGTTTTTTCTTCCATTGACTGCACGGCAGGCTTAAGGGGGGAACCGATGATTGCCCCCATCATGAGAATAATGGTCTCGCATACTGTTGATATATTTGCCTGCTCCTGATTCATTCAGACTTCAGCTATCAACTTCGATTTTGTCCTATTCATTTACAGGGGACGGACAGAGGTACGACAAAAGCAAATCTCGGACCAGGAAAAATACTCTAAAATTATTGAGAAAATTGTGAATAATAAAAAAAACAGCGACGTGGTGTTGCACAATAATTCCCTAAATCTGCACAAACCTAGACTGATTTATCCCCCTCACACTTAAATGTCAGAAGCTCATGTTGTAACCCGCTGAGTCATTTTATGTTGAGCAGTTTGCTTTGGGCATTCTGACTGCCTTTGAAAAAAAACATCCCCGCACGAACTCGTGTCCATGCGGGGAAAGCGATTGCTGGTTTCAATGCGCCGATATCGGTCTGAGAAGGTTACTGATTGGCAGGGGCGTTGCCTCCGTGGCCGGTGGGAGTCTGGTTCATAGTGCCGTTTCCAGGCTGCATTCCGCCACCCATCATACCCATTCCACCTTGCTGCATTCCGCCACCCATCATACCCATTCCACCTTGCTGCATTCCGCCACCCATCATACCCATTCCGCCTTGCTGCATTCCGCCACCCATCATCGGACAGCTACCCATGGGCATAATACCCTCCTTGGCCATCTGCTTGTTCAGTTTGACTTGTTCTGTGTACAAATTGGCCCGTAAGGCATTGATTTCCGTGGTCAGGGCTTCGACCTTTTTGTCATCGGTCTTTTCGCTGAAAAGTTGGGCATTGAGTTCGGATTCCTTGGCTAAAATTTTCTTGTTCAGGTCCGCTGTCGCGGCTGAGAAGTTTGCGTGCATCTTTTGCATGGAAGCTTGTTGTTCCGGGCTCCTTCCCATCATTCCTCCACCCATCATCCCATGTCCCTGCGCACTTGCAAGGCCTGTGAAGATCGTTACAAAAGCCAAGGTCAAAGTCAGGGCAATGGCGTTACGATACGTTTTCATGATTCGTCTCCTTTTGAGGTTATTTGATTTTGTCGCCTTGGCCGCAGTCGGTTAAGGCGAAGTTGGCTTTGATGAGCGTACAAAGCAGCCTGCGCTTTGTGTGGTCGAAGCTTAGATCTCAAGTCGCTGTATTTTTCATGGCAATTTCGTCCCTTGCACTCGGATGTTCAAAATTGCCCGGAGTCTGATCTGTCATCTGAAGGTGTTCCTCTCCGTCGCTTCCATAATTTTGCACATATGATTCCCAAGCCCTACCAGAAGTAAGATTCCCAATAGCGGGGGTGCCTATAGCCAGTGTCCCTCAATTCCACATGGTGTGTACCCTCCGATGTGTGTCTCGCGGCCAGTTGGATCTCAATTGGCAAGGGGCGTGCCAAGAATATTCTTGGGTGTAATAATTTAAGATAATGTGTTTATTTTATTGTACTGCAATCCAGGCAAAACGTTGTTCATCGGAACGAATAATTTGACGGAAATCTGGTATATATGACGGAAGCCATCTAACGGGTGGGTATTGTCCCAGGCTTGAAACGGTGCTATACTCTTCAGCATCCATTACCAACCGCCACCATTACTGCCTCCACCTTCGTGGCCACCGCCACCATTGCCGCCTCCGCCTTCGTGGCCACCGCCACCGCCATTACTGCCGCCGCCATTGTGGCCACCGCCACCGTCATTGCCGCCTCTTCCACCCTGACCACCACGATCGTTTTCACCGTCGCCATTCTTACTTCTGTCACTGTAACCACCTGCACCGCTCATTTCGTTACTGTGGCTTCCTATGCCGCCCACAGAACCGCTTTTGCCTGTGTGGGTAGTTTTGGAAGCTTCCTTGCCCAGTCCGGCGGTATGCTGAGATTCGATCTCATTATGTTCCACAACTCCGTCTTTGTCGGCATCTACGTGGCCATATCCATTGCCGATTCCGTGGTCAGCATGGACAGTTTCCATCTCAGCATGATCAACGACTCCGTCCATATTGATATCCGAGTTTTCATACCCTGGATAAGCTGAGCCAAACTCTTTTGTGGACACAATACCATCCTGGTTTGTATCTAAGGAACCTTTGAATTCGGCTGTTTCTCCAGATTTTACCCCATTTAGAGAGAAAAAGAGCAATGCCCCAAATGCAAAAATTGCAATACTGTGTTTTTTCGACATACATTCTCCATTTTATAGGTTAAATTAAATCACGGTTTGTGCTTAATTTTTCGTGCATATATTTTAAATAATTTAGCATAATCTCTCTATTAAATTTTATACTTAATAGAGAGATTATATATTTCATAATTCAAATATTACCAATGTCCTGGCGCTCTCTAATTTAGACATGAGCCTATCGACTAGCTTAGCAATATCATGAATGCATTCCGTTGCTCATGCCCATGCAACCATTCATCATTCCACCATGCTGCATTCCGCCACTCATCATGCCCATTCCATCGTGCATCATAGGGCAGCCCATCGGCATGCCAGGCCCCCCACCATGGCCTGTTGTGCCAGTCGTCATAGGGCAGACGAAACCAGCAGAGGCAGGCAAGCCTTCCTTGGCAAGCTTTTTTTGCAAGCTGATACGTGCATCAAGAATCTTGCCGTTGAGCTCGGTGATTTCTTTTGTCAGGGTCTGAGTTTGTTTTTCATCGGTATTTGGACTTGCAAGCTGGGCGTTCAGTTCATACTGCTTGTTCATGAGTTGCTGACTCAGATTAGAGATGGTTTGCCCTTGTTCCTGGTAGATTTTCTGCAAAACGGCCTGCTGTTCTACCGAGAGTTGCGCATTACCCATGCCCATCCCCATATGGCCCATGCCTTGGGCGAACGCGCCCGTGGAAAGTACGGAAGCCAAAAAAGCAGTCATCAGCGCGATAATTAAGGTGCGTTTCATTGTCGTACTCCTTTCATTGCCCCTATGTCGGCTGATTGGGGACATAGGGGATTATAAATTCAGATTGCGAATTCACTTTAGAAAGCGGGATGACCTCTTAACGGTTCCAACCACCCATCATGCCACCACCGTGGTTCATGTTGCCCATCATGCCTCCACCGTGGTTCATGTTGCCCGTCATACTGCCACCATGGTTCATGCCTCCCATAACGGGGCAAGACATCCCATTTCCTCCACCGTGACCATAGCCATGCGGGGCTGTCTGTGTGTGCCCCGCACCCGTCATGGGGCAAGGGTAGTAGTTATTGCCAGGCTGACCATACGCTACCTGACTAGTCACTACATTCGCGGCTTGGTTATTTACTGAATCCTGTGCGCGAGCTGTGTCGGCATTTGTAACAACCATAGCTCCCACGACAAGCACAGCAGCCAAACTGACAGAAATACGGTTAACGATCTTACTAAACATAATAACCTCCAAGTTGATGTTGATTTTTTTATTTTAAAACGATTATGATTGGTTAATAATTTTTTTCATTTCCAGATATGTCTCGTGCGTAATATCTCCATTGGCAAAACGATGTTTTATGATCTGCAAAGAGTCGTCCCTATCGTTGAATCGAGTTCTGCTTGCTTTTAAAAATCCTCGTAGAAAGATACCCAGTAGCAACAATACAATTACCATTAAAAACACACCAAATATCCAGTGAGCACTGAAGCTGCCCCATTGAGAAGAATAAAAATTTTCGCAACCCCACATAAATTGATCTCCTTTATTAATGGGCTTTAGCCACCGCCAGACTCGCCCTCGTTATCTTGCTATAGGCAACAGGCGTGCCAAGATGGCAGACTTTCCAACAACATATTGAAATAATAACTATTTTTGTTCAATTTAGCACAATGAATGAAGCCCCCCAATGCCAAACTGGAGTAAATATTACTCGCAAAGCGGGGGTATTGCGTGTACTTTTTACGCGTAGGCATTTGTTTCAAACGCTAACCAACACTGGCCCTTCAATTAAAGAGGTTGGAAATGATGATGAAATCGCTGGATAAACGACGTTCCTGGATGAAAATCCCCCCCTGGCTTATCATCGGAGCGGCAGGAATCATGACCGCAATTGTCGTTGTCATGGCCGTTCGGAACACCCACCGGGAAAAGGCTTTGACTTCCCAGACGTTAATGGAAAAGGGAGCGACCATAATAAGAGCCTTTGAATCGGCAGCTAGGACTGGCATGGGTATGCACTGGAGTGGACGCCAACTTCAAATTCTCCTCCACGAGACCGCAGGCCAAGCCGGTATCCTTTACATGGCAGTGACCGACGAGAATGGGATGATCCTTGCTCACAGCGATCAGACCAAGATTGGGGAAAAATTGTATGATCGGCAGAAGATTCAGTCCCTAGAAGTGAACACCGTTGAAAAATGGCGGATTGAGGACGGTTCCAACAAACAGCGAGTCTTTGAAGTCTATCGCAACTTTGCGCCTATGGCTGGGCGACCTGTGCTTGACCATAGCGGTGGAATGGGCGGACAAGATTGGTGCGATTGGGGGCAAGGAGGAGGTACACCCAGTCCGGCCCGACAAATCATCTTCGCCGGCTTCGATGTTACACCATTCGAGGAGGCCCAAGCCGAGGACTTCCGTAATACGGTAGTTCTTTCCTCCGTTCTTCTCCTACTTGGAATCGGTGGCGTCATGATGCTTTTCGGGGCACAAAGCTACCGCCTATCCAGGAGACAACTCCAAAACACTCAAGCATTCTCATCAGAGATTATCAAAAATCTCCCCGTCGGTCTCATCACTACTGGAAGCGATGGACGCGTGGCAGTCGTGAATGGGGCAGCAGAAAAAATATTCGGGCTTGAAGCGTCCCTCGTGTCGGGCAAACTGCCTGATGACATACTGCCGGCGAACTTGTGCAATCTGAATGATGTCATCGATAGCGGAGAAGCGATCATTGAGCGTGAAATCGAGTGCGCCGTTGACAGCAAGGCCATACCATTGAGTGTGAGCGCCGCAAAGATCACCAACGAAATGGGAGACTTTCTCGGAAACATCTTGATCCTCAGAGATCTTGGAGAAGTTAAACGGCTCCAGGAGGAGGTGCGCCGCAAGGAGAAACTTGCTGCATTGGGCAGTCTCGCGGCAGGCATTGCTCACGAAATCAGGAATCCGCTATCATCAATCAAGGGATTCGCTAAATATTTTGAAGGTCACTGCGAAGAAGGCAGCGAAGGACGGAAACTTGTTGCAGTCATGACCAAGGAAGTGGACCGTTTGAACAGAGTCATCACTGAGCTGCTGGAGTTCGCCAAGCCTTCCGACCTGAAGACCCGCCCGACAAATGTAAATGACATCATTGAACACTCACTTCGCCTCATCCGCCAAGATGCTAATGCCAAAAGAATTCGAGTAGAATTTACCCGGGACGAACAACTCCCCAACGCTGAGATTGATCCTGATCGTTTCACGCAGGCATTGCTCAATCTCTACCTGAACGCAGTCCAAGCTATGGAAAACGGTGGAATACTTGCTGTTCGAGCATCCACTGCTGGCGTGAACGAAATCCGCATCGAAATAGAGGACTCAGGTAAGGGCATCCCGTCAGAAAGCCTTGGAAGCATATTCAACCCATATTTCACCACGAAATCCTCGGGCACCGGCCTTGGCCTTGCCATAGTCCACAAGGTAATTGAGTCGCACCAGGGAGAGATCAAAGTCAGGAGCGCTGCTGGCAAGGGCACTGCGTTCAGCATCTTGATACCTACTCAGAGAAGAAAAGGAGAAATACATGGCCGCCAGACATGAAACGACCGTTCTCGTCGTAGATGATGATGAGAGCCACCGAACCATCCTTCAGGCTCTCATCAAAGGTTGGGGGTATAAATTGGAGGGGGTCGATGACGGATCAAGAGCCGTGGAACTAGCGAAGGAAAAACCCTTTGACCTGATCCTCATGGATGTCCGTATGGCCGTAATGGGCGGAATCGAAGCCCTCAAGGAGATCAAATCGTACAATCCTTCCATCCCAATCATCATCATGACGGCCTACTCAAACGTGGAGTCGGCAGTCGAGGCGATCAAAGCTGGGGCCTATGACTATCTGACCAAGCCTCTGGACTTTGACATGCTCCGATTGACCATGGAACGGGCCTTGGAGCATGTCTCCCTGAAGGCCGAGAACCAAGAACTCAAGGAGCGCTTGGTTTCTTCTTTCGACCCTGGGAATATCGTCGGCCGGAGTGAGGCCATACGACGACTCATGGATATGGTGGCCATGATCGCGCCAAGTGAAGCTACAGTTCTCATTAACGGCGAGTCCGGTACGGGCAAGGAACTTATCGCCAAATCCATCCATTTCAACAGTTCTCGAAAAAACGGTCCTCTCGTGACCGTCAATTGCGCGGCCCTAAGCGAAACACTCTTGGAATCAGAGTTGTTTGGGCATGAGAAGGGGGCCTTCACCGGTGCCGATAAGCGGCGGGAGGGGCGCTTTATGCATGCCAACAAGGGAACCATCTTTCTCGATGAGATCGGTGAGATCTCCCCTGCCATGCAGGTCAAGCTCCTGCGGGCGATACAGTCCCGGGAAATCCAGCGCGTGGGTAACGATCAGACCATCCAGGTGGACGTACGGATTGTGGCGGCGACGAACCGGGATCTAAAGGCGGAGGTCGATGCGGGCAATTTTAGACAAGACCTTTACTACCGACTGAACGTGATGACGGTCGTCGTCCCACCACTTCGAGATCGAAGAGAGGACATCCCGCTCCTGGCCATGCATTTCCTGCACAAGTTTGCGGATACCAACAGAAAAATTGTCAAGGGCTTCACGCCTCAGGCCATGGACATGCTCCTCAAGTACGACTGGCCCGGCAATATCCGAGAACTGGAGAACGCTGTGGAGCGAGCTGTTGTGCTCATGCCGGGTGATTATGTGACTGAGCGGGAACTACCGTTGAGCATAGATCAATCCTTTGAAAGTCATGACAATGCAACATCCAAGATTGTCCAAAGTGAAGATATTCTTCCTTTGAATGCAGTTGAGAGAGAGGCTATTCTGGCTGCCTTAGAAATCACGAAAGGAAATAAAACTGAGGCAGCAAAAAAACTTGGAATAACCAGGAAGACTCTCTTGGCAAAGCTGCAACGTTAAGTAGAAAACTACACCTCCATTCGTTTATTATTTGCTGTGACCCTCAGAATACGCAAAAAAATGTTGGTAAGTGTCTTTTCTGTTGCTCTCCTCCAGAGGAGACTATGCAGGAAGTTCCCCTTCGCCTAAGCCCCACAGCTTTCGCTTGCTCCAGACGATGTCGCAGACACGGGCAGTCTGTTGATAAAGGCAGAAGATCATCTTGAGTCACAGTCGTTGCCCAGACTAACGTCCTGCACCCGCAGGACACCGCAAATATCGACGTAACCCAAATTATTGTTGAGCCGCTTCTCTTGGCGCAATAGGCCATAGTTGAAAATCCACTTTACACAACGCTCCTGAATAGGGATGGAGGCTTAGCCGTCCATCCCCATCATAACCGCTACTTCATATCAACCTCTACATCATGAACGGCGGCTGCAGGGTTGTCATCTTGAGCACCACCATGCTCTGAATCATCGGACGACGTTGCGTTTGACGACATTTCCGACATCACCGCCACCGCAAACACGCCGAGAACTCCGGTCAAGCATCCGCCAATAAATGTCAGTATCTTCCCCATTCTGTCCTCCCTGGGCATGATTTCATCAGTCATCGAGAGTCTCCCTTACTATTTCGAGAACGGCGATCGCGATCGCTATGGCTGGTCCCCAACTCATATGGTCTTCCCTCCCTTGTTGTGCCCACGGATGCGGACGTTGCGGACATGTCCCAAACGAATGATGATCCTGTCAGGCGGACCGAGAATCGGTCCTTGGAATTTCCTTCCTTTCATAACGCCTCCTGTTGGATTGGTTGAAACAAAAGGGGGACCATTGGCCCCCCCCGCACGGTTGTTGACTGACTGGAATGGATCAGCGTCCAAGAATCGCGCCCTCAAGCAGAGTGAACATGGCGGGCACCAGTTCCGCCATGGAATTTACCACGGCGTTACGCCTTGGCAGGAGCACGTTGATTCCGGGACTGGTGATTCCGATGCCATATATTTCAAACCCTGCCTTTTCCCCCTGCTCAATGGCCTGAGTCGCGCACTCCAGAGAATCCGGCTCCCCATCCGTCACGACGAGTATGAGCTTTCGCAGCTCGCTCAAAGGCAGCATGTTCTGCATGACCCACCACAGGGCTTCCCCCATGGGCGTACCGCCTGCGGGTGTGAGGTCCAGATTGGTATGCACCTTCTGGCCGTGCGTGATGACGGGGGCGACGGTTGAGTAAGAGCCATTCGGCAACTGTGAACTGGGAAACGCGGTCACGGCGACATTGATCTTTGAAGCCTCCAAGGCGGAAGCGACGGCGTAGCAGGAACAGCAGGCCAAGCGGATCCTGCGCACCATGGATCCGGAGCAGTCGAGCAGGATGTGGACTGCGGTATTGATCCCGGTTCGCTCGGCCTTGGTCCGAAAAAGCCTGGGATCCGAAACGGCTAGACGATGGAGTTGCCCGGTATCCAGACGCCCACTTCTGCCGCTTGAAGCTCGTGCCAGGATCTTTGTCTGCAGGAGGCCCTGCAGCCTGGTCCGCAGCGCCATGGACGCCTGCCTTGCCTCCAAAACATCTGCCTCGGTCAGGGAGCCTGCACTTTTCGACGTGGGTATGGCCACGGTGACGGCTCCTTCCTGGGACTGCCGAGATGTGGCTTGCAGGGCGTCCGCCAGGATATCGCCTAGGCTTTGCGGGAGGGCGTCCTCCCCTGCCCCAAGGAGATCACGGACATACTCTCTGACCTGGTCCTGACTCCCGTTGACCGCAGGTAACGCCGAGACATCGGCATCATCCGAGTTGCCCCCACCATCATGGCCATCTCCATCATCCGGAGCTTCGCCCTGCTGTGACTCCCCTCCGCATTCAGACTGGTCGCTGTTGTCATCTTGGGTGCCGGGGGGTGTTTGTTCGTTACGCCCGTTAGCGCTTTGTTCATCAGGTTCGGACCCGTCATCCAGTGGTGCGCCCTGGTCAGGCGACACCGGTTGCTCGGTTGAATTCGCATACAGATCCAGAACGCGCACGATTTCGCGGGCGAAGTCTATGGCGTCCTGAGTCGAACGACACCTGGTGCGGACCGTTCTCAGCACGCGCTCGATCTTCGGTCTCACACCTGGAAAGGCCGCATCAATCTGACCAGCCAAAGCGTTCTTTCGGTTGCGAAGCGCAGCGACATCCCAGGACCGGACTTCGAGCAGGAGCCAGTTGAGAATGATGGCCGCAGGCTGAGATGGCTCCTTTTGAGCCTCCGTGTCGAAGACATGCGCAATCAGCCAATCGAAGTTCTGGCGGCACCCTGGGAATATGGACGCAAGTTTGTGCTCGACCCTTCGATCTTCCAAAGTGTTCCACACATGCTTTTCGAGCGGCGTGAGCGAAGCAGCCTTCAAGGCCAGGAAGTCAGTATCCCGAACATGCCCGGCCTCGTGGTCCAGGTAGCCGCGAGCCATGGCCAGAAGGGTATCCGGGACATCGCCCGGCAAGGACGGCAGCCGGATGACCGTGCCGTCCGTATAGGCGTCAGTACCTCCTATCTCGACTTTTACTCCGTATTTTCTGCCGAGCACGCTTGCCACCAAGGGCAGTGAGCGCATCACGGCCCGTGTGTCGATCATCGGTGCCTCCAAATGCGAACAGCCCCGGAGCTTGTGACTCCAGGGCTGATCGGCTGTATATGTTCGTCATTACCAAAGCCCGCAGTTGGGCATTACCGGCTGCATGGGTATGTCAGGGAATATCGGCGGCAGATCGTCCAACGTAGGCACGATACCCACCTCATCCTGGACGTCCAACTCCGACATCTCCCTCTGCCCTTCGACCAGGAGGGACAGAAGGTCCTTAGAGGTCGTACCGTCCATGATTTTCTGTCCATGCTCGATCAGGGCGTCCGTGTCCCGCAGCAGGGAGACGAGGCCCTGGAGCATGAGCAGGTTCGCACCTTCGATCCTGCCGCGTTTGGGCAGGTGTTCGAACGCGGTGTGAATCAGGTCCGCAACTGGAGACACCCGTGGCTCGACAAAGCTCAGGCCCGAGAGCTTTTGATGGATGGTCCGCAGGGGTGAAAGGGCCTTGCGGGTGATCTCTGTCTTTCCGGCAAAGCATTTGTGCCAGGCTTCCGTGGCCGCTTTGGACACCTCGCCGAACAGGGTCTGACCCAAGGTCGCCACCTCGTCCTTGAGCCCTTCCATGACGGGGTCGGCCGGATCGGGAGGAACGATGCGGTAGAGTCGCCAGATGAAGCCCATGCGGCTTCGGACATAGTCGGCGCTTACGGTCGAATCGGCGATAATCTGCTCCCAGCCCGCGTGTTTGGCGATCCAGTCCCGCACGGATTCATCGTAGCGCGACAGGAAATCCTCCTTGGCTGCGTTGAAGTCCTGCAGAATCTGCCCGAGCTCGGTCACGATGGCGTCCGCTTGGCTTTCGGGAATGGCCCATCCGCCAAGGAAGCGGACACCGTGCCTGTCCAAGAGGCTCACGGCCCTGGCCTTCAAGGTCCCGAAGACCCGCAGGGCTTCCGGATCGCAGACCCTCTTACTCCCCAGGGACGCTAGGTCCTCGGGGGGAAGCGTGGCCCCGGCAAAGTCCTCGGGGCTCAGTTTTTTGCGTGCGGTCCAAATGTTCACCTCAAGGTGCAGGGCCAGCAGGCTGTCCAGGACCTTGATGTCGGTGTGCGTGTTCATGCTCTTCTCCTCAAATGAAAAGAGCGCCTGGTGTGGCGCCCTAGTTTCCGTTCACGATGATAAAATCCTGCCGGTCGATCTTGACCAGCACCCTGCGCCACATTTCCTGGATGGGGCACTCGTTCTTGCACTCCTGGCTCTTGATGGTGCGGGTGACGCTCCTCTCGAAAGGCGTGCCGTCGGAACCTCCGAGCCACATGCTGATGATCAGGCCCGGGGCATTGACCTCGGCCTTCCAGTGATAGCGGAACCCCGTCTCGGGAACTTGCTTGGCCAGTTCGATGGACTGGCGAAAGGGGAAATCCGGTTGAGCTATGTCCATATAAATGCTCTCTGTGGTTGTTATGTTGATTTTCAGAATGTGACCCAGCAAAGCCGGTAACCCTCGTGGATCTTGGCAAGAGCCCTATCCATCATCTCCTGTACCGGGTTGCCCTTGGCGTATCTGGCCAGGTCCAGGACACGGCCTTGTCCGGCGGTGCTGTGCCTTCCCCACTGCAGGGCCAGCCCGTTTGGATGAGCCACTGCTTTCCAGAACTTGCCGCCATGTGGAGTCGATTTTTCCAGGAGAACGGATGGAGGGTGGGCGCAGTTGGACAGGTAGGAGGGATTGGCAGCCATGGCCTGCAGGACCGAGGTCATAGATTGGCGCACTTTGGTCAGGTCGTCGGGAGTGGTCGCATCTTTTTGCGTTTCAGCAGCGGCACTCCTCTCTACTCCCCCATGGACTGCGGGAAGACGCGCTGAGCGAGCTCATGAAGCATGGCCCTGGTTTCCCTGGTGGCGCGAAAGCCGAGTGCCCGGTCCAGGGCATAGGTCACAGGCTGGACTCCTTGCCTGGACAGGGGCTGAAAACGCACGGTCAAATCGGCCCAGCGAAGAAGGGTCCGGGTCGAGAACGTGACCTCGATACTGTTGGCGATACCGACGCCGGCCTCACCCATGAAAAGCCTGCGGACTTCGTTTGCATACTCGACCATTTTCTTGCGGATCGTCTCGGGAAGTTTCGGACAGCATCCGCCCAGGAGCTTCTCCTCGGCGTCGCGAGCAGGATAGCCCATCTCGCACAGCCAGAATCGATCGAGAAACGCGAGATTTTGCCTGAGAGTTCCTTGGTATAACCCGGTCTCGTCGGACCCGCCATTGGTATTGGCTGTAGCTGCGAAACGAAACATGGGGTGCGGGATGATGAGTTCGCCGCCATTCTCCGCGATGCACAGCGCCTCACCATCAAGAATGCCGTTGAGGCCTGTGGCGGTAGCCGGTTCGAGCAGGTCGAGCTCATTGAGGAGAAACAGCCCGCCAAATTTCATGGCCAGAGCCAGGGGGCCGTATTCGAATTCCATGCTGCCGTTACGAACCGACAGATGGCCCACCAGATCGGGGAACTCCAGTCGGCTGTGCCCTGTGACCTCGAAGACGGGATAGTTGAGCCTGGAGGCGAGTTGCTTGATAGCGCTAGTTTTCCCACTACCTGTAGGACCGAAGACATACAGCGGGTCGGAGATGTTCATCAGCCAAACCGCGATGTCACGGCTTGTCTCGTGGAAAATGTATCCGGAATCCGGAGTCGGCGTGTAACTGCAGGGGCTGGCATAGCCACGGATGATCCTGCCCGAGGGGCTGCCGCTGAAGACTGTGCCTGCGTCCAGTTCCACGGCCTGGAGTTTTTCGAGTTCGTCGTGAATGGTGTTGGTCATGTTCTGCTCCATAAAATAGAAATCCCGGCCGCCCTGTTACGGGTAGCCGGGATCTGCTGGTTGATAATTTTCCGAACTACGATCGCTTGTTGATCCTGCTGACGGTCAGCCGGTCAAAGGGCTTTCCCTCTGACTCGCACCTGGCGATAATCTCGTCCGCCTTCTCCTCGCCAAAGGCAGCTGAAAGCTCCAAGCGCAATTGCTCCTTGTTCAGGGTACGCCTGCCATTTTGAGCCGAGACCCGAAACCGATGTCTTCCTGCGTTGATCCAAGATCCGCGGACATCGCTCAAGGCATAAGCGGTCCTGAGCCCATCCTCGATTTCCGATATCTCGACTTCGAGCTCGCCCTGTCTGGCCTTCAAATCCTTGAGCCGGTCCAGGGTGTCGTTCCACTGTGGCTGGTCGACCCCATCAAACTTCGGGCAATCGGCGTTGAATTCGCACCACGAGCACAGAGGATGGAAGCCCTGGGCTGTTGCCAGGCCGTCGAGCCCGCCACCACTTACCTTCGACGCGTCGAATTCGTGCCATAACTCTTCGGCTTTATTCAGGCAGAGGGACAGCATGGTGTCGTCTGGCAGATATGGACCGAACGCCTTGGCATCAGACATGGACAGGCAAAGCACCCAGGCCTCGATGTCGACCTCTGAAGGACGGACTGGCATTTCGATGCCAAACCTCTCCCTGCAAAGCTGCGGGAACGTGAGCCCGGCACACCCCAGCCTATGCAATTCACCATGGACGCCAAATGCCGGTTGGTCCCAAAGATCACGCAGAAGCCCGACTTGGCCATAAACCTGAATTGCGTAAGAAGAATACAGTGTCTTGGGCAATTTTTCGCAGCTTTTAAGCTCCAAAATCCGGACCGTGGGCTGTCCTACTGTGCTTGCAAATACAAAGTCCAAGTGCGCCCTGATCGGTACCCCGTGGTGACTCGTCACGATTTCGAGTTGTTCGATCAAAGGCAGGCGCTGCTGCCGGAAGACTTGGGCAATACCCGCTTCGAACCAATGCCCACGCTGCAGGCGCAGTTGCCTGGCAAGCAGCGACGGGAGATCGTGTTGACGGACAAGGTTGTCGGCATGCCCGAAGAGCTTGCGCCCCACGGCTGCACGGGGGCACTCTAGGGCGCGACCTATGTCCGACATGCCGATATACCGGCTTCGGTCTCCCAATGATGACGCGGTTCTTTGAGCCGACGTTTCCACAAGCCCCCTGGCTAAGAGCGCCATGAGCCCTTGAGTCCTCTCCTCATAAGTTTGTGCTGGCATTGCCTACCCTCCAAAATGACGAAGGCTGCCCGATTGGAGCAGCCTTCGCTTGTGTTTTGTGTCCAGATTGTCATGATGCTTGCGCATATTTCCACCACATTTTTCGCTGAGGGTTCCATTTGAAGCCGGCGCCGGCCAGGAGTTCCTTTTTGGCCTGGGTATTGCCGGTGGCCACGATGCACACCTGCCCGTCAGTGGCAGTTATCTCCTTGTAGGTGATGCCATCGATTTTCGGGAGTTGGTGAGATCGACTGGGATGATGGGGAGACGGTGCAGAGTCCTGCATGGCGAGAGCCCTTTTCTGGCGCTGCCCGCCCTTGCCGGAATCTTTGGGCAAGTTTCCGTCGGTGTCTTCTTCGGTCACGATGCCGAGCATAGCGGAAATGGAGTAGCGCCGAATATAGGTCATGGCGATGCCAATGCCTTGGGGATCGTTCTTCGGCAAGGGGACAACGGCGTGTGAGGACTGCCATTGGCCGGACTCGGCGTGAACTAGCTTGGTCACAAGCCCCAGATGGCCAGGTTCAGCGGGAACTGGATACTGGGTAAGCCAAATGCCGTTGGTGAGTAGCGCTTCACGGCACGAATCCATAACGCTGTTGAGGGTGGCGTAGTTGGAATGGGTGAAAGGGTTGAGACGGTCCTTGGATGCAGGTTGCAAAACGCGCTGCACCTGAATCAGGGCCTTGGCCAACTTCGTGGTCTCGGAAGAGCAGTAGTCTTGGTGCATGGTCACTCCTTTGAAAATGAGGGTTCTTCGACCTTTCGCCTCATGAGAGAGAATTTCTCGTTGAATTCAAAGGAGTAATATGTATCTGAAATTTCATGAATGACATAATTCAAGTGAGACTGGATGGCGCCTGTCAATTCATGAAAAAAAATCGACGACCAACGTCGATAGAAGCAAACATTCCAATCAATTATAATTCACCTATTTTGGGAAACATATTGAAATTTAGAACCACTAATGCCCTAATTTTGAAAAAACGACAAAAATTACCAAAACTACGCTGGGGGTGGATGGCCACTTTGAGCGTCTATATGGGAGAGGACAAAGACAAAAAATACATTCAAACCACAAAGCGAGGCAGGGCCGTATGAACATAAATCATATCATTAACAAATTAACAGAGTCAATGCCGCCCGTGTTTACCCGAAAGGAACTTCCTAAGCTTCTTGGTGGGATATTAACTGTTGGGCATATTTGTAATTTGGACGCAGCAAAACAAGGTCCTCCGCGTCTGAGGCTGAAAAGGCATGTAATATACGAGAGAGACAGCTTTCTTGAATGGTTTAAATCATACTTAGAAAATAGCAAACACTCTAAAAAAGAGAATTAGAATGGCACTTAAAATGGTCGACACGCTCAACAGAGAAGAGCGTAAAATAACATTTCAAGACTCAATAACTCATTGGAAAAAAATAATTGATCAATGTAGATATTCAAATGAATGTATGAACAAACCAAAAATTATAGATACACCACAAATTACAAACTTACCAGAAATAATTAACAAATGTGTATATCATCACACAATAGCGAACAATGTATCGCCGTCTTACGCCCTATTTCTAATGCTTGGCGCAATGAACTGCGCAACAAGAGGTTTTTTCAAAGTATTTAACGGCAGCTTTTACACTACAGCAAATGCGTACATAATTCAAGCTGCCGACCCAGGTTATGGAAAATCACACACAACAGATTTTTGTAAAAATCCAATTCAGTCATTTGCAGATCATTATAACGAATCGATCAGAGATCTTATAAAAAACGAAGCGCGACAACGAAATAAATTAAATGAAAACATCAAAAAGCTAGAAAAAAAAATTTCTAGATGCAAAGATGAATTTTACGAGAAGGCATATCTAACTGAAATCACAAAACTAGAAAGAGATGCGGAAAAATTTCAAACAAAAGAGTTAGTAATTTTTGCAGATGATATTACAATACGTTCACTTATTGAAGTTTTAGCAGACCAAAATGAAAGAATCGCAATAATGAACTCAGAAATTGGAATTCTTCGCCATCTCATAACAGCAAAAAACAATTCGAATTACTTTGATAAAATACTACGACTGTTTAATGGCGACAGCATTACATTCGATAGAAGCGGAAAAATTAAATACGCACTTAACAACCCAATTCTTTCTCTATATACAGCAACACAGATTGAACCAACCAGAGATTTATTCACAAATCAGCATGTCCACGAAAGCGGCTGCATATCGCGTATGTGGATAACAATCGGCGACGACAGAAATATTGGATATCGAAATTTCGAGAACACAGAAGGTGTCTTAAACGCACAATGGTATTATCAATCAGTTATAAACAAGGTACTGGATCGAATACAATGCAGCAAAGACAAATATGGACTTCTACACTTCGACACAGACGCCGAAAAAGAATTCAAAGAAGCAAGATATGAAATCGAAAGAGAACTCCAACAAGGCCGCTCGCTCAATCCAATTCTTGGATGGTCAAAAAAACTATGCAACCACATCTCGACGTTAGCTGCATTTATACACCTCTACGAATACCCAACAGAAAACAACATAATATCACACAATACACTCATTAATGCAATAGATATCTCCCGTTGGCTATCGAGCAACATGATATCTCTCACAGACTTTGCATTTCCGGAAAAATCAAAAGATTTTTTTATTACTATAGGAAAAAAAATATACGATAAAAACTTTACAAGCTTTACACCACGCGACATTACAAGACTATTTAGCAATGTTAATACAGAAGACGTAAAGCATGGAATATACATTCTTATGAGCCATGGCGCAATACAGGCACATCCTGATCAAACAAAAAATGGACCAGGAAGACCAAGCGGCAAATTATACTCTGCCAATTATTACATATTAAAACAATTACTAGATAATTACTATCGATAAATATCGATTTAAACACACAATAGATAAACTAAATTATATTTCGCATTATATAAAAAATATAAATTTATTAAAATTACATAAAACTGCATAAGTAAATCAATGCTTTGCGCATCGATTATGACTAGAAGCATGACTTTATATTTAAAAAAACATCAGCAATAAAATTTACAGATGACAGCCGCCATCAAGCACAAGCACATCCCGAGCAATATATTCTTAAATTTAAACAGATATATACGTTAAAGACAACTTTGCAGTGCTCACGCCTTACCATCAGGTGATGCTGAATGAACACTGCGCTCGCCAAACCCTGAGAAAAACCCAAATTGTCATACAATTCTTGAGTTGACAAAGGTTTACGGCTCAGGATTATGAACCCTTCGCTCATAAGAGATGTTGCACTGAAAACGACGCTACCACCGAAGCTTCACCAAGCTCATTACTCGCTCAGGAACGCCACATGCGACTTGAAGATTTGCGCCCCGGCCTGAACATCGTCGGCCTTGAACCTACGGAAATCGTCTCGCTGATTGCTGTAAACCCTATCGGGGAAGGAACCGTTCAGGTCGTCTATCGAACCGCCTCTGGGGGCCTCAAAGAGAGACTTCTGGGCCGACATGACGAATCGCAGATCGACATCGCCACCCAAGGGAGGCCCTGGAGCTTCGACGGTGACGGTGAGGCATTCAAGCTGGCCGTCGAGGCCAAGCGGATGGACCTGGCCTTTCTTTTCGATCCGATGATGGCCGTCCATTCGTCCAATGTCGAGCCGCTCCCCCACCAGATCACGGCCGTGTATGAATCCATGCTGCCAAGGCAACCCCTGCGGTACGTTTTGGCCGACGACCCTGGCGCAGGCAAGACGATCATGGCCGGTCTGTACATCCGAGAGCTGGTCATGCGCGCCGACGCTCGCCGCGTGCTCATCGTTGCCCCGGGCAGCTTGGTCGAGCAGTGGCGCGACGAACTCTTCGAGAAATTCGGGCTGGAGTTCCGCATCTTCTCGACCATGCTGGAGCAGGCCTCGCCAAGCGGCAACGCCTTTGAGGACAGCGACCAGCTCATTCTCCGCCTGGACCAAATCTCCCGCAACGAGGACCTGCAAACCAAGCTCTACAGCTGCAATTGGGATCTGGTCATCTTCGACGAAGCGCACAAGCTGGCCGCACATTTCTTTGGCCAGCAGGTCAAGCGTACCAAAAGATTTGACCTGGCGGAAAAACTCGGTGCGACAACGCGTCACCTTCTGCTCATGACGGCCACACCGCACAACGGCAAGGAAGAAGACTTTCAGCTTTTTCTCTCCCTTCTGGACTCGGACCGTTTTTACGGCAAATTCCGGGATGGCGTACACAAGGTTGATACCTCGGACCTCATGCGCCGCATGGTCAAGGAAGAGTTGGTCAAATTCGACGGCACACCGCTTTTCCCAGAACGCAGGGCCTATACCGTCAACTATACCCTCTCCGACATCGAGGCGGCCTTGTACGAGGCCGTGACCCAATACGTACGCACGGAAATGGGCAAGGCTGACCAGTTGGAGGGTAAGCGCAAGGGCTCTGTTGGCTTTGCCCTGACAGCCCTCCAGCGCCGTCTGGCGTCCAGCCCTGAAGCAATTTTTCAGTCCCTGAGACGGCGCCGAGAACGTCTGGAGAACAGGCTGCGCGAGGAGCGACTGGCTGCCCGAGGCCAACGACTCCTGACGACGACCATAGACTTCATCCCCGAAGATGACGATGACCTCCCTGCCGACGAGCAGGAATTCATGGAGGAGAGCCTGCTGGATCAGGCCACGGCTGCCAACACGATCGCCGAACTTCAGGCAGAAATCGTCATTCTTGAAGGTCTGGAAAAACAAGCCGGGGACGTCGTCGGGTCCGGCCAAGATCGCAAATGGGACGAGCTATCCCGCATCCTGCAAAACGACCCGCGCATGCGCGATGCTACGGGTCGGCATCGCAAGATGATCGTGTTCACCGAGCACCGCGATACTCTCAATTATCTTCACCGCCGCATCACCGGCGTGTTCGGCAACGACGCGGCCGTGGTCACCATCCATGGCGGCACCCACCGCGACGAACGTCGCCGCATACAGGCCCTGTTTCGCTCCGACCCGGAGGTGCGCATCCTCGTGGCCACGGATGCGGCCGGCGAGGGTGTGAACCTTCAGAACGCCAACCTCATGGTAAATTACGACCTGCCCTGGAACCCCAACCGCCTGGAGCAACGCTTCGGCCGCATCCACCGCATCGGCCAGCTTGAGGTCTGCCATCTCTGGAACCTGGTGGCCAAGGAGACCCGCGAAGGCGATGTCTACCACCGCCTGCTCAAAAAACTGGAGGTCGAGAGCGAAGCCCTCAAAGGGCGGGTGTTCGATATCCTGGGCGAGGTCTTCGAGGAGACCAGCCTCAAGGACCTGCTCATGGAGGCCATCCGATATGGGGACCAACCCGAAGTTCGAGAAAAGCTGTACCAGAAAGTAGAAAGCTTCCTCGACCAAGAACACCTCCTCCAGATTCTGAATCGCAACGCCCTGGCCCAGGAAACCATGAGCCCGGAGCGCCTCTTTGCCGTCAAGGAAGAGATGGACAAGGCCGAGGCCCGGCGTCTGCAGCCCTATTTCGTTCGCTCTTTTTTCATGAAGGCCTTCGCCGCCTTGGCCGGCTCCATCTATCCACGCGAGGCGGGCCGGTTCGAGATCACCCACGTCCCGTCCATCATCCATGAGCGCGATCGGCGCATCACCGGCCGCAACCGACGCGACCTATCCCCGGTACTGCGCCGCTACGAACGAGTCTGCTTCACCAAGGATGCCGTCCAGCCCCTCTCTGTCTCCGGCAGCACTCGCGCCGAGCTTCTGCATCCAGGCCACCCCCTCATGTTGGCCATGTGCGACCTGCTCCTGGAGCAGCATGGCAATCTGTTACGCCAGGGCACCATCCTGGTCGATCCTGTTGACGACGGCGACACGCCCTATCTGCTTTTTTTGCTGACCCACGAGATCAGCTCCGGCGACGGCCAGACCCTATCCAAGCGCATGCAGCTCGTCCGCGTGGACGCCAACGGGCAGGCCAGCTTTGCCGGCTGGGCGCCGCATCTTGATCTGGAAGTGTTGCCCGCAGCAGACCTGCCGCTGATGGAACCGCTCCTGGCCTCTCCGTGGATTTCCCTTGATCAGGAGCAACGCGCCCTGGCCCTGGCCGCTGAACGCCTCGTTCCTGATCATTTCAACGAAGTGGCCGGACGGCGCATGACCTACGTGGACAAAACCCTGATCGCCGTGCACGAACGCCTGACCAAGGAAATCTCATTTTGGACTGACAGATGGATCAAGCTCAAGGAAGACCTGGAGGCAGGCAAGGACGTCCGCATGAACCTTGAGAATGCCCGGCGCACCATCGCCGACCTTGAGGGCCGTCTTGAAAATCGAAAACGGGAACTGCAGGCCATGCGGCATGTGCAATCAGCTACCCCCGTCGCCGTAGGTGGAGCGCTGGTAGTCCCTGGGACTTTGTTGGCCCGCTTGCGCGGAGAAGCTCCGGATCCAGGCCTCTTCTCCGCCGACGCCCAGGCACGAGCCCACATTGAACAGATGGCTATGAGCTCAGTGCGCCGAGCCGAGGAAGCCCGAGGCTGCACCGTGATCGATGTCTCGGCGCAAAAGTGCGGGTGGGATCTGACCTCCTACCCACCCGTGACGGACGGCAGGCAGCCGGAACCGCGGCATATTGAGGTCAAAGGCCGGGTCAAAGGCGCCAGCACGGTCACCGTGACCCGTAACGAAATCCTCTATGGACTCAACCAGCAGGACAAGTTCGTCCTGGCCATAGTGGTGGTTGACGGAGACAACTATGATGGTCCTCATTACGTGTACAAGCCCTTCACCCAAGAACCAGACTGGGCCGTGGCCAGCATCAATCTAGATTTGGATGAATTACTACGCCGCGCAACGCACACTGGAGGTAATGTATGAAAATCGAAGAAATTTATTTACGAAATTTTCGATGCTTTGAAGAATTATCTATAGTCTTTGACCCGCGGCTAACTATATTTATTGGGGAAAACGGAAAAGGTAAGACAGCTATTCTTGACGCTATTGCTACTGCATTTGGAAGGCTTCTGACAAAATTACCAAAAATTAAAGGCATATCTTTGAAAGATAGCGATATTCGAATCATTGAGAATGAAAAAAAATCTGCATTTACTCGATATCAAATATCAGCTTTAGATTTTAAAGGAACACATATAAAATGGACTGCACATAAAAAAAGAGACTCTTCTGCGAAAACAAAAAATGAAGTTGAATATGAAATATTAGGAAGTCTATTTGATATTGCAGGATTTAAGCAAATTAACGAATTTGCGAATTCACTCATCGATAATTATAATGATAATATTTCGTTTGAAATGCCTTTGATCGCATATTACGGAACCAGTAGAGCCATTGTGGACGAAGTGAAGAGACGAAGAAATTTTCGCAAAAATTTCAGCAGATTTGATAGCCTAGACGGCGCACTCGAACCCGACGCAAGGTTTCGGGCAGCCTTTGAATGGTTCAATGCCATGGAAGACGAAGAAAGGCGGGCACAGCAGGCGCTCCGCGATTATAATTTTTCACTTCCGGCGCTAAATACAGTCCGAAACGCTATTTCTTCAATGCTTCAAGGGTTTGAAAACCCAAGAACAAAAACAAAACCATTTAGATTCGTCATAGACAGAAAAAATGAAGATGGTTCATTGCAAACGCTTAGAATTTCCCAATTAAGTGATGGTTATCGCACCATGCTCGGATTGGTGATGGATTTAGCTCGTCGTATGGCTGAAGCCAATCCGCCTGATAGCAATTTGGGTCATGACTTTTCATGGGATGTCAAAAATCCCATCCATATGCCTGCGATTGTGCTTATTGATGAAATAGACCTTCATCTCCATCCACAATGGCAACAACGAGTTGTAACTGATCTCCAACGGACATTTCCAAATACACAATTTATCCTTACCACTCACAGTCCTCAGGTGCTTAGCACTGTGCGGCGTGAAAATATTCGTGTCGTTGGGCAGAATACCCAGGGCATGAGTATCGCGGAATCGCCCTTGGCCATGACCTACGGAGAACCAAGCGGGGACGTGATGCACAGCGTGATGCTCGTAGATCCGCAGCCTCCGGTCAGCGAAAAAGAAGACCTTCACCGCCTGACGGAACTGGTGGACCAGGGTCTTTACGCCAGTCAGGAGGCCGTGCGCCTCATGGAACGCCTTCAGGCCGCGTTGCATGAAAACCACCCGCAATTACAGCGGCTGCGGCGGAGCATTCAACGTCAGGAGGCGCTGAAGGGATGAGGCATGTTCGCAAACATGGCAATGGTGGCTTTCATCTTGCCCAGGCCCACGCCAATCCACCAATGACTCCAGAGCAGGCGACAAGTCGCTGGCATAATTTTCGTCAGCACAAGCAGGGCGTCATGAAATTATTACTGAACGAGCAATATACGCTTTGCTGCTATAGTGAACTCAGGGCCGATGAGGAGGGACTCGGCTGTCATATCGAGCACGTTGAAAATAAAGGTCAAAATCCCGCGCGAACCTTTGACTACACAAATCTGGCGGCCAGTGCTCTCCAATCCGATGATTTGCATACATTCAAACTGCGTGGAGAGGATGCTTTTGGCGGCCATGCCGTGGGTAAGCAACAGGGCGTGGACATGAATCGCTTTGTATCCTGCCACCAGCCAGATTGCCGGAATTTTTTCTCATATTTGTCCGATGGGCGTATCGTGCCTGCCGCTGGCCTGGACAAAATCGACAATGACCGAGCCCAGTACACTATCGACCTGCTCAACCTGAACTGTCCCTTCTTGCAAGTCAGACGCAAAAATTGGTGGGGCGAACTCGATAAATTATTAGAAGAGCATACCAACAAGGGCTGGGACATTTTAGATCTGGCAGCAATCGATCTCACACCCGCCAACAACAAATTGAGCCGCTTTTTCAGTCTAACCCGCCAGTTTTTTGGTCCCAAAGCAGAACTTGTACTTCAAAAGGACGCTCCTCACCTCTTATGACCACAGCTATCAAATCCCCCAAAAAGCTTATTGAAGTGGCGCTGCCCCTCGACAAGATCAACGAGGCGGCGGCGCGCGAAAAATCTATCCGCCACGGACATCCGTCCACCCTTCACTTGTGGTGGGCCAGGCGCCCCCTGGCGGTGGCGCGGGCGGTCATCTTCGCTCAGATGGTCAATGACCCCGGCTACCAGCAGGGCGGCGGGTTCAAATACGGCAAGAACAAGGCCGAGGCGGCCAAGGAGCGCCAGCGCCTGTTCCGGATCATGGAAAAGCTGGTTCTGTGGGAAAATACCACCAACGAGGACGTGCTGGAAGAAGCCCGGGCCGAGATTCGGCGAAGTTGGCGAGAAGTCTGCGAACTAAACAAAGACCATCCCCAGGCGGCGGAACTCTTCAACCCGGATCAGCTACCAGCCTTCCATGACCCGTTCGCGGGCGGCGGAGCCCTGCCCCTGGAGGCCCAGCGCCTTGGCCTGACTGCCTACGCCTCGGACCTCAACCCCGTGGCCGTGACCATCAACAAGGCTATGATCGAAATTCCGCCCAAATTTGCGGGCCGTACACCCGTGGGACCGCTACCTAAAGGCGAGAAAAAGATGGTCGGCCGCACTTGGCCCAGAGCCACAGGCCTAGCCGAGGACGTGCGCCGCTATGGGTCCTGGATGCGCGAGGAGGCCGAGAAACGCATTGGGCATCTGTATCCGCCTGTGGAAATCACCGAGGCCATGGCTCAGGACCGCCCTGACCTAAAGCCCCTGATCGGCCAAAAGCTGACCGTCATCGCCTGGATCTGGGCACGGACAGTCAAGAGCCCCAACCCGGCCTTCAACCATGTCCATGTGCCACTGGCCTCGACCTTTGTCCTATCCAGCAAGGCGGGCAAGGAAGCCTACGTGCAGCCTGTGGTCGAAGGCGACCAGTATCGATTTGAGGTTAAAGTCGGAACGACTTCGGATGGCCTCAAAGCAGGCACAACTGCCGGAAAGCGCAATGCTTTCATTTGCTTGCTGTCAAAGGTGCCGATTGACTACAATTTTATTCGCGCGGAAGGTAAAGCTGGACGCATGGGGCAGAAACTCATGGCCATTGTGGCGGAAGGGGCGCGTGGGCGGGTTTATTTATCACCAACAAAGGAAATTGAAGACATCGCCGCTCAAGCTAAACCGACTTGGAGGCCCACAACAGCCCTTCCTGATAACCCAAGGGACTTCAAAACGCCCAATTATGGGATGGCATCTTTCGGCGACCTCTTCACCCCCCGCCAACTCGTGGCACTGACCACTTTTTCAGATCTGGTGCAGGAGACTCACACCAAAGTCCTAGCCGACGCCCTCAAGGCGAACTGGTCCGACGATGGACAAGGATTGGATGCTGGGGGAACTGGGGCGCAGTCGTATGCGGATGCGGTGGCAGTGTATTTGGGATTTTTGATCAGCAGCTTGTCGGATCGCATGAGCACTATTTGTACGTGGGACTCTGGAGGGCCTACCTGGGGAACAAAAACAAGAAACACATTTGCACGACAAGCTATCCCAATGTCTTGGGACTTCGCCGAGGTAAATCCCTTCTCCACACAGTCAGGAAGTCTCGGAAATTCAATAGACTATACAATTAAAGGTATTTCGATCGCTGGTTTAAACGCTGGACAATCGAAGCAATCGGATGCGACAACTCAAAGCTATTCTCGTGAGAAAGTTGTCTCAACCGACCCTCCTTACTACGATAACATCGGCTACGCCGACCTCTCCGACTTTTTCTATGTCTGGCTTCGCAAATCCCTGAAGCCCATTTTTCCCGGCTTATATGCAACGGTGGCCGTGCCCAAAACCGAGGAACTGGTGGCAACTCCTTACCGCCACGGTGGAAAGAACGAGGCCGAAGCTTTTTTTCTAGAGGGCATGACCCGGGCCATTCGCAATCTAGCCGAGCAGAGCCACCCTGCCTTCCCCGTGACCATTTACTACGCCTTCAAGCAGGCCGAAACCAAAGGCGAAGCCGGTACGCACAGCACTGGCTGGGAAACTTTTCTGGCAGCAGTTCTTTCGGCCGGGTTCGCCATAAACGGGACATGGCCCATGCGCACAGAACTTAGCAACCGCATGATCGGCTCTGGGACCAACGCCTTGGCCTCGTCCATCGTGCTCGTCTGCCGCAAACGCCCGGCCGACGCGCTGACCATTTCCCGCCGCGAATTCATCCGCGAACTGAACGCGGTGCTGCCCGAGGCCCTGGACGAGATGACGCGCGGCACGGGAGCAGATTCCCCGGTGGCTCCGGTGGACCTGTCCCAGGCCATCATCGGCCCCGGCATGGCCATTTTCAGCAAGTACACAGCCGTGCTCGAAGCCGACGGCTCGCCCATGACCGTGCGCACGGCCCTGCAGCTCATCAACCGCTTCATTGGAGAAGACGATTTCGACCACGACACGCAGTTCTGCCTGCACTGGTTCGAGCAATATGGCTGGAACTCGGGCGAGTTTGGACAGGCCGATATCCTGTCCCGCGCCAAGGGCACCAGCGTCGAGGGTATCCGCGAGGCCGGAGTGCTGGAAAGCGGCGGTGGAAAGGTGCGTCTTTACCGCTGGGCCGAATACGCGGAGGACTGGAACCCGGTAGGCGACAGCCGCCTACCCGTTTGGGAAGCCCTGCACCACATGATCCGCGTCCTGCGCCACCATGGTGAAGGCCCTGCAGGAAAAGTCCTCGCGGCAGTGCGGCAGCATTCCGATGCCATCCGCCAGCTTGCCTACCGCCTCTACACCCTGTGCGAGCGAAAGAGCTGGGCCGAGGACGCACGCGCCTACAACGAGCTGATCACAAGCTGGGACAATATCGACAAGGCAGCCAGCAAGGCCACTGGCGAGCGCCATCTGAGCCTGAATATCTAGGAGATCATCATGACCCTCAAACCCTGGCGTGAAATCGTTCTGCCCCATCCGGACGTTCTGGAAGGGACTTTCCTGCAATCGGAATTCGCGGCCGACATCACCGCCGTGGCCACGGGCCAGGCTCCACGCGAGTATCAAGACGCACGCGCCTTTTTCGAGCGTACCTACATCACCGAGGGCATGCGTCACCTCCTGGTCTCCGTGGCTCAGCGTCTTTCCGGCCAGGGCGGCGACCCGGTCATCCAGCTCCAGACATCCTTCGGCGGCGGCAAGACCCACACCATGCTGGCCGTGTACCACTTGGCCACGCGGAACTGCTCCCTGAACGACCTGGCAGGTATCCCACCCCTGCTGGACCGGGCAGGACTCATAAACCTGCCCTCGGCGAAGGTGGCGATACTGGACGGCACTGCCCATGCCCCCGGCCAAGCCTGGACCCGCGCCCAGCAGACCATCCGCACCCTGTGGGGCGAACTGGCCTGGCAGCTGGGCGGTGCCGATGCCTATGGGTTGGTGGCCTCGGCCGACGCCAGCGGTACCTCGCCGGGCAAGGACGTCCTACGCGCCCTGCTGGAGCGCTTTGCCCCGTGCGTGGTCCTCATGGACGAACTGGTGGCCTATATCCGCCAGTTCCCAGACGGACAGGCCTTGAGCGGCGGATCATTCGACAGCAACCTATCCTTCGTGCAGGCCCTGACCGAAGCGGCCAAGCTGGTCCCCACAGCCATCATCCTGGCCTCCCTGCCGGAGTCGGAAATCGAAGCCGGCAGCCAGCGCGGCCAAGGCGCCCTCTACGCCCTGGAAAAAACCTTCGGCCGGGTCCAGGCCCTGTGGAAGCCCGTGGGAGTGGAGGAATCCTTCGAGATCGTCCGGCGCAGGCTGTTCGAGCAGGTTCACGACGCGGCCAGTCGCGAAGCGGTCTGTCGCGCCTTCGCCGAGACCTACGCCGCCGAGGGGGGCCGGTTCCCGAGCATCACCCACGAAGCGCGCTATCAGGATCGCCTGCTCCAGGCCTTTCCCATCCACCCCGAAGTTTTTGACCGCCTCTACGAGGACTGGAGCACCCTGGACAGTTTTCAGCGCACTCGCGGAGTCCTGAAGTTCATGGCCCTGGTCATTTTCCGTCTGTGGCAAGACAACAATCGCGACTTCATGATCCTGCCCGGCAGCATTCCCCTTTGTGACCCCAAGGTGCGCGGGGAACTGACGGCCTATCTCTCGGCCACGCCGGGATGGGATGCGGTCATCGACCGCGACGTGGACAGCGACAGAGCCGAGACGACCCTGCTCGAAACCCGCGAGCCCCGCTTTGGTACCTGCAACGCCGCCCGCCGCGTGGCCCGTACTGTATTTCTTGGCAGCGCTCCCGCGGCCACGGCCCACAAGCCGGGAATCAGAGGTCTGGACCGGGCGCGCATCCTGCTCGGGTGCATGCAGCCGGGACAGTCAGTGTCCCTGTATGCCGATGCCCTGAGTCGTCTGGCCGACCGCCTGCATTACCTGAACGCCTCGGGCGACAGCGCCCAAGATTCGACCCGTTTCTGGTTTGATGTCCGCGCCAACCTGCGCCGGGAAATGGAAGACCGTAAGAACCGGTTCAATGACAAAAACGAGATCGCCGCCAAGTTGGCCCAGGTGATCAAGGCGCTGACCAAGGGCTTTGATGTCATGGACGGTGTGCACATCTTCACCGCTCACGGCGACGTACCCGACGACGAAGGCCTGCGCCTGGTGCTGCTGCCGCCAGAGCGTTTCTACACCAAGGGCAATACCCGCGACGTGCAGGACGAGATCCTGACCTACCTTCAGTGGAACGGATCCAAGCCCAGATACAAGGGCAACCGGCTGCTTTTCCTGGCTCCGGACCATGGAGCATGGGGCCGCTTGCAGGACGCCGTCCGCACAGCCCTGGCTTGGGGCAGCATCATGGGCGATATCCAGGCCGGTCGCATCAACATCGACCGCGCCCAGGAAGCCCAGGCCAAGCGCGAGCAAGAATCGGCCGAAAACGTCCTGCCTAGGGCAGTGCGGGAATGTTACAAATGGCTACTTTGTCCTGTGCTGCTCCGGCCCACAGACATCGCGCCCGAAATCGAATCCTATCCCGTGCCCACGGCAGGCAACTCCCTGCCCAAGGAAATCGAGCGAATCTGCCGTGACAACGAGCTGATCGTCACGGAATGGTCCCCCATCCATCTGCGGGCCAAACTCCAAGAGTTGTACTGGAAAAACGACACCGTCGCGGTACAGGCCCAGACCTTTTGGGAGGATAGCCAGAAATTCCTTTACCTACCCCGCCTGCGAAGCCGCCAAGTGCTGGAAAAGGCCATCCGGGCCGGAGCAGCAAGCACGGATTTTTTTGGAACCGCCTACGGACAAAAGGATGGCGGGTTCGAAGGCTTCCAGTTCGGAAACGGCAATGTGCAGGTGGACGGGACCTTGCTCCTAATCGAGCCAGGCGCAGCACGGACCTATGCAGACCAACTGAAACCGACATCGCCGCCGACAAGCTACCCCACGAATCCCGGCCCGGTCGGCGGTCCAGCCGGAATTCGAGAACCATCCCCAGGGGCACCGATAGGCGGGACATCGCCGACAGCACCCATTCCTCCACAATCAGGTCCGACAACGTCGGCAGCAAAATCTTTCCACGGCTGCGCCGAGATCAGCCCTAGCGCGGCCAAGGCTCGACTCATGGAATTGGCCGAGGAGATCATCGCTGTCCTGGGCCAAGACCCCAATGCCGAGATCCGGGTTAGTCTGGAAATCCATGCTGAGTACCCTAGCGGTGCATCGGACCAAATCAAAAGGGCTGTGACGGAAAATGCCAGGATGCTGGGACTGAAGGCAGCGGAGTGGGAGGAGTAGCGGTGAATAATTCATGACAAGAAAACGTGACTATCATATATGCAAATTTGTATGTAATACGAAAAAATCTGTTCAGACAAGAAGCTGGACACGCATAAAACGCACCAGCTTCTTGTTTTATCTTTATAAAACAGCCTAATTCCCCCTGCTCACCGCTTTAATAACACAAATTTCACAGCTATATACAAGGCAATACAACGCCACTGAATAGCAAAAACTATCAATTTGACGACAACAATTGCCACCGCGACAAAGGAAATTCTGAGTATTATAAGGGAAAAGTCAGGAAGATAAGGAAGAAATGACAAAAAGAAGAAATACTAATATTTCTTCTTTTCGCCAATGCTCTTAACCTTCATAAGAGCTTGAATAACCTCATTGGCTTCAGCGCTGTTCAACTTACTCAACTCTCGCCCAGGCAATTGGTCTTTCACAAAGTCTTCAGGATACAATCTCCTCTGCTGGGCCATCTTGCGAATAGTATCCAACTGCTTTGGAGAAATATCCTTGTCGTGACGATGCTTGTACTGCTTCTGCTGAGGAGTGCCTGCAGGGAAGAACTCATTATTGGCCGCAGGCACACTCTCGATGACCCGAGGAGTAGCCGGCAGGTGCTGCACTAATTCGAGAGCCTGAAAAGTGGAGCGAGCCAGCGATTCAAAGACCAGTTGCTCGACATCGTGAATCCCGTGCTTTTGGCCACAAATGCAATTCAGCTTCGTGAACTCACGCTGATCATCGAGAACAACAGAAGCCTTAGTCACGGCGGTATAACCATTTCGCTCAGTAGGCACCACCGCCAAATCCTGACCAAACTTGCGGATCTTCAGCTCCTGAGCCTTGCGAAGAATGAACTCAGTAAGCTTGGAATCAGCAGAAGAATCGTCGCCAACAGGAGAAACATTACCATCAAAATCATCATAATTGCTAGACATGATAAACTCCGTAAAATATGGTTAAATGTTAATAGAAATCAAACAACGATCTAACTAGCGCAACTGAGAACTACCCCACCATCTATCCCCCTTCCCTGGACTAAAAGTTTTCGTATTTGTCTTTGCCAGATAACTCAGCCAATAAAAGATATCTCCGAATTCAACTTCAAAATTAGGATCATTTCTGGGGATCAGCACATCCCATTGAATTGATCCGTTACGAAGCATTCTCGGACAACAATGCAAAAGAGATTCAGAAGCACAGCAGGCAGGATCAGAACAAATTCTAGACCAGATAATCTGAGCCTCACGGTTCAAGACATAAGAATTACACTGATCAGCACTAACGATAAAGACGCAGTGATAATGAGGATTCACACTGCTCTCAATTTCCTTCACCCAAACATAATGATAATGAATATTTCGTCGCTTGAGATAGACAGAGAACGAATTCATGAAGTTCTGAAGCGCATGCCTATAATCAGAAAAAAGGACATGCTGAGGAAAACGCAGGTCATATCGCAGGATCAAAACAAAAGGATGACATTCTGTCATATAGCGAAGTCTCGTATAAATCGCCTCAAGAATGTCATCCCTCACACATAAATTTCCATCACCACAGTTAACTTTCAACCCTCTGAATACACCACTACTAGTTAGCACATAAACAACCTCCTAGCATTTCAAAAAATAAATTTTCCTAAAAAAATAATGACTACCATACCGTACCATAATAATTTCTTTTTGTTTGAGTATTTGATATAACTCTTAACACCTCATATATGCCTATATATAATCTATATTAATTAAATAGTAACTATATACTAAATACATTAAAGATATTACTGTTATACATATAATGACCTGTCAGACTTAATGAACGCATATTATATATGGCATGTCAAAAGTTACACAAAAAAAATCCCGCTTGAATTTGATTCAAGCAGGAACACCTATTCGTAAAAAACGTCTAAAAATTGATCTGGCCTAACAATCTACCACATACTCATCATCCAGACCGTTCTCCAGATCCAGCGGGCAACTGCTCTTTCTTCTGCTGCCAAAGCTCTACGAGCAGACGTCGGTGATGATTACCACCAACCTGAGCTTTGGCGAATGGTCGCAGGTCTTCGGGGACGCCAAGATGACGACGGCGCTTCTGGACCGCGTCACCCATCACTGTGAGATCATCGAGACGGGAAACGAGAACTGGAGACTGAGGCAAAGGACATCCGTCCAGCAACGCTGACGCGGTCATCGCACAGCCCTCTGGCCGGATGCTTACAGACACGCCCGGAGGGGGTCAGAATTGGACGCCGATGATGGGTCACTATTCGATGCTGTTTGACATTCCAGACACCCTCAACACTTTTCCTGACGCGATACATCGCTCAGTTCCATCCAAAATTCTCTCTAACCTTTTATAA